>Ga0164290_1000040_pt1 | contig 486230 bp, 463 predicted proteins | sample Micstemetagenome_FD_108782 | JGI IMG/M metagenome (GOLD analysis project Ga0164290, IMG submission 108782) | Contaminated culture microbial community from soil near Moab, Utah, USA - Microcoleus steenstrupii SON62 (Illumina Assembly) | ecosystem: Environmental > Terrestrial > Soil > Soil crust... | reverse complement strand
TGTTCCCGCTGGCGTATCAGCCCGGAGAGATCGGCTTCTGCGACTTCACCAAGGTCAAGCGGGTTGTCATCACCTTGCGGGGAGAGCCCTTTTCCCATCTGCTGTTCCACTACCGCCTGGCCTGGAGCGGTTGGGCCTACGGCCAGGTGATCCACGGCGGTGAGAGCTTTGTCGCCCTCTCAGAAGGACTCCAAAACGCCCTGGCGGCCTGTGGTGGCGTCACCCGAGAACTGCGCACCGATCGGCTGTCGGCCGCCAGCCGCAACCGGGATGGCAGCTATGCCCTCGATATCACCCCCCGCTATCAGGCCCTCTGCGCCCACTACGGCCTGAGCCCGAGCCGCAACAACCGGGGGGTGGCCCATGAGAACGGCATCGTCGAGGCACCGCACGGCCATGTGAAACGGCGGCTGGAGCAGAAGCTGCTGCTGCGTGGCAGCTGCGATTTCGACGAGCCAGCCGAATACGGCGAGCTGCTCACTGAGGTGTTCAGTGCCCTCAATGCCCCGCGCCAGCGGCGTTACGAGCAGGAGCTCGAGCATTTGATGGCCTTGCCGGCCTTCCGCTTTGCCGACTACGAGCTCCTGTCGGTGCGGGTGCGGAGCACCAGCACGATCGAGGTGCGGCAGGTCGTCTACTCGGTGCCGCCGAACCTGATTGGCCGCCAGGTGACGGTGCGGCTGCACCATGACCGACTGATCGTGTATCTGGGCAGCGACTGGGTCTGCCAGCTACCCCGCGCCTACGGCACCGGCAGCCATGGCCCGAGGGCCTGGTGCATCGATCTGGATCACCTGATCGATGGCCTGCGCGCCAAGCCCAGGGCGCTGCTGCATTGCCGCTACCAGCGCCAGCTGTTCCCCGACCAGCTCTGGTGGGGCTTCTGGCAGCGCCTGCTCGCCAGTGGTGACCGTGACGCGGCAGCCCGGCTGATGGTCGAGGCGCTGTATGTGGCGGTGCGGGTGGCGTCCTTTGAGCTGGTGCTCGCCTTCCTGCAGCAGGCCCAACAGCGCCAAACCCTGTCCCTCGCTGGTTTACAGCAGCGCTTCCGCGTACCACCTCGCCGCAGCGCGCTGCCTGATCCCGTGATCCCCCAACACCTGCTGGCCTCCTATGACCACCTCCTCCCCACTTCCCCGCTCACAGGCAGTGGAAGCAGCCTTACCGCTGCTGCTCAAACAGCTCAAGCTGGCGCGGTTCCGCAGCCACTGGCAACCGCTCTCCCAGCAGGCTGAGGCGGAAGGATGGAGCCCTGGCCAGTTCCTCTACGCCCTCTGTGAGCAGGAGGTCGACCACCGCCAGATCGCACGACGCCAGCGCCTGCTGCGGGATGCCCATCTCCCGTGGCAGAAGGGCCTTGATGGTTTTGATCACCAGCACCTCGAGCCCAAGCACTGGCAGGAACTGCAGGTGCTCTCCCGCAGCCACACCTGGCTGCTGCAGGCAGAAAACCTGCTGCTGTTTGGCCCCAGCGGCGTGGGCAAGACCCACCTGGCCATCGCCATCACGATGGCGATGATCGAGCAGGACCAGGCCTGCCGCTTCTTCCCGGCCACGGCTCTGGTGCAGCTGCTGCAGAAGGCCAAGGCCAGCTACGAGCTGCCGGCGCTGATCCAGAAGCTCGATCGCTACAGCCTGCTGGTGATCGACGACATCTCCTACGTACGTCGCAGCGAGCTGGAGACCTCGGTGCTGTTTGAGCTGATCTGCCACCGCTACGAGCGCCGCTCCCTGCTGGTGACCTCCAACCAGCCGTTCCGGGAATGGGACGAGATCTTCCCCAGCGGCTCCATGACCGTGGCCGCGGTGGACCGGCTGGTGCACCACTGCCACATCGTGGGGATCAAGGGCGAGAGCTACCGGCAGAAAGAAGCTGCTGCAAGGGTTTCCAGCGATGCCGCTGACCCGCCTACGTAATTGACGCGGGCGCCATGGCCGTCACGATCAACGACATCAGTACCCCAGCGCACCAGAAGCAAAGCGGCGACAGGAAAACTGGCCCACCCGGCCCTTGAGGTCGACGCCGGAACCACAATTTGATTGACGCCTGACGACAGCCTGGTCACGATCCCGATCCCAGCTGCCATCTCGGCCTCAGCAGGACTCGAAACAACGGCGTCTACCGGTCAACCAGATTGACGCCACCCATCAACCTGATTGACACGGGACAGGCCAGGGCTCCACCGGCCACTCCACGGTGCGCAGTGACACTGCGATGCCCTTCTCCCCGGCGAGCTCCTGGTGCACCACATCGGCATTGCCTTTGTGGGCAACGAACCGCTCCCGCCAGTCGCACTGACTATCGAGAACGTCGATCCGCCGGTGTTTGCCGTAGGCCTCCCAGCCTCCCTGGCGCCGGTGCTTACGGATGGTTTCAGGCGAGCAGCCCAACTCCTTGGCGATCAGCCCGCGGCCCCACTCTCAGATGCGGTGAGGCCAAGGATCGCCTGGGCATCCTCTGGAGTTACCAACGCCGTATCCCTGGAGCTCTGCTCCAGAGGTGACAGCACCACGGTCAAGGCGTTGGCCCTGGTGAGTGTCTCGCAGAGGAGAGCCAGATTTCGTGTCGCATCTGGACCGGTTTTCGCTCTCGCCTGACTCCCACCCATCAAGATTCTCCGTGGATGCCATGACCACCTCTCCTTGCAGGCGCCAGGCCTTCTTCCAGTTTGTAGTGGCTGACCACGTGAATTCCCAGTTCTGCGGTGATCTGGGCCGCTCTCTGCCCATGTGGCAGGTTCATCCGCCTCCTGACATCAGCCTGCTGCTTCGCACAAGCCTGCGGCTAGACGGCCTCGCTTCAACAATGCGTAGCTCTGTTCCATCAAGCCCCCTGGTGGACAAAATGGTCGGGATGGAGCGGTGTCAACGATGCTGGACGTTGGCAGATCACCACCCCCATGAGGTTTGAGACATGCTGTTGCTGCAACCCATTTAGAGGGAATCCCTAACGTCGGTCATGCGTGAAGAGAGGTGGATTCCTTGCTATCACCATGACACATTGTCAGTGAATCCCATCGATAGGCGATCATGTATCAGCATCAAGCTGTCTGCTCAACAGAATGGTGAGATCTCTCCCAATCTGGCTGGTAGGATCTGCAATTTCACGAGATATATCTGTATGACCAAATGGGTATGACTTTACCGTAGCTTCCATCTTCAGCTTTTGCCTAAGAAGAGAGGCAAGAACCAGTGAACTCTCACGGCTAAAACGCTTCATAGTCGTGGCCAAATACGCCCATCCACTATGGGTTCCAGTCAAGTCAACCGGCATAGTCGCCAAGTTGTCCACTGGTGAATAGGTTCTGATGAGTTTGTCAAGGTCGTTTCTGCCGTTCGTTCGAAAGCCTACTAAGCGTTCAATCTCCTGCTTTACATTTGACCTGGCAGCGCTATAGCGCTTTGACAAGTCATAAGCTGCTGAGTCAATTAGAATAAAGGATGAGTGATGATTCATAAAAAGGCCCTTGGATAGGCCTAGTGCAATCAGATAGGAGCCAGCCGAATGCCCAAAGTAGATAACAGGTGCGTTTTGATTGACTGGACATAGGAGCTGTAGTTCAGTCTTCACCCACTGGTCCAGCGACTGCAAAGCCAGTATCTGCTCATCAATGACAGAATCCGTACAATGTGCAACTAGGGGGTAGTTACAGGAAAGAAAGTTATAACCTAAGTTATTAAAGAATAAATCCTTTCCCGCAATATGACGCTTTGATCCCTTTCTAAGGCCTCCTCCATGCAGAAATATAACAGTGCCCTTGGCAGGGTTTGATATAAGTTGGTAGGCATCAAGCGTTACCCTTGCATCGTGAACTTCGCTTAACATCGGAGCATAGCATATGTCGCTATGTGACCGAACTGACACATCAGAAAAGAGTTTAATGTCCGACCTCGAACTAGGGCTTGCCAAGAGTAGTTCTTTAAGGCGGACTAAGCATTTCCAAGGTTTCAGAGTCATGCAGTTACTTCGCCTGAAGAGATTTCATGTGGGCCTGATCAAGTAACAGGATGATATCCACGTTACCCTACCCCTGCTTAGCCAGCTTCAAGGGCAGAACCTGTGGTGTCTACGTGATCAATCCGATGACTGAACTGGGCTGCATCCCGAATCGTGATCCTAGCTTCAACCCATCTCAGTCTACACACGCATAAGTACTGTGCCAAGCGATTTGCCGATGGCAATGGACGTTCAACATGTGCTCACCTTGCTATCGCTGACATTCAGTTCAGGCCTCAGACTCCCGAAGTGCGGAGGTGGAGGTGCCACGCAGACTTGTATCGATCACGCTGCTAGACCCAACTTCATTTGTTGCCACTATTTTGAATGGTCTTATCCTACAAACAGTACTTGCATAGTTCATCTGAGCCCATACAAGTACACAGCCAGCTGTCTGACAGCCAGCACCACCGTGTGGGTCATCTGTTTTCTGGCTCCAACTCAGGCCTTTCCAATTAATCATGCAACTAGTTCCTTCTACATAGTATTCCCATTTCCATTTGACTGAAGTTTCAATTGAAACGTCAATTGAATTGTCAATATCTGAAAGCCTCTGTTCAATCGAAGCCATTGGTTAAACTGCACTAGGTCAGTTTGCCGTGTCAGCTGGAAAGTGCAGTAGGATCACGGCTGAAGTCTGACTACTCCACATGGAGACGCACGAAGGGGCTGCGGACCAATCATTCCACATTGAAATGGTTCGGCAACTCAATCTTTTGCCAAACAAGTTCCATCACATATCTGATGAGGATATTGACCATTTAAATGAAATATCCAATGAAGAAGCGGAGAGGCAGTTGTCTCTTACTTCGGCTGCCATGAAGCTTTTTTCAAACTTTGAAAAGCTGCTTCAAACTGGACCTATTGCAGCGAAGAAACTTGGCGGTTTTGCAAGCACATCAAGTCTTCAGTCTAAGTAATCTCTGGTGATCTTCATTTAATCTGACTACGTCTACTTCTTCTTCAGTATGGTAGGCCACTTGCTGATTGACGTGACTTCACTATGTTAATGATTTCTTTTCAGGTACTGAGCTCACTACCAGTGTCTCCCTACAGATCTATAGTGCAATGATCTGACACCCACCCTTTGGGTTGTGCACGTATTGACCTGGATCTGTATCCGATGAACGTGTTAGAACCTTTGGCCCAAAAGGATTTGCGGTGCATACATATGTTTGTCCATTCCATTTCACGATATTCCTGATTCCAAAATTGTAGATATTATTGAATCCATTGTGAGTAATGCAATTCCAGTCCACTCCGTCTTCAGATGACCAAAGCTCTGCTCCTCCGTATGAAGAGAGAAATACTTGCATAGATTCCCAATCAAGCAGTCTACCAAATCTAGTCTTGCGTTCGTCCCTTATTGCCCATAGACCAAATACTGACCAATCCATGGTGCCCAGAAGCAGTCGGTCATCTATGCTCACGATCTTCCAGATGTAGGCATTGAAATAGTTGCCGAAGCCAGGCCCTCTTCCACTGAGTGGCAACAAGCCATCACGTGGGTTGGCACAAACTAGTTCTAGCTCATCATTGGGAGCAAGTCGCAATACTTCTGCTGCGGCCGGCCCTACATTGTTGGTTCGATCGTGCCCACCATTCTGAATTCCGGTTCCAATGTATAGGTAGTCGCGATGACTGCATAATGAAATAATCCCCTGATTCAATGCGCCTCTTCCACCGCCATCCTTAACCACTAACTCCCAAACGAACTCATATTTGCCTGAACGCTTGCCCCTCCATAGTTGAAAACCATTGATTCCACCTGTTCCAGCGTACAGCAATCCCTGATGGATGCAGAGTTCGTAGACCACGACAACTTCTGGAAAGGTACCTAGACCCTTGCCATTGATTGAATGCCATTGTCCTGAAGTTGGGTCATCTGTTGCGAAGATCGTAGTGATTCCAGCCCCGTTCACATTGCCATTGGATGCTCCTGTAATCGTTGTGACCAAGAGTTCGTCATACTGCAGTAGAGATCGTATCGACGTTAGCGTGATCTCGTTTGAAGAAAACTCTGAAATGATGCTCGGCTTTGGTAGTCTTGAGAAGCTTTCTCCGTCATAGCTCACCATCAGATCAGGACCATCTCCTCTCGACCGAGATGTTGATGCGACATACAGAGCTACATCTCTAGATCCATCTTTATAGGTACACATGCTCCGATACCCGTAGTGACGTCTGAACGCGATGCCACCCTCAAGTTGATACCAATCAGCTTGATGGACGCGTTTCGGCGTTGATGAGTTCGGGCTGAAGCGCCAAATTTCTGCTGCAGAAACATCGTCTTCAAATGCCTGTTCGTAATTCTTGTATTCAATCGGAACTGGCCACATATCGATGTGGACGTTTGGCATTCCAAAACGAAGAAAGACAAGATTGGCACGTCCTGTGCCGATGTACATTGAACCCTTGAAAACTGCGGCCGAATATGCATAGGCGTTGTATTGATCCCCAAAGCCATTGGCGCATACGGGAGCCGGATTGATGCTTTTGTGTAAAGCTACTGTCACTGTTGCACCTCATAACCTGGGATATTACGCATGAGCTCTACGCTAGTCTCAGACAACGAATGTAGAGATGGAAAGGACTTCCAGATGTCCGCACGTTTATCTACGATTCTGTTTTCCAAGAAGAACTTGAGGTCGCCTGCGTACTCATTCGTTTCTATCTGCATACTCTGATCTGCACTATAGGGATTAGCACAGCTGGCGTAGAATGGTACGTCTAAAAATGAGAGCAGTGCAGCCATGGCCTGATCGGGATTCGTTACAAGATCTTCATAGTTGAGATAATGGATGCGCCCATTGTCAATGTATTTTAAGACTGATTGGATGTTTTCATGACACAAAGACCAAATCATCTCTGGAATCGCTGATGTGTCGCCGGTGTAGCGGCGTGCAAATGGAATGATTTCCTGCAGCTGTGAGTCAACAAGTGACTTTACCACTGCCGATGGGTGACGAACAAGATAGATGAACTTAGCATCTGGAAACTGTGCTGTAAGGCGTTCTAAAGTATGCCTGCTGTAAGCATAAGATGGTGTCTTGTCTACCAAGTACTTATTGGAAAAACTGTCTTCTATCTCCTTAAAAAAGCTGATAACAGGGGTTTCATTCTCAACTAGCTCGGCTTCAAGACGCGCTGAATCTTCCAAGCGTATTCCATTGACCTTGGCACGCAGGCGGACAGTTCCACCCAGCAAATGCTTGGTCTCTGCTTGGCTAAGAGCTTCCTGGCGCTGCGCGTATGTATCATAATGGAGCAGATGTAATTCTTCTGGGGATTCGATTTCTGGATGCTGATCAAGCATCCTTTGCAGCAGAGTCGAACCTGATCTTGGAGAAGACAGAATAAATACAAGTTTATAGCTTGTGTCGATGGTATTGCCCGCAGAAAACGTTGGGGTCTGGATCAACGACTTAAACTCGTCAAATTGCTTGGAGCTGAATGGCGAACGCCTGTATTTACTGTCTTCAACATCTTTCGGTTGTTGTCCTTGGCTGCTAGCGGAGGCTTTGCTACTTGCTGGGCCAGTCGAGGCAGATTGCTTGATAATGTACTCGCTAAGTTCTCCGATGCTCAAGTCGGAGACATATTGCCCTTCTACGGGCATGACTAGCTCAATGAAGGATAGCCTGTCAGGACTAAGTGACTGACACTTCTGAAAGATCGATACAAAGTCGACTGAAGTTAGCCCTAGATCGGCTATTAGCTGGGTATCTGCTGAAAGGGGATCATCATAGAAGATGTCGTTGTTCTCCGAATAATCACCAATGACCTTTATAACTTCTTGTAGCATCGTCGGGAAAAGGCTGATTGAGCTTAACATGGAATCCACGAAACGCGCCATAGGCGTTCTGCCCAGGCGGCTCATCTACGCCAAGGAATCCACTGCCATTCCACCCATCAGGAAATGATGGCGGAACACTAGCCTTCCGTTGAACCCCATACAATCCTCAATGCCAAGACTGTCAGTTTTACAGAATTGACAATAGTAAGCCTTGCGGTATTCTGATAGAGCAGGCTTGTCTCATCCACTCACAGCCACTTCATCATTGATCCAGTTATATGTATTGTCAGCTTTGACGCTAGCCCTTGGCTCTATCGATCCGCCATGCTGATCTTGCACAATGTTAGTTTTCCTAATTCATTCCACTCTGTTTGGGATCTCATGACCTATTCAGCTGCCAGAGATGTTTGATATCCGCCAGAAAGGCGTACTGCTAGTGGTTTGATCATGGGCGTGCTGTCTAACAACCTCCGTTTAATCATGGTTCTTGGTGCCGATTCAATGTTTGTTGCATCTCTCCTTGATGGAACTGAGCAACTTCCACACCCCAGCCTCGATTTCACGTCCTTTGCTGAAGGTCCACCTTTATGCTAGAGGGTTCCTCTGTCTTTGACGTCAGCGATCGGTAGACTCAAGTCGATTGAGCTGAGCGCTGATGGACCCTTTGCATCCCTTCCAGATGCGTTAGTGGACAAAGCATCTGTTCGTAGCCGCCAGTGATCTGTGCTTAGGGCCGAAACAGACCCCACTCTAGGATGGCAGCACCTAGTTAAGGACCATCTGTACCAACATCACTGCTTCGCGTCTGCCTGACGGCTACGGCCAGCTCCAGACTGAGTGCGAGCGCTTACAGAACTGACCCTAGTCGCTGTGCTGCCCAAGCCTTTCAGAAGCCAGCATTTACGCTGTTACTCGGCTAAGCGTCAGCCGGCAGATTGAAACGCTCTCCAAGGCTCGATCAACGCGCTGCTCAGCGCCGACACCTAGGTGCAACGCAGCGCTGTTTTTCATGGTCAGCATCGATGCTTACGATCTAAAGCATGCCTACAGTGGTTCCTCCCGGCGGAACGACTACCTGGCAAGCGATGGTGTCCCTATGAGGTGTGGTCTGGTTTGTCTCCCATGCGTTACATTCTTGACGTGGGACCAACCGGTAACGCACCATCCGTACCCTTTGTGATCCACTCTAGGGTATTACTTACCTCGTGGCGATACTGGCGTACACTCCGTGTGCCCGCGAGGGCAGGATTCGGTCCATCTGCTTTCTTACACGGTTGGCAGACTTGTAGTGATGATTCAGCTTCACTGTGTGTAGCGTGATATCGTCGTAAAGTCGACCAGCCCCTACTCCAAGGACTCAACATGCCGGAAGGCTTCCGTACGGAAGCTGAAAGAAGCTCTATTCATATTCACAATGGTTGATAGAGTACAGAATGTCTCATGGTCCAATTCATCTCTTTAACAGCCTCGTTTGTACGGGCTTATAGAGTTGTCTTGGTAGGGTTCGTCAGCTTTAGATGTGCTTTGCTGATGCGACTCCCTCCTCATTCCTTATCGTTGACTGACGAATGTTATTGAGTTGATGCACGCAATAGGGTTATCCCCATTGTTCTGCATGAATTGGTTTGCGCTCCAATGATTGCATCAAGAACTCGCTCTCAGCCTGCTTTGTCTGTATAAACATGAGGCAGCCTATCGTTTAGCGCTAATACTCTCCCTAGTATTTAAACCTTTTATCATGTCATCACTATTGCCCTAGTGTCCTTTGATACATTATGCTAACTTCGCTGTCCAAGCACAAAGTGGCCTCCACGCTTGCTCGCTGGGCCTATGTGTGCAACTCCGCATGGTGGCCTGCCCGATCGAAAAACGTCGCACATTTTGACTTATGGGTTAATATGTGATCAGGTGTGCTCAAGGTAATGAATACCACCAATCAGGTTTTGGTGACGGTTCGCCCCTTTGGAGACTGGGTTAGAGCATCGGAGCGTGTATTGGCTGCTGGTGCAACACTTTGTCTGGAAACCTTTGGATTTGAAGATCATATAGAAGAGCTTTGGAATCAAGGGCTTTCACAACTGATATCCAGCATTACTTTTGTCTCTTGTCGAGACTTTTCCGTTGCACAGTCCATCCACTCGCTAGTTGAAACCCAACAGTCGGCCTCGGTTAAACCTCCACGTGTCATCATTCCTTGGAGCAAAGTTACTCATGACCAGCTTGAAACGTTAAACAGCTTGCATCCCATTGCAAGACTCGGCTCCATCCTGGAAGTCGAGCAGTTTGCGAAGTCACCTTGGGGTGAGGCTGAAGACAGACTCGTGTTAATTGAAGGCTATGAATCCGGTGGTCTTTGCGGAAGCGATTCACAGTATATTCTCTTCCAAAAGGCTTTACGTTCTCTTCATGACTGCAGGATTATTGTATCTGGCCCCATTGGTCTTCTGTCCTTCTCGGCCCTGAATAGTCAGGGGATTTATTCTATATTGCTAGATGAGCAAACTCTGCTTCTTCAGGATTCGTATCTTCCTCTTCGAAACAGACAGCTGCTCAACCGAGTCAACGGAAGGCAATCCATCGTCCTACGTTCAGGGACAGACCCATCTTTTGATGTGAGGTGCATTTGTCTTCCGGGTAAGGATTCTCCTGGCTACCTCTTTGGCAGCACAATTGAAGTCTCTCAGCTCAATGAGTTAGCCACATGGAACTCCGATTGGATCTTCCCTGTCGGTGAGGGAATTGATCTTGCCAAGGACTTCTCACAACAGTATCGAACCCTCGGCAGACTGATTTCAGCTTACCGTTCTATCAGGGTTAATACAACTTCTGCTACAAGTCACCCCAACACAATTGCAACCCAGTTTGGCGTCAAGTATCCAATAATTCAAGGCCCAATGTCACGGGTTAGCGATACGGCTGAATTTGCGGCAAGCGTCGCACGAGGCGGTGCCCTTCCTACCATCGCTGCGGCGATGCTTACTGCAGAAGCACTTGAGAAGATTCTTATACAGACGGCTGATCTGATACCGGACTTTCCTTGGGGAGTTGGTTTACTTGGGTTTATTGACTCAGCCCATTTAAAATCACAGATCTCAGTACTGAAGCGTTCAAAGGCGAGCTTCTGTATCCTTGCCGGAGGAACTCCTGCTCAGGCTAAGGAAATAGCATCCGAGCACCTCAGGGTTTTTATACACGCACCAACTCCGGAATTGCTTGATCTATTTATTAAGGAGGGTTGGCGAGACTTCATCCTTGAAGGACGCGAATGCGGAGGACATATCGGTCCACTCAGTTCTCTGAATCTATGGGAGAGATCAATACGGGTTGTTCTTGGCCAAAGCAAAGCTGTGAGTCGAGATGTATGTCTCGTCCTAGCTGGAGGTATCCACGATGAGGCTTCGGCTGCATTTGCTGCCTACATGGTTGAGGATCTTGTCAAGACAGGTGCGACTTGTGGTTTACTCGTTGGTTCGGCATATCTTGCCACTCGGGAAATCGTTGAAGATAGGGCCATCACCCGTACATACCAAGAGGTTTCACTCAAATGCTCCAACACTGTTTTTCTTGAGACATCTCCCGGTCACCAAAGTCGATGTGCTGACACAGCTTTTTCTCGCGAGTTCAATTCCATGCGCGATGAGCTCGTCAAGGCTCAGGTACCTGTAAGAGAAATTTCCAGCAAGTTAGATCAACTCATTCTCGGACGACTGAGATTGGCGTCCAAGGGGTTGCAGCGAGGAGAGGGCGGTTTGGTCAGTGTTCCCGAAGATGACCAACTTGAGCTGGGAATGTATATGTTGGGTGAAGCCGTTTGTCTGATCAATGATCAGACAACGATTCATCAGCTACATGAATCTATTCGGAATGGTTTGGAGACCCCTGCCAGACGAGCTCAGCAAGAGATCTCTGAAAGAGCACATCCAGTCGGTGCTGACAGTGAGTTCAGAGGTCAGCACGACATTGCAATCATTGGCATGTCTTGCAAGCTACCAGGTGCCAACAACCCTGAGCAATTCTGGAACTTAATCCTGCAAGCCAGGAACCAGATTAAAGAGATCCCTGAGGACCGCTGGTCCATCTCTGACTTCTATTCAGCTGATCCGAAAGAGACGAATAAAATCCACTCCAAGTGGGGTGCTTTTCTTGATGCTGTTCAGTTTAATCCGATTGAGTTTGGTCTTCCTCCACAGTCCCTCTCTTCAATTGACCCAGCTCAGCTTTTGGCACTTGTATGTGTCAAAGAGGCACTTCAAAATGCAGGCTATCCAGAGGACTGTTTGTATGATCGTGAATCTACATGTGTCGTTCTTGGCTTCAGCGGAGGCTTAGGAGAACTCGGTCAAGCTTATGTCATGCAAGCCGAGTTAGCTCCTCTCTTGAGTCGTCAGCACAGTGTTGAGGACATGTTGCCAACTTGGACGAGTGATAGTTTTGCTGGAATTCTTCCGAATGTATCCGCTGGAAGAGTTGCCAACAGATTCAATCTTGGTGGGACCAATTGCACCATTGATGCGGCCTGCGCATCCTCACTTGCTGCTTTGGACCTTGCTGTTCATAAGCTAAGGCAGGGTGACGCCAATATGGCTGTCGTCGGTGCGATTGATACACTCCAGTCCCCTTTTGCGTTTTTCTGTTTTTCAGAAACCCAAGCGCTCTCTCCAACAGGTGAAGCTAAGTCGTTTACCAAAAGTGCTGACGGCATTGTGCTTGGCGAGGGTGCAGGCATCCTTGTCCTCAAACGGCTTGAAGATGCTGAAGCCTCTGGAGATTCCATCCTGGCTGTGATCAAAGGCATTGGCAGCTCGAGTGATGGTAGAGGCAGAACCATGACGGCACCATCACATCAGGGACAGGTGCAGGCTTTCGCTCGAGCCTATACGGATGCCGGCGTGAATCCAGCCATTCTTGGGTATTATGAAGCTCACGGTACTGGCACACCTGTTGGTGACCGATCTGAGATCCGGGCGTTGACCACATTCCTGGAAGCCCAGAACAATCCAACCACCCACTGTGCGGTTGGCTCTGTGAAGACACTGATTGGTCATACAAAGAGTACGGCTGGATTGGCTGGACTACTGAAGGCAACGCTAGCCCTAAAGAATAGGTCTATTCCATTGCACAGCAGAACGGAAGAACCTATTGATGAAGTCAGTACTTCGAAGACTGTCTACCTACCCGCCGGCACCTCTCCCTGGCTGCAATCCGATAGCCTTAGCCCGCGAACTGCCGGCGTCAGTGCTTTCGGATTTGGTGGTACTAATTTCCACGTTGTTCTGCAGGAGTATGTCCCCAAGACTGTTGCGGCCAGACGTTCCAGTGACCTAACACCAAAACTCGCTACCAGTTTTAGACTCCTTTATTTCACCCCTGAGCGTGGAAGCCTTCTAGACTGTATCCAATCGGCTTTGAAACACGCGCGTTTAATTGAACACGAATGCACTCTCAATGGCTATACTACATCAGTCAATCAATTGATTGCTGATACTATCAAGAGTCAGGATATATCTACGCATCCTCGTGTTGGTACAGGTGACTTCGTTTTCATTCTTGTTGATCAGTTTCGTTCTGATCTTGGTGACAAGCTTGAAGATGTCTTGTCCGTTTTAGATGGACGGATTGACTACAGCAACTCGATGCGCGACTGGCTTGTACTTCAATCCTTGTCATCGCGGCTTCAGATTGACTATAAGACTGCTGAACAGACTGCTCTACTGTTCCCCGGGCAAGGATCTGATTATCCCGGAATGGGTGCAACTTGCATGTCTGCATCGTCTCTTCATTCCCATGACTTATTGCTGAAACTATTTCCAGATTCCCAACTAAGAGACGACGTGCTTGATCAGTACCTATTCGGTAGTTCTGATTCCGGTACTCATCTTACTGCTGATGTTAAGCAGTCCTTGCTTGCGATCACCGAAGTAGCTTATCTAGAGATCCTTACATTCCTGGAGGTTCCCTGGTCCCTTAGCCTTGGACACAGTCTTGGTGATTTCGTCAGTCTGTACGCGACAGGTTGGCTGAGTTCCAGCGACTTAGTCAAGCTTCTGCAGAGTCGTGGGAAAGCCATCAACGGATTTGCTGACTCCGGCTATGGCATGCTGATACTCTTCTGCTCTCCTCATCAGGCTAGTGAGTTTCTCGTTAAGGCAGGCACAGCATCATTGACATTGGCGAATATCAATTCACCAACGCAAGTGGTATTGTCAGGTAAGTTGGCTGACTTGGATATTGTCGAGAAGGACTGTCTTCGGGATGGCATATCTACACAGAGAATGCAGACATTATATCCGTTCCATTCAACGTTTATGCAGGACTGCAATGAATCCTTCAAGACCACTCTCAACACATTCAACTTTTCTGCAGGCCATTCGCAACACCGTCAGACAATTCTAAGCACTTCATCTCAATCTGGGCCGGTTTCTGAGCAGAACATTAGTCACTTGCTCTCCTCCCATATGGTTTCAGGAGTTGACTTCATAGAGTCTGTTAGGCAGGCTGAGGCTTTTGGATCTACCTTCTTCATTGAAGTTGGACCTAAGAAAGTATTGTCGAAGCTTGTCCGGTCATCTCTCGGCTCTTCAGATTCTATCGCTGTCTCTCTTGATGGACCTCGTGGAACAGAAGACTTTTTATCCTCTATGATGCGGATAGCCAGTCACGGGGTCACACTTAACTGGCTCAAACTTAGTGAAATGCTGCAGGAGGCTGTAGTACCACTGTTAAGCCAAGCTTCGGGAAGTACTTCCACTAAGCCAGGATTTAGCTATTTTATTAATGGTGCTCATGCTTGGAAGTCACAACATAAAGTTCATCAGAACATCCAGCACAAGGTTCATCAAGCTCTGTCAGGGACTGCCAGACGCAGCGATGAAGCCATTTTGCATGCAGACTTAGCAGAGCCAGTCCTGCTAACCTCTATTCAACCGTCTCCTTCTCAACCGCAGCTCACCCCAATGAACCAATCCAACCAGTCGACCCAGATCAGCAATCTTCGCTTAGAAGCGTTTCGGACTTATCACGAGACACTGCGTATGATGATTAATTCCCAGACACAAGTCTTTTCTGCTTTCCTTTCTAGTTCTCCACATAGTGTAGCTTCGTTGGATAGTACGGAGATGATTTACAACCAACAGCAAGTGGTTGGACTGGCAGCTCCTTCCGAAACAATTACATCGGCATTTGTCCCCCCTGTTCATAATATCTCTCAACCATCTACCGGCGCTATTCTTCAGCAACCAGTTCAGCCGCTTGCGACCGTTTCGCAGCCCAATGGCAACGGTGATAGTGCCCACGCTCACCCACCTACCCCTACCAAGGCTGTACAAGCCCCACCCAATGGTTCGCATGTCGATACCCCATCGGTACCGTCTTCGAATGGCCATGGCGCCGCCACCAACGAGCCCAAGCAGGCAACGGGAAGCCTTGATGCAGCATCCATTTTGCTGCAACTAACCTCTCTGCTGTCAGACAAGAGCGGCTACCCAGTAGAGCTGCTTGATCCTGATCAGGATCTAGAGTCTGATCTTGGAATCGACTCCATCAAGAGAATTGAGGTGATGGGGGGTCTGTTGGCTACGTTGCCAAACGTTTCTCCCGAAGCTCTCCAAAGCATTCAAACCGGTACCAGAGATCTGAGAACTCTCAGAGAGGTGGCTAGCCACATTGCAGCTATTTTGGACGGAAGTATTCAAACTGTTGTTGATGCCGAGGTTCCCCAGCCGGGAAAGTAGTTGGCGGGAAGGACGAACCCTCACACCTTCGTCTTTCCCATTTTGAAAGTACTTCCTTTCGATTAGCTAGCTCTAGGTCGGGTCAATGTATTCAGAAGGTTGATAGGCAATTCATTGTCTTGGCCCCTGACTCTCAGCGTGACTTTTATTCAAAACTCTTTGCTAACTCTAGACGCGTATCAACATTCAATTATTCAGTTACATTTCCAAACCAAATTCTTCCTGGTGCCGAACAGCAGTCACTCGGAAGTGACACGCGTGCGGACTCTTCTTCTGATTTGACTATCGTATTACACCTTGACGGCTTTGGACAGACTCTGACTAGTCTTAGTGACTTTGAGCCATCCAATGCTGTGTCTTCATTGTGGACAGCATTTGATAATATCCGGGCGCTTCTCTCTTCTTTCAGCTTCCGTACTACTGATTATCGCCTCATATTGCTACATCATGGCCAAGGTGACTTTGGTAGGCGATCTGAGAGCAGCTCAACTTCTAGTTCACACAGTTTGTTTCTGACCTATGTTTCGGCTCTGTCCGGAATGCTCAAGTCAATAACGTCCGAGTTTCCATCCGTTCACAGCACCGTAGTTGATATTTCTAAATCGGTCCTTCCGGCTGGTGAAACCCACTCTTATCTTGATCACATCCTTTCACTTGATGAGCCAGAGAAAGAATATTCAATCAACGAAGATGGACTGTATGTCCATACGATGGTTCCTTGCCAAGCTTCTATTACTAGTTTGGATGGTACTTTGCTCCCCGTATCCTTTCCTTCGTGCATCTTAGCGATTGGAGGTGCTCGTGGTATTGCTGTTCCTGTCTTAGAGAGGCTTGGATCAAACACTGCAAACCTCATTGTAACTGGTAGGTCTGATAATACTTTGCCTCATTGGTATTTGCCTGGTAGTTCAGTGCCGCAGATTCGGTCTGAGCTTATCAAGATTCATCGAGACTCAGGTGAGACATTTACCCCAGCCTCTATTGAAAGGGAAGTGAGGAGGATCTGCTCGTCAGTTGAAGCTATTTCAACTCTTAATCGATTGTCTGATCTCTATGCATCTGTTACGTATGTCAAGGTGGATCTACTTGACTCCGATGCGCATGCTTTGGTTATAGCTGAACTCAAGGCCAAGGAATTAAAGGTAGATACCGTCATAAGCGTGGCTGGTATCATTGAGGATTCATTGGTTAGCAAGAAAAAGCCTGATAGCTTTGAACGTGTGCTGTCAACAAAGATGAACGCTCTGAAACTTGCTTTTAAAGTGTTAGACGAGCATCCTGTTGCTAGGTTTGTGAACTATTCTTCGATTGCTGGTAAGACTGGTAACTATGGCCAAGCTGACTATTCTGCTGCCAATGAACTTATCAATGCAGGTAGCTGGATTTCTGCTCTTTATCACCCTAGCCTCAAGGTTACTTCATTTAATTGGGGCCCGTGGGCTTCGTCGGGCATGGCCACTCAAGAAGTTAACGATGCCTTTGCTGAACGTGGCATCATTCCAATACCTCTCGATGTCGGCGCAGACTGTGTTGCATCAATATTAACAAACCAATCTGACCTTCCCCTTGAGGTTACATCTGGTCTTTATGATTCCACTAAGTTTACCCAATCCAACTTTGACATTCAACGTATTTCTGAGTCTTATCCATTCTTAGGACAGCATTCTCTCTCGACCACCTCATCTACAGCGCATGACCAGCTCAAGGAGACTTACAAGCTCTATCTTGATCCTCACAGTCTTCCCTATATCTCCTCGCATCGAAAGTTTGGGCAACCAGTTTTGCCAGCTGCGTCTTCTTGTACATTTGCCCTTGAAGCCTACCAGCGTCACCTTGGGTCAAGTGACCTCGCTTTAGGCCACTCTGCCTTGCGTATCACAACTGATGTTCTGTCTGGAATCGTCTTCAGTGACTTTACTCCTCGCCAGCTTTTCCTTGAAGTAACCTCCGAAGACAATCAACCTTTTACCTGCCGTTTAAGAGACGCTCGTTCGAAGCGCTATTCGTACCGAACTCAAGTCGAGGAGGTTTTGCATCCAGACATTAGTAGCAATCTCTTGTCATCTCTATCTAGGACAAGCCATGATGACCAACCACCCCTTAGTGTCAGCCAGAGTGATGCCTATGATAGGTACCTTTTCCATGACGGTGTGATGACTGTCATTAGTGGTACTTCCTTGATCTTCAAAGATTCTGAGGTGATTGTCTCCACTTTGAAGTCTCATGGTACCCGTGGGCTATTAGGCGTGGATTGCCCTGCCGAAGGTTTTCTTGACCCATCTCTGCTTGATGGTCTTCTTCAGATGGGTCTCATCATCCTCCGCGATCTCTACCAAACTAGTGCTTTGCCTAATCGACTTGTTGTCGATGTTTATGCTGCTCCAGTCCATGGCAAGGAGTACTTAGCTAGCGGACGCATTGTTGAGGTTAACGCTCTTACTAGCAAGGCCTATTATGAAGGACTCATTACTGCTGAAGATGGTAGTCCTCTTCTTTGTCTTTCCTTTGCAGAAATGACCCATTCTCCAAGCATGATTGATTAGGCAGTTCATCTCAAGTGTCCTGCTTTGTCATCTGCAGGTGGGGACTCTTTCTGTCTCACCACCGCTAAGCGCCTTGTCTTCCCACCAGCAGCCTGTCCAGCTGGGTACGGCAGCCCTCCATTGATCGCGGCCACCTAGGCTTGAACCACCACGCCTTGCTGATCAGCGAAGAGCGCGCCCCGTTCACACGGCTGCGCATACCAGAGTTCGATTTCAGGACTGAGTTGGCATCTCCATTTTGCCTGAATCTCACATTGCCATGGTGCAACTGCTGCCGTGAGGTTTTGCCTGATCGATGATCTCACCTGTCGCTATGCAGAGGGCATGCTTTGCCGGCAGCCAGGGAAGACCGGCAGAGCGCACGACGCTAGGCCGCAACGATGACCCCTGAGCACGATCAAGCGTTTCTCTATGTCGTGTCCGTTCGCATCCCAAAGCCGCACCCCAGTGGCGCCTCGTTCCGCTGGCACACATCCACCAACAGATGTTCAGGCGGTTGATCCGTGAGCTGCCGCTGCCCTGGCGCCATGTGCCTTGGGTCCTGCGGCTGGTCAACAGTCGGTTGGGCCTTGATGGTTGGAACGTCAATCCCAGACGAGTGCAATGCAAACGGTTCGAGCACAGGCTGCATCGCCTCCTGTTTCGCCGTCGATAGCGCCCAAGGGCGGAGGACAGATCAAGCTAAGGAAGCTGCTGTGTGCCGAACACCCGCACCACGTCTGAGAGATTGATTTCCAGTTCGGCCAGAGGATGGCTGGACGATTCTTGTATCTTCTGACCCTGCTGGTTGACCACAGCCGCGTCCGTCTGGCCATTCGTGTCTGACGACGCTGCAAGCCAGTCGATGTGATCCAAACGATTGGGGAGTTGCATATGCTGTATCCATTAACGATCCACCTTTGGATGGCCGAACCCACTTCTTCCCGTCCAGGTTCAGCGATGTGAGGGGCCGGAACTGTCCACTCAAAGCCACCCACCTCAGGACGGGATGCATCCGGTGGCTGATCTCAGGTTTCCATCCCGCCATCTGGCGACCGTTGGTTCTACCTTTGCATCGCCCTACTTCTCTCCATGACCAGGTTTCTCCCCATCGGGTTCTGCGTGACCCTCACCTTGCTTGCGGGCTGCGGTCGTCCAGATGGTCAGGCTCTCCAGAAGCTGGCCTGTGAGCAGGTTGTCAGTTCCATCGACCTCCAGTCCGTCGGACAACTCGACGCACTGCGCAAGGCACTGGGGCTGGCACCAGGCGTTGATCCCCTGCAGACCTGCCGTGACCTAGGGGTGAAGATGGAGCCCACACTCAAGGGTGGCAATAGCCACTCCGAGCAGGGCAACGTCGAGCAAGGCGGCGGCAACGAGAACTGAATGGCGGCCGGCCTCCCTTACCGAATCGCTGCTGTCTGTTGGACGCGTCCTTGACATGGTGCTAGCTGTCTGGTGACCTCTTTCTGGTGGGAGATGAGTGGTTTCAAAGGAGATATGATCCACGGCTTCACTGGCGGCTGCTCCCTCTTCGTTCGGATCAATCCGTGGGGCTGGACGTGTTTGTGGCAGTCTCAATCCTTAGTGCCGTCAGGATTCCGCTCTCATACGCACCGGTGTCGATGCCGATGCGGTGAGGCAGGCGGGTGACCTGGTAGTCATTGCGGAACGTATGCCCGTGCACCACGGTGTAGGGCAACCCATGGGGCTTGGAGAGAAAGGGCTTGCGGATCCAGATCAGATCCTCGAAGGCCTGGCGCTCCAGCGGCACCCCTGGCCGCACCCCGGCATGCACAAACAGATAGCCGCCGCGAATCGCCGTGACCGGCAACTGCTCGAACCACTCCCGGTGTTCGCGCGCCAGAGGCAAGAGCGCGGGTTCACCACCGTTGTAACGCCATAGATCGTAAGCCGGCCCTCCTTTCAATTGTGCTAACGACTCGAGCAGCATCTGCTCGTGGTTGCCTCGCAGCACGGTCACACCCGCCAGGCCGTAGGCGGCTGGGTTGTCCTGCAGCTGCCAGACCCGCTCCAGCACCTTGCGATCGCCATCGGGCTCAGGGGCCCGATCGATCAGATCCCCCAGGAAGATCAGCTCCACACCGGAGTCGAGGTGTGGGGTGAGTTCCTGCTCCAGCAGGGAAGCGCAGCCATGCACATCCCCGATCGCCACCACATCAGGACTGGTCATCGTCGATCTCCCAGACGTTGAGGCTGGAGCGCTGCGACTCCTTGCTCAGGTTCTTGCGGCCGCGCTTCGGATCGCTCTTGAGCAAGGCCAGCTTTTCGCCGAGCAGGTTGAGCTCCCGGGAGATCCTCGGGCTGGCGGGCATCTTCAACAGGCTGTGGCGCAGATTCCTCAGACTGAGTCTGGCGCTGCCGACATCGCCTCGATCGAGCTCGGTGATCACGCGCCTGCGTTCACGGTTGGCTTGGAAGAGAGCCAGTTGTTCAGCCACCGCCTCATCAGGGTCCAGCTGCATGAGTTCCGCGTTCTCCATCACCGGCAACCGCAGGTGTTCGATCAGGCTCTGGCGGTCGCCGCTGCCGGGGGCCTCCCAGGCCAGGCGCACGCTGAGGATCTCCTCATTGGGGATCCAGGCGGGCAGCTTGAGCTGCACACCCACATTGAGCTCCTGGCCGGCGCGCAGGTTGGGGAGCTGGTGATTGCCGGCGCCGGTGGGCTTGAGGTCGTTGAGCAGATCGACCACCTCGGCACCGCGTTTGCCCCGTAGACCGATGCTGACTCGCCGCCCGATGGTGGTGGCCAGGCCCTGAAGCTCGGAGGCGTAGAGATCCGCCAGCTGGCTGGGAGTTTTGATGTGGGCCAGGGTGCCATCACCTGCAGCGGCCATGGCGCCCATCAGGTCCTCGTCAAAGTCATTCCCCAGGCCAAAGGCACTGGTGCTGATGCCCCGCTGGGTCAGGCCCGCCACCTTGTCGGCAATCTCCCCTTGATTGGTGAGGCCCTCGTTGGCCTGGCCATCGGAGAGAAGCAGCACTCGGTTGAGCTGGGTGGGATCGAGGTGCTCCGCAACCTGGGTGGCTCCGGCCAGCCAGCCATCGAAGAGGGCCGTGCAACCACCGCTGTGGATCCTGTTGATGGCGGCAATGAACGGCAGCGGATCGGTGACGGGGGTGGAGGGAACGACCACCTTCACCTCCTCGTCAAAGCTGACGATGGCGAGACGATCACGGCTGGTGAGTTCTCCGGCCAGGAAGCGGGCCGCCTTGCGGGCATAGCTGAGCTTGCTGCCGCTCATCGAGCCGGAACGGTCGATCACCAGGGCCAGGTTGAGCGGCGGCCGCTTTTGGCGTTGGGGATCAACGTCAAGGGCTGGGGATGTAATCGTGAGCAGCAGATCAAGGCGTGACGGACGATCACAGGCCACCGCCGGCCGCAGGGGCCGGAAGCGCAGGGTGGGTTGGGTCATGGCTGGGTAGGCGGAGGTACTTGGAAAAAAGGATTCAGCTGAACGGGTCGTCGATCAGTTCGTTGAGTCGATCCAGCAGGCGCTTGAGCCACTGCTGACGGCGGGATCCGGCAGGAGGAAGCGAAACGGATTCGCGGACGTGAACTTCGATCCCGGGGGCAAGGGTGAAACGGAGCCAGCGGCTGGAGGCTTCGCGACTGCTGCCCCCGTAGCGGGAGCCGGAAGGCGAGCGTTCTGAGCGGGCCTGGGTCGAGAAGGGTTCGCTGAGCATCCCGAGAACGGGACTGAGCGAATGGGTTTTGCTCAATAGGTGCGCAGGAAGGTCGGCGCCGGTTGGGGTGGATTCCTCTGAGGACTGCAGATCCCGGAGGTAGTCGAGGGCGGCACGGGAAGCAGGAGGGGAAGGAACGGTGGCCGCCGCACCTTCCCCATCGAGCTGCTGCAGTTGTTGCTCCAGATCGGCGTCGGCCAGAACGCAGAGGGGAGCAATCGCCGAAAGGCTGAGACCGCGCCGGGCCAGGGCGCGCACCAACACCAGTTGCAGGAGATGGCGGTGGGTATAGACCGCACTGCGGCCCTCCTTGCCGGGGCGATCGATCAACCCCTGGGTGGCATAGAGACGCACGGTGCGGGGTGATATCACCTCTCCCAGCAGCTTGCCGGCGACGAGGAGGAGGTCCTCGAGGCCGTAGAGGGCGTCAGCTGGAGCGGAGACCTTCACCATCCCCATAGTATCCACACTTGCAGTGCAGGTGTCAAGTGAGTAGGCTTCGTGGCCCTGCTGCTGGATCACCATCGATCACCCCGCTCCCAAGCTCGCCCCAGACCACACCCGACTGCTGGAACACCTGCAGCACCTGGCCCGCCCCCGCCATGCCCGCTGGGATCCGCTCGGCCTGATGGCGGTTCGGGCCTACCTCAAGGAGCAGCTGGGTGCCCTTGGTCCCGTGGAGGAGCACCGCTTCTCGGAGGGGATCGATGAGGGCACCAACCTGATCCTCAAGCTCCCCGGCCAGCGCACCGAGCTCGATCCCCTGCTGGTGGCGGCCCACTACGACGGACCCCTGCACTCGATCGGCGCCGATGACAATGCCTCCGGTCTGGCCGCCCTGATCGAGCTGGCCCGCCACTGGTCGGACCATCCACCCAGGAGACCGGTGTGGCTCGTGGCCTTTGATCAGGAGGAATGGGGCATGCTCGGCAGCAGCGCGCTGGCGCGTGATCTCAAAGCCAGCGGCCAGAAGCTCAAGTTGATGGTGAGCCTGGAGATGCTTGCCTACACGAGTGAAACCCAGAACTACCCCCACCCGGCGATGCGGGCGATTTACGGCAATCGGGGCGATTACATCGCTGTGGTGGGCAACCTCAGCGCCACACCGATGCTGTCGGTGATCGTTGGCCGCATGGGCCAGCAGGTGATCACCAAGCTGCTGCCGGTGCCCGCTGCCGGCCATGCCATGCCCGATGTGCGCCTGAGCGATCACAGCCCCTTCTGGGATGCGGGCTACGACGCCGTGATGGTCACCGACACCTCCTTCATGCGCAACCCGCACTACCACCAGATGAGCGACACGATCGACACGCTTGATCTCCCCTTTCTCGCCAACGTGACCGAAGGGTTGAAGCACGGGTTGGGGGAGCTTTGAGTGTGAGGGGGGGGAGCCCGGCGATGTAGCCCTGTGGCAGCTGAACCGCGCAGAACATGGCCCTGCACGGCGTCATGCCTTGGCACGAAGCTGGGGGCCTGACTGGCTGTGTCCCCCATGGCCTCTGCTATGCAGGAGGTGTCCTTCCCGGCCAGCGCCATGAACCTTCCCCGCCATGGCGCCCGTCTGGCCCTATCCGGCGTGATTATCGCTGTTGCCGCCAGCGGCGTTTCGCTGGCGCGGCCCAATCCCGGTGGCCTGGGTGGGCCTGCTTCCGGTGCGGGTGTGGCTCCCGGAGCCGGGTTCGGGGAAGCGGGGCCTGGCCTCAACGGACGCCCAGGCGTGGGTGCCGGCGGGGTGGGCGGACCGGCCTCTGGCGCAGGCGTGTTGCCCGGTGCCGGGGTGGGTGAACCTGGCGTGGGGCTTGAAGCCGGACCGGAGGCAAACCCAGGCGGCCTCGGTGGGCCTGCTTCCGGTGCCGGGGTTCGCCCGGGCGCTGGCTTCGGGGCGCCAGGCGCTGGGTTGTACCGGCGCTGAGGGGCGCTTTATGTGGTGCCGTGAGGTGCTGCGGGAGGCTTCACAGGCCCCAACGATCTGGCGGACACTTCAAGGTGCAGCGAGCGCTGGAGCCGACAAGGAGCCGTCACGTCAGCATGATCGGCGACAGCGGTGGGCAGCGATGAAAGACCCCGGCTGTGGGAGGTTCTGAACAGTGAGTGATCGGCGGCCAAGCCGTTAGTGCTTCTGTGTTGTTATTGGATCCAGCTTCGAATGCATCCACTTGGTTGATCAGCCTCTGCCGTCATCAGACTCCTGCTGTTGTGAGACTGATGCAGTGATCAGATCCGTGCGGCGAGTTGGATTCATGGTGTGATCGGATTCTTCTGTTCCTTGTGAGGGATGGGGAGTGTGAAGCCAGTGGGTGGAGCATGCAGCCTCTGGTCACCCTGATGAGGCCAGGCCTCAGCTCATGAATCAAGGAAAGGTGCTGTGCCTTGCTTGCTTCTTTGTGAGCGTGGCTTGCTCGCCTGATTGTGGCCTGCTGCACATCTGCCTCCTGTTTGCCTCCTATCTGCAGCATCCTCTTGGGGTTGAGCCCCTGGCTTCTCGTTTCTTCACTGGCTTCGTTGACTGAACGGGCAAAGGTATGGCTAGAGATGGAATGGGCATGGTGATGGAGCTGCGAAGAGAGCCGCCTCTGGTTCTTGCAATGCAAGCTCCCTATCGGCTCTGTTCATGACGCTCGTACTCTGGAAAGCTATCCAATGACGCTGATTTCGCTTCTTGTTACACTCATCGTTGTGGGGGTGTTGTTGTGGCTTGTTAACAACTACATTCCGATGGATAGCAAGATCAAGAACATTCTCAACATTGTTGTTGTCATTGCTGTCGTCATCTGGCTGCTCAATCTGCTGGGCCTGACGGACAACCTGCGTGGCATCCGCGTGGGGAGTTAGGCACTGGCCGGGGTGGGCTTGGTAGCGCACGGGGGTTGCGGTGAGGGGGTTGGCACCCAGGCGTCTGCCGGGATCCAGCAGAATCAGGCCATGGATCTCCATGCTGATCTGAGCCGGCCTGTGGTGCTCGACACCCACGCCCTCCCCTGGATTCCCTCGCCGATGCCGGGGGTGGAGCGGCGCCTGCTCGACCGGCAGGGTGAGGAAGTGGCGCGGGCCACCTCCTTGGTGCGTTACGCACCGGGCAGTCACTTTCCCCCCCATCGTCATGGCGGCGGCGAGGAGTTCCTGGTGCTTGAGGGCACCTTTTCAGATGAGCTGGGCGATTACGCCGCCGGCAGCTACCTGCGCAATCCGGTGGGCTCCAGCCATGCCCCGTTCAGCGTGGCGGGTTGCACGATCCTGGTGAAGCTGCAGCAGATGCATCCGGCCGATCAGCAGCGCGTCTGCATCGACACCCGCAGCACCTGTTGGCTGCCTGGCCTTGTGGAAGGGCTTGAGGTGCTGCCACTGCATGCGTACGGCTCCGAACATGTGGCCCTGGTGCGTTGGGCACCCGGCACGGTGTTCCAGCTGCACGGTCATCCCGGTGGGGAGGAGATCTTCGTGCTGGAGGGGGTGTTTCAGGACGAGCACGGCACATACCCGGCCGGTAGCTGGTTGCGCCACCCCCCAGGCAGTGTGCACAGGCCCTGGAGTGAGACCGGCTGCACGATCTGGGTGAAGACCGGCCATCTGCCGGTCACCTGCGGACCGGATGGTGCTGTGATCACAGCCCCCACGACACCCGTGGCATGAGCCACAGGTTGGCTGCAGCACACCCGTGACCGTGCCCGCCTAGCGCGCTGTGCCTAGCCTGAGCCAATTCCGCCAGGTGGCCATGGCTGTGGTGAACCGCTGCGCGGTGGGGGTCTACCCCAGTGAGCAATTGCTGGATTGGGCCCGGAGGCTGGAGCTGGAGGTGGATGCGGCAGGAGCCCGGGAGCCCTGCCTGTACCTGATCCCCGACTACGACACACAGGAGGAGGCTGAGGAAATCCTCGCGGAGGTGTACGAGGCGATCTTTGAAGCGGAGCTGGATTACTGGCACCGCGACATCGGGGCCTGGCCGGCTGAGCGCACCTACCCGGTGTTCCGCAAATGGTTTGATGTGCGCTTCTACCCTCTGATCCAGGATCTGGTGGCCGATGAACTCACGGCCACCGAACTGGACGACGAGCTGGTGGGCAGCATCACCACAGCATTGGAAGGAATGGCGAAGGCGCCTTGAGGGACTGGGACAGCGTGTGGCTGCCGATGGCCTGAGGCGAGCACTTTGCTGTGAGCAATACCCTGATGGGTGCACTGCGATGTAAACCATGGGCTGTGGGATGTTTGCCAGGGGGATACTTGCTGCCGAGAGTGTGCTCTAGCTGTCGGTCTGCTGTTGCTTCCAAGGTGTTGCCGACGGTCTGGTGATGGCAACGTGCTGTTGCTGTCTCTCGCTTTACTCGGTCCTCGGCACTGTTGATCATGGGCACTGTTGATCATCATCGGGTGACTGTCATCGAGTTCGCCTGGATGTCGGGTTCCAGTACGAGACATGCATCCGATTGGTGGTAGAAGCTGCGCAAATCAGATGGATTACTCAGATGTGGCATCCCTGTGGAATGATCGAATCTGCTCTTCTGCTGCAACCTTCAGTTTCTCTGATCGCGTTGATGATGCGTGATTCTGGTCATACTGGATGCGCCAGGAAGCCATGGCCATCCGGGCAAAGCCATGCACCTATCTGTAGAATCGATCCATCGTGAGCTTTTCCCCCCTGCTTGGCGCTGGAGATTCTGTTCATCCTGTTGCTGATCGTGGCCAACGGGATCTTTTCTGGCTCTGAGATCGCGATTGTTTCGGCGCGCAAGGTGCGGCTGCAGCAACTGGCCGACAAGGGGAGCCGTCCGGCGCGTATCGCCCTGCGGCTGGCGGAGAAGCCGAACGATTTTCTTTCCACGGTGCAGATCGGCATCACCCTGATCGGCGTGCTCAGTGGTGCTGTGGCTGGCGCCACGGTGGCGCAGAAGCTCAAACCCTTCATTGATCAGCTTCCGGTTCTGCGGCCCTACAGCGAAGGGCTGAGCGTCACGCTGGTGGTGGCTTTGATCACCTACCTCTCTCTGGTGATCGGCGAGCTGCTGCCCAAGCGCATCGCCCTCACCCATCCGGAGCGAATCGCCTGCACCATCGCGCCGGCCATGCGCACCCTTTCGCGGTTGAGCGCGCCCGCCGTGCATCTGCTTGGTGCCTCCACCGATGGCCTGCTCAGGGCTCTGCATGTGTCCGCCAGCACCGAGCCCGACATCACCGAGGAGGAGATCAAGGCGTTGATTCGCCAGGGGGCAGATTCCGGTGTTTTCGAGCCCACGGAGCACGACATGGTGCAGCGGGTATTGCGGTTGGGTGATCGCACCATCAAGACGATGATGACCCCACGCACTGACATCCAGTGGCTTGATCTGGAAGCAACGGAGGAGGAGATTCTCGCCGAAGTGCAGGAATCGAATCATTCCCGTTTTCCGGTGGGCCGTGGCAGCCTTGACGACTGCGCCGGCATTGTGCGTGTGCGTAGTTTGCTCAACGCCCAACTGGGGCGTGAGCCGCTGGATCTTGAGGCCTTGTGCCAGCCACCGCTCTACATCGCCGAATCCAGCCGTGCTCTGAGTGTGCTGGAGCAGTTCAAGCGCGCGGGCATCCATATCGCCCTGGTTACCGATGAATATGGCGGGGTGGAAGGGCTGGTGACCCTCAACGATCTGATGGAAGGCATCGTGGGCGATCTGCCCGACCTCGACGACAACGAGGATCCTTCCTTTGTGACAAGAGAGGATGGCTCCTGGCTGGTGGATGGCAGCCTGGATATCAACGCCTTTGATGACCGCATCGGCACGGAATTGCTCAGCTCCGATGAGCAGCCCACTTATCACACCCTCGCGGGATTTGTGATTCATGCCCTGGAGAGGATTCCCAGATCCTCGGATCACTTCCTCTGGCTGGGCTACCGCTTTGAAGTGGTCGACATGGACGGCAACCGCGTGGACAAGGTGCTCGTGACGCCACCGGTGAAACCCCCTGCCGGCAGTGACCCATCCGGTGATCTTGACGGCTAAGAGTGGCCAGTGCCTCGGCTCTGGTGCTGCGGCGCCCCTAGGCTGAGTGGTGATGGTTGTTGCTGCGATGGCTGCCATTCGGCTGCCAAACTGAATCAGCGATTGAACTGTCAACGTGGCCTGTGAACGCTGCGGGTGCCGCATGATCACCAAAGCGAACCACGCGAAAGGTTTGTTGATCTGTGCGGATTGTGGCCACCGCGTTGCTCAGGTCCAGCAACGGCAGACGCTGGGCAGTTGGTTCGCCGCCAGCTTCTTGCTGTTCTTCCTGATGGTTCTGGTGGTGATCACCGCCAGGCTTGAGCCCAGCGTCTCCAGCGATCTGGAATTGGAACCCGTCAAGGAGCGGTCACGGGGAGAGTGATTCAGGCTGTGGCCCCTCGGAACACTCACGCCACTCACTCCGTGACCGCTCACTTCGTGACCACTTACTTTGTGACTACTGACGGCATGATCATCTGGAGTTTTTTCGCAGTTGACGGACCAGCATCCACACCACAAAGGTAGCCATCAGCACGAGCAGTAGCTGCACCACGAAGCTGCCCATGGGTGCGATCCATAGCAGGATCTGGCTGTAGTTCGCTCCCAGCACCATTCCTGACGTCACCAGGACCAGGATCCAGATCAGGCTGCCCGCACTGGTCCAGAACAGAAACGAACCCTGTGGCATCAGTTCAATGCCGGCCGGTATGGAGACAAAGGGGCGGATTCCAGGGATCATCCGGCCCCAGAACACCACCGCTGGCCCATGGATGGAAAACCAGCGGCGGCTGGCGGCCAGATCGGCTGGCCTGAGCCCGAACCAGCGGCCGTGCCGGCCAATCAGATGTTCCAGCCGCTGCTCATTCACCAGGCGACCGATCCCGTACCAGAAGCAGGCCCCGAGCAACGTGCCGATCAAGGCGGCAAGCACAACGGGAACGAACTCAAGCTTGCCCTGCTGAATCAAAAACCCGCTGAGTGGCATCACCAGCTCGGAGGGGATGGGCGGGATCACGTTCTCCAGCAGCAAGACAAGAGCGATGAGCACATACCCCTGCAGCGGGTTGGTTTCGGCTGTGTCTGCGATCAGTGCCAGAAAGGATTCGGCCCAGCGGTGCAACCCACTGGCGGCAGGTTGCACCATTCCATGAATCTCAGGCATCGGCATGGGCACGGCGGCGCCATAGCCGCCAGAGCTTTTCAATCTCCAGATAGGAGAAGAAGATCAGGCTGAAGCCAACGCAGATGGCCAGATCCTGCAGGCTGAGCGGAGTGGTTTCGAAGAACTTCGACAGGAACGGCACATACAGCAGGGCCATCTGCAGGCCGGTGGTGAGTACCACAGCCCAGATCAGCCAGGGATTGGAAAAAGGGTTGATCTGCACCAGCGGCAGATCGCTGCGGGCGGCCAGGGCATGGCCCATCTGGGCCAGGCAGAGGGTGGTGAACACCATCGTCTTCCACGGCGCTCCCGACCCAGCGGCGTAAACCATCAGCACGATGGTGATCACAGCGAAGACCACGCCGATCCGCAGGATATAACTGCCGATGCCGCGGGCAAAGATGGACTCACCAGGTTCGGCCGGTGGCCGTTGCATCAGCCCTTCCTCGCCGGGCTCCAAAGCCAGTGCCAGGGCAGGAACGCCATCGGTCACCAGGTTCATCCAGAGGATCTGCAGCGGCGAGAGTGGAACGCCCACCATGCCCAGCAGTGGGGCGGAGGCAATCGTGATCAGCTCGCCGACGTTGCTGCCGAGGATGTATTTCACGAAGCGGCGGATGTTGGCGTAGACCAGCCTTCCCTCTTCCACCGCATTCACGATGGTGGCGAAGTTGTCGTCGAGCAGCACCATGTCGGAGGCTTCCTTGCTCACCTCCGTGCCGGTGATGCCCATCGCCACGCCGATATGGGCCTGCTTGAGGGCGGGAGCGTCGTTGACGCCGTCGCCCGTCATGGCCACCACCTGGCCATTGGCCTGCAGAGCTTTCACGATCCTCAGCTTCTGCTCGGGAGGAACACGGGCATAGACACTGCAGCGGCTCACCACCTCCTGGAGCCTCGCATCGTTGAACTGCTCCAGCTCCCGGCCCAGCACCACCTCGGCGTTCGCATCCACGAGGCCGATTCCTTGCCCGATCGCCCGGGCGGTGAGCGGGTGATCCCCCGTGATCATCACGGGCCGGATGCCGGCTTCCCGGCAGCGGGCCACAGCCTCAGCCACTTCCGGTCGGGCTGGATCGAGCTGGGCCATCAACCCCAGCAACACCTGGTGATCCAGCGACTGCTCCGGGCTGGTGTGATGGGGAGCGCAGGCGAAGGCCAGCACCCGCAGGCCTGAAGCCGCCAGCTGACGTGCCTGCTCCACCCACCACTGCCGCTGCGGATCGCTCAACACCGCCACGCCATGGCTGCCGATCCAGCGGTCGCAGGAGCCAAGAATCACCTCAGGCGCGCCCTTGGTGATCAACAACGTGGTGGAGCCCTTGCTCACATCTCCCAGGGGCTGTTGCAGGGTGCCAGTGGTGTCGTCCACCCACACCGCCATCAGCTGACGTTCCGAGCTGAAGGGAATCTCCGCCTTGCGTTTGTAGTGGCTGCGCAAGGCGAAGCCATCGAGCCTGGCCTTGCTGGCCGCCACCACCAGCGCCCCCTCGGTGGGATCACCGAGCACGTCCCAGCTGCCGTCCTCTTCCTTCTTGAGTTCGGCGTCGCTGCAGAGCACGCCGGCTGCCAGGAGAAGGTCCCGGGCGCCATCGGTGATGCCAGGCACGGCTCCTTCAGGCGGCGCGAGTTCGGACACCGTGAAGGAGCCGTGGGGGTCATAGCCCCTGCCGCTGACCGCAATCGACTGACTGCCGCAACGCAGCTCCTCCACCACCTGGCGGTTCAAGGTGAGGGTGCCGGTCTTGTCGGTGCAGATCACCGTGACCGATCCCAGCGCCTCCACCGCGGGCAAGCGGCGGATCAGGGCGGCCCGTTGCACCATGCGCTGGGTGCCGATCGCCAGGGTGACGGTGATCACGGCGGGCAGACCCTCCGGCACGATCGCCACGGCCATGCTCAGCGCCACCTCCAGCAGCCCCAGCAGCGGCTGCCCCAGCAACCAGCCACCCAGCACCACCAGCGCCACCAGCGCCAGCGCCGAGCCGACCAGCACATTGGCCAGCCCATCGAGCCGTTCCTGCAGCGGCGTGGTTTCGCCCCCGGCGGAGTTGATCAATTCAGCGATCTGGCCCAGCTCTGTGCCCATGCCGGTGGCGGTGACCACTGCCGTGCCCCGACCCCGCACCACTTCGGTGCCCTGAAACAGGCAGTTCTGGCGCTCCAACACCGGCGTGGCGGCCTCCATCACCAGATCCGCCTTTTTGAACACCGCTTCGGCCTCACCGGTGAGGGCCGCCTCGCGCAGGCCCAGCTCGGCCACCTCCACCAGGCGGGCATCAGCAGGCACGCGGTCGCCCGCTTCCATGCGGATCAGATCGCCGGGCACCAGTTGCTCGCTTGGCAGCCGTTCCCAATGGCCATCGCGGCGCACCGTGACCAACGGCTGGGCCATCTCGCGCAGCGCCAGCAGCGCCGTCTGGGCGCGGCTTTCCTGCAGGTAGCCCAGCAGGGCGTTGAGCCCCACGATCAGCACAATCGCGATCGCATCCTTCGGGAAGCGCTGGGCCGAGAACGCAATGGCGGCCGACACTGCGGCCACGGCCAGCAGCATGATCAGCATCACGTTGCTGAGCTGATCCCAGAGAATGCGCAGGTTGCTGCGGCCAGGCGCCAGCTCCAGCTTGTTCGGCCCCAACCGGGCCAGCCGTTCGGCGGTCTGGGCGGTGCTCAGACCCTCAGCCGTGGCCTCCAGCTGCTGGAGGCACTCCTCCACAGTGAGGTTGTGCCATGCAGGCGAATCAGTGCGGCTCAAGGAAGGCACGGGACGATCAGCCGAAAACACTAAGCGCTTTTTCTGATTCATAGGCCCATGCCGACCCTGCTCACAACCCTGCTGGTGCTGCTCACGGGCGTTCTCGCAGCTCGCGTTTCAGCGGGCCGGCTGGTGGCCTGGGCGGTGCCCGCCATCGTGCTGGAGCTGGCGGTTGGCTTCATCCTCGGGAACACGGTGTTGCCGTTCGAGGCGATCCGGCCGCTCAGTGGGATCACCGAGCTGGGTGTGCTGACCCTCTTCTTTCAGGTGGGGCTGGAGGTGCGCGGCGATGTGCTCTCGGCGCGGCGCAACGCCGTGCTGCGCACGGTGGCACTCAGCTTTCTGGCTCCCCTGCTGGCCTACCTGCCGCTGAGCCAGGGTTTCGGGCTGGCCAGAAGCGAGACCCTCCTCTGCCTGGCGGTGCTCAGTGCCACGGGAACAGGGGTGACTCTGCGGGTGCTGGCCCTCGGCCAAGGGCTTCAGACCCCCTCGGGTCGCCTGTTGGTAGGGGTTTCGGTGCTCGACGATCTGCCGGCCATCGCCCTGCTCTCGGTGGCGATGGCCAGCGCAGGCGTGCCGATGGGTGGCGCAGGGCTGGCTGTGCCCGGCCCGCTGCTCGGCCTTGCCGCCGCCGCCGTGAGCTACTCGGCAGTGGGCCTCTGGGCCCGGCACCGCCGTGAGCGGCCCACATCACCGCTTTCGATCCTGCTGGTGTTGATCGGGTCGTCGTGGTTGGGAGAAGCCAGTGGGCTCACCTCCCTGCTGGGGGCTCTCTGGGGTGGCGTGCTGCTGGCCCGGCTGAGCCCGCCGCAAGCGGAGGTGAACCGCACCCTGGCCGTGCTCTCGGATGTGTTCCTGCCGCTGTACTTCATCAGCGTGGGGATGCGGATCCAGGCCGCCACCCTGCTGGATCCCCAGGCCTGGAGCCTGGCCGCCGCCCTGGTGGGGATGGCGGTGCTCACCAAGCTCCTCTGCGGCCTGGGCATCACGGCGGCCGACCGCGCCGCTGGAGTGGACCGCTGGTTGGTGGTGTTCGGCCTGATCCCGCGCGGACTGCCTGGACTGGTGTTCGCCACCACGGCACTCGGCGCCGGGGTGATCAACGCCTCTCAGTTTTCTGCCCTGGTGATCATGGTGACGCTCACCACGGTGCTGGGCCTGCTGCTGCTGGAGCGCCGCCTGGCTTTCGTGCGCAAGGCGGCTGAGAATCCTTCGTGAGGGGTGATCTCAGCGGTGGTGATCGCTCCAGTACGTTGATCGTCGCTTGAATCCCCCTGAGCCGGTGATGCTGCGTTCGGTTCATCGGCTATGGGGACGCCTGCTGGCCTGGCGGCACCGTCTCACGGTGCCACAGTTCACGGTGGTGACCGGCGGCTTGGTGATTGCGTTGGGCACAGTGCTGCTGGCCTCGCCGCTCTGCTCCAGCGACGACGTGGGCCTTTGGCAGGCTCTGTTCACCGTGACCTCGGCGATCACGGTGACGGGTCTGTCGATCATCGATGTGGGCAAGGATCTCACCCTCTTCGGCCAGATGACCCTGGCAGGGCTGATCATCACCGGCGGGCTTGGCCTGATGGCGATCACCACCTTCCTGCAAGGGTTTGTGCAGGGCCGCTCCGGTCTGCGCCATCGCCTCGACAAGGGACGGATGCTGGATGAATTCGGGGTGGGCGGCATCGGCCCCACCTTTCACCGGATCCTGATCACGGCCGGCTGTGTGATGGCAGTGGGCACGCTGATTCTGTTCTTCTTTGGCTTCACCGACATCACCAACCTTGGCGAACGCTTCTGGGCCTCAATGTTTCACTGCATCAGTGCCTACAACAACGCAGGTTTTGGGCTGCGGGCCGACAACCTGGTGGGCTACAAGGGGAATCCGGTGGTCAATGGTGTGATTGGCAGCCTCATCGTCGTGGGCGGTATCGGCTGGCGGGTCACCAATGATCTGTGGGAGAACCGCTCCCGCCTCAGGCGCATCCGCCATCTCTCCCTCCATACCCGGCTGGTGCTGCGCAGCACCCTGCTGCTGATCGCCATCGGGGCGCTGGGCCTGCTGTTCACCGAACAGTTTGCTCCTGATGGTGTGGTGATGACCCTCGGCCTGTGGGAGAAGCTTCAGGTCACCATTTTTCAATCGATCACCACACGCACCGCAGGCTTCAACACCGTGCCGCTTTCGATGGAGACACTTTCGGATGCAGGCTTGCTGCTGATGATCGTGTTGATGTTCATCGGTGCCAGCCCAGGCGGCACAGGTGGGGGGATCAAAACCACCACCTTCGTTCTGCTGATGGGCACCACCCGTTCGATGCTTGAGGGCCGCAAGGATGTGGTCATTGGGCGGCATGAGATCCCCGCGTCGATTGTGTTCAAATGCGTTGGCGTTGCTCTGGCTTCTGGCTTGTTCGTGATCCTGATGACCCTGCTGCTCGGGCTCGGGCCAACAACGGCTGGAGAACCAACAGCTCAGTCTTTCAATTTCCTTGAAAAGCTGTTCACCTGCATGTCAGCCTTTTGCACCGTCGGACTGGATGTTGGTGTTACTGCCAATCTCAATCGTTGGGGCCAGTTGGTGCTGATGGTGGGCATGTTTGTTGGCCGATTGGGAATCATGCTGCTGCTTCAGTCCCTCTATGGCAGCAGGCCTCCTTCCAGGGTGGGCTACCCCCAGCAGGAGGTCTTCATTTGAAGTTGGAAGCTGTTCCGCTCCACTTCGAGCCGCGGTGCCTGTGCGCGCTGCTGATGCTGCCGGTGCCATGGCTGGGTGGGCAGCTGGATCCCACCGAGGGACGCCCATGACCGACACCCCCTCCGTGCCGTTGCCCATTGGCTTCCGGGATGTGGATGCCACTGCACCGGAGGCGTGCGTCCGCTGCCTCGATTGCCTGCACCAGTTGCCTGCCGGCCGTGCCTACAAGGCCAGAGCCCTCGCCGCGCTGCAGCTCGTGCCCGGAAGCGCCGCGCTCGATGTGGCCTGCGGCCTCGGCGACGATGTGGTCCAGATGCTGGCTGCCGGCGCGCGTGCCGTTGGCGCCGACTGCAGCCGCACGCTGCTGGCTGCCGCCCAGACGCGCCACAGCGCCACAGCGGCCAGCTTCCAGCTGGCGGATGCCAAGGCCCTGCCATTTGTCTCCGGCAGCTTTGATGCGGTGCGCATCGACCGGGCACTGCAACACATCGCGCAGCCGGAACTGGTGGTGCAAGAGATGGCCCGCGTCACCCGCCGGGGGGGGGTGGTGCTGTGCGCTGAACCCGATTGGGGCACCTTCCTCCTGGGTGGTCCCCACAGCGGGGTGAGTGAGCGCATCCAGCACGACTGGATCCGTTCGTTCCAGAACCCCTGGATCGGCCGCGCCCTGCCCGAGCTGCTGAGCGCTGCCGGTGTTGGCGAGCTGCAACGCGAGGAGATCTGGCTGCCCACCCACGGATTCGCGGAATCGGATCTGCTCTTCGGCATTGAGGACAATGCCCGCAAGCTCGCCGTTGAGCGACCTGAGGCGCTGGACTGGCTTGAGCACTACCGCGACGGCGAGGCCTACGCGGGCGTGCTGATGCTGATCAGCTGGGGGCGGAAGCTGTAAGCGGCTGGCGTCAGTCGTCCGCCTTCGAGGTTGGCACCGGCACAAACACGTCGAGCACGGCGGGGCACAGCTCAAACACGGCAGGGGTTTTGGTGGTGACCTCTCCGTCGGTGTTGACGCGTTTGCGCAATCGCGTGTGCACCTCGAAGGTTCTGCCCTGCCAGCGGTGGATGCCGAATCGGGAGTTGCCACGTCCAGACTTCAACGCCGGCAGCACGAAGAAGAGTTGCCACCAGTGGGGGATTTCCAGGCTGTAGAGATCCAGGCGCTGGTCGTCGATGGCGGCATCCTGCACCACGGTGAGCCCACCGCCGTAGAACACTCCGTTGCCCACGGCGATCTGCAGGGTACGGCGATGGAGGATCTGCTCCCCATCGATATGGATCTCGGCATCGAAACGTCGCAGCGTCAGCAATGCCTTCGCCGCCGCGATCGCATAGGCAAGGGTTCCCCAGCGCTTCTTGAGGTCTTTGGAGAGCGCATCTGTGATCTTGATGCTCAACCCGCAACTGGCCACGTTGAAGAAATACTTGCCATTCACCCGGCCAAGGTCGATGGTCTGGCGATGTCCGTTGGCTACCACGCTGCAGGCCTCGGCCAGCGTCAGAGGCAGATTCAGGGTGCGGGCCAGGTCGTTGGCCGTGCCCAGGGGCAGGAGGCCCAGGGGAAGGTTTGTTTCCAGCAGCGCATCGATCGCCAGGTTCAAGGTGCCGTCGCCACCGCCAATCACTACAGCAGACACCTCCTCCTGGTGCCAACGGATGCAATGCGAAAAATCCTCTGACCGCATCACCTGCCCAATGATGTATCTCACACCCAGAGAGTTGAAGGCCGCCACCACCTCGCCGAACCGTTCAAGCCCCTGCTTGGAGTGAAGATTGATCAACAGGAGGATGGGTTTTCCCGATCTGTCTGCCATGGCGTGGCGTATGGATCAAGTCGCTGATCGACTGTAGGGGTGGCTGAGGAATTGTGTGCCGCCCGGCCAGACGGAACACGACCAGGTTGTATCGAGCAAGTGAGTACTCAGCCAGGACGTGCAACAGCGAGCAACGCAACGACTGAGAATGCTTCACCTGCTGCGTCATCACCTGCTGCGTCATCACCTGTAGCGTCATCACTTTCTGAGCCATCACTGGCTTGAGACATCAGACATTCAGTCACATCCAACCCAGTGCGCCCCTGACCAGCCCCAATGTCACAGCTTCCAGGCCATCGTCTCAACGATTGCTCGGTAGGCCTTGTCTTCGGCTTGCGTTTGCCTGCCTTCGTTCACACCTTTCGCCTCTGAGCACGAGGGATCACCACGGCCAGCGCGCCTCCAGGATCTGCGCCCGATGCCTCATGCACCGAGCCCTGCGTTTGCCTGCACCTGATTTCGCCGTCAGATGCCCTCATAGGCCGTCAGGGACAATGCTGGCAGGTTGGCTTGGGCCCCATGTCGCGCGAACAGCTCAAGGCCTTTCTTCTCCGCATGCAGAACGACGCGGCGTTGAAGCAGCAGGTGCTGGCGGCTTCCACAGCCGACGACGTGGCTCAGATCGCCATCAAGCTGGGTTTTGAGTTCTCAGGGGACGAGCTGCTGCGGGCGTCCGGCCAGAAATTCGACAAGGTGACGGTACGCAAGAACGACGTGCCTGGCGAATACAGCTGAGAGCACACCACTGCTGAGCACACCACGGCCGAGCACAACAAGGCCCAGCACTGCGAGCCCCAGCATCCAACGTCATCCCTTCCTTCTGAGCCTTCACAGTGCCGTGAAGGTGAGCGGTTCGTAGCGGGCCAGGGTCAGCTGCCAGAGCCCTTCGCTGCGTTGGCGTAATTGATCGAGCAACTCCGTGGTGTCGCCATCGCGGATCCAGCGCGCCTTCAGTGCTGGCAGCTGCTCCTGCATCACCGCCAGAGGGAGCTGCAACAGCAGCAGGCTGGCGTCGCCGCCGCAACGGCTCATCGGCTGTGCGTCGCTGCGCTGCCACAGGCGGACCAGCAGCTCCAGGGCCAGGGTCTTGCCCGGCTCGCCCGGGCCTGAGCCTGGGGCGATCGCCCCCTTCTGTGAGAGGCCATTGAGCGGCATGGCCCGCTGACCTCCCTGCTCGAGCAGGGCCAGACAGATCAGATAGGGCGCATCAGCCACGGCAGCATCCACAGACTCCGGGTCCAGCTTGAGCGGTCGCGGCTGGGGCCCATGGGGAAATGGGCGCGCCAGGCTGGAGCGGACTGTTTCGAGCGCCATGGTCGCTGCCCTGCTGATCCTGCTGGTGATGGTGGCGGTGGGGGTGCTGCTCAACCCCGGACGGGACCAGTTCGCCTGGTTCATCCGCCTGCGGCGTCCCGCCTGGCTCACCTTCGAGCGCCTGATTCCGGCGATCTGGGTGGCGATCTACGCCTGCTTCTATGCCTCGGCGCTGCTGGCCTGGAACGCCAGCTTGAGCTGGGGGCTGATGGCGGGCTACTTCGGGCTTCTGGTCTTGGTTCAGAGCTACACCTGGCTGATCTGCCGCACGCGCCGCCTCGCCAACGGCACCGCTGTGGGATTCGCCGGCTGGGTGTGGGGTCTGGCGCTCACCGTGGTGGTGCTGCAGATGTCAGGACTGGCGGCCCTGCTGCTGGTGCCGTATCTGCTCTGGAGCCCGGTGGGCACCTTCGTGACCTGGCAGATGCAGCAGCTCAACAACGGACGCCCCCAACGCTTTGAGTGACCCCGCGCAGCCCATGGTGATCACGAGCCGCTACAGCCAGGCCCTGCTCTGGGCCGATGAACTGCACCGCCCCCAGCGCCGCAAGGGCAAGCCGAACGTGCCCTACATCTCCCACCTGATCGCCGTCAGCGCCCTGGTCTGGGAAGACGGCGGCGATGAAGATCAGGCCATTGCGGCGCTGCTGCACGACGCCATCGAAGATGCGGGCGTCACCCAGCACCAGATCGCCGCGCCGTTCGGCGAGCGGGTCGGCCGCATGGTGGCGGATTGCACGGACACCAGCGGGGCTGTGGTGGCGGGCGGAGAAAAGGAGCCCTGGATCCTGCGCAAGACGCGCTATGTGGAGCACCTGCAAACCGTGTCGCTGGATTCTCTGCTGGTGACCGCCGCCGACAAGGCCCACAACGCCCAGGACATGGTGCTGGATGCCCGCCGCAAGTCCGACAGCTGGACCCGCTTCAACGCCGGTCTCGATGGCACTGTCTGGTATCTGCAGCAGATCCATCACACCCTCAACCAGCGCCTGCCCCACAGCCGCTCGAATGAACGGCTGGGCGAAGCGCTCCACAAAATGATCGGCAGCGAGGCCTACCTCCGCCTGGTTCCTGCTGGGGTGGCAGCTGAGGACTGGGCCGGTAGCTATCTGGAACGGCTAACGGCGGACTCTCTCTTCTGAGTGAGCTGGCTGCGGGAATTGGGCTGTGGAGTGGGTTGAGGGGCTGGGCCGTGCCGATCCCCATGGCAGAGCGCTGCAGAGGAACGGTTGGACCTGCCGGTTCGATCGGATCGGCGTGATCGGTTCGGTGGCCAGCCGACGGACACGGGCTGGCCACCCAACCCCTTCACAATCTGTTACAGTCAATGAAACATTCCGCAACACCCCATGGCTGAATCCTCCCGCTTCGGTTTTGTCGCCTTCGCCGAAACCTGGAATGGCCGCCTGGCCATGCTCGGCTTCGTGATCGGGCTCGGCACCGAGCTGCTCACCGGTCAGGGCATCCTTTCCCAGCTCGGCCTCTCCTGATCGTCATGGACACCGATTACACCGCTTCAATCGCCGCTGTCTTCGCCCTCGTGGTGGTGCTCACCGGCATGGTGACCTTCATGCTCACCCGCCCCAGCGACCTCGCCTCGAAAAGCCAATGACCGCCACCCTCGCTCTCGTTCTGTTTGGTACCTGGTTGGTGGGCGCCCTGCTCCAGCCCGCTCCGGTCTCCGACTGACGGCCGGTTTCAGGCTGACGTTCTCTTCCTCGTCAGACCTCCAGCTCCCGGGCTCACGTTCCTTTTTCTCCCGCTCACCCGATCCCCCGCCCCTCCAGCCATGACCAACACCCCCATCAACGCCCGTTACGCCCCTGAGCGCGATGAGCAGCAGCTGCACATGGAGCAGCTCCAGCGCGCCGAGCGCTTCAACGGCCGCGCCGCCATGCTCGGCATCGTGATCGGCATCCTCACCGAGGCCCTCACCGGCGCCGGCATCGCCCACCAGATCGGCCTCGGTCCGCTCGTCGACGGTTACGTCGCCTGCCGCACCCAGTTCCTGCCGTTCTGCTTCTGAGCCCGGCTGCCTGCTCGTGCTCAGGCCTGGGCATGCTTTCCTACCGGTGAAGTGTCCTTTGCCTGGCACAGTGGAACGTCGGTGACAAGGGCCATGGCGTTCAGCGCGAAAACGGAATATGGCCTGATCGCCCTGATCGATCTGGCCGATGCCCATGGCACCGGTGAACTGCGGCAGACCGGTGACATCTGTCGCCGGCATTGCATTCCGGTGCGCTATCTCGAGCAGATGCTTACGGCCCTGCGCAAGGATGGGTTTCTCACCAGCATCCGTGGACCACGCGGTGGTTTCCAGCTGGCTCGGCCGCCCGGGGACATCACCATCGCCGCGGTGGAGACCTGCCTGGAAGGTGAATCCAGCAAGGAGCGCCAGGGCGACCGCGACGACCCGGAATTTCAGGTGCTCAAGGCATTGGATCAGAAGCTGGAGGAGGCGCGCGCGTCGTTGCTCTCCACCACCACCCTGGCCGATCTGCTGGTGGAGCGAAACAAACGGCTCCAGCCCCAGCCGATGTTTTACATCTGAGCGCTCGCTGCTGACTTGTGGGCTTCTATCAGCAGCCTGAGCTGTGGGAATAGTGGTGAATCCTGAGCGCCTGACTCACACCTGAAGGCTCTGCAAGTCCTTCCTGACGGGCTGCAGGCGGCGCCGGATTTCCCCGTCGATCAGCAGCATCGATTCCCCGCGCGCGAAGGGCTGCCACTGTTCATCGGTGGTGAGCGGCTCGGTGCTGAGGATTGTCACCACATCCTTGGCGGTTGTCACGGAGGAAAAATCCACCTGCAGGGGCACATCGGCCAGGGTGGCCCTACCAAATGGCGCCCGGCGGGTGAGCCAGTGCAGCCGGGTGGTGGCGCTGGCGAACAGCCAGCGGCCATTGCTGATCAGCACATTGAAGGTGCCCCTCTGGGCCAGCTCGGCGGCGCAGTGGTGCAACAACTCGAAGAGGGTTTCGGGATTCTCGGGATCGGGCTGGGCCGCATCGAGCTGCTGCAGGATCCAGCAGAAGGCTGCTTCGCTGTCGGTGCTGCCGCAGGGGCGGTGCTGATCTCCCAGCGGAATCTCCCCCTGCAGATCCCCGTTGTGGGCGAACACCCAGCGCTGGCCCTGCCAGGAACGGGAGAAGGGATGGCAGTTGTCGAGGGCCACCACACCGCGGGTGGCCTTGCGGATGTGGGCGATGCTCATCAGTGCCTTGGGGGAGCGCTCCGCCAGCTGATCCGCCAGGGCGGAGAAGGCGGCGGGGGCGTCCTCCCGCAGCACGGTGAGGCCATGGCCATCGGGGGTGAAGCTGGCCAGCCCCCAGCCGTCGGCATGCTCGCCGGTGGCCCCCCCGCGGCGGCTCAGCCCCCGGAAGGAGAAGCCCATGTCGGTGGGGGTATTGGCGTTCAGGGCCAGCAGCTCACACATGGTCGGCTCAGCGGGTGTTGGCGAATAGACGGTCCCAGAGCCCGCCGTCGCCGAAGAACTCCTTATTCACCTTGGGCCAGCCGCCGAAGTCGGCCACCGTGAAGAAGGTCTTCACTGGGGCAAAGCGATCCTTCACCCGCGACCAGACCGTGGGGTTGGTGGGGCGGAATCCCTCCTCGGCAAAGACGGCCTGGGCCTCTTCGCTGAACAGGTAGGCGGCCAGGGCTTCGGCGGCCTTGCGCGTGCCCTTGCGCTCCACCACCTTGTCGACCACGGCCACAGGACCTTCGATGCGGATGTTGAGCTCCGGCACCACGAAGGGATCCTTGAGCACACCACTGCGGGTGGCCAGGATTGCTTCGTTTTCGTAATTCAACAGCACATCCCCCTGGTCGCGCTTGAGGAACACATCGGAGGCTTCGCGCGCATCCTTGGGCAGGTTATCGACGTTCTTGTAGACGCTGGAGACAAATTTCTCCGCCTGTTGCTGGCTGCCTCCGGTCTGGGTGACCGAGCCCCACAGGCCCAGGAAGTTCCAGCGGGCACCCCCGGAGGTTTTCGGGTTGGCCGTCACCACCGTGATGCCGGACTTGTTCAGATCGGCCCAGCTGGCGATGCCCTTGGGGTTGCCGGGCCGCACCAGGAAGGCCACGGCGGAGTTGGTGATGATGCTCGCGTTGGGGAATTCCTTCTCCCAGCCTGGATCCACGAACCCGGATTCTTCGAGTTTGTGCACGTCCGCGGCCAGGGCCAGGGTCACCACATCGGCATCCAGGCCATCGATCACCGCCCGGGTCTGGGTGCCGGAGCCGCCGTAGCTGGTTTTGATCGCGAGCTCCTGGCCGGTTTTCGCCTTCCAGAACGCGATGAACTTCGGCAGCAGGCGGTCGTAGGCGCCTTTGGTGACGGCGTAGCTGACCAGCAACAGCTCCTGCCGTTCGCCGCCGCTGCCGGCCGCGTCGCCAGCGGCGTCCGGGGCTGGCGTCGAGCCGCCGCAGCTGGTCAGCAGCAGCAGAGAACCTGCTGCGGAAAGGGCGAGCAGGCGCAGGGAAGACTTAACCACGTATTCCGGTCGGAAACTCGCCGTAAAGATACCACGGCAACCCGATCGGAAACTGTATTCAAGCCATGGGCCCCAGGCCGCGTGGGCTGGGGCTGGAGTTGAGACTGGGACTGGCGCCGCTGCTCAGCGGGTGGCGCGGAAGATCTGATCCCAGATGGCGCCATTGGCAAAGAACTTGCTGGTCACCGCAGGCCAGCCGCCGAAGGTGTCGATCGTGAAGGCCTTGAAGGCTGGGAATCTTCCCCGGGCCAGGGCCTTGCCGGCGGCGGTGGCGGGCCGAAAGCCGTTGTCCACGAACACTCTCTGAGCTGGGGCGGTATAGAGAAACCGGGTGAAGGCTTCCGCCACCCTGCGGCTGCCGCGCCGGTCCACCACCTTGTCCACCACGGCCACAGGTTGGGCTGTCAGCACATTGGGAGAGAAGGTTTTCCAGGGTTCCTTCCACTCCCCTTTGCGCCTGGCCAGGATCGCTTCGGTTTCCCAGTTGAGCAGCACATCTCCCTGGTTACGCTTGAGGAAGAAGTCGGTGGCTTCGCGGGCATCTTTTGGCAGAACTTCGGCGTTCTTATAGACATCCCGGATGAAGCTTCTGGCCTTGGCCTCGCTGCCGCCCGGCGACTGGGTGACGGCTCCCCAGAGGGCCACGAAGTTCCAGCGGGCGCCCCCTGATGTTTTGGGATTGGCAGCCACCAGGTTCACATCAGGGCGTGCGAGATCAGCCCAGCTGTTGATCCGTTTGGGGTTCCCCTTGCGCACGAAGGCCACCACGGTGGAGTGGATCGGTGCCGCATTGTTGGGCAGTCGGTTCTGCCAGCCCGGCCTGATCAGGCCGGCCCGTTCGATCGCCAGCGTGTCGGCGGCCAGGGCCAGGCTCACCACATCGGCTTCCAGCCCATCGATCACGGCACGGGCCTGGCTGCCGGAGCCGCCATAGCTGCCGCGGAAGGTCACGATCTGACCGGTCTTCTGTTTCCAGTCGGCGGCGAACAGCCGGAAGATCTGGTCATAGGCGTTCTTGGTCACCGCATACGACACCACCGTGAGCGTGATCGGTTTGGGCGGTTGCTGGGCCTGGGCGATGGAGCCCTGCAGGTGGACGGCGGCGCCGGCCGTCAGGGGCAGGAGGGCCAGTCCGGTGAGCAGCAACTGGCGGCGCCGCAAGGGGGCCGGCGTCGAAGAATCAACCACGGTTCGTCGATCGGGAACTTGTGCAAGTTATGGCGACTACGCCTGAGGTGGTGTGCCTCAAAATACCGGTACCTCGATCGGGAATAAGTCATAGTCTCCGGCAGTTGCTTGCCCCCCATGGCCTGTTCGTCGCGAATGCCCCTGTTGCTCGCTTTCGCCGTGCCCGAACCGCCACCCCATCGCCCGCCGACACCGTGACACCTTCCCTGCACCACAGCCCCTTGCAGCTGACGCTCCACCCTCAGGACGTGCTCCCCGAAGCGATGAGCTGGCGCCTGCATGAGGGCTACGTGCGTTCTGTGGCCTGGGATCTCGAAGGCGAATGCCTCGCCCTCGGCCTCTGGGGGCCTGGCGAGGTGATCACCTCTGAGGATCCCGTGATCCAGCCCCTTGAACTGCAGTGCCTCACCACCGTGGTGGTGGAGCACATCACCTTTGAACCCGGGCTTCAGCAGCAGCACCTGCGCAGAGAACGCCAGATGCTGGCCGAACTGCTCACCATCCAGCGCATCCGCGCCGGCGATCGCCGCCTGCTGACGCTGCTCACCTGGATCGCCCGGTCCCATGGGCAGATCAACCGCCATGGCTGCCGCCTGTCGTTGAGTGAGCTCAACCTCACCCACCGCGGTCTGGCCGAACTCTGCGGCCTCACGCGCGTCACCGTGACCAAACTGCTCAGCCGCTTTCGCGCCGAAGGCCGCCTCGTCGCCGTGGGTGACAACGATCTGCTGATCCCCCGCCAGCCATGAGCGCCGTCACCCCTCCCTGGTGCCTCCATTGGGGCCGCGACGGCGAGCTCGACAGCCGCGATCGCCAGGACGTGCTGGACGCACTGCTGGTTCAGGAGCAGGGCCTGGCCCGCCTGCTGCTCCATCAGGCCCGGCCAGGTGCACTGCCACCGCGCCCGCCCGAGTGTCAGCAACGGCAGTTAGGGCGCCACTGGCTGGCCCCGTGAGTCCACGCCCGCCCGGAGCTGAGGCTCAGATCACGAAGTCGGACACGAAGGTGCGCGCTTCCCGGCTGGTGATGTGCAGGGCATCGCCGGCCTTGAGGTCGTGGTAGTCGATGCGTTCGCGCGGCAGCTGGGCCATCACCACCTCGCCACTGCCGAGCACCAGTTCGGCCTGGATGTCACGGCCCATGTGAGTGAGCCGGCGCAGCACCGCCGGCACGCTGCCGCTCTGGGCGGTGCGGTGCAGCTCCAGATCATGGGGGCGGATGAACAGATCGCCTTTCTGCTGCTGCTCGCCTGCAAAGGCAGCAGCGGCCGCCTCGGCGGCACCGCCTGCAACAGCGGCACCACCTGCAACAGCGGCACCACTGGGGGCCAGCGGAACATGGGCCGGCAGCACGTTCACAGCTCCCACGAAACTCATCACGAAGGGGCTGGCCGGCTGGTCGTAGATCTCCGCGGGGGAGCCGATCTGCTCGACCCTGCCGTTGTTCATCACCACGATCCGATCCGCCACCTCCATGGCTTCTTCCTGGTCGTGCGTCACGATCACCGTGGTCACGTGCATCTCGTCGTGCAGGTTGCGCAGCCAGGCGCGCAGTTCCTTGCGCACCTTGGCGTCGAGAGCGCTGAACGGTTCATCCAGAAGCAGCACACGGGGTTGTACGGCCAGCGCCCGGGCCAGGGCCACCCGCTGACGCTGGCCGCCGGAGAGCTGGGAGGGGTAGCGGTTGCCGAAGCCCTGCAATTGCACCAGCTCCAGCAGTTCATCGACGCGGCGTCGAATCGTGGCAGGGCTCCAGCCACGCAGCTCAAGCCCGAAGCCCACGTTCTGACGCACGCTGCGGTGCTTGAACAGGGCGAAGTGCTGGAACACGAAGCCCACCTGCCGATCCTGCACCGAGCGGCTGGTGGCTTCTTCGCCGGTGATCCAGATGCGGCCGTCGTCAGCCTCCTCAAGGCCGGCGATCAGGCGCAGCAGGGTGCTTTTGCCTGAGCCGGACGGCCCCAGCAGAGCCACCAGCGAACCCGTTTCCACGTCGAGACTGACGTCGTCGACGGCGCGGAAGGAACCGAACTGCTTGCTCACACCGGCAACGCGGATGCCCATGACAGAGGGAGGCGGTGAACGACCGCCGCACGCTACAGCAATAGCCCTATTTCCCACCGGCGTACCGTTGAACTAATCGGCAAACGGTGATACGGTCCCGCCAACCGCTGCCGTCTTCCGCCATGACTCCTGTCCTGCTGGCCCGAGCTCGACGACTGGAGCTGCCCAGCTGGCTGCAGCTGAGCTGGTCGTGGCGGATCACCTGGCTCTACATGGCCTTCGTGCTGTTCCTGCCACTCGGAGCCCTGGCCCTCAAGGCCGCCTCCGTGAGCCCGGATCAGTTCTGGCGGCTTGCCACGACCCCCGAAGCACTGGCCACCTACCGGGTCAGCTTCGGCCTGTCGCTGCTGGCCGCCCTGCTCAACGGGGTGTTCGGACTGGTGATCGCCTGGGCCCTGGTGCGCTGCAGCTTCCCCGGCCGACGGCTGCTCGATGCCCTGATCGACCTGCCCTTCGCCCTGCCCACCGCCGTGGCGGGCCTGGCCTTGGCGGCGATCTACAGCACCAACGGCTGGATCGGCGGCCCGCTGTTCGCCCTGTTCGGGCTGAAGGTGTCGTTCACCTGGCTGGGGGTGGCGATCGCGATGGTGTTCATCTCCCTGCCCTTCGTGGTGCGCAGCGTGGAGCCGGTGCTCGAGGCCCTGGAACGCGACCAGGAGGAAGCCGCCTGGTGCCTGGGGGCCAGCCCCAGACAGACCCTGATCAAGGTGGTGCTGCCGCAGCTGATGCCCGCGATCCTGGCCGGTGTGGCCCAGGGCTACAGCCGCGCCGTGGGGGAATACGGCTCGGTGGTGATGATCTCCTCCAATGTGCCGTTTAAGGATCTGATCACCCCCACCTTGATCATCCAGAAGCTGGAGGAATACGACTTCGAAGCCGCCACCGTGATCGGCATGGTGATGCTCGGCTTCTCGCTGGTGAGCCTGCTGATGATCAATGGCCTGCAGGTGTGGGGACGCCACTGGGAAGCCAACCCAGCCACCGGCGCCTGAACGGCCCATTGACTGCGATCAGTTCCTTGTCTCTGATTCGCCCCTTGGCTGCGTTCAGCCCGTTCAATCCAGTCAGCAATTGATCTTTTCCCCTGAGATTCCGATGCCTTCACCGTTACGTGGTTTGCGCCTGCCTGTGCCCAAGTTTCAGGCTGCCAGCCTGATTCCCGTGATCGCCATGCTGTATGTGGGGGTGATCATCCTGCTGCCAGCTCTGGAGGTGGTGGCCGGCGCCTTCGCCAAGGGGCTGGCACCCTTCATCGAGAACTTTCAATCCGAGGAACTGCGCTCGGCGGTGATGTTGACGCTGCGCTGCACCGCCATCGCCGTGCCGGCCAACACCACCTTCGGACTGGCAGCGGCCACGGCCATCGCTCGGCGTCAGTTCCGCGGCAAAGCCCTGCTGCTCAGTGTGATCGACCTTCCCTTCTCGATCTCACCGGTGGTGGTGGGCCTGATGCTGGTGCTGCTCTACAGCCCCACCAACGGACTGCTCGGTGGTGTGGTCAGCAGCCTGGGCTGGAAGATCATCTTTTCCTGGCCCGGCATGGCCCTGGCCACGATCATCGTCACCTTTCCGTTCATGGCGCGGGAGGTGATTCCGCTGCTGGAGGAGGAAGGCTGGGACCAGGAAGAGGCGGCGCGCACCCTCGGAGCCTCCAACTGGCAGGTGTTCTGGAAGGTGACCTTGCCTTCGGTGCGCTGGGCGGTGGTGTACGGGCTGATCCTCACCACAGCCCGCGCCCTGGGTGAATTCGGCGCGGTGGCCGTGGTGAGCGGCAATATCGCCGGCCAGACCCAGACGCTGCCGCTGTTCGTCGAAGATGCCTACAAGCAGTACAACACCGAACTGGCCTATGGCGCGGCCCTGGTGCTGGCCGGCGCCGGCCTGGTATCACTGCTGCTGAAGCTGTTCGTGGAGCAGCTGATCGGCGGCGCCCGCAAGTAGAGCGTCGCCGAGCCGGAGTCGATCAGCTGACAGGTGCCGCCAGGCTCTTAAGGATTCAACCCGACTTTCAAGAATTCCACGGGCCGCAATCGTTTCCCTTGGACATCCTTCAGCCAAGAAAAAAGCCCAGCGGCAAACCGCTGGGCAAGCAGGACAGGTGAGCCCGGAAGCTCAGCTGAGGCGATCAGCCCACGAAGGCACGCACCGGTGCTGACACGCCGGGCGACTGGGTGCCCTTCAGGTAGGCGAGCATGGTGTCGGCATCCGACACTTCAAAGGGGTCGCTGGCGCAGTTGTCTTCGTAGCCGGGCTCCACGAACAGCTTCTCGATCGTGCCGTCATTGACGAGCATCGAATAGCGCCAGGAGCGCAGACCGAAGCCCAGATTGCTCTTCTCCACCAGCATCCCCATTTTGCGGGTGAATTCGCCGTTGCCGTCAGGCAGCAGGAACACCTTGTCGGCGCCCACTTGCTTGCCCCACTGGTACATCACGAAGGCGTCGTTCACTGAGACGCAGACGATCTGATCCACACCCAGGGCCTGGAACTCGGCGGAGAGCTCCTCGTAGCGGGGCAGGTGGTTGGAGGAACAGGTGGGGGTGAAGGCCCCGGGCAGGGAGAACACCACCACTTTCTTGCCCTTGAACAGGTCGTCGGTGCTCAGATCCTGCCAGCGGAAGGGGTTGGGGCCCTCCACGGATTCGTCGCGCACGCGTGTCTTGAAGATCACGCTGGGAACACGGTCGATGACAGCCATGAAAGGGAATGCGGAACGTACAGATCGCTGCAACGCCTGGGGGCGTCGTCGCAGTCAGATTAAGTCATAGTCATTTCGGATAAGCGGCGTGAAGGGTCGGTTTTCGCCACCTCCTCAGCCCATCAGCGCTGCAGGGTTCGCCACGTGGGTCATTGCGCTCACGGTGGCTGGTGCCGGCTCAACTCCCAGCGGCTCAGGTGATGGGCGGCGTCAAAACTGAGGCAGACCTGCGCAAAGTGATCGGCTCGCAGCAGGCAGCCGAACTGGAGCTGAAAGGGTCCGGCGGGCAGGCGATCGGGCAGCGAGCACACCAGGTTGTCGTCGAAGGCGGCGGTGTGGCAATGGAGGGCGAACGCAGCCGGCTCGAAGCCAGCGATTGGCTCTGCGGCAGGGCTGGCCTCCGGCCAGACGCCCGGTTCCAGCACGTGCCGCTCCCCCGGCCAGCCGCACACCCGTTCCAGCAGCTCGTCAGCGGAAGCCAGCGGGCCCCGCGGCGGATCGATCGAGCCCCGCTGGCACCGGAACGCTGTGGCGGCAACCGATTCAAGCTGGACGGCGCCGTCACTCATCGGCTCAAACAGAGCGATCAGCATCGAGCGGGAGCGGCCGCTGAAGAGGTTGATCTCGTGGCCGCAGCGGGCCACGTCACTGGTCATCGTCAGGCTCGACTGGCCTCCCGCCCCGGGGAATTGCCAGCAGCTGCCACTGCTGTTGTAGGTGTTGCGGCTGAGCGGCAGGATCCGCTCGTTGCCAGGGGCGAAGCGCAGGCCGGTGCCGTGCCAGGTGCCGTGGTCGGCATCGCTGAACGCAATGGCATAGGTGCTCTGCGGAATTTCCAGCGAAGGCCGCTGGAAATCAAAGCCGCTGGGCTGACGGAGATACCAGCGGGTGGGCCCTTGCCAGTGGCCATCGAAGTTGGCGCGGTTGAGCTCCCACTGGCGCTTCTGCCCTAGCGCCTCCCGATCAGAGCCAGGCGGCCTTTCCATTGGCTCAGCCTATCGATCACGGCCGGCCAAACCCACCACCTGTGGCCAGAATCGCCTCAACCCGGCACCACCTTGCATGCTTCCCACTCCCGCCGCCGACCCCCTCACCGTGTTGGAGGCTCTGCAGTGGCGCTACGCCACCAAGATGTTCGATGCGGCGCGCACCATTCCCGCTGAGCTCTGGAGCAACCTTGAGCAGTCGCTGGTGCTCAGCCCCTCCTCTTACGGCCTGCAGCCGTGGAAGTTCCTGGTGATCGAGGATCCTTCCCTGCGCAGTGAGCTGCGTCCCTTCTCCTGGAACCAGTCGCAGATCACCGACGCTTCCCATCTGGTGGTGTTCCTGGCCAAGCGCACGATCGACGGTTCCGATCTCGATCGCCTGATTGAGGCCACCAGCACGATCCGCGAGCAGCCGATCGAGCAGCTGGCGTTCTATCGCTCGATGATGCAGAAAGACCTGCTCGATGGTCCCCGCAGCGCCCTGATCGATCAGTGGTCCACCAACCAGCTGTACATCGCTCTGGGTACCTTCATGACGGCGGCCGCGCTGCTCGGCATCGACACCTGCCCGATCGAGGGCTTTTCTCCCCCCGACTACGACCGGCTGCTGGGGCTTGAAGCCTCCCCCTACCGCAGCGCAGTGGTGTGCGCCGCCGGCTACCGCTCCGCCGATGACAAGTACGCCAGCCTGGCGAAGATCCGTTACTCCACAGCGGAGTTGATCGAGCACCGCTGAAGGCGTCGGCCTGCGCAGCCGCCGCATGCCGCTGCCACTCCGGGCTGAGCCACAGCCCTCTGGTTGGCCTCCCCGCTCGCCCGCGCCAGCGACAGCTTGGGCGAACGCTGAGCGAAGATGCGGGGATTCGCTGACCCCCATGGCTCGATTGATCATGGTTCTCAAGCCCCGCGGGCCGGCGGCGGAACAGGATCTGATTCCCGTTCTGCTGCCTGCGCTCGTTCAGCTGGGCACCGAAATCGATCAGCAGGGGCCCGTCCACCTGAGTGGCCTGCTGCGCGTGCCGCCCCAGGGGCTGGCGGTGCAGCTGTTCGCCGATGTGCAGCCCCAGTCGGATGGCCCCGAACTGGATGTGGTGCTGATGAGCGGCGAAGCCATGACCAAGGGCGCACCGCTCACCCGCCAGACCCTGCAATCCCTGATTGATCTGCTGCCGCTGCATGCCGCCGGCCTGGAGCTGATCTTCCGCTCCGACCGCGACGGTCCGCTGCCGCGTCAGAAGCGTGCTCCGGCTCCCGCCAGCCGGTGATCCGCGCCGTTGGGGATGGGGGGCCGCTGCTGGTGATCGCCAGCAGCAACCGGCACAAGATCCGCGAGCTTGCGGCGATGCTGGAGGCGGCGCGTCTGCAGGTGCTGCCTCAGCCCGACGGGCTCGAGGTGGAGGAAACCGGCGCCACCTTCGCCGAGAACGCCCGGCTCAAGGCGGAAACCGTGGCCGCCCTCACCGGCCGCTGGACCCTGGCCGATGACTCCGGGCTGTGTGTCGATGCCCTGGGCGGCGCGCCGGGCATCTACTCGGCCCGCTACGCCCCCAGCGATGCTGAGCGCGTCAGCCGGCTGTTGCAGGAGCTTGGTGACACCCCCTACCGCAGCGCCGCCATCGTGTCGGCGCTGGCGCTGGCGGATCCCAGCGGCCGCACCGTGCTGGAAGCCGAGGGCATCTGCCGCGGCGAGATCCTTACCCGCCCGGTGCAGGCCCCCGGCTACGGCTACAACACGCTGCTGCATGTGCGCGAGGCCGGCTGCACGCTGGCCGAGATGAGCACCCATCAGCTCGAGAAGCTCGGCAGCCGCGCCAAGGCCGCCCGCCAGCTGGCCCCGGAGCTGCGCCGGTTGCTGGGCGTCTGAGCTCTGCCGGCTGCGGAGCCTGTCCGCAGCGGATCATCAGCGCCATACCCTTCGGCCAGGGTGGCGGCTAGCGGTTGATCACCTCGATCGCGCGCATGGCTGCGGCATAGGCTTCATCCACATCGCCTTCGCGGCCCGCAAGGGTGAGGCGGCCGTAGGCGCCCACGGCTTTCACATCCACCACGGTGATGTTCGACGACTTCTCTGCCTCGTTGGCGGCGATCAGCACGTAGCCGGCCGGTTCGGTTTCCAGGATGAACATGCTCATGCCCGACTGGATCATCGAGCCGCGGCGGTTCTGGCGGTTGATCAGCACCGCATGGTCAGGGGTGATGGCGCGGATGATCTCCGACCAGGTGACCTCGCAGCGCCCGCGCCGCTCCACCGTGGTGCCCATGGCATCCACCACCGCCTGGCCGGAGAGCAACACGCTGCTCTGATCGCGGTGATAGAGCGCCAGCGAGCCGAAGGCCCGCTCCACCACCTTCTGGCCGAGCCGCACGGTGCTGGCCTTCAAGGCGATGTCGGTGAGGCGGTGCACCGCCATGCCCGGTGCCACCTCCAGCCAGAGGCAGGCATCGCCGGGGATCGGCAGGAACCCCTGCGAGACCGTGCCCATGTAGGCCGCCAGCTGGGGCTGCAGCGAATCGAGGAACACGTAGGCCCTCAGCTCGATCTCCGCGCCCAGCTGAATCGAGGGGCTATGGCTGCCGGTGAGACGCGTGAGGCTGGACCGGCGGGCGGGCTGCGCTCTGGAGTCGCCGGTGCTGAAGGACACGTTCGCTGGCAGTGGGATCGATCGGCGGACGGGATGCAATCGGCTGGATTCGCCTCCGCCGCGCCTGTGCACCGCAGGCCGATTCCCCTGGACGTGGGGCGTTCAATTGGTGCGGATCCTACCGTTCAGCCCCCACCGGGCCTGGCTGCGCGGGGCTCGGTGGGAAGGGCTACAGCAGCGTCCGCCAGCGCCGCTATCACAGGGCCTGCCGCTGCATCGCCCGCCATGCTCACCCCCACCACCCGCTTGAAGCTGCAAGCCATCCTGCGCCGCATCGAAGCGGCCCAACCGGTGACCCTGCAGGAACGCATCTATCTACAGAAGTTCGCCAGCCGCGATGGCGCCGTGGCCAGCTGGGTGCGCCGGACCGAGCGGCGGCGTCTGCACGACGCAGACGATGGCCTGGATCGCCTGCTGAGCGATCTGGATCTTGCCGATCCCGATCCTGCATCCCCATTTCATCCCGGTCACGATGACATCGGCGACTGGTTCAGTGGCGCCCCCCACTGGTTGAGACGCAGTTGAACCGGTAATTTCCGGCCACGTGTGTCTCTTTCCGGTCATGACCACCAAGCGCACCAGTTCCGCCGCTGCCACCACCGGATCCACCACGCCGATCCCGCGCGACCCGAACGGCGGCGGGGATGGGTCGTTCGCCAGCTGGATCGCCGGCGCGATCGATCAGGGCGTCAAGCCTGAGCAGGCGTTAGCGGTGGTGGGTCTGGGCCTGATGCGCGGCATGGGCGGCGCGGCGATCGGCCTGCCGGTGGCCCAGGCCGATGGCTTCGATCTGGAAAGCCCGGTGCAGCTCCAGTCGATGAAGGGGCGGCTTGAAGCGATCGCGCTGGCGATCAGCACCGGCGCTCCCCTCTCCACCCATGAGGTGGGTCTGCTGCTGGGCGCCCGCCCCGGCGCTCCCCGGGTACGGCGTGCCGGTGTGGTGGCCGAGCGCATCGGCCGCAACGTCTGGCAACTGCGCCGCTCCAGCGACGACGAGCGTTCCTCCAACGCGGGCTTCAGCGAAGGCTTCCGCCGCCGGCTCTGAACGCAAGCCTCCACGCCGGTACGAGCGTGTGCGTCCCACTCTGTGATGACCGCGCTGGCGCTTTCCCCTCATGACCGCGCAGGCGCTGTTCCATCTCTCGTTTCCGGCGTTCGACATCGACGCCACCGAACGGTGGTATGTGGAGGGCCTTGGCTGCCGGCGCGGCCGCCGCAGCGCCACGGCCCTGGTGCTGGGCCTCGGCGGCCACCAGCTGGTGGCCCATCTGGTGCCGGCCGAGGGTGCTGAGGGGTCTGATCCGCCGCAGCGGGGCATTTACCCGCGCCACTTCGGCTTGATTGTTGCTGACGCCAGCCAATACGAGGCCCTTGAGCAGCGGGCACGGCAGCAGCAGTTGCGCTTCGGGGTGCAGCCCAAAACCCGCTTTGCCGGCGAGCTGCTGGAGCACCGCAGCTTCTTTCTGATCGATCCGGCCGGCAACTGGCTGGAATTCAAGTGGTATCTCCATCCCGAGGCGGTGCTCGGCCTGGCCGACCTCGATCGGGTGGGCGAAACCGCCCCTTCCCCTGCCCCCCTGCCGCCGTGATGAACGAGCTGATCGCCGAGCTCAACCTGCTGCCCCACCCGGAGGGCGGCTTCTACCGGGAGATCCATCGCTCGCCGTTGCAGGTGCACCGCGAGGACGGCGCCGCGCGCGCCGCCTTCACCGTCATTCATTTCCTGCTGCCGGCGGGGGTGACCAGCCGCTGGCACCGGGTGAACGGCGCCGAGGAGAGCTGGCATCACCTGGCCGGTGCGCCGCTGCTGCTCTGGCGTGGGGAAGAGGATCCCGCCATCGCGCCGCCAGAGCAGCTCGAACTCGGCCCGCGCCACCCGGACCGTCCGCAGCAGGCGCCGTTTCAGCTGATCCCGGCCGGCTGGTGGCAGGCGGCCAGCAGCAGCGGCGCCTGGACCCTGGTGCACTGCTGCGTGGCGCCGGGCTTCAGCTTCGAGGATTTCGAGCTGCACCAGAGCAGCGAAGACCTGCTGCCGCAGCCGGATCAATACCAGTCGGGGGTGTAGATGCGCACCCGGCCCACCCCCACGGGGCTGGCCACCGGCTGCGGCCCCACCGGAAACGCCCGCACCGTGTACAGGTAGGTGTCGGCCACGATCGGGTTGCGCACGGGCCGTAGCGACACGGTCACGGTTTCGCCGGGCATGGGTGGCTGGGGGAAGCGGATCAGAAACTGACGCCGCGCCTCATCGAAGCTTGCCTCCACCGGCACGGACCTGCCTTCGCGGCGCGGCTTGCCGATGAAGGCGCGGGTGCGGCTGGCGTCGAAGTCGAATTGCCAGTCGGCGCCACCGATCTGCTGCACCTCCAGCGCCCCCAGCGCCGCACCGGCCTGTTCCGGCATCGGAATCGTGAGGTAGTACTCCGGCCAGGGTTGGGAGACGTTCGAGCTGTAGGTGATCAGGCTGAGCTGAAACGGGGCTTTCACGAAGTAGGTGGAGCCGCGGATTTCCACCGCTGCTGCCTGGCGCTCAAGCGTGGCCGGGGGCAGCGCGGCAGCGAGCAGCAGAGCCATGCCCATCAACGCCCCCTTTGCCGGCGCGAGCCGGCGTTGGATGTCGCTGAATCGCCAGGTGCTGGAGAGGACGCCGAGGCGCCTGCGGGTGGGGTGGAGCATGGGCGGAGCGCGGAGCGCCTCAGGGGGTGGCAGGGTCGCTGGGGCCGGCATTGCCGGGGGGCACTGCGGCTTGCGGCGTGGCAGATTCCAGCAGGGGCGATTCCAGCCGGCTCAGCAGGCGGGGCAGCAGCAGGATCAGCACGATCAGCAGCAGGGCGCCGAGGCCGAAGCCCACCACACTCGAGAGCATGCGATCCAGGGGAATCCAGCGCCCGCCCAGCCAGGCCAGGGACACCATCGTGGTGGACCAGAGGGCGGCTCCGGCGAAGTTGAACAGCAGGAAACGGCCATAGGGCATGCCCACCGCGCCGGCCAGGGGACCGGCGATCACCCGCAGCACGGCAACGAAGCGCCCGAGCAGCACCGAGGCATCGGCATGGCGGAGGAAACGGCGCCGCAGCTCTTCCATCTGCTCGGGCCGCTGGCCCAGCAGGCGGCCCACCCGCAGCACCAGCGTCCAGCCGGCCCAGCGCCCCACCAGATAGCCCAGGTTGTCGCCGATCACCGCACCCACCAGGGCAGCGCCGATGACACCGCCCACCTGCAGTTGGCCGCTGCCGGCGGCGTAGCCGCCCAGCAGGGTGAGGGTTTCACCGGGCAGCGGCAGACCGGCGTTCTCCAGCAGCATGCCGGCGAACACCACCAGGTAGCCCCAACGGCTCAGCAGCCCCTGCAGCTGCTCGGTGCTGATGTCCGGCAGGGTGAACGCCAGAGGCAGCTGTGCGAGCAGCTCCAGGCTGATGGTCATGGCCGGTTCCGCCCTGCCACGCTGCGGCTGTCGCTGGTGAGCGTCGCGTCGCGATGGAAGGCGGCGGGATTCTGGTCGCGGCGGTGGCGCAACGGCAGTGCCGGCGCAGCGGGAATGGCAGCGGCCGTGCCTGCCGCCATCGCCACGATGGCGCCGTCGGCGGTGGCGGTGAGGGCCTGACGCAGGCGCCGGGCTGCATGGAGCGACATGTCCCGCGGCACGCTGATGCGGTCGCGCAGATAGTGCAGGCCCATCACGGCAGCGGGATCGATTGCGGCAGGCAGCGGGCAGGGCGTGTCGAGCGCCAGGGCTGTGAGGGCGCAGCGCAGCGCCAGATCGAAGGCTTCGGGCGGGGCGGGATTCACGCTGCCCAGGGTGTGCCGGTGCCGCAGCACCCGCTGCAGCGCTTCAGCTGCCGCACCGGCGGGCTCGGGGACAGAGGTTTCCGGATCGGGCGCACCGAGCGGCCAGGGTCCATGGTCGACCCGCTCGGCCGCTGCCCGCTGGGAGGGCGTGCCGCTGGGGTGGCACCCCCCCATCTGGGGTGGCAGGTCGTGGGCGTGGGTGTGGAAGTCGCTCTGGGTGCCCCGGTAGGTCTCCCGGGTTTCCATGGCCTCGAACCAGCGGGCGATGGCGCCATGCCTCTGCCGGATGGCATAGGCCTTGTAGTAGTAGAGGCTGGCGCTCATGCGCTCGATGTAGGGAGTGAACACCACATCGGCGGTGCCGAAGCGTTCAAGGAAATAGGGGCCGGCAGTGGTGGCGAGGGCGGCATCCACCCGTGCGGCCACCCGATCGAAGGCTTCAGCGGCGAGCTGTTCGGCGCGGGGGGTGAGGCCGGGCCGGCAGAGCCAGAGGCACCAGGCCCGGAACAGTTCCCGCTCCAGCTGGCGCAAGGGCAGCACGCGCGCATCCAGCAGCCCATCGCCGAGAGGCCCGAAGGCCTGCTCCAACGCCGCGAGGATGTCGTCGCTCTCGGTATGGAGGCGACCATCAAGCTCGACGGCTGGCAGCATGCCGGAGGGAACCAGGTTCCCGTACCAGGCCTCCTTCTCGCCGTAGCAGAACATCGTGACCTTGCGGACCCGGTACGGGATCCGTTTCTCCTCCAGCCAAAGCCACACTTTCTGGCAGTAGGGGCACCAGGCGTGATGGTCCCTGAAAAGGGTGACGCGCACGGCACTCTCCGGCTGCCCGAACAGGCGCAGCCGCGATTGGGCATTGCACGGACCCTCCACCCGGTCGGGGGGGTCAGCTGCAAGGACTTCCAGCTCCGGCCAGCTCAGGGGAATGGTGGAAGGGTCCGGCAAGGGACGTGATGGAGCGCGGCCATTAACGGTAGAGGTCAGGGTCGATCAGAGCGTGCGGTGGGCGCCACTGCGGCACCTTGCGGCACCTTGCGGCGCCATAGGAGGGTGACCCGCCCCCTGCACGCAGGATCTGCCGGCTCTCTCGGATGACTTGGCTTGCCGGCTGGGGCCCGGCACCCATCGCGGACAACACCTTGGGTAAATTTTCTCGTAGCCGATGCAGCAATCTTCAGCCTCTCAAATGGCACAGATGCGTGCATCATTTGCTACGTAGAGATGTAAACGCCTGGATCGGGTGCTCCGAGTCCCGCTCTATGCGTTCTGACAGCTAGATCCCCTCAGTCGCACCACCTGAAACCGAGGTTTTGTGGCAGTCGGGGGCCCGGAATTGTGCATGTTTGCTTCCAGCCCGCCTGCCACAGCTCCCGCGCTGTCAGCTCACTGTGGGAGGGCTTAAACAGTGTGTAAGCATTTGACTTAGCAGGCTGCAACACATTACGTTGATGAATAAACTTGCGTGAATTGGCGATTTTCCGAACACTCGCTTAAAGTTGGTCATGTTCTGAGCAGTAATACGAAAAAAGCCCCATCAACCTGTTGAGTGGTGTCAGGTGTTTTGTTTGGCTACCCGCCCGCATGAACGAACGGCTCGACACCAGGATGGTGATGCGGTGGCTTCCCCTCTACGAACTGTGCACGTACTCAGGAAGCTGTAACCGGGCCGCCGCTGACTGCAGGTACTCCCAGGCCACGCTTAATCGCGCCCACCGCTGCCTGGAGGCGTTGCTGGCCGAGGCAGAGAGCCGCCACCTGTTCGATCTGCTCGACACCCTTCGCACCGCAGCACAGAAGATCCGTACGGCTGAAGGCGTTTGCCGGCTGGAGGCTGATCCCTTCGTTCCGCTTGGCATCAATGGCTTCCGGCTGGAGCGCTGGGCCCGCACCCACTCGGACATCTCACGCAGCCTTCAGCTGCTGGGTGAGCGGGTTTGTGATGCCTTCATCGGCTCCCTGTATGAGCTTGAGCTGGAGCGGGGCCGCAAGATTGTGCAGTTTCAGGGCCAGCCGATGCTGGCTGAAGCACTGGTGCGCACGCCCCTATGGCGAGTCGCACCGCGGCAAGCGGCGGCGAAGATCGGAGCCAAGGGGTTTGAACGCCTGGCACTGGAGCCCACTCTTCACCATCCCCGCCTGGTGCGGCGTCTGGAAACTCAGGGTTACCGCATTCTCCCGGCCACGATCCGCAAACCGCGCAGCCACGAGCACAACGTGGCCCGGGTGATCAACCAGCTGCAGGTCAGTGGCCTGGGCACTCCGCAGTCGTATTGCGTGCTGGATCAGGTTCCCATCGATGAGGACGTGATCGGCATCGTCTACAGCGCCACTTATGCCGATCAGCAGCCGGCCTTCAAGTTGCTGATGCAACAGATCACTCAGGACCTGCGCCAGGGACTGGAAGAGGAATTGCTGCTCTCCAGCAAGAGCCTGCTGCCCCTCACCGCCTGAGTCGATCGGCTGCTCTCCAACAAGAGCGTGGTTCCCCAGCCTGTTGACTCCACCCGGCCGGCCACCAGCGGCGCCACCCGGTCGGCTGATCCATGGCTGCGGGGTTGTTTGGACTCCTGGGAAGCGGTTCACTGCGCTGTCTTGTGGCCCTGCGATTGGCCTGAGCCATCTCCCGGAAGCTTTTCATCGCCACCGCGTGTTCGCGGTCGAGGCGCTGTTGCTTTGGCTGCTCGATCCACTCCAGGCGCCGCTGCTCCGAACGCTCCTTGCGGCTGGGCCGCCGCAACAGGAAGCCCACCATCACCGCCAGGCTCAGGCGGCGGCAGCGGGCCAGCCAGCGCCGTAGACGGAGCCGATGGCGCTCAACACCCAAACGGGTTCCCGAACTCTCAGCGGCGGAAGAGCCGCCACGTTGAGAATCAGGAAAAACGCGAACAAGCCGGCGCTTAACTGCAGCACAAGGCCTGACAATTCATCTTGATCTGAACCGGCTGCAGACGCGTAACGTAAAGAGGTTGCTGCTGAGGGTTGCTCGCCGGACTATTGGAAGTTCCGGTTAATTCGGTTGCTCCGCGCTATCGACCGCTCGGCGTAAGTACCCCACCGTCCCTTATCGGAGTTGGTGTCAACAGCGCAGCCCGTCGCCTGTCCGGTCGCCAGCCCGGCAACGGGAGTTGATCCCTTCGAGAGGTAAGCTCACACCCAACGTGAGCGTCTGGACACGAAGGCGGTGGATGGGCGTGAAGGCATGATGGAAGCTCTGGCAGAACACTTCAAGGTCTTTTCGGAGCCCAGTCGCTTGCTCGTGCTCCAGTGTTTGCGCCACGGCCCCCTGAACGTCACGGCGGTGGTTGAAAAGACCGGCCTCAGCCAGGCGCTGGTGTCAAAGCACCTCAAGCTGCTCATGATTGCCGGTGTGGTTCGGCGGCGGCCGGAAGGCAGCCTGGTGTTCTACGAAGTGATTGATCCCAACGTGTTCCAGCTGATCGCCGCCTGCCAGGACCTCCTGCTCGCAGCCCGCCGCCAGCAACTCGACGCCCTCTCCACCAGCCTCTGAATGCCTACCCGGCTGCCCGCCACCATCAACGACCTGCGCCTCTCCTTGGCGGCCGGTGAACGGGCGTTTCCAGGTCTGGCCTTGCCTGAAGCCGATGCGGTGGAGCTTGTGCTCGCGGGGTGCGACCTGCGGGGCGGCCAGTTTCGGGCCATCCGGCTCGGCCACGCCGATCTGCGCGGCAGCCAGCTGGAAGGAGCCTGTTTCCAGCAGGCATTGCTGTGGGGCGCTGACATGCGCCAGCTCAGGGCCCACGGCAGTTCCTGGCAGGAGGCCGATCTCTCCGGCGCCCGCCTGCAGGGTGCGGAATTCAATGGCGCTGCTCTGCATCGCAGCTGCCTGCGGGGCATTGCGGCGGCCGGCAGCGTGTGGCGTCAGGCGCGGCTGGTGGAGGCGGATTTCCGCCCCGGGCAGGATCAGCCCACCGACCTGAGCGGTGCCGATTTCACCGACGCTGACCTCAGCTTTGCCCGCCTCTCCGGGGTGCGGCTGCAGGGGGCCCGCCTGGTGGGGGCCTGCCTGTATGGCGCCGATCTCCGGCAGGCCGACCTGCGCGGCGCCGACCTGAGCGGCTGCGACCTGCAGACCTGCCAGCTCGATGAGCTGCCGAGCTGAGTGACAGGCCGGCACGGGGGCACGCCCCGCCCTGCATGATTGGAGCCATCGTGCTCCGATCAGCCGTGACTGCTTCCCCCCAACCCGCTGAAGACGGCTTCGATCTGGTTGTGATCGGCGCCGGTTCCGGCGGCCTGGCAGCGGCCAAGCGGGCGGCCTCCTACGGCGCCCGGGTGGCTGTGCTTGAAGGCGATCGGGTGGGCGGCACCTGCGTGATCCGCGGTTGCGTGCCCAAGAAGTTGTTGGTTTATGGCTCGGCCTACTGCCACATCCTCCACGACGCCGAGGCGTTCGGCTGGACAGTGGAGGCCGCCCGCTGCGAGCCGGCAAGGCTGCTGGCCAATGTGCGCGCCGAGGTCGACCGGCTCAATGCGCTGCACATCGGCTTTCTCGAAAAGGCCGGCGTGGAGCTCGTGCGCGGCTGGGGCCGCTTCGCTGATTCCCATCACGTGGACGTGGTGGCCAGTGAAGACATCACCGGTGAGGCAGCCGCCACCACCGCCAGCCGCCGCCTGCGGGCGGAGCGGGTGCTGATCGCCGCTGGTGGCGTGCCCCAGCGGCCGGTGCTGCCGGGCGCCGAGCTGGCCTGGGTGAGCGACGACATGTTCCTGCTGGAGGAACTGCCCCAGCGGGTGGTGATCGTGGGCGCGGGCTTCATCGCCTGTGAGTTCGCCTGCATCCTCAATGGCCTGGGCGTGGCCGTCACCCAGCTGGTGCGTGGCGATCACCTGCTGCGGGGCTTTGACCTCGAGCTGGCCGGCGCCGTGCGCGAGGGGATGGAGGAGGCCGGTATCGAGATCCGCTTCAGCCACAGCCCTGCCGCCATCAGCGGCACCCCCGGTGATCTGCAGGTGACCACCCAGGACGGCGAGCAGCTGGCCTGCGGCGGTGTGCTGCTGGCCACCGGCCGCCGGCCCCGGCTGGAGCCGCTGCATCTGGCAGCTGCCGGCGTGGCCAGCGAGGCGGGCCGCATCCCGGTGGATGCTGATCAACGCACCAACGTGCCCCACATCTATGCGGTGGGCGACGTGACCGATCGCATCAACCTCACGCCGGTGGCAGTGGATGAGGGCCGCGCCTTCGCTGACAGCGTCTATGGCGGCAAGCCGCGCCAGGTGGATCACGAGCTGGTGGCCAGCGCCGTGTTCAGCCAGCCGGAGCTTTCCACCGTGGGCCTCAGCGAAGAAGCGGCGATCGAGCGTTTCGGCGCCGATGGCATCCGCATTCATCGGGCCCGCTTCCGCTCGATGGCGCAGGCCCTGCCCAAGAGCGGCCCCCGCTGCCTGCTGAAGCTGGTGGTGGAGGTGGCCACCGGCAAGGTGGTGGGCTGCCACATGGTGGGCGAGCACGCCGCCGAGATCATTCAGATGGCGGCGATCGCCATCGGCATGGGGGCCACCAAGGCGGATTTCGATCGCACCATGGCGTTGCACCCCACCGTTTCTGAGGAATTTGTAACGATGCCGAACTGAGCGCAGCGGGGAGGACGCACCCACGGTCGGCAGCACGGCGCGACACGGTGAACAGGGTGACTGAGGCCAGGATCGGGGGCAAATCCAAGTCAGTGACTGGGGCCGAGGCAGGGCGGATGCTGAGAAACCGAAAGAGTATTGATTGAAATCATAAGCAAATCAGGAGCTTCAGTATTTCTTTATCAAGACATTCCACTCACTTGATGATGAAGGTCTGCAGCATTGAGTCAGTTCTTCCTGCAGTACCTTCTGTTGCGCGTGCAACCCCTGATCCAACTCATCGACCATGAGCCGGAGGTGGTCGAGGTGCTCACCCCGCTGCTGGAGCAGGTGGGCTGGCGCATTTTGCACGCCGGCGATGGCTACCACGGCCAGGCCATGGCCATGGAGCACCAGCCCCATCTGATCGTGCTCGACCTGCTGCTGCCCAAGCTGGACGGCCTCTCGGTATTGCAGCGCCTCCGCCGTGATCAGCGCACCGCCCGCTTGCCCGTGATGGTGCTCACGGCACTGGCCAGCAAGGAAGACAAGATCAAGGCCTTCAACTGTGGCGCCGACGACTACGTGACCAAGCCGTTCCAGGTGGAGGAGGTGTTCGTCCGCATCCGGGCGCTGCTGCGCCACCAGCTGGAACCGCCGCTAGCCTTGGTTACCCCTGAAATCCTTTCTTTCGGGCCTCTCACGCTTTGCCCTGAGCGGCTGGAGGTGCAGTGGTTTGACCAGCCGATACGCCTTACCAGGCTGGAATTCGAACTGCTGCACTGTCTGCTGCAACGCCATGGCCAGGCGGTGTCGTGGGGGGTGATTCTCAAGGAGGTGTGGGGCCACCCCAGCGGTGACGACATTGAGTGCATTCGCACCCACATTCGTCACCTCAGAACCAAGATCGAACCGGAGCCGCACCGCCCCCGTTTTCTCAAAACGATCTACGGCATGGGCTATTGCCTTGATCTTCCCCATCAGCAGACGCAGGCGATGGCCTGAGAGGCGCCTAGGGGATTACTGCCACCACTGCGATGGGGGGGCGGCTCAGACATAAGCACCGTTCGTTGCAGACACTCCCACAGGCATCGAGTGGCTGTGCTGCGGTTGGCTTCTTTCGCTGGTGGTTGGGGACTGAGCATAGCCCTGGCTGTGTGCAGGAGCGGGCGCTTGCTGGTGGAGCACTTCCTCCAGCAGGAAGGCGCAGAGATTGGACATGGAACGACCCTCCTCTTCCGAGCGGTTCAGGAGGGTTTGGTACACCTGATGGCTGATGGTGATGGAGATGCGGCGTGGCTGACGTTGCATGATCCGAACACGCTCGCTCGTGGTCTGGGAAGCATTGCCTACGGAGTTGGAGTTGGGAGTTATGGAAGTCATGGCAGACCTAAACATGGGGTAGGGGGGTGATGCACAACGAATAACGTGTGATCGCTACAAACTGAGAGAATATTCCAGGGATTCATGCCCTCTTCATCTTGATGCGGATGGAGAGCCACGCCACAACCGGGAAAATCGGGAGGGAGAAACCAGGTCCTGCGTCAAAGTCGTTGGGTGGGGCGTGTTCCCAGATGTTGGATGGGTTGCGGGCAAGATCTGATCAGAATCTGACTATTTCAAAAACTGCCTAAATGGCCCACTCCTCCGTATTGATGTGTTCTCACCATCATAATCCCATGGTGTGATATGGGGTGTGGTGTGAATCCCGCCCTTGCCATGCCGGTTCAGAGGGCGCTGGTGGCCTGTCAAAGATCGGCAGCTCGACGGGCCAGTTGCTTGGTGGGATCCGCTCCGAGCATGAGCGCAACATCGGCGGCCCCATTGGCCACCGGCACCAGCAGACGAAGGGGCCGCAAGTCGCTGGGGGCAGGCACAAGGCCAGTCGCGTCAAACTGGGCGGCTCCCTGCGGTAGTGCCGTCTCTCCTGCCGCCACCAGCTCCTCGCTGCGGTTGGGCAGTTGCCATTGCTGACCCGCTCCATCGTCGATCTGCAAGGGGCGTAGGTGATCGATCCGGAGGCCCGGCGTCAGGGCATTCAGGCGTAAGCGCGGGCCTGCGGGATCGGTGTGATCGGGTTGCTCGAACAACACCAGGCCCCAGCGTTGGCCGGCCGCATCACTGAGCGTCCAGCGCTGGGGAGAGGCCCCCGCCAGGGCCTGTCCCTCCGCCATGCCAGCCCCTGGCAGCAGCGACACGCCGGCTGTGAACATCACCACTGCCAGCGCCGCGCCCAGCAGTCGAGCCAGCCGTCTCCCTGGCACGACAGCGGCGGCTCCAACGGCGTGAAGCCTGGGCTCCCTCCCTGATGAAAAGGCCATGGTTTGCAGAGGCTTCGGGCCTCTCGACCCTATGCAGGTCTGCCGATAGGCGCAGAAGGGGGAGGCACGCGCGGGCATGGAGATCAGCGGTAGCATGCATGTGGGTTTAAGCGTTAACCCGCATAACTTCACTCACGTGATGCCTGTCTGTGCGCCTGCACGGCCGGTTCCTTCTCTGAGCGCCGTTGGCGGTGAACCGTCGTCCCTGTGGCGAGCGGTCGCTTCTCCCCCGTCCTTCGTGTTTCGGCACCATGGTCACTACGTCCCTACGCCGCCTCCCGGGTCTCTCCTGGGGGTCCTTCAAGGACTGGGTTACCAGCACCGAGAACCGCCTCTATGTGGGCTGGTTCGGCGTGCTGATGATCCCCACCCTGCTGGCGGCCACCGTCTGCTTTGTGATCGCCTTTGTGGGCTCCCCGCCCGTCGACATCGACGGCATCCGTGAGCCCGTTTCCGGCGGCCTGCTTTATGGCAATAACATCATCACCGCCGCGGTGGTGCCCAGTTCCAACGCCATCGGCCTGCACTTCTACCCGATCTGGGCTGCCTCCAGCCTCGATGAGTGGCTCTACAACGGTGGCCCCTACCAACTGATCATCTTTCACTTCCTGATCGGCATCTTCTGCTGGATGGGGCGTGAATGGGAGCTGAGCTACCGGCTCGGCATGCGCCCCTGGATCGCCGTGGCCTACTCGGCGCCCGTGGCCGCCGCCACCGCCGTGCTGCTGGTGTATTCGATCGGCCAGGGCTCCTTCTCCGACGGCATGCCGCTCGGCATTTCCGGCACCTTCAATTTCATGCTGGTGCTGCAGGCCGAGCACAACGTGCTGATGCACCCTTTCCACATGCTCGGTGTGGTGGGCGTGTTCGGTGGGGCGCTGTTCTCCGCCATGCACGGCTCTCTGGTCACCAGTTCCCTGGTGCGTGAAACCACCGAGGTCGAAAGCCAGAACCGTGGCTACAGATTCGGGCAGGAGGAGGAGACCTACAACATCGTGGCTGCCCACGGCTACTTCGGTCGTCTGATCTTCCAGTACGCCTCCTTCAACAACAGCCGCAGCCTGCATTTCTTCCTGGCCGCCTGGCCGGTGATCGGCATCTGGTTCGCGGCACTTGCGGTGGCGAGCTTCTCGTTCAACCTCAACGGCCTCAACTTCAACCACTCCGTGATCGACCATCAGGGCCGGGTGATCAACACCTGGGCCGATGTGCTCAACCGCGGTGGGCTGGGCATCGAGGCCATGCACGAGCGCAACGTCCACAACTTCCCGCTGGATCTGGCCACCGGTTCCAGCACCCCCGTGGCGCTCACCGCTCCAGCGATCGGTTAGTGGGACTTTGACCCCCACCCAGCCGCGTTAAGCCCCACCTGGCTGCGTTCACCCCCACCGCCGGAGCTCCCCATGCCCCATCTGCTCCTGCCCCTGCGGGCCCTGGTCCGTTCGGCCCTTGCCACCGTGGCCCTGGGGGTGCTCGCCGCTGTGCTGCTCTGCGCCACTCCGCCCGCTCACGCGAGCCTGGAGCGCTCCCCGGTGGAGCCGGCGGAGCTGGCCAGCGCGGTGGCGGAGATGGAGCAGCTCGACCGGATGCGCGTCGCTCTGGCTTCCACCCTGGAGGGCCAGAGCGATGCCCCCACCATCGAAACGATGAAGGAGGTGTGCAAGCCGGTGGGAATGAAGGCGATCGCGATCGGCAAGGAGCACGGCTGGCAGGTGCGCCAGGTGGCCAGCAGGTATCGCAATCCCGACCATGCCCCCGCCAACGTTCAGGAGCGGGACGTGATCGATCTGTTCCAACGCCACCCGGCGATCACGGGCCTGTGGCAGCCGGCTTCCGCCGAGCAGGGAGCTGGCGTGAACTACTACCGCCGCATTGATGTGGTGCCCAGCTGCATGGCCTGCCACGGCTCGAGGGAGAGCCGCCCCGCCTTCGTGAAGGCGAACTATCCCGACGACAAGGCCTTTGATTTCAAGGTGGGAGATCTGCGCGGCCTGTATGCCGTGCACCTGCCGGAGGTTCATGCCGCACTGGTCGCAGCCGGGCGCTGACCAACCGCACCGCCAACCCATAGCTCCAGTGGACGTATCGCGTCACGACAACCCTTCGCGCTCCAGCCATGACTCTCACTCCCGCATCACCTGCCAGCAACGAGGTCCCCAGCCTGGGGCGTCGCCAGTTCATGAATCTGCTCACCTTCGGTGCTGTCAGCGGGGTGGCGCTCGGCGCCCTCTACCCGGTGCTGCGCTATTTCATCCCGCCAAAAGAGGCTGGCGCCTCGGGTGGTGCCCTGGCCCTGGACGAACTCGGCAATCCGATCACGGCCAGCGGTTGGCTGGCCAGCCACAGCGACGGTGACCGCAGCCTGGTGCAAGGTCTCAAGGGTGATCCCACCTATCTGATCGTTGAAGGGGAGGGCGCCATCGGCGCCATCGGCCTCAACGCCATCTGCACCCATCTGGGTTGCGTGGTCCCCTGGAACAGCGGTGAAAACAAGTTCATCTGCCCCTGCCATGGCAGCCAGTACGACCCGGAGGGGGCCGTGGTGCGCGGCCCCGCCCCGTTGCCCCTGGCCCTGGCCCATGTGGCTGTGGAAAGCGAACGGGTGCTGCTCAGCACCTGGAGCGAGAGCGATCCCCGCACTGGCGAGAAGCCCTGGTGGAGCTGAGCTGAGCGTTTAGACGCTGCTCCAGCGGGTCAGGTCGGTTCAGTGGATGGGCAGGCGTAGGTCTGATTGAAATTGGCAAAGTCGAAACTTTTGCACTCACCTTCCTCCTGCATCATGTCCACGAAACCTTGACCAACTAACACATCGGTGAACGCATAACAGTGGTGGGCATAGATCGGCCGCTCCAGGGTTTCATCAATGCCACTGAAAGAAATCAGAATGTCCGCTTTCCTGGCGGCCAGATCCTGGGGCGTCAGTCCGTGCAGGGGGCTATGGGCATCGATCGGATGCATCAACGTCCAGGTGAGCAGAAAGAGGGGTGAGCGATCGCGGCTCAGCGTCATTGTGTGGAGACGCCGCATTCGGTGCCCCTCCGATGTGCGCTCATCGATAGCGAGATAGGCCTGCACCCTGGCTTCCAGGATGGTCTTGCGGCGTTCGTTGGCCACGCGAAACATCAAGGTGAGGCGACCGTCGTAATCGTGAACGGTGACCCCATCCGAAAACAGGATCCGTGCCGTCGAGCGGGAGAAGCGGCTGAACGCCATGCCTGTCATCAGGGCGATCACGATCAATCCCAGCAGCGACTCGACGGTGACGACCAGATGGGTGTAGAGGCTGGTGGGATGGAAGACTCCATAGCCGATCGAACCCAGGGTCTGCACGCTGAAGAAGAAGGCTTCCGAAAAGGTGGTTGTCCCGCTGGCCACCCCGGCAATGCCGTGCGGATCGATCTGGTAGAGGAGGGCGAACAGCAGGTTGAGCAGCAGATAGCCAGCGGCGACCAGCCCGAAGAAGCCCGCCCAGGGAACCGCCAGCATCAGGTGATTGGGGTAGCGCCAGTGCCGGAGCCAGTCGGAGGGATTCACCGCGGTGAAAATCCCCCCGTGCTTCACCAGCTGCAGCGGAGGCGCCGCCAGGGTCGATGGTGAACGCCGCTGACCTGGAGTCATCAGCCTGAGCGCAGAAGCTGCAATCTAGCCATATTCTTTTATGCGTATAAGCACAATAAGCTATGTGTGCAGAGTGATCGCCCCACTGCGTCCGGCCTCAGAGTGATCCTGAAGCCGCGGAGGTGGAGTGGTCGCTAACGGATCAGCGAGCCATCGTCACCACCAGGTGTTGATCGTGGGCGGTGGCTCCGGTGGGATCACCGTGGCCGCCCAGTTGCTGCGGGCCCGGCCTGGCCTGGATGTGGCGATCCTCGAGCCCGCCACTGTTCACGACTACCAATCCGGCTGGATCCCTGCCGGCGCCGGTCTGCTGCCGCTCGCTTTCACCCACCGGCCGGAAGCCAGCGTGATCCCGCCGGGAGCCTGCTGGATCCAGGACAGCGCCGCCCGCTTCGAGCCGGAGGCCCAGCGGGTGATCACCGCGGCAGGTGAATCCATCAGCTACGAGGTGCTGGTGGTGGCCATGGGTCTCCAGCTCAACTGGAACCACATCCAAGGACTGCCGGAGGCCCTCGGCAGCCATGGCATCGTCAGCGCCTATTCCCGCGATCACATCACCGCCACCTGGAGCGCGATCCGCAGCTTCCAGGGCGGGACCGCCCTGTTCACCCATCCGGCCACGCCGATCAAGTGCGGCGGCGCGCCCCAGAAGGTGATGTACCTGGCCGACGACGTGTTCCAGGCCACCAGTGGCGTGGGGGTGAACACGCAGGTGATCTTCTGCACCGCCATGGCGAAGCTCTATCCGGTGGAGGCCTACAACACCACCGTTGAGCAGGTTGTGGCGCGCCGCCACATCGACGCCCGCACGTTCCACAACCTGATTGAGGTGCGTGCCAGCGAGCAGGTGGCGGTGTTCGAAGTGCGTGAGCCAGGGGGCGAGCCCCGCCGCGAGGAGATCCGCTTCGGCCTGCTGCATGTGGTGCCACCGATGGCGGCGCCGGATGTGGTGGCCCACAGCCCCTTGGCGATCGATGGTCCTGGCGGCTGGGTGGAAGTGAACAAGGACACCTGCCAGCACAACCGCTTTGCTGATGTGTTCGCCCTCGGCGATGTGAGCTCACTACCAACGTCGAAAAGCCTGGCCGCCATCCGGGGTCAGGCGCCGGTGTTGGTGGCCAACCTGCTGGCTCAGCTCGATCAACGCCCCCTGGTGGCCCACTACGACGGCTACACCGCCTGCCCCTTGATCACTAGTTTCCACAGCGTGGTGATGGCGGAGTTCAACTACGAGCTGCAGCCAGTCAGTTCCTTCCTGGTGGATCCCACCAAGGAGCGCTGGAGCATGTTCCTGGTGGAAACGCGGATCTTCCCGTGGGTGTACTGGCACCGGGTGCTCAAGGGCCGCCTGCACGAGAGCCGCTTCCTCAAGCCCTTCGCGCCGCTGGTGCGCGCGCTGGGGCTGGCATTCAAACAGCCGTGATCACACCGTTTGCAGCTGCCGGAGCTGCTCCTCAAACCGTTGCCTCAGACGCCCCTGCACCAGATTGCAGAGTTCATCCACCAAGGGATCGGCAACGGCGTAGATCAGCCGCACCCCATCCCGCTCGCAACACACCAGGCCAGCCCTTTGCAGCTGCCCCATCTGGCGGCTGATGTGGGACTGGCTGAAACCCGTCGCCTCGATGAGAGAAGCCACATCCATGGCTCCTTGCTGCTTGAGCTGGCAGAGCAGTTGCAGGCGGGCCGGCTCGCTCAGCAGACGGAAGAAGCCACTGAGTTCTTCGAGGAGCTCGGGGCTCGGCAGGGACCCGGCAACGGGCGCAGCCATGGCAATCAGATATGTCGCTTGCAGCATTATGCACCGAAACTGGAGCAAATGACGACTTGCGGCTTGGCGAGAGTCGCCTTCATGCCCTCTATGCGGCTAAAGTCATAGTAATTGCTGATGGGCCACCCATGGTCGCCGCTCCCGCGTCTGTTCTTTCTCTCTCCGCCGCCGCCGGTGGCGGCAGCCTGCTCTTCCGCCAGCTCTTCGACGGCGACACCGGCACCTTCACCTATCTGCTGGCCGATGTGCGCAGCCGCCAGGGTCTGCTGTTCGATGCGGTCTTCGAGCAGCACGACCGCGATCTTGCCCTGATCCGTGAACTGGGCATCACGTTGGTGGCCTGCCTCGACACCCATGCCCATGCCGACCACGTGACGGGCAGCTGGCTGATGCACGCCGCCACCGGCAGTGCCATCGGCCTCGCTGCTGCTGTCGGTGCCGAGCACGTGAGCCTGCCGTTGCGGCACGGTGATCGGGTTGCCTTCGGCGAGCGCGCCGTGGAGGTGCGCGCCACCCCCGGCCACACCGACGGTTGCCTCACCTACGTGCTCGATGACCAGACCATGGCGTTCACCGGCGATGCCGTGCTGGTCCGCGGTTGCGGCCGCTGCGACTTCCAGCAGGGCAACGCCCACACCCTCTGGAGCTCGATCACGGGGCAGATCCTCTCTCTGCCCGACGCCTGCCTGCTCTATCCCGGCCACGACTACACCGGCCGCAGCGTGACCTCCGTTGCCGAGGAGAAGGTCTTCAACGCAAGGCTGGGCGGCCATGCCACCGAGCGGGATTTCGTCGGCCACATGGAGGCGATGAAGCTCCCCCATCCCCACAAGATCGCTGAAGCCCTGCCCGGCAACATGCGCTCCGGCAAGCCACGCCAGCTGGCGGCCGTTCCCGCCTGGGCGCCCCTGTCCCGCAGCTACGCCGGCCTGCCTGAACTCACGCCGGCCTGGGTGGTCGCCCATCAGAGCGATCTCACCGTGCTCGATGTGCGCTCTGCCGAGGAATTCAACGGCCCCGACGGCCGGGTGGCCGGCAGCCTGCTGATCCCCCTGCCGGAGCTTGAAGGCCGCTCCAGCGAGATCCCCACCGATCGACCGCTGGTCGTGGTCTGCCATTCAGGCAGTCGTTCCGCCCTGGCCACCCAGCAACTGCTCAAGGCTGGTCATGCCCAGGTGGCCAACCTGCACGGCGGCCTGAGCCGTTGGGCGGCCGAGGGCTTCCCGCTGGATGGCGCCATCCCTGCCTAAGGGGTGCGCCGCTGATCGCTTTGATCACCGACTCCGCTTCTGCATTGCCCCGTTCTCTGCTTCTTCACCGACGACTTCTTCACCGATGGCTTCCACCCCTGCAGCTGCACAGCTCCACCGCATCAGCGCCCATGACCTGGCCGACCAACTGGCTGCCCAAGGCGTCAGCGTGATCGATGTGCGCGAACCGATGGAGTACGCCTCCGGCCACATCAGCGGCAGCCTCAACGTTCCCCTTTCACGCCTCACCCAGGCCGATCTGCCGAACGGACCGCTTGTGCTGGTCTGCCAGAGCGGCAACCGCAGCACCAAGGCCTTGACGCAGCTTCTGCAAAAGGGTCACCCCCACCCGGTGGCCGACCTGCTCGGTGGCATCCCCGCCTGGCAGGAGGCCGGTTTCTCGGTGCGCAAGCTCAAAGGAGCACCACTGCCGTTGATGCGCCAGGTGCAGATCGTGGCAGGAAGCCTGGTGTTGCTGGGGGTGATCCTGAGCCAGACGGTGGCTCCCGGCTGGATCTGGCTGAGCGGTTTCGTGGGCGCTGGCCTCACCTTCGCGGGCCTCAGCGGCTTCTGCGGCATGGCGCGCCTGCTGGCTGTGATGCCCTGGAACCAGGTGACGACGGGATCACGGGGGACATGAACGCCTCGACCGTGGCGCTGCTGGTGGTGGGCGGCGCCCTGATCGGCTTTCTGCTCGCCGTGCTCGGCGCCGGCGGCTCGATTCTGCTGCTGCCCCTGCTGGTGAGCGGTGCGGCCCTGCCCACCAAGGCCGCTGTTCCGCTCTCGCTGCTTGTCGTCACCTTGTTGGCCCTTGGCAATGTGGGCCCTTACATCCGCCGCCGCCAGATCGCGATCCAGCCCGCCCTGGTGCTGGGGCTGCCGGCCCTCGCCGGCAGCTGGATCGGCGGCACCCTGGTGAAGGCTGGTCTGATCCCGGAGCCGCTGCAGCTAGGAATCTTCACGGCCGCAGCCTTGCTGGCCTCCTGGCTGCTCAATCGTCGCAGTGCCAGAGAGCGTCCTCTCCAGCACGGACGCCCTGCGGGTTCCCCCGTGCTGCTGGCCAGCCAGGGCGTGGTGGTGGGCCTGCTCACCGGCGTCGCCGGGGTGGGCGGCGGTTTTGCGATCGTGCCAGCCCTCGTCCTTCTGGCGGGGCTGCCGATGCAGCTCGCCAGTGGCACAAGCCTGCTGCTGATCGCCACCAATTCCCTGGTCGCCCTTGCCGCACTGGGCCACTGGCCCACGGCCCACCTGCCGCTCCTGTTGCCTCTGCTTGGTGGTGGCTTCCTTGGGGGGGTGGTCGGCCAACGGCTCGCGCCTCACCTGCCGGAGGTGCGGCTGCGCCAGGGGTTCTCGGCGCTTCTGATCGGATCGGCCCTGCTCACCGGAGCCGAGGTCTGGCGTCGCCACGATCACCTGCCCGCTGTTCCCATGGCTTCCAGCCGCCAGAGCCTGCAGGCTGCGCACCGATCAGCCTCTCCCGTCTCCTCATCCTCAGCCGTTTCCATCGCGCCATGAATGAACGCACCTTCCAGTTCCGGCTGCGCAGCAGCCACCCCGCTCCAGATCGCGCCACTCACGATCTGGTGGTGGAGTTCCTGAGCGACTCCGGCGCCTGGGAGCCCCAGCAGCTCAGCTTCACCATGCCGGGATTCCGGATCTACCTGATTTCGCTGCTGCTCTGCCAGCACTTCTATCTGGTGGCCAATGCCAGGGAGAAGGCCATTCCGCTTCAGCAGGTGGAGGCTGATTTTGTCGTCACCACCAGCAGCGACTGGATCGTGGCCAGCGTGGAGGGCAACTTCCGTGTCCAGCTGGATGCCGCTGCCTCTGAGCAGGAACGGGGCCTCGCCGATGCGGAGGCGATCGCCTCCATCCAGGAGCGCATGAAGCTCTGTCCGGTCTCCCGCAACCTGCCCGATGGGGTGCACAAACGCATCGTCCTCACCTCGCTGCACTGATCAGAGGGAGCCTTCCGCTCAGGCTCCACGGGCAGCCCCGCCATGGTGTGGTGCCGTTGGATGGCAGTGAGCTTGCGGGGAAGCCCGCTAGAGATCTCGGGAAGCCCGCCAGAGCTCTATCGACAATGCGAAAGATGTTGAGACATGAAGGTATAAACCTCTCCTCGTCTAGCAAGGTGAGCGCTTGGCCAGGAATGGAGATTCCCGCCGGTTTCTTGCCTCGGATCTGACTAGCTTGAAGGCGTCAACATACAGTTTTCACTATGAAGACATCCTTCACTTTCCAGGTTTTTCCAGGGCTTCAGCATTTTGCCGCTCACAGCACTCTCTGGGTGATGAGCGTTGCACTGTTTGTGCTTGGCACACTGTGCAGCCCATCGATTGCCATGGCTGCCGATAGCTCGGGCAACTGGAACCTTGAGGATGGTTCGGGCCACCGGTTGGGGGCCGTGCTCTATGAACGATCAAACATCGATTCGTCTGCTGGTCTGCGCCTGAAACTAACGGCGGAGTCTGACGGGCTCAAACTGGATCATGCCCGCCCGCTGATGCTCAGTGATGGGCGTGGTCAGAGTTGGAGTCTTGCCAACCGCAGCGGCGAACTCATGGCGAGTAACGATGGCGTCACCCCTGTGGCTTCGTCCCAGTACGACGCCGGCTGTCTCAAGCCCATCCCGAGCGATGGCGTGCCCTTGGAGATGACAGTTGTCAGTTCCGCAGGTGATCTGAGCTTTGCACTTTCGCCAGGCCAGGTGCAGACCCTGCACTCACTGACTGACGCCTGTGCGAACTGAAGGCCGCCCGCTGCAGCGGCGATGGCAGCTGCGCATGAATGGCGAACCAGGACATCAGCTGGATCTTCGCCAGACATCCACACCAGCAGCGGCCACCCCCCCCCCACCGCAGGGGAAGGATCTGTTCCGCCGCCTGCCCACCATCCATGCCTCTCTCCATGGGGCTCGCTGCACGGCTCGAGGCTTGCCTGAATCTCTGAACCTTGGCTTCGCGGGGCCAGCCCTGGCCAGGACCGCCGTGCTCCTGGAGGCGCCGATTCATACTCAGAGATACCCGGCGATACTGCGATGTCTGCCGTTGATTCAGGCATGCCCGGTAGGCGGAGAGGGCTGGTCCTGGCCGTCGCCGCGGGCCTCGGCCTGCTGGCCTTCGTTTCTGCCCGGTGTGGTCCTTCACCGCCGTTGTCGATCGTCTGCCGCCACAGCGACGACCCGAGGGGCCTGAAGGACTTTCGGGTCGAGGTGGGGCACGGCAAGGATCAGGTGCGTTTTGCTGATGGTCAGATCCTGCCGGTAGAGGCCAGCCGGGACACGATCACGTTTCTGGAAAAAGAGTCGAACGCCTTCGCTCTCAATGACAACGACGGCGATGAAGCTGCCCTGGGAGTGCCCAGCCCCGAGCAGCGTGCCCTCGGGATCCCCGCCCGGGTGGCCCCCGCGGTGATCCATTTCGACCACCGCCACGATGAGGTGCACCGCACCACGATCGACCGCCGCAGCTTCAGGTTCAAGGAACACGCCCTGACGAAGCGAGACGGCCGTGGCGAAGAGTTGATGGACGGCGTCTGCAGCAACGCCCCGGCCTGATCGTCAGACTTCGCTGGCTTCACCCGAAGCTGTTCTCCGGTCTGATCCAGAGCCCTTTTCACAGGCCTGATGCGGAGCTGCAGCGGCTGGCCTGTGGCACGCTGTGCCGGAGACTTTTAACACCATGGGTCGCCCCTACCAACCCTCGCTGCTGAGGCTGCTGCACGGCCTCACGGCGTTTCTGGTGGTGGGCTGCTGGCTGAGCGGGCTGTTCGTGTACAGCCGCTACGACGGCCGCTGGGGACGGCTGCCCTTCGTTCCGGGCGGTAGCTGGATCGATCTGCATGGCCAGGTGGGCTTTTTCCTGCTGCCCGTGGGCCTGGCCTTCACCGCCTACGCGCTCACGCTCGGCAAGGCGCGGCTGCGGCGGGCCACCAACTCCATGGCGCTGGTGGCGCTGGTGCTGGCGGTGGCCACCGGCAAGCTGATGCAGGAAGACTGGCTGCGTGACGGTGAGCTGCACCACCTGGTGTATTCGCTGCATCTGGTGGCCTGGCTTGTGATCGGCCTGGCGGTGCTGGTGCATGTGGCAGGCAGCCTGCAGCTGGGGGGCTGGCCGCTGGTGATGTCAATGTCGAACACAAGCCTGCGGGAGGGGGATCTGCCCGGCGATTGGCCCTCCCAGATCCGCCGCTACCTCAAGCGCAAGCGCTGAAGCTGCCGAACGTTGCTCAGAGCGGATCGCCGGGCAGGAAGCGCCGGATGAACTGGGCCAGGGGCATCGGCTGGCAGCGGGGCTGCCAACTGGTGCTGCCCGGCAGGCGCCGCCAGCACTGCACCTGCACCTGAGCGCCGGCCAGATCGCAGGCAGCGTCGCCACCCACATCGCCACCCACTTCGCCAGCGAGCAGCTGCACCTGGTAGCGGTAGTCGGCATCGGCGGCCTGCTCGGGGGCCGCCAACGGTTCGGCGCCCGGCTGGGTGCTGAGGAACGCGGCCAGAAAGGCGGACATCTCCTGCTGCTGCCGCAGCGCTGTGGCAAAGCGCCAGGCGGCGCCGGTGGGGTAGCCGTCGTGGTGGAGGTAGAGGTGGCGCACCGGGGCGCCGGGAAAGCCGGTGAACGAATAGACGGCGCGGGTGGCCAAGGCGGGGGAGCGGCTGCCTCGACCAGTGCCCCCGGTGTCTCAGAGGTTGGCGGCGGGCCTCAGCGCCGGTTGGGTGTTTTCGTGCCGCCGGCTGCGCGGCCGGTTGCATCTGGCGACAGCGACGCCGGGCGCCTTGGCGCCTCGCCGGATCGCGGCCCAAGATGAGGCGCGACCCGAGCGAGGGCTCCCCGCATGACCTCCACGACCACCGCGCCGGAAGACAGCCGCCTTGTGCTGTTGCGCCAGGAGTTCGAGCGCGACGCCAGCTTCAATCTGGTGTTCGTGGTGCTGACGGTGGGCGCCACCTTGATCGCCACCCTGGGCCTGCTGGCCAACAGCCCCGGCGTGGTGATCGGCGCCATGGTGGTGGCCCCCTGGATCATGCCGCTCCAGGCGATGGCCTTCGAGATCCTGCGGGGGCGTCTGCCGATGTTCCTGCGGGCCCTGCGCACCCTGCTGCTGGGCGTGGTGATCTGCGTGGTGCTGGCGATGCTGGTGGGTCGTCTGGTGGCCTTCCCCAGCTTCGGCAGCGAGGTGATGAACCGCACCAGCCCCAACCTGCTGGATCTGGGCGTGGCGCTGGTGGCCGGTGCGGTGGCGATGTTCGCCAAGCTCCGCAAGGACGCGATCTCGGCTCTGGCCGGCCTGGCGATCGCCGTGGCCCTGGTGCCGCCGATGTGTGTGGTGGGCATCCTGCTGGCCTCCTCGTTCTGGGCCCAGGCCTACGGGGCTTTACTGCTGTTCACCACCAACCTGCTGGGCATCATGGTGGGGGCGATGGCGGCACTCGGCGCGCTGGAGCGGGTGTACCGCAGCCGCCTGTTTCACAGCCGGCTGGGCCTCACCAGCGTGGCCCTCACGGCGCTGCTGGTGATTCCGCTGGGCAGCAGTTTCTTTCGCTTGCTTGATCAATCTCGACGGGAGACGAAGGCCCAGGAGATTGAGCGGGTGATCGAACAGCAGCTGCGCAGCAGCACGATCACCCTCGGCGGCGATCCCGCCATCGACCTGGTGGGCCTCTCGATCGACTGGCAGAAGAATCCGCCGCTGATCCGCGCCCGGGTGCGGGTCACGGATCCCTCCCTGCCCACGCCCGCCCAGGTGGCGGGCGTGCAGGCCTTCATCAACAGGAACCAGGCGCCGTTGCGCTTCCGGCTGGTGGTGCAACGCACCGCTGTGGATCTGATCGGCCCGGAAACCGCCCCCAACCCGCCGCACCTGGAAGTTGTGCCACCGTCAGCGCTGCCGCCGCTGCCGAAGGCCTCGCCCGTGCCTTCGTTGCCGAATGCGCCGTCCGGGACCTCGTTGCCGTCGGAAGACCACAAGGGGGAGTGAGGGCGTGACGGACACCGCCGCCGCTCAGGCGGAGCTCGATGGGGTGCGCGATCCGAAGCTGCGGCGGCTGTGGGCGTTCCTGCGGGTGTGCCTGGTGCTGGCGGGCATCGGCGGCACCAAGCTGCTGGTGCGCCGGTTGGGGTGGGAGGTGCTGGCCCCCAATCCGCTGTTTCCGGCGCTGGTGGCCTCCGAGGTGGTGCTGCTGGGCTTCCTGCTGAACGGGGTGCTGCTGGATTACAAGGAAGGCGAGACGATGCCGGCGGAACTGGCCGCTGCCATGGAATGCGTCGCCAGTGAAGTGCGCGCTGTGCAGGTGCTGCACCCCGAGGCCGAGATCCGCCCGGCCCTGGCGGCGCTGACGACCTTCAGTGAGGCGTTGCTGGGCTGGATGCGGGATGGCGGCGGCGTGGCCGTGCTGCTGGATCAGCTCGATGCCCTGCAGCAGCTGATCGAGCAGTTGCGCACCTGGAACCCGGCTCCGTTGCAGGCCCGTCTGCTGCTCGAACTGGCCACGATCCGCCGCCATGTGTATCGCATCGAGGTGATCCGGGAAACCACCTTCGTGCCGTCGGTGTATGGCATGGCCTATCTCGGCACCGGCCTGCTCACCGTGGGGCTGGTGCTCACCGACATCGAACCGTTCAGTGAATCGATGTTCTTCATCGGCGTGATTTCCTTCCTGCTGATCAAGCTGCTCTACCTGATCACCGATCTCGATAATCCCTTCGCCGCTGGCGACGAGCTGTCTGTGGAGAATGTGTCGCTGATGCCGCTGGCGCTGGCGCTACGACGGCTGCGGGGTGGGAAGGAGGTGGGGTGAGGGCGTAGGGGTTGTGGCTACCGATGATCGCGGCTTTGTCCGACGCATCCGCCAGCTCAATCTCGCACCACGCTTGTTCGTGCCGGCAGGTTCCTGACGCGAGAATCAGGGCCTTTATGGCTCAACCAACGAGGAGGCTGCCGCCGCCGCCCGCTCCTGGTGTTCCTTGAGGGTGACGCCCTTGGCGTCTTTCCATTCAGTGCGGCCATTGGCGGAGCGAGCGAGCAGCATCGCAGCGGCCTGGGAGGGGGAAGTGAATTCGTAATCCTGGGCGAGGGTGAGGCTGCCTGTTCCCTCCAGGAACACACCCTGGCTTACCAGTTGCCCCCGGGCCGCCACAAACGCCGGCAAGGTGCTGTTAGCAAATTCGATGCGTGCCTTGGCACCGCGCAGCACGGTGAAGCCGCCGGGTGATTCGAAGCCTTGGCCCGAGGCATCCTGACCCTTGAGGTGAAAGAGCCTGCGGCTCATCGCGGCCGGCTTGCCGCTGGGCTGCTCGAAGGCGCGAAATCCCAGCACCGGGCAGCAGAGCAGCAACTCCTCCAGGAAGCCATCTGCTTCTGCTCGGTCCATCTCCGCCAGGGTGATCGAGCGCCCCTGCACTGCATTCTCCAGGCGGCAGCGCTTGGCCTCCAGGGCCAGCCGGATCAGGCGGGCCTCCAGATGCTGGGCATGGGCCTTGTTGAGGTAGCCGTCTTTGGAGGTGAAGGCAAAGGCGGTGGTCCAGAACTCCTTGGCCTGGTGTTGCTCCAGGCGACGGCCAAGGGGATCAGCTTCGCCGATGTAGACGCAATCGGCTCCGCCTTCCGGGTCGGGGCCGGAGAGCACATAGACACCCGGACGTTCGGCCTCCGGCCGCTGGGTGAAGTCCTTGAGCTGGGAGCGGGGCACCACGAAGCCAATGCCGCTCCAGTTCGTTTTCTCCACGATCCGCATGCCATCGGGCTGGCCGGAGGGCACGAACAGACGCAGGGCGAAGGGGCGGGCAAGGGTCATGGGGTGGGGTGGAGTGTAGGTAGCGATTCGGCCTGGCGCTTCAATTGCTCTTCAGCCTTCTCCCAATCACCAAGATGGGCCCGCATCAGGGATTTCCAGAGTTTGCCGTGGTTGGGAACGCTGAAATGGAGCAGTTCGTGGACGATCACATAGTCCCAAAGGGATCGGTCGAGCGTGAGGAGGTCAACGCTGAAGTTGAGATGGCCGTTGGTGGAGCATGAGGCCCACTTGTGGCGCATCGGACGCAAGCCAAGCCAAACCACCTGCACATCCAGCTTCAGCGCCCATTCGCGCACCCGGGCCTTGAAGGCCGCCTTGGCGTTGGTGGTCATCCGATGCGGTCCGCCGTTTCCAGCAGGGTGAACAGCGCATCCACGATCGGGGTGACCTGCTCCAACTCGTCGCATTCGGCGAAGATGGCGAAGGTAACCTGCTTGCGAAGTTCACGCAGGGCGTTCTCGCTCTTCTTCCAGTTCGGGTAGGTCACGAATGCGGTCTTGATCCTGGTGCTCACGGCCTCTGGATTGTTGACCTTGGCGTCGAGCAGGGTGCGGTACACGAAGAACGTGAGCCCATCGAAGCCTTTCTCAGCTTGCTCCTGCTTGCGGGCTTCGTTCTGAGCGACTTCGGCCAGAAGTTCTGCCAGGGCCTCGGATGTGGAGGTCTGCCGCTGCTCGAAACTCTCCTGCACCAGCCGTGCCCGCTCGGCCATGGCGATCAGGAAGGGGTCGTCGCTGTTCTCCTCGGCGAATTTCTCGATACTCTTCACCAGGTTGATCACCTTGGTGCCGTCTCCACCCTGCCGTGCCTTGATCAGTTCAATCGTTTCGCTGTTGATCAACACCGGATCCAGCGGAACACTGACTGCAAGGGTGCCGATGTGCTCCTGCACCAAGGCATCGGTTTTGCGTTGGAACTCGCGATCCACGCTCACGGTGATGGTGTAAGCCTTGCGCACGATGGCGTAGATGGCAGAGAGGGTAGTGAACGCCTCCAGGAACGGCCGCAGGAAAGCATCGGGCGAGATGATCTCGTAGAGCATCTCGATCTCCTTGTATTCCTTGAAGAATTCTTTCCGCCTCTCAGGATCGCGGAAGTGCTCGATCAAGTTGTCGACATCTTTGTCGTTGAAGTTGAACTCGATCAGGCTGAGATAGGCGGGAGCCTTGCTCTCCATCTTGTTCTGAAAGAGCACCTTCAGCAGCTTGAGGTCTTTGACGATGGCGTTGATCTCGTCGCTGTCGAAGGCGAGGGCCTTTTCGAGCTTGTCAAAGATGCCCACGAAATCGAGCACGAAGCCGTGGGGTTTCACCATCTTCTGGGCCTCGTTCTCGTAGGGGCGGTTCACCCGGGCAATGGCCTGCAGCAGGGTGTGGTCGCGCATCGGCTTATCGAGATACATGGCATAGAGCACGGGCGCATCGAAGCCAGTGAGCAGCTTCTCGGTGACGATCAGGATCTTGGGGTGCTGATCGAGCTTGCCGAAGCTCTTGCGGATCTGGCGCTCCTTCTTGTCGTCGAGGTGGAATTCCTTGAGCAGGGGGGAATCGTTGTTGTTGCGTGTGTACACCACCTCTGAAAGCTCAGGGGGCAGGCCCATCTCGGCGAACACGGCATCGAGGGCGTGCTTGTAGAGGGCGCAGGCTTCTCGATCGACGCCGACGAGGAAGGCCTTGTAGCCGAGGGGCTCCACGTTCTGGAGGTAGTGGTTGGCCACGAAGCGTGCCACCTGCTGGATGCGGTCTTTGCCCTTGAGGAAGTTCTTGAGGTTCACCGCCCGCTCAAGGATCTTGTTCAGTTCCTCGATGTCGGCCACGCCCTCGGCTTCGGCGAGGGAGAGAAACTCGGCGTCGAGGGTCTCGTGGGGCACGAGCATCTCGTTGGGGGCCAGCTGGTAGTAGAGCGGCAGTGTGGTGCCGTCTTCGATGCTGTCGGCGATGGAGTACTTGTGCAGGTAACCCTTGTCGTCTTCGCAGCCGAATGTTTTGAAGGTGCCCTTGCCGTAGACGGTTCTGTCGACGGGGGTGCCGGTGAAGCCGATGTAGCTGGCATTCGGCAGGCCGGCCATCAGGAAGGTGCCGAGGTCGCCGCCGGTGGTGCGGTGGGCCTCGTCGATCAGCACATAGATATTGGAGCGGGTGTTGAGATCCGCCGGCATGTCGCGGAACTTGTGGATCATCGTCACGATGATGCCCCGGTAGTCATCGCGGAGCAGTTGGTTGAGGCGGGCGATGCTGCTGGCGTGCTCCAGGTTGCCCAGGCCGAGGGCGGTGAGGTTCTTGAGCATCTGATCTTCCAGCTCATTGCGGTCGATCATCAACAGCACGGTGGGCTTGTCCGCTTCCGGGGCACGGAAGAGACGCTCCGCCGCCTTGATCATCGTGAAAGTTTTGCCACTGCCCTGGGTGTGCCAGATCAGGCCCCGCCGGCGGTGGGGATCCAGGGCGCGGCCCACGGACGCATCCACGGCAGCGGTCTGGTGCTGGCGCAGGATGTATTTATTGAGTTCTTCGTCTTTCTCGGCAAAGACGATGTAGTGCTGCAGTAAATCGAGGAGTTGCGGGATGGCGCAGAAGCTCTTGATCTTGGCCTCCAGCTGTCCCACCTGCTCGTGCTTCCAGTTGAAGATGTTGCGCCGCACGGTGTTCCAGCTCACGCCATAGGAAAAGCCGATGGCATCGGTGGCGGTGAACAGCTGCTGGCTCACGAACAGCTCGGGCGTTTCGCGGTGGTAGCGACGGATCTGATCGATGCCCAGATCAATGGCTTGCTGCTTATCGGCGTTCTTGCATTCGATCACCAGCACGGGGATGCCGTTGATCAGAAAAACCACATCCTCCCGTGTGCCGTAGTGGCCGTTGTGGAAGGCCCACTCCTCGGTGACTTCGTAGATGTTCCGGCGCGCCTCCGGCAGCCTGTCGCGGTCGGCATAATCGATCAGGAATAGGTCGCGTTCTCGCTTCTCCTCGTGGTCGAAGAACTTGCCACGGTTGCGCAGGTGCTCCACGAACTCCCGGTTGCCGTAGATGTCGGTGTGGAGATGGCGGAACTGGCCAAGCAAGGCACCTTCAGACTCGGCGTAGCGCGGGTTTAACATCCGCACCTTGGCGTCGAGCAGGTCGACGAAGAAGAGCGAGCGGTTCTTGGCGCGGTCGGCTGGTGGCACGACTGGATCAAACCCGCGCCGCTGCTCGGCTTCTTCGCGGGACACTATCTTCCAACCGATTGCCTCGGCGTAGGCGAGGATTCGGGATTGGACAGATTTGTGCTCTCCGGGGGTGGGCATCGCACTTAGAGCTGCGCGAGTGAGTAGCGATTCTCACGGGCTCTGAATGCCTCCTCTCCCCCTTCAAGCAATAGGCAAACCGCTTCACGCACGCCCAAATCAGTGCCGACAACTGAGTGCTCCAATCCTCCGGAATGGTACCGAATGCAAGGGTAAGGCTGAGTACTTGGTCGCTCCGCAGTCGCAATGATGATCTGCTCAGCATCGGTTGCAACGACAAGATTAGGATTATGAGTGATCAGAATTATCTGCCTGCGCTTCTTCGCCTTCCTGATGTAGGGAACTAGCTGCTTATAAACTGACGAGTTGTCCAAATTTCCTTCAGGCTGATCAATCAAGAGCGGCCTTGTATCATCTTCATCCATCAGCAGGTAAAGGACCAAAAGTGCAATACCCCGTGTTCCTGGTGAAAGGTATTCGAGTTCAGTGCCCGAGTAATGAATCTTATAGGAGAGCTCGATATGATCTACTGAAAAGATCCAGTCTGAAAGCTCGACTCTTGACAATTTTAACGTACCATAATGATCCGGAAATGTTCGAATGTCAACTGCTGCAAGGAACTCTTCTAACGCAGACTTGATTTGCTCTAAGTCACCGCTTTTCCATGCGGGCGCGAGCCTAGATTCGACAATTCTTTCAATCTCTTGCCTCTTCGCTTCGGCTCCGGCTCGGCGACCGTCAAAAAATCTTGCCGCCCGATCCAGCCAGCCTCTAGCGTCAATCTGGTATCCGACTGTCACGCTGAATTGCATTTCCTCTCCGAGCTGGTCGATTGCGGCTTGCATCGGTGAGTACAGTTCCTTCAAGCCAGCTTCGTCAGCTGATAGTGCTTTGAATACATCAAGATAAAGAGCAACCTGTTTGGCCTTCTGCTTTTCAAGAGTCTTCGTGACTCTCTCATCGAGATTCTGAATTTCCTTGGCCAGTCGCTCTGCATTCGCGATACGATCCGCTATCTGCTTTTGAAGATCGAGAAGCCGTTTACGACTAACCTCATCTTGAGCAAGTAGCTCCTTAAGCCTCGCAATTGCTGTCTGAACACTAGAAATTGAGGGCGGGTTCGTCGGGGCATCCTCCGCCCCCTTTAAAGTGTCGATCTCAGCTTTCAAGTTTTCGACTTCCTTCTGTAGTAGCTCATCGACATCTGATGCCCAAGTCGGGGGCATATAAATGATTGTGGATTCTGCTACGTCCGCTTCGCGTAACTGCTTGATGACTTTCGCGACTTCTTGGTCGGTGTTTCTCTTGATTGCATCATAGGACTCTTTGGCTGCCTCGATTGTCCTGCGTCGCCGGCTTCTGATTGCAATCTTGTCCTCGAGGTCCTTCAAGAGAGCCTGTTGCCTATCGAGTTCTTCCAGTATTTGTTGATCGACCGACTGAGTCGCTTCAGGTAGTTGCTTCCTGAGCTCTTCAACTTGCTTTTCAACCTCTGCCTTGGCTTGTACCTTTGAGCTTCGTTGGTCGATTGCCTCTTGAAGCCTATCTACTTCCTTGTGAAGTGTCGCAAGTTCACCCCGAAGTGCCTCCTTCTGAATATTGGATGCGGCTTCACGTGCTTTCCGCAGCTCGCTAAACGATGAGTATCCCTCCCTTTGGATCTCGTCTAACTTAGCAAAAACTACATCCTCAATAGCTTGCTGTAGTTCCGCCCCTTCATGATCGGAAGAGCACAATCGTTCGACAAAATCCTGAGAAAGATATCTGACACGCGGCCGTGTGGAGTTTAGTGGGGCATTTGTAAGAATTCCTTCTGTTATGTCGCCGCCTCCCCATTCGAGCTTAATCCTAGTTCCGGAAAGATGCACAGCCCCCTTGCTGATGAAGGACGAGAGAGACTTTTTGTCCATTGGGTAGCCTGACGCAAAAGAAGATAGATCCGCAATGGCAGTTTTCCCAGCGCCTTTCTCGCCTATAACTGCCACGAGCCCAGAATTTAATTCGATTGAATCAACTGCAAACCATCCCGAACCGTTCGAAAGGGTAAGTCTTCGAATTTGTTGACTATGGTCGGTCGGCTGAGGGGGGAGGGTGCCAATATGTACGCGATCTTCTGGCTCCCAAAGAATCTGGCGTAAACCATGAAAGGTGGGATCACATCTAAGCCAGCAGAAGCGATCGTTATCGGGTTTGAATAGCGTCTCAGCCGCATGAGCATCGGAACCATGAATACATGGTTTCAAAGAACGATACTGGCGAATAATTTCTTCTTTAGGAGTACGTGCCTTGAGGCCGAGGTAGTGTTCTCGATCACGCGGATTTCCCGAGAATACGAAGTGGGTCCATTTGAGGATTTCATCACGGATAGCGCTAAAGCCATCTAGCGGGAGCCCACTGATGCCATCTTTTCCGTTTGCGATTCCGATCAACGAATTGCTTCGCAGCCACCGCTCATTATCAAGCCATTGTTTAATGGCGGTACGATCTGGCTTAAACTGTCGAAGACCTAACGTGTAGGCCGCGTTATCATCTAGGAACTGTGGGTCTTGCGCTCGTCCAAAGGCGATCAGTTCCTCGCGGGAGCATCCGTATGGCTGTCCATCGTAACTCAACTTTAGATTACTCAGCGCACGCTTAATCTTGTCAATATGATCCGCCTCAGTTGGGTCGATTAGGAGGTGTAAATTCAGGGCCTTTCCATCTGCGGTTTGCGGCATCATCCGAAACTCAATGTTCGGAATTAGCAGATCGACTGTATTTAGACGTCCATTAGCCCTCATTTCAGCCACAAGCCTCTCATAACCATCGACAGTCATGTAATCGGTGATTCCAATTACAGATATCTTCGACGCCACCGCCGCTGATTCGAGCTCAGTCACATACTGCTCCCACGTCAATCCACCAAATGGAGAGCCGAGTCTGCTTTCCGGAGTATGAACATGTAGATCCCATCGACGCCATTCGGACCCGCGAGGCCAGCGTGACGGTGCAATCTTGATTGGGGTCTGATTAGTGGTCATGCGGAGATCTCCAGTTTGTGGACGCGGATTTTAGCGGTCATCAGTTCGTACAGGAGTGTGCGGAAGAGGTCATGGAGAATGTTTGCTTTGCCTGATGCATGGAAAATCTTCGCATCAGTGGCATCTAGAGCTGCGACGATCTCGCTCTGTTCTTCAAGCGTCGGCTTGGGAACGATGATGGCTTCGACGTCGCCTTGGTTGATACTCGACTGCGCCACGGCTCGCTTGGCTGCACCAATGATCTGATCCTTGGTCAGAGGCGAATTCAGATACTTGAAGACGAATTCCTTTTGAACCTGTGATGTGTCGACTGCGAAGCGCATCATATTCGATTCAAAGACCATCTCTCCGGTGATATCTCCGATCAGGGCTGTCTTGCCTAAATGCGACAGGCTGTTCACGCGGTTGATGACGATGTCACCTGGCTCGAGCCCATACTTTTCAATCTCACTACGCTCTAGTGCGACGAGGTTTCCGGCGCTGGTTACGATGTCGCCATCATTCCTGAAGTCGTCGATGCGAAGAATTTGTGTGCCGGTACCGTAGTAGCCCTTCTTCGGCTTATAGAGCCCATTTTGGAGCTGCTTAGCGAAAAGTGATCCCAACTCCGCAACCTCCCAGCTTTCGGGCACTGGGCCGATTTCGGTTTGCTTTCTGGGATCCCCACGCAGCCCTTCAGTGAAGAGCTTGTGCATGAGGGCCTTTTTCAGCTCGGTGGTGGTCTGAATGATCCGCTCCTGCGCTTCGATCGCCCGCTGCACCGTAGAAAGGATGTGCGCGATCTTCTTCTGCTCGGGGAGTGGGGGGATTGGGAGCTGGAACGACGAAACAATCCCCTTATTAATGTTTTTCTGCGTTGACTCCACATTCAAGCGAGCCAAGTGCTTTTTGTGGGCTTGCAGGCAGAACGATAGATACTCTAGGTCGTAATCCTCACGCGGGACAATTGCGAGGATCGCCTGATTGGTTGCGACAGGAAACGTAGTAATGACCGTGGCCCCGATTGTCGCATACATTGAAAGCAGCAAGGTGTTTTCTGGCACTATCCAAGCGCTGCATGACTCGAGGCCTTCGCGTGTGATGGTTTCTTTGGTTGACTTAAGATAAACACCACTGCTGGTCATGTCGTCAATCAAGACGAAGGGAATATCCCCGCCGAAATTGCTTTTGTTTTGCCTGCTTGGAGTTCCACCAGCTTTTAACTTGGTCGCCAGTTCGTCCATGCGAGTAAGAGTCCACTCGCTAGGAATTTGAAAGTCAGGCCACTCGTTCATATTCCTAATTTCTCCAGAATCTCCTTCAAGGCCCTGTCCGTCTCCCGCGCTTCGGCTTCGATGGCGTTCAGTTCCTCAACGATCTCCGCGATGGGCCGGTATGTTTCGGCGTCGCTGGTGTGGATGTAGCGACTGGGTGAGATATTGTAATCGTTCTTCTTCAGCTCGGCGTGATGCACGATACGGCTGAGCTTGTCCTCTTCCTGCCAGCCAATGAGGGTGTCGGCGATGCGCTTGATGCCTGCCTCCGGGATGAAGTTCTTGGGGTCCCCCTTCTCAAACTCCTGGCTGGCGTTCACCAGGAACACCTTGCCTTGACGCTCCTTTGGCTTGGCCTTGTTCAGGAACAGCACGATGCCCGGAGCCGTGGTGTTGTAGAAGAGGTTTTCGGGCAGGTAGAGCACGCTCTCAATCAGGTCGTGCTCCACAAACCACTGGCGCACGGTCTTTTCCTTGTTGGTGCCGGCATTGCCCGAGCCGCGGGAAGCGGCGCCGGTGTCGAGCACCACGGCGGCGCGACCGCTGTCGTTGATGCTGGCGTGCATGTGCTGCACCCAGCCCCAATCCGCCGATGACTTGCCAGGGAAACCGGCCCCCGGTGGAAACCGATCGAATTCGTCGCCGTCGTAGTCGGCTTCGGTAAACCAGTCCTGGTTCCACATTGGATTGGCCACGACGCGATCAAACTTACGCAGTTTGCCCGCTGAGTTTTTGAACCAGGGTTTTTTGAACGTGTCGCCGATCTCGATCTGACCCTCCAGGTCGTGGATGATCATGTTCATGTTGGCCATCGCCCAGGTTTCGGGCACATACTCCTGGCCGAACAACTTCAGCGGTGCAATGGTGGCGCTGTTCGAGCCCCGCACGCTTTCCTCCATGGCGATCTCGCATTTCACCAGCAGGCCGCCGGACCCACAGCAGGGGTCGTAGATCTCCATGCCGGGCCCCGGTTGCAGCACCTTGCTCATGATGCTGGCCACCTCGGGCGGGGTATAGAACTCGCCGGCGCTCTGGCCGCTCCCTTCGGCGAACTTGCGGATCAGGTATTCGTAGCTCTTGCCGATGATGTCGGCTTCCACGTCGCTCAGCCCCAGGCGCTTGGTGCTGATCGCCTCGATCAGGTTGGAGAGGCGGTCGTCGTCGAGGTCGCGCTGGCCGTGGGTGGTGGCGTTGAAGTCCACCCGGTCGATGATGCCTTGCAGACGTGGGTTTTCTCTGGCAATGGCGCGCATATGGGTGGTAACACCTTCGCCAATGCCTCCTGCCAGCCTGCGGATCACAGTCCACACCGGCAGTTCTGGGTCCTCTGGCACCAGTGGCAGGTAGAAGCGGACCAGTTTGTGGTCGCCCCACAAGAGCCGGAAGGCTTTCTCACGTGAGCCCACCTCGGCCGCGATGCGGTTCACCTCGTCGTCAAACACATCGCAGAGCCGCTTGGTGAAGATCAGCGGCAGGATGTAGTCCTTGTATTTCGGCGCGTCCTTGGCGCCACGGATCGAACAGGCGGCATCCCAGATCCAGGTTTCGAGGGATTTGTCCTTGTGGGTGCCGTTGCTGGCGGCTTTCGCCTTTCGGGTGGCTTTGGCTGGTGCGTAAGCCTGCGCCACCGGTTCAGCCCCCACCAGCGACACGGTGTCGCTGCGGCCTCTGCCCCTCACCACGATGCCTTTGGCCACCAAAGCTGCCTTCACCTCTTCGTAGAGGGGGGCGTCCCAGCCGAGTGCTTCGCGCAGGGCAGGGTTTCTGGCGGGGCTGCCGGCCGTTTCCAGGGCTTCGAGGAAGTCGTTCAGCTGATCCGGGTCGGGCACGGGTGGATCAGGTCTGGCGTCGCTTGGCAGAGTCTGCCTGGGGTGAGGCGGTTTTGGGGGATCAGGCGGGCAGCTCCAACCCTCCATAGAGAAAAGCGCTCCGAACGATCTCGCAGTCGGCCTGACTGACACCAACGCTGCGCAGCAGGCGTTCCCACTCCGACGCCACGGTGGTGAACACCCGGGCCGCAATCGCTTCTGCTTCCTCCTTCTCCAGCAGGAAGCGGCCTGCTCCCGCCACAATCGTGTCCCGATTGGCCCAGCGACTCGGCCTTCGGCCCTCCAGGCCACAGACCATCGCCAGATCACGGCGGGTTTCCGTTCGCATGGTGCCGGGGGTGAGGTCGTAGGCGGGGCTGAGCCGCCACTGGCGGGAGCGGGCCAGCAGGGCGTGGTTGCGGGGGTGGTCGTCGAGGTTTGACACCGCCGCGTTGAAGCAGATGCGGGTGAACAGTTCCCTCAGATCCTCAGCCGGGCTGGCGCTGACGCGCCGAAGTTCATCGGCCAGCAGCAGATATGACCACGTCTGCCGGTCCGTGGCGCTGTCCTCCGCCTGCAGCAAGGTGAGGGCGCTCACCATCCGGTGGCGCTTGTATCCATCACCGTTCCAGTCGCGATCGAAGCGCTTCACCAACAGCACATCGACCTCCCCCACCCGGGTGAGCCGGCTTTCCGCCACCTGCAGCCCGCACTGCCTTGCCAGCAGCAGCAGCGCGTGCTCCACCTTCGGTTGATTCCATTTGTCTCTGGGTGCCGGGAACTTGGCGAGCCAGAGCGCACCGTCATGCTCCACGGTGGTTTTCGGTCGGGCTCCGCCCATGGAGGTGCCAGCCCCCTGCAGCAGCTCGACCACCTGCTCGTGGGCCGAGCCCGCCCGGTGAGGTTGATCGGTGAGGATCGCCTCCGCCTCCTGCTGGATCCGTTCCAGATCGAGCGTGCGGTTGAAGCGTCGCTGCGGTGCCGGTGGTTCGACGTTGCGGCCGAAGCCGAGCGCGCCAGCGCGATCATCCGGCCCCAACAGCAGCAGATCGAAATCGCTGGGCTCGCCCAATCCGCTGTGGCGGGCGATCACTTGCCGCCCCCAGAAATCCGGCAGCGCATCGCGGAGCGCCCCGAAGAACCCCCCCATACGGCCGGTCTGAAACGGGCGTGCCCCCAGCCTCAGCTCCACCGGGTCGAGTTCTACGGCCTCAGGCCGCTCCCGATAGCGACGGCCGTAGACGAAGGATCCCACCGCGCGGCCCTGGCGATCTTGCTGGAGCTCAAAGCGCCCGGCCGTGACGAACTGGGTGTCTCCAGGCAGCACGACATAAACAAAACACTCCTGTTCAGCCGCCATGGTCAGAAGTCGTCATCGAGACGGCGGTGGCGGCGGGGTGCCTGCTGCGGGCTACGGGCGCCTTCCAGGGCTTTGCCCTCCTCATCTCGATCCGGATCGGCCACCTCGGCCATCTGTTCCAGCAGCCCCAGCACCCAGAGCGCACCCAGATAGGCCGCCACGGAGGTTCCTGGCTTGCCCCGCTCCACATCGGCCACCGTGTAACGCGTGACCCCCATGCGCTCGGCCACATCCTCCAGGCGCCAGCGGCGCCTTAGCCGCGCCGTGCGGATGTTTCGGCCCAGGCGCTCCAGGCTCTGCTCCAGGGCCGCCGGGGGATGTCGAACGATGGGGCTGGCCTTGGCCATGAGCAGCGGCAAATGGCAGTTGTGTTGCCTGGAGGCATCCTAAAGGCGCTTGATGGTGCTTAACAGCCACATGGCTTGTGGCTGACGGGGTCGCCGAACCTCCCTCAGCCCCGCCGCACCACGACCACGCCGCGGCTGCGGCCTGAGCTGCTGTCGGTGGTGCGGATCGCCTGCCAGAGATCGGCGAGGGGCACCCACACCGACGGGTAGCGGTAGCGGGCCACATCCAGGATCAGCACCCGATCGGTGCTGGCGTCGTAGGCGGCCAGTGGGGAGATGTGGCCGCCGCCGGCCTGGCCGAGGGACGGGCGGAAGTAGTTGACCAGCAGGCGGTCGTCGGCGCGGGCGAGGTTGCTGCGCACCAGCAGGCGGAACTGGGCCAGGCTGAGCCGGTCGCCGTGGATGGCGCGGGCCTGCAGCCCATGGCTGGCCAGCAGCGCCCTCAGCTCCTGCAGGGTCATGCCTTGGCGGGCCACCAGCTCGGGGCTCAGCACCGCCCGAGTGGCGGCGGCGTCGAACACGTTGTCCTGCGTCCAGAAGCGGTAGCTGCCGTAGCCCGCTGCCGCCGGTGCCGGCACCGCCAGGCTGTTGAGCACCATCACCATGCTGGCCACGCCGCAGTAGGCCAGGTTCGCCTGGGTGAGGAACTGCTCCGCCAGCGGGCCGTAGTCGGCGCGATCGGCGCTCTGCAGCAGCAGGGTCTGGCCCTGCGGTTCCGGCAAGGGGATCGTGGCTGCCGGGGGTTGCGCCAGCGCCCGAGGCAGCAGCGGTGGCAGGGCCAGCAGCGCCAGGCCCAGAACGGCCGGCAGGGCACGACAGGGGCGGGAAGCGGGCGGGGTCAGGGGATGGATCTGCGGTTTGAGCCAGTGTGGCGCCGCTATCGAGCCTTGGAAGTTTCCGGATCCCGGGCCTGTGGCATCAGTTCCAGGAGTCGAGGGGTCCGTCTTCTGCAGTGCCGTTGCGGGCGACTTTTCGCTGGCACCCGTTGCGAGCCAATGGCTTGCAGGATCACGGCCCAGGGGAGAGAGCTCCGCCTGTTCAGGGCGGCTATCCAGCCCACCGGCTCAGGGTGCCTGCCAGGGGTTGATCAGATCGATCCCGACCCCTTCGAAATCGGCCACATTGCGGGTGGCCAATCGGGCGCCCCGGGCCAGTGTGGTGGCAGCGATCACTGCATCAGCCGTGGTCATCGGCCGGCCCAGGCGCCCCCGCTGCCTGAGTCACTCCGCACACCAATGTGCGGGTTCTCGATCGAATGCCCACACGCGTTCGTGGAAAAGGGCTGGCAGCAGCGCCTCCCAGCTTCGCTGCAACGCCTGCCGTCGACGGCCCTCAGGCAGGCGAGCGATGCCGTGCAAAATCTCGGCCTCATTCATCGACGTGAGGCCTGCCGTTCCCGGAGCCAGGCGATCTGCCCAGGCCAGGGCCATCCGCAACCTCAGGCGACGCTGCCACCCCTCGCCGCGCCAGGCTGACGACAATCAGTTGCTGCCGGAAACGGCCTCACGCCGATGTGTTTCTCCAGCAGCGCCAGCTTCGTGGTGGCGGCGGCGCTGTTGCCCGTGGGCGTGGCCTCCGTGCGTTACTGCCGCCAAGAGCAACGCAGCGATCTGCTGCCCCTGGCGCTCTCGCCGCTGTTCTTCTCGGTGCAACAGGCCCTGGAGGGTGTGGTCTGGCTTGGTCTGGCGCCGGGCGGTGCCGCCGCGCTCGTGCATCCGGCCGCGCTCGCCTATCTGTTCTTTGCCTACGCCTTCTGGCTGGCCTGGTTTCCCTGGTGCGCCCTGCGTCTGAACCGGCAGCCGCTGCCCGGTCTGCGTCACCGCCTGCTGCAGATCGCTCTTGTGCTTGGCCTGCTGATGGGCGCCGGGCTCTGGCTGCCGCTGCTGCTCGATGGCGCTCTGTTCGAGCCGGTGGTGGTGAACGGATCCCTCAACTACACCACCACCCTGCTGGCCGACCGCTGGATCAGTCTCGGTTTCGGCAGCACGCTCTACGGCATGGTGATCATCGCTCCCCTGCTACTCAGCCGCTCGGGGCGGCTGCGTGGATTCGCTGGATCTTTGCTAGTGGTGTTTCTGCTGTCGCACCTTTCTTTCAGCTACGCCTTCACCTCGGTGTGGTGCTTGTTCAGCGCGTTGTTGTCGGGTTCGCTCTATTGGATTCTTCGCGATCCGGAGCCTGCGGTGCTGGTGGCCTGACGACGCCCTGCTGTGCCTTGAATCTGTGGTTCGAATCTGTGGTTCGAATCTGTAGCGCCAAGGGGTGAACCGCCTTTGTGATCCGCCGCCATGAGTGACTCTCCCGTCCCCACCGATCCCGCCCAGCTGCGCCGCCACTACCAGCGGGCCGACCTGCGGCGGGCTGATCTGGCGGACGACCCGGTGGCCCAGTTCCGCCGCTGGTTCGATCAGGCCGTGGCCGCCGGGCTTGAGGAGCCCAACGCCATGGTGCTGGGCACCAGCGATGGCGTGCGTCCCAGTGCCCGCACCGTGCTGCTCAAGGCGTTCGACGCGCGCGGCTTTGTGTTCTTCACCCACTACGACAGCCGCAAGGCCACCGAGATCGCCGCTCACCCGCAGGTGAGCCTGCTGTTCCCCTGGTATGGGCTGGAGCGGCAAGTGGCGATCCTGGGCCGGGCCGAGCGGATCAGCACGGCCGAATCGCTCGCCTATTTCCTCTCACGGCCGCTCGGCAGCCGGTTGGGGGCGTGGGTGTCGCAGCAGAGCGCCGTGATCAGCTCGCGCTCGCTACTGGAAGCGCAATGGGAGGCGATGCAACGCCGCTTCGCCGGTGGGGAGGTGCCGTTGCCGCCGGCCTGGGGCGGCCTGCGGGTGGTGCCGGCCGAATTCGAGTTCTGGCAGGGCCGGCCCAACCGCCTGCACGATCGCTTCCGCTACCGGCGGGCGGGGGAAGCGGGGGAAGGTGGCGCGGCGGAGGCAGGTAGCGGTGGTGAGAGCGGCAGCGCCTGGCTGATCGAGCGGCTGGCGCCCTGAGCCCGCCCCAGCACAAGCACTCACCTTGGGCGATGGTCAGGGGGGCTGCCGATTCAGGCCCCCCGATCGTGGCCATGGTGCAGGGGACGCCGCAGCTGCGGGTTCCGTCTGTTCCGTCGCCCAGGTTCGATGCCCTTTGCGCTCAACTTCGTTCACCCCGTGCTGATGTGGGGGTTGCTGGGCCTGATGCTCTACTCGGGTTATCTGGGCTTCAAGGCCAGCCTGATCCGCAAGGCCAGCCCCGAAGACCGCAAGGCCATGCTTCAGGAGCACTACGGCGCGCGGCACGCCCGGCTCGGCCCGGTGATCCTGGCGGTCACCCTGCTGGGTGCCGTCGGTGGCATGGCCGCCACCTATCTCAAGAACGGCAAGTTGATCCTCGGTCCGCATCTGTTCGTCGGCCTTGGTGTGGCGGCGCTGGTGATCGTCGCCGCCTCGCTCGGCCCCTCCCTGCAGAAAGGCAAGGACTGGGCCCGCACCCTGCACGTGACCACCAACGGCCTCGTGCTCACCCTGTTCGGCTGGCAGGCCATCAGCGGCATCGCCATCGTGCAGAAGCTGCTCAGCTCAGCCTCCTCGGTCACGCCCGCGTTTGTCCCTGCCGTGAGCTGATGGCACGCCGGGAGCCGTAGGCGCACGCCCCTGCTTACCTTGGCCCGATGCGTCTGCTGCACACCTCCGACTGGCATCTGGGCCGCAGCTTTCACGGGGTCTCGCTGTTGGAGGAGCAGGCGGCGGCGATCTCGCGGATCGTGTCGCTCGCTCTGGAGCACCAGGTGGATGCGGTGCTGATCGCTGGCGATCTGTACGACCGTGCCATTCCTCCTGCCGAGGCGGTGGCCCTGTTCAACGACGCCCTCGCCCGGCTGAGCGCCGGTGGCACGGCCGTGGTGGCCATCGCCGGCAACCACGATTCCCATGTGCGGGTGTCGGTGTACGACCCCTTGCTCTCCGCCTTCAACATCACGGTGCGGGGCGACGTGGGCCGGGCCCAGGAGCCGGTGCTGGTGACGCCCCGGGCCGGCGGCACGCCCGTGGCTATCTATCCCCTGCCCTACCTGGAGCCGGCGGTGGTTGGGCCGGCCCTGGCTGGCGAACCGGTGCGCCTGCGCCACGAGGAGGTGACCCGGCTGGCCATTGAGCGGATCCACGCGGACCGGCGCGAACGGCCGCCCCACCGTTCGGTGCTGGTGGCCCACACCTTTGTGGCCGGCGGCGAAACCTCGGAGTCGGAGCGGGAGCTCACCATCGGCAACGTTGACCGGGTGAGCGTGGCGGCTTTCGAGGGCTTCGATTACGTGGCCCTCGGCCACCTGCACGCCTCCCAGCAGCTGGACGGCCCCCGGATCGCCTACTCAGGCACCCCCCTGGCCTTTTCCTTCTCCGAGGAGCACCACGTCAAGTCGGTGCGGATCGTGGAGCTTGCCGCCGACGGCACCCCCACCGTGCAGGTGGTGCCCCTGCAGGTGGGCCGGCCCCTGTGCACCCTGCGGGGGCCCATCGAGGAGCTCTGCGGCGACCCCCGCCACGCCGCCGCCAGTGAGGCACGGGTGCGGGCGATCCTCACCGACGAGACCCTGCCCCTGCAGGCCATGGCCCGGCTGCGGGCCCGCTTTCCCCACATCGCCGAGCTGCGCCACGAGCCCCCCGAGCTGGCCCGCGCCGGCGGCGCCGAGCGCCACCGCCAGGTGCGCCAGGCCCGCTCGCCGCTGCAGCTGGCCACCGCCTTCTTCACCGACCAGCAGGGCCAGCCGCCCGGCGAGCCGGAGGCCGAGCTGCTGGCCGCCGCCCTGGCGGCGGCGGAGCGGGGAGGGGAGCGGTGAAGCCCCACCGGCTGGCGATCGAGGCCTTCGGGCCCTATGCCGATCCGGTGGCGATCGACTTCGACGCCCTGGCCGCCGAGGGGCTGTTCCTGATCCACGGCACCACCGGCGCCGGCAAGACCTTCCTGCTCGATGCCCTCTGCTTCGCCCTCTACGGCGAGGTGTCCGGCGACCGCAGCGTCAAGGGCTTGCGCTCCGACCACGCCCCCCCCGGTGCCGTGCCCCGGGTGAGCCTGGAGTTCTCCTGCGGCGACGCTCGCTACCGGGTGGAGCGGGTCCCCGCCCACACGGCCCCGAAGGCCCGCGGCCAGGGCACCACCGAGAAGCCGCCCCAGGCGTTCCTGTTCCGGCTGGGCGCCGGCACACTGGAGCAGGCCGTGGCGGCGAAGACCACCGAGGTGACCCGGGAGGTGGAGCACCTGGTGGGGCTCAGCGCCGCCCAGTTCCGCCAGGTGATACTCCTGCCCCAGGGGCGCTTCGCCGAGGTGCTGCGGGCCAAGGCCGAGGAGCGCGAGGCCCTGCTCAAAACGCTCTTCGACACGGTGATCTACGAGCGGGCCGGCTGGTGGCTCGAAGACCAGGCCCGCACGGCGCGCAACCTGGCGCTGGACCAGGCCCGGGAACAGGAGGTGCTGCGGCGCCGGGCGGCCGACGCCTGGGGCCCCCACGCGCCCGAGCCGCCGGACGGGGCCGAACCGCTGCCGCCCCCCGCCGACCAGGCCGGCCTCGAAGCGCTGGTGGCGGGGATCGCCGCGGTGGTGCAGGGCACCGAAGCCTCCCTGGGGGAGGCCTCCGCCAGCCTGCAGGCGGCCCAGACGACACAGGCGGCCCTCGCAGCGCAGGCGGACCGCTTCGACCGGCGCGCCGCTGCCACCACCCTGCTGGGCGAGCTGGAGGCCAAAAAGGAGACGGTGGCGGAGTACCGCCAGAAGCTGGAGCTGGCGGAGCGGGCCGAACGCCTGCGCTCCAGCCTGGGGGCCGAACAGGGGGCCCGCCAGTCCCTCGCCCTGGTGGAGCGGGGGCTGCAGGAGCAGCTGGGCGCAGCGCTCCAAGCCAGGGCCGGGGCGCGGGCGCTGCCGCCGTCGGTGCAGGGGCTGGATCTGATGGCCCTGCCCTCCGCCGAAGCCCTCGCCGCGGCCGGGGCCGACCTGGCCGCCCGCGGGGCCGAGGTGCGGGAGCTGGCCCGCAAAGCCGAGGAGGCCGCCCAGGTCGGGAGGGCCGCGGCCGCCGCCAGCCAGCGGGCCGGCGAGGCCGAAACCGGGTGGGTCACCGCCGTCGCCCAGCAGGAGCGGCTGGCGGCGGAGCAGGAGCGGGAGCTGGTGCTGCTCAGCCAGGCCCGCAGCGCCCGCGACCAGCTCGAGGGCCTGCAGCGGGCCGCCCGGGAGGCCGATGGCCGTGCCGCGGCCGCCGAAGCCATCGCCCCGGCCCGGGAGCGGCAGCACGCGGCCGAGGTCGCCAGGAACGGCGCCGATCGCGACGTCAACACGGCGGCCGCCGGCCTCAACGAGCTGCGGCGGCGCCAGGTCGAGGGCATGGCCGCCCGGCTGGCCGGGGAGCTGGCCGCCGGAGCCCCCTGCCCTGTCTGCGGCGCCACCGACCATCCGGCGCCGGCCCGGCCCTCGGCCGATGCCGTGGACGACGGGACGATCGCCGCCGCCGAACGGACCCTGGCTGCGGCCACCCAGGCGGCACAGGCGGCCGCGGTGGCCCTGGCCAACGCCCAGGCCGCCCTCGGCGTCGTGCTGGAGAAGGTGGGCGACGGCGTCGATCCGCTCGCCGCCCGCCAGGCCGCCGGCACGGCCGCTGCAGCCCACCAGGCGGCCCAGTCCCTGGCCGAAGGCCTGCCGGCGCTGGAGCAGCAGACCACCGATCGGGAGCAGCAACGCCAGCAGCTGGCCAAGGCCATTGAGGCGGCCGCCACCGCGATCGCCCTGGAGCGCCGGGCCGCCGCCGAGGCCAGCCAGCGGCAGCAGACCCTGGCGGAGCAGGTGGCGCGAGAGCTGGGGGAGGGCCTGGAGCCGGGCGTGGTGCTGCGGGCCTTCGGGCCCCTGGAGGCCGCCCTCAAGGCCCTGGTGGCCGGCGCCGGCGCCCACACCCGCGCCACCAGCGAGCTGGAGCAGGCGGCCCGGCGGCTGGGTCAGGAGCTGGCCGCCTCACCCTTCGCCACGGCGGCGGACGCCGCGGCGGCCCTGCAGGAGGAGAGCTGGCGCCTGAAGTTGGTCGAGCGGATCGCGGCCTACGAGGCGGCGGTGATCCAGCAGCGCAACCTCCTGGCCGCCCCCGATCTGGCCGATCTGCCGGAAGCCCGGCCCGACACCGCCGCCGCCGGCGAGGCCGTGGCCCGCCTGGATGGGGCACGCACCCGGGCCGTGGAGCGCCACAGCGAAGCCCGGGCCGCCCAGCGGGAGATCACCCGCCTTACCGCCGAACACCGCACCGGCACCACCGCCCTGGCGGCGAAGCAGGAGCGGGCCGAGCGGCTCAGTGCCGTGGCCAACCGTTGCCAGGGCAAGGCGGCCCCCTACATCTCCCTGCAGCGCTGGGTGCTCTCCGCCTACCTCGCCGACATCTGCGGCTACGCCAACCAGCGGCTCACCTTGATGACCTCCGGCCGCTACCAGCTGCGGCTCACCGACGAGGGGGGCCACGGCGGCCGCAACGCCGGGCTGGGTTTGCGCGTGCTGGATGCCTACACCGGCGAGGAGCGGGAGGTGAGCAGCCTCTCGGGCGGCGAAACCTTCCAGGCCTCCCTGGCCCTGGCCCTGGGCGTGGCCGACACGGTGCAGGCCCATGCCGGCGGCGTGCCCTTGGAGGCCCTGTTCATCGACGAGGGCTTCGGCAGCCTCGATCCCGACAACCTGCAGCTGGCGATGGACGAACTCGACCGGCTGCGCGAGGGCGGCCGCATGATTGGCCTGATCAGCCACGTGAGCGCCCTGCGCGAGCGCATCCGCGGCGGCATCGAGGTGATCGCGGGCGACCGCGGCTCCACGCTGCGGCTGAGCAGCAGCGTCTAGAGCAGCCCTCGGTGGCGCACGAACAGCTGCACCATCGCCCAGGAGCCCAGTGTCACCTTGATCGCCACCAGCACATTGAGCAGCGGGATCCAGCTGCCACCCGCCAGGCTGCCGAATTCCCCGGGCGGTGGCGGCAGGCCACCGAGGGTGAGGGCGGCCAGCAGCACGAAGGCGATCACCGCCCCCTTCTCCCACAGGTCGGCGCGGTAGCGCCGGTAGAGACGATCGGACAGCTCCGCCGAGCCGCTGATCAGGGCCAGCCCGATCGCCGTGCCGCCAGCCACCCCCGCCGCAAAGCCGCCTCCGGGCGAGAGGTGGCCGCGCAGGGCCAGCTCCACACCGATCAGGGCGGCGATCGTGCCGCCCAGCTGGCAGAGCACCACTGAAGGAGCATCAGCAAGGGCGCGCACGCTTGGTTTGGCCGGTTCGCCGGCAAAGAGAAAGCGCACGCCGATCGATGCCAGCGTGAACACCACCACCTCGGTGACCGTGTCGTAGAGGCGGGTGTAGAGGATCACCCCCGACACCAGGTTCGGCACGTTCGTCTGCTCGACGAGGGTGTTGATCAGCGGCACCAGATCGGCGGCCGGCGGCAGGGCCGAAGCCAGGGGGCAGAGGCAGAGGGCCGTGGCGGCCACCAGGTAGAGCCAGGTCATGGGGATTCCGCCAGGTCGAGCGCGCCGCCGCTCTCGCGCCAAACGCGATAGCCCTCCAGGGCCTGCAGGCGCTTCAGCAGCCGTGGATTCGCAAGCACCAGCCGCTGGTCGGCTTCGAGGCGGCCGTGACAGCCATCGGCGGCAGCGAGGGCCGCCTCCGCCGGCGGCACCAGTCGCAGCCGCAGGCCGGCGGGCTCCAGCCAGGCCCGCAACAGCTGCTGGCACTGGGGCGACGGCGGCGCGCGATCGGGAAACGAGAGCCGCAGCGCCATCGAGGAACGCAGCGCCACGGCATAGAGGGTGGTGGAGAGCAGGGTGCCCACCAGCGCCTCGGTGATCGCCACGTCCGGCGCCCCCAGCAGGGCATAGAGCAAGGTGGCCACCGAACCGAGGATGCCCCGCAGCACCAGGGTCTGGTAGGGGTTGGACTGGCTCACCAGCAGCACGGCGGTGAGCGGCAACAGGGCGGTGGTCGGCAGGATCAGATCGAGCTGCCCCGCCAGATCGAACAGCGCGGTCATGGGGTGGGCTCCTCCTCCGTGGGGCGGCTGGGATGGGACGGCAGCGAGCAGGCGGCCAGCACGTAGCCGAAAATCGTGTTCCACACGATCAGGCCCACCAGCGCCAGGGTGAGCAGCGGCCATTGCCCGGGGATACGCAACAGCAGGCCCAGCAGCATCAGCGACGATCCGAGCGTGTCGGCCACCGAAAGGGCGTGCAGTTTGCGCAGGTAGCTGTGCGTGCCCAGCAGCGGCCAGGTGCCCCAGAACCAGAGCACCAGGCCCGCGCCCAGCAGCAGCAGGCTGGCGTGATCGGCGAAGGAGTCCGGTCTCATCGCTCCACCTCCCGCAGCAGGTTGGCCAGCAGCAGCAGGCCGGCGTTGCCGGCGCTGAGCACGATCGCCCCCACCAGCCCCAGCATGCGGTCGTCGCGCAGCACCGACACCACCAGGATGATCAGCGCCACCTTCGACGAGACGCTGGAGAAGGCCGCCAGCCGGTCCCACACATCGGAGGGACGGCAGGCCACGGCGATCGGGATCAGCAGGGCCAGCACCATGCCCCACAGCAACACAGTCATCGGTCGGAGGCCTCCGCTCTGGCGGCAGGAAGAAGGGAGTGGATGCGGTAGCGCTGGCCGCCGTCTTCAAGGCCGAGCACGATCGTGAACGGGGTGAGCGTGATGCGGAACACATCGAGGAACACCAGCAGCGGCAGGGCTCGATCGGTGGCCGGTTCGCTGGTTTCGCGCTCCACCACTCCCGGCGCCAGCATCAGCCGGAACGCCTCGGCGTAGGCCTGTGGAATCGCCAGCAGCGCGCGCAGCGTTGCCTTCAGCAACAGCCGCAGCGGCAGGGGCCGCGAGCGGGTGCGCGGCAGCAGCAGTGCCACCACCAGCCCGATCAGCAGATTGAGCCGGCTGAAATCGCTGGTGAGCAGGCACCACACCGCCAGCCGAAAGGCGGTGCTCAGCAGCAGTGGCAGGAGACGTCTCATCGGTTCAGGATCACGAGCAGGCCCGCGCCCACCACGCCGATCCCGCCGAGCAGGTCGGAGAGGCCCTCCAGCTCGGGCAGCCGCAGCCGCTGCCGCAGGCCCTCCCCTTCCAGCAGCTGGTGCAGGCCCCAGCCGCCGAGCAGGACCAGGGCGCTCTTGGCGATGGCGCTGACGGGCTTGTCGGTCCAGGGCAGGGTCGCAGCGCCGATCACCACCAGCGCCAGCACCAGCAGGATCACGCCAAGCGACCAGGCGGGTTCAGGGGTGTCCCCGCTGGCACTGCTGCCGTTTGCCGGCCTGCGGATCAGCGGGGCGCCCCAGAAGCGGGCGTAGGCCGCCGCCGTGCCCATGCTCAGCAGCGTCACGGCCACCTCGAGCGGCAGGGAGAGCGCAGCGGAGAGGCCCGCCTTGGCGGTGAAGCCGGCCAGGGGCGGCAGGCCCACGATCGAAAGCGAGCCGATGCACAGCGGCCACCACACCCCGGCAGGCAGGGGCCGTTCGCGCCAGCCCTGCAGGGCGCGGCCGGGGAAGCGTCGCGCCACCAGGAACAGCGCCGCCTTGGCGGTGCCGTGGCTGAGGGCATAAAAGCCGCCGGCCACCGGTGAGAGCGCCACCAGGCCCATCTGCGACAGGGTGCTCCAGGCCAGCAAGCGCTTGGCATCGGCGTCGACGAGGGCGAACATCAGGCCCAGCACGGCACTGGCCAGACCGACGCCCGTGATCACCGGGCCCAGGGCCGGCACGCCGTAGCTGAGGCGCAGCAACGGGGCGATGCCGGCGGTGACCACCGCACCCGAGAGCAAGGCCGATACCTCCGCCGGCGCCTCGGCATGGGTGACGGGCAGCCACAGGCCCGAGAGGAACAGGCCGGACTTCATCAGCAGGCCCACCAGGATCAGGGCCAGGGCGGCGATGCTGCTGGTGCTCGCCACAGCCTCGAAGCGGAAGCTGCCGCGCTCGAGATACACCAGGGCGGCTCCGATCAGGAACAGCGTCATCACGGTGTTGCCGATCAGCAGGTAGCGCAGGGCCACCCACAGCGAGCGGTCGGAGCGGCTGATCAGGATCAGCAGGAAGGCGCTGATCCCCACCACTTCAAGCGTCACGTAGAGGCTGATCAGGTCCACCACCACAAAGGCGGTGCACAGGCCGCCGTGCAGCACCATCAGCAGCAGCAGAAAGGGGCCCGGCAGGGGTCGCCGCCAGCTGTCGATCACCACAGCGCTGCACACCAGGGCGTTGAGCAGCAGGAACGGCACGGCGAAGGCATCGGTGTTCAGGGCCACCCCGTAGCTGCCGAGCAGTTCGACGCTGCCGGGCAGGGTGCCGAGCTGGATCGCCAAGGCCATCGCGGCGGTGGCCAGGCTGCAGAGCAGGGCCAGCCAACGGGCCAGCGGTGGCAGCACGGCCGCCAGGAAGGCGGCCAGGAACGGCAGCAGCAACCAGGCGATCACCATCGCCTTGGTGGAAAGCAGCGGCATCAACGTGACCGTCAGCCCCCGGATCAAGGTGAGCATCACCGCCGGCCACCGGTGTCGAAGCTGGCCAGATCCAGGCTGGGATCGATGCGCGAGAGGCGGGTGATCACCACCAGCAGCAACGCCTGAATCGAAAGGCCGATCACGATCGCGGTGAGGATCACCGCCTGGGGGATGGGGTCGGCCCAGGGCGTTCCCGGATCAATAGCGGCGGCGGTGCCGCTGGCCGGCAGGATCGGGCTGCGCAGGCCGGAGCGGGCCCCCACCAGCACGAACAGGGCCACCACCGCGGAGCCCATCACGTCCATCGACAGGATCTTGAGAAACAGGTTGCGGCGCAGCAGCAAGCCAGCAAAACCTGCCAGCACCGCCCCCAGGATGAGCAGTTCAAGCAGACGAAAGGGAGCCATGGAGGCAGGGTCTTCCGGCGGTCTGCCGGGACTGTGTGGGCAGACGGTAGCCGTCGCTGCCGAGAACCGTCGGAACGCCCTGCGCAGGCCAGAGCAGGCGGCCTCGGCCTTGACCATTCCTGGCGATCTCTGCTGTGCAGCGACTCCCTGGATCCAGTAACCGGACTGTTGCGGCCTGACCGTCATCCTCTAGTATCACGATGTCGTTATAGCGTTGAACAATGCCGCTGGTGTTGACGCTCCCCGCCCCCTCCCCTGCCGCGCCTCCCTTCCCGCCAACCCCCGAAGCGCTGCCGGCCGCCCTGCCGCGTGTTCGCTGGCAGCGACGCGGCCGCAGCCGGCCCTGGCCGCGGCTCTGGTCGGAGCGCAGCCGGTTGCTGGAACGGCAGCACAGCCGCATCGAGGCGCTGCTGGAGCAGCTGATCGACGCCGAGGCCTCCACCGCCGGCTGCCGTCAGCTGGTGCGGGCCCTGGGTCTGCATCTGCGGCTGGAGGAGCGCTGGCTCGCCGAAGTGGGCTGCCTCTGCCCCGGCCATCGCTACAGCCACCGCCAGGCCGCCGAGCTCGCAGGCTGCACCCCCGCCGGCAGCGCCGAGCGGCTCGGCTGGCTGCTCGATCTGCAGGAGTGGTTCCACCTGCATCGCCATGGCGCCGATGCCGTCGCCTATTCCCGCGCCGCCGCCGCCCCTGTCCCCCTCTCGAGCGCCTCCCGATGACCGCCACCATCCGCCAGCCCGCCGCCGCCGCCACCCCGGCCGCCCCCCACCTGCGCGAAGACCTGCTGACGCCCCGCTTCTACACCACGGAGATCGACAAGGCCGCCCGCACCGACCTGGAGCTGCAGCGGCCTGCCTTCGAGGCGATGCTCGCTGAGATGGAGGCCGACCACAACCGCGACCACTTCGACCGCAAGGCCCCGCTCGACCGTCTGCGCGCCCTCAGCCCGGAAGCCAAGACCGCCTACGAGAGCTACCTGGTGCGCTCATGCGTGTCGGAGTTCTCTGGTTTCCTGCTGTTCAAGGAGCTCTCCCGCCGCCTGTTCCAGGCCGAACGCCAGGAGCTGGGCCGCCTGTTCCAGCTGATGGCCCGCGATGAAGCCCGCCATGCCGGCTTCCTCAACCGGGCGCTGGTGGCGGAAGGGATCGAGCTCGATCTGCCCAAGCTGAGCACCAAGCGGCCAATCACCTGGTTCCCGCTCAGCTGGGTGCTCTATTCCGTGTTTCTGTCCGAGAAGATCGGCTACTGGCGCTACATCCTGATCGACCGCCATCTCAAGGCCAACCCCGACAACGCCTTTGCGCCGCTGTTCGATTTCTTCGAACCCTGGTGCCAGGACGAGAACCGCCACGGCGACATCTTCAACCTGCTGATCCGCTGCTGGCCCGGACTGAAGCAGGGGCTGCGCGGCAAGTTGCTCAGCCGTTTCTTCCTCTGGTCGGTGTTTCTCACCCACAGCCTCACCGTGTGTGAGCGGGGCGATTTCTACCGCCTGCTGGGCATGGATCCCCGCCGCTTCGATGCCGAGGTGATGCGCCAGACCAACCGCACCGCCCGCCGCGCCTTCCCCTGGGTGTTCGACCTCGAGCAGGGCCGCTACCTGGAGCTGCGCGACCGCCTGGTGACCTGTTTCCAGCAGATGCAGGCGCTCAAGACGGAGCCGGGCGCACTGCTGCGCAGGCTGGGCCTGAAGCTGCGCTTCGCTGGGTTGCTGCTGCGTCAGTTCTGCCAGCCGATGGTGCCGGCGGAGGGGGCATGACCCACACACCCGCCGGCTTCGAGATCCCGCGCGTGTTCATCGGCTACGACCCGCGGGAACGGGTGGCGGTGAACGTGCTCGCCGATTCCTTTCAGGCCCGCTCCAGCCTGCCGCTGCTGATCGCTCAGGTGCGGCTCGATCAGCTGGCGGGGGTGTACCAGCGGGAGCGCGATCCGCGCCAGAGCACGGATTTCTCCTTCAGCCGCTTCCTGGTGCCCTGGCTGGCCGGTTACCAGGGCTGGGCCCTGTTCATCGATGCCGACATGCTCTGCCTGGCGGATCTGGCCGAGCTCTGGGCCCTGCGCGATGAACGCTATGCGGTGCAGTTGGTGAAGCACCAGCACCTGTGTGAGCAGGGGCTGAAGTTCCAGGGCATGCCCCAGACGCCCTACGGCCGCAAGAACTGGTCGTCGGTGATGCTCTTCAACTGCGCGCGTTGCACGGCGCTCACGCCGGAGCTGGTGAACAGCGCCTCGGGCCTGGAGCTGCATCAGTTCCACTGGCTGGCCGACGAGCAGATCGGCGCGCTGCCGCCTGAATGGAACGTGCTGGTGGGGGTGCAGCCCCTGCCGGCGGCCCCAAAGATCCTGCACTACACGCTGGGCGGCCCCTGGTTCGACGACTGCCTGACCATGCCCGCCTCAGACCGCTGGCTGGCGGCCCGCGCCGCCATGAACGAACCGTTGCCGGTGGAGCCGGCGGCTGTTGTTCCGTCAAAGCCGGTGGCTGGCAGCCCCCCGGAGCCGCTGGTTGTTGTTGTGCCGGAGCCGGTCGGTGGCCGTTCCCCACAGCCGGCGGCTGTTGGTGCCCCCGAGGCGCAGCCTGTTGGCCATCACCCCCTTCCCGTTTCCATCACCTGAGGTCACCATGCCCGCTCCCGTGCTCACCCCTGCGTACCGCGATGCCTATGGGCGGATCAATGGTCTTGTGATCGTGGGCGAGGGCCTGGCCGATCACCATTTCCGCCAGCTGGCCCAGCTGCTGCCGGAAGACGGCGACGAGCTGCGGCGCCTGGCGGCGATGGAAGGCCGTCACGCTGTGGATTTCTTGGGCTGCGGCCGCCAGCTGGCGATTCGCCCCGATCTCCCCCTGGCGCGCCGCCTGTTCGCGCCGCTGCGCGCCCTGTTCAATGAGGCGTTCAGCACCACGGACACGGTGGGGGCTCTGGTGATCCAGTGCCTGATCGTGGAAAGCTTCGCCGTGGCCGCCTACCGCTGCTATCTGCCGGTCGCCGATGCCTACGCCGCACCGATCACGGCGGCGGTGCTGGCCGATGAGGCCGAGCACCTCGACTACGGCGAGCGCCAGCTGGCGGCCCGCTTCCCGGCTGTGGCGGCGCCGCTCAGCCGCTGGTGTGAGCGGGCGGTGCCGGTGGCGATGGGGATGTTGCGGGAGGTGCACGCCGATCTCGAAGCGATCGGCATCGATCCCAGTGCGCTGGTGGGGGAATTCATGGGCTGCCTGAGCACGGCGCTGGAGGCGGTCGGTTTCGCCCCACGCCAGGCCACGCGCCTGGCCGCACGCCTGGCGGCGGTGGCCTGCGGGTGAGTGCAGGGGCCTGAAGCTGAATCCAGTGGCCTGAGGAGGCTGAGCGCGGTGGCCCTCGCCTGGGTCAGGAGTGTTGCCGCCGGGTCTGCGGCTTGCGGTCGTGCTGGTGGGCCTGTTGGGCTTGCTGGTGGGCCTCCAGGCGGCAGAGGGCACGGAAGCGCAGCGCCATTAGCTCATCGAACAGGGGGTTGATCTGGCAGAGCGGCGGGATGTGCAGCACGGTGTGGCCTGCGATCACCACGGTGCGCTCGAACGGGCAGCGGGCAGGAATCAGCCGCACCAGCAGGCGGGCCAGCGGCAGGGAACGCGGGCCGATGCCATCGAGCCAGTGGCGGAGCCGATCGATCAGAACCCCTTCGCGGGGGCCCCGTAGCGGGCTGAGGGTCATGACGGAAGCCCTGGTCACCAGGGAGGAGTGAGGCGAAGACGGCGTGGGGCTGGCGGTCGGCGGAATCCGGGCGCGAGGGGCCAGCGGCACCACCAGACACTGAAGCGGCCCGGTGGGTCTGGCTGTCGCGTTGGACACCTCGGTGTGGAGGTCCTGAACGGAGACCTCAGAGCGTCACCGCCGCCAGCGGCGCCCGCGGCGGCAGCCCGCCGGCCCGGTTATGCAGCTGTTGGGGGTCGAGGACGGCAGTGCTCACGCTGCCGCCGAAGCGCAGCTGCAACCAGGTGATCACCGCCGGATCAGCCGCCACCACTGCTTCCTGACCCGCGCCATGCTCCGGCAGCAGGGCCGCCAGCACCACCGGGCGCAGATACCACAGCTCCACGTTGGCGCCCTGCCGGTCGCGCCGCTCGGCGATCAGCTCCCGCAGCTGGCCGTCGTCGCTGAGCTGGCCGCTGGGAGCCAGCAGCAGCTGCAGCGGCCTTGCGCCGCAGACCTGGGGAGTGGAGGGGGTGGCAGCCATGGGTGCTGAACGTTGCAACGAATCTGCAACGACGAAACAACGACATAACGGTAGCGCGATACCGTTAGCTGGTTCGGCCTATGCCAGGCCCCGCCCCGGTTGCCTTCGCCATGACCACCACGCACCCCGCCGCTGCCACCAGCCCCGCGTCCGCCTCCCCACCCGCTACCTCCCCGAGCGACCTCTCCGATCACGCCAGCCCCGCCGACCTGGCGGCCCGCAAGGGTTTCGGCCCGCGGGTGCGCCGTCTGCATGGCCGCATCGGCGCCGCCCACCACCAGGCCGAAGGTATGGAGTTCTCACGCGCCCTGCTCGACGGCCAGGCCAGCCCGCTGCAGCTGGCGGCTCTGATCCGTGCTCTGGGCCCCGGCTACGCCCTGATCGAGCAGCAGGGCCCTGAGCTGGCCGCGGCCCTTGGTGCGATCGACTTCCCCTGGGCGGCGCTGGCCCGCAGTGCTGCCCTCGCCGCCGATGCGGCAGCCCTGGCGGCAGCGCCCGCCACGCCGCCCTCCGCCGCTGCCGCCCTCTGGCTTCAGCATCTGCAGGCCCTGGCCCAGCAGGCTCCGCACCGCTTTCTGGCCCACGTCTACGTGCGCTACGGCGGCGATCTCTCCGGCGGCCAACAGCTGGCCCAGCAGGCCAACGCCATCCTGGCGGCCCATGGCCTGCCGGCCGTGCGCTTCTGGGCCTTCGATCAGCCGCTGCCGGTGCTCAAGGCCGCCCTGCACGACGCCTTTGAGCAACTCGACCTGAGCGAGGCGGAAGAAGGCGAGCTGCTCGATGAAGCGGTGGTGGCCTTCCAGGACACCCAGCGCCTGCTGGCCGAACTGGGCGACCTGGGCGCCGCCTGAGCCCGAAAGCTGGCGCCCGGCGACTGGCTCCTGCCTCTTCCCCCCGTTCCTCACCCTCTTCTGCTCGCCCCCCCACCCCGTCCCATGCCCACCACCGCTCCTGCCCGCCTCGAACCGCTGCAGCTGCTGCTGAAGCACGACAAGCCCGTGCCCCGCTACACCAGCTACCCCACAGCCGCCAGCTTCCATACCGGTGTGGGCCCTGGTGAACTGGCGGCGGAGCTGGCCCGGCCGAGCAGCGAGCCCCTGTCGCTCTACGTGCACATCCCCTTCTGTCGCCATGCCTGCTGGTACTGCGGCTGCAACCGGATCACCACCCAGGCCGGCTCGAAGGTGGTGGGCCCCTACCTGCAGGCCCTGGGCCGGGAGCTGGCGCTGATCCAGCAGGCCTCGGGCCAGCGCCGGCGCCTCAGCCAGCTGCACTGGGGTGGCGGCACTCCCAATTACCTGAGCGTGAGCGAGCAGGCGGAGCTCTGGGCGCTGATCGCCCACCATTTCGATCTGGACCCCGGCCTGGAAGCCTCGATCGAAGTGAATCCGGAGTTTCTCAGCCGTGAGGAGGTGCTGGGCCTGCGCGGCCTCGGGTTCAACCGCATCAGCTTCGGCATACAGGACGCCGATCCTGAAGTGCAGGCGGCGGTGAACCGGGTGGTGCCGCCCGATCAGCTGCGGCGGGCGATGGGCTGGATGCGGGAGGCGGGCTTCGAGAGCGTGAACGTGGATCTGATCTGCGGCCTGCCGCTGCAGACGCCCGCACGCTTCGCCGCCACGATCGCCCTCGTGGAGGAGCTGCGGCCCGATCGGGTGTCGTTGTTCAGCTTCGCCTACCTGCCCGAGCAACTGCCGCTGCAACGCAAGATCGCTGCCGATGATCTGCCCAGCCAGCGCGAGCGGGTGCAGATGCTGCAGGGCGCCTATGACACCTTCACCAGCCACGGCTATGACGCCATCGGCATGGACCACTTCGCCCTGGCGGAGGACAGCCTGGCGGTGGCGGCCCGGGCTGGCCGCCTGCATCGCAATTTCCAGGGCTACACCACCGGTGGGGAGCTCGACCTACTGGCGATCGGCGTCACGGCGATCAGCCAGTACCCCACCCTGTTCAGCCAGAACCAGCGAGATCTCCGGGCCTATCTGAAGGCGCTGGATGCCGGCGAACTGCCGGTGGAGAGGGGGCTGGTGGTGGAGGATCCTGAGGAACTGCTCAGGCGTCGCATCATTCAGCGCTTGATGTGCGATTTTCGCGTCGATTTTGCCCACCTTGGCGGCGAAGATCAAACCGGCAAAGCTATAAACGCCCAGGCTGGAGCAGAGCCGCTCAACGGCCCCCAGCGGTTCGCGGCAGAGTGGGCTGACCTGCAGGCCCTGGAGGCCGACGGCCTGCTGCAGCTGGAGCCCAATGGCTTCCGCGTCAGCACGGAAGGACGCTGGTTGATCCGCACGATCGCTGCGGTGTTTGATCCCCGCCAGCGACTGAAGGCCAGCGGGTCGCGGTTGGTCTGAGGCGACGAATCAGGCGGCCTGCAGGTGCTCAAGCTGCTGTTCAAGCCGTTCCCGCAGGCGGCCCATCACCAACATGCAGAGATCGTCCACCAGCGGTTCGTCGGCGGTGTAGATCAAGCGGGTGCCCTCCCGCTCACAGCGCACCAGCCCCGCCCGCTGCAACTGGCTGAGCTGGCGGCTGATGTGGGATTGGCTGAAGCCGGTGGAGGCAATCAGGGCGGCCACATCTTGGGGGCCCGTCTTCAACAGGCAGAGCAATTGCAGCCGCGCCGGCTCACTCAAGAGGCGAAAGAACTGGCTGAGTTCTTCCAGAAGCTGGGGGGTTGGAACTAGCCCATCGGCCGCAGCACTCATTACGCAAAATACCTAGCAACGCCAACCATCATGCCGTCATGTTTGCCGTTTTGGCGTGGGTGACGCACCTTTTGAGTGCGTGAGAACAGGACCAAGAACTGAAGAATCCGATCGCCATGCCCATTCTGTAGCATGTTAACACTTATGCGAAATAAGACATAATAGCTTCAGTCTGATAGAATTATTGAATTCGTTGCAGCATCGCCCGCCTGCAGGCGGAGGCGGAGATGCCCAGAAACCTGGTGCAGGCGAGGGTCTTGCCCTGCGTACCGCTTCAGCGCCAGTCGAGCCAGGGGAGTGAGGGCACGATCGCCGGCGTGCGCTCCCGGTAGGCGGGATAGTCGGGATGGGTGGCGCAAAGGGCCCGTTCCTCACGCCGGGCCTTGCCCCCCAGCACGGCGGCCAGGCCGAGCAGCAGCAACAGGTGCAGCAGGCTGCCCAGGGCGATCACCATCCCCAGCGAGCAGAGCAACACTGCCTGGTACAGCGGATGGCGGCAGCGGCCGTAGGGCCCGGCCGTCACCAGGGCGGTACCGGGCATCGGTTCGGGCAGCGGCGTGAGGCTGTCGCCCAGCTTCAGGAACGCCTGCAGGGCCAGCCCCAGTCCCACGACCAACAGGGCCAGGCCCACCAGCCGCAAGAGCAGCGGCCAGTCGATGCCAAGGCGGCTGGGCGCTGGCGTGGCCGGCAGCAGATGGGCGGCGATCAGCAGCAGCTGGGCCGCCAGCCACCATTCACCACGACGGTTGTCACGCCAGCCGCTCCAGCTGAAGCCCCAGCGCTGCAGACGTTCGTTCAGCTTGCTGAGCACAGGAGGGCTTGGCGCTTCCCTCCAGTGTGGTCTCAGATGCCGAAGTGGCGGCAGATCAGCCAGGGCATCGTCACGGCCAGGGTCAGGGTGAGCGGCAGGCCGTAGAGGGTCATGTCGAGAAAGCGGTAGCGGCCGGGGCCGAACACCATCAGGTTGGTTTGGTAACCGATCGGCGTGAGGAAACTCTGGCTGGCGGCGAACATCACGGCGAAGATGAAGGCCATCGGCGGCAGATCCAACCCTTTGGCTACCTCCGTGGCGATCGGGATGAGCAGAACCACGGTGGCTCCGTTGCTGAGGGCCTCCGTGAAAATCTGCGCGAGCACCGTCACCGACAGCAGCACCAGATAGGGCGACCAGCCCTGCATCGAGCGCAAAAGGTCGGTGGCGAGCGCCTCGGCCAGCCCGGTGGATTGCATCGCCACGCTGAAGCTGGTGAGCGAGCCCAGCAACAGGATCACATCCCAGCGGATCGAGCGTTGCAGCTCTCCGGGACGCAGGCAGCCGGTGGCCACCATCGCCACCACCGCCAGCAGTACCGCCGCCATCAGCGGCAGCAACTTGAACATCGGCAACAGGATCACCAGTGCCGAAATCACCACCGCCACCCACTTACGGCTGGTGGTGGGCAGGTCCTTCTCCAGTTCGTCGAGCAGCACCAGGTCGTTATTGGCCTGCATGCCGCGGATCGCATCGAGCGGGGCTTGCAGCAGCAGGACGTCGCCAGCCTGTAATTGCACGCGCCCCAGCAGCTCGCGCAGCACCTGATTACCGCGTCGCACCGCCAGCAGGGTGGCGTTGTAGCGCTGGCGGAAGCGCAGATCCCGCACGCTGGAGCCCACGATCGTGGAACCCGTTGGCAACAGCACCTCCACCACGCGCTGGGGGGTGCTGCTGGAGGATTCGGCCAGTTCCTGAACGCCGTCGTCGAGGTCGGTGATCGGCGCCAGGGTCACGGTGTGCTCCTGCTGCAGGCGCAGCAGGTTGTCGCGGTTGCAGCGCAGCATCAGCCGGTCGCCGGCCTGCAGCACCTGATCCGCCAGCGGGGCAGTGAAGCTTTCACTGCCCCGGTGCAGCTCCAGCACGTCAACATCGAAACGGCGCTGCAGCCGGCTGTTGTGCAGTGACTGACCAATCAGTTCCGACTCCATCGGAATCAGCACGTCGGTGAAGTAGCCCTCGCGCGCCATGGTGCCGAGTAGGTCGTCGCCATCAAGACCCCGATCGGGGAGCATTCGTTCGGAGAAGAACAGCACGTAGGCCGAGCCGATCAGCCAGACCGGAATCCCGATCGCCGTGAAACTGAACAGCTCCAGTGAGCCATAGCCCAGCTGGCGGCTGACATCGCTGGCCAGAAGGTTGGTTGAGGTGCCGAGCAGGGAGATGGTGCCCCCCAGCACCGTGGCAAAGGACAGGGGCAGCAGCACTTTTGAGGGGGAGATGCCGCGACGGTGGCACCAGCCCTCCAGCACCGGCAGGAGCGTGGCAACGATCGGTGTGTTGGGCACGAATGCCGAGAGAGGGGCCACCACGCCCACCATGAGCGCGATCATGCGTTTCGGGCTGCGCACCGCATCGGAGCCGATCAAGGCCCGCAGGCGATCGAGGCCACCGCTGCGGAACAACCCCGCCGACACGGCAAACAGGCCCATCAAGGTGATCAGGGCAGGGCTGCCGAACCCCTGAACGGCCTCATCGGGTTTGAGCACCTTGAAGGTCACCAATAGAGCGGCCGCCAGCAGACCGGTCACTTCCGGCGCCAGCCAGCCGGTGATGAACAGCAGGATCGCGCCGGCGAAAATCAGCAGCGTGATCAATCCAGCCGGCTCGGAGGCAACGGTGAGAAAGGCGCTCATGGCTCAGACCTCCATGCCGTGCCGCTGGTTACCGCTGCGCCAGGTCTGATTGCGAACCAAGGCGCCCATGCGGCTGCATGGGCCAGGAATGGCGATGCTGACAACGGTGACGCGAGTGATAACGATGGCCGAGTCAAGCACCCCTGATGGCAGGCTGCTGATCACAGCGCATCCCTTGCCCCCACTTTCATTTCCGGCTGATCGGCTCCCCGCCGTGGACCGGGCCATGCGCCTGCGCTGGTTATGGCTGGCCTGGCTGTTGGCCATGCTGTTTCACGTCGACCTGGGGCTGATGCCCCTGTTCCATGGTCAGTCGCCGGAAATCGAGAGCCAGGTGCCGGTGGCGATGCTGCCGCTTCTGTTCGGCGCCATGCTCGGCTACTTCCTTGTACCGCTCGCCTGCATGGTCACCATCGCCTATGCGGCCAGTGATCCGGGCCATCCCGCCCGCTGGCGGCCATGGCGGCGGCTGCACTTCTGGATCAGCGTGGTCTACACCATCTCCAATCTGCCGCACCTGATCGCCGACATCCTCGTGCCCGATTCACGCCCCGATCAGGTGGCGCTGATGGTGGTGCTGGTGCTGATCGGCCTGCAGATCAACCGTGAGGGCTGGGCCTGGTGGCGGGAAGCCGGCCCAGCTGCCGCTCAGCGGCCCGCGATCGCCAGCCCGGCCTCGTCGAACACGCCTTCAAACAGCACGGAGCTGAGGTAGCGCTCGCCGGAATCGGGCAGCACCACCACGATCGTTTTGCCGGCATAGGCCTCTTCCGCGGCAAGGCGCAGAGCCGCCACCGTGGCGGCACCGCAGGAGATGCCGGCCAGGATTCCCTCCTCGCGCATCAGTCGCCGGGCCATCGCCACCGCCTCCTGATCGCTCACCGTCTCCACCCGGTCCACCAGTTCCACGTCCAGGTTGTCGGGCACGAAACCGGCGCCGATGCCCTGGATCTTGTGGGGGCCGGGCTGGAGCGGCTGGCCTGCTTTGGTCTGGCTGATCACCGGGCTGTTCACTGGCTCCACCGCCACCGACACCAGCGGCTTGCCCAGGGTGTTCTTGATGTAGCGGCTCACGCCGGTGATCGTGCCGCCCGTTCCCACACCGGCCACCAGCACATCGATGGCGCCATCGGTGTCGGCCCAGATCTCCGGACCGGTGGTGTCGTGGTGGATCTGGGGGTTGGCCGGGTTGGCGAACTGCTGAAGCAGCACGTAGCGGTCGGGGTTGGAGGCGGCGATCTCGCGGGCCCGTCCAACGGCCCCGGTCATGCCGAGCCGGCCCTCGGTGAGTTCGAGCTTGGCGCCGTAGGCCGCCAGCAGCTTGCGCCGCTCGAGGCTCATCGTTTCAGGCATCGTGAGCGTGAGCGGAATGCCCCGGGACGCCGCCACGAAGGCCAGGGCGATGCCGGTGTTGCCGCTGGTGGGCTCGATCAGCTCCTTGCCGGCGCCCAGCAGGCCATCTTTCTCCGCTTGCCAGATCATGGCGGCGCCGATGCGGCACTTCACCGAATAGGCGGGGTTGCGGCCCTCGATCTTGGCCAGCACGGTGGCCTTGCAGTCACCCACCACCCGGTTGAGCCGCACCATCGGCGTGCGCCCGATGCTGAAGCTGCTGTCGGCGAAGATCGTGGTCATCGGAACATCACTTGGCTAAGAGCAGCCTGGCAGCAACAGGGCCAGCTGGCTCGAAGGCTGTGCGTCCTCGCTTACAGCTGCCGCGCAGCCCGCGCCCAAGCCTCCAACAGCAAGGCCAGCCCGGCCTAGAGGGCTCCCGGCTGAGGCGGAACCCACGCCAAAGGGGTGAATGGTTTTCAAACGTTTGTCAAGTTCTGGCACGACACAGCCCCGGCCCTGCGGCCCCTTAGTTTCGCCATTGCAAAGGAAGGGAAACTGGGCGGCGGCATGGGTTTTGCGGCGCTGCGTGCCGGTGGTCCGGTGATGGTTCCCCTGCTGCTGCTCTCGATCGTGGTGCTGGCGATCGGCGTGGAGCGTCTGCGCTACTGGCAGCGCTGGGGCCTCAGTTCCACCCGCCAGGAGCGCCTCCTGCTCGACACCCTTTCGTCCACGCCCGCAGGCACCAGCCGCCAGCAACGGGAAGGGCTTGAGCTGGCCCAGCTGGAGCTGGCGATGGCCCAGGGTGAGCCGGTGCTTGAAGCCGCCACCTTGATCGGCCCCCTGCTGGGCCTGATCGGCACCGTCAGCGGTCTGATGCGTGTGCTCGCCGAGCTCGGCCCCGACCTCACCATGCCGAGCGGCGCCAGCGTGGTGGGCTACAGCGAGGTGTTGGTCAGCACCTGGCTGGGCCTGGTGGTGGCCCTGATCGCTGCGGTGCTGCTGCGCACCAATCAGGGCTTGCGGCAATGGCAACGCAGCCGCCTGGAGCTGGCCTGTCTGCGCGCTGCGGCCGAGGCCCCATGACCTTCCGTCTCCTGGCACTCACCGGTCTCAACCTGATCGCCCTCACCGCCGTGGCTGCCCTGCCCGTTGTTCTGCGGCAGCCTGAGCCGCGCCATCGCGCCACCGCCTCTCAGGGCCTTCAGCTCCAGTGGTTCCTGGTGCGCGCCGCCAGCGGCAGCTGGTACCTCGATGGCGCCGCGATCAGTGAAGTGGCGCTGGTGGCTCAGCTGCGTGGCGCCACCAACCCAGGTGGTGTGCGTTTTCTGCCCTCCGATGCCCGCTCCAGCAGGCAGGTGAGCAGCGACCTGGCCTGGCTGCGTCGCCACAGCCGCCAGCCGGTGTGGATCGACCGTCTGCCGGGCCCGCTGTGAGATCAGCAGAGCGCGCCAACCCCTTCCCGGGGCTTTCATCAGCCCTGGCGGTGCGGCGGATCGGGACGGCCGGCCCGATCACGGCCGGTGAGCAGGGCCTCTGGCTGGCGCTGCTTGGGGCGGCCCTCGGCCTGTTCAGCATGGCGCTGCTTCTGCTGCCTCAGCAGCTCGCCCAGGCGCCCGCCCACCGCGGCCTGGTGGTGCTGCACCTGGAGGCCGATGGGCGGCTGCGCCTCTGGAACCGCACGGTCAACCCGGGCCAGTTGCCCGCCCTGCTGCAGGAGGCCCGCCGCATCAACGCGCAGGCCCGCGTGCGGCTGATTCCCTCCCCCACCACCTCCTGGGGATTGGTGCAGCGACTTCTTCCTCTGCTCGATGCCAGTGCGCTTCCCTTTGACATTCAACTTCCCTCCCCGTCCCAAGCCCCTGCCTCTTGACGGCCGGCCCCCTGCCGCAGGCCGCAGCCTCCCGCTGCCCGCCTGGGCGCGGGCGGGCGCCAACCGGCGCTGGCTGGCGGCGATCGGCACCTCCCGCTGGCTGCTGCCGGTGGGTATCGCCGTGGGAGCCCATGCCCTCTGGCTCTCCAGCAGCAACCTGACGGTGCGTCCCCGCCCACCGGCCCAGCGCCTGCCGGTGACCGACAACACCCCGGAGCTGCTGCGCTTCAGCAGTGGTGCCCGTCAGCCCGTGGCGCTGGCAGCCAGCTTGAGCACGATCGATCTGCCCTTCGGCAACAGCCTGCCACTGCCGCCGCCGCCGCCGCTCGAGGCCGGCCCAACGACCCCGCGCCCTTCCGCCACTCCGGTGCTGCCGTCTTCCCGCACCGCTGCAGGCAGCGCTGGCCGCGGCGGCCTGGCCTGGGGGGTCCCGCCGGCTGCCTCCGCCGGCCTTCCGGCCAGCGCCGCCTCCGCCCTGGAACTTGTCGCCCAGCTGCAGACCAAGGCCGGGGCTGCCGCCGCGCCAACTGCTGCTGGTTCAAACGCCGCGGCCGCAGACGCCGCTGCCCCGCCGGCGGCAGCGGAACGCCCGGCCATGGACGAGGGCCAGAAGGCTGCCAGCGCCGCCCTGGCCAGGCGTCACCTGCGGCTTGGTGCCAACGCCGATCGGCCCTACCGGCTGCTCTGGGACACCGGCGCAATCGCCAGCAACAGGCCCGACAGCCTGAACGACCTGCCTCAGGGGGTGGAACTGCGCCGCCTGCCCCTGGCGGCTGCCCAGGCCATGGGCCTCAGCCAGCCGCACGCTGTTTCGGTGCACTCCCCCGCAGGGATGCTGTTGCTGTGGGTGCAGGGCGACCAGCTCTGGTTGATCCGCCAACCGGCAGGACCCGCCAGGACAACCGCTTAAGGGCTGCTATCCCGCCTGATCACTCGTGGGTGCCCCCGCAGTTCTGCCGAGTGCCGGCTGAGCTCTGCCGCATCTCCGCCCGCGGCCTCAGCCGGGCAGGCGACGTGTGCTGCGCCAGTGGCTCATGGATTGCCAGCCCAGCAGCACGATCAGGGCAGGAATCAAGGCCATCAGGGTGAAGCGCTCGATCGGGCCGTCAAGGCCGGGGTAGGTATACGGGAGGATCTGCTCAACCAGATAGAGGCCGTAGAGGCCGATCAGGATGCCGCCCTCCAGGCGGGTGATCACCCCGCCGCTGAAGAAGATCGGCAGGCAGGCCACGGTGGTGGCCACCATGATCGGGAAGTCGCGTTGGATCATCACCGGATCCACGCTGAGGCCGCGATCGCCGGAGATGAAGGCGCAAAGCCCGAGGATCACCAGCTGGTTCAGCAGGTTGCTGCCGATCACGTTGCCAATCGCCAGATCCGCCTTGCCACGCAGGGCGGCCACGATTGAGGTGACGAGCTCGGGCATGGAAGTACCCGCCGCCACGATCGTGAGGCCGATCAGGGTTTCGCTCACCCCAAGGCTCAGGGCAATGGCCGTGGCCCCTTTGACAAGGATCTGGGAGCCCCAGACCAGTAGCCCCAGGCCGGCGGCCAGTTTGATGCCGGCGGGAAGGTAGCCGCCCTTGGCTTCGTCTGCATCAATCTCGCCATCCGCGTCGCCTTCCTCCTTGGCGGTGCGGATTTCCCAGATCGTGTTGATCACCAGGGCGGTGAGCAGCGCCAAGCCCGCCTGCCAGGTCATGCGCCCAGGCGAGGCCATGCCCCACACCGCCATCGAAACCGCCAGCAGGATCGGCACATCGCGCCGGATCAGACGGCTGTGCACCCGCAGCGGCAGGATCAAGGCGCTGCAACCAAGCACCACCAGCACGTTGAAGATGTTGCTGCCGACGATGTTGCTGACGGCAATGTCGTCGGCGCCCTGGAGGGTGGAGAGCACGCTCACGAACAGTTCCGGAGCGCTGGTGCCCATGGCCACCACGGTGAGGCCGATCACCAGCTGCGGAATGCCGAGCAGCAGGGCGAGCGCCACCGACCCCTGCACGAACAGCTCGCCACCGCCGAACAGCAGCAGGATGCCAACGATGATTTCGACGACGCTGAGCACTGAGGACACCGGTTGAGGGCGCAATTATGACCTGCGGCCCCTCACTGCCACAGCCCTGCTGGCTGGCGTGCTGCTGGTTGTGAGCGGCGTGCTCACCTTTCCGGAAGCCCTGCAGAGCGTGCCGGTCTCCCAGGGCATGATCCGCTCCTATTTGCCATGGTGGTTCTGGTGGGCGATCCGGAGGCCACCGTGGTGTTTCATCTCGTGGCCCACGGCCTGCAGCCCCTTGCGCATGGAAAGGGCTGGTGGCTGCTGATCGGCGAGGTGCTGCTCACCACCGTGAGCTTTGCCTTGCTTCCTTGCCGCGATCCTGATCCAGTCCTGCCGGCAGGCGGGCCTGGTCGGCGCAGAGGGGATCGTGGCTGCCTACACCCTGCCGCCGTTCGCGGCGCTGTGGCTCGCGGCCTTCGCTGCATTCACCTTCCGTTAACCCGCTAAGTACAAATGCGGAGCGTGTCCAGGGATCCAAGATCCACTGATCCGCTTGCACCGGGATCAGCCGGCCCACTGATCACGCTTGCTTGGGGCAGCCATTGGCAATACCTCTTCATCCACCCCCCAACCGATAACGGTCACTCCCTATTGTTCGCGATCATCCCGGAAGCCTCGCGATCAGATGACCGTCCCCCCGCCCGAGACGGCCTCCTTTGCAACGTCCGTCGTTGAGACGGCCTTCCTGATTCCGCTTTATCCCTTGCTGGGAGCGTTCTTCTCCCTGCTCTGGGTGCCCGGGCTCATCTCCCGTACCGGTCCACGCCCCGCCGGCTACATCAACCTCCTGTTCAACCTGGTGGCGTTCCTGCACAGCCTCGCGGCCTGGATCGCCTTCAGCGGCACCCCGCTCACCCGCAGCTGGCCCTGGCTGGATACCGCTGGCCTCTCGATCCGCTTCGACGCCACGATCAACACGCCCGTGCTGATCGCCATGACCATGATCTGCGGCATCCATGTGCTGGCTCAGGTGTATGCGATCGGTTATCTGGAGATGGACTGGGGTTGGCCCCGTTTCTTCGGCTGCCTGAGTGTGTTTGAGGCCGGATTGTGCGCACTTGTGCTCACCGATTCGCTCTTCTTCGCCTATGTGGTGCTGGAGCTGCTCACACTTGGCACCTATCTGGTGGTGGGCACCTGGTTCAATCAGTCGCTGGTGGTGAAGGGGGCGCGCGATGCCTTCCTCACCAAGCGGGTAGGCGATCTGGTGCTGCTGGCCGGCCTGGTGGCGCTGCTGCCGGTGGCCGGCAGCTGGAACATCAACGCCCTGAATGCCTGGGCCGAACAGGCCACCCCCAGCCCCGGCCTCACCTTGATCCTGCTGGCCCTGATCGCCGGCCCGATGGGCAAATGCGCCCAGATCCCGCTGCACCTCTGGCTCGACGAGGCCATGGAAGGCCCCTTCCCCTCCACGGTGCTGCGCAACTCCGTGGTGGTGCTGGGCGGGGCCTGGGTGCTGCTGCGCCTTGAGCCGCTGCTCTCGGTGAGCCCCACCGTGCAGGCCGTGCTGGTGGTCGTGGGCGGCACCACCGCCCTCGTGGGCGCCCTGATCGCCCTGGCTCAGATCGACATCAAGCGGGCCGTTTCCTTTCTGGTCAGCAGCTGGCTGGGGCTGCTGTTCCTGGCCGTGGGCGCCGGTGCCGGAGACACCGCCTGGCGCATGCTGCTGGTGTATCCGCTGCCGATGGCCCTGGTGCTGCTGGCCCTGGGCACGGTGGTGTCGAGCAACGTCAGCCAGGACCTCACCCAGCTGGGTGGCCTCTGGTCGCGCCGCCCCTTGATGGGCATCGCTTTCCTGGTGGGTGGCGCCGGCCTGGTGGGGCTGCCGCCGCTGGCCGGTTTCGGCGCCCTTCGCGCCATGACCGCCAGCCTGTCAGGCAGCCAGGCCCCGCTGCTGCTCACCGCCGTGGTGCTGCTCACCAATGGCCTGATCAGCGCCGCACTGGTGCGGATCTTCGGGCTGATCTGGGGCGGCAAGCCCTCGGTGTTCACCAAGCGCTCCGCCGAAGTGCTGTGGCTGATGGTGCTGCCGGCGATGGTGGCCACCGGCCTGGTGCTGCATCTGCCGATCCTGATCAACCGCGCCGGCATTGGCGCGGAGTGGGGTCCGATGGCGCTGCCGCTGCTCGCCTCCACGCTGCTGGGAATCACGGCCGGGTCGGTGCTCTATCTCTTCTCCACCGAGCACCTGCCCAAGCTGTCCGGACCATTGGCCGGGCTGCAGGAATGGCTGGCCGCCGACCTGCACACTGAAGGCCTCTACCGCCGCACCGTGGTGGGTCTGGTGGTGGCGCTGGCGGCCACCAGCAGCTGGGTCGACCGCATCCTGGTGGACGGCTTCAGCAACCGCAGCGGCGACCTGGCCCTGGAGGGGGCGCGCCGCCTCAGCCTCAGCACCACCGGCCGGGTGCAGGCCTATGCCTTCACCGTGCTGGTGGGGGTGGTGTTGATGGGGCTGTGGATCCTCACCCGCCACACGCCCGCCTTCCTCTCCCTCTGAAGCAGACCACCGAGACCTCCCATGCTGCTCACCCTTCTGCTGCTTCCCCTGGCGGCTGTACTGCTGCTCTGTCTCGCCCCCTTGCCGGGGCCCTGGCCCCGTCGGGTGGCGGTGTTCGCTCCGGCGGTGCAACTGCTGATGCTGCTGTGGCTGGCGGGCCACCCGGTGCCGGAACTCCGCCAGGTCTGGCTGCCCCAGCTTGGTCTGGAGCTTCACCTGGGCCTTGATGGCCTGTCGCTGCCGCTGGCCGGCCTCACGGCTCTTCTTTCCTTCATGGCGGTGTTCGCCACGCCGATCAGCCAGCCGCGGCGGCGCTTCTTCTACGCCATGGTGCTGGCCACCAACGTGGGCCTCACCGGTGCCTTCCTGGCCTGCAACGGCCTGCTGTTCGTGCTGGCCTACGAAATCACGCTGATCCCCACCACCCTGCTGGTGGCGGTGTGGGGCGGCGAGCGGCGTGCCACCGCTGCGATCCGCTATCTGATGTACGGCGCGGTGTCGGGGATGGCGCTGCTGGCGGGCGTGCTGGCCCTGGCCCTGCTCAACCGCAATGGCTTCAGCTTCGCCTACGCCGACATGGCCCAGGCGGTGCTGCCCGAGGGGGCGGAGCGCTGGATCCTGGCCCTGCTGCTGCTCGCCTTCGGCCTCAAGATGCCGATCTTTCCGCTGCACGGCTGGCAGCCGCTGACCTACAGCCAGGCCTCCACGCCCGTGGCCATGCAGCTGGCCGGGGTGGTCTCGAAGCTGGGGGCCTATGGCCTGCTGCGCTTCGGCATCGGCATGCTGGGCGACACCTGGGCCGAGTGGTCGCCGTGGATTGCCGTGGTGGGCATGGTTAGCGCCTTGTATGGCGCCCTCAACGCGATCGCCCAGACGGACATGCGCCGCCTGGTGGCCTTCAGTGCCCTGGGCCACATGGGCCTGCTGGTGCTGGCCCTGGCCGCCGCCACGCCGTTGAGCCTGCAGGGGGCGATCGCCCAGATCCTCGCCCAGGGCATGATCGTGGCCCTGCTGTTCTGCCTGGTCGGCAAGATCGAGGCGAAAACGGGCACCACCGAGATCGCCGCCCTCTCCGGCCTGATGAATCCCAGCCGGGGCCTGCCCTTCACCCTGGGCCTGCTGCTGCTGGCCCTGATGGCAGCGGCAGGTGTGCCCGGCCAGGCCGGCTTCCTGGCGGAGATGGTGGTGTTCCAGGGAAGCTGGCCGGTGTTCCCGCTGCCCACGATCGGTTGCATCCTGGCCTCGGGCCTCACGGCTGTGTATGCGGTGCGCCTGTTCAACCGGGTGGGCTTCGGCCGCCTCGACAACAAGACCGCCGACTACGTGAGCACCACCTGGGTGGAGCGGCTGCCGGCACTGGCCCTCTCCTTCCTGGTGATCCTGGCGGGCCTCTGGCCCCAGATCCTGCTGGGCTGGAGTGAGGACACCACCAGCGCCCTCGCCCTCTCTCGCCCGCCGATCAACGCCCTGGCGATGGCTGCCCCTAGCCCAGCCCTGCCAACGCTCGCCTCCCTGGCACCCCTGCACCTGCCCACCTCGCTGGCTTTCCGGCCATGACCGTCACCACTCCTGCCACCGCCCTGCCCCCTTCCACCCACCCCTTCGCTGAGGTGGTGCAGCGGCTCGAAGCCGGCGGCTCGATGCTGCCGGATACGCCGGAAAACCTGATGCAGATCATCGGCATCTACAAGGCCTATGCCGTGCCGATGGATTTCTACTGGCGCGACCTGCTCTACATCGCCGAGCGGGTGTTCCTCGATCCCCTGCCGGCGTTCAAGTATTTCCCGAGTCAGGAGTATCTGGATCTGCCCAATTCCTACGCGGGTGATGATTCCAAGCTGCGCATCTGGCGCGGGCCGGCCACGGCCCACCCGGAGCTGCTGGAGTTCATGGAGAAGGGCGAAGCTGGCAAGCTGCCGAAGCTGCTCCATCACCTCTGGCACGACCGCATCAACATGGAGTTCGCGGAGGCCTGCATGGATGCCATGTTCTGGCACCAGGGCATGGGCGGCCGCTTCTACGACTACCTGGAGAGCGACGCCTACAAGGCCAACGCCGAGCGGGCGATCCTCGCTTACTTCAAAGGCAACCCACTGATGCTGGGCCTGCACAAGCTGTTCCCGGAGATGTTCCTGGAGCAGGTGCGCAAGATGAGCTACTACGCCAATCTTGGCCTCTTCTGGGAGGTGATGGCGCCGGTGTTCTTCGAGATGAGCGACATCTACGATGAAGGGGGCTTCTCTGGTGTGCCAGCCGCCATGGATTTCCTGGTGAACGGCATTTTTGCCGTGGCAGGCCGGCCGATCTATCACCACGTTTACATCGGTGGTGAATGCATCGAGATCATCCCCAAATCGGAAGGCTTCACCTGGCTGTATGAGGCGGCCCTGCCCTATGTGGAAGCGGTGTTCTATCGCACGGCCCCCTTCCGCGGCACCAAGAGCTACAACGCCCAGGCTGATCAGGTGCCTTCGGAGCAGGCGGATTTCCACTACGGCATCCTCTATGCCGATGTGTTCCCGGTGGGTTCAGCCGGCATCCCGCCCACCCTGCTGATGCAGGACATGCTCCACTTCCTGCCGCCCTATCTGGTGGAGCTCTACCGCAACCACAAGCGCGGCGAAGACGACATCCTCGTGCAGCTGGGCATCACCTTCCAGCGCTCCATGTACAACGTGACCTCAGCGGTGATCCAGGCGCTGCGCTGCGCCCTCCTGTTCCCTCTCGATGATCCCGATCCGGAGCACCTCAAGGCGAACCGCGCCTTCTTCGAGGCCCAGATGGATCGCTTCCTTCGCCCTGAGGCCCGCCTCCGGGATGTGCAAACCCAGGACTACCGCTAGACACTCCCAGCCATGGCCAACATCATCGAAACCGCCAAAGGCGCCGGCCTGTTTTCCACCCTGCTCACAGCGGTGGAGGTGGCCGGCCTCACCGCAGCCCTGGAGAGCCCTGGCCCCTTCACGGTGTTCGCCCCGGTGGACGACGCCTTCGCCGCCCTGCCGCCCGGCACCGTGCAGACCCTGGTGGACAACCCGCCCCAACTCGCGCGCATCCTCAAGTTCCACGTGCTCTCCGGTGCCTACAGCCGCAGCGAGCTGGTGGATCAGCCCAGCTGGGAGAGCCTGGAGGGCGCCCCGATCCCGATCCGCTGCGCCGAGCCCTTTGAAGTGAAGAATGCCTCCGTGCTCTCCGCCGACATCGTCTGCGACAACGGCATCGTGCACGTGATCAACCGGGTGATGCTGCCGGGCTGAGCCCCAGCCGGGTGAGCAGCGGAGACGCCATGGCGGTGGTCACCAAGGCCATCACCACCATCATCGTGAACAGGGTGGTGCTGATCACCCCAAGGCTCAGGGCCACGTTGAGGATCACCAGTTCGGTGAGCCCTCGGGTGTTCATCAGCCAGCCCACCGCCTGGGCCTGCTGGGGGGGCAACCCTCCCAGGCGGGCCATTGCCCAGCAGCCGATGAACTTGCCGCCGATCGCCACGGCCAGCACCGCCAGCAGGGCCAGCCACAACAGGGGCTGATCGAGGTCCGCGATCCGGGTGTTGAGGCCGCTGATGGCGAAGAACACCGGCAGCAGCAAGGTGAGCACCAGATCCTCGATGTGCAGCCGCAGGCGGCGCAGCAGCGGGCCGTAGCGGGGCAGGGCCAGGCCGAACAGAAACGCCCCAAAGATGTAGTGCACACCGATCCAGTCGGTGATCACGGCCGAGAGAATCGCTCCAGCGAACAGCAACGACAGCAGAACCGGGCTCAGCTGCCGCTCGCGCCGGTAGTGCTCCTCGAGCCGGTGCATCAACGGCCTGAGGCCCAGCAGCAGCAGCAGCGCCCAGGCCAGGGTGCCGATCAATGCCGGCAGGGCGCCCAGTACCGATCCGGAGCGGGTGAACGACACCACCGCCGCCAGCAGCACCCAGCTGACCACGTCGTCGATGGCGGCGCAGCTGATCACCAGCTGGCCGAGCGGCAGCCCCAGCAACCCCCGTTCCTTGAGCAGGCGCGACAGCACCGGAAAGGCCGTGATCGCCATCGCCGTGCCCATGAACAGCAGGCCCGGCAGGGTGCGATCGCCCGGCAACAGCGCGGGCAGCACGCTTTCCAGGCCAACGGCCAACAGCACCCCGAGCAGCAGCGGCAGCACGATGCCCGCCAGCGAAATCCGAGCCGCCAGCCGCAGCCGGCCGTGCAGATGCTCCGGGTTCACCTCCAGCCCCACCAGAAACATGAACAGGATCAGGCCCAGCTGGGAGAGCAGGTTGAGCTGGGGCAGCACCGCCGCGGAAAACACCGCCTGCTGCAGCTGGGGTGCAAGCACCCCCAGCAATGAGGGCCCCAGCACGATGCCGCCCAGGATCTCGCCGATCACCGCGGGCTGATCGAAGCGGGCCAGCAGGCGCCCCAGCAGCTTCGAGACCACGATCACCAGGGCCAGAGCCACCAGCACCGCCGACAGGGTGCTCAGCGGCTCGGTCGCGATCACAGCGGCGCAGCTCCTTGCAGCATCCACAGGCCGTGCAGACCTTCCCAGGCCAGGTAGGCGCTGATCAGCAGGGCGAGCACGCCCACCACCCATTCGGCCCGGTGCACCAGCCAGCCTTCCACCTGCAGCAGCGGCTCGCGGATGCCGCCACCGGTGGCGATCCAGGCCAGCGGTGGCAGCAGCAGCAGGGAGCTGGCCACCAGCACGAATACGCCGGTGAGCTCCAGATCACGGCTCACCCCGGGCTGGTTCACCAGCAGCAGGCCCGCTTCCTTGAGATAGAACACTAGGTTTTCCGGCGTCAGCAGGGCGCTGGTGGCGCCGATCAGCACCAGCAATGGCGTGCGCACATCGGGCAGCTGGTTGAGCAGCTTCACCGCCATGCCCTCGTGGCCCAGCTCGGCCGCCGGGGTGAGCTGGAACAGGCCGATGCCCAGCAGGGCCACCGCTCCCACCAGATCAATCGCCACCTGCCCCTGTTCGCCGTGGTTGAGGGCCAGGGAAAAGCGGTCGCCCACCAGCATCAGGGCCAGGATCGCCAGGCCGTTGGCCATCGCCCAGCCGCTCACGTAGGCGAAGGAACGCCGCAGCGGGAAAGGGCCCAGCAACAGCAGCGCCACCACGGCGATGTGCAGCGGGCTGAAGGCGATTCCGAAGCCGAACAGCGACGACTGGCTGAACAACGCCCCAGGGCTGAGGTGGGCGGTGGGGGCGATCAGAGCAGGAAGGAGCAAGGAACCAGAGGTGATGGGATCGAGCGGTCTGAACGCGCTGCTGCCGAGGGTAGGGAGATTCCGGCGGGCCCAGAGTGGGCCCAGACCGGGCTCAGAGATAGAAGCCCACGGTGGTGACCACGCGAGTGCCTCCGTTGCGCAGGGCCCGGCGCAGATTCAGCGCCGATTGGTTGTGCAGCAGCTTCTCCCAGGGGCGGCGCGTGACGTATACGGGCAGCACCACGGTGCAGAAGCTGGTGGGATGTTTGTTGTGCTCCGCTTCGAAGCGGTGCACGAAGGAGGTGATCGGATCCACCAGGGAGCGGTAGGGGGAGGGCAACACCACCAGGCGCACCTGCGGCAACCGCTGGCTCCATTGCTGGCGGAAGGCTTCGGCGCCGCTGCCATCGAGATCCACATGCACCGCCACCAGGGGGCCGGCGATGCTGCGGGCATAACGCACCGCATCGGCGCTGCCGCGGTTGAGCGCGCCCACCAGCACCACCACCGGAGTGCCGCCCTGGGCGAGAGCCGGCGGCAGGCTGAGCGAGGCGCCTGGGTCGAGGTCAAGGTCAAGGCGGCGGGCCATGCGGCCGTAGTGGGTCTTGATCGCCAGAAACAGGCTCACCAGCAGCGGCACGCCCACCACCACCAGCCAGGCCCCCTCGGTGAACTTGCTGAACAGCAGCACGCCGCACACCAAACCGGTGACCAGGCAGCCCAGCCCGTTCACCAGCGCCTTGCCTCGCCAGCCTTCAGCGGCGCTGCGCCCCCTCCACCAATGCATCACCATCCCGGCTTGGGAGAGCGTGAAGCTGGCGAACACCCCCACGGCGTAAAGCGCGATCAAGCGGGTCACGCTGCCGTCGAACACCAGCAACAGCACCGCCGCGAAGCTGCTCAGCAGCACGATGCCGTTGGTGAACACGAGCCGGTCGCCGAGGGAGGCGAGCTGGCGCGGCATGAAGCCGTCCTGGGCCAGGAAGGCGGCCAGGCGGGGAAAGTCGGCGAAGGCGGTGTTGGCGGCCAGCAGCAGGATCAGCAGGGTGGTGAGCTGCAGCAGCAGCAGCAGTGGTCCATTGCCGAAGATGCGTTCTCCCAGCTGATAAAGGAGGGTGGGGCCTGTGTCCTGCGCCACCAGCCCCAGCTCGGTGGCCAGGGCGCTGATGCCGCTGAACATTAACGCCAGCAGGATCACCATCACGGTGAGCACGCGGCGGGCATTGCGCCACTCCACCGGCTTGAACGCCATCACGCTGTCGCTGATCGCCTCAATGCCGGTGAGGGCGGCGCAGCCGGAGCTGAAGGCGCGCATCAGCAGCACCGGCCCCAGCGCCGCCAGCGAGGCGCCGTCTCCGCTGTTCAGCAGCCGGCTCTGCTCGGCCAACGGCAGAGCAGTGAGAGACCCCTGGCTCCACTGGATCAGGCCAGCTACCACCAGGGTGAACACCGTTCCCATGAACAGGAAGGTGGGCAGGCTCAGCAGCTGGGCCGTGGAACGCACGCCACGCAGGTTGGCGAGCATCAGCAGGGCCACCGCCACCAGGCACAACGGTTCGCGCAGCGCGTCGAGCAGGGGGAAATAGGAGGTGAGGGCGGCGATGCCTGCCGCCGTGCTCACCGCCACGGTGAGGGTGTAGTCGATCGACAGAGAAGCGGCGGCGCAGAGGCCGGGGATCACCCCGAGGTTGTCGTGCGACACCCGGTAGGAGCCACCCCCATGGGGATAGGCCTTGATGGTTTGCCTGTAGCTGATCGCCACCACCAGCATCAACGCCACGATCACGCCTGTGATCGGCAACGTGAACGGCAGGGCGGCGGCCCCGGCCATGCCCAGCACCAGCACGATCTCCTGGGTGGCGTAAGCCACCGAGGAGAGGGCGTCGGAGCTGAGGATGGCGAGAGCTTCGGCGTTGGTGAGCCGTTCCTCGGCGTGGGCGCTGGTGGGAAGCGGGGCTCCGATCAGTAGGCGTCTGAGCGACTGGCTGCCTGATCCGCGTGGATCCTTGGTCAAGGGTCGGCTCAGACGCGTTCAGATGGGGATCGTACGCTCAGGTTTGGAGGAGAGCGTTAGATCGCAGCCGCTCCTGATTCCGACGTGCGGATGCGCACGACAGCTTCCACAGGCAGCACGAAGATCTTGCCGTCGCCGATTTCGCCGGTGCGGGAAGGGCCTGTGATCGCGGCGATCACGGTGTCCACCTTGTCGTCTTCGACGACCACTTCCACCTTCACCTTGGTGATGAATTCAATGGTGTATTCCGCACCGCGATAGGTTTCCACCTGGCCTTTCTGTCTGCCGAAGCCACGCACATCGGTGATGGTCATGCCGATGATTCCGGCATTCACCAAGGCTGTTTTCACATCATCGATTTTGGTGGGCCGGATGATCGCTTCGATTTTTTTCATGGTGAATGAGTAAGGCGGTGATGAAGGGACTGGTGGATGCCCACCCAAGGGCCAACGGTAGAAACCGGGGGCTACAGCGGGAAGTGCCTGGGGGAACTGAGCCGCTGGTTGGGCTTTGGGCTGAAAGAAGCCAGGCCTGAGTTTAGACAGGTTCTGGCCAATCGTGCCAAGCTACCAAATGAATTCTAATTCGTCATTGGCTCGTAGGCTTCCTCTCCGTGGCAAACGATGTCCACGCCACGCTCTTCATCATCAGCCTCAAGGCGCAGCCCACAGGTGGCTTTGACGACGTAGAGAATGATGGCTGTGCCGATGCCAACGAAGGCGTAGGTGAGAATTGTGGCCTTGAACTGGGCGATGAACAGGCCGAAGTTACCGCTTTCGGCGAGGATTTTGGCGGAAAGGGGAAAGTAATCCTGAGGAACGAGCGCCTTTGCGGCAAGAATGCCGGTGAGCAGGGCTCCCACTGTTCCGCCAACGCCGTGCACCATGAAGGTATCCAGGGAGTCGTCAAACTTGATGGCGGATTTGATCTGGATGGCGATGAAGCAGGCTGCGGCAGTCAGCGCGCCGAATAGCAGGGAGGTTCCGATCGTGACGAAACCGGCCGCTGGGGTGATTCCCACCAGCCCCGCCACGGCTCCTGTGGCCGCGCCCACGGCGGTGGGCTTGCCACCTTTGAACCATTCGATCAGGCACCAGGTGAGCATCCCGGCTGAGGCGGATGTGGTGGTGGTAACGAAACACAGGCCAGCTCCTGCAGCGGCGAAATAGCTGGCGCCGTTGAAGCCGAACCAGCCGAACCACAACAACCCCGCACCCAGAAGAATGAACGGCACGTTGTGCGGTGGGCGCGTGGCATCGGGAAAGGCATTGCGGGGACCGACGATCGCTGCGGCAACCAGAGCGGCCACGCCTGAGGCGATGTGGACCACTGTTCCACCGGCAAAGTCGATGGCGCCAATGGAACCGAGCGGTCCGATGAAGCCGCCGCCCCAGACCATGTGGGCCATCGGGCAGTAAATGAACACACTCCAGAGCAGGGTGAACCAGAACCATGCCTTGAAGCTGATGCGTTCCACGAGCGCGCCACTGATCAGTGCCGGGGTGATGATCGCGAACATGCCCTGAAACAGGGCGAAACTCGTGGCGCTGATCGCAAAGCCATCGGCCAGCGGTGCATCACCCAATGGACCGCCGACTCCATTCATCATGAAGAACTCCAGCCCGCCGATGAACGGACTCTTGAAGCCCACGCCAAAGGAAAGGCTGTAGCCGATCACCACCCATAGAACACCGACCAGCCCCATCATGAAGAAGCTCATCATCATCGTGTTGAGCACATTCTTGGCGCGGGTGAAGCCTCCGTAGAAGAAGGCCAGGCCCGGTGTCATCAGCAACACGAGGGCGGAACCCATCAGCATCAACAGGGTGTCGGCGCCGTTGGTGGGAACCTTGGTCAGAGCGGCGTGGGCCGACCCCGCCATCAGGGGCAACAGGCCTGCTCCAGCGGCCAGCAGGAACACCCCCAGACGACGCAACTCAGGCTGGTGAATGCCAGCGAACAGATCTGTTCTGAAGCGATCAAAGGTGTCAAGGGCAGACAGGCTGCCCCCTGAGCTTGCAGGACGTGACATCGGCAACAGTCCAACCGGGCAGGACGTGAAAAGCTTGTGGCTGTGCATCAGCACGTCCCGTAGCAAGGGCAACGGAACGCCCGAAGCACAGGCGAACCGTGACACGGCCCACAAGCGCAAGCCTCAACGGCAGTGGGGGTGGAAGCGGCTTCAGCATGGGGACCGCCGTTGTACCCACAGCCTCAGCCGTGCCTGGAGTTCCAGTGCTCGAACGCCTGGCTCACCGTTTCACGGCCGCCGGGGCAGCAGCTTCAGGACGGCCTGGGTTCGGTTGGCCACCCCCAGCTTCTGCATGATCTGGTGGCCGTGAACTCGCACGGTACCCAGGCTGATGCAGAACTCGGCGGCGATCTCCCGGTTGCTCAGTCCCCGTGCCATCGCTTCCAGCACCTCCCGCTCCCGGGGGGTCAGCAGGGCCAGGGTGCCGGCGAGGGCAGGTTCCGTGCCATCCAACGGCGAGCAGCTAGCTGCTGCACGATCTGCTGCGGCTAGGGCGTCCGCTTCACCCAGTGCGCGCAGGGCGTCGGTGGCCTCCGCATCCCACCACGAGGCTCCCCGCAACACCGACTGGATTGCCAGTTGCAGATCCGCCGCTGCTATGCCCTTGTGAAGGTAGCCCCGTGCTCCCGCGCGCACCAGGCGGTGGCACCAGACGGGGTCATCCTGGCTGGTGACCATCAGCACCGGAATCCGGGGGTGGTCGGTACTGATGCGGCGGCAGGTTTCCAGCCCCCCCAGACCTGGCAGGCCCAGGTCGAGCAGGATCAATTCGAAGGCCTGGTGGCGCAGCAGGTCGAGCGCCTGCTCGCCATCTGCCACCGCCGTCACTGCCTCGATGCCGGTGAAGCCCTCCAGCGTCAACTCGAGCCCCAGTCGGAACAGCTCGTCGTCTTCCACCACCAGCACGCGCATCGGTTCAACCCTCCACCGCTGAACGAGCCGAGGGCGCATTCCTGGCCTCACCGGCAGCCTCGGGCTCTCCCTTCGGCAACAACACGTCGATTTCGGCCCCGCCGCCCGGCCGGTTGCGCAGCCCGATCGATCCCCCATGGGCGCTGACGATCTGGCGGCAGAGGTAGAGCCCCAGCCCACTGCCTGGCCGCTCCTCCGATAGACGCTGAAAGCGCTGGAACAGCCGGGGGATCTCCTCCTCCGGCACGCCCGGACCGCCATCGGCCACCAGAAGCCGATGGCCGCTGCCGTGGTCCGACAGCTGCACCCGGATGCAGCTGCCCCGCAGGCTGTGGTGAATGGCGTTAATCAGCAGGTTCTCCACCAGCCGTCGCAGCTGGGCACCATCGCCCCAGAGGCTGTGGGGCTGACGCTGGGAGCTCTCCCCGAAGCCGAGCTGCAGACTGAGTTGCCGCTCCTCCGCCAGGGCGGCGAGGTCGCGGATCACGTCCTCCACCAGGCGGGTGAGGTCCACGGCCTGGCGCTGCAGACGTAGGCCCTCGGCGTCGTTGCGGTACACCTCCAGCAGCGTCTGAATCTGTTGCAGAGCTCGGTTCTGGCCCCGCTCGATCGTGGCCAGGCGCCGTTGCAGCTGAGGGTCCTGCCGTCTTTCCCCTTGGTTGCTCAGGCTGCGCAGGGTGGCGATTGTGCCCAGGATCGGTGTCTTGAGGTCATGGGCGAGGGTGGCCACAAAATCCTGGCGCAGATCCGCCACGGCCAGCTGGCCTTCCAGCTGAAGCCGCTGGCGTTGCAACGCCTGAATGCGCACGCACTGGCTGGCGCTCAGCACCAAAGCGCCGCAGACGATCAGCCGGTTGGTCAGCACCGAGCCGTCGGGGGGAGTGATGTGCGGCACCACCAGGTTGGCGAGCGTGAGGGCGCAGCTGAGGGCCACATAGCGCCAGATCCGGGCCGGCGGGGCCGCCTCGCTCAACAGCAACAGAGGTAGCACGTACAGAAAACCGAGCACCACCGGCACCGGGGTAACCAGCTCCACCAGTGCCACCGCAACGGTGAGCAGGGCCACCTGGCGACTGGGAGAGGCCAGAGCCTCTATACCCATGGGTAGGGAGCTTTGTTTCAACGACATACCCTCCGCTAGTGGCGCCCAGCTGCAGGCGGCAAAGACAGTGAACGGGTCCTCCGCGCCGGACGTTACCGCTGATGAATGCCTGGATTCAGGTCGCCCTGCTGCTTGCCCTCGTGCTTGGCTCGGCCCCGCTGCTGGGTCGGCATCTCTGGCAGGTGTTCGACGACCGTCCCCAGCCCCTCCTGGATGGCTGGCTGAAACCTGTGGAAACCATTGCGCTGCGCTGGGTGGGTGATCGGGGCCGCCCGGCCGAGCAAGCCTGGGACTACCTGCGCCCCCTGCTGCTCAGCAACCTCCTGTTCGGCACTGTGGCCTTTCTGCTGTTGCTGCTCCAGCCCTCCTGGCTCAACCCCCAGGGCCTGCCTGGCATGCGCTGGGACACGGCCTTGCACACCGCCATCTCCTTTCTCACCAACACCGACCAGCAGCATTACGTGCCCGAGCAGAGCCTGGGGGATCTGGCCCAGCTGGGAGCCCTCCAGTTCCTGTTCTTCACTTCCTCCGCCACGGGCCTGGCTGTGGGCTTTGCCTTCATCCGCGGACTCTGTGGCCGGCCCCTGGGCAACTTCAACCGGGATCTGGTCCGCTCGATCACCCGGGTGCTGCTGCCGATCAGCCTGGTGTTCGGCCTGATCCTGCTGATCAACGGGGTGCCGATGACCCTGGGCGGCCCGGTGAGCCTTCCCACTCTCGAAGGCGCCACCCAGATCCTGGTGCGGGGCCCGGTGGCGGGCTTCGAGGCGATCAAGCAGCTGGGCGAGAACGGCGGCGGCTTCTTCACCGCCAACTCCGCCCATCCGTTCGAAAACCCGAATCCATTCACCAACCTGCTGGCGATGGTGGCCATGTTCGCCGTCCCGGCCGCCACGATCGACGCCTTCGGCCGCTTCCTTGGCAACAGGCGCCAGGCCACCCTGCTGTTGCTGCTCGTCTCAGGCCTGTTCCTGGCTCTGGCCATCCTGGCGATCACTGCCGAGCAGGCCGGCAACCCCCTTCTGGCCCCCTGGCTGAGTGGCCCCAACCTGGAGGGTAAGGAGCTGCGCTTCGGAGCCGCCGTTTCTGCCCTGTTCGCCACCATCACCACCGGCTCGATGACCGGAGCGGTGAATGCCGCCATGGATTCGCTCATGCCCCTCGGCGGCCTGGTTCCCTTGTTCAACCTGTTCCTGCAGGTGGTGTTCGGCGGCCAGGGCACGGGCGTGGCCTATCTGCTCGTTTTCCTGATCCTCACGGTGTTCCTCACCGGGTTGATGGTGGGGCGCACCCCCGAACTGTTCGGACGCAAGGTGGAAAAGGCTGAGGTGGTGTTCAGCAGCCTGATCCTGCTGATCCACCCGGTGTTCGTGCTGGTGCCTGCCGCCATCACCATTGGCTTCCCCGCCCTTCAGGGCATCAGCAACCCCGGATTCCACGGCGTCAGCCAGGTGGTTTACGAGTACGCCTCGGCGGCGGCCAACAACGGCAGTGGCTTCGAGGGACTGGGCGACGGAACGGTGTGGTGGAACCTCAGCACCGTCGTCAGCCTCCTGGGCGGCCGGTACCTGCCGATCATCGCCCTGCTGCTGCTGGCCGCCGGCTTCGCCCGCAAACAGCCCGTGCCGCCCAGCCACGGCACCCTGGCCACCGACACGGTTCTGTTCACCGGGGTGACCGCCGTGGTGATCCTGATCCTCGGCGCCCTCACCTTCTTCCCTGTGCTGGCCCTGGGGCCGATCGCCGAAGCCTTCTCGATCCCTCGCTGACCGCATTCCGGATCCCATGACGTCTCTGCAGCAACCCTTCTTTCCCCGCATGCCGCGGGGCCGCCGCGACCAGCGGCGCTATACCGAACGCCCCAAAAGCCAGGGGCTGCTGGCCCGGGCGATCGTCGAATCGTTCCGCAAACTCGATCCACGCCTCACCGTGCGCAATCCGGTGATGTTCGTCGTCTGGTGCGGCACGATCGTCACCCTCGCCGCCACGGCCAGCCCCCAGCTGTTCGGCATCAGCATCGACGCCCCTGGCCGGGGCTTCAATGCCGCCCTGGCGGCGATCCTGGTGTTCACTCTGCTTTTCGCCAATTTGGCGGAAGCCCTAGCCGAAGGGCGGGGCAAAGCCCAGGCCGATGCCCTGCGCCGCACCCAGGCCCGCACCCAGGCCCGGCGCCAGCTGCCAGACGGCGGCGAGGCACTGGTGGATTCCAGCAGCCTGCGCAAAGGGGACCAGGTGCTGGTTAGCAGTGGTGAGCTGATCCCCGCCGATGGGGAGGTGGTGGCTGGGGTAGCCGCCGTGGATGAATCGGCGATCACCGGTGAATCGGCCCCCGTGCTCAAGGAGGCCGGCTCCGATGTGGCCAGCTCGGTCACCGGCGGCACCCTGGTGGTCTCCGACCAACTCACCATCCGGATCACCGCCGATCCTGGTCAGGGCTTCATTGACCGCATGATCGCCCTGGTGGAGGGGGCCGAGCGCAGTCGCACGCCCAACGAGATCGCCCTCACCGTGCTGCTGGCTGTCCTCACCCAGGTGTTCCTGATCGCCGTGGCCACCCTTCCGCCGGTGGCGGCCTACATCGGCGGTCCGACGCCGGTGGTCATCCTGGTGGCCCTGCTTGTTGCCCTGATCCCCACCACGATCGGTGGTCTGCTCAGCGCCATCGGCATTGCCGGCATGGACAGGGTGGCCCAGTTCAACGTGATCGCCACCTCCGGCCGCGCCGTGGAAGCCTGCGGCGACATCAACACCCTGGTGCTCGACAAGACCGGCACGATCACCCTGGGCAACCGACTGGCCGAGGCGTTCCTGCCGGTGGGCGGGCACAGCGAGGCGGAGCTCGCTGCCGTTGCCCTCGGCGCCAGTGGCTTCGACACCACCCCCGAAGGCAAATCGATCGTGCGGCTGGCCGAGAAGCTGGGGGTCAGTTCGGGGTTCGATCCGGTGGGTGCCACCGGTCTGGATTTCTCCGCCCGCACGCGTATGAGCGGCACCGATCTGGCCGACGCCACCGAACTGCGCAAGGGGGCGGTCGATGCGATCAAGGGATTCGTCCGCTCCCGTGGCGGCCAGGTGCCAGAAGGGCTGGACCAGGCCTACGAGCAGGTGTCCCGTCTGGGGGGCACCCCCCTGGCGGTGTGCCGTGGCGCTGAGATCTACGGGGTGATCTACCTCAAGGACATCATCAAACCGGGCATGCGCGAACGCTTCGATCAGCTGCGGCGCATGGGCATTCGCAGTGTGATGCTCACCGGTGACAATCCGATCACCGCCGGGGTGATCGCCCGCGAGGCCGGGGTGGACGATTACATCGCCGAGGCCACTCCTGAGGACAAGATCGGTGTAATCCAGGCGGAGCAACGGCTGGGCAAGTTGGTGGCCATGACCGGCGACGGCACCAATGACGCACCGGCCCTGGCCCAGGCCAACGTGGGGGTGGCGATGAACTCCGGCACCCAGGCCGCCAAGGAGGCGGCCAACATGGTCGACCTCGACAGCGATCCCACCAAGCTGATCGACATCGTCACCATCGGCAAGCAGCTGCTGATCACCCGGGGTGCGCTGACCACCTTCTCGATCGCCAACGACGTGGCCAAGTACTTCGCGATCCTGCCAGCCTTGTTCGGTGGCGTGGGCCTTGGGGCGTTGAATCTCATGCACTTGGAGACCCCGCATTCCGCCATCCTCTCGGCGATGGTGTTCAACGCGCTGATCATTCCCGCGCTTGTACCCCTGGCCCTGCGTGGAGTGGCCTTTCGACCGGATTCGGCTGAAGAGCTGCTGAAGCGCAACCTGCTTGTCTACGGCCTCGGTGGTCTGGCGGTGCCCTTCGTCGGCATCAAGGCAATTGATCTGGTCATCACCTCCCTTCACCTGATCTGAGGCCCCTGGCATGTTCCTGACCAAGCCCATCTTCTGGCTTCCCCTGTTGCTCGCAATCGGAGCGGTGGCGGCCTCCTCTCCCCTGCGCCTTTTCCATCCGCCCCTGCAGGCCGGGGCGCTGTCTTTGCTCTTGAGCGCCACCGTGGGGCTCTCGATCTACCTGTTCGCCGTGATGATCCAACCGGAGAAATTCTGATGACGCTGTTCCGCGATGCCCTCCGCGCCCTGCGGCTCACAGCAGTTCTGTGGCTCCTCACTGTTGTGCTCTATCCGCTGCCCCTGCTGGCGATCGGCCAAGGGCTGTTCCCCTTCCAGGCCAATGGCTCTCTGCTGCGGGTTAACACCCAGGTGCTGGGATCGGCCCTGATCGGCCAGCCCTTCGCCAGCAAGCGCTACTTCTGGAGCCGTCCCAGCGCCATCGCCTACAGCACCGGCGACGCGCCGATTTCCAGCCCCAGCAACCTGGGGCCCACCAACCCAGATCTGGTCAAGCGGATCACCGAGGCCTCCCAGATGTTGCAAGTCGCCGGGCTGCAGGATCCGGCCCCCGACCTTCTCTACAGCTCAGGTTCCGGCCTTGATCCCCACATCTCTCCTGCGGCGGCGGTGCAGCAGATCGAGCGGGTGAGTGCGGCGCGCCGCCTCAGCCCCGACCAGCTGCGTCAGCTGGTGCGCCGCCACACCGAGAGCCGCAGCCTGGGGCTGCTGGGGGAGCCGCGGGTGAATGTGCTGACCCTCAACCTGGAGCTCGATCGCCTCGCCCCCTGAAACCTTGCGCCTGAGCCCCACCCGATGAGGTCGTCGCCATGATCCGCTCCTCCAGAAGCCGGGGGCGCCACAAGCTGTTCATCGGCATGGCGCCGGGGGTCGGCAAGACCTACCGCATGCTCCAGGAAGGCCGCGAGTTGCGCCGCGCCGGCACAGATGTGGTGATCGGTGTGCTCGAAACCCATGGCCGAGTGGACACCGCCGCCCAGGCCGAGGGCCTGGAACGGGTGCCGTTGCGCCGCTTCCACCACCAGGGGGTGTGGCTGGAGGAGCTCGATGTGGCCGCCCTGCTGGCCAGACGCCCGCAACTGGTGCTGGTGGACGAGCTGGCCCACACCAATGCCCCCGGGAGCGAGCGGGTCAAGCGCTGGCAGGACGTGGAGCACCTGCTGGCGGCGGGGGTGGATGTGTACTCCACCGTGAACATCCAGCACCTGGAGAGCCTCAACGATCTGGTGGCCCAGCTCACCGGCGTGATCGTGCGCGAACGGTTGCCCGACCGCGTGCTGGAGCGGGCCGATGAGGTGGTGCTGGTGGATGTCACCCCCGAAACGCTGCAGGAGCGCCTGCGCGAAGGCAAGGTGTACGCCAGCGAGAAGGTGGGCCAGGCCCTGGCCCATTTCTTCCAGCGCCGCAACCTGGTGGCCCTGCGGGAGCTTGCCCTGCGGGAAGTGGCCGACCGGGTCGATGACGAAACCTCCCCCGACAGCTCCCTGCGTGAACGGGTGCTGGTCTGCCTGTCGATGTATCCCGGTTCCAGGCGGCTGCTGCGCCGCGCCGCCCGCCTGGCCGGCTTCATGGATGCCCCTCTGCTGGTGGTGATCGTGCTCAATCCCCACAGCTTCCTGACCCGGGAGGAAAGCCTCGTGCTGGAGGATTGCGCTCGCCTCTGCAACGACTTCGGCGGGGAATTCCTGCGTCTCGACAGCGACGATGTGCTCGGTTCGATCGCCCGGGTGGCCATCGAGCGGCGCATCACCCAGATCGTGATGGGCCAGTCGCCACGCTCCCGGGGCCGGGCGCTGCTGGGGCGTTCTTTGGCCGAGAAGCTGCAGCAAAGGCTGGTGGGCCGCCACGTGGATCTTCACCTGATCGCCGACGATCCCCCCGCCCCAGGGCAGGCTGGCTCTTAGCTTTGCGCCAGCCATCGGTCTGCGCCTCCCGTACAGCCGCCGGCGCCGGACCCATGACCCCCGCCACCCCGCCGCCCGAGTCCGCCGCAGAATCCTCTGCTGATCCCGACCTCCGACCGGTGCCGTTCGGCGAGGCCGCCCGTTACTGGCTGGAGCTGGGGCTGATCAGCTTCGGCGGGCCGGCCGGGCAGGTGGCGCTGATGCACAGCGAGGTGGTGGAGCGGCGCCGCTGGCTCTCGGAACGGCGCTTCCTGCACGCGCTTAACTACGCCATGGTGCTGCCGGGGCCGGAGGCCCAGCAGCTGGCCACCTACATCGGCTGGCTGATGCACGGCATCCCCGGCGGGCTGGTGGCAGGCAGCCTGTTCATCCTGCCCTCGCTGCTGCTGCTGTTGCTGCTCTCGGCGGTCTACGCCATCTGGGGGCAGTTGCCGCTGCTGGTTTCGGTGTTCTGGGCACTCAAGCCGGCCGTGACGGCGATCGTGATCCAGGCGGCCTGGCGGCTCGGGCGGCGCACCCTGCACAACCCGGCGTTGCTGGCGCTGGCGGTGCTGGCCTTCGCTGGCCTCACCCTGCTGCGGCTGCCCTTTCCCGTGATCCTGCTCACAGCGGCCGTGATCGGCTGGCTCGGCGGTCGCTGGCGTCCGCAGCTGTTCAGCCCGTCTCGCCAGGCCGGCCATGCCCCGACCAGCACCACGCCCAGCGCCGAGCGGCCCCCACTGCATGGCGATGCCACTCCCACCCCCGCCCATGCCCGCTTCGATCGCCGCCGCCTGGCCTTGATCCTGCTGGCCGGGCTCGCCGCGCTGGCGTTGCCGCTGGCGTTGGTGAGCGGCATGGGTGGATGGGATGGGTTACTGGCCACGATGGCCCGCTTCTTCAGCCGTGTGGCCGTGTTCAGTTTCGGTGGCGCCTATGCGGTGCTGCCCTACGTGGCTCAGGGGGCGGTGGAACAGCACCAGTGGCTGAGCGCCAGCCAGATGATCGACGGCCTGGCCCTCGGTGAAACCACGCCGGGGCCCTTGATCATGGTGGTGACCTTCGTGGGCTTCATGGGCGGCTGGAACACCGCGCTCGCCAATCTCAGCGCGGACGCCGCCAACAGCCTCGCTGCGGGCACCGCCACCAGTCTTGCCGCTGCCGCCACGGCACTGCCGCTGGCCGTGCTGGCGGGCCTCACGGTCACCTGGTTCACCTTCCTGCCGTCGTTCCTGTTCATCCTGGCGGGCGGGCCCTTGGTGGAAGCCAGCCGCGAGGACATCCGCCTCAGCGGGCCGCTCACCGCGATCACCGCCGCGGTGGTGGGTGTGATCGCCAACCTGGCGGTGTTCTTTGCCGGCCATGTGCTCTGGCCCGACGGCGCGGGCGGTGGCTTCGATCCGGCGGCGCTGGCGCTGATGGTGGCGTCGGCAGTGGCCCTGCTGCGCTGGCGCTGGCCGGTGCTCCGGCTGATCCTCACGGCGGCCCTGATCGGCGCCGGCCGCCAGCTGGCCGTCTGGGCCGGGCTGCTGGGCTGAACCGCTCAGAGGATCTGGGCCAGGAACTGACGGCTGCGCTCGTGCTGGGGGTTGGTGAAGAAGGTGGTGGGGGCCGCTTCCTCCACGATCTGCCCCTCCGACATCAGCACCACCCGGTGCGCCACCTCGCGCGCGAAGCCCATTTCGTGGGTCACCACCACCATCGTCATGCCGTCGGCGGCGAGGGCGCGCATCACCTCCAGCACCTCCCCCACCATCTCTGGGTCGAGGGCGCTGGTGGGTTCATCGAACAGCAGGATGCGCGGTTCCATGCAGAGCGAGCGGGCGATGGCCACCCGCTGCTGCTGGCCGCCGGAGAGCTGGCCGGGGTACTTGCCCGCCTGCTCGGCGATGCCCACCCGCTCCAGCAGACCCAGGGCCTGGGCCTCCACCTCGGCCTTCCGCCGCTTGCGCACCACCACCGGCGCCAGCGTGAGGTTCTCCAGCACGGTGAGATGAGGAAAGAGGTTGAACTGCTGGAACACCATGCCGGTGTCGCAGCGGATCGCATCGATGTTGCGCAGGTCGTTGGAGAGGGCGATGCCATCGATGGTGATCGTGCCCTCCTGGAAGTCTTCGAGGGCGTTGAACGTGCGGATGAAGGTGCTCTTGCCTGAGCCCGACGGCCCCATGATCACCACCACCTCGCCGCGGCTCACGCTCAGATCCACGCCGCGTAGGGCATGGAAGCCGTTGGGGTACCACTTCTGGACCCCGCGGGCCTCGATCATCGGCTGACTGGCGGTCATGGTCAGGTGGGGGAGTGGGAGGGATCGAGGCGGCGCTCCAGGGCCCGGCTGCCGAGGCCAAGGGCGGCGCAGCAGCACCAGAACAGCACCGCCAGGGTGAGGTAAACCTCGGCGTTTTTGCCGAGGAATTCCGGATTGGCCATCACCGTACGGGCGGTACCGAGCAGATCGAGTAGGCCGATCAATGACAGCAAGGTGGTGTCCTGCAGCAGGGAGATGAACTGCCCCACCGTGGCGGGCAGGGCGATGCGCAGGGCCTGGGGCAGCACCACATGCCGCAGGGCCTGCGGCACCGAGAGCCCCAGGGAGCGGGCGGCCTCCAGCTGTCCGACGGGCACCGCCGCCAGTCCGGCGCGCACGGCTTCCGCCAGATAGGCCCCGCAGAAGAAGGTGAGCACCCAGGCGGCCCGCCAGACGCGGTCGGGGGCCCAGCCGCCGGGAAGCATGTAGCCGAGGATGTTCTGCCCCAGGAAGAGCAGGGTGATCAGCGGGGCGCCGCGGATGAATTCGATGTAAATCACCGAGCTCCAGCGCAGCAATGGCAGGGTGCTGCGGCGTCCCAGGGCCACCACGATGCCGATCGGGAAACTGAGCAGGATGGCGAAGCTGGCCATCAGCAGGGTGAGCAGCAGGCCGCCCCACTCCGACGGTGGCACGCGCGGAACGCCCAGTCCGCCGGCGATCAGCACCATGCCGAACAGGTAGAGCGCCGGCCAGAACAGCGGCAGAAAGCGCAGCAGCCGGCGCGGTACCAGGCGACCCCACCGCCCAGACACTCCCCGCAGCACCAGCAGCAGCGCCGTGATCGCCCACCAGCGCAGCTGCAGGGGCAGTGGCAGCTTCAGCGCGGCCGGCAGCCAGGCGGCCAGAAAGGCCAGCACCGCGATCGCCACCAGGTCGTTGACGGGCCAGAGCGTGCCGGTGCGATCCGCGCGCGGATGGCTGCGCAGCAGGCCCCAGCTCAGACCGATCGTGGCCGCCGCCAGGCTCACCAGCAGCCACAGCCGCCATTGCTGCGGCAGTGGGTAGCGCCCCACGGCAAACAGGGTGGTGTTGGCCTGGATCACCGCCCACTGGGCCTGGCGGAAGGCCCAGTGCCACAGACCCACTGCGGCGGCCAGCAGGGCAGCGAGCAGAACCACGCTGATCACCCCGTCGAGCGGCGTGGCGAACAGCTCCTGACGCAGCGCCCCGCGCCAGCTGCGGCGGGCGGAGGGGGGAGCGGGCCGGGGAGGCTGCAGCGGCGGAGAGGAGGAGGAGGTCATCAGCGCTCGCGAATCTGAACCAGTTGGTTGACGCCGTTCATCAGCACCGAAATCACCAGATCGATCAGCAGATAGGCGCCGAGCAGCAGCAGGAACACTTCCAGGGCGCGGCCCGTCTGGTTGAGGGTGGTTTCAGAGACGGAATAGAGATCGGCGTAGCCCACTGCCACCGCCAGGGCGGAGTTCTTGGCCAGGGAGATGTATTGGCTGTTGAGCCCGGGCACGATCACCCGCAGCGCCTGGGGCAGCACCACCGTGCGCATCGTGGCGCTCCAGTGCAGGCCCAGGGAAGTGGCCGCTTCCCACTGCCCGCGCGGCACCGCGGCGATGCCGCCGCGCACCACCTCGGCCACGAAGGCGCCGGTGTAGGTGATCAGGCCGGTGATCAGGGCCGAGAACTCCACCGACAGGCGCAGCGGCGCCTGCCAGACGTCGTTCACCAGGGTGGGCCCCTGCCAGCGGAAACCTTCGGCGAACCAGGCGAGATACAGCCCCGATTTGGAGAGCACCACGCCAGGGAGTTGCAGGGCCGCCGTGCTGTTCGGCAGCGCCAGGAACACCACGAAATACCAGAACAGCAGCTGCAGCAGCAACGGGATGTTGCGGATCACCTCCACGTACACCCGCGCCAGGCGGCGCAGCAGGCCATTGCCGCTGAAGGCGGCCATGCCCACCGCCGTGCCCAGAACTGTGGCCCCCACCAGACCCACCACGATCGCCCGCAGGCTGTTCACCAGCCCCACCAGCAACACCCGCCAGTAGGGCATGGAGGCATCGAAGGGGATGAGGCTTTCGGCCACATCGAAGCTCGAGGGTTGCCCGAGCCAGCGCCAGGTGAGCAGCAGCCCGGCGGCGGTGAGGTTCCGCACTAGGTTGCCCATCAGCAGGGCGATCACCACCAGGATCGCCAGCCCCACAGCCCCCTGGACCAGCCAGGGAACCACGCGCCGATCCCGCCACCAGGGAACCCGCTGGATGTCGCTCATCGCGAGGTGCTCAACGGAAGGGCGGCGAGTAGATCAGCCCACCGTCTTTCCACTGCCGGTTCTCGGCCCGTTCGAGCTTGAGCGGGGAGCCGGTGCCCACATTGCGCTCGAAGATCTCGCCGTAATTGCCCACCGCAGCGATCGCCTTGGGCACGAAATCCGCCGGCAGGCCTAGCTGCTTGCCGAAATCCCCTTCCACACCGAGGAAACGGCGCAGGTCGGCCAGGTTGGTGTTGGCCTTGGCTTCCGCCACCTTGGCGGCCACGTTGGCCTGGGTGATGCCCAGCTCCTCCGCCTGGAACAGGGCGAAGACGGTCCAGCGCAGGGCATCGGCCCAGGCGGGATCACCGTTGACAGTGGCGGGGGTGAGCGGTTCCTTGCTCATCACTTCCGGCAGCAGGATGTGGGCATCGGGCTGCGGGAAGCTGCTGCGCTTGGCGGCCAGCTGGGAACGGTCACTGGTCACGGCCACGCAGCGGCCGCCGAGGTAGGCGGCGTAGGTCTGGTCGCCAGTCTGGAATTTGAGCGGGGTGTAGGCGATGCCCTGCTCGCGCATGCGATCGGCCAGGTTGAGCTCGGTGGTGGTGCCGCTCTCCACGCAGATCGGCTTGCCGGCCAGATCCTTGAGGGTCTTGATGCCGCTGGCCACCGGGGCCATCAGGCCCTGGCCGTCATAGAAGGTGGTGGGACCGAAGGAAATGCCGTTGCCGCCGGCTGAATCGCGGCTCAAGGTCATGGTGGTGTTGCGGGCCAGCATGTCCACCTCGCCGCTGGCGAGGGCCGCAAAGCGCTCACTGGAGTTGAGGTCGCGGTACTCCACCTTCGACGGATCGCCGAGTACGGCGGCGGCCACGGCCCGGCAGGTGTCGGCATCTAGGCCGCTGTAGGTGCCGTCGGGGCCGAGGAAGCTGAAGCCCGGCAGCTTGCCATCCACGCCGCAGACGAGCTTGCCGCGGCTGCGGATCGTGTCCATCTTCTGGCTCTGCACCCCTTCGCCGCCGCCTCCGTCGTTGGCGCAGCTGGTCAGCAGCAGGGACAGCACCACCGGAGCCGCCGCCAGCAGGGATCGCAGACGCAGTGATTGCAGGCGCGGTGATCGCAGCTGAAGCATCAGGGGCTGTGGCGAAGTGAGCGCAGTTTGCCAGCAGGACACAAGGAGTGCCGGTCACAACGCCCACACGTTGCACGACCGCTCCCGATCCCCTCAGGCGAGGGCGATGATGGCCAGCAGGTCCGGGCCTGGCTCGCCGTTTGATGTCCGTTTCCTCCGCTGCGCCGGACCCGGTTTCCCCTTCCCTGGTGATGCGTCGCCCGGACGATTGGCACGTGCATCTGCGCGACGGCCCGCTGCTCAATGCGGTGGTGGCTGCCACGGCGCGGGCGTTCGGCCGGGCAATCGTGATGCCCAACCTGAGCCCGCCGATCACCACAGCGGCGATGGCCGAGGCCTACCGCCAGCGGATCCTGGCCGCCCTGCCGCCGGGCAGTGGCTTCCAGCCGCTGATGACCGCCTACCTCACCGACACGATCGATCCGGCGGAACTGGAGCGAGGCCATGCGGCCGGCATCTTCACGGCCGTGAAGCTCTATCCGGCCAACGCCACCACCAATTCGGCCCACGGCGTCACCGACATCGCCAGGCTCACACCCGTGTTCGAGACGCTGGAGCGCATCGGCATGCCGCTGCTCCTGCACGGTGAGGTCACCGACGCGGAGATCGACATCTTCGATCGCGAAGCGGTTTTTATTGAGCGGCACCTGAAGCCGCTGCTGGAGCGCTATCCCCGCATGCGGGTGGTGCTCGAGCACATCACCACCAGCGAAGCGGTGGCCTTCGTGGAGAGCCAGGCGGGTGGCGACAACCCACGCCTGTGCGCCACGATCACCCCCCACCACCTGCAGCTCAACCGCAACGCGATGTTCAGCGGTGGGATCTGGCCCGACTTCTACTGCCTGCCGGTGATCAAGCGGGAACGGCACCGCCTGGCCCTGCGCCGTGCCGCCGTCTCCGGCAACCCCTGCTTCTTCCTCGGCACCGATTCCGCCCCCCATCGTCGCTCCGCCAAGGAAGCGGCCTGCGGCTGCGCCGGCATCTTCAATGCGCCCCATGCGCTGGAGAGCTACGCGCAGGTGTTCGAGCAGGAGGGGGCGCTGCACCGGCTCGAAGCCTTCGCGTCGCTCTACGGTCCCCGCTTCTACGGCCTGCCGCCCCACGAGCAGACCGTGGAATTGCGCCGCGAGCCGGTGCCGGTGCCCCGACGCCTGGAGCTGGCCGATGGCAACGGCGGTGTGGAGGTGCTGGTGCCGTTCCATGCCGGCCAGACCCTGCCCTGGCGCCTGGTCGACTGAGGCGGATGATCGACCCCTAGGCGGGCAAGAAGTCACAGCCTGAGGGTCTTAAACCCAAGCCTGCACAAGCTGATCGACTTCCCCTTTTTTCAGGCCAGTGGGTGTAACCGTCACTGTGAAACCGTTCAATGGCCAAGCGACCAGCCTCAGAGCTGTGGCTGTGCGTCGTTCCGCCGTTGGGGAACTTCGGGGTTGGCTGTCCGCAGCCGGCGGGAGGCCAACCGTTCACAGACCCGACTGGGCAAGTTCACAGGCTTCATCGACGCAGCTCGTCATCACCGGCGCAGAAACCTGCCGGCGCGATGGCCAACCTTTGCGAAACGGCAATGGCACAGAGCTGGACAGAAGACTGTCCGTGGCGAAATGATCTGGCTGGCCTGAAGGAGTGGTTTTGTGCTTTTGAACTAACGTATCGACGCAGACAGATGCCTTCGGTTAGACTCATCACTCTTTTGTATGACATCCCAAGCACCCTCTTATCCATGGCCCAATGACCCTTATGTGCCTATCCCAATAACCCTTCTGTGGATGAGCCAATCACTCACCTGTCTAAGCCTAATCTAAGACTAAATCACCCTCCTAGGCACGCCCCAATCACTCCCTGTGGATGGCCCGGCCAGCTGCCTGGAGAACAGGATCCGGCGGAATCGTTGAGGAGTTTCCCTTGTGGAGTTCTCCCTTCGTAGGGAATGAGATCCCTCACTGCACAGGAGTGGAGAGGCCTCAGCGAGTGTCGTTTCAGCGACGCCATCACGTGCTTGTACCGAGAACGCCTTCCCACCACCAATGACAGAACTGATCATCATCTTTGCGGCTGCTGCTTTTGGCGGCTTGCTGGCATCCCTGCTGAAGCAGCCAGTGATCCTGGGCTATTTGCTTGCGGGTGTGATTGTTGGCCCTTTTGAGCTTGGGTTGATTGGGAATTACGAAGAAGTTGAAACCATTGCCGAATTAGGCGTCACGTTCCTGCTTTTCACAATCGGCGTTGAATTTTCCCTGGCAGAGCTGAATAAGGTTAAAAAGATTGCGTTGGGTGGTGGTGGCTTGCAGCTGCTCCTCACAATTTCTCTGACGGCTCTGGTGGCAGTGACTGTGGGCTGGGTCACCACTGTTCCGCAGGGCATCTTCCTTGGCGAATTGGTTTCGCTCTCGTCCACTGCCGTCGTCATCAAAGCTTTGGCAGAACAGGATGAAATGGCTACGGCCCATGGACAGGTCATGCTTGGAATCTTGATTGTCCAGGATCTTGCCCTTGGCTTGATGCTTGCGATCCTGCCAGCTCTCAATAGCCCGATAGAAGAACTCGGCTATGCCATTGGTTTCGCTGTCCTGAAACTTGCTCTGTTCGCCCTGGGTGCCTATGTGGTGGGCAGGTGGCTCATTCCTCCTTACTTGCAACTGCTGGCAAAGACGGAAAGCCATGAACTCTTCCTGCTTGGTGTCGTCACACTTTGCCTTTGCATTGCACTGCTCACTGGAAAAATTGGACTCTCAACCGAAATGGGTGCCTTTGTTGCAGGTCTGATGATTTCGGAGGTTGAATATTCTGATCAAACTCTTGATTACGTGGAGCCAATCCGGGATATCTGCGCAGCGGCGTTCTTTGCCGCCATTGGCATCTTGATCGATCCCGTTTTCCTCTGGAATAATCTGCCGCTCATTCTGGGCTTGGTCGCCCTTGTTTTGATCGGCAAGTCGTTGATCACTGCACCCTTGGTGTTCTTGTTTAAGTATCCGCTGAAGACAGCCATCATTTCAGGGCTTGGATTGGCTCAGATTGGTGAGTTTTCTTTTGTGCTGGCAGGCCAAGGCAGCAAGTTCGGCTTGATCTCAGACAATGTCTATTCGTTGATTCTGGGCACAACTGCGGTCACGTTGATTGTTACGCCTTTCGTTCTCCAGTGGCTGCCTGCGCTGTTGGAGAGAGTCGAATCTTTCTCATGGTTTGCACAAGCCGATGGCGCGATGGAAGCCTCCTCAGAGGTTGCGTCTCTGCGCAACCATATTGTGGTCTGCGGCTATGGAAGAGTTGGCAGCAACATTGTGAAGCTGTTGCTTGAGCGCGACTATCCCGTCATGGTCATCGAGCAGTCCGAGCAGTATGTGCAGAAGCTGAGAGAGGCAAAGATTCCATACATTTTTGGCAATGCAGCAAGTGCGCTCGTCCTTGAAAAGGCAGGGGTCACACAGGCCAAAGGCATGGCGATCGCCTTGCCCGACCCCATGAGCATTCGGCTGTGCCTGAAGCGATCCCTGGTGCTCAATCCTGAATTGGATCTGGTGGTACGTGCAAGCACTGAGGGAGAGATTGAACCTCTCTACCAAATGGGCGCAAGAGAAGTTGTACAGCCGGAGTTTGAAGCCAGCCTGGAGCTTTCAACCCATCTGTTCTCCACCTTGGGTATCCCCTCACTGGCTATCCAGCAAAACATCCAGCAGATTCGAGATTCTCATTACTCCACCTTGAGGCCTCAGCAATCCAAAGACCAGATCCTCAAGGAAATCAAGGATGCAACGAGGACGATGACAACCAAGCTCTATCCTCTTCCGCCGCAATCCGCTTTGCTTGGTACATCCATTGCCCAATCTCAGCTTCGATCGTTAACGGGCGTCATCCTGATGGCAGTGACCCGAGCCAATGGCGACCAAATCGACTATCCAGAGGCCGATACCCTGTTTGAGGAAGGCGACACCTACTTGTTGGTGGGCGAGGCAGATGAGCTGGCTGCCTTCAAGAAGCTTGCCACTGGGTCAGTGTCCAACCTTCCGCAAGCGGGTGACTCCTCCGTTTGGATCCGTATCAAGGACAAAAGTGCACTGGCAGGAAAAAGCTTGGCTCAACTGGAGGTTCAACAGCAATTCGGCGTCACTGTTCAGGCCATCCGCAGAAAGGGAAAGAATCTGCGCTTCCCCAATGGCAACGCAACAGTTCAGGCGGGAGATCAACTCCTCGTTTTTGGCTCAGCAACCTGTCTTGCCAATCTGAACACCACAATCCATCACAAGTCTGAAGGCGCCACACTGCTCTCCGACTGAGTCGTTCCTTTGCTGGCCAGGAGGTTGTTGGCTCTCGAAGAGGCAGCTGCGTTTCATAGACGCTGCTGATTCCCATTAGGCCTGCTGGTTCTGGCCTCTGAGCTCAGCCCTTGGAAGGCGCGGCACTGCCGCCCAGCAGGCTGGCCTGGTCGCTGTTGAGCCGGCCGGCGGCCAGCAGCACGCTGGTGATGCGCGGGATCGTCAGCACCGCATGGGTGCGGTAGCCCGCGTCTGCCAGGCGTTGGCGGGCCTGGCCGCCATGGTCGATGAACACCACCACGTCATGCACGACAAGGCCGGAGGTCTCCAGCTTGGCGATGCCCTCCAACACGCTGCCGCCGGTGATCAGGATGTCGTCCACCACCACCACGGTTTCGCCCTCGTTGAAGTCGCCCTCGATCAACCGCCGCGCTCCATGGGCCTTCACTTCCTTGCGGGGATAGATCAGCGGCAGGTGCAGCTTCAGCGACAGGCCGGTGGCGGTGGGCAGCGATCCGTAGGGAATGCCGGCGATCCGATCGAAGCGCAGCCCTTCCAGCTGGCCGGCGTAAGCATGCAGCACCCGGTGGAAAAGGTTGGGGTCGGAAATGATCTGGCGCAGATCGATGTAGTAATTGAAGATGGCGCCGGAAGCCTGCACGTACTCACCGAACAGCAGGCAGCCCACGTCGAACAGTTCCACGATCAGCTCATCGAGCGGATCGACGCTGCTGACACGGTTGTTGCCCTGCGCACCCTCCCGCTTCGCACGGCCGCTCCCGGCGCCAAGCGCGCCTGTGCTGCGCCGGGGGCCGTTGCCCGGTGCGTTCTGCGCAGGCGCTGCACTTCCTTGAGCGGCGGCTCTGGCACCGGCCGCCCCAGCTGAGGTGGCATTGCGCGAGCGACCACCGCCTTTCCCAGCCCCACCACCGATGACAGCACCACCACGTGCTGCAGCCTCGCTCGCAGCAACCTCCTCCTGATCGCTCTTGCTCTCAGCCTGAGCACTCTCGCTCTCGACCTCGGCACTGTCGTCGAGGTCTGTAGCGGGCCCCTCTGGCGCCGGCAGCCACAGGTCGCAGCGGTCGGCCACGTTGCTGAGCCAGCGGTGCCGCATGGTTTCGATCTGGATGCGCAGGGCGCTGGTGCCGGCCGCCATCCCTTTCTCCACCAGCAGGTGCTGGGGCAGGGGCAGCAGCAGGCCGTCGCCGGAGGCATTGAGGCCCGCCTGCAGCAGAGCTTCCAGCCGCTCCTCCTGCTCCCAGAGGCTGCGCAGGATCAGGAAGCGTTCCGGAGCCGCGCTGCGCACCCGCGCCAGCACCGCTGGATCACTGGTGCCCACCTCCAGCAGCAGTTGCTCGGCGGTGGCCCACAACTGGCTTTCGCGCACCACCGTTGTGTACAACGGCCGGTCTTCGTCGGGGTGGTGCTGAAACACCCGGGCGCCGGGGTTGGAGCTGTGGCAGGTGATCACCACGGCCCGGTCGGGGTAGAGCAGGAACGGGGCGACGATGTCCTGGCCGGCCAGGGGCGAGAGGGTAAGGGCATCAGCGCCCAGCTCGCGGAACACGTACTGGGCCAGGGCCGAGGAGGTGTTCAGATCGCCGTGCTTGGCATCCAGGATCAGTGGCATGTCGCGCGGCACCAGCTCGCGCACTTCGTGCAGCAGCTCGATGCCGATCGGCCCGAGCGCCTGGTAGAAGCCGAGGCTCGGCTTGTAGGCGCAGACGTGATCACCGGTGGCGTCGATCACCGCCTTGATCCAGCGCCGTGCCTGAGCCAGGAACGAGCCGCTGGAGGGGTGATGGCGGGTCCAGGTCTGCAGCATCTCCGGGTTGGGGTCCAAACCGGTGATCAGCAGCGACTGGCGGCTCGCCATCGCATCAGTGAGTTTGACGAAGAAGTTCATCGTTCTGCGGTCAGCATGGCAGTGTGCGCGGATCTGGCAGCCTTTCCGCAGCCGCAATGGCGGTCGGTGAGTCGGTGACTCAGGGAGTGGCTCAGTCAGTGAGTGGCTCAGTTGGTCAGCCGGAGCGGTTCATGCGGCTGATCCAGTCGGCGGAGATCTCCTTCGGGCACACGGCGGCGCACTCCAGCTGGTTGCTGCAGCTTCCGAAGCCCTCGGTCGCCATGGCGGACTGCAGGGCGGCGGAGCGCCGCTGCCGCTCCGGTTGCCCCTGGGGCAGCAGGGCCAGATGGCCCAGCTTGGCGGCCACGAACAGGCTGGCGGAGGCGTTGGGGCAGGCGGCCACGCAGGCACCGCAGCCGATGCAGCTGGCGGCGGCGAAGGCCTGCTCCGCCTGCTCGCGGCCCACCAGCAGCGCATTGGCCGCCTGAGCGCTGCCCGTGTTCACCGACACGTAGCCGCCGGCCGCGAGCACCCGGTCGAAGGCGGAGCGGTCGACGCTGAGGTCCTGCTGCAGGGGAAAGGCTCGGGCGCGCCAGGGTTCAAGCGTGAGCGTGTCGCCGTCACGGAAGTGGCGCAGGTAGAGCTGGCAGACGCTGGTGGCGCGCTGGGGGCCGTGGGCCTGACCGTTCACCATGAAGCCGCAGGCGCCGCAGATGCCCTCGCGGCAATCGTGATCGAAGCTCACCGGCCGCTCACCGGCCATCAGCAACTGTTCGTTGAGGCGATCGAGCGCCTCCAGCAGCGAGAGATCGGGGCTGAGTTCCTCCAGCAGGTAGCTCACGAAGGCGCCGGGCTGCGGCGGGCTCTCCTGACGCCAGATCCGCAGCGTGAGCCGGAGGGAAGCGCTGCTCATCGGTAGTTGCGCCGGCTGGGCGTGGCGTGCCGGTAGTGGAGCGGCTCGCAGTGGCGGATCGGTTCCTCGCCCTCGCCGTTCCACTGCCAGGCGGCGATGTGGCAGAAGTTGTCGTCGTCGCGGAGCGCTTCGCCATCGGCGCTCTGGTGCTCCTCGCGGAAGTGGGCGCCGCAGGATTCCTCCCGCGCCAGCGCATCGCGCAGCATGAGGCCGGCCAGCTGCAGGAAGTCCTCCAGCCGCAGCGCCTTCTCCAGCTCGGGACTGCGCCCCGCACGCGGTTCCGGCAGGCGCAGCTCCTTGGCGAAGGCCTGCTCCAGCGCCCGTACCTCAGCCATGGCGGCACCCAGGTCGTCGGCGTGGCGGCTGATGCCGCAGGCCCCGATCATGATCTCCCCCAGCTGCCGGTGCAGGCTGTCGCAGCTGCGGCCGCCGTTTGGGCTGCCGAGGCCGTCGATGCGGGCCTGCACCGTGGCGATGGCGTCGCGGCAGGCCGGGTGATCGGAGTTCACCGCGGTATGCACGTGGCCCGCCAGCCAGCCGCTCACCGTGGCCGGGGCGATGAACAGGCCATCGGCGAGGCCCTGCATCAGGGCGCTGGCGCCCAGCCGGTTGGCGCCGTGTTCGGAGAAGTTGGCCTCACCGAGCACGAACAGTCCGGGGATGGTGCTCATCAGGTTGTAGTCGACCCAGAGCCCCCCCATCGTGTAGTGCGGCGCCGGGTAGATGCGCATCGGTTCGGCATAGGGATCGCTGCCGGTGATGCGTTCATACATGGCGAAGAGATTGCCGTAGCGGCTTTCGATCGCAGCGCGTCCCTCACGACGGATCGTGTCGCTGAAATCGAGATAGACCGAGCGGCCGCCGGGGCCCACCCCGTGGCCCTCCAGGCAGCGTTCCCTGGCCCGGCGCGAAGCGACATCACGGGGCACCATGTTGCCGTAGGTGGGGTATTGGCGTTCCAGGAAGTAATCCCGCTCGGCTTCGGGGATGGCGTGCGGTGGTCGCGTCTCGCCTGCCTGGGCCGGCAACCACACGCGGCCGTCGTTGCGCAGGCTTTCACTCATCAGCGTGAGCTTGCTCTGGCCTGGATCGCCGCTGGGGATGCAGGTGGGATGGATCTGGGTGAAGCAGGGGTTGGCGAAGGCGGCACCGCGCCGGTGCGCCCGCCAGATGGCGCTGGCATTGGATTTCACCGCGTTGGTGGAGCGGTGGAACACGTTGCTGTAACCGCCGCTGGCCAGCAGCACCGCATGGGCGGTGTGGGCCTCAAGCCGGCCGCTGGCCTGCACCCGGCACACCACCCCGCGCGCCACCCCCTCCACCGTGATCAGATCCAGCACGTCCCGTTGGGTGAGCAGCTCCACCCGGCCGGCGTCCACCTGGCGCAGCAGGGCCTGCACGGCGCCGTACAGCAGCTGCTGGCCGGTCTGGCCACGGGCGTAGAAGGTGCGGCTCACCAGGGCGCCGCCGAAGCTGCGGTTGGCCAGGGTGCCGCCGTACTCCCGCGCGAAGGGCACCCCCTGGGCCACGCACTGGTCGATGATCGCCCCGCTGATTTCAGCCAGGCGGTGGCAGCCGGCTTCGCGGGCACGGAAGTCGCCCCCCTTCACCGTGTCGAGGAACAGCCGCTCAATGCTGTCGCCGTCATTCTGATAGTTGCGGGCGGCGTTGATGCCCCCCTGCGCCGCCACCGAATGGGCCCGCCGCGGGCTGTCGTGATAGGTGAGCAGGGTCACGCGGAAGCCCTGCTCCGCCAGCGTGGCGGCGGCGGAGGCCCCCGCCAGCCCGCTGCCCACCACCAGCACCTTGAAGCGCCGCTTGTTGATCGGGCTGATCAGCGGCAGCTCGCGGCGCCGCTGCGTCCAGGCGTCATGGATCGGCCCGCTGGGCAGCTGGGGATCGAGCTTCATGGCTGCAGGCTCATCAGGCCTCCAGCAGCCCCCGCCACCAGGCCCCCTGCCACACCGGCGGCCAGGCCCGCCACCAGGGCAAAGCCACCGCCCACCAGCACAGCCAGCAGCCAGCCGCCCCTGCGCAGGCCCGCGGCGTTGGCGGCCTCCAGCAGGCCCAGGCTGCGGTGGGCGCTCTCGCTGCCATGCAGCAGATGCAGGGCCAGGGCCACGGCCGCCGCCAGGTAAAGGGCGAGAGCCCAGCGAGAGCTCAGTGCCTGAACCACCGCCTGCGCCTCCAGGCCGGCCGGCGGCCGCTGCCAGCGCAACTGGCGCAGATGCACCACCAGAAACAGCAGCAGCACGCTGCCGCTGAGCGGCGCGGTGCGGGAAGCAAAGGCGGCAAGGCTGTCGGGGCGACGGCTGCGCAGCTGGGCATAGCCGGCCTCGCCGCGGGCGCGGGCAGATTGGAGCACCCGCTGCAGGCTCAGCGCCACGTGGGTGAGGGCTGCCAGGGCCAGCCCCAGTTCCGCCGCCGGCAACCAGGGGCTGGCATGGAGCCAGGCCGCCAGCGCCTCAAAAGCGGCCGGATCGAGCACCAGCTGGGCCACGCCGGCCAGATGGGCCAGCAGGAACACCACCAGCGCAAGGCCACTGGCAGCGATCAACCGGCCGGAAAGCCATGGGGACATGGGCGAGGCGGCCAGGGCAGCGCATCGCCTGTGATTCTGGGCCAGCATCGTGGCCCCTGCTCTGGTTGTGGCCCGTGATCAGGATCCCCGGCTGCCTCGCAGGGCCCGCGCATGTGGCCCTGTTGCTCGCCCTGCCCCTGGTGACGGCCTGCCAGGCCGGGCCGCTCAGTGGCGTTCCGACAGCGGATGCAACGAGTGGCACCCGCCCGCCCTTGGTGGTCAGCCCTGAGGCGCCGCGTGAGGCGGTCCGCCAGGTGCCGGTGGTGGGGGGGCTGGAGCACCCCTGGTCGGTGGCGTGGCTGCCGAGCGGTGATCTGCTGATCACCGAGCGACCCGGCCGGCTGCGGCTGGTGCGGAATGGCCGCCTCGATCCCACCCCGATCGCCGGGGTGCCGGAGGTGCTGGCGCGGGGCCAAGGCGGGCTGCTGGATGTCGCGGTGCATCCGCGCTTCGCCGACAACGGGCTGGTGTATCTCACCTATGCCGCCGGTACGGAAGCGGCGAACCACACCCGCCTGGCCCGGGCCCGCTTCGACGGCCGCGCGCTGCAGGATCTGCAGGTGATCTTTGAAGTGCCCCAGCGCAAGGCGGGCGCCCAGCACTTCGGCTCCCGCCTGCTGTGGCTGCCCGATGGCACCCTGCTGCTGGCGATCGGCGACGGCGGCAATCCACCCGTGCAGCTCGATGGGGCCCTGATCCGTGTGCAGGCCCAGAACCGCGCCAGCGCCCTCGGCAAGATCCTGCACCTCACCGACACGGGCCGGTCGGTGCGCGCCGCCGCTTTGCGCAGCACCTCGGGCGGGCCGTAGCGGCGCTGCACGATCGCCCGCATGGTGTCTGGAGGCACGGGATCGGGCTGCGACGGTGCCGGCATGGTGTCACGGCAGGCAGAGATCGGCCGGAGATTCCGGGGGCGTTTGCCTTTGTGTCGGCCATGACAGTGCCGCAACAAGGCGGCACAATTCGCGCTCCCGATCAGGAGGCCGGGATCGCCGATCCGCTCCCTCAGCCCGTGTCTAGCCCCCCACCGATGCCCTTCTTCAGACACCGCTGGCTGCGGCGCCTGGTTCTCGTGCTCGTGGCCGTCGCTGCCACGGTGCTGCCGGGATTCGCCATGGGGTCGTTTCCGCCACCACCACCACCGCCACCGCCACCGCCCGCCTCTGCGACTCCGGGGACTGTGGCGGCTCCGGCGACTTCCTCGGTTCCCGTGGCGCAGACGCAGCCGCTCAGCCTCAACCGCGCCGAGATCCGCGGCGTCTGGATGACCGGCAACGACATGCCGGTGCTGCGCGACCGCGACCGGATGCAGCTGGCGGTGGAGCAGCTGGCACGGCTGAACTTCAACACCATCTATCCGGTGGTGTGGAACAGCGGCATCGCCTATTACGCCAGTGCGTCCACCCAGCGCCGCGGCATTCAGTCGTTCACGTTCCGCGGCCTGCAGGGGCAGGACGTTCTCGCCGAGCTGATCCAGGCGGGCCATGCCAAAGGCCTGCTGGTGATCCCCTGGTTCGAATTCGGCTTCATGGCCCCGCCCGGCTCCGAGCTGGCCCGCCTGCATCCGCAATGGCTCACCCGCAAGCAGGACGGCGGCCTGACCTCGATCAGCGCCGCCGGCGAGGTGGTGTGGCTGAACCCGCTGCACCCTGAAGTGCAGGCGTTCATCCTGGAGCTGGTGCAGGAAATCATCAGCCAATACGACGGCGACGGCATCCAGTTCGACGATCACATGAGCCTGCCGAGTGATTTCGGCTATGACGACGTCACCACGGCGTTGTATCGGAAGGAAACCAAAAAGGCCCCTCCCGCCAATCCGCGCGATCCGGCCTGGTTGAAGTGGCGCGCCGACAAGATCAGTGACTTCATGCAGCGGGTGCATGGCACTGTGCATGCGGCCAAGCCCTCAGCGGTGGTGTCTGTGTCGCCGAACTACTACGACTTCGCCTATAAATTGCAGCTCCAGGATTGGCTCGGTTGGATCCGGCGCGGCCTGGTGGATGAGCTGATCGTGCAGCTCTATCGCCCGGATCTTGATTCCTTCCTGCCCCTGCTGGCCGAAGCGGCCCTGCTGGAATCGCGCACCAGGATTCCCACGGCGGTGGCGATCATGACGGGTCAGCGCCAGCGCCTGGTCCCGATGGAGCTGATTCAGGCCCAGGTGAATGCGGTGCGGGAACGCCAGCTCGGGGTGGCCTTCTTCTACTTCGAAACTCTCTGGGACCGGGCCATGGAGCCGCTCAGCGAGCGCAAGCTGGCGTTTCAGCAGTTGTTCCCATCCCCGGCTCCCCGCAGCATGATCTGAGCCTCACCCGTGCTTAGGGATAAGCATTGGGCACAAAGAATTGCTCGTTCATCGGCGGACGCTGGTAATCGCTGCCGCTCTTGCGGGGCGGCAATTCAAACGGCGCCGGTGTCATGTCTTCGTAGGGCACCTTGCTGAGCAAGTGGCGGATGCAGTTGAGGCGTGCACGGCGTTTGTCGTTGGCCTCCACCGTGAACCAGGGGGCTTCGGGGATGTTGGTGTGGGCGAACATCTCGTCTTTCGCCTTGGAGAACTCCACCCAGCGATCGCGCGACTCCAGATCCATCGGACTCAGCTTCCAGCGCCGGGCAGGATCTTCCAGCCGGGAGAGGAACCGGGCCTCCTGTTCTTCATCGCTCACGGAGAACCAGTATTTGATCAGGATGATGCCGCTGCGCACCAGCATCCGCTCGAATTCCGGGCAGGAGAGCATGAATTCATCCACCTGCTCAGGCTTGCAGAAGCCCATCACCTTTTCCACGCCGGCCCGGTTGTACCAGCTGCGATCGAATAGCACGATCTCACCAGAGGAGGGGAAGTTCTCCACATAGCGCTGGAAATACCACTGCGTTTTCTGCTGGTCGGAAGGGGTGCCGAGGGCTACCACATTGCAACCGCGTGGGTTAAGCGGCTCGGTGATGCGCTTGATCGTTCCACCCTTGCCGGCCGCATCACGGCCTTCAAAGAGCAGCACAAGCCTGTAGCCCACATGCTTGATCCAGTACTGCATCTTCACCAGCTCTACCTGCAGGCGAGCCAGCTCTTTCTCGTAGAGCTTCTTGTCGAGTTTGGTTAAACGTCCTTCGGACTGGTCGGAAAAGTCGTCAAGGATCGGCGAGGGGCCGTAGGCATCGCCTGAGCCGAGTGGGTAGGAGAGCGCTTTGCCGTGGCTCTTCTTGTGGCCATTCTTTCCGGATTTGTGTTTCTTGTCCTTCTTGACTTTCTCTTCTTTCAGTTTGTCCTTGGACATCGGCTCACCTCGGCTGCATCATTTGTGTTTAGTCGATGCGCAGGTGCAATCAGTGCAGCATTCACTACCGAGTCACCCCGGTTGAACGCCTACCACCACCCAGCACAGCAGCAGCATCCCTCAGCCCTGCCTGCTGAGCGGTGAGTTTGGCTCAGCTGATGATCAACACCACTCCCAGGGCGGCCACCATCAGCAGGATCGCGCCGGTGGCCAGCAGGGCATGGTTGAGCGCATCGGCGCGGGTTTCGCCCGCCTGCATGGCCACCTCATCGGCGTAGAGGTTGTCATGGTTCTCGAGGTCATGGGTGCGCATGGAAATCCTCGCGGGTTGGCGGTGGGGGGGCCGGTGAGGCACCTTCCACATCAACCCTAAAAACGGTGCCAGTCCCCGTCCAGCGATCCATACCCGGCTTCACGAACGGCCGTCCCCACCCACCATCCGTTGTTCCACCTCACCCCCCGCGGATGTCCGATTCCCTGCCCGATGGTCCGCAACTGCTGGCGCTGGAGTGCGCGAGCCGCCGCAATGGCAGCGGCCTGAGCCCGGCGGCGCTGCGCGGCACGTGGATCCTGCAGCGCACCTGGCCGCGGGGCCGCTCCACCCCTGCAGACCTGTCCAGCACCCTGCTGCGCGGGCTTGGCGCCTCGCTCAGCCTGAGCGCCCCAGCAGCGGCAACCGATGCAGCCGCGTCTGCCGCCTCTGAAGCGGACCCTCTGGAGATCATCAACAGCGTGCGGCTGGGGATGCTGGAGCTGCGGTTCTGCGGCGAGGCCCGGCTGCAGGGCCGGCGCCCCCTGCTGCTGTTCCGCTTCCTGCGTCTGCAGCTGCGGCTGGGCGAACGCACACTGGTGGATCGCCCGCTGCCCGCCGCCGCTCCCTTCAGCAGCCTGCCGGTGGCGGGCCTGCCGTTCTTTGCCCTGATCGCGGCGGATCCCGAGGGGTCGTGGCTGGCGGCACGGGGCAAGGGCGGCGGCCTGGCTCTCTGGCAGCGCGCCAATGCCCGGCGACAGGCCTGAGCCGGCCTCAGGCTGCGCCACACCAGGCCCGGAGGGTTCGCATGGGCACAGCCAGCGGCCCCGATCCCGCGCAGGATCCTGCACACTGAACCCTGTCGTGATGGTTCCTGTCCTGCCCGGAGCACCTGTCCAGCGGATCTACCGGCTCGTCGATCCCCAGGGACAGCCTCACCCCGTGCTCGATGAGGCCTACGACTCGATGGAGGCGGCCTGGGAGGCGGCCTGTGGCTGGTGGCAGGAGCAGCGGGGCGGCCTTGCCGGTGGTCCGGTCGGCATCGGCCTGGAGGTCAGCACCGGCTGTGGCGACTGGCGTACGCTCCGGCATCCCGGCTGCTGAGGGGCCGTTGAGCGCTTCGTCCTTGCCCACCCCTGCGCCCCTGACCACCAGCCTGCGCGGGCGCCAGCTGCTCGCCGATCCGCAGTTCAACAAGGGCACGGCCTTCAGCCGGGCGGAACGGCTCCAGCTGGGCCTGGAGGGGCTGCTGCCCCATGCCGTGGAGTCGCTCGACATCCAGGTGGCCCGGGTGTGGAAGGCCTTCTGCAGCCTGGCCAGCGACATGGAGAAGTTCCGCTTCGCCCACGGCCTGCGCCAGACCAACAGCATCCTGTTCCACCGCTTCCTGGCCGATCACGTCGAAGCGGTGCTGCCGATCGTGTACACCCCCACGGTGGGAACGGCGATCCAGCGCTTCAGCCTCGATTACCGCAGCCCCGCCGGCGGCGTGTTTCTGGCGGCGGCCGATCAGGACCGCTTCGCGGCGGTGCTGCGGCAGGCGGCCAGCGGGCCGATCGATCTGATCCTCGTCACCGATGCGCAGGGCATCCTCGGCATCGGCGATCAGGGGGTGGGCGGCATCGAGATCTGCCAGGGCAAGCTGGCCGTGTACACCCTCTGCGCCGGGCTGGATCCGCACCGGGCGCTGCCGGTGGTGCTCGATGTGGGCACCGACCGGCCCGGGCTGCTCGACGATCCCCTCTATCCCGGCAGCCACCAGCCACGCCTGGCCGGCGCCGCCTACGACGCCCTGATCGCCCGCTTCGTGCAGGCCGTCACCGAGGTGTTTCCGGGGGCCTTGCTGCACTGGGAGGATTTCGGCGTGGGCAATGCCCACCGCAACCTGGCCCGTTACCGGCAGCAGCTGCCCAGCTTCAACGACGACATCCAGGGCACCCGTGGCGTGGCCTGCGCTGTGGTGAGGGCGGCTTCCCAGGGAGCCGGAGTGCCGCTTGCGGAGCATCGCATCGTGGTGTTCGGCGCCGGTACAGCGGGGTGCGGCATCGCCGACGGCCTGGTGCGGCTGCTGCAGCGCAGCGGCCTTTCCGCCACAGAGGCGCGCCAACGTCTGTGGTTGATCGATCGCCACGGGCTGGTGCACACGGGCCAGCCGCCTGAGCAGATCCCGGAGATGGCCCGAGGCTTGGCGCGCCCGCTGGCGGAGCTGGAGGCCTTCCGCCGCGACGCCGCCGGCACGATCGGCCTGCTGGAAGTGGTGGAGCGCGTCTGCCCCACCGTGCTGATCGGCACCTCCACGGTGGCGGGTGCCTTCACTCAGCAGGTGGTGGAACGCATGGCCGCCGCGGTGGCGCGGCCGATCATCCTGCCGCTGTCGAATCCCACCCGGCTGGCAGAGGCCCAACCCGCCGATCTGCTGCGCTGGAGTGAGGGCCGCGCTCTGGTAGCCACCGGCAGTCCGTTTGCGCCGGTGGAGGTGGGGGGGCGGCTGCGCCGCATCGGTCAGTGCAACAACTGCTTCCTGTTCCCCGGCCTGGGTTTCGCCAGCGTGGCGGTGGGGGCCAGCGAAGTGAGCGAAGCGATGATCGATGCGGGCCTGGAGGCGCTGGCGCGGCGCATTCCTGCCTGGAGCGATCCCGAGGCGCCGCTGATGCCGGATCTCACCGAGGTGGCGGTGGTTTCAACAGCAGTGGCGGAAGCGGTGGCCCTAGCGGCGGTGCAAGCCGGCGTGGCCCGCTTCGCCAGCACGGCCGAGCAAGCGCTTGCCTGCCTGGAGCAGGCCCGCTGGCACCCCACCTACCGCGCGGTGGTGGGGGCCTGAGCGAAACGAGCCGCGCGCAGCTCCGGGTTCAGAGCTCGTCTTCCACGCCTGGCAGCACGGTGCAGTCGCTCATCGGGTAGCTGACGCAGAGCAGGGCGAAACCCTGGGCGATCTGGTCGTCGTCGAGGAAGCTCTGATCGGATTGATCCACGCTGCCGGCCAGGATCTTGCCGGCACAGGTGCTGCAGGCACCGGCACGGCAGGAGTACGGCAGGTCGATGCCCTGCTCTTCGGCGGCATCAAGGATGTACTGATCGTCGGGGCAGTCGAAGGTCTTGCCGCCCTCGATCGTGATCGCGTAGGTGGCCATGGTGAGGTCGACGTGGATGACCCACTCGATTTAGGGAGCCGATCGCGGCGCGGATGTGCGGGCGGCTACGGATTGCCGTGGTGCGCGCGCTTGCCGGCAGCGGCATGAACGCATGTGGTGGCATGAACACACGGCCGGGCCCGGCTGGCTCCTGATGGGCCTCCTGCTCTTTACATGGAAACCCGTGTGGAGGGAGTGGAGCGTGATCAGGGTTTGGATCCCGGCGGAGCGGAGCCCCAGCGAACGACGGGTGGCTGCGACGCCGGAAACGGCCCGCCGCCTTGCCGACAAGGGCTGTGCGGTGGCGATCGAGAGTGGCGCCGGCCAGCAGGCGGGCTACGACGACGACAGCTTTGCGGTCAGCGGCGCGGAGATCCTGCCCGCCGGAGCCGCTGAAGGCTGGGAGCGCGCCGATGTGGTGCTCACGGTGGCGCCACCGCGGCTGGAAGCCGAGGGCGGCCCCGGCCATGTGGAGCGTCTGCGCTCCGGCAGCCTGCTGATGGGCCTGCTGGAGCCCTACCAGAACCGCCCCCTGATCGAGCGCCTCTCCCACCAGGGCGTGTCGGCACTGGCGCTGGAGCTGCTGCCCCGCATCAGCCGCGCCCAGACGATGGATGCCCTCTCGTCGCAGGCCAACATCGCCGGCTACAAGGCGGTGCTGCTGGCAGCGGCCGAGCTCGATCGTTTCTTCCCGATGCTGATGACCGCGGCCGGCACGGTGCAGCCGGCCAAGGTGGTGGTGCTCGGCGCCGGCGTGGCCGGTCTGCAGGCGGTGGCCACGGCCCGCCGCCTCGGCGCCGTGGTGAAGGTGAGCGATGTGCGGCCGGCCGCCAAGGAGCAGGTGGAATCGCTCGGTGCCCGCTTCATCGATCCGCCTGAACGCGATGCCCCCGGCGAGGCCGGCGGCTATGCCCGCGAGGCCGGCCTGGCCTTCCTTGAAGCGCAGCGCCAACAGCTGGCCGTGCACCTGGCCGAAGCCGACGCCGTGATCACCACGGCGCTGGTGCCGGGCAGGCCGGCACCGCTGCTGATCACCGAACAGATGCTGGCCGTGATGCGGCCCGGATCGGTGGTGGTGGATCTGGCGGTGGGTCAGGGCGGCAACGTGGCCGGCAGTCAGGCCGACACCACCGTCGAGATCGGCGGGGTGCGGGTGATCGGTGCCGGCCAGTTGCCGGCTTCGGTGCCGCAGCACGCCAGTGCCCTGTATGCGCGCAATGTGTCAGCGCTGCTGGAGCAGCTGCTCGTCGACGACCTGCTCACCATTTCCCCGGAGGACCCCCTGTTGGACCCCTGCCTGATCACCCACGCCGGCGCCTGCCGCCGCCCCGACCTCTGGCCCGCGCTGGTGGAGGTGGCGGCATGAGCGGCGTTCTCAGCGGCACCGAAGCGCTCTGGGTGCTGGTGCTCGGCAGCCTGCTCGGGCTGGAACTGATCGGCAAGGTGCCCCCCACCCTGCACACCCCGTTGATGTCCGGCGCCAACGCCATCAGCGGCATCACCCTGCTGGCGGCCCTGGTGCTGATCGCCGAGGCGCCCACACCGGCGCTGCGCCTGCTGGGCGCCACTGCGCTGGGCTTTGCCCTGTTCAACGTGGTCGGGGGCTTCCTCGTCACCGACCGGATGCTGGCCATGTTCAAACGCAAGGGAGCGAACTGATGGGAGAACTGACGCTCGAACTCGGGGCTGTGCTGCTGCTGGCCCTCGGCCTCAAGGGCCTGGCCAAGATCCGCACGGCACGGGCGGCCAATGGCCTGGCGGCCCTGGCCCTGCTGCTGGCGGTGGCCGGTCTGCTGCTGCAACAGGGGTTTGACGGCTGGCCGTGGATGCTGCTGGGTCTGGGGGTGGGCGGTGGCCTTGGCGCCCTGCTCGCTTTCAAGGTGGCGATGACCGCCATGCCCGAAACGGTGGCCCTGTTCAACGGCTGCGGCGGCCTGTCGTCGTTGCTGGTGGCGATCGGCGCCGCCCAGCTGCCCACGCCGCTCGACCTGCTGGGTCAGGTGTCGGTGCTGGCCTCGGTGCTGGTGGGCGCCATCACCTTCAGCGGCTCGCTGGTGGCGATGGGCAAGCTGCAGGAATGGCTGGGCACCCCCGGCTGGACCCAGAAACCCCAACGCCACGCGATCAACATCACCCTGGCGGTGGCCTCTTTGGTGTGCTGCGGCCTGGTGCTCAAAGGCATGGCGGTGGCGCTTATTCCGCTCACCGTGCTGTCGCTGCTGCTGGGCGTGGGCCTCACCCTGCCGGTGGGCGGCGCCGACATGCCGGTGGTGATCTCGCTGCTCAACTCTTATTCCGGTGTGGCCGCAGCAGCAGCTGGCTTCGTGGTGGGCAGCGAGCTGCTGATCGTGGCGGGCGCCATGGTGGGAGCGGCGGGCCTGATCCTCACCCAGGTGATGTGCACGGCGATGAACCGCTCGCTCACCTCGGTGCTGTTCGGCGGTGCCATGGGGGCAGCGCCGGCGGCCGGCGCCGATGGCGCCAAGGATGAGGGGTACAAGAACGTCACCTCCTGCAGCGCCGAGGAATGTGCGCTCACGCTTGAGGCAGCCGAGCGGGTGGTGTTCGTGCCGGGCTACGGCCTGGCGGTGGCCCAGGCGCAGCACAGCCTCAAGGAGCTGGCCAAGCTGCTGGAGCAGCAGGGCATCGCCGTGAGTTATGCGATCCACCCGGTGGCCGGCCGCATGCCGGGCCACATGAATGTGCTGCTGGCTGAGGCCGATGTGCCCTACGACCAGCTGATCGAGATGGACACGATCAACCCGGAGTTCCCCCGCACCGATGTGGTGATCGTGCTGGGCGCCAACGATGTGGTGAACCCCCGCGCCAAGAGTGATCCCGGCAGCCCCCTTTACGGCATGCCCGTGCTTGAGGTGGATCAGGCCCGCTCGGTGTTCGTGGTGAAGCGAAGCCTGGGCTCCGGCTACGCCGGCATCCGCAACGACCTGTTCGAACTCCCCCAGACCTCGATGGTGTTCGGCGACGCCAAACAGGTGCTGCAGACCCTGCTGCAGGAACTGCGTGCTCTGGGCGTCGGCAAGGTGCCGGCGGGGGCTGGGGCGGGGCGCTGAGGAGCAAGAGCTCGCTTCCTGCCACCAGAGCAACAACTCGAGATACCAGATGGCTCTGATTGCGATTCTTCCTTTGCGGGAAAAAATCGTTCTGCCGAGCTGTCTGGCTCACTTTTTTCGGCCCCAACCAAGAATGCACGAAATCACGCCGCCGTTTTCTTGCATTCAGTTGTATTTGAGTAGCATCTGACAGACATTGTCATAACGATGAAGGCAACATGAGAAGGTTCTCATTGTTCGGTCATCGGGAAAATGAGCCGATAACTTTGTTGAGTGTTCCTCCTACTTGAGAACTCGACATGACAACCCTCACTGTTAGTGGTGATCGTCTCGGCGAAGCCCTGCAATTTGATTCCAATGCTTCCATAACCAGCGTCGAAGTCGGGCGTGTCTGGTTCAGTGCCACCGATACGGTGCGGATCACCTTTGCTCCCGCCAGCTTCAACGCCCAGACCGGTGCTCTGATCGGTGGTGCTGGTGCCGTCATCGGTCTGACTGTCACCACCGCCGCTGGACAGGTGACCACCTTTGGAGTCTCCAGTGCGAATGCATTGGATGTGGATCCAGATCAATCGAAGAATGGTGCCGACTTCTTCTATATTTCCGAATCGCCTGCTGTTGGTGTGGGTGGCGCCTATGCCGGCTTGCAGCTTGAGAAAATTCTGGTGGCTGATCAGCCGCTCACAGCAGCCAGCCTCGTTCCCTTCAACAACACGGGTGGCTATCTCCCCACCACTGGTTCGGTCACGCCGCCATCGCCACAACTCACCGGAACAGCCGGCGATGACGTGCTCACCGGCACCGCTGCCGGCGACACCATGAACGGCCTGAATGGCAATGATGCGATCCGTTCCCTTGGCGGCAACGACATCGTTTTCGGTGGTGATGGCAACGACATCATCGATGGTGGCGCCGGTGCCGATCGCCTCAACGGCGATGCTGGCAATGATCTGCTCTGGGGCGGCGGCGGTGCTGACCAGCTGGTTGGTGGTGCCGGCGATGACCTGATCGACGGCGGCCTGCAAAGTGACAGGCTCACGGGTGGTGCAGGCGGTGATGTGTTCATCTTCGGCGCTGGCGATACGGTGCTCGACTTCAGCCGCGTTCAGGGAGACCAGATCCACTTCGCGGCCTCACTGGGCCTTTCCGAAGCGTCGATCAACATCAGCACCACGTCCCAGGGCACCGTGCTCTCGTTTGCTGGCTCCTCTGGAAGCATGCTGCTGCAGGGGTACTTCGGCGGCTTTGATCCCGGAAACGACTTCAAGTTCGATTACGTGCCGACCTTCGATTTCATCTGACCTCATCGATCGTGATTGTCGCCCGTCAGGCTGTTGGCCTGGCGGGTTTCTTCCTGCATTCATTGCTCACGCTTTGATCAGTTCTCTGAACGGGGCTGTTGATGCTTTGTGTGTCAGCGTTAGTCCAGGCTCAACGCCAGTGCGAATGCATCGCTTCCAGCAGCGGTGGCGCCTTACCTTTACTGCTCAATTCCGTACACCTTGGAAGGTCACATGCCGCAAGCGGGGTTCTTTGGTGAGGTTCGCACGCGGCTGTTGGTGTTCTATGCCGTGATGCTGTCTGTGCTGATTGGTCTGACGGTGCCACTCAGTAAGCATCTGCTGTTGCTTCAGCTGCACCAGCGTGAGCAAACCAGCCTGGGCGAGAGCATTCAAGACTTCGAGCACTACATGCGGCCATTACTTACCGCCGAAGCTGCTCCTTCCAGTCCTGAGCTTGCCGGGCATATGAAGAGTTTTCTCACGAAGATCCTTCCTGAAGACGACACCTTCTTCATCCTGATCATCAATGGAGAGTTTCAGCGCTCGAGCCCAGTGGCTCTGCCTCACCCCATGCGGCCGGGATCTGTCTTGATGCGGCAGTGGGAAGCCACCACAAAGCTTGCTTCAGGCAAGGTGGATGAAGCTGATCCCGAGGTGGGAACCATCCTGTATTCGGCCGTTCCTGTTGAAGTGGATGGCCGGGTGCAAGCTGTGTTCGTGGCGGCACGTACCACTGCCGGCGAACTTGCTGAGGTTGGCGATTTCACCTCCATCTTGATTCAGATTGTTGTTGGCATTCTGATCACGTCGCTGTTGTTTCTCTGGATTCTTTCCAAGGCGGTGCTGGCTCCCCTCCAGCTACTCGCCAGCACCACGCGTTCGATCACGGCCACGAATCTCAAGCAGCGTTTGCCCGTTACCGGCAGAGGCGAACTGGGGGACATCACCCTCAGCTTCAACGCCATGATGGACCGCCTGGAAGCCTTGATCATTTCCCAGAAGGAATTCATCCAAGATGCGGGGCATGAATTACGCACACCAATCACAGTGATCAGGGGCAATATCGAGCTGCTTCTTCAGGACGATGATGAGGAGGCTCGCCGTGAAACAGTACGCCTCGTGCTGGATGAAGTCGACAGGATCGCCAGGCTGGTTGCTGAGCTTTCCCTGCTGGCCCAATCCCAACGCCCTGAATTCCTGGTGCTCAGTGACCTTGATGTGCATCGCTTCACCCAGGATATCTACCAGAAGGCCAGGATTCTCGCCCCGCGCCGCTGGTCGTTGGCATGCACGGCCCAGACAATGATGGAGGCCGATGAACAACGCCTCACCCAGTGCATGATGAACCTTGCACTCAATGCCACCCAGCACACCAGTGAATGTGATCGCATTGAGCTGGGCTCTTCCCTCGCTGCCGATGGCTCCATCCGCTTCTGGGTCTCAGACAGCGGTGAGGGAATCCCTGAGCGCATCCAGCCGCAGGTGTTCAAACGCTTCTTCAAGGGCAGAAGCCGCACCCAGGCTGAGCATCATTCGGGTCTTGGTCTGTCGATCGTCAGGGCTATCGTGAACGCCCACCACGGCCGGATTGAACTCCTCAGCCAGCCAAACCGCGGCACGACCTTCACCTTGATTTTTCCCGCACGGCAACCTGTGCTGCTGCGCGACTTTTCCCCTGAGCCATGGCCTGCATCCTGATCGCCGAAGACGAGCCACGCATCTCTCGCTTCATTGAAAAGGGGTTGCGTGCTCAGGGCTACGACGTGGTGCACACGCCATCCGGTGATGGCGTGGTCGACATCCTTTCTGCCTCCCCCATCGATCTGTTATTGCTGGATCTTGGCCTCCCGGGCCTTGATGGCACCAATGTTCTCGAGGCGATGCGGGGTCAGGGCATTGAAACCCCGGTGATTGTTCTCACCGCCCGCGATGATCTCAGCACCAAGGTGGCCAGCCTGGATGCTGGCGCTGATGACTACATCACCAAACCGTTTCGCTTTGATGAACTGCTGGCGCGCATCCGTGCCCGTCTGCGCACGTCCTCTGCCCGCTTGGCCCTGGCTCCGAATTCGCAGCCGATTCAGCTTCAGCACTGCGGCATCACCATGAACCTGCGGGCACGTCAGGTGTTCCTCGAGAGTTTCCCCAACCCTATCGACCTCACGGATCGCGAGTTCCGTTTGTTGGAGTTGTTCCTCAGCAACCCGCTGGCCATCCACAGCCGCGAGCAGATTCTCGACCATGTCTGGGGCTATGGCCACGATCCCCAGTCCAACATTGTGGACGTCTATATCGGTTATCTCCGTCGCAAAATCGACTCCCACCGCATCGAAACGATCCGTGGGATCGGCTACCGCCTTTCAAGCCGCTGAGATCACCCATGCCTTGGCTCAGGACTTGGCTGCTTGTTGTGGTTGGCCACCAGATTGTTCCTGCCTGCAGCTGAGCGAGCCACTGTTCGCTGGCATCCCAGCGATGTTGGCCTCCCAGTCCTTACCCATGCGTTTGCTCGTTCCGGCCGCTTGGCTGCTTGGCACAACAGCCACCCTGAAGACATCAAGCCGGATCAGGCTCCACCCTCGGGCGTGCTTGGTGGCTCCCTCTAGGCTTGGGGCACCATGCGAGCCGCTCCGATCACCCTTCTGACCCACCCAGCTCCGGGACAGGAGCAACCCAGCGGCGGTCGCCGCACGCCACCCATCCGTCGCCTTCAGGCAGAGGAGCAGGCACCGCAGCAGCGGCCTGTGCTGACGGACCTTCCTGATGCCGGCGTCTCCTTTGATTCGCTTGGTCTCTCGGAGCCGCTGCTCAAGGCGATCGCGGCCAAGGGCTACACGGTGCCGTCGCCGATCCAGCTGCAGTCAATTCCAGCGGTGCTCGCTGGCCACGATGTGATGGCGGCTGCCCAGACAGGCACCGGCAAAACCGCCGGCTTCACCCTGCCGATGCTGGAGCGCCTTCAGCACGGCCCCCACGCCCGCAACAACCAGGTGCGCTCCCTGGTGCTCACGCCCACGCGCGAGCTGGCGGCCCAGGTGGCGGAAAGCGTGCAGGTCTATGGGCGCTATCTCGATCTGCGCAGCGATGTGGTCTTCGGCGGGGTGAAGATCAACCCGCAGATGCAGCGCCTGCGCCGTGGCGCCGACGTGCTGGTGGCCACTCCGGGGCGACTGATGGACCTCTATCAGCAGAACGCCATCCGCTTCGACCGGCTCGAAATCCTCGTGCTTGATGAAGCCGATCGCATGCTCGACATGGGCTTCATCCGCGACATCCAGAAGATCCTGGCTTTGCTGCCGCCGAAGCGGCAGAACCTGCTGTTCTCCGCCACCTTCAACCCCTCGATCCGCAAATTGGCTCAGGGGTTGCTGCACAACCCGGTGCAGCTGCAGGCCACGCCCGAGAACAGGGCCGCTCCGCTGGTGGAGCAGGTGATGCATCCCTGTGACATGGCCCGCAAGGCTGATCTGCTCACCCATCTGGTGCGCCAGGGCGATTGGCGGCAGGTGCTGGTGTTCTCGCGCACCAAGCACGGTGCGAACCGCCTGGCCGATCGCCTCAACCAGGAGGGCCTCACGGCCATGGCCATCCATGGCAACAAGAGTCAGGGCGCTCGCACCCGGGCGCTGGCCACCTTCAAGAGCGGCGAGCTGCGTGTGCTGGTGGCCACCGATCTGGCTGCCCGCGGCCTCGACATCGAGCAGTTGCCCCATGTGGTGAACCTCGATCTGCCCAACGTGGCCGAGGACTACGTGCACCGCATCGGCCGCACGGGCCGTGCCGGCCAGAGTGGCCATGCCATCTCCCTGGTGGCCGCCGAGGAGCATGAGCTGCTGCGGGCGATCGAGCGGATGATCGGCAACCCACTGCCGCGGCTGGAGATCGCCGGGTTTGAGCCCACCATCCTCTCGGCCCCGCCGCTGGATCTCAGCGGTGGGCGGGGCAAGGGTGGACGCCGCTCCGGCGGAGGTGGCGGTGGCCGGCCTGATCGTCCCCCCACCCGCTCCCGCCGGCCGGCGCCGGGCTCCGGGTCTGCCGCCGCCCCGGCGCGGGCTCGTACCCGCCGCCCCTGACCCTCCGCTCAAGCCTGCAGCCCAGTCAACCGGCTCAGGCCGGTGGTGGTGGCGGTGGTGCCGGCCGGAACAGGCTCATCAGTGTTTCCAACGAGGCCGGTAGTTCTCCGGTCGGCTTCCGTGCCGGCAGGGTGAGGCTCTCGATGCTCACATTGCTGAGCGCCAGTCCGACAGCTGCAAAGCTGCTGCGGCACCTCTCTCCCGTGTCGCTGGCCAGCATGGCCAACGATGGCTCCTCCCGCGCTGGGCCAAGGGCACCATCGCGGATCACCTGCCGCAGCTGGCTGGAGATGCCAAGCAGGTGCGGGGCCAGCAGCTCAGTCACCGGTGCAGCCGGCCGTGACGGGCCCTCGATCAGCTGGCGAGCGCCCACGGTACGTAGCACCAGCAGCGGGTCCAGGCACTGGATCGCGCAGAGACCGGAGGCGCTGAAGGTCTCCGGCGAGGGAGCCACCGGACGGAGCGCAGTGGCGACCATCGGCTGCGCACGTCTCTCACCCCAGGGCAGGGCCGTGAAGGGGCGCAGGTCCACCACGTGGATCTGGGCATTGAAGAAGCTGCCTTCCTGCCCCGGCAGGTCGATCAACCCCGCCAGCTTCGGCAGCGACTGGCGCCGCAGCTGATGGCGGCCCGTGAGGAGCACATCGGCCAGCTGATTCCCTACGGCGAACACCGCGGCCTGATCGGCCTCCACCTTCAGCCAGGTGCCCACCCGCAAAGGTGCCTGCGCATGATCCAGGGCCCACAGCAGCGGATCACTACGGCCCCCGTTCTCCATCGCTGCTGCCGGTTCCTGCGCATTCACCGCCGCTCCGGCTCCCTCCATCGCGCCTGTCCTGTCCGCTCGTGGCGTCACTGTATGGAAAGACGCCCGGCCTGAGCAGCAGATCGAAAGGCGCCTGGCCTGAGCAGCAGCGGAACCGCGCTCAGCTCCCGCCGAGCGACCCCTCTGGAGCAGACCCTGCCCCCTTCTCACCCAGCCGGTCACCCGCTTGCAGGCCCAGCTGCTGGAGCAGGGGCTGGCCGCTGGCCGCCTGTTTGCCCTCCAGCTGGGCACTGCGCAGCAGCAGCGGGCAGCCGCCGGTGCCCAGCACCAGCCCCACGCCTGGCAGCAGAGCCAGCACCTCACCGGGTCTCCCTTGCTGCTCAGCCACGCCGGTGGCCAGCGCCCGGACGTCGGCGCTCAGTTGCTCCGCCAGCCTGGCCACCAGCGGCTCGGTGGCGAGCAGCTTGAGCCGCTTGCCCGCCAGCGTGGTGGTGGCGCCGGGGTACAAGCCCATCACTTGGCGGTGGATCGCCAGCGCCGAACGGCTCCAATCCACCGCGAAGTCCTCCTTGCGCAACAACCGCGCCAAGCGCACGCCGTCGTCGCCCTGGGGCCGCAGCCCCAGCCGCTGCCAGCGCTCCGGTTCGGGACCAGGTCCGGCGGCCTCGATCCTCGGCATCGCTTCCACCAGCAGGGTGGCGGTGAGCGCACTGAGCCGGGCTGCCAGCTGCTGGGCGTTCTCGAGCAGGCCGATCGGTAGACGACCTTCCAGCAGCACCGGACCCGTGTCGAGGCCGGTTTCCATCGCCATGATCCCCACCCCTGTCTCCGCGTCGCCTTCGATCAGGCACCACTGGATCGGCCCGGCCCCGCGCCAGCGGGGCAGCAGGGAACCGTGGCCGTTCCAGCAGCCCAGTGGCGGTTGTTGCAGCACCTCGGGCGGCAGCAACTGGCCGAAGGCCACCACCACCGAAAGGTCGGCGCCGAGGGCCGCCAGCTGCAGCTGCACCTCCGGTTCGCGGCGGATGCGGGTGGGCGTGAACACCGGCAGCCCCAGCTCCAGGGCCCGGGCCTTCACCGCCGATGGCTGGGCCGCCGCCCCCCGGCCACGGCGCCGGTCGGGCTGGCTGACCACCCCCACGACTGCGTGGCCGGCAGCCACCAACGCCTCAAGGCTCGGCACGGCGTAGGCCGGCGTGCCCCAGAACAGGATCTTCACAGGGACGTTGTGGGCGGGTGGATCAAACGGTGCCGGTGCCGTTCAGGCGTCGCCGGTCACGGACAGGCCTTCCACCCACACGTGCGGGCAGAGTCCATCGGGGGTGAGCTTGGCCTCCCCTTCAAAGCCGAGGATGCCCTTGAGCACAGCCCGGATGTCACCGGCCACGGTGGCCGCTTCGATCGAGCGCGCTTCGCCGTTGCGGATCAGCCAGCCATCAAACGGCAGTGAGAACGATCCCTGACTCGCCTTCACACCGGCGTGCAGTGCCGAGAGCGAATCGATCCACACCACGCCGTCGGCAGTGTGGCGATCCAGGCCGCTGGCGCCGCCGGAGGAACCGGCGCTTGGCCCCACCTCGAACCAATGCGGCCCCACCGACACCTTGGCGCCCAGGCCCGCATGGCCAGTGGGCTCCACCCCGAAGGCGCGCGCCGTGGCTTCGGAATGCAGGAAGTGGCGCAGCACGCCCCCTTCCACCAGGGCCAGACGCCGCACGGGTGTGCCTTCGCCATCGAAGTTCGAGGCGCCCACATTGCCGGGATGCAGGCCGTTGTCGTGGATGGAGAGAAACGGCACCGCCAGGGTGCTGCCGAGCGCGTCGCGGTCGCTGAGGCTGACGCCGTCGAGCACGGCCCGGGCATTGAACAGGCTGCTGAAGGCGCCGATCAGGTCGAGGAAGGCTTCCGGCGAAAAGATGCAGGTGTAATGCCCTGTCTGGATCGGGGCGTAATCGAGATGGGCGATGGTGCGCTCGGCCGCTTCGGCGATGCAGCCGGCCACATCCAGCTGCGACAGGCCGTAAGCCAGGCGCACGGCGCCGCTGCTGCGGGGTTTGCGGCCCTCCTCTTCACCGCGGGCATAGAGGTAGAGGCTGGCGGTGGTGAGCTTCTGCTCGCGGCAGGCGCCGGCACTGTTGAGGTAGAGGCGCTCGCTGCTGCGCTGGGCCAGGCCGTTGTAAGGAACGGTGGTGATGGCGGCATGGCGGCCGAGCAGGTCGCGCTCCGCTTCCCGCAGGGTGTCCAGCAGCTCGAGGATGCCTCGCGGCTCCACCAGTGGCTGATCAAGCGGTTCGAGCGGGGCCGTGGCCAACGGCGAGAAGGCCGGGATGTCGTCGGCGTTGCCGTAGGCGCTGGCATCGCGGGCACCGCTGAGGGCACGGGCCAGGCCGGCGGGGGAGAGGTCGGAGGTGCTGGTGATGCCCACAAGGCCATCCCCGTTCCAGACCCTCACGGTGATGGCACTGCGCTGGGCGCCCTTGAGCTGCTTGGCTTCGCCGCGGTCCACCTGCACGGAGGTGTCGGTGCTGCAGGCGGCGCCCAGATCCCAGCGCTCGATGCCCAGGCCCTGGGCCAGGTTGCCGAGCTGCTCACTGAGGGCGTGGGCGTCGAGGCCCAAGGTGGTTCCCGCTGTGGTGGTGCTCATGATCAGCGGCCTCCCACGGTGATGGCATCCACCTTGATGTGCGGCTGCCCCACGGTGACGAAGATGCTGCCGCTCACCGAACCGCAGAAGCCGGCTGCCAGCTCCAGATCATTGGCGCACATCGAGAGCCGGGGCATCACCTCTTTGGCTTCACCGATCAAGGTGGCTCCTTTCACGGGCTTGCCGAGGCGACCGTTCTCGATCAGATAGCCCTCCTCCACCGCAAAGTTGAACTGGCCGGTGGGGCCCACGCTGCCGCCACCCATCGATTTGCAGTACAAGCCCCGATCGACCGATTCGATCAGCTGCTCCGGGGTGTGCGGCCCGGCGGCGATGTAGGTGTTGCGCATGCGGCTGGCGGCCGCGAAGGCGTGGCTCTGGCGCCGGCCGCTGCCGGTGCGGGGGTGACCGGTGCGCAGTTCACCGGCGCGGTCGGAGAGGAAACGCTTGAGCACCCCGTTCTCGATCAGCACTGTGCGTTGGGGCGCCATGCCCTCGTCGTCCATCGACAGGCTGCCGAAGGCGCCGTCGCTGAGCCCCTCGTCGATCGCCGTCACGGCGCTGTGGGCGATCGGGGCATCGATCCGGTCGGCGAAGGGGGTGGTGCCCCGCTCCACCTGGGTGGTTTCCAGCAGGTGGCCGCAGGCCTCGTGGAAGATCACACCGCCGAAGCGGTTGGCAAGCACCACCGGGTAGGTGCCCGCTTCCACATACTCGGCATGCAGCATGGCCTGGGTGCTGGCACACAGATCGAGGGCGGCCGTCTGGGCATCCCACTGGCGCAGATCGTCCGGGCGGTCGGTGCTGCCATAACGGCGGCCCTGGCTGGCCCGGTGCTCCCCGTCGGCGGCCAGGGCCGTGAGCCCCACCGACTGGTGCAGCCGGATGTCGCGGGCGAAGGTGCCATCGCTGGCGGCCACCATCACCTCCTGCCAGTCGCGGGCGTAGCTGCCGCGGCGTGCCTGCAGGTGCTGGCCATGCTGTTCCAGCAGGGCGGTGCCCTCCAGCAGCCGGTCGGTGCTTTCCGCCAGGGTCGGGCAGGCACCCAGCCAGTCGCCCTTGGCGAGGGCGTAGTCGCGCAGGTCGGGCAGCCCGTCGAAGCCGCTGATGCCGTTGCTGTTGACCGTGAGGCCCAGCATGCCCAGGGCCTGCTCCAGCGCCACCATCAGGCCCCGCTCGCTGAGGTCGTTGGTGGAGACGAAGCCATCGCGCTCGCCGCGGAACACGCGCACACCGGCGCCGCGGCCGAAAGCCGGGCTCACGCTGGTGATGCGGTCCTGCTCAGCCAGCAAGCCGATGTGGTCAGTGCTCTCCAGGAAAACCTCCACCAGGCTGGCTCCAGCGGCGCGTCCTGAAGCCAGCAAAGGCTCCAGGCGTTGACGCCAGCTGAGGTCAAAACCTTCGAGCGCCAGCAAGGGGCGAGCAGTGGAAGCAACCAAGGAAGTCGGCCTGATCTTGGTGGCTCAGGCTAACGGCGAGGCCGCAGGCACGGGATGCCTCAAGCATCGCTGCCAGGGAACCCCCCCCAGAGATTTGCTGGGTTGGGTAGGCCCCTGGCCAGGCACTTCAAACGGCTGAGGATCAGCGCACAGCGGGCTGGAAGGCCTCGCTGCGAATCGGAGCCATGAAGAACAGCTTCGCCATTTCGAGGCCGTTGGCGGCCCAGAAGGGCAGCTTGCGCAGCACCTTGAGCGGAGCGATGGCCGCGGAGGCATCGGCGGCGCTGAGGGCCTGGTTGTTGCCCACGATCCGCTCCAGCCGCTCATAGAAACGTGGGTGCTCCACGTTGAGCACCACGGGGAACACCCGGGCGGAGGTTTCGTTGGTCTTGGCGATCACGTACTTGTCGTAGGCGCGCGCATCAAGGCCAAGGGCTTCGTAAAACTCCTTGCGGGCCACGTCACGCACGTACATGGTGGCGAACACAGCCAGCAGGAAGAAACGGCACCAGAGGCGCGCCTGCAGGCCACGCACGGTGTCCGGCTGGGCCTTCATCAGAGCGTCGAAGAAGTCGCCATGGCGATTTTCGTCCTGGCACCAGTTTTCGAAGAAGTTGAAGATCGGGAAGATCTTGCTGTCAGGGTTCTTCTCGAGGTGGCGGTAGATGGCGATGTAGCGCCAGTAGCCGATCTTCTCCGAGAGGTAGGTGGCGTAGAAGATGAACTTGGGCTTGAAGAAGGTGTATGACTTACTGGCTGTGAGAAAGCCCAGATCGAGCTGGAGCCCGAAGTCGCCCATGGCCTTGTTGAGGAAGCCGGCATGGCGGGCCTCATCCCTGGCCATGTGGGCGAAGCATTCGGCCAGAAGCGGGTTCTTGGCTTTGATGCGGCGGCTCAGTTCCTTGTAGAGCAGGAAGCCAGAAAACTCCGATGTGCAGCTCTGCTCGAGAAACTCGACGAACACACGGCGGGTGTCGGGATCGAGCTTGTCGGCGGCGCCGTCGAATTCGCCGTTACGAACGAAGTGGTGGCGGTTGTAGTCCTTGCGGAACTCTTCGCAGATCGCCTCCAGCTCCACTTCGTTGGGCCGCAGATCCATCGCCGCCATGGCGTCGAAATCTGTGGTGTAGAACCGCGGGGTGAGGATCGTGTCCTTGACCGGATCCTTGAAGGCCGGTGCGTGGTCGTTCGAAGCGGCGACGGGAGCGCTGGGTGCGGCGGTGGGAGGCACCATTCTGGCGTCGAGGCAGGCGATGCAGGCATCGTAAGGGCCATCCGAGCCGAAGGGGCCCAGTTGTGACGCTCCAACAGATCGAGCCGTGATAGAGGCTCAACGCTGTGTCTCCAATGGGACGGCGTGCTTGAGGTGCCGGCCGGCCCCGGTGCGCTGGCCTCAGTTGGGCCCGAGCCACTTCTGCCCGTTGAGGCGTGACACAACCCTGGACACCAGCAGCGGCAGGGTGGCTTTGCGTTCATCGATCAGGAACGACTCCAGCAAGGTGGGTTCGCTACCGGATTCGGCCAGGCTGAAGGTTTTGGGGCCGTGGATGTCGGTGGTGGTGAAACACAGCCAGAACCGCCGGCCCCGGGGCATGCACCCTTTCACCACCCAGCAGTCGCTACCCACAACGGGCATCGGCGCCTGCTCAAAGCTCAGCTCCGGCGAGGGCCCGCCGTAGGCCTGCATTTCCTTGGCCAGTGCCGGCAGGAAGATCTCCGGCACGAACTCGGCAAAAGGCTTGTCCTCCACTGCCGGGGGCTTGGCTTTGGCGGCCGGCTTGTCCGCGGCTCCCATGGCAGATGGCGTGGGGGCGGCTCCGTTGGGTTCGCTCACCGGCACGGGGATCTGGCGTTCAGGTCTGGGAACTTTAGGGGCGGTGCCGTCCGGCTGGTTCACCAGTCGTCGCTGGGTGGCGCCTCCCAGCCATCCGCACCGGCATCTCCTGCGGTGGCTGCAGCAGAAGCTCCGGCAGCGCCCATTCCTGGATCAGCGCGGCGGATCACCCGAAACGGGACGGCCACGGTGGGGGCAGGGTCTCCAGCGGCGCGAACAGGGCCGGCCGCTGCTGCTTCAAACGGGCGCCCGCGCCCGGACCCCTCAACGGGTGCGTCGCGGCGCCGCGATGGCTCGCTGCGGGGCAGGTCCCATGGTTCCTGCTGGGCTGGCGGCTCCAGACCCCTGCGTTGCCGCTGAACGACGACCCGGGACTGACCCTTGAGCGCCAGCGCCGTGGCACCCGCACTCAGCGCGGCGCCACCACCGGCCGCTGCGGCGATCCACAGACCGATCGGCAGCGCCGGGGAGGTCCAGATCAGCAGCCGCAGGCTGGTGGCTGGCCGCGGGTTTAAGGCACCCACCAGCAGCACTGCCAGCAACGGGGCGAGCAGTGGCAGCAGCAGCAGGCGTTGCAGCACGGCGGGTCTCAGGTGGGGAGCGCCAGCTCGACCGGACCCTGCCACCGGCGCAGCTCACCGAGCTCGAACCCCAGCGAATCGAACACCCGGATCACCAGGAAATCCACCATGTCCTCCAGGGAGCGGGGCTGCTGGTACCAGGCGGGAATCGGCGGAGCGATGCGGGCACCGGCCTCCGCCAGCTGGGTGAGGTTGCGCAGGTGCACCAGGTTCCATGGCATCTCCCGCGGTGCGATCACGAGTGGCCGGCCCTCCTTGAGGTGCACATCGGCGACCCGCTCCACCAGGTCCAGCGCGACACCGCTGCTGATCCGTCCGACCGTGCCCATGCTGGCCGGCAGGATCACCATGCCGCGGGTGCGGAAGCTGCCGCTAGCGATCGCCGCCGTCTGATCGTTCCAGCGGTGGCAGCGCAGCGGCCCATCGGCACAGCCCGTGCGCTGCAGCCAGAACGCCGTCTGGGCCTCGGGTTCGACGGGAATGCGCAGGCCCTGCTCCGCCAGCCAGACGGTGATGGCGCCGCGGCTCACGATCAGCTCCACGGGCTGGCCCGCCTGCAGCAGCAGCTGCAGGGCCCGCTCCGCCAGCGGCATGGCGGACGCGCCGGAGACCGCCAGAACCACCGGGTCCATCGCTCAGGCCTCCGTGTCGGTCTCGGTGTCGATGCCGTCCTGACCGTCGGGGCCCGCGCCATCTTCAGCGCCGGTATCACCGCTGAAGTGGCCTGCACCGCCCAGCTCACTGCCGCTGCCCTCGTCGTCCGGCAGGATCGCCGCCAGATCGATCTGATGGCGCAGGGCGTCCACCTTGAGGATGGTCACCTCAACGGCGTCCCCCAGCATGTAGGTGCGGCGGTTCTTGCGCCCCACCAGCCGGTTCTGGCGAGAGCGGTATTCGTACCAGTCGTCCTTGAGCGAGCTCACGTGCACCAGCCCTTCCACCAGGGACGGAGGGATTTCCACGAAGAACCCGTAGCTCTGCACGCCGCTGATCACACCGGTGAGTGTCTCGCCCACCAGGGGTTCGGCGGCGCGGGCCTGGGCCATCGCCAGCAGATCGCCCTGGAGGTCGGCGACGAAGCGGGCTCGGCCATTCAGGCGCTGCAGCAGGGACACGCTGCGGGATTGCTGCAGCTCGGCCATCTGGCTCGGCGGCAGCAGCGGCCAGTCGATCTGGCCGTGGCAGGCATCGGAGGCCAGGTCGACCCGGGTTTTATGGCGCACGCTGGGGCGATCCTTGCCCTCGGTGAGCAGCAGCACCAGCACCTGCTGGTTCCACAGATCGGCGTAGGAGGAGGTGGCCAGGCACCAGGGAGCGTAGGCCTGTGTTTCGCCGGCGAGCAGGTTGGGCCCCGGCTCCAGGCTGATCTGCACGGGCCTGAGTACCTCGCTGAGCTGGTGCTGCAAGCCGCGGCGGCGTTCGCTGGCGGCGAAGATCGAGGCCAGCACCCCGGGAGAGGGGGCATTGCCCTCGTCGTCCAGGTCAAGGGGGACATCGAGGGCCAGGGCGGCCTTGGCCACTTCGTTGATTTCCGCCGGATCGGGCGCCGCCTGCACCGCGAACAGAGCCGGCAGCTGCAGTGCTTGCAGGTGATGACCCAGGGCGCGGCCCGCCAGCAGCACCACTTCCCGCAGCAGGGCCAGCGGCTGGGTGGAGGGAAGGGCGATCATCCAGCCGCGGTGGCACTCATCGGGTTCGGGTGTGCGCAGATCACCGAGCACCTCCAGCGGAGGGAAGGGCAGATCGAGATCGACCGAGCCGGCCGCCAGCCGCTGCTCCTGCAGCCCACGACCCACCGCCATCAGGCGTTCCAGGTCGGGCAGAACGGTTTTCAGCGCCTTGAGCGAGGCGGGCACCGTGCGGGCCTTCGGCTTGCGGTCCGCCAGGGCCTCCAGGGCAGCGGCATCCACTTCGGCATCGGGGCGGATGGTGGTCAGGGCGAAGCGGTAGTGGCTCAGCTGCCCTTCCGGCGTGATCGTCAGGGCCACCGATACGGCGGCGGCGGATTCGCCGGTCCGGAAGGCAGTGGCCTTGGCGAGCGCCGGGCTCAGCAGCGGCAACCAGCGCTTGCCGAGGCAGTAGGCCGAACTCTGCTGGCGCAGCCACTGGTCGGTGGCGCTGCCGGGCGTGATCCGCTCGGCCACGGCGGGGCTGTGGATCCAGACCCGCAGGCCTTCGTCGCTTTCCTCCAGGGAGAGGGCCGGCAGTTCCGGCGCATCCGCTCCCTGCCAGGGCCGCAGCAGCAGGGTGGGCAGACCGGTGAGATCGGTGCGGCCCTTGTCGTTGGGGCTGCGCAGGCTGGCGCGGGGGGCGCCGGCCCGTTCGCGCAGGCCATGTTTGGTGAGCAGCAGATCCAGGTCTGCCTCCTCGCCCCCTTTGATCGGCAGACGCCGGGCCACATGGCCCTGGGGAGGGAACTGGGCCACCGGGTAGCGATCGAGCCGCACCTCCACCACCGATTCGGCCGCGGGGTCGAGGTAGACGGCATCGTCTGCGGGCAGGGCCACGGTGGTCAGCAGCCGGTCGTCGAGGGGCACGGCCACCAGCCGGTCGTCCTGTTGCTCCACCTGAGCCAGCAGGCTGGCAGTGGCCCGCTCGAGGATGCATTGCACCCCGCCCTCCGGGGAGCGACGGCGCCCTCCCTCCCGCGTGATCCGCACCAGCACGCGGTCGCCGTTCCAGGCGTGATTGAGCTGGTGGTCGCGGATGTAGATGTCATCGCCTCCGTCTTCGCGCAGGGCGAAGCAGAACCCCTTGCTGGAGCAGCGCAGCCGGGCCTCGATCAGGCTGTCGTCGGCGCGACGCGAGATGCCGGCCTCGTTCGCCTCGAGCAGCCCCACTTTTTCAAGGCCTGCCAGGGCGATGCGGAGGTGTTGCTTGTCGGGCGTGAGGCTCAGACCCAGTGCCTTCTCAAGCTGCTCGACCGGCAGAACATCGGATTCGGGCAGGTGGTCGAGCAGGTCAGCGACCGAAAACTTCATCGGAGCAGCGGGGAGAGACAGGGTTGGAGCCAGGAACGGGGAAAGGGATGGCGGTTCCCGGGGCGTGCAGCGGAGCCCCCGGGAACTGGCGTCTTAGCAAAGACTTTACGAAGCCTCCTGCCGCACCCGGATCAGCAGGCGGCTGCCGATCACCAGGAACCCCAGCGAGGCAGCCAGCTGCAGGGCGGCCGGCGGGATCAGCGAGGAGAGAGACCCCCCGGCCAGGGCCCCCAGCAGGCTGGCCAGCACCAGCGCACCGGCGCTGCCGAGAAACACCGCCAGAGTGTTGCTGGAGGTGCCGCTGATCGTCACGATCGTGAGCTGGGTTTTGTCACCGAGTTCGGCCACGAACACCGTGAGAAAGGTGGAGGCCAGCAGCGGAAGTTGCATCGGATTGAGGGGGTGGACGGGAGGACCGGGATGACAGCGGCTTGGTCAGGGGGAGTGTTCGCTCAAACGGAGGGCGCTCCACCCGGGCCAACTGAATCTGTGCGAAGAACAACCACGGAGACGATCACTCAAGCAGTGGATCAACCGAGAGCGGATCACCAAGGAGTGGATCGGCCGGGATTGATCAACCAAGCAGTCGATCCATCCAAGGGGAGATCAACGTCACGAGACGATGAGGCCGGGCGAAGGATCAACCCAAGCCGGCTGGATCAAGGAAGCAGCACGGCGGCTGCGGGGAGCTGCAGCAGTTGCACCGCCGCCTGGATGCCAAGCCAAAGGCCGAGCGCCACCATCAGCAGCCCGGCGATCAGTTCGAGGCGTTGCGGCGGGAGCACCGTTGCCAGCCAGCGGCCGAGCAGCACCCCCACCAGGCTGGAGCAGATCAGCGCCAGCGCCGCCCCCAGGAACACCACCCCGGGGCGTCCGGATTGCGCGGATAACAACAGGGCGGCCAGCTGGGTCTTGTCGCCCAGTTCCGCCAGAAACACCGTGGTGAAGGTGGTGAACAGGATGCTCACGAACGAGGCCGGCAGGACGGCTCCGCCTGTGTCCGGGGCGTCGGCCGGCAGGGGCGCAGGATCTGCGGCTGGCCCGGTGCCGGGGTCGTTGGTGGCGCTCATGAAGGGCAGGAGGCAACAGAACCAGGTTGGTCGTTCAGCGGCGCCGGCGTCCGGCGGGTGGCCCGTTCAAAGCGGCGCAGCTCCCTGCTGCGCCCACCGAATTCACTGCGGATCTGCTGCTGGCAGCAACGGATCGCGAAGGCCTCGCTTTCTGCTGCGGGCACTCCGAACAGGCTGGCCAGCTGGCTCACCTGGCAGAAATCGGGCCGCTCGGCGTAGACCCTGCAGCGGCGGGAGCCGGTGTCGAAATGGCGGCACCAGCCGTCAGCGCCCACCATCGACAGATAGGTCTCCCGTTGCCGGGGATTGAGCGCTTCAAGGGCCTCGCTCCGCTCCTCGGGATCGAGGCGACAGCAGGCTCCACACCCGGAGATGCAGCTCCAGTGGGTTCCGCAGACCATCAGGTCACCCCGCGTTGCTGTGACAAGCCGTCACAGTGGCATGGTCGCCACCGGGATGCCCGTCACCACGACCCTTAGGCTGCCACGCAGAGCGCTTTCCTTGCGAGCTTTCGGACCATGGGTATTGATTTCCATCTGATCGCCAACTTCCTCGCCCTGGCTCTGATCACCCTGGCCGGCCCGGCCGTGATCTTTATCCTTTTCTATCGGCGCGGCGCGCTCTGAGCCTGCTGCCCCTGGCACTGGCCCCGCGTCTGGCCCAGGCCCACGCGCTTCGCCAACACACCCCTCAGGCCACCAGGCCCAGGGCCAGGGTCGCTTCATCAATCAGCCCCTGCACGTAGGGGTGCCTCTCCCCCTGCACGTTCGTTTCGTGCAGGGGGACGCCCATTTCTTCGCCTGAGGCATTGCGGATGCGCAGCTCCTCCGCCTCCACCCGGCACCAGTAGGCGCGCTGGCGGCGCTGCAGCAGCACCTCGCCCCCACCGCTCTCGCGCAGGCCCACCACTTCAAGCTGCAGGCGCTCCTCGCCCTGCCAGTGGTTGAGCCGCAGGCGAAAGGCCACGTCCACCACCGCCGGCACCGCTCCTTCTCCTTGCCATCGCCAGGCGATCGCCCGCTGCCGGATGCCGTTCTGCTCCAGCAGCAGCTGCAGATGGCCGCCCCGCAGGCTGCGCTGCTCCACCACGCGGCACTGCTGGCTCCAGAACACGGGTGTTTCGTGGCCGGCACCGAACGGCTCCAGCTGTTGCAGGCAGAGCCAGAAGGGTCTGTCGATGCGATCGAGCGCCAGCCGTGCTTCGGGCTCCACCAGCAGTCCGCTGCCCAGGGGGCTGGCAGTGGCGCTGGCGATGGCGCTGAGTGCGTCGTGGAGAGCCGCGACGTTTTCGGCCCGCACCGTGAAACCACCGGCGGCGGGGTGGCCGCCGTGACGTTCGAGCAGGTCGTGGCAGGCATGCAGCGCCGCATCCACCGCAAATCCCTTGGGCGCCCGCACCGAAGCCCGCAGCAGCCCGTTGCCCTCGCCGGCCAGCAGGGCCACCGGCGCACCAAAACGCTCCACCAGCCGGGCCGCCACCACGCCGATCACGCCGTGGTGCCAATGGCTCTGGGCCAGCAGCAGAAAAGGGCTGTGCTCGGGGCCGTCGGCTTCCACCAGCGCCACGGCCTCCGCTTCGATGGCATCGCAGAGATCGCGGCGCTGCCGGTTGAGCGCCTCGCACTGCTGCGCCAGTTCCATGGCGCACTCCAGATCTGTGGTGGTCAGCAGGTCGACCACCAGCTGGGGATCCCCGAGCCGGCCGACGGCATTGATCCGCGGCGCGATCTGAAAGGCCACCGCCATGGCATCCAGTGGTCGCTCCCCGAGTCCAGCCAGCCGCTGCAGGGCCTGCAGTCCCGGCAGCGCGGAGCCCTGCAAGCGGCACAGGCCGTCCTGAAGCCAGCGGCGGTTCACCCCGTGCAAGGGCGCCATGTCCGCGATCGTGCCGATGCAGAACAGGTCGAGCGCCATGCCGGTGGCATCCGCGCGCTTCAACCGCTCCGCCAGCGCCACCGCCAGCACGTAGGCAAGCCCCACTCCGGCCAGGCCTCGGTAAGGCGAGGCTTCGGGGGTGCGGGCGGGATGCAGCAGCGCCAGGTAAGGCGGTGGCTCCGGCGGAATGGTGTGGTGATCGGTGAGGATCACGTCCACCTGCAGCTGCAGAGCCCGGTTCAGGGCGTCCGCGGCGGCGATGCCGTTGTCCACCGTCACCAGCAGGCGGATGCCGTCGCCGGCCAGGCGCTCCACCATCGCCGTGTTGAGGCCATAGCCATCGTCCTGACGGCTGGGAATCGCCGCCACCGGCCGGGCGCCCAGCCGCTCCAGCACGCCCACAAGCAGGGCCGTGCTGGTCATGCCGTCAGCGTCGTAGTCGCCGCAGATCGCCACGGCTTCGCTTCGCCCACAGGCCAGCGCCAGGCGCTCCACCGCCACGCCCAGGTCCTGGAAATGCTGCTGAGGATCGGGGGCGGCGGGGGGGTCCAGCAAGGCGGTGATCGCCGCCGCACTGTCAAAGCCCCGCCGGCGCAGCACGGCCAGCAGTTCGGGCGGCAGGCCCAGGGCGGCCAGCGCCGCAGCGGTATCCCTGGCTGCCGGTTCACTGGCCTCCGGGGCCGGCAGGGGCGCCGGCAACTGCCAGCGTTGCTCGGGCAGGCGGGACAACAGGCCATCGTCGAGGCGGCCTTCGCATTCTGTGTGCTGGCTGTTCATGCGCCTTTGCCTACCCTCCCTGCATGGATGACGCTCCTCTGAAGCCTTCCCTTGGCGCCCTGCTTTGGGACGTGGACGGCACGCTGGCGGAAACGGAGCTGGACGGTCATCGCCCGGCCTTCAACCTGGCGTTTGCCGAGGAAGGTCTCCCCTGGCACTGGGATCCGGCCACCTACATCCAGTTGCTGGCGATCAGTGGCGGCCGGGAGCGGTTGCGCGTCTATCTCAGCGACCAGGGGCCTGAGCCCCCCGATCCCGTCTTGCTGGAGGCCCTGGTGCGTCGCAAGCAACAGCACTACACAGCCCTGATGGCATCCGGGGCGATCGGGCTGCGCCCGGGCGTCGAGCGGCTGATCACGGCCGCCGCCAGCGCCGGCCTCCGCCAGGCGGTGGTCACCACCAGCGGGCGCGTTTCCGCGCAGGCACTGATCGAGCGCCTGTTGCCTGGGGCGGCTGCCACCTTCGCCTTTCTTGTGTGCGGCGACGACGTGGCTGCCCTCAAGCCTTCGCCCGACGCTTACACCCTTGCCCTCAGCCAGTTGGCGATGCCGGCGGCAGCGGTGGTGGCGATTGAAGACTCCAGCAACGGCACTCGGGCCGCCACGGCCGCTGGCCTGCGCACCCTGGTGACCCTCAGCGAAGCCACACGCCAGGAACCGCTCGCTGTGTTCGAGGGGGCGGCCGCCATTGTGAGCCAGCTGGGTGAGGCCGGCGCTCCCGTCTCGGTGCTGCAGGGCCCACCTTGCCCTGACGGCCTGATCACGCTCTCCTACCTGGAGCAGCTGGCCGTTCCGTCATGAGCACCCCGCCGGTTCAGGCCACCCGCTTTCAGCACCTGCTCGATCGCAGCGCCGCTGCCCTGCTGCAGGGGGTGCGTGGCACCTGGCGACGCCGCAGCCTGTCGTTGATCGCCCTGCTGGCCGGGTATTTTGCCGGTAACAACCTCACCTCCTATTTCCTCGTCACCATCGGGCAGCGGCCGGTGGTGGTGCTTCTGCTGGTGGTGCTGCTTGAAGTGCTGGTACGGGTGCGCAGCCACCAGGTGCGTGGTGAACCCACCCTGGCCTGGGTGATCTGCGACCACCTGCGCCTCGGGTTCGTCTACGCCGTGGTGGCAGAGGCGTTCAAGCTGGGCTCGTGACGCAGACTCCAGAGCCTTCGCACACCCCGCTCTGGCCTGCGGCTCCCTACGGTCGCCTGCTGCAGGCCTGCGGTGTGGCGGATGCTGTGGCCTGGCAGGAGCGCTGGCGGCAGCATCCCGACGCCCTGTCCATTCCGCCTGATCCGCGCTGGGCGCTGGTGTTACCGCTGCTGACCCGCTGCCAGCGCGAGGTGGCCAAGGGCAAGCGCCTGCTGATCGGCCTCAACGCCCCGGTGGGGGCCGGCAAATCCAGCCTCGGTGCCTGGCTGAGCGCCTTGGCACCGTCGCTGGGCCTCAGCCTGAGCAGCCTCTCGATCGACGATTTCTACTGGCCCTGGCAGGAGCGCATCAGCCGCATGGCAGGCAATCCCTTTGGTGTCGACCGGGTTCCTCCTGGCAGCCATGACGCGGACCTGCTCGCCCACCAGCTCACACGCTGGCGCCAGGAAGGGATCCTGCGCTGGCCCCGCTTCGATAAACGCCTGCGGCAAGGGCGTGGTGATCGCAGCGGTTGGAGCGCCCAGCAGGCCGATGTGGTGCTGCTGGAGGGCTGGATGATCGGTTGCCGTGCGATTGGCCAGGCAGCACTGGCGGGGCGGCTGGAGCGGCTGGCGGGTGGGGCGGCACTGGGGTTGACGCCCGAGGAACAGGCCTGGCTGCCGAAGTGGGACGCTGCGCTGTTGCCCTACGCGCCGGTGTGGGCGCAGCTGGATGGGCTGTGGGTGCTGCGACCGCTCGACTGGAGCTGGCCACGCCGCTGGCGCTTTCAGGCTGAAGCCCGCCAGCGCCGCCTGGGCGGCTCAATGGGTGGGGACGCCGGGATCAGCGCTTCCGTGTTCAGAAGCTCCACAGAAACTCCACTCCCGGCAGCCATAGCGTTGCGTGGGGCCGACCTGGAAAGGATTGTGCGGGCCAGCCTGTGTTCTCTCCCACCAGCCCTTTACCAGGATCCCTTGGTCTGGTGCACCGACCCAGGCCAGGAGCAGGTTGTGGAAGCGGTGGGGCTACTGGACAGCCGGCGCCGCTTCCGTTGGATGGGCACCGGTGAGCAGGCCCGCCTGGCAGGTCCTCAGCTTTCTTCGGTTTCGGCGCTGTCGTCGATCGGGTAGACGAAGCCCTGAGCCCGGCCGCTGAGCACGGCTTTGCCGAGGGAGAGGGCCTTGCTGGCGGCAACGCCAGCTTTGGCTTTCCAGTGCGCGTGGCGCTGATTGCGCTTGCCTTTGGACGTTTTCTTCTTGGGAACAGCCATTCCCTACCTACTGCCAAACAACTACTTTCCGCTGCCGGCCTGCCTTTCGTCAAATCGCTAAGCTCCATGGAGAAGCAAATCCCCGTGAGCAGCGCGCCTCCTGTGCATCCGCTCTGGTCCAGCGGGTCCACCGCTGCCCTGTCGGTTGCCCCAGATCCCACAGCGGCTCCTGCCGTTGAATCGAGGCCAGCCGCCACCAGCACCAGTCCTACTCCCGGCAGCCAGACCCCTCCAGAACGTTCCACCGCAGAGCCGACCCCTACGGAGAAAGCAGCTCAAGAACAGGCTCCCGATCCAGCGACGCCCGCAGCCCTGCCTCCGGCTGCTGCCGAGTCTCGCCCTGGCCTCTTCGGCAATTTTGGCGTGCAGCAGGCTCCGGCCCCTACCTACAGCGAGCTGCTGGCCCTCATGCGGGCCGGCCAGGTGAAGGAGGTGGAGCTGTCGCTGCGCCAGCGGGAAGCCCTGGTCACCATGGCCGATGGCAGCAAAGCGCGGGTGCCGGTGTTCGCCAACGACACCCTGCTGCTCAGCACCGCCGAACAGGCCAAGGTGCCGCTCAGCGTCCGTGATGATCGCCAGGAAGATGCCACCGCTGGCCTGGTGGTCAATGTGCTGCTGGTGGTGATGCTGGTGGGCGGTCTCACGCTGCTGATCCGCCGCTCCTCCCAGGTGGCCAACAAGGCGATCGGCTTCGGGCGCAGCCAGCCGCGCCTCCAGCCCGAAGGCACGGTGTCGGTGCGCTTCGAGGATGTGGCGGGCATCAACGAGGCCAAGGAAGAACTGCAGGAGGTGGTGAGCTTCCTGCGCCAGCCCGAGCGCTTCACCTCCATCGGCGCCAAGATTCCGCGCGGTGTTCTGCTGGTGGGCCCGCCTGGCACCGGCAAAACCCTCCTTGCCAAGGCGATCGCTGGCGAGGCGGGTGTGCCCTTCTTCTCGATGGCGGCCTCGGAGTTCGTGGAGTTGTTCGTGGGCGTGGGCGCCAGCCGGGTCCGCGACCTGTTCCGCCGCGCCAAGGAAAAGGCTCCCTGCATCATCTTCATTGATGAAGTTGATGCCGTGGGGCGCCAGCGTGGAGCGGGCATCGGCGGTGGCAACGACGAACGGGAGCAGACCCTCAATCAGCTGCTCACCGAAATGGATGGCTTCGAGGAAAACTCCGGCGTGATCCTGCTGGCGGCCACCAACCGGCCGGACGTTCTGGATGTGGCCCTCACCCGGCCCGGTCGCTTTGATCGCCAGATCAGCGTGGATCTGCCCGACCGGCGCGGCCGCGAAGCGATCCTGGCTGTGCATGCCCGCAGCAGGCCCCTCTCAGACGAGGTGTCAATGGCCGCCTGGGCCGCCCGCACGCCTGGATTCTCCGGGGCGGATCTGGCCAACCTGCTCAATGAGGCGGCCATCCTCACCGCACGCCGCCAGAAAGCCAGCATCGATGACCAGGCGCTCAGCGATGCCCTGGAGCGCATCACCATGGGCCTGGCCGTGGCTCCCCTGCTCGACAGCGCCAAGAAGCGCCTGATCGCGTACCACGAAGTGGGGCACGCCCTGCTCACCACCCTCATTCCCCACGCGGATCGCCTCGACAAGGTGACCCTGCTGCCGCGGGCCGGCGGCGTCGGCGGCTTTGCCCGCACCATGCCGGATGAGGACATCATTGATTCCGGGTTGATCAGCCGCGCGTATCTGCAGGCCCGGCTGGTGGTCGTGATGGGCGGTCGCGCCGCTGAGCTGGTGGTGTTCGGCCCCAGCGAAATCACCCAGGGTGCTTCCGGCGACCTGCAGATGGCCACCCGCATCTGCCGCGAGATGGTCACCCGCTACGGCTTTTCACCGCTGGGGCCGGTCGCACTTGAAGGTGATGCCGCTGAAGTGTTTCTTGGTCGCGATCTGATCCAGACGCGGCCCAGCTACGCCGAAACCACCGGCCGCCGCATTGATGCTCAGGTGCGCGCGCTCTCCCAGGAGGCGCTTGAGCGGGCTGTCGCCGAGCTGGAGCCACGCCGTGACCTGCTTGATGATCTGGTGGAGCTGCTGATCGAGCGGGAAACCCTGAGCGGCGATGACTTCCGGGCCATCGTGGACCGCTATGAAGCCAACCTCATGGCCACCACCCAGAAGGCGCTTACGCCCACTCCCGCGGCCTGAGCGGGCTGCGCAGGTGGGGGGTTTCGGCACCCCACCCAGCACAGGTTGATCAGGTGAAACGGATGTCGAGGCTGCGCAGGTAGGTGTGCAGCCCGGCATCCTGAATGGGCAGCAACAGGGCAGTGCGGCCGCTTTCGTTCACGTGGGAATGCCACTGCCCTGGCGGGGTCACGAAGGCGGCACCGGGTTCCCACTCCATGCGCACGGGGTTGCGGATGGTGCCGTCGGCATTGAGCTCGCTGCCCGAGAGGGTGGCGCAACCGGGATCGCAGTCGATCACCAGATCAAGCGCCACCGACTGATGCCGGTGCGGTGGCTGGACGGCTCCGGCCGGCACCATGCCGTACATGGCCCAGAGGGTATGGGTGACCGTGCGGCTGGCAGGCAGGGCGGTATTGGCCAGCAGCAGGCTCAGCCGGTTGCTGCGGGCGCTGCTGGGGTCGGCTGCCAGCAGAGCCAGCTCCTGGCGCAGCCAGCTGCCCGGGTAGAACGTGGCCTCAAAGCGCGCCTGATCGGGGCTCACACCCAGATAGCGGAGCAGAGGGGCGTCGTGCACCCAGTAGAGAACGCTCTCAGCCGTGGCCTCCAGCTGCGGCGTGGCTCCGGCCGGCAGCACGAACAGATCGCCCTGACTCCAGCTCTGGCTGAAGGCCGGAGCGATGGCGTTGCCCTGCCGGTGGCAGCGGCCTTCACCGCGGAGCACGTAAAACAGCAGGCTGGTGGCGTTGGCGCTGGCCTCGATCGACTCCCCGGCCAGCAGACGAATGAAGTTCGCGGAGAGGGCCGGGCTGGTGGCCGGGCCGCTGCAGCCGAGGGCCCCGCTCAGATCGAGCGGCAGAACGGCGGAGGGGCCGCTGGCGTGGAGCTCAGAGCCCCAGCGATGGTCAGGGATCGGTTCGGTCAGCCCGTGGCGTATGGGGTTGGCTGCCTGGCGGTAATCGAACAGCTGGGCCGTGGGGCTTGGGCTGCTCGACCTTGAAGAGGAAGGCGGTGTGGAAGTGCTCGGCGTGGTGGCGGTTGCTGGCTTGGTCTGGGTCATGGATCCAGCCGCTTGGTGATGTCGGTGAGCCTATTGACGCAAGCCTGGAGCCGGGGGGTGGCCGCCGATGACACCCTTTGGCCTGCTGCTGGCCTCAGCCTCCGGCCACGGCCGGCACGATGCTCACTTCATCGCCATCGCTCAAGGGGGTGGCCTGGTTATCGAGGAAGCGGATGTCTTCGCTGTTCACGTAGACGTTCAGGAAGCGACGCAGCTTGCCCTGCTCATCGGTGAGACGTGCCTTGATGCCGGGGAACTGGCTGTCGAGCTCCTGCAGCAGGGCATCCACGCTGGAGGCTTCCAGCTGCACGCTGGCCTGATCGGCGGTGTACTTCTGCAGCGGAGTGGGAATCAGGACCTGAATCGCCATGGGACTTGGGCAAGGGGGAAGGAAGGAATGAAATCGCCGGGAATCCCGGTGGGCTGGGGTCAGACCCCCATTGGCTCCCAGGTGGCGCGATGCAGGGATTGGGCCCGCTCCCAGGCGGCATTGAAGCTGCTGAGCTGGGGTTCGATCGTGTGGGGCTCGCCGACAACCCCGCTGACGGCCTCAAGGGTTTTGAGGCCGTTGCCGGTGATGTAGGCGACGGTGGTTTCTTCGGGGTCGATCTTGCCCTGCTCGGCGAGTTTCTTGAGCACGGCGATGGTGGTACCGCCGGCCGTTTCGGTGAACACGCCCTCGGTTTCGGCCAGCAACTGGATGCCGGCCACGATCTCCTCGTCGGTGACGGAGGCGATGGTGCCGCCCGTGCGGCGGGCGATGTCGAGGGCGTAGGGGCCGTCGGCAGGGTTGCCGATGGCGATCGATTTGGCGATGGTGTCGGGCTTGACGGGGGTGATGAAATCACGGCCCGCATCGAAGGCCTGGGCGATTGGTGAGCAGCCCTCGGCCTGGGCGCCGCTGAAGCGCACCGGCTTTTCATCGACAAGGCCGACTTTGATGAATTCGTCGAAGCCCTTGCGGATCTTGGTGAACAGGGAACCGGAAGCCAGCGGCGCCACGATGTGGTCGGGCAGTTGCCAGCCCAGCTGCTCGATCACCTCGTAGCCGAGGGTTTTGGAGCCTTCGGAGTAGTAGGGGCGCAGGTTGATGTTCACGAAGCCCCAGCCGTAAGTGTTGGCCACTTCCGAACACAGCCTGTTGACCTGGTCGTAGTTGCCCTTCACCGCCATCAGGGTGGGGTTGTAGATCAAGGTCCCGAGCACCTTGCCGAGCTCCAGATCGGCGGGGATGAAGACGCAGCACTCAAGGCCCGCATGGGCAGCGATGGCAGCTGTGGAGTTGGCCAGGTTGCCGGTGCTGGCGCAGCTCACCGTGGTGAAGCCGAGCTCGCGGGCGCGGGTGAGGGCCACCGACACCACCCGGTCCTTGAAGGACAGGGTGGGCATGTTGACGCCGTCGTTCTTGATATAGAGGCTCTTGAGGCCGAGGCGCCGGGCCAGACGGTTGGCCCGCACCAGGGGGGTGAACCCGGTGCCCACATCAATGGGATCGCCCTGCACGGGCAGAAATTCGCGGTAGCGCCAGATGGAGGCCGGGCCGGCTTCGATCGTGGCCCGGGTGACCCGGGCGCGGATGGCGTCGTAGTCGTAAACGACTTCCAGAGGCCCGAAACAGACGTCTTCGCAGACGTGGCGGGCTCCGGCGTCGTAGGGGTGGCCGCATTCCTTGCAGCGCAGCCCCGTGAAGGTGGCACGAGAGAGGGTGGCCGTCACAGGCTCACTGCAGCGTTGAATCGAAAGCTAGCAGCGATGAGCAGAAGGCACGGAAATATCCGATCCCTGAAGTCGGGTATTCAGTTGACTGCGGAGTGCCATTCAGGCCGCAGGCTTGTCAGCAGCCGATGCCTGTTTAGCCTCAGCCCGTGCCCCACCGTTTCCCTCGCCTGAAGCCACCGCTGCTGGCGGGCTTGCTGCTCGTGTCCCTGCTCGCCTTCGGCGTGCTCGTGGTCTCGCGGCTGAGCATCGAATGGGCGTGGTACACCCAGTTCAATTTTCAGCAGGTGCTGTTGCGCCGCTGGATGCTGCAGGTGCTTGGGTTCCTGCTGGTGATGGGGGTGGGGGTCCCGCTGCAGTTGCAGCAACTCCACCGCTGCTGGCGCCTGCGCAGCGAGGCCACAGCCAAGCCGTTGCCGCGCCAGCCCCTGCTTCGAATGGGCCCCCTTGCCCTGGTGTGCACGCTGCTGGCCTTGCTGCTGCTGCTCAGCACAGGGCTCGTGTTTCTGTTCGTGCAGGCGCGGGGTCTGATCTCCGATCCCTTCGATGGCGATGTGGTGAGTGGCCTTTCCGCTTTGGCCGGCCTCTCGACCGTAGGGGTGGGGCTGCTGGCCGCCCTGCTTGGCCTGTTGCTGCTGGTGTGGCCCCTGCAGGTGCTGCGGCTGGTGCTGGTGGCGGCGCTGGCGGGTTCGGCCACCGCCCTGGCGCGCGGCTGGAGTCTTTGGCTGCCGGCACTGCTGGCCGTGCCGTTCGGTGAAGCCGATCCGCTCACCCATTTCGATCTCAGCTTTTCAGTGCTGCGGCTGCCTGCTCTGCAGCTGCTGCTCAGCGTGCTGATCGCCCAGTTGGTGGTGGGGCTTGCCGGCTGCCTCTGGGTCAGCTTCACCGAGGGATCCAGCCTCAGCGACCTCCGCTTCGTGGGCCTGAGCCGCGACCAGCAGGGCGTGCTCAAGCCCCAGATCGCCGTGCTCGCGGCGCTGGCCTCAATCGGCAATGCGCTCTCCCCGTTTGCGTTGATGGTGCAGGGGAGCGGTGTGGCGGCGGGCGCCGGCTTCGTCGACCTGCATGTGCGCCTGCCCATCCGGCTGCTGCTGGCCCTGCTGTTGATGCTGGCGGCGCTGGGGTTGGCGCTGCCGGTGCGACGCACCTGGCTGCGCCGCGTGGTGGTGCTCCCACTGCTGGCCACGGCTCTGCTGTTGCCTGTGGCCGAGTTCCTGGTGGCGCCGCAGGCGCAGCGCTTCTGGGTGCAGCCGCGCGAGCTGGCGGTGGAAACGCCCTACATCGAGCGCAGCATCCTTGCCACTCGGCGCGCCTTCGGCCTTGAGGAGGTGCGCAACACCACCCTGGAGCCCCTGCAACGCATCACCGCCGCCGACCTTGTCGCCGCGCCGGGCACCCTGGCCAACATCCGCCTCTGGGACAGCGGGCCCTTGCTGGCGGCCAACCGGCAATTGCAGCAGCTGCGCCTTTATTACACGTTCCCCTCAGCGGCCGTCGACCGCTACGACCTCTCCGCCGCCGGAGAGGACCAGGCCTCCCAGCAGGTGCTGATTTCCGCCAGGGAGCTGGACAGCGCCGCGCTTCCCGAGGGATCGCGCACCTGGCTGAACCGGCATCTGGTCTTCACCCATGGCTACGGCTTCACCGTGTCACCCGTGAATGTGTTCGGGCCTGACGGATTGCCGCTGTTCTTCGTGAAGGATCTCGGCCGCAGTGGCAGGGTGCAGGGCATCTCCCAGCTGGGCATCACCGACGCTGAGGCGCAGGCCGCTTTTCCCGTGGGCCGACCACGCCTGTACTTCGCTTCGGCTCCGGCGCCTTACGCCATCGCGCCCACCAAGGTGCAGGAATTCGATTTCCCTGACGGGGAGCTGAACGTTTACAGCCACTACGACGGGGAACGGGGCATTCCGCTCACCAATGCCTGGCAGCGGTTCACAGCCGCGGTGTACCTGCATGAGCCCCGGGTGCTGCTGGCCGGCTCGTTCACGCCCCGCTCCCTGCTGCTGCTGCGGCGCCAGGTGAATGAACGGGTGAAAGCACTGGCCCCGTTCTTGCGCTTCGAACGTGAGCCGTACATGGTGACGGTGAACGTGAAGAACGCTTCGGAGTTTGACGAGAAGCACCATCAATACTGGATGCTCGATGGTTACACCACGAGCCGCAGTTATCCCTACAGTGACGCCAACGCCGAAGGCATCCGTTATTTCCGCAATCCTGTGAAAGCCGTTGTGGATGCACAGGATGGCAGGCTGTGGTTCTACGTGAGCGATCCCAGTGATCCGGTGCTGCGCACCTGGCAGCGGGCCTTCCCTGAACTGTTTCATCCGCTCACGGACATGCCGTCAGCCTTGCTGGCCCACATCCGGGTGCCCAACAGTCAGTTCAAGATTCAGTCGGAGCGTCTGCTCCGCTATCACGTCACCGATGTGCGCACGTTTTACAACGGCGATGATGTCTGGTCGGTGCCGCTCGAAACCTATGGCTCCGAAACTGTGGCGGTGCAGCCTTATCACGCCACTGTCCAGCTGCCTGGAGAACGGCGGCCGGAATTCGTGCTGTTGCTGCCCTTCTCCCCGGTGCGCCGCTCCAACCTGGTGGGCTGGTTGGCTGCCCGCAACGATCCTCCCCATTACGGCGAACTGTTCCTTGTGCGCTTCCCCCAGCAGCGGCTGTTGCTGGGCCCGGAGCAGGTCACCGCGCTGATCGAGCAGGATCCTCAGATCAGCTTCCAGTTCGGTCTGTGGAACCGAGCAGGAGCCCGGCTGGTGCATGGCAACCTGCTGGTGTTGTCGGTGGGTGATGGTCTGCTCTACGTGGAGCCGATCTACCTCGAATCGGGCAACAACAGCCTGCCGACGCTGGTGCGGGTAGTGGTCACCGACGGGCGCCGCTTTGTGATGGACCGGGATCTTGACCTGGCCCTTGAAAAGCTCACCCAGGGCACCGCCAAAGGCTCCAGCGCTGCGGACTCACTGCCCGCCTTCCCGCCTCCGCCCCTGCCGATCCCCAGTCTCGACACACTCTGAGCCAGGCTGTGGTGGCAGGACGATTGGAAGCTTTCGCGCGATCAATCAGCTTGCAGGCGCCACACAACCACTGGCCCGAACGTCCCACAGGCAGCAAGGCCGGAAGCTCTGAGCGGCATGGTTCATGGGATGGATAGCCCGAAAGGGGCCTGTGGTTCCATGTCACATCAGACCAATGGGACCGGATGGCTCTCGATGGCATGAAGCCAAAGGGCCCGATGGCTGCCCGATGCCATGAGCCCGAAATCTCCCCATGAAAAAAGGGCCCGAAGGCCCCAGGGTGGATGTGGTGAGAGTGAGCGTGGACTGCGTGAGCCCGACACTGTTAGTTGTCGACAGGCTGATTGTGGACGGTTCAGACGGCCACAGCAGTTTTGGGATCCAGGACGCCCTTGGCGTAGAGAGCGGCGTAGTAGTTGATGTTCTGCTGCTTGATCTTGCTGGCCTGGCCGGCGCACCAGAACTGCTGGTAGCGATCAAGGCACACCTGCTTCATGTAGGCCCGTGCAGGCTTGTTGAAGTGGCGGGGATCGAAGTTGGAGGGATCCTTGAAGGCGGCTTCCCGCACAGCGGCAGTGAAGGCCAGACGGTTGTCGGTGTCGATGTTGACCTTGCGAACGCCATTCTTGATGCCGTTCTGGATCTCTTCGACCGGCACGCCATAGGTTTCGGGAATGGCACCGCCGTACTTGTTGATCATGTCGAGCCATTCCTGGGGCACGGAGCTGGAGCCGTGCATCACCAGGTGGGTGTTGGGGATCGCCTTGTGGATTTCGGCGATGCGGGAAATGGCCAGCACTTCGCCGGTGGGCTTGCGGGTGAACTTGTAGGCGCCGTGGCTGGTGCCGATGGCGATCGCCAGCGCATCCACCTTGGTTTTGGCGACGAAGTCGGCGGCTTCGGCCGGATCGGTGAGCAGTTGCTCGCGGGAAAGGGCACCTTCGAAACCGTGGCCGTCTTCGGCTTCACCCTTGCCGGTTTCCAGCGAACCCAGGCAGCCCAGTTCCCCTTCGACGCTCACGCCGATGGCATGGGCCACATCCACCACTTCCTTGGTGACAGCCACGTTGTACTCGTAGCTGGCGGGGGTTTTGGCGTCAGCTTCCAGGGAGCCGTCCATCATCACCGAGGTGAAGCCGTTGGCGGCGGCACCGAAGCAGGTGGCAGGGCTGTTGCCGTGGTCCTGGTGCATCACCACCGGGATGTCGGGATAGGTTTCGGTGGCGGCGATGATCAGGTGACGCAGGAAAATCTCACCGGCGTACTGGCGGGCGCCGCGGGACGCCTGCAGGATCACCGGGCTGTCGGTTTCATAGGCAGCCTCCATGATCGACTGCACCTGCTCCAGGTTGTTGACGTTGAAGGCAGGGATGCCATAGCCGTTCTCAGCGGCATGGTCGAGCAGCAGCCGAAGGGGAACGAGGGCCATGGGGGAATACCTCTGAGGGTGTGGGTGGGCACGTCGGGGGCACCAGCGCGGTGAACGAGGGGAGGCGGACCAAGAGACCAGGCCACCGGCTTCGAAACCCTGACGCGGGATGCGCGCGACTCTAGGCGATGCTGATCGCTCTCAACCCACCGGCAGGTCCTGGCGCAGACCGGTGCCTGTGGCGGCGATGGCCAGATCGCAGCAGAGCTGGCTGCGGAAGCCCTCGCTGAGACCCGGCACCATCGGCTGACCGGTGCGCACGCTTTCGGCCCACCAGCGGTGCAGGCGCGCCACCGGGGCGATTCGCCCATCGGCCCAGGTGCGGGCAAAGGCCAGAGCAGGGTCCACCGGTACCGGCTGCAACGCTTCGCCTCGCCCTGCCCGCCAGAGGTGGAAGCCATGCACATAGTCGCTCTGGTTGTCGCTGCCCAGCACCAACGTGCCTTCGCTGCCGTACAACTCGAGCCAGCAGCCGCGCCCCTGGCGGGCCACTGCCGCCAGGCTCAACTGGGCCGGCACCAGCCGCTGGCTTCCAGCACCACTGCCAGCACCACTGCCAGCAGCGCTTCCTGTGCCGAAGCCTGTAGCGAGGCCCGCATCGAGTCCCAGCTGCAGCAGGGCGATGTCCTCCGCATCCACGGCAGCCAGGCGCCCGCTGCCATCGGGCAGCGGGCGGGCGTCGATGGCGGTGGAGAGTGTGCCCTGCAGCTCCCGGGTGGGGCCGATCAGCCAGTGCAGCATGTCGAAGGCGTGGGTGCCCAGGGCGCCCAGCACACCGCCACCTTCGCTGCGTTGGGCGTACCAGTTCCAGGGTCGGGAAGCATCGGCGCGGCTGCTCATCAGCCAGTCGAGCTTCACCAGCCAGGGGTCGCCGATCACGCCCGCCGCCAGCAGGGCCGCCAGCTGCTGAAACACCGGCACTGCCCGGTATTCGAAGTTGACCGCCACCTGCAGCCCGCGGCTGATCGCCAACCGTTGCAGCTCCTCCACCTGCTCCGCCGACACGCCCACGGGTTTCTCAAGCAGCAGGTGCTTGCCGGCGTCGAGAGCGGCTTTCGCCAGGGCGAAGCGTGGGGCGGGCGGCGTGGCGATCACCAACGCCTCGATGCCGGGGTCCGCCAGCAGGGCCTCGAAGTTTGTGAAGCCAGGCAGGGAGGCGGCGCTGGCGGCCTGCTCCACCCGCTCGCGGCGAGGGTGCCAGAGCGCCACCGGTTCGGTGCTGCCACTGGCGCGCAGGGCCTGCAGGTGCACCTTTTCCCCGAACCCCAGGCCAGCCACCGCCACCCGTAGGGGCGCTGCTTCGAGCAGTGTCATCGGAGGGCCAGCAGGGGGGCGCCGGCGGCGCAGGCTTCTTCCAGCACCGCACTGATCAGGGCATCCCCGCCGGTGGGCTGCCAGTCGGCGCCGAAGCGGGGCAGGCCATTCACGGACGTGTCGCGATAAAGCCGCTGGCCGCAATCGAGGTCCATCACATACAGCTGACCGGGCCGTGCCTTGGTCCTGTTGGGATTGCCGGAGTCGTCTGTTTCCGGGGGCGGCGCCGGTTGAAAGCGGCTCAGCACGGAGAGCCAGCCGTCACGGCTCAGCCGCAGGCTGCCCTCATCCCACCACTGGCGCCCTTCCGCTGTGGCGGGCACTTCCTTCCAGCTGACCGGCCCGGCCAGGGCCGCACCACCCGACCAGCCGGGGGCCGGCAGCAGCAGCGCCAGCAGCAGCGCGGCGGCCACCATGACGCCCCGGAGCCTGCAGCCGGAAACCATCGCCCGTGCCAATGACCAGGACTGGTAGGCAAGCGAACAGATCCGGTGCGCCAGCGTCCAGCTCCGATGTTCAGGCTCATGCTGCGAACAGAGCTGACAAAGCGGCAGCAAACGTTTCGTGGTGAGCCAGCCCATCAAGCGGCTACGGCGGGGGTGACGCCATGAAGCCGCAGCAGGCTCGCGAAGGTGGAGCGGAAGCGGGTGCGGGGCACGATCAGGTCGACGAAGCCGTGATCCTGCAGATACTCAGCCGTCTGGAAACCTTCCGGCAGCTTCTCGCGCAGGGTCTGCTCGATCACCCGGCGTCCGGCGAAGCCGATCAGGGCCTTCGGTTCGGCCAGGATCAGGTCGCCCAGCATCGCGAAGCTGGCGGTGACGCCACCGGTGGTGGGGTGGGTGAGCAGGGGGATGTAGAGCAGCTCCTCCTGGCGGTGCCGCTGCAGGGCGCCGGAAATCTTGGCCATCTGCATCAGGCTGAGCATGCCTTCCTGCATGCGGGCCCCGCCAGACGCGCACACGATCAACACCGGATAGCGGCGGAAGGTGGCGGTTTCGATCATGCGGGTGAGCTTCTCGCCCACCACCGAACCCATGGAGCCGCCCATGAAGCGGAAATCCATCACGCCCAGCGCCAGGGGCATGCCTTCGATCCGGCAGAGGCCGGTGATCACCGCATCGCGCAGACCGGTGCTGCTCTGGGTGTCGCGCAGGCGATCGGCGTAGCTGCGCCGGTCTTTAAAGGCGAGCGGATCGGTGGGGGAAAGATCGGTGTCGAGCGGCTGGAACGTGCCCTCATCGGCGATCAGCCGCAGGCGGGCTTCACTGTCGATGCGCAGATGGTGGCCGCAGCCGCTGCAGACGCTGGCATTGGCGATCAGGTCTTTCCGGTAGACCACCAGGCCGCATTCCGGGCATTTGCTCCAGAGCCCGTCGCCCTCGTCGAGTTCTTGGGGGGCGCGCACCACCGGTGCAGCCTTGCGGCGATCGGCGAACCAGTCGAACAGCGACACGGGAGAGGCGACAGGCGCAAGAACGGATCACCATTAAAAGCTGCCGCTGCCGGCGCCATGCCGCTGCTAGCCGCTCAGAGGCTCTGGTAGCCCAGCCAGCCGCCGAACCAGCGCAACCACCAGCCCTCGCCTGCAAGCCACACGGCGATGCCGCCGAAAGCCAGAAAGGGGCCGAATGGAAAGGGCTGATGCGGGCCCAGGCGGCCGGTGAGGCGGCCGATCGAGCCCAGTGCCGCGCCACCCAGCACGGCCAGGGCCACCGCCAGGCCCATGCCCTGCAGCCCGAGCCAGGCCCCCAGCAGGGCCGTGAGCTTGGCATCGCCCAGACCGAGGGCGGGGCGGCCCAGCAGCTTCTCGCCCAGGGCGCTGAGCCCTTCAAACACCAGCAGCCCCACGGCGGCGGCGAGCAGGTGGTTGACCAGCAGCTGGCGGGCGGTCGCCTCCGACTGGCTGATCCCCAGCAGCGCGGTGACCACCAGACCCCCCACCAGGCCCCAGCGGCAGAGCGGTTCAGGCAGCCACAGCTGATCGGCATCGATCAGCACCAACGGAACCAGCAGGCTGATCAGCGCCCAGCCGGCAATCATCAGCAGCCAGAACGGCGGCGCGCCCATGGCGGAAGGGCGGGCCAGCACGACGGCCACCCACAGCCCAGCGGTGAGCAGCTCCACCAGCGGGTAACGGGGAGAGATCGGTGCGTGGCAGTGGTTGCAGCGGCCCCGCAGCCAAAGCCAGCCCAGCACCGGCAGGTTTTCATACCAGGCCAGCGTGGTGCCGCAGTGGGGGCAGTGGCTGGGGGGCGAAAGGATCGATTCGCGGCGCGGCAGGCGCCAGGCCACCACGTTCAGGAAACTGCCGACGCAGGCGCCAAGCACGGCTGCCAGCACGGCGATCGGTTCGAGGCTGATGGGGGTCATGGACGTCGGTTGTTGCGGGAGCGTGCGCCCCGCCCGCCAATCATCTCCAGTGGAATGAACCGCTCCTCCGGCAACAGCACCGGGGCTTCGAACACCACCCGGCCCTGATCAGTGGCTTCCTGCAGCACGATCCCCAGCGGTTCACTACCGCCGGGGACATGTTCGCAGTAGTGGTAGTACACCTGACGGGCCCGTCGAAGCACATCGCCGCTGTTGATCCGATCCCAGCGCATGGAATGGTTGGCCGCGCCGGCGGCCCCCCGAATCACGAACGACGGGGGGACGGAACCGGATGAAGAATCAGGAGGTGTGGCGATGGAAATCGTCCTCCCCCGGCGCGACCTTTGGGCGCAGCTTAATCGGTCAGAAGAGGCTCTTCTTATCCTCGATCAGCCGGTGGATGATCGGGGTGAGGATCAGCTCCATCGCGAAGCCCATCTTGCCGCCGTTCACCACGATGCTCGTGGGGCTCGACATGAAGGAACCGTTGATCATGCGCAGCAGGTAGGAGAAATCGATCCCCCACTTCTCCCGCGCCCCTTTGCGGAAGTGAATGATCACGAAGCTCTCGTCAGGGGTGGGGATGTTGCGGCAGATGAATGGGTTGGAGGTGTCCACAGTGGGCACCCGCTGGAAGTTGATGTCCGTGCGGCTGAACTGGGGGCAGATGTGGTTGATGTAGTCGGGCATGCGCCGCAGGATCGTGTCCACGATCGTTTCGGCGGAGTAGCCCCGCTCGGCGTTGTCACGGCTGATCTTCTGGATCCATTCCAGGTTGGCGATCGGCACCACGCCGATCAGCAGGTCTACAAGGGAGGCCACGTCGTAGCCGTCGCCCTCCACGCCGCCATGCAGGCCCTCGTAGAAGAGCAGATCGGTGCCGGTGGGGATCTCTTCCCAGGGTGTGAACTGACCGGGATCGAGCTGGGTGCCGAGCCGGGCGTTGTGCTCGGCGGCCTCTTCAACCGAGTGCAGGTAGTAGCGCTTCTTGCCGCTGCCGGTTTCGCCGTAAGCGCGGAAGAGATCCTCGAGTTGGTCGAAGAGGTTGGCTTCCGGACCGAAGTGGGAGAAGTTGAGGCCGCTGGCCTGGGCCTTGGCCATCTCCTCCTTCATCGGGCCGCGCTCGAAGCGGTGGAAGCTGTCGCCCTCCACCACCACTGGCTGGATGCCCTCCCGCTGGAAGATGTGCTCAAAGGCGCGCTTGACCGTGCTGGTGCCTGCGCCCGAGGAACCGGTGACAGCCACGACCGGGTGACGTTTGGACATCGGTGCAGCGGGGGAGAAACGAGGCTGTGAGTTTGGCAGGTCGCCGGTCAGAGGGCTTCCAGCAGCCGATCACCGATCGCGGCGCAACCCAGCCGCGTGCAGCCAGGGGCAAGGCCGGCCTCACCGATCAGGTCGGCGGTGCGGCAGCCCGCCGCCAGCACCTGGTCGACGGCCCGCTCCAGGGCGTCGGCGGCTTCAGGCCGCTGCAGACCCACCCGCAGCAGCATGGCGGCCGAGAGCACCATCGCCATCGGATTGGCCACATCCTGGCCGGCGATGTCGGGTGCTGAGCCGTGCACCGGCTCGAACAGGCCCGGCCCGTCGCTGCCCAGGGAGGCGGACGGCAGCATGCCGATACTGCCGGTGAGCATGGCGGCTTCGTCGCTGAGGATGTCGCCGAAGAGGTTGCTGGTGAGCAGCACATCGAACTGCTTGGGCCAGCGCACCAGCTGCATGGCGGCGTTGTCGACGTAGAGGTGGCTGAGCTCCACCGCCGGATAGTCGGCGGCCATCGCCGTGACCCGGTCGCGCCAGAGCTGGCTCACATCAAGCACGTTGGCCTTGTCGACCGAACACAGCCGTCCGCGACGTTCCGTCGCCAGCTGGAAGGCCACCTTGGCGATGCGATCGATTTCGTAGTCGCTGTAGGCCATGGTGTTGAAGGCACGCACATGCCCACCGGCCTCCACCCGGCCTTTCGGGGTGCCGAAGTAGACGCCGCCGGTGAGCTCGCGCACCACCATCAGGTCGACGCCCTCGATCACCTCAGGCTTGAGGCTGCTGGCGCCCGCCAGGGCCGGAATGATCTTCACCGGGCGTAGGTTGGCGAACAGGCCGAGGCCGGCCCTGAGGGCCAGCAGGCCACTTTCCGGACGCTGTTCGCGCGGCAGGCCGTCGTAACGGGGACCACCGATCGCCGCCAGCAGCACCGCATCGCTCTGGCGGCAGGCCTCGAGCGTGCGCTCCGGCAACGGCACGCCGCAGGCATCGATTGCCGCTCCTCCCACCGGCTGTTCGTCGAAGCTGAGGGCAAAACCGTGGCTGGCGCTCACTGCCTCCAGCAGCCGCCTGGCCACCGCCGTGATCTCCGGACCGATGCCGTCGCCGGGCAGGAGGGTGATCCGGTATGTGGTCATGCGTTCAGCCGAGGCGGCGGGGGCAACTGGCGAGATTACCGGCTCGGGCGCTGATCCACACGCACAGCCATAGACCCACCCGCGCAGCCCTCAGGGGTCGCCGGCGGCGGCCTTGAGCTGGCGCACGCTGCGGGCCAGCTCCGGCAACTTGCTGAAGGCGGCCGAGCAGCGCAGCCACAGGCGGTTCGGGATCGCCGGATAGCCGCTCACCACCTCGCCGGCGGCGATGTCGCCGTGCAAGCCCGACTTGGACGAGGCGATCGCCCGATCCCCGATCGTGGTGCGGTTGGCCACACCCACCTGGCCCGCCAGGATCACACCGTTGCCGAGACGGGCGCCACCGGCAATGCCCACCTGGGCGGCCAGCGCACAACCCCGGCCGGTCACGACGCCGTGGCCGATCTGCACGAGGTTGTCGATCTTGGTGCCGGCGCCGATGCGTGTCTCCCCCACCGATGGGCGATCGATCGTGGTGCCGCAGCCCACCTCCACCTGCTCCTCCAGCACCACCAGGCCGGTCTGGGGCATCTTGCGCCAGCCATTGGCGGTGGGCACGAAGCCAAACCCCTCCGAACCGATCACGGCGTTGGAGTGCACCACGCAGCCGCGCGCCAGACGGCTGCCGGGATGGAGCACCGCATTGGCATGCAGCTCACAGCCCTCAGCCAGGTGCACATCGGGGTAAAGCACCACGCCGGCATGGAGCACGCAGCCTTCACCCACGAGGCAGTCGGCTCCCACCACCACGTGGGCGGCGATGTGCACGCCGGTGCCGACGCTGGCGCTCGGATCGATCACCGCCGACGGGTGAATGCCGGCGGGCCAGTGCCGGGGCGGGTGCAGTGCCGCCAGGGCCTCGGCGAACCCGAGTCGCGGATCCTTCAGGGCCACCCAGGCCATTCCCCGTTCCTGCGCCAACTGCTGCAGTTCCGGGTCGAGCGGCAGCAGCAGCGCCGAGGCGTGGCAGGTGGCCAGGGCGGCACTGAGCTGGTGGCCGGGCTCGAGAAAGGAAAGCTGGCCGGCAGCGGCCTGATCCACGGCGGCTGCCCCGCTCAGTTCGGGGTCGCCTGCCAGATGCCGCGGTGCGGAGTCGTTGAGCAGGCCCCGCTGGGCGAGCTGGAGCAGCAGGGTGCTGAAGCGCATGCTGCCGGAGCCGCGAACTGAGGCCGGATCGTAGGCCTGCCCTGCGGTCAGTCGCTGGCAGGTGCCAGGGCCGTGAGCACCAGATGGTCGCGGTGCACCACCGCCGCTCCTGCCGGTTGCTGCAGCTCCCGCTGCACCTCGCTGCTGCTGAGGCCCAGCACCTGCCGCACCTCCTCGCTGCTCAGGGCGCAGAGGCCCCGGCCGATTTCCTCTCCCTGCAACGACATCAGCCGCACCGCGTCCTGGCGGCCGAAGCGGCCCTCCACGGCGCGGATGCCCACCGCCAGCAGGGACGCGCCCCTCTCCACCAGCGCCTTCTGCGCCCCTGCATCGATCACCAGATCCCCTTTGGGCAGCAGGGCATGGGCCATCCAGCCCTTGCGGTCGGCCAGGGGTCTGGAGCTGGGCTGAAACACCGTTCCCACTTTCTCGCCTGCCACCAGGGCCTCCAGCACGCGCGGGTCGCGGCCGTCCGCCAGCCGCACGCGCACCCCGCTGGAGGTGGCGATGCGGGCGGCAGTGAGCTTGGTGGTCATGCCGCCGGTTCCCCAGCGCCCGCCCCCGCTGGCCACGCTGCTGAGCCGGGCCAGCTCCTGGAGGTCACGCACCTCCTCGATCGGCTCGACTGTGGCATCGCTGCGGGGATCACCGGAATAGAGCCGGTCGACATCGGTGAGCAGCACCAGTTCCTCGGCGCCGATCGCCACCGCCACCAGCGCCGAGAGGGTGTCGTTGTCGCCGAAGCGCAGTTCGTCGGTGGCCAGGGTGTCGTTTTCGTTGACGATCGGAATCACGCCCCAACCCAGCAGGTGTTCCAGGGTGCGGCAGGCGTTCTGGTAGCGGCGGCGCGAGGCCAGGTCGCCGCGGGTGAGCAGCACCTGCGCCACACGGACGCCGTGGCTGGCGAAGGCTTCGGCGTAAAGCCCCATCAGCTGGCCCTGCCCCACCGCCGCCGCCGCCTGCAGCGCCACCACTTCGGTGGGGCGCTTTTCCAGCTGCAGGGCGTGGCAGCCCAGGCCCACGGCGCCGCTGGTCACCAGGGTCACCTGATCGCCCCGGCGACGTTGCTGGCTGAGGCTGGCCGCCAGATCGGCGATCACACAGGCGGTGCCGCGATCCGCCGAGCCCCGCAGCAGGCTGGTGCCCACCTTGATCACACGTCGCGTCATCCCTTCAGGTCCGCTCCCGCCAGCCGCGCCAGCCGCACCTCCAGCCGTTGCAGATGGTCGACGCGGCAGGGCAGCCCGTGCACATCCACCGGCTTGGCCAACACTGTGAACAGGCCGAGCCTGTTGCCGACCAGCACATCGGTGAACAGGCGATCCCCCACCACGGCCACCTGCCGCGCCGGCAGATTCAGCTCAGCCAGCACCCGCCGCAGGGTGCTGCGGCGCGGCTTGCCCGCTGACACGGTGTAGGGGAGGTCAAGCTGATCCGCCACCGCTCCGATGCGGCGCCGGGACGGGTTGTTGCTGAACAGATGAATGCGCAGGTGCGGCTTGGCTTGAATCAGCCACTGCTCCACGGCAGGCGGCAGCTGCGACTGCCGGCGCGGGATGAGGGTGCGATCCACATCCAGCACCAGCGCCTTGATGTTCTGGGCGATCAGCCGCTCCAGCGGCAGGCCGGCCAGGCTGGTTTGCAGCTCCCAGTCGGGTTGCAGCAGGTGGCGAGAGGTCACCCAGCGCTCTCCCTGTCGTCGAGTTCAGCCTCGATTCGCGGCTGCACCCGGTCGAATTCTTCGCCTTCCACCAGCACTGCTTCGCCGTTGTGCATGCGGGCCACCACGAAGAAGGGGTCGAGCGGAATGTACAGGCCGTACTCCTGGTCTTCGACCATGAAGCTGACGAGCAGCTCGTAGGTGTCGGTGTCGTCGTCTTCGTCGCCGTCCTCGTCGTCGAGATCCTCCGGATCGGGCTCCTCCAGCTCACCGCTCACCGTGAGCGTGACGGCGGAACGCACCAGGGTGAGGTCGTGCTCCTGCAGCACCACATCGGCCACCGACAGGATCGGTTCGGTGGCATCGAGGGTTTCGATCGGCTCCGGTTCGTCGTCGCCCTGCAGGCGGAACAGGCACACCGGGGTATCGACCGGCGTGAGCAGGGCGTAATCGTGCCCATCAAGCGGGATCAGTTGTTCGAGGAAGCAGAGCAGCTGGCGGTCGTGGTCGTCACGGACGAGAACCGTGGGCACGTCACCGGATCCTGTGATCGAGGGGCCTTCGGCACTCATGGAGGGGGAGTCAGACCCTCTCAGAATGTCTCAGCGCCGGCCTGCTGTCCGCAGGGGGGTCGCCAAGGTCACCGGCTCGTCACCTTCCCGCAACCATTGCTCCAGCAGCAGTGCCGCTGCGGCACTGTCGAGGGCGCCGCTGCGGTCACCGTGCAGGCGGTGGCGCTCGCCCGCCTCCCAGCTGCTCGCGTGCTCATCCACCCAGGCCAGCGGCAGGCTCAGGTGGCGGGCCAGCCGTTCGCCGTAGCGGCGGCAGTGGGCCGCCTGGGGCGTGGGCTGCTGGTGGCTGTCGAGCGGCAGGCCCACCACCAGCGCCTGCACCCGCCGGCTGGCGCTGAGGGCGCGCAGGGTTTCCAGGTCGTGGGCGTAGGCCCCGCGCGCCAGTGCCGGCAGTGGGGTGACCGTGAGCCCGAGCGGATCGCAACCGGCCAGGCCGATGCGGCGCCGCCCCACATCCAGCGCCAGCACGGAGCGGGGCTGTGGGGGTCGGCGTTGTTGCCGCGTGCCGGGGGTGGCGCTCACCGGACGCTGGACAGCGCACTGGAGGAGGCACTCTCCAGTGCCCGCGTTGGGCGTGCGGCGGGCGTGAGCGCCGACGGTCCTGCAGGGGTGGGCACCGTGCGACGGCGCGGTTTGAACGGCTCGAGCACGGTGTCGAGGCGCCAGTTGGCGGCGCGGCTGCTGGCCTGCTCGTGGCGGCGCCAGACGCTGCGCGCCATCAGCAGCCGCTCGCCTTCCAGGCTGGCGCCGATGCTGCGCAACCAGGCGCAGCGCTCCGCATCGCCGGCATCACTGCAGAGGCGTACCACCGGATCGCTGGCCACCGCCTGGATCAGCAGGTGCTCCAGCGCCTGGCCGTGCAGCCGCGACCAACCGGGATGCACCGTGAGCTGCACATCCACCGGGCCATGGCCCTGGTGATGCAGCCGGCGTACGCCCGCCACTGCCTGCTGGCGGCTGGGGTCGAGCCAGAGCGCACTGGGGCCGCTGCTCTGGTCAAGCAGATCCTCCACCCGGCGGTCAAGCAGCTGGCGCAGCAGCGCCGGGCAGGCCGCCTGCTCCAGGTGCAGCATCAGGCCAGCGGTGCGCCGATTCAGGGGCCGCAGTTGCAGGTCGCCAGGGGGCGGCAGAGCCGGGCCCGGCTCTGCCGGGGCGTTCCACAGCCAGGAGACTTCGTGCCGCAGGGGCTGAAAGCCCTGCTCCCGCAGCAGTGCCAGCCGGTCGGTGTCGGTGCTGTCACAGCGGGCAATCCAGCTGGCTGCACCGCTGCAGCGGTGCAGCGCCTCGCGCAGCAGGCCCGCCTGGATCTCCTGGCCGCTGAGACTGCCTGGTCGCTGCAGGGCAGTGCGTGCCACCCGCAACGCCTCCACACCCCAGCAGCTGCCACTCCGGTTGAGGCGGCGCACCACGCTCACCCCCAGCATGCAATCGGCTGTCACGTAGGCCACCAGCACCTCAGGAACCAGGGGCGGGCGCTGCACCAGGGCACTCAGCAGGCGCTCCGGCTGACGAAGCAGGAGGGAGCGCTGCAAGAGCGGCTGCAGATCAGCAAAGGCGGCATCGTTCAGCAGCGGCAACGACCAGCCCTGCAACGGCTCGATCCGCAGCTCCCCCGGCGCGGCGAGCGGGTCACCTCCCGAGGGGCGTAGGGGGATGGGGTGCCGCACGTGACTTCAGTCGTGACCCGACTGTATCGGTTCTGGACCGGCTGGCCGGAGGGGTGCCAGTGCGTGAGGGTCAGGCGGGGCGGACCACCACCAGAGGCGTGCGCTCGTTGGCATTGCCGGCCGGATTGGGCCGCAATGCCCGCTGCAGCAGGCCCTCATCGCAGCCCTCGCTGGCGGCCAGCACCTTCACCCGGCCCAGATCATTCACATCCACCACCGCCACCGGCACGCCCAGTTGCCTGGCCAGTTCACGGCAGCTGCGCTCGGGATGGGCCGGGCCCAACACGATCGTCTGGTCGTAGGGGGGGGTGGTGCCGGTGATGTCATCGATCAGGCGTGCCTGCTCTCCCGCCAGGCGGTAGAAGCCGCCGCGGCTGCCCACCAGTTTCATCAGGGTGCCGGCCAGCCAGGCGCACAGAACCCGCGCCGGGCCCACGTCGTCGATCAGGGTCTGCAGGCCGCAGGCGGTGGCCAGGCTGCTGGTGGGGTGGAACACCCGGCAGAGCAGGCGGGCCAGGGCCGATGGCTCCACCATGGCCGGGTGCTGGTAGCGGCCCTGCATCACCGCCAGCGGTGTTTCGCCGATCGTGAGGATGTCGCCGGGTTGCAGCACGGCAGCGGCGTAGCGGCGCAGAACGTCGGCTGGATCATCCAGCACGCCGAGCAGATGGGTGGGCAGCGGCAGCACCTGACAGGCTTCCCCTGCTCGCCAGCGGGCGGTGGCGGGTTGCAGGGGCTCGGGCTTGCGCAGGGGTATCAGCAGACCGTCACGGCGTTGCAGCCGTCCAAAGGGGCCGTAGTTGATCCACAACACCTCGAGCCAGAGGGTGTCGATCAGGGCAAGGGGATTGATCGGCTGCTGCCCGGCGGCGCCATCAGACGGCCGGCCGGCCGGCGCGGCGATCGTGAGCGAGACGCGGGCCTCCGTCTGCTTGTTCCCTTTGACGATGTAGGCCGCCCAGTAGCCATCGGCGCGGGTGTCCTCATCGGGATGGGCGGCGGTGAGGCGGGCCGTGACGGTGACCCCGCTCAGGTCGCCCTTGCCCAACAGGGTGGGCCGCAACTCAACTTCCGGCACCATCACCTCCATGCGGGCATGGGGGTTGCTGAGGCGCAGCACGCCTTCCACGGTGATAACCCCGTCGCTGGCGGCTGCGTGCTCCTGCACCGTCCAGTCATGGGAATCCAGCCGCAGCGGTGAAGCGGGCCGCAGCCGGTGGCGCAGCTCCAGCCACAGCAGCAGGGCGCCGAAGCCAAGAGCGGCGATCAGGGCCAGGCACAGAGGAGCGGGCAATGGGGCCACGGAGTGCTGCGGGCGGCGAAACAGCGGGAGCGTAGGTGGTGGCCTCAGCACCGCCCTAGCTTTCTGGGCGGCAGCACGCCGGCACGCCATGAAGAAGACCTTCGTTCTCGATACGAACGTTCTGCTGCACGACCCGCGGGCGCTGGTGCGCTTCGAGGACAACAACGTCGTGATTCCGATTGAGGTGGTCGAGGAGATCGATCGCTTCAAACGCGACAGCAGCGAGAAGGGCCGCAATGCCCGTCAGGTGTCGCGCCTGCTCGACGGGCTGCGTGAAAAGGGCAACCTGGCGGAGGGGGTGGAGATCGACCCGATCGCCCACGGCCAGCTGAAGGTGGTGTTCTGCCGTAGCGAAACACTCAGCCAGTTGCCGCCGGAACTCAAATCGGGCAACGGCGACAACAACATCCTGGCGGTGGCACTGGAGCAGCGCCTGCAGGGCGTGATGGGCAGCCAGCCGCCCGTGATCCTGGTGACCAAGGACACCAACCTGCGCATCAAGGCCGATGCGGTGGGCCTGATCGCCCAGGACTACACCAGTGACAAGGTGGCGATCGCCGATCTTTACCCCGGCACCGCCGAGTGGTGGGTGAACGCCGCCCAGATGGAGCAGTTGCAGCGCGAGGGCAGCCTGGCCGTTGCCCAACTGCCTCCGCCGCCGCCCGAGGCTCCCCCGTTGCAGGCCAACGAGGGCGTGACCCTGGTGGATGCGGCCCAGCCCGGCCACACCCTGCTGGCGCGCTACTGCTCCGCTGCTGCCCAGCTGCGGCCTCTGGCCAAGGTGTCCCGCGCCAAGCTGGGCCGGGTGTCGGCGCGCAACCGGGAGCAGACCTTCGCGCTCGATCTGTTGCTCGATGCCTCGATCCAGCTGGTGACGCTGGTGGGCAAGGCCGGCACCGGCAAGACCCTGCTGGCCCTGGCGGCCGGTCTGCATCAGGTGGCCGATGACCACACCTACCAGCGCCTGCTGGTGACTAGGCCCGTGATCCCCCTCGGCAAGGACATCGGCTTTCTGCCCGGAGACCTGCAGGAAAAGATGGGCCCGTGGATGCAACCGATCGTGGACAACCTCGACTATCTGCTCGGCAGCGACGACCCTGGCCAGGCACCGGCCCGTGGCGCCCGGGGCCCGCGCAACAACTGGCTGGATCTCAAGAGCATGGGTCTGCTGGAAGTGGAGGCGATCAGCTACATCCGCGGCCGCTCGATTCCCAACCAGTTCATGGTGGTGGATGAAGCCCAGAACCTCACCCCCCATGAGGTGAAAACGATCGTGACCCGGGTGGGTGAAGGCACCAAGATTGTGTTCACCGGTGATCCCTACCAGATCGATAATCCCTACGTGGATGCTGACAGCAACGGGCTCACCTGGCTGGTGGAGAAGTTCAAGGGACAGCAGCTGGCCGGCCACGTGACCCTGCAGAAAGGAGAACGCTCTGCTCTGGCGGAGCTGGCGGCGAATCTGCTCTGAGCCGCTCAGATCATCTGGGCGGGGTCAATGCAGCGGTCGAAGGCTTCCGGGCTGATCTCTCCAAGCACCAGCGCTGCTTCGCGCAGGCTGAGCCGGTGCACATGGGCGTGGCGGGCGATGCGGCAGGCACCGTCGTAACCGATCGCCGGAGCCAGCGCGGTGACCAGCATCAGGCTCTGATCCAGCAGGGTTTCGATGCGGGCGCGGTCGGGTTCGAGCCCCTCGATGCAGTGTTCACGGAACGCGTGGCAGCCACCGGCCAGCAATTCGATGCTCTGGAGCAGGTTGAGCGCAATCAGCGGCTTGAACACGTTGAGCTCGAAGTTGCCCTGGCTGGCGGCGATCTGCACGGCCGTGTTGTTACCCATCACCTGCACGGCCACCATCGTGAGGCTCTCGCACTGGGTGGGATTCACCTTGCCGGGCATGATGCTCGACCCCGGTTCGTTCTCCGGCAGCACCAGTTCCCCCAGCCCGCAGCGGGGGCCGCTGGCCAGCCAGCGGATGTCGTTGGCGATCTTCATCAGGCTGCCCGCCAGCACCGTGAGCGCGCCATGGGCACCGGCCAGCGGTTCATGGCCCGCCAGGGCCTGAAATTTGTTGGCGGCGCTGGTGAAGGGCAAGCCGATCCGTTCCGCCAGCCGTGCAGCCACCGCCTCGCCGTAGCCCCTGGGGGCATTGAGGCCGGTGCCCACCGCCGTGCCGCCGATCGCCAGTTGCAGCACCTGGGGCAGCAGCAGTCGCAAGCCAGCGGCGGCCAGCTGCAGCTGGGCCACGTAGCCGCTGAATTCCTGGCCCAGGCTGAGCGGCACCGCATCCTGCAGGTGGGTGCGGCCGATCTTGATGATGCTGCTGTAAGCCTCGGCCTTGGCAGCCAGGGTGGCGGCGAGGGCTTCCACCGCCGGCAACAGGGTGCGTTCGAGCTCGATCGCCACGGCGATGTGCATCGCGGCGGGAAAGGTGTCGTTGCTCGACTGGCTCAGATTGACGTGGTCGTTCGGATGGACAGGCCGCTTGCTGCCGAGCGTGCCACCGGCAGCGTCGATCGCCCGGTTGGCGATCACCTCATTGACGTTCATGTTCGTCTGGGTGCCGGAGCCGGTCTGCCAGACCTTGAGCGGGAATTCCGGATCAAGCACCCCTGAAGCCACCTCTTCGGCCGCCGCCACGATCAGGGCCGCGAGCTGGGGCGGCAGCCGTCCCATGTCGCGGTTCACCTCGGCGCAGGCCGCCTTGAGCTGGCCGAAAGCGTGCACCAGCTGCAGCGGCATCGCCTCCCCGAAGGGGAAGAAATGCAGGGAGCGCTGGGTCTGGGCGCCCCAGTAGTGCTGGGCCGGCACCTCCACCGGGCCCAGGCTGTCGGTTTCGGTGCGGGTGGCCATCAGCTGCCGGACACCACTTCGCTGTTGAGCTCGTTGAAGCTGCGGGTGCTGGTGGCCCGCTCGCCGCCGGCGGGTTCCACCCCGGTGGCCTTGCTGAGCACGGCACTGATCGTGGTGGTGTTCACCTGTCCGTTGGCATCGAGCAGCACCTTGCCATCGCCATCAAAGACAACCACCTGGGGAATGGTGCCGTTCCAGTAGTGCACAGGATCGTCGGGACCCTGATCGGCCAGTCCCTGCAGCGGATCGGTGGTGAGGGGGATCAGCTCCACCGTGCGGCCCCACAGGCGCTGCAGCTCCGAGAGCACCGGCGCGAACTGTTTGCTGTCGGCGCTGTCATCGAGATAAAACACCAGCACGACAGGCCGATGGTCGGCGCGGGCCTGGGCCAGCGTGCTGCGGGGCGGCACCAGCGAGCCATTGCCCGCGTAGAGAGCAAAGATGTTGCCGTCGTAGCTGTTGGTGGTGAGCGAGGCCAGAGCTGGTCTTGGAGCCAGCAGCAGGACCAGCGCCACCAGCAGCGCCAGGCTGCGGCGGATCAGGAAGGGAGAGGCGTTAGAGCGCAGCAACCGAAGCGGGAGGCGGGTTGGGGTCATTGTGACGCCCAGCCGAAAGACCAGGGCCCAGCCGCCGCTCAGGGACGGTTGATGCCTTTGCCCATTCCCTGCAGGATGCCCCGGCCGATCAGGCCGATGGCCCGGCCGATCACCTGGGTGAGCACCACCACCAGCAGATCGCCCAGCTGGCGCAGGAACGCCTGCAGCTGCGGTGCCAGGGCATCGCGGGCTTCAAGAGCCAGCGTGACCGTCTGCTGCAGCCAGCCCAGCTGCCGCAGCTCCCGGTCGCGGGGTTCGGTGAGCAGCAACGGCGTGATCCTGCCCGCCTCCAACCGATACAGCAGCCTCCGGCTCTCATAGAGCTGGATCGGGCGCTCGAACCAGCTGCTCCAGCGCTGCTGGGCATTGAGCTGGTTGCGCAGACGTTCGAGGCTGCGGGTGGCCAGCAGCTCATTCACTAACAGGTAGCGCCTCAGTTCCGGCCAGTCGCCGCAGCAGGCCAGCAGCTCGGCGCTGATCAGCTCAGCAGTGCGGATCAGCCAGTTGCTCACCAGCGCTTCCAGGTGCAGCAAGGCAGTGGGTTCATCGGGAGACAGCAGGCGGCCGTCCACCAGCAGCGGTTGCCCCCCCATCAGCGCACTGAGCATCGGCAGGGAAGCGGGCAGTTCCGGGTCGTCGCTGGTGAGCACGGTGGTGCTGCTGAGGTGGTCGGCCACCGGCAGCAGCACACCATCGAGAGGAAGCCGCACGTAGGCCCCGGCGACCTGCCGCAGGGCATGGCGGCGCAGTTCCGGCTGCAGAGCCTGCCAGCGGGCCTCAAGCGTGTCGGTGGCCGGCCGTTCCTGACGTAGCCGCAGCAGCAGCTGATCAAGCTGGCCCAGCAGGGCGAGCAGCAGGTCGCGGCGCCGCTCCACGCTGAGCCCCTGCAGCGCGAACAGGGTGCCGGCATGCGGATCGAGCGGCCCCGACAGGCTGGACTCCTGGAGCCGCTGGCGGATGGCGCTCCACACCCCTTCGGCGGTGCGTTGCCGCAGGGTGATCGCCGTGCTGCCGCTGGCCGGAGGTTGCGGCAGGTCGCCAATGACAGCCTGGCTGGGCAGTCCACCGTCGTCGCTGATCAGGGCATCGCCCCAGGCCAGCACCAGCGGCCCCCACAGCCAGAGCAGCAAGGAGCGGGCGGCGCCCAGCTCGCGCAACCGGCCCTCCAGGATCAACTGCAGCAGGAAGGTGTCCGGCGGCGGGGTGAGCAGGCGACGGCAGAGGCGCAGCTCCGCATCGATCTGCTGCAGGCCGCTCTGCAGCAGCCATTGCCCCAGCCCGATCGGCCCCATCAGCGGCGTTACCTCTGGGGCAGAAGCCCCGTCGCCCTGAAGCTCCACCACTCGCCCACCGGCCAGCAGGGTGCTCACGGCCGCCAGCAAAGTGTCGGGATCGGGGTCCTGCAGAAGGCCGGCCACGGGCAGTTGCAGCAACCAATCGCTGGAGCAACCCGGCTGCGCGGGCAGCAGCAACAGCAGCGGGGCAGGCTGCCAGCGCTCCTCCAATCGCTGCAGCTCTCGCAGCATGTTGGCGGGCTGCACCGGCGCGCTCACGCTCCAGATCAGCAGCTGGGGCGCACGGCTGCAAGCGGCTGGATCGGTGAACACTTCGGCGGCACAGGGCGCGGCACTCAGCAGGCGGCTGAGGCCATCGCGCAGCAAGGGGTCGGCGAACAGCAGGATCCTGGGACGGTTAGTTGCCGTGGCTGGAGAGTCCTCAGGGGCTGGTGTCACTGGGGGTGTGCGCTCATTGGAGCCAAGGTAACGACCTGACGGCGAATTCTCCAGCTTGATTGGAGGCCAGTGAAGTGAACAGATGCGGGCTGGGGGCTGTGCCAATCACGTTGTGCAGGTCTTGCTTTTTCCCTGATCCAGAGCTCAACGGTGGGGACGGGTCCTTGCAGGGGCCTGGGAGTTCAGGCTTGCCGTCAGGAATGCGCTCCATTGGTAGTGTCTTGCCGCAATCTGTAGCAGTTCTGTCCCGCTGGATCGGCGCCATCCAACACCCCATCCACGCGCCATCCAAAGACAGCCGGCTGGCCAGAAATTCATGTCTTCTCTACCAGACCATCAGCGCCCTGAATCAGGATTTGGTTGCAGAGCTGGAGGATGGGTTGTGTCTCGCAGAGAATCCTGAGGGGTCTTTTCTCTTTCCTCAATGGGGATGACATCCGGATTCGCCAGCTTACGAATCCTGTGAGCTGCGACTCCAATAACCCGCGTTTCTGTTTGTCTGCGGAATCCTTCGGTTCTGGAGTTGGTTCGTCCTGAAGTCTGTCCGTCCTGGCTTAAGTCGTTCGATGCATTCGCTCTCTCGCGATTCAACCTTCCGCGAAGGAGCAACTATTGCCCCTGAAGGATCCACACGCCTTCTTCATCATGAGCGACAAAACGAGATGGCGAGAAAGCGATGCTTCCAGAGGCTCCCACCAGCGGTGAAGAATCGCACAGCTATGGATTCCACCTGCATCGAGTCGAAACGTCTGGATGCACGTTCAGATTCGTCGAGCTGTCCCCGCTGTTCTGGCCCCCTTTGGCTAATGTCGTCCCCGCAGGTTGCAGCAAAGAGGAACATTCTCGTGATGTCACAAGCTGACATTGGATGTCACTTGGATTGATTTCACGTCACTTGAAAGCATTGGATGCCACTGATTCTCGCCAACTGTTTTCCCCTGCGCCCCTCCACCGCGCTCACTGGCGGGGCCGGCCGGCCAGCTGCAGGGTGTACGACTCGATCGTGTAGCCAGTGAGCTCTTCGATGCGGCGGACCAGGTCGTCGGGGAGCACCACGTCAAGGTCCTGGATTTCACCGCTCACCAGGCAGGTGAGATGGCTGTGGGGGTCGCTGCGGTAGCCGTAGAGGCGGCCATTGGCGCGGTCGAGGCACTCGATCACTCCAGCGCTCTGCAGGGCTTCAAGGTTCTGATAGACGGAGGTATGGCCGATGCGGCGGCCTTGTTGATTGAGGCGCTCGAAGATGTCGCGGGCACTGAGGTGGCGCCGCTCTCGCCAGAGCAGTTCCAGCACAAGCTTGCGTTGGCGGCTGAGGCGCATGCCCAGGTCGCGGCAGCGCCCGAACACCTCAATCACCCCCGCGAGGGCGGTGGGGCCTGTGCTCTGCCCGTTGGTCAGCGGTGGGGCAGTCGCAGCCTTCACAAGTGGATACGAATGCTTTACCTCAACCTTAATCGGTTTGCCCTGGGGTAAGGGATCGGCCCCTAGCAGACGCTTGGCGGAATCGGATCCTGTAACCGCTCCGGTCCCACCGCCTGCAGGGCTTCACGAAAGTCGATCGCTCCGTCGTAGAGCGCCCGGCCCACGATCACCGCCTCCACGCCCAGCGGCTCCAGGGCCAGCAAGGCCAGCAGATCGGTGACGGAACCCACCCCGCCGGAGGCGATCACCGGCACCGGGCTGGCGGCGGCCATCGCGCGCAGCGCCTCCAGGTTCGGGCCGGCCAGGGTGCCATCGGTGGCGATGTCGGTGCTCACGATCGCCGCCACACCGCTGCCTTTGAAGCTGGCCGCGAGCGCCGTGGCCTCCACGGCGCTGTCCTCCAGCCAGCCCCGGGTGGCCACCTTGCCGCCTCGGGCATCGATGCCCACCACGATCCGGCCGGGGAAGCGGGCCGCCAGCGCCTGCACCAGCTCCGGCTGTTCGATCGCCACCGTGCCCAGGATCACCCGCTCAAGGCCGGCAGCAAGCAGCGCCTCTGCCCGCTCTGCCGTGCGTACTCCGCCGCCCAGCTGCACTGGGATACGGAGCGCCGCCGTGATCGCGCGCACCACCGCATCGTTGACCGGTTCACCACTGCGGGCGCCATCGAGATCCACCAGATGCAGCCGCTCCGCCCCCTGGCTCTGCCAGTCGAGGGCCTGCGCCACCGGATCGTCGTTGAAGTGGGTGACCTGGTCGTAATCGCCCTGGTGCAGCCGCACGCAGTGGCCGTCGAGCAGGTCGATGGCGGGGATGATCTGCATGGCGGAGCGGGTGAGCCGTGGTCGTGGCCCATCCTCGCCGGCAGGGGTGGGGGCAGCACCTGCCCACTGGGGCGCATGCGGTGGCGGCTCCCGCCCCGCTCAGCGCTTGAATGGCGGCGCCGTTGCCGCTGCTTCCGTGAAGATCCTGGTGATGGGTGGCACCCGCTTCATCGGTAAGCCCCTGGTGGCCCAGCTGCAGGGCTATGGCCATGCGCTCACCCTGTTCACCCGCGGCCGCAATCCGGTGCCGGCCGGGGTGGAGCATCTGGTGGGCGACCGCAGCGATGCCGCCGCGCTCGAGCCGCTGCGGGGCCGTGCCTTCGACGTGATCATCGACAGCAGCGGCCGCAACCTCGACGACAGCCGGGCGGTGGTGGAGCGCACCGGCCCCCCCGCCCATCGCTTCGTGTACGTGAGCTCGGCCGGCGTCTATGCCGACAGTGAGCTGTGGCCGCTGGATGAAACCGCCCCCACCGACCCCGCCTGCCGCCATGCCGGCAAGCTCCACACCGAAGACTGGCTGTGGGCCGAGCGCATTCCCTTCACCAGCTTCCGGCCCACCTACATCTACGGACCCGGCAACTACAACCCGGTGGAGAGCTGGTTCTTCGACCGCCTCATGCACGACCAGCCGGTCCCCCTGCCCGGCGACGGCAACACCATCACCCAGCTGGGCCACGTGAGTGACCTGGCCACGGCCATGGCCCGCTGCCTGGAGGTGGAGGCCGCCACCAACCGGATCTACAACTGCTCGGGCCGCAAGGGCGTGACCTTCCGTGGGCTGGTGGCGGCGGCGGCACGGGCCTGCGGCAAGGATCCGGCAGCGGTGACGATCCGCAGTTTCGATCCCTCGGGCCTCGACCTCAAGGCCCGCAAGGCCTTTCCCCTGCGCCTGGCCCATTTCCTCACCGATGTGCACCGGTTGGAGCGGGAGCTGGCCTGGACGCCGGCCTTCGATCTCGATACAGGCCTGGCGGACAGCTACACCAACGATTACGCCCTGCGCCCCGCCGCCCGCCCGGATTTCAGTGGCGACGCGGCGCTGCTGGGCTGAGATACCCCAGCGCCGAGCTCAGGGCCAGCGCCAGCGAGGGCCAGAACAGCCACCAACCGACGCTGTGCAACCCGGCGACAAACCCGGCCAGGCCCAGGCCCCAGCGTTCGGGCCAGAGCAGCAGCAGCAGCGCGCTGAACTGCAGCACTGTCTTGGCCTTGCCGGCGCGGGAGGCGGGGCCGCCATCCCCCTGGCCGGCCCGCCAGCCGGAGATCAGCAGCTCGCGCGCCAGCAGCAGCCACACCGCCCAGAGCGGCAGGCGTCCGGCGGCGCCCAGCCACAGCAGCGGTGCACTGATCAGGATCTTGTCGGTGAGGGGATCGAGGCGAGCACCCCAGGCGGAACCGCCGCCGGCACGGCGGGCCAGGACGCCGTCGGCCCAGTCGCTGAAGCCGCCCAGCAGCAGAAGGAACCAGGCCGCCCCCTGCTGATCGGCGGCCAGCAGCAGCAGCAGCGGCAAGCCGAGCACGGCCCGCGCCAGCGTGAGCCCATCGGCGAGGCGCCGGGCTGCAGAAGCGGCAGGTCGGCCTGTGGGGCGGTGCTGGGGTGTCGGCGTCAAGCTGGGCAGGCCGGAAGGGCCAGTCTGCTGCCGCGGATCCCGACCCCTCGCTGGCCTAGAACCATTGCAATCGCAACGCTCCGATGACCCTCGACTCCCAGCCGGCCCTGCGGGTGGCGGCGGCCATGACCACCCCGGTGTTGAGCGTGACGCCCGAAACCCCTCTGCAGCAGGCGGTGCAACTGCTGAGCGACCACCACATCAGCGGCCTGCCGGTGCTGGATGCGGCGGGAGCGCTGGTAGGGGAGCTCACCGAACAGAACCTGATGGTGAAGGAGAGCGGCTTTGACGCCGGCCCCTACGTGATGCTGCTGGACGCGGTGATCTACCTGCGCAATCCGCTCGACTGGGACCGGCAGGTGCACCAGGTGCTGGGCAGCACGGTGGGTGAACTGATGGGTGCGCACCCCCACACCTGCAGTGCCGATCTGTCCTTGCCGGACGCGGCCCGGCTGCTGCAGGACCGCAGCACCCAGCGGCTGTTCGTGCTTGAGGGCGACAAGCTGGTGGGTGTGCTCACCCGCGGCGATGTGGTGCGCGCTCTGGCGGCAGCGGCCTGAGCCAGGCCACGATCGCGCCGTCGGCCACCAGCCAGCGCTGATGGTGGTCTTCGCAGGGGTGGCCGCCGGTGAGCTTGCCGAAGGCGGGCAGCACCAGGCGCTGAGCTGCCGCGTCGTGAACGAAGCAGGGCAGGCGCAGCCGATCGCTGCGGTCACCGACTGTGGCCACCGGATGCAGGTGGCCGCAGAGCTGCAGCAGTTCACCCCCGCCCACTGGCAGCGGTTCCGGTCCGTGGCTCAGCCAGAGGGGGCCGCGACGGCTGCTGGGCTGCTGCACCAGCCCTTCCAGCCAGCTGCCCCGCTCGTGGTTGCCAGCGATCAGCGTGAGCGGGCAACCGAGCAGCTCCGGCAAGGCCTGGATCTTCTGACGCAGTTCGCCGGTGAGGCCGAGCCGGCCGTGGATCAGATCACCCAGCACAACCACCTCAGCCGGCTGCCAGCGGTGCGCCAGCGCGATCAGGGCGTTGAGGGTGGAGGCATCGCCATCGCTGGGCAGCGGCACGCCATGGGCCTGAAACGACTCGGCCTTGCCCAGGTGCAGATCCGCCACCAACAGCAGACGTTGCGTCGGATCCCACACCGCCCGCGCCCCCAGCAGCTCGAGCCTGTGACCGCGCCAGAGGAAGGGAAGGTGTTCCGTCAAAGGCTTTTGTGCGCAGCTGTGCTGCAGATGTGTTCCATCCGATACCCAGTTTCCCTCGCCATCCATCAAGATTCCCTCACTAGGCGGCACTCCCCGTGAGCCAACGTCGTTCCCAGCGCCAGCTCCCTGGAGAAACCCTCCAGTGGATCGAAGGTCGTCTGCGCGATCTGGAGCGTCTGGAGTTCTTCGAAGAGGCCTATGCACTGCGCATGGAGATGGCCGAATGGCTGCTTGAGCGCGACAGCAGCATGACGGTGAGCAACCTCACGGTGGCCCGCCTGCTGCGTGATCGCTGTCTCGCCCCGGTCCCGCCGGTCTCTGAGCAGGGCTGACCCCCAGCGGCTCCGTAACCTGCACCCACCTTCGGCACCCCATTCGTCATGACCATCGCCCTGCTCGTCGCTCTCGTCGGTTCGTTGGCGCTGATGTCGATGATCATCCGCCGGCTCGAAAAGGCCTGAGGGTTCCCTCAGGCCAGCGAGCGTCCCTGCCAGGTCCAGCCGCGGCCGGTGGTGGATTTCCAGATCGAGGCGAGCGTGATCGCGGCGATCACCCCTTCCGCCTTGCTGACGGTGTCGTTGCTCGATTCGTCATCGGCCACCACCAGCTGCCAGTGATGGCACGGGGGATCGCTTGCCAGCAGCGCTCTCAGGCAGCCTTCGACGTTGGCGGATTCGTTGTAGGTGGGGACCACTACCAGGAGATGGTCGCCGATGTTGACAGCGGTGATAGGCCTACCACTGAAGCCCCAGGCGCCTACCAGCCAAAGAAAGACGATCCAGTCGGCATGGCGTTCTTTCCACTGACTCTCGTTGCATCGTCATCACCAAGGGCAAGTTCTGCACATGGATGAATCACCATGCTCATGCACGTTGTGTCCATGAGGGTTCGTGCACAGCCGCCATGGTTCAGGTTGTGCTGCCCGATCAACCCATCCCCGCTTTCGGCAGGAAGGCCTGGGGTTGCCGATCAGCTTGGCCGGCAAGCCAATGGCTGATTGCCGGAGTCAGGACAGCACCGAAGGGACTGTTTCACGCATGACGGAATCAATGGTCGGCATCCCATGAGAGACGCGCGCCTACTCTCTTGGCCCCTTGGCTGTGAATGGAACCGGAAACGAACTGACGCTGGCCTCAATGATGGCCTCAATAAAGCCGGGCTGGCCTCCGCGGCCGTAGCGTTGATGAGGCTTTCCGTGCAGAGGGTAAGAACGTTGCCGGCTTGCAATTGAAATCTGACTCTGTACGTTTTCCGTTGCCCCGAGTGGTTCTGCTGGTAGAGGCCGCAAATGGATTCGGATCGAAAGTTCTTCGATCGGATGGCGCCCTTGGGAGTCTTGATGAGCGGCTGATGGACTTGGATTGCAACCGCTGCAAAAGAGTGGAGGGATGCAGGCATCGCCTGAAGCAGACACTCACACCTGTGCCACAACGGCCACTGGTCTGTTCAGACCATGGTGTAATGACGCGCCTCGATTAGGCGGCCTGGGTCACATTCGGTCACCGCTGGCTCTGTGGCAATGCTTGCTCCTGGCGAGCAGTTCGATTGACTGACAGGGCTCTGAGTGCCGAATCGATGGACGGACGCTTGCAACGCCTGTTGTTCACCTCGCTGCTTCCCTATTCCCTGGTCCTGGGGCTGCTTCTGCATCTGCCGGCGCGGGCCTCCACCTACCAGGCGCTCTGCGGAACCAGTGCCTGCACCGTGAACCTCGACGCCACCGGTATCGCTGCTCAGGGGCGTTTCATCCCGATCGGTCGGGTGGCCCAGTGGTTCACGGGCGGCCAGGAAACCTTCGACACCACCAACGGCACGGTGGGCGCGATCGGCGGCGGCACCGCCGGTGCGATTGCCGGCGGCGTGCTGCTGGGCCCGATCGGTCTGGTGGGGGGCATGGTGGGCGGAGCCTTCGCGGGCTCCAGGGCCGGCAAGTCGGCCGACCTGTATTTCACGGTGGTGGGCTATGACACCGCCGGCCAGAAAACCACGCTCAGTTTTCGCTTTGTGAATCCGAAACCGGCCAATCAGCTGAAGACAGAACTGCCGATGCTCACCGGTCTGGCGATGGGCCAGGTTCGTCCGATCGCCGAGCTGCAGCGCACCGGCTCCCCTCTGCCGGAGCGTCTGTCGGATCTGCCCCCCTCCCTGGCGATTCCCTCCCAGCCCTACGGACCGCAGCGTTGAGGCGCAGGCCCGGTTAGTTGCGGCTCAGCCGTCCTGGCTTGGTTGCATCGCACAGCAGCGCGGTTGCAATGCACAAAAGCGCATCAGAGTGGAGCTATACGCAGGCACTGGCCTTGAACGTGCCCCTGCCCCCGGACTCCGAAGGCTCTCCCGCCTCGCCTCGCGAAAGGGAACCGGCTCCACCATCAGTGACGCAAGATTCGTCCAACGTGCCCGAGGCCTTCCTGCGGCTGGCGCCGTTTCTCGTGGGGCCGGCGCGGCGGGGTGTGGTGGGCTCCAGCCGCTACGCGCGCACCCTGCGTGATGCGGTGCACCGCGCCTCGGCCGACCCCGCGCACGGGCCGGTGCTGCTTTCGGGGGAGCCGGGGCTGGAGAAGGACAACCTGGCGGCCCTGATTCACCGTGGCTCCAGCCACCGCCGCCGCCTGATGGTGCGGCTGGATGGGGCACTGCTGCGCGCCGATGGCAGTGATCTGTTCGGTGCCGCCGGCAGTGGCGGGCGCGGCTCGCTGCTGGAGGCCCTCGGCGATGGCGCCCTGCTGATCTGCCAGCTCGATCGGGTCGATCCCGTTCTGCAGCCCGCGCTGCTGCAACTGGCCCGTGACGGCAGCTGGCAAGCGCCGGGGGAGCCGCCCCAGGGCCAAGCTGGCGCGCAGCATCACTTCGCCGGGCGGGTGTTCTTCACCGCCGAATCCGCTCTGCCGGCCTTTGATCGGGTCTGCAGCCGCATCCGGGTGCCGGCGCTGCGGGTGCGGCGCCAGGACCTGGGCGAATGGTTGCGCTACTTGCTGCGCCAGCAGAGCCGCCACCTGGGCTGGCCGCTGGCGCCGGCGGTGGGGGCGGAGGTGATCCGGCGGCTGCAGACCCACGACTTCCCGGGCAACATCACCGAGCTCAAGCAGCTGGTGGAGCGGGCCCTGCGCCAGCTCCCGGTGCCCTCCGCCGCTGCCGTCAGCCAACGCCCACCACCGCAACTGCCTGAGGAGGTGTTTTGGCTGGCGCCGCGTCAGCCGCGCTTGCGCTTCGATTTGTGGCGCTGGAAGCCCTCTCTGCGCGCCCGTATGCGTTCGCCGCGCTTCTGGAACGCGCTGCTGTTCGGCGTGGTGAGCTGGGTGTTCGTGCTGGTGAACATCTGGCTGTGGGCCGGCCCTCAGGACCGCGCCCACAACGGTGGGTTGGTGCTGTTCTGGGCCTGGTGGTGGCCACTGATCCTGATCGGCTACCCGCTGGTGGGGCGCCTGTGGTGCTCGTTCTGTCCGTTCATGGTGTGGGGGGAGATCGCCCAGCGGCTGGCCCGCGCCGTGGGCTGGCGTCCCGCCGCCTGGCCCCACGGCGACACCGACGCCTGGGCGGCGCCCTGCCTGGCGGCCGGCTTCGCGGCGATCCTGCTGTGGGAGGAGCTCAGCGGCATGGAAAACCAGGCCCGGCTGAGCAGCAGCCTGCTGCTGGTGATCACCGCCGGCGCCGTGATCTGCTCGGTGCTGTTCGAGAAGCGCTTCTGGTGCCGCTATCTATGCCCGGTGGGGGGCATGAACGGCCTGTTCGCCAAGCTCTCCGTGCTGGAGCTGCGTGCCCAGGCCGGCGTCTGCGGGGGCAGCTGCACCAGCTACGCCTGCTTCAAAGGGGGGCCGGCGGAAGGCGAGGGGCTGGCCACGGCCGGCTGCCCGCTCGGCACCCATCCCGCCCACCTGGCCGACAACCGCAACTGCGTGCTCTGCCTCACCTGCGTCCAGGCCTGTCCGCACCGCTCGGTACAGCTCAGTGTGCGGCCCCCCGCCGCCGATCTGCAGCGCGACATGCGGCCGCCGGCGGGGGAAGCCGGCCTGATCCTGGTGCTGGCCGGTGGCGTGTGCCTGCACGTGTGGCAACGCCTGCTGGGCGGCCTGCCGCTGGCGCCCGCCAGCCTGCAGGAGGGTCCGCTGCTGCCCCGGCTCGCTTTTGCGGCTCTGGCTCTGGCGCTGCCGGCCGCGCTTTTCCTGCTGGTCCGGCTGGTGGCGACGCTGCGGGCCTCCGTGCCAGCTCCCGGTCTCCGCCTGTCGCTCTACGGCCTGCTGCCGCTGCTGTGGGCGCTCCTGCTGGCGCGCCATCTGCCGCTCGGCATGGCGGAGGCGGGGCTGGTGCTGCCGGTCAGCTTCCAGGCGCCGTTGCCGGCCTGGAACGCCGACCCCCACGTGATCGCCTTCTGTCAGAGCGTGGTGGTGCTGGTGGGCGCCGCAGGCTCACTGCTGCTGCTGCGCCGCTTGCTGACGCCGGGTCGGTTGTCGTTGTGGGGCGGCTCGCTGGCGGCGCTGCTGCTGGCGGCGGCGGGCCGCTGGCTGGTGGCGGTGGGCTGATGCACTGATCACGGATCACTGGGGCGCGGGCTTGCGGGCGCCAGCAGCGGAGCGCTATCCAAGCGCCGGATCGCCACCACCCCTGGCCTTGGTGGCCGCCCGGGCACCCCTGACGGCCAATTCGAGCCCAGCGGCACCCACCGCAACTGCTCGAAGGTGCGGCCATCGCGGTTCACGAGCGGATAGCCCTGGCCTTCGCGGGCCTCACCGGCCCTGGTGCCGTTCACTTCGCCAGGGTGCTGCACGGCCAGAAACAGGCTGGTTTCGGCGGCATCGAAACAGGGACCGCACAGCTCGCATTCCATCGGTCCTGTGGCGAACAGCAGCGCCTCCCCCGCCGCCGGGCCACTGCGGGGCAGCAGCCAGCAGCCGTTGTTGCCGAATTGCTGGATCTCACTGCCGCGGCCGGAATGGTCGGTGACCATCCAGAGGTTGCCGGCCCGATCGAAGGCGAGGTTGTCGGGGTTGGAGAAGCCGGCGCCGCCCTGCCATGGCGTGCCACCGGTGGACGCCATGCTCCAGCGGAAACGGCTGCCCGCTTCGGGGCCGCCATCGCTGAGGCGCAGGATCCAACCGTGCGGCCAGCTGGCTTCACCGGCCGGGCCACGGAAGATGGCGGGATCGGCGCGGCCGTCGTCATTGGCGCCGCCGGCAGTGAAGGCGACCAACAGGTCGCCGTTGAGCGGATCGAGATCGGTGTCCTCCGGCCGTGCGGAGGGCGTGGCGCCCGCGGCGCTGGCGGCCAGATGGGCATCGATCAGGATCGCCCCCATTCGTTGCTCCCCCTTGCCCGGGTAGAGGTCGCCGAGGGTGGGGAAGCGGCGGCGGTAGTCGGCCACCTGGGCATCGCTGCTGAAGCTTTCGGCGCCGGCCTGGCGCCGGTCGCTGTGAGGCAGCCGGCAGGCCTGCGACACACCGTGGCGTTCGAAGTGGCTGGGCAGCAGCGGATCGACGGCGGTGGCCGGCGCCAGCGGAATCCACTGGCCGCTGCCGTCAGCGTCGAAACGGGCCGCCTCCAGGCGGCCGTCCTCCAGCAGGCGAGAGTTGGCAGGGTCGGCGGGATCGCGGATCCGCCCCGCACTCACGAAGCGATAGAGATGGCCGCCCATGCGGTCGCAGCCGGAATACACCACCAGCGGTTCACCCGCCTGCGCGCGCACCGCCACCGCCTCATGGCGGAAGCGCCCCAGCCAGCTGTGCTTCACAGCGGGCTGCTCGGGCCGCTGCGGATCCAGCTCCACCATCCAGCCGTACTTGTTGCCGGCCAGGGCGAAGGGATTGCCGAGGCCTTTCACCCGCTGTTCGCCGAACTGGAAGGGCAGCTGGGCCGGCGACGAGGCGCTCCCATCGGCATACACCGCCTCCACCACCTGATCCTGGATGTTCTCCTCAGCGCTGAGCACGGTTCCCCAAGGGGTGACGCCACCGGCGCAGTTGGCGAAGGTGCCGATCACCCGATCGCCGAGCCCGTCGTCGTAGCCGAGGCGCTCGCGGGTGCGGAACACAGCCGCCGCCGGCCCACTCACACGCAGCAGAGCGGCCGGATCCTCCAGACCGCTGAGCCCATCGATGCGCCGGTCGTAGCGGCCCGGTTCGCGCCGCCAGCTGCCCTCGCCATCGCGGCGCAGGGCGATCACACCGACGCCCAGATCGCGTAGGGCTTCCGCCGCCAGCTGGCGGCACTGCCGCGCCAGGGGGTCGCTGGGATCGAGCGACGGCACGTCCACAGCCCCGCCCCGTTTCACCAGCGCCTGGATCACGGCGTGGCCGGGCAGCTCCGCACCGGTGGCTTCCTTGAAGCCTTCCAGCCAGGGCCGCGGGCTGATGTACTCGAAGTTGACCGTCAGCAAGGCCAGGCCATCGCCCAGCTCCCGCAGGGCCAGGTAATCGTTGTTGTAGCCAAAGCGGCCTGCGGCCACTGGCTCCCCCCACACCGCCACCAGCTCGGCGCGGTAGCCGTCCGGCACCACCAGCCGGTCGTCGAGCGTGATCGTGCTGAATAGCCGCTCCTGCTCGGTGCCACTGAGCCCGGCCACCGGCAACGGCAGCGGGCCGGGCAGGGGCTTGAAGGGCAGTGCGTTCAGGGAGGGAGGCCGCCGCGCGGCCGTGCGGGAAAGGGCCTGGGCGGCCGGCGGGTTGGCCCCGCCAGAAGCGGCAGCAGCGGCAGCCGATACCCCCAGCAGGGCGAGCAGCTCGCGGCGGCGCAGGATCGGATCAGCAGCCATGGGTCATGGCGATGCGCAGCGGGCGCACGCCCCAGATGCCATCGCAATACTGGCGGATGGCGCGGTCGGAGGAGAAGAAACCACTGCGGGCGGTGTTCAGCAGCGACCGGCGTGTCCACAGGGCCGGCTGGCTCCAGGTGCGGCTCACCTGGTCCTGGCAGGCGAGATAGTCGTTGAAATCCGCCAGCAGAAAATAGGGATCGGCCCCCCGGATGGAGTCGACCAGGGGGCGGAACAGGTTGCCATCCCCTTCGCTGAAGTGGCCCGCGCTGATCAGATCCAACGCTTCGCGTGCCAATGGTATTGCCTCCAATCGGTCGTGGGGTTGACCTTTGGCGCGCAGCTCGGCGATCTGCTCGCTGGTGCGACCGAACAGGAAGAAGTTCTCGGCACCCACCTGATCGCGGATTTCGATGTTGGCCCCGTCAAGGGTGCCGATCGTGAGCGCACCGTTGAGGGTGAACTTCATGTTGCCCGTGCCGGAAGCCTCCAGGCCGGCGGTGGAGATCTGCTCGGAGAGATCTGCCGCTGGGTACACCTTCTCCCCCAGCTTCACGTTGTAATCGGCCAGGAACACCACCTTCAGCATCTCGTGAACATCGGGGTCGGCGTTGATCACACCAGCCACGCCGTGAATGAAGCGGATGATCAATTTCGCCATCGCATACCCCGGCGCTGCCTTGCCACCGAAGATCACCGTGCGCGGCACCATGCCATCGCTGTCGCCGCGTTTGAGCCGGAGGTATTGAGCCACGAGTTGCAGGGCATTGAGGTGCTGCCGCTTGTATTCGTGGATCCGCTTCACCTGGACGTCGAACAGGCTGGTCGGATCGATCACCTGCCCGGTTCGGGCCTCGATCAGAGCCGCCAGGCGCTCTTTGGCGGCGCGCTTCGCCCCGGCCCAGCGCTCCAGAAAGGCTGCATCGTTCTGCCAGGTTTCCAGCCGCTGCCAGAGCTCCGGAGCGGCAGGCCAGGCGGTTCCGAGCGCTTCGTTCAGCAGGGTCCCCAGGTCGGGATGGGCGAGGGCCAGCCACCGACGCGGCGTCACACCGTTGGTGACGTTGGTGAACCGCTCCGGCCAGAGGCGGGCAGCGTCGGGGAAGAGGCTGGTGCGCACCAACTCGCTGTGCAGGCTGGCCACGCCGTTGATTCTGTGGGCCGCCGCCACGGCCAGGTGGGCCATTCGCACCCGCTTGCCGTCCGTTTCATCGATGATCGACAGCCGCCGCAGCAGGTCGTTATCGCCCGGTTGGCGCAGCCGCACCTCCTGCAGATAGCGGTGGTTGATTTCCATAATCACCTCCAGATGCCGTGGCAGCAGCGAGGCAAACAGGCCCAGATCCCAGCACTCCAGTGCCTCCGGCAGCAGGGTGTGATTGGTGAAGGCGATCGATCGGCTGGTGATCCCCCAGGCGGCTTCCCAGCCCAGCCCATGCTCATCCACCAGCAACCGCATCAGCTCGGCCACGGCGATCGCGGGATGGGTGTCGTTGAGCTGAACGGCCCAGTGATCAGCGAACGCCTCGATCGGGATACCCCGCAGCACGAGGCTGCGCAGCATGTCCTGCAGGGAGCAGCTCACGAAGAAGGCCTGCTGCCGCAGCCGCAACCGCCGTCCGGCATCACTGCCGTCATTTGGATAGAGCACCTTGGAGATGGTTTCCGATCCCACCTTCTGCTCCACCGCGCCGTAGTAATCGCCGCGATTGAAGGCATGGAAGTCGAAGTCTTCGGCGGCGCCGGCGCGCCAGAGCCGCAGCCGGTTGCAGCTGTTGACGCGAAAGCCCAGCACCGGCACGTCGTGGGGGATGCCGATGACCGCTTCAGCAGGCACCCAGCGATGCCGCAGTTCACCCCGTTCGTCGCGGACTTGTTCGGTGTGGCCGCCAAAACCCACCCTGCAGCTGCGCTCGGGTTGAATCAATTCCCAGGGCCAGCCTCCCTTCAGCCAGCCATCGGTGATCTCCACCTGCCAGCCGTGCTCGATCAGCTGATCGAAAATGCCGAACTCGTAGCGAATGCCGTAGCCGGTGGCGGGGATTTCGAGGCTGGCCAGCGACTCCATGTAACAGGCCGCCAGGCGTCCGAGGCCGCCGTTGCCAAGACCCGGCTCCTCCTCCTCGTCGAGCACCGTGTCCAGGTTGTTGATCCCGAAACGACGCAGGGCTTCCCTGGCCTGTTCGACGATGCCCAGCATCAGCAGGTTGTTGCCCAGTTGCGGCCCGATCAGGAACTCGGCCGAGAGGTAGGCCACCGCCTTGGGCCGTAGCCGCCGCAGCTCGTCCTTGTAAGCGAGGTGGCGGGTCATCAGCCGGTCGCGCACGGCATAGCTGAGCGCCATGTAGAGGTCGTGGTGGCTGGCCCCCCTGGCCTGCCGGCCCAGGGTGTAAAAGAGGTGCTCGGTCATGCCGTCGACCAGATCGGCGGCGCTCAGCCCGTTGCGTTGCGGGTCGCCGTAGCTAGCCGGCAGGGGCAGGTCGGCGCTGGAGGGCGCAAGACCCGGCGTCTGCGATCCGGACATTGCTGACGGGCGTGGAACCCTTTCAAGCTGTCGGTAGCTGGTTAAGGGCTCTTCAACACACGGTTGAGCTTCGGAAGCCGTCACACTTCGCGGCCAGCCGCGCTGCTGCGCTGTCGCCTGGATCACGCCGGCGCGGCTGATGATCGCCGCGCTGCTGATGATGGATGTCCTCCCTGGCGGCGAGCGTGCGCGGCCCATCCGAGGACGATGACGCCGAGTGCACCGGACAGGCGACGGCGGTCGACTGCCGGGCCGGTCTGGTGCTGGTGTGTGGCCTTGGCTCGCTGGGCCAGGCCTGCCTGAGCCGCCTGCTGAGCTTCGACGTGCCCCTGGCGGGGCTCGATCTGGAACCGCCCAGCAGGCTCGATCCCTCCCTGCGGCAACGGCTCGGCGCGGGGCTGCTGCAAGGTGATATGCGCCAGCCCGGCGACCTGCAGCGGGCCGGGCTGCACCAGGCGCGCGCCGTGCTGCTGCTCAGCTCCGATGGCTCGGTGAATGTGGAAGCGGCGCTGCAGTGCCGCCTGCTCAACCCCGACGCCACGATTGTGCTGCGATCCTCCAGCCGGCAGGCCAGCCTGGGAGCGCTGCTGGAAGCCCGCCTGCCCGGTCTGGCGGTGGTGGATCCGGCCTTGCTGGCCACCGGCGCGATCAGCGGCGCGTTGCGCCCGGGCGAAGCAGCCGCCAGCTTTGAAGCCGATGGCCAGCTGTATCACTTGGTGGAAGGGCCCCGCCAGGACCCTCGCTGGCAGCGACCGGTGCAGCTCCCCGACCAGGCCGGGGGCGGTGGGAGCGATCTGCTGCTCACGCCGGGATCATTCCACCCGCTCGGGGTGGCGCCCACTGCCGCCGGCCAACGCGCCGAAGCGGTGGCGGGAGTCACCGCCTTGCCACGGCGGCTGCTGGCGCCCCTCGCCCGCCGGTCACGGGCGCAGTGGCTGGCCGTGGGTGCTCTGGCCCTGCTGCTGGTGATCGGCCCACAGCTGTTTTCCCAGCCGGGCAGCTGGCGGCAGGGGATGTTCGTCACCCTTGCGCTGCTCAAGGGGGAATACGTGGATCCGGTCAACGTGCTGCTCGATGGCGGCGCAGGCCTGGCGGAGGCCAGCGGCTGGCTGATCACCGGCACGCTGCTCTATTCGTTGGTGGGCACCCTGCTCACGTCGGCGCTGGTGGCTGTGCTGCTGGAACGGCTGCTGCGCGATCGGCTCGTGCGCCGACGTCCTGCCCGGCTGCGGCGGGCGCTGCGGCCGGTGTTGCTGGTGGAAGGCGGCGACCTGGCGCGTGGCGTGGCGCACGCCCTCCAGCGCCAGAAGTTGCCGGTCGTGCGGGTGCAGCGGGGGGAGGACTGGGAGGACCAGGAGGCTGGCACCCCCATCTACGAGAGCGTTGATGCGGCCCTGACCGCCCTCAGAGGAAGCAGGGTGTCGGCCGTGGGGCTGCTCTCTCCCGATCTGCTGGCCAATCTGGAAGCGGCACTGGCGCTGCAGCGGCGCTGGCCCGAGGCACGCCTGGCTGTGCTTGCCCACGCCTTGGCAGCGGCGCCCAGGCTCGGAGAGTTGCTGGGCGGAGTCACGGTGATCTCGGCGGTGGACCTGGCCGCTGACGCCCTGGTGGCTACCGCCTTTGGGGAACGGGTGGAGGGGGTGGTGGGCATCGGCGGCCACCACCTGCTGCTGGTGCGCTACCGCATCGCGCCCGGCGACACCCTGCTCGGCCGCACCATCGCCCGCTTGGAGCACGGATATGGCGTCACTGCCGTGTCTCTGAGGCGCCGCGGCAGCGCCACGGTGATCGAGCTGCCGGCCTGTGATCTGGTGGTGGCAACGGGCGATGCGGTGTTGGTATTGGCCACGCTGAAAGGGTTGCGCAGGATCGAGCGCGGGGAGGCCGTGCCGCCGGCCTGGCGGTTGCGGCTGCGCGTGCCTGATGGAATAGAGGGGGAGGCGCGTTTCGAATGTCAGCAGTGTCTGGCCCGCTGGTTGGGCTGCGCGCCGGGAGAGACCACTGGGTTGCTCGCCCGAAGCGAGGCTCTCACCCCGCTGCTCGACCGTGAGCCCGCCGAACGGCTGCACGCTGAGCTCCGTCGGTTGGGAATCTTCAGCCAGCTGGAAGGGCAGCTGCCAGGTCAGCTGGAACCCCAGCCGTAAGACCAGTGGGTGAACCGAGCAGCGCTAGATCAGGGCCCCTTCACGCCTGCGGCGATCGCCGCGCTGCCCTGGGGTGAGAGGGCGTAGCCGAGGAAGGCCTGGACGGCGGGGCCGTCCGGCTCCCGGTAGGCATAGAAGAGGGGACGCTTGAAGGGATAGTCCTGCGCTTCCGGGGTGCTGCCGTCGATCGGCACCACGCGCACTGTCTGTTGATCAGCCACCTGGGCGTAAGTGGCGTAGCCGATGCCGTCCGTGCCGAGCAGGCGCAGCATCGGCGTGGTGGCGTCGCGCTCCATGGTGGTGATGGTGGGGCCACTGCCGAAGGGCTGCCCCTCCAGCACCAGGGCGCGGAAGGCCGAATGGGTGCCGCTGACGCTGGGGCGGTTCAGCACCCGGATGGCCCGATTTGGGCCGCCGAGCGTGGCCCAGTTGATGATCTCGCCGCGGAAGATCTGCACCGCCTGGCTGCGGGAGAGGCCACGCCGGAAGGGGTTGTCGATGCCCACCACCAGGGCGATCCGGTCGTCGGCCACCGGCACGGCTCTCAGGCCCCGCCCCTGCTCTTCAGAGGTCAGCGGCCGCGAGATCGCCGCCAGGGTCACGGAGCCGCCCAGCAGCGCCTGGATGCCGTTGTCGGTGCCCACTGCGGCGGTGGTGACCTCCGTGCCCGGAAACGCCGCCATGAAGCCGGCCTTGAGGGCTTCGTTGATCAGCACCATGCTGGTGGAGCCATCGATGTTGACGGCCGTGCCGGCCGGCACGGCGCTGGGCGGCGGGAAGGCTGCCGCTGCAGGCTCCTGGCCCGGCAGACCGGGCAGCCCCTGCGGCGGGCTGGGCACCCCTTGCGGCAGGCCGGGCAGGGAAGGAGGGGCACCCAGCAGGCCCAGCAGTTGGTTGCGGCCACCCCAGAGAGCACCGGCTGCGATCACCAGCAGCAGGATGTAAACGATCGGCGGCGGTCCGCTGCGTTTGCCGCTCGGTGTCTCACCGTTCATGGTTGCCTGTCTTCGAACTGGGGCAGGGGGGCAGCTTCAAGGGCCTGAAGCCGCTGGGTGACCTCCGCATCGAGCGAAAGCTGTTCCAGATCGGCCGTGAGCTTTTCCTGCGGATTTTCGCTGAGTTCGGCGAGGGCGGCGTTGCGCAGATTTCGACCCTCCACCGCGTTCCTTGCCTGCTCGAAGGAGGAGCGGGCGGAGCCGATGTCGAAGTCGTTGTTGACCTTGGCGATCGATTCCAGCGCGGCGTTCACTTCCGCCAGATCCTTCATGTTCTGCATGTCGCTCTTGTAGTGCTCGAGCTTGAGGCGCTCCCGGTTGAGCTTGTCCTTGGAGGCGGTAACATAGGCCTCAGCCTGCTGCACCTGCTGCTCCAGGGCGGGCAACAGCTTCTCGATCTGGATGGCGCGGCCCATCGCCAGCTTGGCGCCGTCGATCTGGCCGGCCCGCTGGGCCAGCTGGGCCTGCTGCTCGTAGGTGCTCAGCTCGATCGTTTTCGTCTGGTACTTCTTCTTGGCCCGCTCATAGGCGCCCACCTGCATGGCCACTGCCTGTGCGAGTTTCTGCACGGAAAGCTGCATCGACTGCAGGGATTCCTCCGCCACCGCCACCGCCACCTGGCCGCCGGATTCCACCGGCCGCCCCCACAGCCAGCGCCAGCTACCCACCACCACACGGCCGGCTCGATCGCCCATCAGCCAGTAGATCAGTCGCTTCACGGGAAGGTGCGGCGTCGCCCCAGCGTACGTAGCCCGTCCAGTGCGGCTCAGATCCCCTCGGCCCGCCTCGCCTCCGCCATCAGCCGCTCCAGCCGGGTCAGCACCGATTCATTGCTCATGCGGTTGTTGAGCCGCTCGGCCAGCAGCGGAAAGGCGAACGGCCCCGGACGCGGCGTGTGCTCCAGGCGCAGCTCGCTCGCCCGCAGACGCGTGAGGGCGGCCTGCAGACGGCCCAGCTCCAGCTGCTCGTCGAGCACCTCACGGCGTGCCTGGGCCAGCAGGCGGTTGGCCGGCTCGTGCTGCTGGAACACATCGAACAGCAGGCTGGCACTGATCTGCAGTTGGCCGCCGGTTTTGTTCTGGCCAGGAAAGCCGTTCAGCACCAGCCCGCTCACCTGGGCGATCGCGCGGAAGCGGCGGCGGCATAACTCCGACAGGTTGATCGTGCGTTCCAGGTCGTGCTGCAGCCCCGCCGCTTCCAGCAGCGCGTCGCCGGCCTGCTCGAACAGCTCGGCGAAGGGATAGCCGCGCGGCGCCAGCAGCTCGAAGCCGTAGTCGTTCACTGACACCGTGATCGTGCCGGCCTGAAGCCGCGCCAGGCGGCCGGCCCAGAGGAAGCCGAGGCCCTCATGCACGAAGCGCCCTTCAAACGGATAGGCGTAGAGGTGGCTGCCTTCGCGGCTGCGGGTGATCTCCACCAGAAACTCATGCGCGCGTGGCAACGCCGACACCTCGTGCTGCCGGCGCAGCAGAGGCTCCAGGGCGCGCAGCTCGGGGGTGTCGAGCGTGGCGGGATCCTCGGGGTCGCGGCTGACCGCCAGGGCCCGGGCGCAGCGGTCGACCTCCTGGCGCAGGTGTTCGCTGAGCAGGTCGGAGAGGGCCATCTGCCCACCGGCCCAGGCCGGCACCAGGGTGCTCTTGCGGGTGCTGGCCTTGACCAGGGCGGTCATGTCGCGCAGGCGCACGAACTCCAGCTGGCGGCCGGCGAAGAAGAACACATCACCGGGCTTGAGCCGGCTGACGAACCCCTCCTCCACATGGCCGAGCGTGGCGCCCCGCACCACCTTCACCGTGATCGAACGGCTGGCAGTGATCGTGCCGATGTTGAGGCGGTGCAGGCGTGCGATGGCGGTCTCGCGCACCCGGTAACGGAAGGGAGCTTCTGGCTGCTGCTTCGTGGGAGCGCCTTCAGGCGCCGCCAACGGCTCGCGTTCGAGCTTGCGGTAGCGGGGATAGGCGCCGAGGCAGTCGCCGCCGTGCTCGAGGAAGCGCAGGCACCAGTGCCAGTCGTCGTCGCTGAGCTGGCGGTAGCTCCAGGCGCTGCGCACGCTGGCCAGCTCCTGCGCCGGCTCAAAGCCCGGTCCGCAGGCCAGGGTGGTGAGGTGCTGCAGCAGCACATCGAGGGGCGCCTGCGGCGGCCGGCGCCGTTCCACCAGCCCTGCCGCCAGCCCGCGCCGCATCGCGCTCACCTCCAGCAGCTCCAGGGCGTTGGTGGGCATGAACAGCACCTGGGAGGTGCCGCCGGGGCAATGGGCGGAGCGGCCGGCCCGCTGCAGCAGCCGCGCCAGGTTCTTGGCACTGCCGATCTGCACCACCCGCTCCACCGGCTGAAAGTCAACGCCCAGGTCGAGCGAGCTGGTGCACACCACCCAGCGGATCCCGCCTGTCTTCACCCCCGCTTCGATCGCCTCCCGTTCGGCCCGGTCGATCGAGCCGTGGTGCAGCGCCAGTGCCCCCTCCATTTCCGGGCAGGCATACCGCAGGCATTGATGCCACCGCTCCGACTGGTTGCGGGTGTTGGTGAACAGCAGCGTGGAGACGGCGGGATCGAGTGCCGCCACCAGCTCTTCATACATGCGTAGGCCCAGGTGACCCGCCCAGGGGAAACCGTCGATCTGGTCGGGCAGCAGGCTGCGGATCTCGGTGTGGCGGCGCAGCTTGGCGGTGACGATCAACGGCGGCGGAGCCGCTGCCCCCACCGCCGCGCGCGCCGCCTCCTCCAGGTTGCCGATCGTGGCGCTGATCGCCCAGGTGCGCAGGCCCGGCCGGCGCTGGCGCAACCAGCTGAGGCACAACTCGCACTGGCTGCCGCGCTTGCTGCCCATCAGCTCGTGCCATTCATCCAGTAACACCGTTTCGAGGCCGCCGAACAGCTCGTCGGCCTTGGCCCCCGCTAGCAGCACCGACAGCGATTCCGGCGTGGTGATCAGGATCTGGGGCGGCTGGCGCAGCTGGCGGCTTCGTTCGGTGCTGGCGGTGTCGCCATTGCGGATGCCCACGCGCAGCGGCCAGCCCATCGCCTCGATCGGCGCGCGGATCGCCAGGGCCAGATCGCGGCTGAGCGCCCGCAGCGGCGTGAGATAGAGCAGCCGCACACCCGCCCCGGGGCTGGCCAGCATGCGGGCGATCGGACCCATCACGGCGGCGTAGGTCTTGCCGGCGCCGGTGGGCACCTGGATCAGCCCGTCGCGGCCCTCCAGATAGGCCTTCCAGCACTGGCGCTGAAACGGCATCGGCCGCCAGCCCTGGAGCTGGAACCAGTCTTCGATCGGGCGGAGCGGCGCGCCCCTGCGGCTGGCCAAGTCGCGCCGCCCGTCAGCTGGAGAGCACGGCCACCACCACAGCGGCGATCGCCAGGATCACGGCGCCGAGCACCACCCCGGCAGCGATGTTGCCCTTACGGATCTCGCTGCGGTAGTCGATCGGCGAGAGGCGATCGAACAGCAGCAGGCCGCCGTAGATGAGGATGACGCCGAAGAACGTCCAGCCAACTGTCAGCAGCAACTGGAGCAGCGGTTTGACCATGACCACGTCACGCCTTCGCCGTCAGGGTAGGGACTCCCCGGGAGCAGGCCGACCTGGCGGCAGCGTGACGGCGGCGACGACGGTGCGCTGGCCGCTGCTGGCCCTGCTGCTGCCGCTGCTGCCCCTTGCGGTGCTGGCGCTCTCCGCGCTCGAACCACCGCAACGGCTGGTATTGGTGGCGACGGAGGAGCAGCCGGGCCGCAGCGAGCCCTTTGAGCTGCGCGATGGCTGGCTGGGGAGTCCGCGGATCGCCATGGAGGCGGACATCCCTTCCAACAGCACGGTGGTGTTGGAAGTGCGCCTGCTCGATAAGGCAGGCAGAACGGTGTTGGAGCTGTTCAAGGATGGCTGGCGTGAGAGCGGACTTTGGACGGATGGCGGCAACAGCGGCAGCTGGCAGGAGCAGGACACGGCCCTGCTGCTCCAGCTCCGCCCACAGAGCAGCGGCCGTTTCCAACTCGAGGTGACGCCCGAAGAGCTGCTGGACGCGAGCGGCTTACCGCTCCAGGCACCGGTGACACTGCGCGGCACAGTGCGCAACCACAGCGTTGCCGCCGGCCTGCTGGTGTTCACGGCGGTGGTCACCCAGGCGATCGTGCTCTGCCTGCTGGGGGCGGTGTACGGCGCGGCGCGCTCGCGGCGCCTGCTGCGGGTGGAGCACGGGGTGGCGGCTGCACGCCTGCCGCTAGGCGGGCCGGGGCTGGTGAAGCTGGTGGTGAACGCTCACTGGGAGCTTCCCGATGGCGCCAAGCCTGAGACGTATCCGCCCACCACGGCCTTGCTCTGCTTAAGCCTCAGCGATGCGGCCGGCGAGCGTCGCCTCGATCATCAGGTCACTCTGCCGTTAGTCAAGCAGGCCAGCGAAGGCGACCACTGGCTCACGCTTTCTGAGGCGTACTACCTGCGGCTGGCGGAACCCGGCAGCTACCGGGTGCGGGTGACAGTGCCGGAAGCCTTCGCTCCCCAGGACGACCCCTGGGAGATCGAATGGCTGGACCTGTGGGTGGAGGATGGCATCAATACGGCCTTCCAGGTGCCGTTGCTGCCGATCCGCCCACCGGGCGCTCGCGCCTGAGATGCTCAGAGAGTTGGGAGACCGCTCGACATGCCCCGCGAACAAGCGGTGATCCTGCTGCTGGCCGTCGGCGCCGTGGGCGTGGGCACCGGCACGGCCATCCTGCAGCCGGCTCTGTTCCGCCTTGGCCAGGAGGGCACGCCGGCCAGCTTCAGCGGCGTGCGCTACGGCGGCAGCTACCGGGCGGGCCGCTGGGTGGCGGCGCCGGACCGCTCGCGCAGCTGGTCGGGCTTTCAGGGGCGAGGACCGGGCTCCGCCAAGTGACCACCGCTGCCGCCCCGCCGCTGCGCCCCCTGCAGGTGTGGGTGCTGCTGGCGGCGGCAGCGGTGTCCTCCACCGTTAGCCTGGTGCTGGAGCTTATGCTCGCCACCCAGGCCAGCTATCTGCTGGGCGACCACACCCTGGCCACCGGCATCGTGGTGGGCACCTTTCTGGCGGCGATGGGCCTGGGGGCCTGGCTGAGCCAGTTCCTCGCCTGTGGCCCCAACCCGTTCGCCCGGCTGCTGCGGCTGTTCCTGCTGGTGGAACTGCTGCTCAGCCCGCTGTGCCTGCTGGCGCCGCTCGGGCTGTTCGCCCTGTTCGGTGCCGGCGGGCCGGTCTGGCTGGGGCTGGTGGTGCTCACCCTGCTGGTGGGGGTGCTGGGCGGCATGGAGGTGCCGCTGCTCACCCGCCTGCTGGAGACCCAGCAGCACCTGCGCACGGCGCTGGCACGGGTGCTGGCGCTCGATTACCTGGGCGCGTTGGTGGGGGCGCTGCTGTTCCCGCTGGTGCTGCTGCCCTGGCTGGGCCTGCTGCCCACCGCCGGCCTGCTGGCGCTGGTGCCGCTGCTCAGTTGCCTGGTGATCTGCCGGGTGTTCCCCCTGAGCCGCCGCTGGCGCTGGCTGGTGGGGGGCACCTTGCCGCTGGTGGCTCTGGTGGCCTGGGCTGTGCTGCCCCTGGGCGACAGGATCGAAGACAGCCTCTACGACGACCCGGTGGTGGGCCGGGTGCAGAGCCGTCACCAGCGCATCGTGCTGACGCGCCGCCGCGACGACCTGCGCCTGTTCCTCGACGGCAACCTGCAGTTCTCGAGCCTCGACGAATACCGCTATCACGAGGCGCTGGTGCATCCGGTGATGGCCTTCCACCGGCAGCCCCATCGCGTGCTGCTGCTCGGTGCCGGTGATGGCCTGGCACTGCGGGAGGTGCTGCGCTGGCCGGGTGTGCAACGAGTGGATCTGGTGGAGCTGGATCCCGCCATGCTCCAGCTGGCGCGCCGGCACCCCTTCCTGCGGCGGCTCAACCAGGGCAGCCTCGACGACCCGCGGGTGCATCTCCACAGTGGCGACGCCTTCGAGCGGGTGCGGCACCTGCCCGGCGCCTACGACGTGGTGATCGCCGACTTTCCGGATCCCGCCACTGCACCGCTGGCGCGTCTCTACAGCGTCAGCTTCTACGGCCGGCTGCTGCAGTTGCTGGCGCCGGACGGGCGGCTGGTGACCCAGGCCTCCACGCCCTTCTTCACCCCCAAAGTGCTGGCCTCGATCCAGGCCACCTTCGAGCAACTGCCGCTCACCACGCGCGCCTACAGCGTGGATGTACCCAGCTTCGGCCCCTGGGGCTTCGTGATCGCCTACCGCGCGGGCCAGACTCTGCAGGCCGCCCCGTTGCCGTTCAGCGGCCGCTGGGCCGATGACGCCCAGATCGCCCGCCTGTTCCCGCTGCCGCGGGACCTGCGCTTGCCGGCCGGCCAGCAGGTGCGGCCGAACCGCCTGCTGCGTCCTGTGCTGTCCGAGTACCAGCGCCAGAGCCGCTGGTCGGGGCCGTGAGCTGAGCAATGGTGGCGATGTGCCTGGCCGCCAGGATGGTGTCGATAGGCTCGCCGCTACCGGCGGCCGTGGCCGGCCCTTGGAATCGAGCCGATGACGGTGTGGATCTTGCTGCTGGGGCTGCTGGTGGCAGCTGTCGTGGTGATGCAGCTGCGGCGCTGGTGCCGCCGTCCGGCTGCCCTTCCCAAGGACCGCACCCTGTTCACCCTCCGCTACGGCGACATCGTGCAGTTCGAAGGGCGCGACTGGGTGGTGGAGGACAGGCTGCTGTGTGCCGAGGAAGGCTTCGAGTGGCTGGAGTATCTGCTGCGTGACGGCAACGACGCCCGCTGGTTGAGCGTCAGTGAAGACGACTGGCTGGAGGTGAGTTGGCTGGAGAGCGTCAGCGCTTCGGCATTGGATCCAGCGTCGCTGGCTGGTTCCGGCGCAGGCCGCTTCCCGGCGCGGCTGCAGCTGGACGGTGTCACCTATGAGCTGAAGGAGCAGGGCCGGGCCTCGATCAGCTCCAGCGCGCGGGTGATGAACCGGCGCCAGAGCGGCTGCCGCTACGCCGATTACACCGCCAGCGGCGGCCTGGTGCTGTCGCTGGAGCAGTGGGATCTGGCCGCTGCTGCCGCTGCCGGTCAGACCCCCGACCCGCCCGAGCTCAGCGTGGGCCGCCTGATCGATCCCGGCCAGCTCAGCCTCTTGCCCGGCGATGGGCGCTCGGTGTACCGCTGAGTTGGTCTACCGCTAGGGGCGGTGACCCTGCCGCCATGGGGTGGGTGCCATCCCACGGTTACAACCGTCATCCTTCTGCGGACCCTGGTCCTGGCCTGCCATCCTCCAGCAGGGCTTCGGCGGCCGCCAGGGTGTCGGCCTCGGCCGCCGGTTTGTTCCGGCGCCAGCGCAGGATGCGAGGGAAGCGCACAGCCACCCCGCTGCGGTGCCGGCCGGAGCGCTGGAGGCCTTCGAAGCCGAGGGTGAACACCTGCAGCGGCTCTACCGCCCGCACGGGCCCGAAGCGTTCGGTGGTGTGGCGCCGGATCCAGCGATCAAGCTCAGAGATCTCGGCATCATCAAGACCGGAATAGGCCTTGGCGAAGGTCACCAACTGGCGCGGGCTGGTCCATTGTCCTGACGGTTCCGGATCCACCGAGTCAGATGGTGCGGTGGCCCATAGCCCGAAGGTGTAGTCGGTGAAGAGGTTGGCGCGGCGGCCGCTGCCTGCCTGGGCATAGAGCAGCACTGCATCGAGCTCCATCGGCTCGAGCTTGTGTTTCCACCAGTGGCCCCGCTTGCGGCCCGCCAGATACGGCGAATCCAGCCGCTTGAGCATCAGGCCCTCGGCGCCGGCCTGGCGCGCCTGGCTGCGCAGCGGCTCCAGCTCCTCCCAGCTCTGGAACGGCAGCCCGGTCGACAGGCGCAGAACCCCCTTCAACTCCTCAGCGGCGGTCTCCCCCAACCCCGCGCTGAGCTGGACCAGGTCCTGCAGCCGCGCCGCCAGGGGGTGCTGGCGCTGGTCACGGCCGCCCGCTTCCAGCAGGTCATAGGCAACGAAGGCAGCCGGGCAGGCCTGACGCAGCGCGCGGCTCACGCTGCGCCGCCCCAGGCGCCGTTGCAGGGCCGCAAATCCGAGCGGACGGTCCGCTGCCGGCGGCCACACGATCACTTCCCCATCGAGCACGGTGCCGTCCGGCAGGGCATCGCCCAGGGTCACCAGCTCCGGGAAGCTCTCGTTCACCAGATCTTCGCCACGGCTCCAGAGAAAGGTGGTGCCGGCGCGGCGGATCAGCTGGCCGCGGATGCCATCCCATTTCCACTCGGCGCGCCAATCAGCGGGGTCGTCCGTCAGCAGCCGCTCCGGCTCCAGTGGACTAGCCAGGAAAAAGGGATAGGGGCGGCTGATCGGTGCGGCCTCACCGCTGACGGTGGGGCTGAGCAGGGCGGTGAAGGCGGCGGCACTGGGCTCGAAGCCACCCATCAGTCGATGGGCCAGCTCCGCCTCCTCCAGCTGGCTCACCTCGGCAAGGGCACGTGTGACCAGGCCGGTGGATACCCCCACCCGGAAACCGCCAGTCAGCAGCTTGTTGAACACGAACACCTGCGTTGGCGGCAGGGATGACCAGATCTGCAGCAACGCCTGCGCCTGCACTTCGCCGTCGAGCGCAGCCAGCGCCGGCAACCGCTCTGCCATCCACACCGACAGCGGCAGGTCGAGCGGTTCGCCAGCCGGCAGCTTCAGCTCGGGCAACAGCAAGGCGATCGTTTCCGCCGAATCCCCCACCTGGGAGTGGCAGGCCTCGAACAACCATTCCGGCAGCCCGGCCGCCCCGAGGCAGATCTCCCGTAAACGCCGTCCGGTGAGCAGCCGACGGCGCCGCTTGCCGAGCAGCAACTGAAGCGCCCAGGCCGCATCGCCCGCGGGCGCTTCGCGGAAGTACCCCACCAGCGCCGCCACGCGCGCCTTGGTGCCGCTGCTGCGATCCAGGCACTCGAACAGGTCACAGAAGGCGTGCACAGGCAGGGGATGGGTGGGCAGGGCATCGGCCCTGGCGCCGGTTGTAGCGATCAGGGGTGAGGCGGCGTGACCAAAGGGCAATCAGCAATCAGCGGGAGGATGACCGCCGTCCGCTACGTGCGCCGGAAGCCTCAAGCGCCAAGGCCAGCCCTGGCAGAACCCTCGGAACGTGAATTCCTTCAGAGCAGGAGGTTGGAGCGTGTGAACAGATCGACGCCCAGGAGCTTCACCTCAAAGTCAGGCTTGCCGTTGCCATCGACATCACCCTGCAACAAAGCATGGCGGAAAGGGGAGACATCAATCCTCAACTGGCCCGCCGTTCCATTGAACTGCCGCTGCCCGATCCAGCTGAAGCGTTGCTGCCCCGCTTGAAGTGAGCGGGCATCCACCGCTGCGAGATCGATCTGATCGGAAGGATCGAAGTCGGTGATCACATCGCGCTGGTGCTTGGTGTTGAGGCTGCTGTCGGCCCGGACGTAGACGAAGACATCCCGACCATCACGGCCTGGCAGAGCCTGCCTGGATCCCCCCAAGGGCTGACGGGTGATGGCATCACGGCCGGGTTCCTGCAGGCCACTGGGCGGCGTTGCTCCCCCGGAGAGCAGATCCGCTCCGTAACCGCCGGAAATCACATCATTGCGGCGGGTGCCCACCACTTCATCATTGCCGGAGCCGCCGGTGGAGGCGGAAGCCAGTGCACCGATGGTGATGGTGAGCTGCTGAAGGTTTCCTTGATAATTGGCGTTGTAGTCGTCCTTGGCGAAGGTGTAGAAACCAACGAAGTTCTGGTTGTTGGTATAAGAACTCATCCCGCCTTCGGTTTTGGCCTGGGCGCGCAGGATTGACGTATAAGCGTTCGGATTGGAGGGATCATCCGGCGCATAATTACCAGCAGGAGCATCCGGCGAGCCAGAGGCATAGCCGAAATTCCACACATTGAAGTTGGACGCATAGAAGAGTGAGTCGCCGGAGGGATCCACACTCGATCCAGCTCCATTGTTCATCGTGCTCCAGTTGAGATTGCTGGAGAAATCGAAGCCGAAGGTGGGCGAAGGGTAGCCAGCAGGCAGCGGCACCCCGGCCGCCAGGGCGGGCAGGGCGGGGGTTCCCCCCGCAGGCAGCTGGCTGGCCTTGCCGGACGGCTGCAGCCCGCTGGCCGTAGGGGAGACTCCTCCCCAGGGCATCGGCCCCCAGGGCACGTCGGCCCCGAAGCTGGCCCATCCCGCTGCCATCGCCGGCGGCAGCGAGACGGCCGCCCCCTGCTGGGTCCAGAAAGACTCACTGGCCTGCCATTGCCAGATCGACATCGGGCCGATGAAACGACGGTTGGCAGCGTCGTAGAGGTCGGAAACGGTGCCGACGGCCGCCAGATTTGCCGCACTCTGGGGCAGGAAGTTCTGGGGAGGCAGGGCAGCCATGGCCTGGGCGATCGCCGTGGCATCCAGGAATCCGTAGGTGGTGCCATTGAGGTTTGACTGGATGGGATAGGCCCAGTCGTTGATATAGCTCACATCAGCACTGAATCCCGTGCTGCTGTAGGTTCCATCCCAGGTGTACTCATAAAAACTGAAGGCATCTTGGATGGAGAGCCCACTCGGTTCGCCGCCACCGGCGTTGTTCTGGCTCGTGAAGATATCCGTGCTCGACACATAGATTCTTAAGTTACTGCCTGATGGCACAGAGATGCTGTTCGTTCCTGTAGTGAGCGTTCCCGTGCTCACGATCTGCTCGGAGGTGTAGCCATTGGACACCACCCAGTAGCTCAGCGGCTCGCCACTGCTGTTGTTGATCGCCAGGCTGCCGGTTGTCATTCGATGATCCGGATGTGTAGCTTCGGTTGAACTCTACAGAGAACCCTTCTGCTGAGCACTGCATGACGATGCCACAGCTTTGTAGAGCGCTGCAGGCTTTCCATGCTGTCGTGCGCGTGATCAGTCGCTGGCCTGCAGGGGGGTGCCGATCACGCCGTGCCGACTGATTGGTTTCCCTGGGATGGACAGCATCCCCCAACTGGCGCACGCCAAGGAGCCAGCAAGGCGTTGGCGGTAGACAATGGATTGTTCGTGCTGATTCGCCTGGCCTCATCGTGGGTGAGTCCTGCAGCCTAGAGGGGTAATGTGCGCTCCGAGCGGCACAGTCGTTCTGGAAACTCGGGCTCCTTGGGCAGCGTTTCAGGCAACCACCCGTTGGGGGCCGATCAACAGAGGCACCACCTTTCCATTCAGCCGGAAGCTCTGGATGAACAGATAAGTGCTCAGAAACAAAACACCGCCAACCAAAGCAGCAAGACCAAGCATCACCCCCACGCCACTGAACTGGTGACGCCACATCACCCAGAGAGCGGAGATCATCAGCATGAACGAGAAATCCAGATTGAACTGCCCGGACCAGTCCAGCTGCTGCAGGTTGCTGATGAAGACAGCCACTAGGCCCAGCCCTTGCTGGCTGATCACCACCGCCGTGCAGCCGAGAAGGGCAAGAAACATCGAGATCAGCAACATGCGGAATGCAGTCATGGCAGCCGTGGTGTGTGATCAAATCTCCAGTGTGGCGACCATTCCCTGCGTCATGACCAACGCATGCAGCCGGCCCGGAGGGCCACCGGGAGCAACAGCATCGGAGGAGTCGCCGCCGTAAGTGTACCGGGAATTCATGAAGGTTCAGCCTGCAGTCAGCAGCCATTCGCTTTCATCATTCGCCGGCAACCCTCCATCCGAAGGCAAGCAACTCTGCCCGTTAAGGCCGGCAACAGCGAACCCATCGACGCATGAAGGCAGTCAAGTCGCGACGCCAAGGTGTGCCGTCTGATGCAGAGCTTCAGGGCTCGCGGACTCCGTCCACGAGGTCAACGGTCACACCCCCCTACGTCTCTTCCCCTCGCTCCGCCGCAATGCCGCCGCTGAGGGGCTCGGCGCTGATGCCTTCCACGTCGCGCAGGTAGCGGGCCAGCACGTCGCTCTGCCCGTGGGTCACGTACACCTGGCGGGCCCGGCTCTGGCGCACGGTGGTGAGCAGACCGTTCCAGTCGGCGTGGTCGCTGAGCACGAAGCCCCGCTCGTAGCCGCCCCGCCGCCGGGCACCGCGCACCGCCATCCAACCGCTCACGAAGCCCGTCTGCGGTGCCTTGAACCGCTTCATCCACACCGAACGATGCGCCGACGGGGGCGCCAGTACCAGCCGGCCCGCCAATGGCTCACTGCGGGGCAGCTCACTCACGGGCCGGGTGGGCGGCATGGCGATCCCCTGCTCGCGGTAAGGCGCCATCAGGGTCTGCACGGCGCCATGCAGGAGCACCTCCTCACTCACGCCCAGCTGGTGCAGCTCCGCCAGCAGACGCTGCGCCTTGCCGAAGGCATAGCAGAACAGGATCGAGGGCCGCTCCGGGGCACCATTCCACCAGGCGTGGATCTCGGCGGCCACCTCCTGGCCCGGCCGCCAGCGATACACCGGCAGACCGAAGGTGGCCTCGGTGATCAGCACATCGGTCTGCACCGACTCGAACGGCACGCAGCTGGGGTCGGCATCACGCTTGTAATCGCCGCTGATCAGCCAGGTTTCGCCGCCGGCGCTGATCCGCACCTGGGCCGAACCCAGCACATGGCCGGCACTGTGAAACGACACGGTGGCATCGCCGAGGCGCAGCTCCTGGCCATAGGCCACCTGACGCAGGTCGATGCCCTGGCCCAGCCGCTGGCGCAGCACGCCGGCGGCGCTGCCCACCGCCCAATAGGTCTGGCTGCCGGGCCGGGCGTGGTCGGCGTGGGCATGGGTGAGCAGGGCGCGTGGCACCGGGCGCCACGGGTCGATCCAGGCGTCGGCGGCTGGGCAGTAGAGCCCCTGCGGGGTGTGCTGGATCAGGGCGCCCGGCGGCAGCATGGAGCCCGGCTCAGCGGCTCATCTCCAGCATGCGCTGGATCGGCAGCAGCGCCCGGAGGCGCACCGCTTCATCCAGCTCGATCGCCGGCTCCAGCGTGGCCAGGCAGTGCCAGAGCTTTTCGAGCGTGTTCAGGCGCATGTAGGGACAGGCATTGCAGCTGCAGCCGTCCTGCCCGGGCACCTCATGGAAGGTTTTGTGGGGCAGCTTCAGGCGCATCTGGTGCAGGATGCCGGGCTCGGTGAGCACAATGAAAGCCGTGGCCTCGCTGGTTTCGGCGCGGTGCAGCAGCTTGCTGGTGGAGCCGATGAAGTCGGCCAGATCCAGCATGTTGGGCAGGCATTCCGGGTGGGCGATCACTTCGGCGCCGGGATGATCGAGCCGCAGCTTCAGCAGCGCCTGCTCGCTGAAGGTTTCGTGCACGATGCAACTGCCCGGCCAGAGGGTGAGCTCACGGCCGCTCTGGCGTGCCACCCAGCGGCCCAGGTTCTGATCCGGCGCGAACAGGATCGGCCGGTCGGCCGGCAGCTGCTGCACCAGGCTCACCGCATTGCTGCTGGTGCAGATCAGGTCGCTCTGCGCCTTCACCGCCGCCGAACAGTTGATGTAGCTCACCACGTAATGGTGGGGGTGCTGGGCGCGGAAAGCTGCGAACGCCTCGGCGGGGCAGGCATCGGCCAGGGAGCAGCCCGCATCCAGATCGGGCAGCAGCACCGTTTTGCCAGGGTTGAGGATCTTGGCGGTTTCCGCCATGAAGTGAACGCCGCAGAACACGATCACCTCGGCGTCGGTGTCGGCGGCGCGGCGTGAGAGTTCGAGCGAATCGCCGATCACATCGGCGATGTCCTGGATCTCAGGGTTCTGGTAGTAGTGCGCCAGGATCACGGCGCGGCGTTGCCTGGCCAGCTCCCGGATTGCCTGCGGCAGCGCGTGCCGGGCGGGAACGGGGCCGGAGCTCAGTGGCCTGGTAGGGAGCGGGCTGGTGGTGACGGTGTCGATGGCGGGAGTGGAGGGTGTCGCGGACGGCGCCCAGAAGGCTTCTGGGCCAAGATGACACCACCCTAGGGACGGGGCCCGGCCCGCATGCGCATTGCGATCGCCGGCGACCTGCACGGGCAATGGGATGCCAGCGATGTGGATCTGCTCCACCGGCTCGCTCCTGATGCGGTGCTGGTGGTCGGCGACCTCAGCGATGGCCAGGAGCGCATCGCCGCCAGCCTGGGGCGGCTGGAGTTACCCCTGGCCTGCATCCTCGGCAACCATGACGCCGGCCGTGATGCCAGCGGCCGCTGCCTGCGGCGCCAGATCGAGCTGCTGGGCGATCGCCATTGCGGCTGGGCGCTGCGCCAGCTGCGGCCCCCGGGGCTGGCGGTGGTGGGCGCCAGGCCCGGCAGCGCCGGCGGTGGCTTCCATCTCTCACAGGCGGTGCAGGCGGTCTGGGGGCCGATGAGTGTCGACGATTCAGCCCAGCGCATCACCAACGCCGCCCTGGCGGCCGATCCGGCCCTGCCGCTGCTACTGCTGGCCCACAGTGGGCCGGCCGGTCTGGGCAGCGAGGCCCAGGACCCCTGCGGTCGCGACTGGAAACCACCCGCGTGTGACTGGGGCGACCAGGACCTGACCCTGGCGATCGAGCGCATCCGCCGCCACCGGCCCGTGCCGCTGGTGGTGTTCGGCCACATGCACCACGCGCTCAAGCGCGGCCGGGGCCTGCGCCGCAGCTTTGTGATCGACCGCAGCGGCACCGCCTATCTCAACAGCGCCTGTGTGCCGCGCCACGGCGTCGATCAGGAGGGCCGCGCCCTGCGCCACTTCTCCTGGGTGGAACTGGTGGACGGCAGGGTGCGGCGCGCCAGCCACCGTTGGTACCACCCCGGCGGTGAGCTGCTCTATGAACAGTTGCTGGTGCAGCAACCGTTGGCCGTGCCGTGCTGATCTATGCGTGCGTGAGCGGCCACGGCTTCGGCCATGGCTCCCGGGTGGCCTCGGTGCTGCTGGCGCTGGCGGCGCTCCGGCCAGGCTGGCGGCTGGTGCTCTCCACCTCGCTGCCGCCCTCCTTTCTCCAGCTGGCCCTGGCGGGGGTGCCGTTCGAGCATCGCCCGCTGCGCTGGGATGTGGGCGCGATTCAGGCCGATGCGCTCGGTGTGGATGGAGACGCCACCCTGGCGGCGCTGGAGGCCGTGACTGCCTCGCTGCCGCCGCTGCTGGAGGCGGAAGCGCACTGGCTGCAGCAGCAGGGGGACCCGGTGCTGCTGCTAGGGGATGTGCCGCCGGCGGCGGCGCGGCTGGCGGCGTTGGTGCGGCGGCCGCTGGTGTGGATGGGCAACTTCGGCTGGGACGACATCTATGCGCCCATGGGGGGGGCCTTCCTCGACTGGGCCGAGCGCTTCCACCACGACTACCGCCGCGGCACGCACGTGATCCGCTGCCCGTTTTCGATGGCGATGGATTGGGGCCTGCCGGAGACGGCGGTGGGCCTGACGGCAGCAGCGCCGCAGCTGGCGGCGGACGCGTTGCGGCAGCGGCTCGACCTGCCGGCCGAGCGGGAGCGCTGCGTGATGGTGAGCTTCGGTGGGCTGGGTTTTGCCCTGGGCCCTGAGCCCTACGCCCGCTGGCCCGGCTGGACCTTTGTGACCACCGACGCCAGCGCGGCGGCGGCGCCGAATGTGCACCTGCTGCCGGCGGACGTGCGCCCGCTGGAGCTGATGCGGCTGTGCGGCCGCCAGATCAGCAAGGCCGGCTACAGCACCTTCTGTGAGGCGCTGGGCCAGGGCACGGGGGTGCATCTGGTGGAGCGCCACGGCTTCGCTGAAGCGGCGGTGCTGGAAGGCTGGCTGCGGCGCCACGGCCGGCACCGGCTGCTGAGCCAGCCGCAGCTGCTGGCCGGCGACTGGCAGCTCGACCAGCCGCTGCTGCCCCCCAGCGACGGTCCGCTGGCAGCCGATGGCGCTCAGCAAGCGGCGGCTCAGTTGGTGCAGCTGGCCGAAGGGATGGCGCCCTGAACAACAGCGCTGATCGCTGGGGAGCATTGCAGCGCAGCCGTTCTGGTGTATTTCACTACTGAGCGGCTTCAATCAGCAGATCTGATCAACCAGCGCAGATTGATCGGAGCAGCAAAAAACTCAGTGCTCAACAGTGATCAGAACCGTGCGGCGCCTCAAGATAACTGGTGGACAGTCGTGCGATTGGCACATATAACCCTTGGATCCATGTTGGCGTTTGTCACATTGTGCCGAACCAAACCCGCCGCGATGGATTCATCCTTCTCTACGACGGTCCAGAAACAAGAAACTGACCTGCACATCTGAGCCGCTTCGTCAAGGTTCAGGGTCACTTCTCAGCCGATTCACAGACTTTTCAATCCCACGCGAATGCGCAACGGAAACAACAAACCGTTGACCGATTGCGCCTAGCCACCGGCAGTCCCCCTCAGGATTCCGCCCTCTTCCTTTCCCACGTCCCCTTCGCTCCGACCCCCGTTTTGCGCACTCTCCGCTCCGCTGCCCGCCACCTGCTGCTGCCCGCCGCCGCGCTCGCGCTGGCGGCTCCTGCCCACGCTGCCGTGCCCAGAACGCCCTTCCTGTGGCAGGAGATCCGCCGCCCGGCTCCGGCCCCCGCCATCACCGGTCCTCACTCCATGGCGGTGGCCCTGCCTAGCGAAGTGCCCCAGGATCCCCGCCTCTTCGTGATCACCCCGGAGCGCCGCGCGCTGCTCAACACGATTCGCTTCGCCGAGGGCACCTGGGCCCGCGGTGAAGACCGGGGCTACTGGATCATGTTCGGCGGCAGCCTGATGCCCTCGCTGGATCGTCACCCCAACCGGGTGAACCGCACACCTGGCTACGCCAGTGCAGCCGCCGGCGCTTACCAGTTCATGCCCTTCACCTGGACCATGGCCAGCAGCCGCATGGGCCTCAATGGCTTCGGGCCACATGTGCAGGATCAGGCCGCCATCTTCCTGATTCAGCGCCGCGGCGCACTCGAAAAAGCCGACCGTGGCGTGTTCACCCCCCAGCTGGCCGCCCGGCTGGCCCCGGAATGGGCGTCCTTCCCCACCCTGGCCGGCAACAGCTTCTACGGCCAGCCGGTGAAGCGCTTTGATGAGCTGCGTCGCTTCTATGAAGCCAACCTGGCCGAGCTGCGCGCTTCATTGAGCGTGCGCACCGAAGTGGCCACCATCCCCACGCCTCCCGCGGTCTGCGACAACGACACTCTTTCCTGTGCGCTGGAGCAGGTGACGCCTACCCCCTGAGCGCTCAGCCGCTGAGATCACCCGCCCGCATTGCCCACCGGAGGTTTGCCCACCGTGCGCTGGGCGATGAGGTACGCGGCCAGAGAGCTGCCCAGGAAACCGAGGCTGTTGCGCAAAACCGGCAGCCAATCGGAGGTGCGGGTCACCACCGGGCCGAGGCCGAACACCACGAAGAGCATCACCCACAGCGGTGAAAGCAGCAGCACCCAGCTCCAGGCGACGGTATCGCCCTCCTTGCGCGGGTAGGCGGCGAAGCCCACGATCAGGCCGCCCAGCACCGAAGTGCAGAAGGTGAGCAGCCACTGCTCCTGAGGCAGGCCCGGCACCACCTGGCAGCCGCCGCGCTCCAGGCAGGTCTGCACGGCGCCGAGCGCCGCCACAATCGCGCCGTCTTCGCCGTTGTCGCGCACATAGAACTGGTTGCCGTAGCGGGTCTGCAGCTCCACCCAGAAGGTGCGCGGCATCAGCGCGAACAGGGCATCGCCCACGTTGAAGTTCAGCAGATTGCCGCCGCGGGGATCGGCCACCAGCAGCACGCTGCGCTCGTCGAGATCCCAGTATTGCTTCACCGCCAGGCCCGGAGTGCGCTCGTACTGGGTGAGCACCCGCAGCTTCCAGCCGCTGGAATCCTCGAAGCGGTCGAGCTTGTCTTCCAGGGCGGCGCGCTGACCATCGGTGAGCGCCCTGGCCAGATCGATCACGGGTGTGGGGTGATCGGGCAGCAGTTCCGGGTTGTCGGCCGCGAAGGCGGGCGCCCCCGGCCAGAGCAGCAGCAGGGCGGCCAGCAGGGCCAGCCAGGACCCTGCCGCGGCGTGACGCCGGGGCGCGGGCGAGGCCGGCGAGCGGGAGACGGAGGAGCGGCCCATGCGGCAGGTTCAATGTGCTCCGATTCTCCTTAACGCCAGGCCTGCCCGTGTCCGTTCCCCTCTGGCTGCAACAGCGTCTTCATGCGGCAGGCGGCAGCGTGCCCTTCCGCACCTACATGGAGTGGGCCTTGCACGATCCCGAGCACGGCGCCTACGGCGCTGGTCGTCTGAGCATCGGCCGCGCCGGTGATTTCGTGACCGCCCCTGCGCTCGGCCCGGAATTCGCCGCCCTGCTGGCCCCTCAGCTGGCCCAGTGGCTGCAGCAGCTGGACGCCGCCAGGACGCTGTCGCTGGTGGAGACAGGCCCGGGCGAGGGGCAACTGGCGGCGCAACTGGCGCAGGCACTGGTGGCCGGCTGGCCCCAGCTGGCGGCCCGCACCGAACTGGTGCTGGTGGAACCCAATGCCGGGATGGCCGCCCGCCAGCGGGAGCGGCTGCAGCACTGCCCGCTGCCGGTGCGCTGGAGCAGCTTCGAGCAGCTGGCGGCCGCTCCGCTGGCCGGCGTGGTGGTGGCCCATGAGGTGCTCGATGCCCTGGCGGTGGAGCGGATCGTGTCCGACGGGACGGCCTGGCGCCGCCAGTGGGTGACGCTCCACGAGGGGACGTTGCGGCTGGAGCCGGGCGAACCCCTGGAGCCGGCGGCAGCGGCCCGGCTGCAGCCCCTGGGGCTGGCGACGCCGGGCGCCCAGCGGCCCGCAGGCTGGTGCAGCGAGCTGCACCCTGGCCTAGAGCCCTGGCTGGCGGCCTGCGGCGCGGCGCTGGGGCAAGGACGGCTGCTGGTGATCGACTACGCCCTGGAGGCCTGGCGCTACTACGCGCCCTCGCGCTGCGACGGCACCTTGATGGCCTACCGGGAGCAGCGGGCCAGCGGCGATCCGCTCCTGGAGCCGGGCGCGTGGGATCTCACCGCCCACCTGTGCATCGACAGCCTGGTGGCGGCGGCGGCGGCCAGCGGCTGGCAGTTGCTGGGCCAGCGCCGCCAGGGCGAAGCCCTGCTTGCCCTGGGCCTGGCCCAGCGCCTGCACGGGCTGCAGCAATCGAGCGGGCACGGCGTGGATCTGGCCGATTTGCTGGCAAGCCGCGAAGCACTGCTACGGCTGGTGGAACCCACCGCCCTGGGTGACTTCCGCTGGCTGGCCTTCCAGCGCAGCGATCGCGAGGGTGAGATACCGGCGGCAAGCCGGTTTCTGCAGGACCCCGATCCCACAGAAGCTGGGGCTGAAGCTGCAGCGAGCTGAGAGATCCCTGGCTCCGGATCAGGTAGCAAACCGGGTGATCGTGCGCAGTCCTACCAGTTGCCGCACACGGCGGGCATCGGCGGGGTCAAGCTCCAGCTGCACATCCACCACGCCATCGGTGGGGGCGCCATCGGCGGGATTCACCTGGCGCACCCGCGCCGCCAGGCTGCCGGGGAAGGCGCCGCTGAGGCTGCTGATCCGGGCCGGCTGGCCCAGGCGGATGCGGGTCAGATCGCTGGCATCCACTTCAGCGATCGCTTCGAGCCGGTCGCTGGTGCCCAGCTCCAGCACGTTCATCACCCCCGGCCGCTCGCCCACGCGGGCGTAGAGGCGCAGAACCTTGCCGTCCATCGGGGCACGCAGTGCACTGCTTTCCAGCTCAACATCGGTGCGGGCGATCGCCTGGCGGGTGCTCTCCATGCCGGCCTGGAGCTCCACCAACTGCTGCTCGCGCTGCTGCAGATCGGCGCGGGAGAGGGCCCCGACCTGCACCAGCGGCCGGAAGCGTTCCACATCGGCCTGAACGCGGCCCGCCTCGAGGCGCAGCTGCTCGGAGCGGCGCTGCAGAAGCTTGCGCTCTGCCTGCAGGGCAGGGCCGCTGTCGAAGCGGGCCAGCACCTGACCGCGCTGCACGCTGTCACCTTCCTGCACCAGCAGTTGCACCAGGCGCGGGCTGATGCCGTTGCTGCTGAGCGGGGCGGCCAGCTTGCGGGTCTCACCCGCCAGCTCCAGCCTGCCGGGCGCCGACAGCGGCTCGAAGGGCCCGCTGGCACGCAGGGCCTGCACCACCCCGGCCCCTGAGGCCAGCAGCACGATCACGCCGAGGAGGCGGAAGCTCCTCATTTGCCTTCGTTCACGCCCCGGTTGATCACGCAACCGGCGGCGGCCCCACCGATCAGCACACCATTGCGGCAGCGGTCGCGGTTGGCCTCCGCCTGCTGCTGCTGCTTCGACTGCTGTGCCTGGACCGGCTCCGCGCCGACCAGGGCGGCGGCCAGCACCAGGAGATGGGCAGATCGAGGCATGAGCGGCATCTTCAACCAGGCAGCCAAGACATGACCAGACCTTACCCAGCCTGCTGGGGAGCGCCATGGCCGAGTTGTGACAGGGTGTGAGATCAGCATCGGGGTGGGGCGATTGCCGTCGCCTTCAGCTCCGCTGCCACAGGCTCCTGCGTCGCCATCGGCCCCCGCGCCGTCTTTCGCATCAGCAGGGAGTGGGCGGCCGGCACATAGAACAGCGCCAAGGCGGTGGCGCCCACCAGCCCGCCGGACACCGCAATTGCCAGTGGCGGCCAGAAGCCGGTGGGATCGAGCATCAGCGGCAGGAAGCCGATCACGGTGGTGAGGGTGGTGGCGAGCACGTGACGGGTGCTGTGCAGCACCACGGTGGTGCTGGCGGCCGGATCGCCACCGGCGGCGGCCGGATCGGTGCGCAGGGCGTTGAGCACCACGATCGAGTCATTCACTGCCAGCCCGATCAGGCCGAGCGTGCCCAGGATCGCCGTGAAGCCGAACAGCGAGCCGCTGAGCCTGAGCGCCAGCGCCGCCAGGCCCACCGCCAGCACCGCCACCGAGCCGATCAGGGCCGCCAGCCGGAAGGAGCGGAAGGAGAGCACCAGCGTGGCGGTCATCAGCACCATCAACACCCCCGCCGTGGAGAGCAGGCTGCTGACCGCATCGCCGCGGGCGTCGGCTTCGCCGCCGTAGCTGAGCTCCACCCCCGCCGGCAGTTGCCAGCCGTCGCGCTCCAGTTGCTGGCGGAAGTCCGCCAGCACCGCACTGGGCAGGGTGCCGGCGACGAGATACGCGTACACGGCGTTGATGCGCTGCCCGTCGCGGCGGGCGATCGAGGCCAGCTCCGGCTCCAGACGCAAGGAGGCCAGAGCCGCCAGCGGAACCGTGCCAGTGCCGCCGGGTGTCACCAGATCAAGGCTCGCCACCTGCCCTGCCTCACCCCGCTGCGTTTCGGCCACCTGCACCCGCACCGGCAGGGTGGTTGTGCCCTCCTGGATCGAGCCGCCCACAGCACCATCGAGGCCGGCCTGCAGCTGGCGGGCGATGGCGCGGTTGTCGAAGCCGCTGCGGCGGGCCTGCTCCTCATCCACCGCTAGGGCCAGGCGCGGCAGGGCCTCGCTCAGGCTGGCGCTGGTGTGTGTCACCGCCGGCAGCTGGGCCAGGCGCTGCCGAAGGTCGTCGCCGAGCCGGCGCAGTTGCTGCAGGTCGGGGCCCTGCAGGCGCAGCTCGATCGGCGCCACGAACGGCGGACCCTGCTCCAGCTGCTTCACCAGCACCTGTGCCTCCGGGAAGCGGCGATCGAGGCTTTGCTGCAGCGCGCGGATCGTGTCGCGCAGGCCCTCAGCACTGCGCAGCTGCACCAGGCCCTGGGCGTAGTGGGGGGCGTTCTCCTGATCGGCGATCACGTTGTAGAAGAACTGCGGCGCGCTTTCGCCCAGAAACCAGTGCACGTCGTCGACGTGGGGATGGCTGCGGATGTGGCTCCGCGCCTGGAGCGCCAGCGCTTCGGTGCGGGCGATGGCGCTCTGCTGCGGCAGATGCAGTTCAATCTGAAACTGGTCGCGATTGGTGGGGGGAAAGAACTGGCGCTCCAGGCTGGCGAAACTGGCAAAGCCCACCACCGGCAGCACCAGACACAGCGCCAGGCCTCGCCAGGGACGGCGCAGCACCTGCTGCAGGGCGGTGCGGTAGGGGCCGTCGAGGGCGGGAATGGCCAGGCCCTGTTCCCACCAGCGCACGCCGGGCCCCAGCGGCTGCCAGCGGTGCAGACGGGCGGCCAGGGCCAGGATCACCGTGAGCGAGAGCAGCAGCGAGCAGAGCAGCGCCAGGATCACCGTGAGGCCGATGCTGCCGATGAATTCCCCCGTCGCCCCCGGTGAGGTGGCGATCGGTACGAAGGAGAGCACGGTGGTGAGCGTGGCGGCCAGCATCGGCACCAGCAGGTAGCGGCCGGTCTGCCGCACGGCCTCGCCGGGCGCGGTGCCGGCCCGCAGGCGTTGCTGCAGCTCCTCCACCACCACGATGGCGTTGTCGATCAACAGGCCCAGGGCGATCACCAGCCCGGTGGCCGACATCTGATGCAGCGGCACCTGCAGCACCCGCAGGCAACCGAACACCATCAGCGCCGTGAGCGGCAGGGCTGCCCCCACCACCAGGGCGGCACGGCCGCCGAGCATCACCGCCGACACGGCCACCACCAGCAGCGATCCGCTGATCAGGTTGCCGATCACCCCATCGAGGCGTTCCTCCACGTAGCGGCTCTGATCGAGCACGGTGTGCAGGCCCAGGCCCGCCGGCAGGGTGGTGCGCACCTCCTTCAGCACCTGACGGGCGCCCTGGGCCCAGTGGTCGAGCCTCACGTCCGGGGCCACCGTGGCCGACACCACCACGGCGGGGCGACCGTGCACGAGCGCCTGCTGGGCAGCGGGGCTGCGCACCCCCCGGCTCACGACTGCCACCTGGGCGAGGCGGGCGGTGGCACCATCGGCGCCGCTGCTGAGCGGGATGGCCCGGATCCGTTCGAGCGAATCGAGGGCGCCATCCACCTGCAGCAGCCGATCACCGCGTTCGTTGCGCACCTGCCCGGCGGCCTCCTTGGCGTCGCTGGCAGCGATCCTTTCGGAGAGGTCGCGGGCGGTGAGGCCCAGCCGTGCCAGGTCGCGGGCGCCGATCTCCACCAGGATCTCCTCCTGGGGTTCGCCGCTGATCTCCACCTTGTTGGTGCCGGGCAGGGCGCGCAGGCGGGTCTGCAGGTCGTCGGCGAGGCGGGAGAGCAGACCCAGATCGGCGGGGCCGGGCAGCTCCCAGGTGAGACCCACGATCAGGGCGCTGGCGCCCACGTTGCCGTCGCGGAACTCCGGCTCGCTGGCCTCCGGCGGCAGCAGCGGGGTGGCGTCGTCCAGCTTGCTGCGCACCCTGCTCCAGGCCGGCGCCACCGGGCGCACCGCATCCTTGAGCTCCACGGCGATCACCGAGCTGCCGGAGCCGGAGGTGGACGACACCTCCTCCACCTCCTCCAGTTCCAGCAGGGCCTCCTCCAGCGCTTTGGTGATCAGCGCCTCCACCCGTTCCGGCGTGGCGCCGGGCAGGGTGGTGATCACCAGGGCATTGCGCTGGCTGATCAGCGGGTCCTCCAGCCGCGGCAGGGTTAACAGGGAGCTGACCCCCCACACCACCACCAGCAGCACGCTGAGCAGCAGCAGCTGGCGGTTGCGATGGAACAGCTCACCCATCAGTTCGCCTCCTGCACCCACACGCCCGGCACCACGCGCTGGGTGCCGGTGGCGATCACGCGCTCGCCGGGGCGCAGGGTGCCCCGCACGAGCGAGCGCTCCCCTTCGCTGTGCACGATGTCCACCAGCCGGCGACCCACCTGCTGCCCCTGGGCCGGGGGGCTGCTGCCACCGGCCACCTCCTCCAGCACATACACCGACCACAACCCTCCTTCCGCCGCCACCAGCGCCGTGGTGGGCAGCCAGAAGCCTTCGCCCTGCTCGCGGCGCTCCAGGCTGAGCCGGGCGGTGGCTCCCACCGGCAGATCGCTCACCAGCAGGCGCAGCACCGCGGTGACGGTGCGGCTGGCGGCATCGAGCTCGGGCAGCAGGGCACTGACGCTGGCCTGCAGGCGGCGATCGCCCACCTGCACGGGATGGCTCTCACCCAGGCGCAGGCCGCTGGCGACGGCCGGCGGCAGGCCCACCCGCACCTCCTGTGGGGCCGCCTCAACCAGCGCGATCAGAGCCTGGCCGCCGCTCACCACCACGCCCTCATCAAGCAACCGCCGGCTCACCGTGCCGGCGAAAGGGGCCACCAGCACGCTGCGGGCCAGATCCACATCGATCTGGCGCAGGCGAGCGTTCACATCGTCCACCTGGCTTTCCGCCTGAAGCAGGCGGCTGCGAAGCACGGCGCTGCTCTGGGTCTGCTGGTCGAGTTCCTCGCGAGCAATGGCGCCCTGGGCGAGCAGCTGCTGGCGCCGTTTGCGTTGCAGCTCTGCCAGAACCAACTGCTGGCGCACCTCCTCCACCCCGGCCAACGCCACCCGCCGCTGGGCCAGCACCTGCTGACGTTGGGCCTGCAGGCGTCGACGGTCGAGGCGGGCCAGGGGCTCACCGCTGGCCACCCGGTCGCCCTCCTCCACCAGCACCTGCTCGAGCGTGCCGCCCAGCTCGAAGCCGAGCTTGCTGCTGCGGCCGGCCACCACCTCGCCGGTGTAGGCGCGGGTGGTGAGGAAGCTGCTCACCGGCTCGGGCCTCACCACCGCCACCGGCAGGGGGCGAATCGCGGGTGGGCGGGGTCGCAGTCCCGGGGACATGGCGAGGGCCACGGCCGTGGTGGCAGCCAGCGGCAGGCCCCAACGGACCCAGCGGGACTGTTTGGCACCACGCCTCGCCTGCTGCAACGCCGGGTCGGGGGCGGAAGGCGAGGCAGCGGGAGCGGAATCCATGGCGGGCTGGAGGCGGGGAGTGGCGTGCGGGCAGAGGGAGTGGGCCCCGGCGTTGGCCGCTCAACTAGTTACTCAAAAGGTTGAGTATGTGCGTCAGTGTATGCACAACTTTTTGAGTAGGTCAATCACTGCCGCCGGCGGCTGGGTGAGGATCAGGTGCCAGCCGCTGCGATCTCCCCCCTGCCATGGCCCTGGCGCACACGATCCTCACCGTGCTCTGCGAGCGGGACGCCAGCGGCTACGACATCAGCAAGCAGTTCGAGGAAACGATGGCCTGCTACTGGACGGCCAGCCAGCAGCAGATCTACCGGGAGCTGGGCCGGATCGAGAAGAACGGCTGGGCCTGCTGCCACGTGGTGCCGCAGCACGGCAAGCCGGACCGCAAGGTGTATGTGATCACCGAGGCGGGCCGGCGGGAGCTAAGCCAGTGGGCGGCCGAACCCTCGCTGCCTACGCCGATCCGCGAGGACCTGCTGGTGAAGGTGCTCGGCGGCCCCTACGCCGATCCCGATCAGCTGCTGGCGGAGGTACAACGCCGCCGCGCCGTGCATGCCGGCCAGCTCGCGTCCTACCAGGAGAAAGAAGCGCTGTTCCTCAGCCAGACCGATCTTCCGCTGCAGGAGCAGTACCGCTACCTCACCCTGCGCCGCGGCATCCTCTTCGAGCAGGAGTGGATTCTCTGGTGCGATGAAGTGATCGCCTTTCTGGAGGCGCTGCGATAGAGACGGTGCGTCGCTGCCGCTGCCATGGCCTTGATTCCGATTGCGCTCACCATCGGCGGCAGTGATTCCGGCGGCGGCGCCGGCATCCAGGCCGACCTCAAAACGTTCAGCGCCCTGCAGGTGCATGGCTGCTCGGCGATCACCTGCGTCACGGCCCAGAACACCCGCGGCGTGGAGCGGGTGGACGCCCTGCCCCCCGAGGCGTTGCGGGCCCAGGTGGAGGCAGTGACGCGGGATCTGCCGGTGGCGGCCCTCAAGACCGGCATGCTGCTCAACCGTGGCTTGATCGAAGCCGCCGCCGCCACGATCGCCCCGCTGGCGGCCGCCCGGGTGATCGATCCGGTGATGGTGTCGCGGGCAGGGGCGGTGCTGCTGGAGCCGGAGGCGATCGAAGCCCTCAAAGCCCAGCTGCTGCCGCTGGCAGACCTGCTCACCCCCAACATGCACGAGGCACGGCTGCTGGTTGAGCGGCCGCTGGAGAGCGCCGACGATCTGGAGCTGGCGGCTGAGCGCATCGCCGCGCTGGGGCCCAAGGCGGTGCTGATCAAGGGCGGTGGGCTGCGGGGCCTGCGCGGCAGCGACGTGCTGTGGCGTGACGGCCGCATCCAGTGGTTCCTCCTGGAGCCGATCGACACTCCCCACAGCCACGGCAGCGGTTGCACCCTCTCGGCGGCGATCACAGCCGAGCTGGCCCGTGGCGCCGCACTGGAAGCGGCGATCCAGACCGCCAAGGCCTTCGTAGCGGGTGGCTTGCGACATGCCCTGGCGATCGGTGGCGGCCAGGGGCCGCTGTGCCACTGGCATCAGGCGTTGGGGTGAAGCTGCGATCCACAGCCGCTTGCTGCCGCGCAGGAGGCGTCAAGGGGTGATGGTCTCGATGTCATCGAAGGCGCGCGCGAAGGCGGGACGGCGGCCCAGCAGGGCCAGGTAGCGCTGGAAGATGCGCTCGCCGCAGAGACCAATGGAGCGGGCCCAGAGCACGTTGTGGCCCATGACCAGATCGGCGGCAGTGAAGGCGGTGCCGCAGATGTGGGGATGCCGGCGCAGGCGCTCGGTCAGCTGGGGCTCCACCTGCCCCTGGAAGCGGCGGCGGGCGCGTTCGACCTCTCCGGGGTCCCGTTCCGCCTGTGGCAGCAGCTTCTCGTGCAGCCGGAGTTGCCAGAGCAGGCGATCGACGCTGGTGGCACCGAACTGGAGCATCTGCAGCACGTCGGCGCGCTGCGGGGAGGCGGGCTCCGGCGGCAGCAGGCAGGCGGTGGGGTAGGCGTCCGCCAGGAACAGCACGATCGCGGCGCTCTCGATCAGGGTCTGGACGCTGCCGTCGTCGCGGACAACCTGCAGCACCGGCACGGAACGGTTGGGGTTGAGGGCCGCAAAGGCGGGGGCGAACTGGTCGCCCGCTGCCAGATCAAGGCGCTCCAGCACGAAGGCCTCGCCCACGACCTCATGAAGCGCCCAGCGCACACGGGCGCTGCGGGTGGCGGGGGCGTGGAACAGCTTGAGCTGGGCGAAGGTCATGGGGGGAATCAGCTCGGCGGCAGGGCCGCTTCAGGGCTCTGGGTGGAGAAAGCGACCCGTCAGGCGCACGGCCAGGGAGGTTGACCGCTGGGCGTGCCAGCGGGTGCACCCTCCGCACCAGGCGTAGCGCATCGCCAAGGCCTGGACTGCGCCCGCGCCCCTGGGTCGATTTACTCTGCCTCGCGGTGACTTGACCTGCCTGGGCGCCATGGTTCTGTCCCTTCCCAGCCAAACCTGCGTGCTCGTGGTGGGAGCTGGCCCCACCGGATTGCTGCTGGCCGGAGAGCTGCAGCGCCGCGGCGTTCCCAACTTGTTGATCGACGCCCGCGCCGAAGCCCTGCATTGGGACCGGGCCACGGTGATCCACCCGCGTTCGCTGGAAATCTTCGAGGCGCTCGGGCTGGTGGATCGGTTTCTCGAAGCTGGCTGCCGGCAGCGAAGAATCCTGATCCACGCCGATGGCCAGCGGCTGGGGGAACTGGATCTGGCCGACTGCGGCAGCCGCTACGGCTTCAATCTCGGCCTTTCCGAAGAGGTGACCGAAGCGATCCTCAAGGATCATCTCGAGGGGGAGGGGGGCGCGGTGCACCGCTCCTGCCGGCTGGTGGCTCTCCAGCCCCACAACGACGGCGTGACCGCCACGGTGGACTGCGATGGGCGGGAGCAGACCGTGCAGGCCCGCTGGGTGGTGGGCTGCGACGGCCTGCGCAGCACCACCCGCGAACTGAGCGGGCTCAGCTTCGAGGGCCATGGCATCGCCCGCCCCTGGGCCGTGTTCGATGCCGCGGTGGAGGGCTGGGCCGAGAGCCACGAGGTCAATGCGGCCTACCTCGACCCATCGCCCCTGATCCTCACGGCCCTGCCCGAGGGCCGTTGGCGGGTGTACCTGCGGCCCGCCGACGAGCAGGGCGACCTTGTGGAGGAGGCCGCCGCCGTGCTGCGGCGCTACTTGCCGGAGGCCCGCTTCAGCGCCGTGGAGAACCCCAGCCGCTTCCACTGCCACAGCCGGGTGGCCAGCGCCTTCCGCGCCGGGCCGGTGTTTGTGGCCGGCGATGCCGCCCACGTGTGCTCCCCCGCCGAGGGGCACGGCATGAACTGCGGGCTGCAGGATGCCGCCAACCTGGCCTGGAAGCTGGCCCTGGTGCACCAAGACGCCGCTGACTCCTCCCTGCTGGACAGCTACGAGCAGGAGCGGCGTCCGGTGGCGCACCAGATCTGCCGCTCCAGCGACGCCACCGAGCAGGCCCATCTACTGCAGGACAGCGGCGAGCGTGCCGCCCGCGACCGGGCGATCGCCGCCATGCTGGCCAATCCGGTGGCCAGCCAGCAGGAGGCGGTGGCGGAAGCCGAGATGAACGTGAGCTACACCAGCTCGGCGATCTTGAGCGGCAGCGACAGCCAGCCCCATGGCTTCGCAAAAGCCTGCGGCTTAGGTGCCGGTCAACGGCTGCCCACCACGATCGCGGTGCCGCCCGATGCCGGCACGAGCCTTCTGCACACACTCACACACCGGTGCGGCCACACGCTGCTGCTGCTGGCGGGCCCCGAGACGCCCCCGGAGGCACTCGCGTGCCTGCAGGCTGAACTGGAGGCCGACAGGGCTGCCGGCACGGTCCCGCAGGTCTTGGTGGAGGCGGTGGTGTCCCTACGGCTGGAGGAGGCGTTCAGCCTGGGCCTGGCGCCCCTCACGCTTCTGGCCGTGCGGCCCGACGGCTTCATCGCCCTGCGGGCCGACACCGATCACCGCAGCGCGGTGCAGCGGTATGTGGCGCTGTTGAGGGGCCGCTGATGCGCTCCGCTTCGCCAGGATGGGGACCTCAGCGTCAGGGCCCTGCCCAGGCCGCCCCAACCCGAACGTTCCGTGCCGTCATCCGTGCCGATATCCGCGCCGTCAACAGAGCCCGCACCAGCCGCGGCACCAGCGCCGACGACAGCTGAGCCGACAACAACCACGTTCGCGGCGTTCGCGCAACGGGCCGACTACTCGCTGCTGGATTCGCTGCGCGCGGACCCGCAGGCCACGGTCGATGGCGTTGATCACCAGCCCCGTCAGGTGTTCTCCGGTCATTACGTGCCGGTCACGCCCACGCCGCTTCCAGCGCCAGAGCTGGTGGCACACAGCAGCACCCTCTTCCACGAGCTGGGCCTGAGCGAATCACTGGTCCGCGACGACCAGTTCCGGCGGCTGTTTTCCGGCGACATCAGCGTGGCCACAGAGCCGATGCGGCCCTACGGCTGGGCCACCGGTTATGCCCTCTCGATCTACGGCAGCGAATACATCCAGCAGTGCCCGTTCGGCACCGGCAACGGCTACGGCGATGGCCGGGCCCTTTCCGTGTTCGAAGGCGTGTTCAACGGTCGTCGCTGGGAGATGCAGCTGAAAGGCGGTGGGCCCACGCCCTATTGCCGTGGCGCCGATGGCCGCGCCGTGCTTCGCTCCAGCGTGCGCGAATTTCTGGCGCAGGAGTTCATGCACGCCCTGGGGGTGCCCACCTCGCGCTCCCTCACGCTTTATGCATCGCGATCCGAAACCGTGCGCCGGCCCTGGTATTCCCCGAACTCGCGCTCGTTCGATCCCGACATCCTGGTGAACAACCCGGCAGCGATCACCACCCGCGTGGCGCCCTCCTTCCTGCGGGTGGGCCAGCTGGAGCTGTTCGCCCGCCGTGTCCGCCGCCAGGCCCATCCGGAGGCGCTGAACGAGTTGCGGATGATCGTGGCCCACCTGATCGAGCGCAACTACCGGCAGGAGATTGATCCGGGTCTGCAGTTCAGCGACCAGGTGCTGGAGCTGGCGGGATTGTTCCGCGCGCGGCTCACTTCACTAGTGGCGAACTGGATCCGCGTGGGCTACTGCCAGGGCAATTTCAACAGCGACAACTGCGCGGCCGGCGGCTACACCCTCGACTACGGCCCCTTCGGCTTCTGCGAACTGTTTGATCCCAGATTTCAACCCTGGACCGGCGGCGGCGAGCATTTCAGCTTCTTCAACCAGCCGGCGGCAGCTGAAGCCAACTTCCAGATGTTCTGGTCTGCCCTGCGGCCGCTGCTCGAGGACAACACGGAGGCCCTGGCCAGGCTGGATCAGATCCGCGACGGCTTCGCCGTAGCGATGCAGCAGGAGATCGAGGTGATGTGGGCCAGCAAGCTTGGCCTGATCTCCTACGACGCCGCGTTGGTGAACGAACTGCTGCAACTGATGGTGAACTCCAAGGTCGACTACACCATCTTTTTCCGCAGGCTGTCTGCCATCCCCGAGCATCTCTCCGCTCTGACAGAGAGCTTCTACCTGCCGAATTCAGACGAGCTCGATGCGCAATGGACGCAGTGGTTGCAACGCTGGCGTGCTCAGATCACTGCCAATGGCAACCTCAGCGAGACATCTGCAGCGATGAAGCGCGTGAACCCGGCAGTGACCTGGCGCGAATGGCTGATCGCACCGGCGTATCAACAGGCTGCCGAAGGCGACAGCACAGCGATCCAGGAGTTGCAGGCGGTGTTCCGCCATCCCTACGCAGAGTTGAGCCTGGAACTGGCGGCCACCTACGACCGCCTGAAGCCCAGGGAGTTCTTCAATGCCGGAGGAGTGTCCCACTACAGCTGCTCTTCCTGAGCCGAACCTGTCCACACGCGGAGGTTCGCCAAGGCGATGGTGTGCTTCGATCAGGACTCAATCTCCTGCTCAAGCATTCCCTTCTCGGTCGTGTAGGCCAAGCCGTCTGTGCCGAGGTGCCGGTGGCTGGCGAAGCTGCGGGCGAAGGATCGTTTGCGGACGAGGCGCCCGGTGGGGGAGCTGGCGCTGCGCGCCCAGCGGGTGCGAAGACTGTTGCGCTCCTCAATGGGGCGGTTGATCCAGCGCAGGGCCGCCAGCCGCAGCAGCGGGATCGCGATCAGCAGAAGGGCGTAACCGATGCTGAACCAGGCCAGACCCGCCAGCAGGGGCGGCGTGGGGTGAAAGATATCGAACAGCATCGGGGCGAGCAGCAGCAGGGCACCACTGAGCACGGCATAGGCCCAGCGCACGTCCTAGCTTGCCCGGCTGAAGACATACCGCCGCTCCCGCAGTGGGGGTGAGGGGCGATCCGCAGCAAGGGTCTGGCCACGGCCGGCTGCAGGCATGGCGAGCCCGGAGCTCACCTGCAGGCTCGGGAAGTGATAAGCAAACTCGCCCTCTTCACTCACCTCCGGGCGGCCATCGAAGCGCAGCAGCACCGGCAGCATCGCGGCATCGGCGATCTCACTGGCCTGTTCAGCGTCGGCGGGCCGGGGGGGCAGATCCAGCAGAGGCGCCAGATCCTCGGCAATCACGGCCCCACCACGATGGGCGATGAAGCAGCCGATACGGCGCCAACGCCGCTGCTCGAGGTTGCGGTTGGGATCGCCATCGCCGAAGAGCACCGAAAACAGCGACTCCAGAAGCTCCAGGTCTTCCTGGATGGCTTTCTGTCGTTGCAAGGCGACCGGATCCTCACCCTGACGGCAGCGGCCCCTGGCGAGGCCGGCCACGCTTTCGCCCACGCCCAGCACAACGTGCAGCAGCAGACCAGCCATGGCTTTGAGGAACTCCGCGGAGGCCGGAATCCGGCCGGTCAGCATCAGGCCAGTGACCAGCAGCAACGCCAGCAACGTCAGAAGCGTGCCGATCACAAGGCGGACCAGCCGGGTGGACTGCCGCCAGAGCCAGCCGAGCGTGGCCCCCAGCCGCAACCGCCAGGAACGCGCCAGCAACCTTCGCCAAAGATGGCGTGGGAAGTGATAGGCCACGCTGCCGTCGTTGCTCACCCGCAGAGTGGCCCCAGCGGCTACCGCCAGCTCCAGCAGCTGGCGCTCCACCAGCTCCAGGGAGAGGCCCGTGCGGGATGCCGCCTCTCCTGCGGTGAGCGCGCCACCGCGCTCCCCCAGCAACCGCAAAAGCTCAGGTTGAGCTGCAGTGAGACGGATCATCGAGGTCGTGGCAGTCGAGGATGGAACCGAGCAGCAGCACCGCCGCGGAGTTTGGGTGGTAACGATGCTGCCCGGCGCGGGCCCAACCCCACGGGCCAACAAACAGGAAAGACAGCATCACCACCCCCAGCTGCAAGCACGGCGGCAGCCACACGGGGGTGATCACTGAGATGGTTGATGTCCGCGGTTGGTTGATGCGGTTCGTGAACACCATGGTGGCGAGGCAGGACACCTGAACCAAGCTGCTGGTCTGGATCTGGATTCAGCATTGGGCCCTTCACTGATGCTCCCACTCTGCACACGGCACCTGGTGATGATGACACTGGCCTTCCTTCTCGCTGGCTGTGATCATCTCCTGAAGCCGAAGCCCTTTCTGCTGCGTTGCCAGCTCGAGGGAGGTTCGCTGAAGACCGTCCGCGTCAATCCCCGCCAGCAACAAGTACAGGAACTGGATCCCCGTACGTTGGACAGGACGAACACCTTCTGGAACTCCGACATCCCAGATCCGGATGCGCGAGGTCTGGTGGATGAGACGCTCGTGAGGATCACCTCGCAGGAGGTTCACTGGGAGGTGAAGCGGTATCGCCCCCAGATGGAGTGGGAGACCAACACCGTCGATCTCCAAAACCTCAGCTACAAGGGTGAAACCGGTACGTTCACGGATCTTGAACCCGCCAAGTGGAACTCGAAGGGTGTCTGCCAGAAGCTCGATGATGTTCCTGATGCTTCTACCGAGGCTGAGTAGGAGCTACACCTTTCCGGCGACCATGGCGTTGGCGGTTAGCCTCGCGCCGGTGTTCTGGCTCCGCCAGTGGAACCGAGAGGGGCCGAGGGCCAGGTCGCGGGTGCGGGTGGAGTGGGGAGAAGAGGGCTTCGCTTGAGTACCAGATCACGCCTTCATGGTGGATGCAGAGGGCGGCGGCGGTGAGGATGCCAATGGCTAAGTGGTGGGAGGATCCTTCTCCAACACAGCCAATAGAGAGGTTTTCAGGCCAGGTAGGTCATTCTGGATCGAATCCCAGAGAATCAGCTGATCTACGGCTTCGTACACATGGATGATTCTGTTCCGTGTACCAACGATGCGGCGTAGATCGGGAATGATCGTGAGCACGCTTGGATCGGCCTCAAAGGCGTCAAGCAGGCGTTTCAGCGCCTCTCTTCGCATTTCAGAGTTCCAGGATTAGCCGGCGTGACGCATCCACGTCTTTCCGGAAATAGGGATTGTGGATCATGGGTTCCGTCAAGAGATCCACCGGACGGCCGAAGAGGGCTTCCAATTCATCGGCAAAGGAACAGAAGCGTCGTGCATAGCCCGGTTCCCGTTGGCCCGTCATCTGCACGATGAAGTCCAGATCACTGCTGGCGGGGTCAAACAGGCCCTTCGCCGCCGAGCCGAACACTTCCAGCCGGTCCACCCCGTAGAGGGCGCACAGGTGCCTGAGCGGCTCCAACCGGTCGATCAGCAAGGGCAGTAGCGGGGCAGCCGTGTCCATGGGGTCAGGTTAATGGAGCTTTCGGGTCACTCACACCGCCACCGCCAACTCCAGATAGAAGGCCCCCGGAAATGCCCTGTGCAGTGGCCAGGGAATCGCCATCGGCCGCTCGCAGTCGTGGCTCACGTGATCGGCAAAGCCGAGGCAAAGGAACGGCAGTGCCATCCCGCCCCGGTTACGTAGGGGATGGCGACATCGTTGTAGCGGGTGGTGGTGGCACCGTTGAGACGCTCCCCTTCGAACATCACAGCAGCTGGCGGAACTGCTCAGGCGTCAGACCTGCATCTCGCGCAATCGCGCCCATGGTGATGGCGTTGATGGGGTCATGTCTTGGGATCACCAGCCAACGCTCGCCATTGCTCAGGATCAGATGACCCGACTCGCGGACAATCCGATACCCCAGCTTCAGAAACACCCTCACGGCTTCCTTCTGGCTGATTCCAGGCAGACGCGGCATCAGATGGCGAGTTCCATCGTCTCCACGCTGCGCACGCCACCCTCCTCAGCTTCCACTTCCAGCCAGAGGGCAATCGCTTCGCGGATGTTCGCCAGTGCTTCGTCCCTGTTGGCTCCCTGGGAATGGCAGCCCGGCAGGTCAAGACAGCTCACCGACCAACCCTCTTCGGTTTCCAAAAGCCGGATGCGGTAGCTCATGCCGTTCTCACTCCCTGACCTGCGTTCAGGCTAAGCGCATGGAGTTGGCCTCTGTACCGAAGCCTCCCAGCCTCCCTCAAACCGCCCCCGCCAGCTCCGGGTAGAAGGCCCCCGGAATCGCCCTGTGCAGCCGCCAGCGGATCGCCATCGGCCGCTCGCCCTCGTGGCTGACGTAATCACCAAAGCCCAGGCACAGGAACGGCAGCGTCACCCCGCCGCGCCTGTTCTCCTACCGCACCAACAGCAGCCTGCTGCCATGCTCCACATGGTGGATGTAGCGCTGCCCGGTGGCGGAGGCTTCCCGGGTGAGGCTCTGGTTCTCCCAGTGGAACTCCCACGGGGAGATGGCGTAATCGTTGGTGCGGATGTCTTCATCGGAGCCGAAGGCTTATGCCTAGCAGTGGGCCCGGTTAGTCCAGCCCGGGTAGACCGGTTGAAAAAATCCATGATCTGGCCACCCAACCTCATCCCAAGGGCTTGATCTGCTCCTTGACCCACTCGGTCCATGCCTGCCGATCAAGCATTCCGGAGGCAACAGCAAGAACAACAGCTTCGGAGGATTCTTTGGAAGCGGTCAACTCATAGCCGTTGAGCATCAGCATCACCTCCAGGGCTGCATGGCCGACACGCTTGTTGCCATCCACGAAGGGATGGTTCTTGATCAGGGAAAAGCCAAGAACGGCGGCCTTATCGATAAGTGTGGGATAGAGATCAGCACCGGAAAAGGTCTGGCGGAGCTGGGAGAGTGACCCTTCCAAAAGGCGAAGGTCCCGCAATCCGGGGGAACCACCGGAGGTGGCGATCAATCGGCGGTGCAGCTCCAGTACCTCACCGAGGCGGAGAAAGCGCATCAGGCCAGACGACGGTAAAGCTCCTCATTTTTTGCCAGCACGTTCGATGCGGCTGCTTCGAAGTCTGCGGAGGGTCGGCTCAGGAGATCGCGTACGGCGGCTGAGGCCAGGACCTCCTGAGACACGTTGAGAAGCCCGGCCACCTCGGCCAAGGCACGGGACTGTTCTTCGTTGAGCTCAATGGCGAGGGCCATGGCAGACCTCCAGAGCCCCAAGGATAGGAGAGGTCGAAAGGGGGTCGCCCCCCCTCAAACCGCCACCGCCAGCTCAGGATAGAACGCCCCCGGAATCGCCCTATGCAGCCGCCAGCGAATCGCCATCGGCCGCTCGCCCTCGTGGCTCACATACTCGGCAAAGCCGAGGCCAAGCTCACGCCATGGACGGTGGTGAGGGAGAGGTGATCCATCCTGTCTTTGGATGAACTTGGCCAATGGCTAAGGAATGGGAGGATCCTTGCCCAACACAGCCAATAGAGAGCTTTTCAGGCTAGGTAGATCATTCTGGATCGAATCCCAGAGAATCAGCTGATCCACGGCTTCGTACACATGGATGATTCTGTTTCGTGTTCCAACGATGCGGCGTAGATCGGGAATGATCGTGAGCACACTCGGATCTGCCTCAAGGGCCCGCTTCAGAGCCTCTCCGATGATTTCGAATTTACGTTCCACCGCTGATTGGATCAGCTCATTGTCGAGGTAGTGTTCAAGCGAGCAGTTCTCGATGAAGCGCTCAATTGCTTCGATGGCCTCAAAGGCGTCAAGCAGGCTTTTCAGCGCCTCCCTTCGCATTTCAGAGTTCCAGGATTACCCGGCGTGACGCGTCCACGTCTTTCCGGAAATAGGGATTGTGAATCATGGATTCCGTCAAGAGATCCACCGGACGGCCGAAGAGGACTTCCAATTCATCGGCGAAGGAACAGAAGCGTCGTGCATAGCCCGGTTCCCGTTGGCCCGTCATCTGCACGATGAAGTCCAGGTCACTGCTGGCAGGGTCAAACAGGCCCTTCGCCGCCGAGCCGAACACTTCCAGCCGATCCACCCCGTAGAGGGCGCACAGGTGCCTGAGCGGCTCTAACCGGTCGATCAGCAAGGGCAGTAGCGGGGGAGCAGTGTCCATCGGGTCAGGTTAATGGAGCTTTCGGGCCCCTCAAACCGCCACCGCCAACTCCGGATAGAAGCCCCCCGGAATCGCCCTGTGTAGCCGCCAACGAATCGCCATCGGCCGCTCCCTCTCGTGGCTCACGTAGTCGGCAAAGCCCAAGCACAGAAACGGCAGCGTCACCCCGCCGCGTTTGCTCTCCTCCCGCACCAACAGCAGCACCCGGCTGCCCCGCCCAACGTGGTGGATGTAGCGCTGCCCGGTGGCGGAGGCTTCGCGGGTGAGGCTCTGGCTCTCCCAGTGGAACTCCAGCGGAGAGATCGCGTAGTCGTTGTAGCGGGTGGTGGGGGAGAAGAGGCGCTCGGATTTCTTGAGGGTGATGAAGAAGACGTCGCACTGGGTGGCCCGATCGAACAGCACCCCCGACTGGCCGGTGGTCTGCTGGGTATCGCTGATGAGGCCGAAGGCGGCGTAGATCTCGGCGCGGCTGTAGCGGGCATGGAGGGCCAGGGGCACGGGCTGATCCCAGTCCATGGGAGGGGCGAGGTGGTCGGTGCGCTCCAGCAGGTGGGCGAACAGCTCGCGCAGCTCATCGAGGAAGGCTGGACAGGCCCAGAGACGGTCGAGTGCGTCTTGCAGAGCAAGGCGATCCGGCGACGTTCCCCAGAGCTGGAGCAGCAGCATGCGCCAGCGCCGGCGGTACGTTTCGCTCAGGTTCTGCGCCACAGGCGGCTGTTTGTGGGCGAGGCCCTGGAGGAGGAACGAGAGGCGGCCGGTGTCATCCAGGTGGAGCAAACGCCCAACGCCCCGCCCCAACCGCTCTTCATCGCCGCTGAGCTCCCCGGAGGCCGCCTCGGCACCCCAGCCCAGCTCCCGCTGCAGCAACGCCCAGGACCCCGCCACCTTGTAAAACTCCCCCAGCTCCATCCCCAGCCCCTCCAGCAACGCCGCCAGCGAACAGCGCCCGAGCCGGCGAGCTTCCGCGAGCAGCTGGGGCTTACGCGTGGGCAGCGACTCGCGAAGATTGGCCAGCACCCGCTCGCTCGACACCCGATCGAGCTGCAGGCTGCAGCCGGCCGGCAGGAAGGGAAAGCCGGATTCGATCTGCTGCTCCAGCTGGTCGCGCGTGCCGCCGAGCAGGGCGCGGTAGCGGAGATCAAAGCGGAAGCTCCGGTGCGCCTGGCCGATGAAATCCAGCACCGTGAGGCAGCTTTTGCCCGGGCAGAGGCGCAGCCCGCGGCCGAGCTGCTGCAGGAACACCAGATGGCTCTCGGTGGGCCGCAGGAACAGCACCGTGTCGATCTCGGGGATGTCGAGGCCTTCGTTGAACAGATCCACGGCAAACAGGATCTGCAGCTCGCCGGCGCGCAGGCGGCGGATCTGCTCGGCGCGCTCGTCGCGGGGGCTAGAGGCATCCAGAGCAGCGGCGCGCAGGCCGGCGGCCACGAACTTGCGGGCCATCCAGCGGGCGTGCTCCACGCTGACGCAGAAGCCCAGGGCCCGCATCGACTCCAGGTGGGTGACCTTGTCTGCCAGTTCGCGCAGGATCAGGCGCAGGCGTGCGTCATCGGCGGTGTAGAGGTTGGCGAGGGCCTCGGTGGCGTAGCCGTTGCGGCGCCATTCGATCTGGGAGAGATCGGTGCCGTCGTGGAGGCGCAAGGCGGAGTTCGGCGGCGATGCGGCCGTCGAACCAATGGAGGATGTCCTCGCCGCCGGTGCGCTCGGGGGTGGCGGTGAGGCCCAGCAACAGCACGGGCGCCAGGTGGCGCAGCCAGCGCTCGTAGCTGGCGGCGGCGGCGTGGTGGAACTCATCGACGATCACCACGTCGAACGTGTCCGGCGCCAGGTCCGCCGGATCCAGCCCAGCGAGCGACTGCACGGAGGCGAACACATGGCGCCACTGGCTGGGGCGCTGGCCATCCACCAGCAGCTCGCCGAAGGAGCCATCGCGCATCACCTGGCGGAAGGTGGCGAGGCTCTGCTGCAGGATCTCGCGCCGGTGGGCCACGAACAGCAGGGACGGGTGGCCTGGACCGGCCTGGCGGGCGTAATCGAGGGCGGCGATCACGGTTTTGCCCGTGCCGGTGGCGGCCACCACCAGGTTGCGCCAGCGGCCATGGAGGCTGCGCTCAGCGGCCAGCTTTTCGAGGATCTCCTGCTGGTAGGCGTAGGGGCGGATGTCGAAGAAGCTGAGCGGGGTGGCGTCCGCCGCCGACTCCCCCGCCGACTCCTCGCGCACGGCCCGATCAAAGCGGCGCTGCTCCAGTTCGCTGGCCCGGTAGGGCTCGAACTCGCCCTCCTCCCAGTAGCTCTCAAAGGCGGCCTGGAACTTGGACAGGATGCCCTCGTTGTCGTGGGCGGAGAGGCGCACGTTCCACTCCAGGCCGTCGTGCAAGGCGGCGGTGGAGAGGTTGGAGGAGCCGATGTAGGCGGTGGAGGAAGGGGATGAGCCCGAGAGGCCAGGCCGATGAAACAACCAGGCTTTGGCGTGCAGGCGGGTGCGACGGGTGTCGTAGCTGACGCGCACCTCGGCGCCGTGGGCCACCAGCCAATCGAGGGCGCGGCGGTCGGTGGCGCCCAGGTAGACGGTGGTGACGACCCGCAACTGCCGGCGGGGCTGGGCCTGCAGGAACGCCGACAGCGCCGGCTGGAGCAGGCGCAGGCCGCTCCACTTGATGAAGGCGCAGAGCAGATCGATCCGCTGGGTGGAGGGGATTTCGTGGATCAGCGCCTGCCCCACCGACGGTTCGCCGCTGGCGTTCACCAGCAGGGTGCTGTCGGCCAGGGGGATGAGCGGGCGGATGGTGGCGGCCTGGCCAGGCAGGTGAGCTGTGGATCGGATCTCCGAGAGCAGCCGGGCGGAGGGGTGCAGGAGGTCGCCCATGGAGATGGCGCGGGGTGCCTGGCTCTGGAGCAGGCCCGCCAGTTGATTCACCAGGGCCAGCTGGTGCTCAGGGGTGGCGCCACCGCTCAGTTGCTCCAGGGCAATGCGGGCCAGACCCGCCAGGTGCCTGGCCAACAGGCGCGGGGCTTCTTGGGGATCCAGGCCGTCGGTGGCGACCAGGGTTTCCTGCAGATGGCGTAGCTGCTGCTCCAGGCCCTCGGTGAGGAGTTGCTGGTAGAGGCCGGGGGGTGGGGCCTGGTTGGGCATGTTGTAGCCAGGCGGGGGCTTCATCATCACCGGACTATGCATATAAACCTGCCAGGCCAGCATGATTCGGATTATAATCTAGCCGCCGATTAAAGCTCCAGTAAATGGCTGGTTCAGAAAAGCCCACGAGAACACCATGAGAATTGAATTTGATCTGCAGTTGAACAATGTCGAAGCAGCGGAGATTGCCGCCATACTGGGCTGTTCAGAAGAGGAGGTGCCCGTAAAACTTGCATCCCACTTCTCGGCTTCTGCCCAGGAATACTTAGCTATGTATAGGGGTCAAAAGGTGTTTCGTCGCGGCACCGATATCCTGGAGCATCGTCTCTTCTTGCTGATTGAGACCGCATTCGACGGGAAGATCCCCGATGAGCATCAGGTGACCAGCCTATTCCAGACTACGCCAAGCGAAAGCCGTGCGCTCATTCGATCGGTTATTGCAAAGTACCAGTATAGAATTAAGAATGGAATCAAGAGGACCATCGGAGAAATCCTTGACTCCGCATCTCAGGACGGAGAGGGAGCTGACCACGCTGTAACGATCAACAGTGTGAATATCGTAGAAGAAATGAATCGCCTTCTTGCAGACCATGATGGAGGACTCAGTCAAGTTAAGCGGAAGAGAGGCTCGGTTTCAACTTACGAAATCAGGCCTTCAAGCTTTAATGCTCTTCGACAAGCTGTCGGTGAGCAGGTGAGAGCAGAAGAATGAGTGATCTCCTTTCCGCAGCCAGCCTGCTCATGGCAGTTACGGCAATCTTGTATAGTCTCTGGTATGTTGAGTTAACCTCTGCCCTCGAGACTCCTGTTGGACGGAAGGAAGACAATCTGAGAAATTGCAGAAAAACAAGACGGCTGCTTGTTTCAAAAGCTTTGCCTCTTGTGTTTATTGCTGTTGCCACATCACTGATTTTTCTTCCAGATGCAATCAGGATCGCAACTCAATCATTTAAAAGGTATGTGGCGCAGACAGTCCAGAATGGCGGCTACAGCGCCGTGAATACCGCCTACTGTGTTGTTGTACTGATTAGTATTCTGCTTTCTATCTACACTGTTGATCTCTTCATTAGGTTGTTACGTTTGTGGCTTAGACTTCGATGATGTTAATGGGTCAGCCCAAACCCAACGCCATAATCGCCGCCTTGGTAGGGCTGTCATAGAACTGCCATTGGATGGCGGTGAGGATGGCGTCTGGCACATCCGCCACATCCCGCTTGTTCTCGCTGGGGATCAGGATCCGCTTGGCGCCTGCTTCCACGGCAAGTTGCATGCGCTCAGGAAGTGAACCCACTTTGAGAAGCAATCCCTGAATGCTCATCTCACCAAGGACGACAGTTTGATCCAGTACCGGCTTGGCAAGGATGGCCGACACAAGAGAGATGAAGAAGGCCACCGCTGTCTCTGATCCTTCTTTGGCTTGATTCAGGTTGATGGCCTGAATGGTGAAGTCGTAGCCCTTGAGATCGTGCGTGATGCCCAGGTTGCGAAGGTTAGCCTTGAGGTAGGCGTCTGCTGTCTTGATCGCCTCCTTCATCTTCGAAGAGAGACTGCCTAAGGGGATTATGCGACCTGAGCCCATGTTCATCTGGGTTTGCAGCAAGAACAGGGCCAGCCGGTTGTCGGCCACATCCGTTCCGATGGAGTAGACGCTTCCTGGTGGTAGCCCACCCTCGGCAATCAAGGCGCCACCCCCCGATTCCGGCAAGGTCACGAAGGTTTCCTGGCCCGTCTCGCGATCGACGAAGGAGAAGCTGGTGTCCCAGTATTCAAGGCCACCCATCTTCTTGAGCTGCTCCTTGACGCGCCTACGCATCTCCATCGCGTAGGTGAGGTACTCCTCGATCTCTTCTTTCGATACATCTCCATCAGGGTGCAGCAGCTTGATGAGACCCGAGACGATTTTGCGAACGGCCTTCTGGTCTCTCCCCCCTAAATGGGTTCCGAAGCGAAAGTCCCGTTCGGCGTAGTCGGCATAGCTGCGTTTTCGCAACTCGCGGAAGACCTCAGCCAGATAGTCGGTGACCAGGCCGAAATGGCTGGTGTAGGCGGCATCGGAGGTTTTCTGGAACTCCCAGCCGGGGATGTAGGCATGGATGCGGTCGTAGAAGGCCGTATCCATCTCCTGGGGCATGGGATAGAAGAGATTGGAAGTACGAACAATCGTCTCGATATCTCCATCGATGTTGCCGACGAACACGATCGACCCTTCTGCGGTAATGATGTCGCGGCCACGGCTGAAGGTGCCATCTTCCATATAACCCTTCATGATGTTGATGCCGCTCTTGTCCGTGAAACGGATACCAGCCGCTTCATCGAATGCCACCACATCCCAGAGACATACCAAACCACGCTGGCCGGAGGACAGATTCACAAACATTTGGGCCGTGGTCGTCTGGCCCCCCGAGACGAGATGGCAGTAGGGACTCATCTGCTGATAGACGAAACTCTTGCCGGTACCGCGAGGACCAAGTTCCACCGAGTTGAAGTTCTTCTCCACGAAGGGCAGCAGCCGCAGCATGTAATGGAACTTGCGCCGTTTTGTGTAGTAAGGATGGTTCGGTTCGTAGCCCATCGAACGCATCAGCAGATCAAGCCATTGATCCCGCGTGAAGCGGCGACGAGCTTCGATGAAGCTCTCGACATTGCGATTTGACAGCTGGATGGGCCGAATGGCATCGACAAAAAACGGTCGGTTCTGGCCTCTGAAAATGAAGGAGTCGTCGTAGCGCAGCGACACTTCAGCCCAGATGCCACCAAGCAGCAGCCGATCGTGGGCACGCACGTCGGAGTCTTCGATGTTGATGTAATCGAGGTTGAGATTCGACAGGCGCGCCCAATATTTGTCGTGGGTCTCCACGAGCTTGACGTCAATCTTATCAATGATCTCGTAAGTGGTGTACTGCTTAATTGCCGATTTAACGACCTCTCGCTCATCGGGTTTGACATACTTTGAAGCAAGAGTCTCACGGACAAACTCCAGCCCCTCATTGATCACATCCTCATCCGTGGAGGCGCAGTACTTACCGAGCAGGAACTCGATCACAAAGGCCGGCACGCCAAAGGCCGAGCGCATGCGCCTTAGCAGGTCTTTGCGTACGACCAGGCCTGGGAAGACATCGTTGGCGAGGAGATCGAGCTCATCGAGGGTGATGGGAGTGTCGTTCATGGGATGCCTCGCTTACATGTCTCGGCCGATGGTGAGCTTGATCCCGCCCGGCGGGAACTGCTCACCCGTGTCGAGATCACGAATGTCGAGCTCCAGCAGCTCGCCCTTCTTGAAGCTCTGGGTCGTCTGGAAGAACAGGGTGACACTCTGCTCCCCCTTGCCGGGCTCCACCACCAGTTCCTTGGGCTGCGGACTGGCCAGCACACGACCCCCCGGTTCTGTGCCCACATTTTGGCGGCGTACATCAAGGCAAAGGGTCCGCCCGATGCCTGTGAACAACGACATCTGACCGGCAGCCCCGTCGATCATTGGGCGAATCACAACCTTAACGCCGGTGCGCATGAGCTCGTAGGTGGGGAGAACCACTTCAATGCCGATGCGCTTTTCCGCCTTCGCTGCGCTCTTGGACACCAGGTGGGGAATGATCAACTCCTGGAGGCTGGCGCCACCGTGGGAGAACGACTTCTCGGCCATGAAAAACGCCAGACCTGGCGGTACGGCTACACGCATAGCGGAATCCCAGGAGCAGGGGAATGAGGCCAAGGGCACATCGGCTTGGGCTGGGATCAGGGCATAGCGTTCTTTGCGTACCAGGCACCAACCCTTATCGCATGTCACCTCATCGGGGAGTTTTGATTCCTCCAAGAGGATGAAGCCGTGATCCGTCAACACGTGAACAAGTTCAAACCCCCAGCGATGCAGCTTGCGAATCAGGCGAGCGATGCGCTCCATCTCAATATCGAGATGAAGGATGAGGTTGGAGGCACTGCCATGGCCGATGTGATCGACCTGGTCATGGCCCACCACCACGAGTAGGTCGCCGAGATCGGCAGGAGGCTTGTTCGCGGTTTCAATCGTTTCGATCTTGCGGCAGTCGGCACCGAAACTCTCCATGAACTTCACTCGTTCAGAGCGCTGGGAGCAGTCTTTCCCGTTCACAAACGGCTGAAGGTTATTGGCGCTCACTTTCAGGGCTACCTCCGCACCCGAGATCGGCATCAGGGCGGTCATGCCGATGGGAGTGATGGTGGGCAGCTCGGCCAGCAGCGGCTCGACGGTCACGTCATGCCCTTTCAACATGCTTGCGATGGCGAGGGCGCAGTCGTAGCGGAGGGCATCGACGATGATCACGGCCTGGCGCTGGCTTACTCCCCAGAGCCCCTGCTCCAGCTTGGCTGTGACAGGCGGCACGCCATCAAGGGCCGGTGACTTGCTGCCGGCATAGGCCTTGAAGAAGCGTCCGTTGAGCGCATTGGTGTAGGCCGCGTAGGAGCGATCGGCGATCTGGGAGATTGAATGGAGGCCCAGTTCTTCTGCATCTCGCCGGAGCACCACGTGTTGCCGTTCGATGCCCAGGGCGTTGCTGAGGTACACCTGGGCCAGATCCCCGCAACCGGCGGCGCCGGCTACTTGGTGCTCCCCCAGCCGGCATTGCTCGACGAAGCCCGCCAGGGCCAGCAGAGCGCCCCAGCCACCGATGGGGTTGTCGCTGGAGCGGGCATACTCCGCCTCCAGCTTGATCAGCCCCTTGCGTTCGGCCAGGAAGGACTCGGTGTCAGAAATCTTGCTGGCGGCTGCCTCCAGTTCGGCTCGCACCTGATCCCAGCGGAGCTGCACCAGGTGGGGGAAGGCAAAGGAGAGGCCCTCTCTGCTGCTGGCCCAGGCGCTCAGATCCAGATCGGCCTCAACGGCAGCAATGCAGTGATCCCAGGCGGCTCGGCCCTGTGAATCCCTCAACCAGCGCTTGAGGAGGTCTTCCATCAGGGGCCGAGCGGCGAGAGGCGGCAGCCGATCGGCAAAGGGGAAGTCGGCCGGCTCGCCGTAACCCTGGAAGGTTTCGGTGAGGGCAAGGGTGGCCACGAAGGCCTGCAGCCATTCGGCAGGCGATGGGGTGGGGTGCATGAATCCAAAGCGCTCGTGCACGGCGGCCAGAAACTCCGCGGTCAGGCCTTTGGCCTCAAGCTCGGCCCAGGTGGTTTCTGGATCAATGGCCAGCTGGATGAGGGTCTGGTCGGCATCGCCAAGCAGTCGGTTCTGGGCGATGGCGGGTGTGAGCTGCGCCTCCCAGAACACCTGCGGCCGTTCAGCGAACTTGGCGGTGTACTTGGCCAGCAGGGAGTCGTGCCCTCCCTCATAGAGCTTGCGCTGTTCAGCCGCTGCCGTGGTGAGGGGAACCCCGGCCTCTCTGAGAAAGCGAAACAGGCTGGGCCGCTTGCCGCCGATCCGCCAGATCAGACCGGCGACGCGGAACTCCTCAAGCAGCTCAAGGTGATGCTCGCCTCGCTCGCTTGGGGTATCGAGACGGTCTTCTGGCAGGGGGAGATAGAGAAGGAAGCGGCGCTTGGTGCGCTCAGGAGGAGACAGGGCGGCCATGGAGGCGTGGACCTGGTGCTTGAGCCACACCTGGCCGTGGTTGGTGTGGGCGTCGTACTCCAACAGCTCGAAGGGAGTTTGAGCGAGGCTTTCAAGGTGACTGCGAAAGCTGGGGAGCAGGCGGGCGAATTCTCGGGTGGGATCAAACCAGAGGCAGACGTTGGCCCGCTTTTCGAGTTGAAAGCGCTGCAGGATCTGGGCGATGAGGGCATCAAGAATCAACCCGGCCCTCCAGCTGTGCGCAACACACCCGCCACCTGCAGTGGCGCGATGTTCACCACCACGCCGTCATCGAGATCGGGCCGCCAACCCTGCGGTTGATCTGCTTCCGCTTTCCAGGGGGTGCGGATGCGGCAATCGCCCGGTGCGGGATGGCCGTTGTTGCCCTCCTGGATCCACTGCAGCTTCTGATCGAGCAACACGGATTCCTCCTGGCGGCTCTGCCAGAGCAGGCGGTCGTCAGTGCGGCCTTCCTGGCGCGCAAGGCCCGCTTCACGGCGGCAGAGGGCAATGGCATCGCTGAGGTGGGTGCCGCGCAGCTTGGCCAGACGCTCGTAATCGAACGTGTGATAGCGCACCAGGGCCCCGAAGGCGCATGCCCCGCGGCCCTGGCTGCTGGCGATGTGCCAGAGGATCGGACGGCTCTTGTAGAGCGAATCGTGGTAAGCGAAGAACTCGTCGTTCAGCCATTCCTCCAGGCTGGCCATGGAGCGATAGCCCTTGGCGCGCCGCTTGAGTTCGTTGGTGAGAGCCACTTCCAGCGCGTTGGGATCTTGCTGGGGGAACAGCCGGTGGAGTTCGATGCGCAGGCGATCGATCAGGGCTGGCTCGCCGGCCACGGCTTGGAACGGCACGATGCCATCGTCGTCAGCCTCCACCACCCTCTTGACGGCATAGGAGAGGAGACGCCACACGTGCTCCATCCGCTTCTGGTCAGCTTCCTTGCGCTCCATGGCAACCCAGAGCACCTCGGGTGGGCGATCGCCCATGGTGGCTTCGATCTCGGCGCGATGGGCTGCGGAGATGCCATAGAGCTTGTAGGCCTCATCGTTCAGTTCGGCGTAGAGCGCCTGGATTCGGCCTTCTTCGTTGGCTTCTTGCTCCGCTAGATGATCGAGTCGTGAGGGCAGATCGAGCGGGGCGAGCTCCTCCCGGAGCAGCCAGGGGAGGGTGAAGTGGGTGGAGGTTTCGTTGCCGGTGTCCCAGGCAGCCTTGGCGTCGTGGATCTGGCGAGCGTGTGCACTGATGGTTTCCCGCTGGGCTGGATTCGGCTCTGGTACAGGCAGGCGTTTGATCACACCCACTTCCCAGGAGCCAAACGACATCAAACCCTTGAGCAAGTACTCAGCTGGGGCAGAGTTGGCCAGGCCGAGCAGATACCAGGTGTCATCTGCATGCTTGGGGAAGATAGCCGGACCTTTATCAGCAAAGATGCAACCTTCGGGCAGGATGCGCAGATTGAAGCCTCGCTGCGTTCGACGGGGCCAGGTAAGGCCGGGCTTGAAGTAATAATCAACTGCATTAATCCATCGGGTAGGAGAGCCTCCTGTCTTCTTGTCCAGATATTCATACAGTGCCTTCCCTTCACTTTTCCAGAGAATGAGAAGATGGACGTCGGAATAAAAACGTGAAAAGCCGCCACCCTTAGCGAACGGAACCCACCCTTCTAAACCTGTTGGCACTTCCCAGAATTCACGCACAAAGATATAGTCTGCAGTTGTAGCTAGTCCTTTGGTTGCAATGCCCGCGCTTGGGGAAAGGGTGGGTTGTTGACGAAAGATATGAGAAACAAGGCCAACGCGGCGATAGGCAAGTGGCGATCCCTCTATCGTAAGAAAGTCCCGCCGCGCCACATCCAGCCGCACATCTTCGATTTCACCGTGCAATGCCCGTACGAACATCTCCTCCCGTTGATCTGTCTCCGCTTTCTTGCTCCCCTTGAAGCGATCCAAATCAAAGAACGACGCTTTGTCCGCTTCGGTGACCACGTAGTAAGCGCGCTCCGCCTGCTCGCTGCTGGTATCAATCCCTTCGCGGGCCTGGATGGCCTGGATGGTGGGCACCATCAACTCCCGGCGCAGATTCTCATCTGCGAGGATCGCTTTGAGATTTAGCCGGCGACGGTCAACCATGGTTGGCCTCCCACCGGGCAATGGCAGCGTCTTCCCACTCCAAGAGCAACTCCGCCAGCTGCTCGTAGTTCTTGCTGATCCTGCCCTCTTCACAGGCTGCGAGGTAGCGTGCTTCATCCTTGCGTCGCTCGTACACATTCAGCGGCAACAAGCCGTTCTGCATCAGGATCAGGTTGGCAGCGAAAAATGCCGTGCGGCCATTGCCTTCTCGAAACGGGTGAATCCCCAACAACTCATTCATCACTTCGCTGGCGTAGGCGAACAACTCGGTGTCGTCACTTGTGATGAAAGGTGAGCGACTGAGCACTTCGTGATCGAAGACCTCCATCTGCAGTTCGATACCGCCTGGCGGATAGGGCCACTTGATTGGGCCATCACCTTTGTGCAGATCCACCAAGCGCCACTGGCCTGCGAATGGGTAGATCGCACCCATCAATTCGACGTGGATCTGCTGCAGCAAATCAATGCTCAGCGCTATGGGAGCCTGGCTCAGAACTAGGTTCGTCACGAGCTCCATGGCTCGCGACACTCCTTCATCTTCGCGGCGGTTGATTTCGTCACGATCCAGGCAACCCGCATAGTTCAGTAACAGCCCATCAGAGCTGGTGATCCAATCCCAGTCGCGGGAGTAGCTCTGCCAAGGATTTGCCACAACCCGTGGCGAGGTGGGCGGAGCGACAGCCTTCGCCAGCTCTTCAACATGGGATTTCTCCAATTTGCGTTGGCTGTTGGGCACCACGTAGTACTCCCCTGGCCGACCCGCCTGGTAGTACTCCGCTTCGCGCCTTCCACTACCGGAACGAAAGCGGAAGCCGAAATCTTTCTGCTGCCAGCGCCACTGCACCCTGCCGCCACTGAAACTGGATGGGGTGGTCATGTTGTTCCCCCCTTGAGAACCAGGGCCGCTGCCTCCACCGTGGCGTCATCCAAGATGCCGTAGCCCAGATCCAGCATCACCAGCAGCGGATTGCGCTTGAGCAGAATCTCCATCCGCAGCTTCTCGAACGTCTTGAGGTTCACAAACGTGGACGACACCAGCGCCCCCACGTAGCCCTCGTTCTCCACCAGTTGGGTGGCGCGATCGATGAATGCCGCATAGATGTTGTTCTTGCTGAGGGGATAGGTGGTGTCCACAAACTTGCGCACCCTCTCCCGATCCACGAACGAGCCATAGGGGGGATTCATCACCACCACATCGAAGTGCCTCGCCAGGGTCTGGAGCAGCTTCAGGCCCCGGGCCGTGTCTTCGGCGAACAGGCGCTCGGCTGGATCGCTGGCCTCCGCGCCAGCCACCTCCTCAATAGCACTGAGCAGCTCCTGCTGGATGGCGAGTGCTTCCTCCTCCAGGGCCTGGCGCTGCAACACCAGTTGCTGCACCCGTTGCTGGTCGAACTCTTCCGCGATGCCACCCGCCTCAAACAGGGGCAGCGCATTGGAGCGGATCACTTTGCCCAGCCCCTTGCGCTTGGCTTGGGCGTCCACCCAATCGGCCAACACCATCTCCACGCCTTCCTTCACCTGCACCAGGCTGCCCAGCTCCCCCACGTTCTGCAGGTTGTCCCAGAGCACCGTGAACAGCCGCTGCTGAAGTTCCGGTGCGCCGAGCTTGGCAGAGAGTTTGGTGGTGAGCGCATCGAGCGGCTCCTTGCCCACGGCCACCGCATTGGCCACCACCAGGTTGGTGCGCTTCACCTGCACCTCGGTGGGGGGGATGCCCAGGCTCAGGGCCGCCTCTTTCGCGGTGAGCATCAGCCCAAGCGAGGCGATCTGAATGGCGCGGGGGTCGATGTCGATCCCGAACAGGTTGTTCTCCAGAATCGCGGCAGGGATCTCGGCCGCCGTGGCCACGGAAGGCTCCGCCGGCCAGCCTTCCTCGCCCACATGCTCGATTTCCTCGAGATACATGCGCAAGAACAGACCGAAGGCGTATTGGCCGAAGTGCATCGTTCCGCAGGCCGGATCCAGCAGGGTGATGTCGCAGGCGCGCTTGAACCGCTGCACCTCACCCGTATCACTCACCCGCACGTAGCGGATCCGCTCACCGGTGCGGGGCACCAGGTAGTCGGCCGTGATCGGTCCACCGTTGCGCTCCGTTGGCAACGGAGGTGGGCCCTGGGGTTGGAGCACCGAATCCGGGTGCATCTGCAGCCAAAGCCGGCCCAGGGTGTTGTCCACCAGTGCTTTCACCACCCAGGAAGGCGTATAGAACTGGTTGATCACCGACAACTCATAGGAGCTGCGCGGTGTTCCCTTGGTTTCCTTGCGAACCCTCTCCTTCTCCTCGCGGTTGAAAAACTGGTAGATCCAGCCGAGGAAATCCGCGGCTCGATAGGCCTCCACCGGCAGATCGCTGTTGATCATGCCGATCAGTTGCACCAGGGCTGCATGGGTGGGCCACACGCAGGCGTATTCATGATCAGGATCGAAGAGAAGCCGGATCTCCTCGTTGATCTGCCGGTAGGCACCCTGCAGGCCATCGCGAAGCAGCGCTTCTTCTGCATCGTCGTCGTACTTGTAACGGGAGCCACCCGCGCCGCGCACATCCCGGAGGTAGCGGGAGCGATCCTGGCCCGCAATGGGTGTGAGCACTTCGGTATGTTCCGGTGCACCGCCAACCGGGGGCACGAGGAACAGCACCTGGCGGGCTTCCATGGCCTTCAGCCCCACCAGCCGATTAAGCGTGGTGTACGTGAGTTCCCGCAGCACGTTGTCGTAGCCGCGCTTGGGCGTTCCCTCTGCAGCGCTGTCGCGTACCAGCAGTGCTTCCACCCGCTGCCGTATCCCCACCGCCTCCGGGGTGAGGCTCATTGATTCCAGTGGGATCACCTTGCCGCCTTCACGGATTCCCAACCGCTCAAGCTGCGCGGTGAGGTCGGTCTCCAAGAGCCGACGAGCCTTGGGCACCCAGCTTTTCACCGTTTCCTTGTGCTGGTCGCTGAGCGCGACCTGGCTGGCTTCGGTGGCCGTGCTCATGTCACCACCACCACCAACCCTTCCTCGGTGATCTTCTTCTTCAGCTCCTCCGCCACGGCGTTGAGCGCTTCATCCACCTCTTCAGGACGGTTGAAACGCTTGCCCGCCAGGGAATTGCTGGCCTGCCATTGCCAGGTCTTCTCGGCTGGGGGCGGGGGCACCACCAGATCCCGCAGAGCTACCTCCACTTGCCGCCGGTAGGCCGGCAAGGCCAGAGCAGCTTGCTCAAGCGAGGAGAGGCTGCGCAGAGCGCAGGCGCTGAGCAGCGATGGCAATGTCGGCACGGTGAGCGGCGGGTAGTGGCAGGCTTTGCCGGGGCCAAACACCGCTGAGACGGCCGTGTCCCGTTGTGGGGTGGGTGCCTGGAGGTAGGCAGTGCCAGCCTCAATGGCCGCCAGGGTTGTCGTCGCGGCCGTGCGCACACCTTCATAGGCCGTGGTGTAGGCCTTCCGATAGGCATCGCGGGCCTGCTCCATCGCCATTCGATAGTCGCTCCAACGGCTCACCACAGCCCGGTCGCTCACCAGGGCAGCCATGTCCTGAAGGGCTTGGGCCAGCTCTTGATGCTGCGGGCTGTCTTCAGGAACCGGATGGTTCTCCACCAGCTCCACCAGGCGCCGGCTGGCATCGAACTCCTCTGCCCGCTTGGCAGCCACAAAGGTCGTCAGTTCGGCCAGGCCGGCGTGGAGGGCCTTCCACACCGCCTCACTGGCCAAAAATTCGCTCACCACGGTAGTGGGATCCTTGGCCGTGAGGGGTTTCGTCAGGGAGGTTTCCGCTCCCAGGATGGCCTCGGCGATCGGTAGCCCTGCCTCGGCGCGAGCCTTGGCAGCTTGCAGCCCTCCTTGAAGGGTCGACCCAAGATCCTGCACTGCACCGGCGATCGCGTTCCCCGATTCCGGAATCCCGTTCACCCCCATGGCGATCAGGGCCTTGCTGGCCGCCTTGATCTGCTCCACCGACAGGCTGGTTTCAGCAACACGGAAGGTGGCCTTCTTGAAGCTGGTGATCTTCAGGAACTCATCAGCGCTGCCCTTGTAGTCGTAGATGGGCGAAACGCCTGTGGCCGTCGATCTCTCCATGTACATCGCCCCTGCACGGAAGCAGGCCGCCAGGACAAGGCGAACCAGCTCACTCGGCCATCCGAATGGTGCCCGTTCAAAGCCCTTGAAGCCTTTGCTGTCGCGTGAATCCAGTAGCGCAGCTCCAGTGGGATCCAGGTCTTCGTCCTCCAGATCCTTGATCACCTCCAGCACGATCTGCACCAGCGTGGAGTCCCATTGCAAGGTGCCTTGCCTATCAAAAAGTGCGAGTTCGCTAGCGACCTGGTGCAGGGCCGTGTTGGCAGGATTCAACAGGTCGCGGATGTCCTTACTGAAGTCATAGGTGCGATCCGCAGGGCCGAAACGGGAGTAGACATTGGGAATGACGGATACGATCGCGTCGCCAACCGGACCCTTCAGATCCGTTGCCGCTTCAAGTTCAATCTCCTGGCCTCCATAGAACAGCGTGCCACTCAGAAAGGCACGCTCCAGGTCTTGAACCAGGGCATTCCGGAGTTCATCTCGCTCTTTGCGCTTCTCTGAAAGGGCGTCCTGGGTTTGGGCGGACGAATCTTCGGTGAATCGCTTGTCTCCCGTGACCTGGACCAAAGCCTCGTGGCGCTTGAACCGTGCTTCGAGGGCATCTGTTGGGTTGGCGACCCACCAGATCCGCCGCCCCTTCACACCGGCGGCTTGGTTTTCGCTGCGGATCTCATCGATCGTCTGCTTGCGGCCAGGAGCCAGCGGTGAGAAAAAGTTCACCTCCATTTCGGGGCCAGAAGCGATTGCCTCGCCATCAAGGGCCACGCCGTAGGAGAAAGGGGTCTTGGTCTTGCCGTAGGACACAGCGAAGTTGGGAAGCCGCGCTTTGGTGATCAAGTCGCTCTTGCAGAGCAACTGTGAAGTGCGCCGTACAGTGGCCACACTGATGCTCTTTGTCCCACCTGTTCGCACCATCTCCTGGATCGATTGCTCGATGGTGCGTTCACGCTCACTGAGGAACTTCCACTCTCCAGTGGCTTCATCACGGGCGACATAGCCCGCCTCCTGCAGCTTGACCAGCGTCTCTTCGACCTTTACCCGTAGCGGGATGAAGTCTTCAGACAGACTGCGAACCAGCAGCTTTGCAAATGTTTCGGGAATGCGCGGGACCCAGGTAATTTGCTGAAGCAGCCAGAGCACCTTCAACACTCGCGCTGGTGCCAGAGGAGTTCCCTGGACCCGCTGATCGGAATCCTGGATCGCCTGGATTCCAGACGTACCCAGGTACTCCGGAGAAATCAAATCTTTTGCAACGGCATCAAAGACCTGGTCAAGACTGGCAATCACACCAATCGGCTCCTCGGCCACTTTCTGGAGGGTCTCCATGCTCACCGAGATCATCGATCGCACTCCTCCAGAGAGGCGGAATCCAGAGAGCACCTCAAAGATGTCCTGCGAGAGCCGAATCTGGTGCGGCAAAAAGGGATAGCATTCAACAAATGCCTGTGCCGTGATGTCACCGAGCCGCCGGTTTGCCTTGAGATCGGCGAGCTGGGCGATCCCACCCTCTTTGGCTTCATAGAGGGTACGCAGTTCAGGCTCTTTGGCAGGTTTCTTCTTCAGGATCCGCTCGGAAACCACACGATTGATCTCGTCTGAAATCAGCTGTGGCTTGAGCTCAAAACGGGCATTCAGGCGGCCAAGAAGAGCCGGCTGGAAGTTGGTCCGATCAACTACCTTCTCAAGATCCATCTGGCTCGTAACAATCAGCCAGACCTTGCCTTTGCCTTTATTTCCGATCATCTCAGCCAGGGCATTCAGCTCGCCAATCTTCTCGTTGGAATCACCGATGAACGTGCCCATTTCATCGATCACGATGATTAAATGCTGGACCTTCCCGCCGCTTGGTTTCTGCTCATCCACCCAGGCCACCAGCTCATCAGCGATGCCCTCGGCGGTGATCGTTTCGTGGCGGAATAGATCAGCCAGGGACTCCTTTGCTGCCCGCTGGTCGGGATAGGTGTGAGGGTCAACGTCCGGGAGTATCTCTCCAAGTCGTCGACGCACAGTGGCAAGATAACCGCGCCCTTCCGGAGCGACCCAGGCAACTCCATAGCGGGCTTCGTAGACCTCGGCGAGCTTGCCTTGCAACCCTTTCTCTTGAAGACGGCGTTCAATGCGGGCCACCACATAGTTATCCGAGAGCCCAAGGCTTCGGTAAAACTCGCCAAGCAGAATTTCACCGACAGAATTGGGATTGGTCAGCGATTGCCGGCTCTTAATCTCAAAGGCGATCGTCTTGATCTGAGTCGTCTGTTTGACCTCAGCCAGGCGTAGCCGTAGGTCTTTCCCACGGGGCGTGTCAGACAGGTGCTTCAGGAAGGCATCGATGCAGTGTTCACCCGATGCCTCATCGAGCACATCATTCTGGAGCAGATAGCCGAGCACCTTGGCGAAGTGGGACTTGCCTGAGCCAAAGAAGCCCGACACCCACATGCCCATGACATCCCTGGGCGATCCACCTCTCCGCAACGTGTCACTGATCTGGGTGAAGGTGTCGAAGATCGTCTTGAGTTCTGCCTCGATCTTGTCGGTGACCACGTATTCACGGATTTCCGTGGCCAATGTCGATGGGTCAAAAACCTTGACGACACCTTCAACCTTGATGCCAATATCTCTCTTGATCGTCTCGCGTACGGTTGTCATCGTTCACCTCCCTGCATCAGCAACTTCACAGCGAGGTAGTTGCCGCCATCTGCCTGGTTCATGAAGTAGAGCTTGCCGCCACGGTCCTCTCCTGGAAATGCGATAGCGATCCGGCATTCCAGATTGCGAAGATCACGGAGTAGCTCACCAAAGCGAATGAGTGGATACAACGATACTGTGGAGTATGCAATCACCGTACCGCCAGGAATCTCTGCTGCCAGTTCAGCAATGGCCTTGGGCAAGGACTGCTCAACCCGTGAAGCAAGTCCCTGCAGAAGCCAGCGGAAATCGTCGAATTCGTCTTCACAAAGATCCGTGATTGTGGCTTCGTCGTAGGTGGCAAAGAGAAATCGGCTGAGATCAAGCAGCCGATAGGAGTGTCCCATCGCCTCAAGTTGTGGAGCAAACGAGTCCAGCAGCTGCTCACGAAAGTCCAACTCCTCAGCGGGAGGGTACACCAAGAGTATGGAATTGTCTGTCTTCACCGACCCCTCCTCCCGAAGCGGCTCCTTCAGCAGCTCTCGGAGGGACTGGAAGCCTTGGATCATCGCTGACGACCTTCCAGGTCAAGCTCGACGACGTCGGCCTGCATGCGGAAGCCCAGTTTACCCTGTCTGCTGAGCTCGCTCAAGGCATCGACCACTTCCTGGGTGTCCAGGCCGACCAGCCTGAACCAGGGTGAGCGGATGATTTTGAGATCGCCGTTCCTGGATACCCTGAGCGCACGAATGATTAAACGTACAGGGCTCGCATAGAGAGCGGGTCGGACTGTCTGCTTCTTGTAAACACCCTTTGCCAGGCCGAAGTCTCGGATGCTTGCAGCGTATTTCTGGACAACTGCAATAGTTGTGTTTCTCGTCCATTCCTTGAGCTCTGGATGCTTTGCCTCACTGGCATGTAAGTAGGCAAGTATATCGTCCTGCCGAACTTCAGCGGGGGCTTTGCGGATGCGAGGAAATAGATAGTTACTGCCTAGGTCGGCTACTAGGCAGTCATTCAGGGCCAGCAGGCAATAGGCAGTCAGAGCCCTCTCTTGATCGGAGGTGCAGCGGCGCCATTCCTCCAGGAAATCACGGAAAAGCACATTGTTTGGATCCAGCAGATATCGAGCCTTGAGCTCTTTCCAGGCTTTGTTTCTTGAGTTAGATGTTCGCTTTGCCAAGCAGTTGTCCTGAAGGATAAGCGCCCTGTAATCATCAGATGATTTCGCTGATGCTCCCGCGTTTAGCAGGGAATAAAAATCACCATACAAGGCCGAGCAAGCCGAAAGCCTTGACACAAAAGGGCCTTGGGTAAATGCTGGGATTTTTGAGGCGACAACGTCGGCGCCCGTTTCAATTGTTGGTTTGATTGTATCTTTGGTTTTGCCTTTCGCCAAAGGGCTTGATTGTGTGATGATCATGATTCTATTGTAGCTTATTTAACTTCTTGATAGCTTCGTGCTGATTGCGACGGCCTGAGCGGCGCTTTCCCATTGAGCTTCGTTGGTCTCTTTGTTTATTCGCAAGACTCATCTGGTGTTGTCGGGCTTTGCCTGAGTTCAGCCCCACATTCCAGCCGCTGATCGTGGCGTCCAGGGCACTGAGCTGCTCCCGCCGCAGCTTCAGCAGCTCCACCACGGCGTTCCACTCCGGCTGGTGCAGCTCGAGCCCGTCGGCCACGTGCCGACGCGGGATCACCAGGCTGTGCCCCTCGCTCACGGGATAGGCATCGGCGATGCAGAGCGCCAGCTCGTTCTCCAGCAGCACCCGGCCGCTGCCCTCCAGCGAGCAGAACACACAGCCTGCTTCGCGGTGGCCATAGCTGGCCTGCAAACCGCGGAAGTCGGTGCAGTCGGTGTCGCGCTTGCCGGCGTTGCAGCGGAAGCAGAGCGCCTGCAGGTTGGTGATGACGTCGGAGCCGCCCTGGTTTTTGGGGATGATGTGGTCCACCTCCAGGGCGCGCTGGTGCTCGTGGGCGCCGCAGCTTCGCAGCGACCTCGTGCCCGGGTGAGCACCTGGTACTTCACCGAGCCGCTGATCGGCGTGCGGTGGCGGCTGCGGTGGGCGAACACCTCTTCGCCGCGCTGCTCGCGGAAGGCGTCGAGGCGCTGGCGGCACAGCTGCTGCAGCGCGTCGCGCTCGGCGTCGCTCAGCTCGTCGCCGCCGATCAGGCTGTAGGCGCCGTTGCCGTAGGCGGTGATGCCGTTGCCGGTGAGCACCTTGCCCACCATCGGCTGCCCAGGATGCGCCGGGCCATGGCCTGCGCTGGGGCGGGGCTGCTTCTCCCCACTAGTTCCAGGAGCATGAGCGGTTGGTCGATGGGGCTCATGTGCATGCGCTCGGCGATGTACGCGCGCAGGCGCTGGTAGGTGGTGGAGGAGGGTGGGGGCATGGGGCGATGGTGGCGGCTGCCGGGTGCTTGGGCCAGGTTTGTTTTGGGGCGGCCCGTCAGGCGGAACCCCCTGCTGGGATCCCTTCTGATGCGGGCGTTTTGCGGCTGCAGCCAACCCGGCTCCGGGTGTGGTTGTGCCGCCCCAGTCCCTTTGCCCAGACAGGGGCAGCATCCCGCCCGCCACTGCCAGACTGGCGCCACTGGAGGGGGCCATGCAGGAAATCCTTTTCGTGGTCGAGGAGGCGGAGGACGGCTCCTTCCGAGCCAGCGCAGCCGGCGCCGCGATCCACACCGAGGCCGACACTCTCGAGGAGCTCCACCGCGAGATCCGCGACGCGGTCGTCTGCCACTTCGATCCCGGCCAGGCGCCGCCCCTGATCCGCCTCCATCACGTGAGGCAGGAACTGCTGGCCCTGTGAGGATTCCGCGGGACGTCAACGGCCAGCTCCTGGCCGAGCGCCTGCGGCGCCATGGCTACGTGCTGACGCGTCAGACTGGGAGTCACATGCGGCTGAGCCGAAGCTCTGACGGCCAGCAGCAGCACCTCACCATTCCAGCCCACAAGCCCCTGAGGGTCGGCACCTTGCGGCAGATCCTCAAGGACGTGGCCAGTCAGCTGGGCTGCTCGATCGAAGAGCTGATCGGCAGCCTGGATCTTTGAGGGCCCCGGGGGCGTCTCCCCCAAGGCCGGTTCCAAGAGCATCAGCGGTTGGATGATTGGGCGCATGCGCTGGGCGATGCCGTGCCGGAGGCGCTCGTAGGTGGGGGAGGGGTTTGGGGGCATGGGGGCAATCCTGGCTGGGTGAGACGGGGGGTGGCATTGACAAAGGAGATGCCTCGCTGCCTTAGCGCTCACACGCTCTCCTTCACCCCACAACGGCCTGCCGCCCAGAGCCCATCAGCGGGTCAGCCCCGTGGGCACGTAGCACGCGCGCTAACATGGAAGGGTCGTTTCGGCTTCAGTACTGCAACGCCCGTGTTCGCGAGGACATCGAGGACTGGCCTCTGGATCTTCTGGCGCGATGCGATCAACTGCTCGACCTCCTCGAAGATCACGGTCCCCAGCTCGGGCCTCCTCACTCCAAGGCCATGGGCGGCGGCCGGGTGACCACCGCGCTCCATGCCTTCGTGAAGAAGACCAAGAAAACGCCCAGGCGTGAGCTCCTCATCGCTCGCGAACGCCTCAGCAACGTCAAACGCCATGCCTGACATCCCCTATCAACCGGTCATCCGCGATCGCGGCGCCGAACGCACCCGGCTCGATCAGGTGCCGGGCTATAGCCAAGCGCGGCAGGAGATCGCCGTGGAATTCCGTCTGCTCAGGCAGCTCTTTGAGGCACGCCAGCGGGCCGGTCTCACCCAGGAGGAGGTCGCCGTGCGGATGGGCACCACGCGCAGCGCCATCAGTCGGCTCGAGGGATCCCGCAAGCACCTGCCCGCACTGTCCACTCTCCGCCGCTACGCCGATGTGCTCGGCTGCGATGTGGAGATCCAGCTGGTGCCTCGAACCCCTGATGACGCTTCACCGCCTTTGTGAGCGGCGGTGGAAGGTATCGAGGCGCTGGCGGCACAGCTGCAGCAGCACGTCGCGCCCATCGCCGTAGCGGGTGATGCCGTTGGCGATGGGCACGCGGCCCACCATCCGTTTCCCAGGATCCGCCGGGTGATGCCATGCCCTCCGTCATGCCTGCCACCAAGCCTTGCGGGACCCCTCCTCACCGCTTGCGTGCGTCGTTTGTACTAACGTTGACCATCTGGTCAAAGTGGAGAGGTGCCGCCATGGCTGCCATCGGAGCTTCGCCTCCTGCGCGCTCAGCCCGGCTCGGCCTGCGCGCCACGCCGGAACAGGAAGCGGTGCTGCGCCGTGCCGCCGAGGTGACCCACAAGTCGCTCACCGACTTCATCCTCGACAGTGCCTGCCTCGCTGCCGAGCAGACGCTCCTTGATCAGCGCCTGTTCATGGTCTCGGGCTCCCAGGCCAAGGCCCTGATGGATCTGCTGGACCGCCCCGAACAGACCAACGAGGGTCTCCGTGATCTGTTCGCCAGGCAGGCACCCTGGGACGCCCAGTGACCTGGCGGCCGCCGGAGCCGCTGGCCGTCCATCACCGGCTGGAAGGTTTTGACTGCGGTAAGCCCACACTGAATCACTGGCTGCAGCACCACGCTCGCCAGGCGCAGACGAGTGGCTCGGCCCGAACGTTCGTCGTCGCCGACGAGCAGAACCGTGTCGCCGCCTATTTCAGCCTCACCGTGGGCCAGGTCGACACGGTGGAGGCGCCAGAGCGCATCCGTCAGGGCATGGGGCGATTCCCCCTGCCCGTGGTCATCCTGGCCAGGCTCGCCGTGTCACGGGAACACCATGGACGTGGCCTCGGTGTAGGGATGCTTCAGGACGCGATCCGTCGGACGCTGGTGATCGCTGAGCAGGCCGGAATCCGGGCGATCCTGACCCATCCCATCGACGAACACGCGGCACGCTTCTACACCCGGTTCGGATTCGCCGCATCGCCACTGCGCCAGCAGCAGCAGCTCCTGCTGCTCAAGGACGCGAGGAAGATCCTCCTGTGAGCATGGGGGCATCCTGGCTGGGGTGTGACGGGGGTGGCACCTGTCAGGAGGACAACAGCCCTCTGGACTTCTGGCCTGCTTCGTTTTGCTGACTGCATTGGCTCTAAAATTAATGCCATGCCCCTTTGGAGGCCTCGGCTGATGGCGGCGAATCTTCCCCTGGGCCAGATGAGTCTGGAAGACAAACTTGAGGCGATGGAACTCCTATGGGCGGATCTCTCCGCCACGCCCGATCAGGTCGTATCGCCTGCCTGGCATCGCGATGAATTACGGCGGCGCCGCAACCAGCTGGAGCAGGGTTCCGCCCGGTTTCAGTCTTGGAACGACGCCATGACTGACCTCAAGGCTGAGCTTCGTGGAACTCAGGCTCCTTGATGCGGCCAGGGATGATCTCCGGAACGGTTGGTTGTTCTACGAACTTCAGGCTCCTGGGCTGGGCAATCGCTTTCTGGATGCCGTCGAAGCTGATGTTCAATCATTGACTGTCTATGGCGGCATTCATCTTCAGGTCGATGGGTTTCATCGCATGTTGATCAGGCGGTTTCCCTTTGCGCTTTACGACGTGATAGAGGCGACGAGCATCGACATCTACGCCATCCTCGATTGTCGTCGCGATCCGATCTGGATTCGCGCTCGCCTTGGGCCGACTCGGCCTTCTCCATGAGGCCGAAGAACAGGGCCTGCAGCATGCCGATGGCCTCGGAATGCGTCGAGACGTTCCCAGCAGAGCTCAAGCAGCTCGTCGCGTAGTGGCTCCGCCACGCTGGCCTTCGGCCAGGTACCGCCATCGCCGTAGGCGCTGATGCCGTTGCCGGTGAGCAAACCGGCCCACCATGCGTTTCACCCGTTCGGTGGTGTAGTCGATCTGGGTCACGTCCTCCCCCAGGATCCGCCGGGCCACGTCCTGTGCCGGGGCGGGACAGCGGCGGCTTAGCAGTTCCATGAGCATCAAGGGCTGATAGATGTGGCTCATGCGCATGCGTTCGGCGATGTAGTGCCGCAGGCGAAGGAAGGCAGCAGAGGGGGTGGGGGTATGGGGGAATCCTGGCTGGGGAGAGACGGGGGTGGTATTGGACCGTTGCCCAGAGGTCCAGCACAATGGGCCCATGACCCGGACAGCACCGCCAACCCCTCTTAGGGCCGAAGAGGTGCTCAACCGCCTCCGTCAGCGCCAGCCGGACTGGCACCGCCGTTTTCATGTGGTGGAGCTTGGCCTGTTCGGCTCCGTTGCCCGCGGAGATGCCCGCCCAGACAGCGATCTCGATGTCTGGGTCCAGCTTGACCCGCTCACGCCCTACGCCCTGGTGCACTTGAAACAGGAGCTGGAAGACCTGATGCAGTGTTCCGTCGACCTGGTGCGCCTGCGGGATCGCATGGCCCCAACCCTCCGAAAGAGGATTGAGCAGGAGGGGCTCACGGCGTGACGGAGGACCAGAAGGATGTCCTGCTGAGCCTCCTGGGCGCGCTCAAGCGGGCCCAGCGCAAATCCCAGTCTCTGATTGCCAATCCTGAGTTATTGGATCAGGAGGAAGGTGAAGATGCTCTGGATGTGATCTGTATGCAGTTCCTCGCAGCCGGTGAATCTCTGAAGCGTTTGGAGCGTCTGTATCCTGGCCTTCTGCAGAATCGTTATCCACATATCGACTGGAAAGGAGCAATGGGATTTCGTGATGTCATCGCTCATCAGTATTTTGATCTTGATGTTGAACAAGTGCTTGTCATCTGTGAACAGTCGTTGCCCGGCCTGATCCTTGCGGTTCAAGACCTGTTGGAGAACGGATGAATCGGCACCACGTCGCTCATGCGCCCTGGTATCCATCTCTCCAGTCCCTATGCCCCCCCCTTTGGCCGTGCCTGCTGTGGTGGCGATGACGCCCGTGTCTGACCTGCTGCAACTGCCCCAGAACGAGCGGCTGGCCCTGGTGATCGCCCTTTGGGACAGCCTCGATGACCAGTCCCGAGATGGGGCGCTGCCGGTGGACCCTGCCCTCTGCGCCGAGCTCGGCCGGCGCTGGGCGACCCATCGCGACAACCCCGAAGCGGCTGTGCCCTGGGATGAGGTGCGGAGCCAGCTCGGCCTCGGCTGACCATGCCCGCGGTTCGCTTCCTGCCGGAGGCGGTGGAGGATCTGCTGGAAACCCAGCGCTGTACGGCCGCCAGGATCCCCGGCGCTGGCAGCAGCGCACCTGAACGATCCGCTGCTGGGCGCGGAAGGGTCGGGGGCATGCAGCCACAGTGGTCCGTGGTCACGGCGGGAGCCAGTGGCGGGCAGCAGAATGGGAGCCATGGATCCCCGCCAACCACCCACGCTTGAGCGGCTCAGGCAGATGGCCCCCGAGCTGCTCGCGCTCACAGCCGCCCATGGTGGCCAGGATCTTCGCGTCTTCGGCTCTGTGATCCACGGTGGGGCAGGGCTGCAGAGCGACGTGGACCTGCTGGTGGATTTCCCCTCCAGCCCCAGTTTTGAGCAGTACATGGACCTCAAGCTGGCCCTGGAAGACCTGCTCAGCGCTCGGGTGCACCTGGTGACGCGCCGCGGTCTTCGCCCTGAACTGCGGCAGCGGATCGAGCAGGAGGCCATTCCGCTTGCCTGAACGAGGAAGTGCCCGCAATTGGTCACTGTTCCTCCAGGACGTGCAGCTGTGCTGCTCCAAGGTGCTCCGATACAGCCAGGGGCTCACCAGACAGCAATTTCTTGCTGACGAGATGTTGGTTGACGCCGTACTCCGCAACCTGGAGGTGCTGGGTGAAGCGGCGAAACAGATCCCGCCGTCGGTTCGTGAGCGGCACCCCCAGCTGCCCTGGCGACGCATTGCTGGCCTCCGCGATGTTCTGGCACATGCCTACTTCGGCCTGGAAGAAGACACCATCTGGCAGATTGTTTCCGAGAGCATTCCAGCCCTGGCTGACCAGTTGGACCAAGTGGTTGAGGCTGAGCTCTGAAGGCGGCTGAGGTGCGCAAACACCTCTTCACCGCGCTGCTCGCGGAAGGCATCGAGGCGCTGACGGCACAGCTGCTGCAGCGCGTCGCGCTCGGCGTCGCTCAGCTCGTCGCCGCCGATCAGGCTGGTGTCGCCGTTGCCGTAGGCGGTGATGCCGTTGCCGGTGAGCACCTTGCCCACCATGCGCTTCCCAGGATCCGCCGGGCCACGTCCTGCGCTGGGGCGGGGCTGCTCCTCCCCAGCAGCTCCAGGAGCATGAGGGGTTGGTCGATTGGGCTCATGCGCATCTGCTTGGCGATGGTCTCGCGCAGGCGCTGGTAGGTGGCGGAGGGGGCTGTTGGCCATGAAGTGATGGTGGCGGCTGCCGGCCACCAGGGCCAGGTTGGTTTTGGGCGGCCCGGCAGGCAGGTGCCCCTGCTGGGATCCCTTCAGGCGTGATCGCGTGGCGGCTGCAGCCAACCCGGCTCCGGGTGTGGTTGTGGCGCCTCAGCCTCCGACCCGTGCTCTCAAGCGGCGTGGGGGCCAGGGTCCGGCGTTCTGAGGGTGGACGGCAGGCAGAAGGGAGAGAACCGTGATCCAGCATCCTGTCCCGAGGACGAGGGCTTTCTGATTCGGAGATGACCCTGAGGGCCGAAAAGGTATAGAATCAGCACCGTATGGAGTTCGCGTTCGATCCGGCCAAGAGTGCCTCCAACCTTGCCAAGCACGGCATCGATTTCCTTGCTGCCCAGCAGCTCTGGAACGATTCGGAGCTCCTGGAGCTTCAGGCCCGTACCACCGGGGAGCCAAGATTTCTGGTGATCGGCAGGATTGGCCTCAAGCACTGGTCGGCCGTGATCACCTATCGCGACCAGTGCATCCGATTGATTTCCGTTCGGCGGTCCAGACCAGAAGAGGTGGAGCTTTATGAACAGTTCTGATTTCGATCAACGTTTCGATGCCGGCGAGTCCGTGCTCGAGGCCCTCGACCTCGGCGGTGCCCGTCGCCGTCGGCTGGAGCAGAAACGCGTCAATGTCGACATCCCTGTGTGGATGATTGACCAGCTTGATCGCGAAGCCAGCCGCCTCGGCGTCACGCGTCAGTCGATCATCAAGGTGTGGCTCGCGGAGCGGCTGGAGCAGCGGACGTCTACTTGAACCCCGAGCTGTGACTGCTATCCAGAAGGATCTAGCCAGGCGACCGGGCCAGGTTTGGTTTTGGGCGGCCCGCCAGGCCATCGCCCTTGCTGGGATCCCTTCTGGCGTGGGCGCGTGGCGGCTGGAGGCAACTCGGCTCCGGATGTGGCTGTGCCGCCTCAGCCCCTATCCCACTCCGCGGCCCCAGGTAGCTGCAGCATGTCGGCGAGGGGTGTCGTTCCCATCGCCCTCGACGGGGATGCAGTCCAGAATGGAGCCATGGCTGCCCCTTCGACCCAGGAAACCTCCCTCTCCCAGCGGCTCCAGGGCGCCCGTGAGGAGGTGCTTGCCGTGGCTCACCGCCATGGTGCCCGCAACCTGCGGATCTATGGCTCGGTGGCCCGTGGCCAGGATCGGCCCGGCAGCGACCTTGATCTGCTGGTGGATCTGGAACGGGGCTGTTCCCTGCTGGAGGTGATCGCTCTTCGGCAGGAACTGGAAGCTCTCTTGAATTGCCAGGTGGATCTGGCGGAAGCAGCGCAGTTGCATCCTTTGATCCGCGATCAGATCATTTCGCAGGCCAAGGCTTTGTGAGCAAAGATCTCCTTTACCTCACCAGCATTTCCGAAGCCCTTGAGCGCATCACTCTCTACACCATCGAAGGCCGCTCAGCTTTTCTTGCTTCCACGCTTGTGCAGGATGGAGTGATCCGTAACTTGATCGTGGTCGGCGAAGCCGTGAAGAATCTGTCGGCGGATCTTCGCGAGTCCGAACCGTCCACTCCTTGGAAGTCCATCGCCGGCATGCGAGATGTTCTAATTCATGATTATCTGCGTGTGAATCTGGAGCAGGTCTGGGAAACCGTGGCGCGTGATCTTCCTCCCCTTGGTCTCACCGTTCGCTCGCTGATTGAGCGGCACATGAACGATGGTGGTGGTGGTGTTGGACTGGGGCATGGGGGAATCCCGGCGGGGTGAGACGGGGGTGGCACTTGTAGGGAGAAGCCTTGCTGCCGTGTCCTCGATCCATCCCATCGCGTCGTCCGCCTTGGAGCGTGCCTACGCTGAGTTCTCAGCCGTCCGCCGTGGCGATGACGCCCATGTCTGACCTCCTTCAACTGCCCCAGAGCGAGCGCCTGGCCCTGGCGATCGCCCTCTGGGACAGCCTGGATGACGAGGCCCGAGATGGGGCGCTGCCGCTCGATCCCGACCTCTGCGCTGAGCTGGATCGGCGCTGGATGGCCCATCTCAGCAACCCTGACGCAGCTCTGGGCTGGGATGAGGTGCGCAGCCAGCTCGGCATCGGATGACGCTCCCTGCAGTGCGCTTCCTGCCGGAGGCGCTGGAGGAGCTCTTGGAAGCACAGCGCTGGTACGGAATGCGTGAGCCGGCGTTGGCCAACGACTTTGCCCAAACCGTTGCTGCTGCGGTGGAGCGCATTCGCCACAATCCCCAATCCTTCCCCTTGATTCACGGCCGGATCCGCAGGCTGGTGCTGAGTCGATTTCCCTATGCCGTCTATTTCCGCGAGCAGGGCGCTGAAATCCTCGTGATCGCTCTGCACGGCCGCCAGGATCCCGACCGCTGGCAGCGGCGCTCCTGAATGGGCGTTGCCTGCCCAGTGCTGGCATGGGTTCTGGCACCGGGAGGCACAGGGAAACCAGCGGGGGCCGCCGCAGCTTCAGCAGCTCCACCACGGCGTTCCACTCCGGCTGGTGCAGCTCCAGCCCGTCGGCCCCACGACGACGCGGGATCACCAGGCTGTGCCCCTCGCTCACCGGGTAGGCGTCGGCAGGCCAGTGCTGGCGCGGGGTGTGACGGGAGGTGGCACTGGTTGATGCAACATCCTTGGCGATGACGAGATGCCGCCATATTGCGTGCCTACGCCAGGCGGGGGTAAGGTAACGGTGTGATCAGGTCGTTTCGCTGCCGCGACACCCGGTCCCTCTTTGAGGGAAAGCTGGTGCCGCGCTTTGGAAGCTTCGCTCGCATGGCTTTTCGCAAGCTCGCCATCCTCGATGCCGCCGAAGGCCTCAACGATCTGCAGATCCCGCCAGGCAATCGCCTGGAGCCGCTCCGGGGAGACCGCCATGGCCAGCACAGCATCCGCATCAACGACCAGTTCCGGCTCTGCTTTGTCTGGACGGAAGCCGGGCCAGAGGAGGTCGAAATCGTTGACTACCACTGAACTCCTGCTGGTGCCACCGGGTGAGGTTCTGCTGGAGGAGTTTCTCAAGCCGATGGGGATCAGCCAGTACCGTCTGGCGTTGGCGATCGGAGTGCCGGAGAGCCGCATCAACGCGATCGTGAAGGGGCGGCGGGCTATCACTGCCGACACCGATCTGCGCCTCTGCCGTTTCTTTGGCCTGAGCGAGGGCTTCTGGCTGCGGATGCAGGCCAGCCATGATCTCAAGCTGGCCAAGCAGGCCCTGGAGAGCGTCTTGCCGACGATCGAGCCAATCCACCAATGACGTGAATAGGGCTGGGGGCACAGCGCCAGCAGGTCGTCGTACTCGGCGTCGCTCAGCTCTACTGCTTCTCTTCGAGAAGTCTTCACCTACGCAGAAGGCTTCGGCTACGCCGCCGATCAGCCGGTATGTGTCTTCCTCATAGGCGGTGATGCCGTTGCCGGTGAGCACCTTGCCCACCATCGGTGCCCAGGATCCGCCGGGCCACCTCCTGCGCTGGGGCGGGGGCATGGAGGAATCCTGGCGGGTGTGACAGGGGGTGGCACTTGTGGAGGAGAAGCCCGTCCGCGATGCCATGCCCTCCATCACCCCCCTCGGCCAGACCTGGCAGGTTGCCTACGATGAATCCACTGAAAGAAGCAGAGGCTGTGCGCACGTTCTCCTCCGTCATCGAACGCTGTGCGGACACGGGACTCCTTGTGGGCTACGTCCCTGGCTTCCCCGGCGCCCACAGCCAGGGGGAGACCCTCGATGAACTGCAGGCCAACCTCCAGGAGGTGATCGCCATGCACCTGGAGGACGGCGAGCCGGCCCTCGAGAGCGACTTCGTTGGCCTGCAGCAGATTGTGGTGCCGTCCTGACCCTGGAGGGATTCCTCAGCCGCCGCTGAACCACGAACCTCACGCTGGTGCCTTCGGCGATGGTCCGCCCCGATGCAGCCCCCCCGATCAGGACGCGCTGCCGCAACGGCTCCTGCGCGACCCCAAACCGCTGCCAGAGTGGGCGGGCTGCGGCATTCCATGCCCCACCACGGCCCGCCCCTGGCCCCATCCATCGACCTGAACATCCTCCTGGCGGCCGGCCTGGGGCGCAACCCGGCGGGACCGGCGCTGCAGGACCTCGAACACAGCATCGGCTGGGCCGAGCTCGACCGGCAGGCGGAGCAGCTGGCCAGGGCCTATCAGCGGCTGGGGCTGCAGCGGGGTGACCGGCTCGCCTCCCTGATCCCCAACCGGGTGGAGCTGGTCGTCCATTACCTGGCGGGGCTGCGCAGTGGCCTGGTGCTCACCCCCCTCAACTACCGCTACGTGCCCCCGGAAATCGACCATGCGCTGACGGTGAGCGGCGTCGCGGCCCTGGTGTTCCACGGCGAACGGCTGGCCGATGTGCAGGCCAGCGCCGTGGCGGGCCAACTGCCCCTCGGCTGCCACCGCATCGACGATCCCACCGGGTTCGACGAGCTGCTGGCCGCGGCCCCCGCCGGCGGCGACGTCCCGACCTGGCCCCCCCTGGCCGACGACGAGCCCTGCTTCATCTACTTCACCTCCGGCAGCACCGGCCGGCCGAAGGGTGTGACCCACAGCCGGGCCAGCTTCGCCGCCGTGCTCACCTCCCTGATCCAGGCCATCGAACTGCGGGCCGGCGAGGAGGTGCTGGCCGGCAGCTCCCTGGCCCACATCGCCTCCTCCGCCCTCGTGTTGGCCGCCCTGGCCGCCGGCGCCTCCGCTGCGATCGCCAACCGTATCGATGCGGCCACCGTGGAAATCCTGCTGCGGCGCCATCGGCCCTCGGTGCTGCTGATGCTGCCCGCCGCCCTGTTCGAACTGCTGCGGGATGAACGGCTCCAGCCCTCGGATCTGAGCTCGGTGCGCCTCTGCATCAGCGGCGGCGACAAGGTGCCCCACCAGCTGCAGGAGGAGTTCCGCAGCGCCGCCGGCTTCAGCATCGACGAATGCTTCGGCATGAGTGAGATCGGCTACGCCACCCTGGCGCCCCCGTCGGGCCAGAACCGGATCGGCTCCGTCGGCCGGCTTTGCCCGGGGTTCAGCGCCAGCCTGCGCCACGAGGACGGCAACGAGGTGGCCCCGGGCGAGCAGGGACGCCTCTGGATCCAGGCGCCCTCCCGGATGACGGGCTACTGGGACAACCCCCAGGCCACTTTCGACACCATCCAGAAGGGCTGGCTGGACACCGGCGATGAAATGCGGGTCGATGCCGACGGCTACTTCTGGTTCTGCGGCCGCCGCAAACAGATCATCGTCCACGACAGCTCCAACATCTGCCCACAGGAGGTGGAGGAGGCGCTCTCGGAGCATCCGGCCGTGGATCTGGTGGGGGTGATCGGCATCCAGGACCCAGTCCACGGCGAGAACGTGCGGGCCTACCTGACCCTCCGCCACGACCAGCCCGTCCCCAGCGAGGCCGAACTGATCGCCTTTGCCCGGGCCCGGGTGGGCTACAAGGCGCCGGAGGAGATCCGCGTGCTGCCTGAGCTGCCGCTCACCCCCGTGGGCAAGACCGACCGGCTGGCCCTGCGGCAGCTGGCGGTGGATGGGCTGCATGCCGGTTGAGGCCTCCCTGCTCGACTGGATCGGCAACCGCGGGCGCCGCTGCAGCGTCGGCGAGGCGGCTGCCGGCACTGGCCTGTCCTTGCAGGAGGTCGAGCCGGGGCTGCTGGCCCTGGTGGCCGAAGTGTCCGGTCGCCTGCAGGTGGCCGAGGACGGCACCCTGCTGTTCGTCTTCCCCCCAGCGCTGCGGATGCGGCTGCTGGCCCTCAGCGGCCGCCGGCGGCTGCAGGCCCGGCTGCAGGCGACCCTGCGCCTCGCCGCCCGCCTGATCCGGCTCAGCTTCGGGCTGGTGCTGCTGCTGGTCACCACCCTGGTAGTGGTGATCCTGTCGGTGCTGCTGATCGTGCGGCTGTTCACCAGCGACGACGGCGACGATGCCGGCCTGGCGTTGCTGCAGGGGCTGGCCCAGGTGCCCCTCTCGATCCTGGATCTGCTCGCCGCCGGCATCAGGGCCCCGGCCGACCGCCTGAGACAATCCACCCTCGCCCGTGCCCAGCGAAAAACATGGCCGTTCTCGGCAGAGAGGCGATCCTGCAGGCGATCGAGGCGGGCGCGATCGGGGTCACGCCGTTCGTTCCCGAGCGGCTCGGCCCTGCCTCTCTCGACCTCACGCTCGCCGGCACCTTTCGCGTGTTCCGCAAGGTGCACGAGGTGATCGAGGTGCGCGAGCACACCGACTACCGGCAGCTCACCGAGAAGATCAAGGTGCCCCAGGACGAGCACATCCTGATCATGCCGGGCGAAACGGTGCTGGGCATCACCCAGGAGCGGCTGCGCCTGGGACCAGGGCTGTGCGGCTGGCTGGAGGGTCGCAGCCGTTTTGCGCGGCTGGGCCTGATGGTGCACATCAGCGCCCCCTTCATGGGGCCGGGGATCGACAGCCAGCAGGTACTGGAGATGAGCAACTTCGGCCCCGCTCCCCTGGCCGTGATTCCCGGCACCGCGGTCTGCCAGTTCGTGTTCCAGAAGCTGGAGGGGAGCGAGATCTATGCCGGCGGCTTCGCTGGCCAGACGGAGGACTCCTTCTGAGAGCCGGGTCGTTCCTGGTGCGGTACGGGGGTGCTGCCGGCTCTGCCTCTGATCTGCGCGACTGGGGGCTGCGGCAGCAACAGTCAGAAAATGCCCAGAGTTTTCTTCTTGCAGTAACCGGCGCCGATGTTCATCCAGCCCGATTCGCAGGGCTTGCCGTAAGTGGGCCTCACTTCGTAGTAGATGGGTGAATTGCAGTGCTGCTTGAGGTCATTCACGTACCCCAGCGGGCACTGGTCGTAGCCCGGAAGCTTGGGGATCCGCTTCTGTGCCACCGCCGCCCCTGGGATCAGCAGCGGCAGTGTGAGCAGCGGCAGGGCCAGGAGCCTGGCGGCCAGAGCGCAGCGTGACGTCTTCATGGCGCAAGGATCCAAGGGCATCATCCAGGAGTCTGATGGCCTTGCGGCTACCAGCACAACCAACAACCGCAGCATCGCCGCAAGGATGGGCCGTGTCCGCCGCAACTCCGTTGCTTTGCTCGCCATGACCCTCCCCCTCCGGGCGATCCCCACCGCACGGGTGGCTTCCGACGCACAGGTGGCTACCGCCGCTTGGGCTGCGCTGGGGCGATGACCAGCAACAAACGCCACCGTCGCGCCAAGTTCCGGCGCCTGCTGAGCGTCCTGCTGTTCGTGGTGGCCCTGGTCGGTGCAGTGGCGTCCCTGGTGGTGTTGGTGCCGCTCACGCTCTGGGTCCTGCTCTACTGCGCCATCAAGACCCCACTCGACTGTCTCGCCTCCCTCGCGGTGATGCTGTTGTTGTGGCTGGCCGCTTTCTCCCTCGTGGCCCTGGCGGTGCTGGGCGCCATGCGGTTGCGGAAGCCTGACCCCTAGCGCGACGCCGTGGCCGCTGGTATGGCCTTGGGTAATCTCACCCCCCCAACCGCTATCGGTGCTTCGACTGTGTGCGACTACAGGATGTCCAGATCGCAACTCTGGAGCTGGAACGTTATCTGCAGCCAGCTCGAGCGGCGGAGCAAGGGCGTTCATCAACCACTGTCACCCCAATGCTTTACCGCATTGACACCCAACCGCGCGGCACAAGCCAAAACCACCTTGAGCACACTCGCGCTAACTCATGAACAGAACCATTCCAAAGCTCTGAGTCTCTGGCAACGTTCCGTGGGTTCAGCCCAGTTCATGCCAGGTGTGAAGTGGAGTGATCAGATCATGAAGGTCGCCACCACGGCGGCATGATCGGATGCCGGGTCGGATGTTCGCTCGGTGGGAACCTCATTCACCGATGGCAGCTTGGACGTTGCCAGAACGGTTCGGACTTCTGGGATGTTCTTGGGGTTCACGAGGCGGTGGCTGGCAAAGATGTGATCGATCAATTCGCCACGGCCCTTAAACACCCGGGTGTAGGGAGGCTTTGCGGGTGGCTTGCCATCCGGAGTGAAGTTGAGTCGCGGGGCCAGATTCCACATCCGATAGCCGTCTCCCTTGTCACCAGTGAGGAACCCTGCGGTCTCAAGCTCTGAGCCCGTCGGACCCTGAATGATCTGGGTGGTGGCGGCATCGGGCTGGTCGTTGAGGTCCCCGCAGAACACCACGGCCTTCTCACGTCCCTGCCCCTTTTCAGGATCGGGCTCTCCGGCGCCGGAGGAGAGGATCGCATTGATCCGGTCGCGGATCGTCAACGCCTCCCCGGTGCGGCGGTAGAGCGCGTAGGCCGCATAGCGGTAACGCTCGTCCTCATCCTTCGGGCTGAAGTTGCCCTTCGGCCGGGGATAGCTGATCAGTTTCGATTTGAAGTGGGCGGTGATCACGGTCACCTCCGTACCGTCAACCTCGACCACCACCTCCAGGGCGCTGCGGCCCATGGCGGCGAGTAGCGATTCATCGGCGACGGTGCCCGGCTTGTCGAAGACCGGATCCTTCTGCTGCACCGGACGGATCAGATCCGGAAACGGGCTGATGGACTGGATGGCGCTCAGAGGGCGGGTGGAGAGGATCGCCACGCGGATGGCACGTTTGGGTTCTCCGCCAGCTTCTGGGTCTCCTTCCGCCGCATGGGGCATCGAATGGCTCAGGGCCTGCTGCAGAGCCGCAAGGGCGCCGTTCGGACCGATCTCCTGGAGAGCCAGAAGATCAGGCTGCTCCTTGTCGATCACGGCTGCGAGCTTGGTGAGTTTGTCCTGGAAATCCTGCTGAGCCTCCGGCTTCGAGGGATCAGGAAGGAACAGGTTCTCCACATTCCAGTTCATCACTTTGAAGGCCGTCATGGAGCTCCCGATCGGTTCAGTCTTGACAGGGATATAGCAACGTCAGGTTAAATCTGCATGTAGGAAGATGTTCCAGCAGCCTGGGTCGGTGAGGTCAGGCGTGGCAGAACACCGCCCCCAGCGGTTTCACTGAGGCGTGACCGGGCCAAGCCGCGGCGCCTTGGCGGGATCCACGAGGGGCGGCAGGGGTGCGTTGGACGCGGGTTCAGCGGCGTTCTGGGTGTAGGCCACGGTGTAGAGCTGGGGCTCGGCCTTAAGAACCAGTCCCTTCAGTCGCTCCAGATGCTGCGCAAAGGCAGGGCTGGACCGCATGGCCAGATAGGCCTCGACGGAGCTGAAGTGGGCGTAGTTGACGGCGCGGGTGCGATCAAGGCTGAGGTGCAGGTTGGCGCTGAGGCTGCCCGGGAAGACGCCTTGCAGGCGCTTGTATTCGCTCACCTGGGTGGCCACGAAGGTCTCGGCCTGATCTGGATCCAGATGAAACACGTTGATCAGCACGATGCCATCGCCGACACGGATCGCGTTGACGGGAAAGCCGTTGATGGAGCTGGCAGTTGTTCCGGTCATTCACGACGTGCAGGGAAGATCTCAGAGGATGCCGCCATTCACCTGAAGCGTCTGGCCGTTCACCCAGCGGGCGTCGTCAGAGGCGAGGAAGGCCACCACATCCGCCAGGTCGGCGGGCTGGCTGAGGCGACCCAAGGGAGTGGCAGCGATCAGATGGGCCAGGGCATCGGCCGGCATCACCAGGCCGTCTGTGTCGGTGACCCCGGGGCCGATCTGATTCACGGTGATGCCACGGGGGCCGAGCTCCTTGGAGAGGGCCATGCCGAACTGCTCCACCGCCGCCTTGCTGGCGGCGTAGACACCGGCGGCGGGCAAGGCCTGGCGGGTGGCACCGCTGGCCAGATTGATGATCCGGCCACCATCGGCCACATGGCGGGCCGCCTCCTGCAGGGCGAAGAAAGTCCCGCGGGCATTCGTGCCCATCACGCGGTCATAGTCGTCTTCCTCGATCTCCGTCGTGGGTTTGAACACGGATACCCCGACGTTGTTGACGACGATGTCCAGATGACCGAATTGCTCGAGCACGGCAGCGAACAGGGCCCGGGTCTGGCTCACCTGGCTGAGGTCGGATTGGTGTGCCAGGGCCCGCACCCCACCGGCTCGAATCGCAGCCGCCACGGCTTCTGCCTTCTCGTGATTGCCGGCGTAGGTGAGCACCACATCGGCTCCATCACGCCCCAACCGCTCAGCGATGGCCCGGCCGATGCCGCGGGATCCGCCCGTGACCAGGGCCACCTTGCCTTGCAATCGGGTCATCGCCGTTGTGGTGCCTCAAGGACGGTGGGGATCGATCGGCAACCTATGGCGACCCGCCTGGGAAAGGAAGGGCTTACCTTCAGGTGCGTTGCCGGGCCAGACTCGCCATCTCGAATGAGCGCAACTCTGCCGACGGGGACTGATCCCATCGAAGCAACCACCTTCGTGAGAGCTGCCCTCAAGGTGCTGGAGGGCAAGTGGACCTTGCCAATCCTCTGGCAGCTGCGGGAGAATCCCCAGCGCTATGGAGATCTGCGCCGCGCGATTCCGGAAATCAGCGACAAGGTGTTGACCCAGCACCTGCGTGAGCTGGAGCGCGGCGGGTTGGTGGAGCGGGAGGTGATGCCTGCAAAACCGCTGCAAGTGAGTTACAGATTCAGCACCTACGGCCGCAGCCTGATTCCCTTGATTCAGTCACTCTGTGCCTGGGGGGAGCAACACCTGCAGCGCCAGAATCGCTCCGAATGATCTCCCAGTTCCGGTGGGCCTGCATGCCGCCGAGCTGTTCGGATCCTACGCATCGCTGATCAGCACGTTCAGCCGAGGCCCTGCAACCGGGCCTAGCCCTTGGCATCTGCAAAGCATTCGGCTGTTCGGCTCGGGACAGCGTCCGATCGGGTGAATTGGTGGTTGAAGCGCATGTCCTGGCTGCGGTCTGCTCGACGTCGCTGGGTCCGTTCTGCTTACAAGTCATGAATTCGCTGAGTGCCATGTGTGCCTCCAGTCTGGCTGGAAATCTATTGTTGACTTAACATTTGATGCTGGCCTCATCGTCTGGATTGGATCGGCAGCACGGTGATCGAGCCGTTGTTCTCCAGAATGGCCACGTGCACATCGTTGATCGAATCGCAACCGGAAGCCCGGATGGCGGTGTCAAGCTCGTGGCGGGTCAGTTGCGCATGGATCAGAACGTCGGAATAGAGTTTTCCATGTTGAGTCCCACGAGCGTCAAGGCTGAGACGAGTCCGCCGACCAGAGACCTGTCACCACCATTCATTGAGTTCTGCACGGCGTTGGAGAGCACGAGCAAAAGAACAAGGTCAAACGTGGCGAGTTGACCGATCTGTCGTTTGCCCGTTACTCGCAGCAGAACGAGCAGAAAGATGTAAACGATTGCTCCGCGAAGCACGAACTCCCAGATCGGAATGGCAAGCTTCCAGATCCACCAGTCCTGAAGGGTATGCCGGCAAGCTTAGGCCCAGGCTTCAGGAGTTCATTGCCAATCAAGCAACGATCTGCTGGCCACTGTGGTTCGTCTACTGAGGCTCTGGGGAGCCTGCCCAACGGCAAAGGCATCACGTTCATCTTGGGCCGTCATCGGCTGGGCTGCTGCCTCGCTTCCGGCACCTGCCGGCCTCGCATCAATGGTGAGGGAACGTTCGTGGACCTTCGCGACTGATTCGATTGCGTCGGCCACACCGTCGCGCCGGTGCCGGCGGTGGGTGGCTTGGTGGGCTGGCTGTAGCAGAGGGTCGTGTTCTGAAAGCAACTGGAGAAAGCGATCAGGCCATCAGCAACACAACTTCATCAGCGAATGAGTCTGTTGTTCTCCACAACCTGCCCTTCATCTGCAGGAATTGGGGAGTCAGCGTGGGTAGACCGGAGGCCAAGGAAGCCCAATTGTGCTGCATACCATCCCGCTGCTGGCCGCCACCTGTCTGGCGGGATTCGCCATGCTGCAGCTGCTGTTCAGCATCGGATCATCGTGATCGGTCTTTGGCACGTGCCAAATGCGGCTGACTCAAGCCGGAGCGCCCCCACCCCCTGATCCGGGGCCCGGTGGGCGGAGGAGTTCATCGGTGAGCTCGGGGCTGGCGCTGGAGAGGCTGGAGCCACGCCCCTGAGCGTGGTGAAGATGGAAGGGCGTCGGCCCCTCAGACTGAGCTGATGACCCCAGCCTGGGCCCACAGGCCGCTCCGTAGTGAGCTTGGACACTGGCGCCTGGCCGGGCTCCCAGATTCACGGTGTCTACAGTGAAGAGACAACGGCATAGCGCTTGCAAACTTGATGACTGTCAGCGTTATCACTCCAACCAGGCTTCTGCCAGATCGGCTCAGCATGTTGGTGGAGTTGAATGAGAGCCTGAGGAATAACGATTGCTTGGTCGAACACGTTGTTGTTGTTGATGGTGCCAGCCGGGAAGACCTTCCGCCTGAACTCTGCGAACGGGCGACTGTCATTGCAACAGGGCGGTCCATCGGCCAAGCCGCCGCTCGCAATTTGGGCTTGGTGGTTGCAAAAGGCGAATGGATTACCAGCGCCGATGACGATGACTGGCTTCATCCGCAGTCGATTGATAAACGACTGGATGCAATCCGCAGTCATCAAGGTGCACTTTGGTCTGCGGGATACTGCACGGATGATTCCAAGATCGACCCAGGAATCGTGCCAGCAGGCCCCAGCTCCCCCGGAGACATCTGGCGTGCCTGGCCAACACCGAAGGCCAGCATCCCCTTGGGGCCAACAACGCTGCTCGTGGAAGCCAACCTTCTGAAGCGGGCTGGTGGCTGGATGGGCTTACCTCAAGGAGAAGATCTAGGCATGATGATGGCCGTGACCTGCATGGCACCCGGGGTGGTGATTGATGCCCATGTTTATCATATTCGGTTGCATGGGGGCCAGATGACGAAAACAACCTGGTTTGACGACCTGGAGCTTCTTTCAAGACGTTGTGCATGGGAAAGAGGTGAGCGGATTCTGCTCCAATCAACCCAAGCTTCCGCGTCTTGGGCCCTTCGTTCTGCTCAGATGATCAGCCCGGTTGAACTTGATCGTCGATTCTCTGCATCCAGCATGACTGTCGGGTGATTCTGCGGGAAACCGCAGTTGATCCTGAGTAGCCCGATGAACCTTCTTCAGCTCATGCTCTCGGGTCTGTTCCTGGCGGTGCAGGTGGCCCCGGCCGCCATGGCCGGCCCCGAGGTTCGCGCCACGGTGCTCTCGATCGGCGACGGCGACACGATCCGCGTGCTTCAAGGCCGGCAAGGGATCACGGTCCGGTTGGCCTGCATTGATGCCCCCGAAATGGCGCAGGCTCCTGATGGCGGCAACGCCCGCAACTATCTGCAGAGCCGGCTGCGGTTGGGCTCCAGCGTGACGCTGAGGCCCCAGACGGTGGATCGCTTTGGCCGCACGGTGGCGGAGGTGATCGGGGATGTGAACCTCAACCTGGCGCTGGTGGAAGACGGCATGGCGTTTGCCTACCGCCCATATCTGAGCCAGTGCAATGCCAAGGAGTATCTGGATGCCGAGTTCCGGGCGTCCCGCAGCCGCTTCGGGGTGTGGAGGGTGCCGGGTGGCATCACCCGTCCCTGGGATTTCCGGCGCGGCAGAACGTCGGGCCGAGCAGGCAGCGGCACCGAGTCGATTCCTGGTGGCCGGAGGTATCGCTGCAGAGAGTTCGGCTCCTTTGCACGCGCACAGGAGTTGCTGCGCCAAGGCCACACCTACCTGGATGGAAATGGTGATGGTGTGGCTTGCGAAAGCCTCCGCTGAGGGGACGGACACCCGCACCTTCTTGCTCTGGCCACCAACAGCCTGATGGTTGTGGGCCAGCCGATTGATGTTCCATCACCACGGCCCTCACCGGATCTGACCTGCTGGCCAAGGTCAAGGAGCTGGGTGAAGTCTCCAAATCAGATCTGGTGCGGAAGGCGGGTACTGTCAGCACCAAGAAAGACGGTGCTGAATGGCCGAACGTCACCGCCTTCTACGAGGCCCTACTGGTGGGCAAGGCTTACACCACCATGCTGGATCTCAATCCTGGCGATGGGCTGGCTCAACGGAGGAGGGGGAGTGAGCCTTCAAGCTGCTGGCCCATTGAACTGACTTCACCTCAACGTCTGACACGACACCAGAAACCCAAGGGAATCACGGGCACAGCCTTTCAGGGAAGGGCCCGCGAATTCGATCAGGTTGTTGTGGGTGATCAGCGCCCCACTTGGTTTGGTGGCCTCGATGCGATCGAGGCCACCGGGCTCTGTGGGAGTTTGGTTAATCGGGCGGAGTGGCTGACGCTGGCACCTGGGGCCAGGTGACTAAAGGGACTTCCCGTTTGGTCCGGGGCACCTATAGCGGTGCAATGGACGGTGACGGCGTAACACGCCAGGGAAGCCAGAGATCCGATGAGAGTGTTGGAGCAGGGGCCGGATCGTCAGCGCGCTCCTCACACCTGCTCGGGTGGGGTGTCATCCATGGTCTGGAGCCTCCCGGTTCGTGATGCATTCACCATCGATCCGCTGGCCGCAGGCGGCAAGACTTTCCTGTCAGGAGGACACCGCTTGTGATCTGCGGCAACGGCTCATCATGAACCGGTCGCTGTTCACGCCAACGGCCGCCCCTTCCAGGTCCAACCGCGGCCGCTGAGGGTGCGCCACACCGACACCAGGCCGATCGCGGCCACCACCAGGCCACCGGCTCCCATCAGCCACCAGAGGGTGAGCGGCACCTGGAACTGCCGGCGGGTCCACAGGCGCAGGACAAGCTGCAGAGCGATGCCCACCAGGGCGACGGCCAGGGCGCTCAGCAGGAGCAGTCGCTGGCCGGGCAGCAGCGCGGCCGCAATCGCAGCGGCCGGTGTCAGCAACCAGGGGCCGCTGAACATCAGCAGCACCACCGACGAGGCCGCCAGGGCCCTGGCCACATCGCCATCGAGGCCCAGCAGCCAGTTCTTGGTCCAGCCCTCCCAGAGGGAGGCGAAATCGCTGTACATGCGCAGCTCGAGCGCATCCAGCCCCAGCAGGTAGCGCAGACGATGGCCGCCTTGCTTGATCCGCCGCGCCAGGGCCAGGTCTTCCACCACCTCCGCCGCCAGGGCCCGGTGGCCGCCGATGGCCTCGTAGGCGCTGAGGCGGAAGAGCATGAACGGCCCGGCGGCGAACGCCACCGCACTGGCGGGATCATTGGCGGCTTCAATCGGAAAGCCGAGCCCCAGCAGGCTGGCCATGATCGGCTGCACCATCCACTCCGCCAGGCAGCCGCAGCTCAGCCGCGGCGCCAGGCTGAACAGGTCGGCCCCGTCTGCGATTGCCTGGGCCAGGGCGCGCCGCAGGGTGGCCGGCTGCAAGCGCACATCGGCATCGACAAACAGCACCCATTCGTTCACTACCTGCTCCATGGCGCGACTGCAGGCCCAGTTCTTGCCCACCCAGCGTTCGCCCACCGGCCGGGCCCCGGCATCGAGCAGCGAGAAGCGCGGCTCCGTGGCGCCGCAGGCCCCTGCCGCCTCCAGGGCGATCGCCACCGTGGCATCGCTGGAACGATCGTCCACCAGCAGCACCCGCCAGTCGCCACAGGGTTCCTCGCTGCTCAGCAGGCTGGTGAGGCAGGCGGCGATGTTGGCCGCTTCGTTGTAGGCGGGCACCACCACCGTGAGTGAGGTGTTGACCAATGCCGCTGATGCTTCGGTCCCCGGCTCAGGCTGCTCGTTCAGCCTGGGCGCCCGTGCAAACACCCGCGCCAGGCCGCTGATCAGAATCACCAGGCCAAGGGCGGCGGCGGCGGCCAGCGTCAGCAGCGCCCAGGCGAGGGCCGTGGCTGGATCCATGGCGTAGCCCTCAGGGTTGTTCCACCCATGGTGGCCCGGCTCATGCATCACCCTGAAGCGATCCAGGATTGGCGGATGACGACTGAGGCCCCCACTTCCGCTTCTCGGTTGATCGACGGTCCCGACACCGCGCCGGCCACCGTGCTGCTGGCCCATGGGGCCGGTGCACCGATGGACAGCCCGTTCATGGCGTCTATCGCCAGTGGCCTGGCTGAGACAGGCTGGAGGGTGGTGCGCTTTGAGTTCCCCTACATGGCCCGGATGCGCGAAACGGGCCGCCGCCAGGGGCCCGACCGGATGCCCGTGCTGCAGGAGGCGTTCCGCCAGCAGGTGCGGCTGGAGAGGGGCGAAAGCCCGGAGCGGCTGGTGTTCATCGGCGGCAAGTCGATGGGAGGGAGGGTGGCCAGCCTGCTGGTTGATGAGCTGGCCCCCAGCGATGGCGTGCACGGCTGCCTGTGCCTCGGCTATCCCTTCCACCCGCCCGGCAAGCCGCTGCAGCTGCGCACCGAGCACCTGGCCGGCCTGCTGACTGCCACCCTGATCCTGCAGGGGGAGCGGGACAGCTTTGGCCGGCGGGAGGAAGTGGTGACCTACAGCCTCTCGCCGCAGGTGCAAGTGCGCTGGATTCCGAGCGGTAACCACAGCTTCAAGCCCACCCGCAGTTCTGGGCTGAGCGAGGCGGAGAACTGGGCCACGGCGGTGGCGTTGGGCGATCAGTTCCTGCAGGAGCTGCTCAGCGACTTAGTTCCTCTGCTGCCCACACAAACACGTTTCATCGTCTCGTGACTGGGCTCAGGCGGGTGTCGAGTCTCCGATGAAGTGATCCTTCCCCTTTCAATTCACTGTGACCCCATCAGCCCAAGTCAAACCCATGCACTGAGCTGAAGGCCTGGATTGGTGCCATCAAAGCGATGGGTTGAAGAGCGAATAGCCTCCTCGTCCAGATCGTGCAGAACCGCTGCCCTTTGCTGGCGTTGATCGCCGGCTCAGGGATGGGCGTGACCATGCTGGAGGTGAGCCGGCAGGGGCTGACCCTGATCGTCGAGCAGCACCACGCTTTCCTGCTCATTGGGGTCGGAGCGGGTGACGATCGCGATCGCTGGCTCGGTGGCGCTCAGATTCACCGGTTGATGGGGAAGATCGGCGGGAATGAAGATGAAATCGCCGGCGCGGTTCACCACCCGCTGGCGCAGGCCAGCGCCGTAGCGGGTTTCCACCGTTCCCTGCAGCAGGTAGATCGCTGTCTCGTAGTTGCGGTGGAGATGGGCTCGGGCCTTGGCACCGGGCGGGATGACGACGCGGTTGAGCGAGAGCGTGCGCGCCCCGCTGTTGGCACCGGAGATGCCCACGAAGCGCCCCAGACCCTGGCGGCTGTCCAGCTGCGTGGCCGGCCGCACCGTGATCACCCCGCCGTCGCCTGGACGGCCGATCACCTCGTCGGTGTGAGCCGGCGACACCTGCGCCAGCAGCCCCAGCCCACACACCAGAGCAACTGCACGGCCATCCAACAGCACAGCCACCTCCGCATTCGCTCCAATCTGCCCCAGATCAGATGCAGATGGCCATTGTGGTGGGAGTGGCCACGCAGCCAGCTTCGCCTGGTGATCCGGCCGAACAAGAGGTGTGGAGAGGCAAGAGCTTCAATGGCTGGAGCATGAGACGTCATCGTTCCTGGCAGAGGGGGATGTCGAGAAGGACGCCACCCCGCACGATGAAGCGGCCTGGGCATCGCCAATTCACAGAGTGCTGTTGCAATCGGGATGGCCTCGCCCTGCAGCGTGTCCTGGCTGGCAGGATCGAAAAAAGCGCCAGCACGACGTCATGCCACTCCCCCTGCTGTTGCAAGCGTTGCTGGCTGTGGCGATCACCCCGTGCCCTGCTTCCGCGAAGGCCCAGCTGGATGGCCTCTACCGCTGGCAGGTGGCTCGGCAGGAGCGGCGCGGGCCGATCGAGATCACGAGCCAGCAAAGCCGATTCACCGATGGGCTGTACCAGAAGTTGCGGCGTGCCTATGCGCTCGATCCAGCCAGCGGTCGATTCGTTGACTTCGATCTGTTCAGTGGCACCCAGGTGTCGACCTTTGGCGCGAAGGTGCTCGGCTGCACCGCTCATCCCGGCGGAGGGCTGGAAGCCCGGGTGGCGGTGCAGGCAGGCCTGCGCAACCGCCCTTCTGAGACGCCGCAGCAGCTGCGCTATCAGCTGGTGCCGGGGTCTGCAGGCACCTGGAAGATTTCCGATATCGTCTATTCCAGTCCGGCTGGGTTCCGGCTCTCCAGCTTCCTGGCCGAGCTGCTTGCACCAACGCCTTGATCACTGCAGAAACGATGCGGCTAACGGGTTTACCACCAGCCAGCTAGATACATTGCACGGCGCAAGGCGGCCCTACCTGTGTCGTTGGCATCAACCCCAATGACGCCGTGGTCAGCCGCCCATTGGATGCACTGCTGCTGAAGCAGCAGGAGAACTGTCAGCTTGATGGCCTGCCCGCCTTCACCGAACTCTAGAAAACCCAATGGGGCTACCGGCAGCAGTGTTGCTGTCTTCTATTCATGCGGAATAGATCTAGGTAAAAGCAATAGCTCCATCCACTCCAATCACGAGAGTGCCATTAAGAAGATTCACGCTGTTCCCAGAAGTAGCACTGCCGATGCGTTCAATTCCTTGAAATGTCAATACAGCACTAGAGCCAGAGCGCGTAATTACGCCTTCCGAAATCTGGTAAGTCCCAGCGTCAAGCAGCAGTCGATCAGTGCCTGCTCCGCCATTCGCGTTGACATCGCCAAAACCCAAGATGGCATCGTTTCCATTCCCTAAATCAACGATGCCACCACCTGTAAAACCTCCCAAGATGGCGTCAACCGTGTCATTGCCTTCTCCCATACTGATAAACCCTTCGTTCCAGATAGCCGCCCCTTCTGCTCCTCTCACTCGACCCACAAGAGAATCATCATCTGCACCGGCATCAATGGTTCCCTGATTAAAAACACCAGCTGAGCCGCCTATGCCGACAATCTGATCAGCACCAGACCCAGCGTTTAGAATGCCATTGTTGATGTTCGAGATTCCATACCCACCAAGACTCTCACCCTCCACAGTGTCGCCGTCTCGACCCATAAAGACTGAGCCGCCATCATTGAGCAAGCCCGAGGAGTTGCCATCAAGTGAACGTGCAATCAATCGATCGGACCCATTGGCAAAGTTAATCAGGTTAGAATTAACAACCCCAATCCCATTCTCACTATTGCCAATAAGGAGATCATCGCCTACATCAGTAAATATGATTCCGGCGTTAGAAACGCCATCTCCATTATCAGATTCTCCCGCGATTGTGTCATCCTCGGAGCCAGTGAAGATGCGACCAGATTCACCAATTGAGATACCAAGGCTATCACCACTGCCAAGCACAGAGTCATTTCCTTCTGATGTCTGAATCAGTGATTCGTTCTGGATGCCGCAAGCCCCCCCTATCCCAACAACTTGATCAGACCCTTCGTCAGTATTGATTCCACCTTGGTTAAAGATTCCATAGCCAGCGCCCTCACCTTTAACAAGGTCGTTACCCGGGCCAGAGCCAATCAACCCACTATTAAGGTTAAAGATTCCATATTGGCCGCCCTTGCCAATGATGGCGTCATCACCCCTTGCCAAGAAAAGATTTCCTCCGTTGTTTTCAATGCCAGCATCAGAAGTACTTGATCCTCTAACCGTGTCATCACCAGTACCACCATCCAGCAACCCACGATTATCAATTCCATCATCACCCTCGCTGCTTGCATTAACGATGTCATCACTGTCACCTAGAAAGATCACCGATGAGTTGAAGATTCCATCACCACCTCGACCCATCGCCCTGATCGCATCCGCCCCAGAGGCCATATTAATGAGGGAGTCATTGAATAAACCAGATGTAACGCCCTCGGCCAGCAATACATCTTCCCCTCCTCCAAAGATAATAGAGCCAGAGTTGGTCACACCGAAACCAGAGCCGCCTCGCCCAGCCAACACATCATTTCCATCACCTGTATTGACGATACCTAGATTGAAAATTCCGTTTTCGGATGCGCTTGCAGCAAATCTGTCATTACCTGTTCCAGCTTCCAGCGACCCTTCAACCGTCAGGCCCGTTCCAAGCGAATCGGTTACTCTGATGACATCGTCGCCAGCCAGAGTGGTGACGGCTGCACCTAGAGGAATGAAAAGCTCTTCCTCAGTAAATTCATACAAGTTCGAATTTTCATTGAAGCTTAACAATGCGAGATTAATGCTCATTTGAACTAACTCAAATCTCATTTACTTTACGCACATGATTACCATATCGCCTTTCCCGCAAGGAAGCCTGTGTTCAAACCAAAACGTTCCGGATTCTTAGTCAGAAGTTAATCATCACAGGACTATTGCAAAACCATCCAAGACACCTATGGTTAAGTTTTGATTCGAGTGTGGCGGCGTGGATTTTTCTGAAACCTTCACGAGGAACCAGCCTTGGTGGCCTTCCTCCTCCATAGGCCTTGAAACAGGAGTGGCTCCCTTCTTCAACGAGGTCGATCACTCTCTCTTGAATCACACTGATTCAGCAAGAACAGATTGGTTGCTCGACACTACGAGTATCTCCAAAGACTCACTTCTAACTCTTCAGTCTATCTCGGGAGTGAAGGTTTCTGGATCGAATCTAGAAGATCAGGTTCTTGAGGCTTATTATTCAATTAAAGCTGCATTCACTCAGGACGAAATTGACGTCATCACAGGCACGCCAACTTCGATAGAAGGTGGTGAAGGTATGATTTCATCTCGATTCCAGGAGCATTCTTGGATCACAGATGATGGCATCATTCATATTCTGCCAAACACTGGCGAGCTTACACTATACACAGCTGTGAATGGAGGGGAGAGCTGGGATTCTTCGGTAGTCCTGCCAGGCTCAGATGCCTCCTCAACGTCCGACGGTGTGTTGATTGGGGACGAGTTGTACGTTGCTTTTTCTACTGACTTTGGATCCATTGCCTTCTCCCAGCTTGCTTACTCTGATAGTGATGCTTCCTGGGAGATAGAAGCCACCGTCGATGTTGCTCGAGATCGATCAATGATCTACGAGAGACCGTCCGTTGCAAAATCTGATGATGGAACCCTCTTCGTTTCCTATACGGCAACTAACCGATTGACCGGTGACGTTAGCTTAATGGTTTCCTACAGCATGGATGGTGGGGCAAGTTGGGTTCAGGCCCCCCGCACCATCCCAAGCTCAACTGGTGATGGCCCAATTTCGGGGGAAGTCATTGTTACTGACAGAGGAGTTGGCTTGCTCTATAAAGATGGGCTGACATTGAAATGGGCTGAATTCGCCTATCCAGACAGCACTGGATCTCGGATTACGAATCAAGTCTTAATTGAGCTTGGCAACGACCAGCGCGATCCCAATGCGACCCATTTCAGCTCTGTAACTGATCCCGAAGGAAACATCCATGTTGCTACCAACAATGGCGAGGGACAGGTTGTCTATCTTCGCTATGATTCTAATGCTAACACTTGGAGCGAGCCAGAGGAGATTGTTAACTACCGGAGCGGCGACTACATGCAAATGAGCATAGCAGATGACGGCACACTCTATATTACTTATAACGCTAGAATAGGTCTTAATACAGTAGCCGAGGTCAGCTCTAGCTCTGATGGTGGTGAGACATGGAGTGTTGTAGCCAGGCTCAGCCAGGATGAAGTTGAGCAATCAGGGAACGTAAGGGTGGAAACTCCTGGATACATTGATGACGAGCTTCCTGTCTTTCAGCAAGTACAGTCGTCTCGAGATGATCAGAGTTTAGTCTTCTACGAAGTAGGTTAGCATGCTCGGATAAAAGTTTGGTGCTGTTTGCATCTTTCTCGTATGCGATAGAGCCCGAACCGCTCACAGATAATGATCGCAGATCAGCTCCACTAAGCCGAGTAGCCGGCCTATGATCTCAGCGCGAGTATCGTCATCAGTTCGCGTTAGACACTTCTCACGTCCCCGTGGCGGCAAACTCTGTAGCGATCATCGGTCGATTAGGATGAGATGGGTCTGATTAGCGACAAATTCGCAGTCACCCAGAGTTCAGCCACTGCACTGAATGTGCTGGTAATGAATCCGAATAGCTCTGGGAGCCTCTATATGCATGTACCAACTTGCTGCAGCTTCTCATGGGGAATGAAGTGGCCAGAGGCTCTCCATGGGCGCTCTTGTGTGATCGATCTGCTGCAACCAGAGGATTTGCTATGACGCCGTTGCGGCTGCTCTCATTATGTGGAGTGAGTCCATGCGTCACTAACTCAGGAGGCCCTACTCAAGCCTTATCTTGTTGGCGCCATTTTAGATTGGTTAGGGATTTCGCTTACAGGCCCCCAGTGCCATTCCACTCTTTGTGCCCTCTCGAGAAGCCCAATGCTATGGGAATGCCTTTCACCAGGAGTTAGGGCAGAGATGGTTTCGGCAATAAAACCTTGATGCGTTCCTTCTGCCTGGAGCCGAGAGTAGCCAAAGACATCAAAGTCCACAGCATACAGAGTATTCGCGAGAGTAACTTCCTCCGGAATGACGGCTTCGGTGTTGCCGGCAGGATCTTGGTCGGCAAGATTCTTGGTCGCCAGATCTTCGATCTCTGGCGGCAAATTCAGTTTATGCGCAAGCTTGCACACATCTTTTCGTAGGCTTTCGCAGCGTACAATGTGGTCAACCCACGGTTCATGGCCATAGTGAGTGAACCAGTGCATTGGCATTGAGTGAACGAACCGAGGATCACGTAGACCGTGCCTGACCGGGACTTCTCGCATGTAAGTTGATCTGGATAACATTGTGGGTCCACTCTGATTTGCAATTCGTTCGTCTTCTTTGGAGTACTGACGACAATACTCCTTGATCGCAGAGCGTAGTCGTTGATAGGGATTACGCACCGCAGCGATGACGGTGTAGTTTCTTAAAGAGTGGTAAGCAGGGAAATGGATTAAATCATCAATGGGCAGGTGGGCCAAGTCCACGTGCCTTTTAAGCTTTTGACTATAGGCAAAGTTGAAGTAACTTTCCATATCCTCAGGTTGTGAGCCTGCAGAAAAGACTGCACGCAACTCTTTGCCTGCGCACTTCGGGATATGAAGAAAGACCAATCTGAGATCGTGCCGAATGATCATTGTCGAACGATTATTTCGTGTTGCAGTTCGATGATGATAGAGGCTTCCCTTGCCATTCTTTAGATCCAAAGCAAGCTTCGAAACAAATGATCCAGCCCTTCTGAAGCCTCACAGGGAAGCTCAGCAAAGGGCATCGCATTGACTGAGCCCTTCCCTGCGATCGCAGGGAAGGGCTGGATTCATGGGCGGCGCTGCGGCTTGGGTTGGTGCCTACCAGCACGTGCACGATCAGGCAGCGCTCTAAGCGTCAAAAAGTCATGGCGCAGATGAAGAAGGTGCCACCTGGCACGCGCTGATTGGTCTTGGCGAACCTCTTGACTGACATGGCATGAAAGAGGCCAACAGGGATCCAGGAAGACCACAACGAAGGTTCCGAACCATTGATTTCGGCCTGGTCAAGCCGCTGGCCAGCCCCTGCGTACCGCTCACTCAACCAGATTGTTGCGGCACTAACGACGGTCACACAACAGGCGAACTCCCGTATCTCTTCCCCCATTTCCAGCAGCCTCCTGAGCGTGTCCCAAGAGGGATCACGTCCGATCCTCATCCCTCGTCCCAACCGAATCCCTGATCGTTCCAGGCTTTTGGATCTTCGAGCGGTTCCAGGTGGGTAAGCACGTGGGTGCGTGGCAGCGCCTGGGCGATCTCTCTCTCCAGCCGGTCGCAGAGATCGTGGCCGGCCTGCACGGTCCAGTGGCCTGGCACGAGCACGTGGAAGGCCACGAAGCGGCGTGAACCAGCCACGCGTGTGCGCAAAGCGTGGAAGTGCAGCTCCGGCGTGGCGTAGGCAGCGAGCAGGTCTTCCAGTTGTTTCTGGTCGGGCTCAGGCAAGGCCCGATCGAGCAGTCCGGAGGCGGTTTCGTGCAGCAACTTCCAGCCGGTGACAAGGATGTTGAGCGCCACGGCAATGGCGATCAGCGGGTCGAGGATCGTCAGACCGGTGAGTTTGACCAATCCGATTCCCAGCACCACCCCGAACGATGTCCAGACGTCGGTCAGCAGGTGATGGGCATCGGCCCGCAGCGTGATCGAGTGAAAGCGGCGCGCCGCCCGCAGCAACAACCAGGCCACCAGGCCGTTCAGGCCCGTGGCCACAAGGGAGAGCGCCAGGCCGATGCCGAGTTGCTCCAGGGGCTCAGGGTGCTGGATTCGGCCCACGGCCGCCGTGATGATGGCCAGAGCCGCCACCACGATCAGCACGCTCTCCAGCCCACTGGAGAAGTATTCGGCCTTGAAGTGGCCGTAGGGGTGAGAGCGATCGGCTGGCTTGGCGGCGAGCGTGAGCGCCCAGAAGGCGCCGAGCGCCGCCACCAGGTTCACCCCGGATTCGATCGCATCGGAGAGCAGCCCCACCGATCCGGTGAGCTTCCAGGCGGCGGTTTTGAGCACGATCGTGGCCACGGCCGCTCCAACCGAAACCAGGGTGTAGGTGCGTGGTGAGGCGAATCCCATCGATATCGGGCGCGGTGGCAGGAAGGCGCTCCCAGGCGATGCTGATGCCACCGGAGGGGATTGCCAACCATGGCTTGTGATCGGTGATGCAGCCAAGGCAGTAAGGTCAGCCCGCTGACCGGCGGATCTGCTGGCGTTCATCACAGGCTGCCCGCGGATCAGTCCTTTCTGCAGCAGCGAGAATCTTCAATTCCGCTGCCTACAGATCCAGTCAGTTGGATGGTTCCACCCGATCAGGGGCCTGTGCGCCTGTGATGGCTTGAACCCCGGCTTGATCGGGCCAATGCCAATGTCTTGGTCATCCAGGAATTCGGCTGAACGAACCGGACGGCATCACCACGTCGGCAAGGACCAAACTGTCCGCCATCACTCTTACTGTCGTCTTAAGCAAAAGATCAATCAGGTCGGCTTTAGCTGCTTGCAATCAGTTGAGCCATCATGATCCGCCGCCACTGCCGATCCAGCACCCAACGCGGTCCGGCGTTGCTCCCTCTGTCCCTGGTGGCGCTGGTCCTGAGCATCAGCTCCTGTGCAGATGGCACCCGCAGACTGCCTTCGATCAACGGGGCTGGTGCCTCCTTTCCGGCGCCTGCATACCAGCGCTGGGCGGGCGACTACAAGCAGTCGAAGGGCTACCTGGTGAATTACCAGTCGGTGGGCTCTGGCCAGGGCGTGCGTTCGTTTCTGGCGGGGTCGGTGGATTTCGGTGCCACGGACGAACAGCTCAGCGATGAGGATTTCAAGGCCAGGATGGCCGGTGAACGTGGTGCGGTACAAATTCCTATGCTCGGCGGCACCATCAGCCCGGCCTACAACAATCCTGACTGCCCTGACCTCAAGCTGACCCAGTCGCAACTCGCAGATATCTTTCTCGGCAAAATCAGAAACTGGAGCGACCTGGGTTGCCCAGCCCGCGCACTTATTGCAGTGCATCGCTCCGACGGGGCTGGCACCACGTTCAACTTCACCAACTCCCTCGCTTGCTTCTCAGAGGAATGGAAGAGCAAGGTGGGTGTGGGCAAGTCGGTGAACTGGCCGGTTGGACTCGGGGCCAAGGGGAATGAGGGTGTGGCTGGTCTCATTCAGAACACACCGGGATCGCTTGGCTATGTGAACCAGGCGTTCCTGCGCGGTGTGGTGAAACCTGCTGCACTCCAGAACAAAGCTGGCCAGTTTGTTGTGGCAAATTCAGAATCTGGGGCGGCAGCAGCTAACAACATCAAGCTCGACGAACGCCTGGGCGGCGAAGACTGCAATCCAGAGGGAGCTAAAAGCTTCCCGATCGTTGCATTTACCTGGATCCTTGCCTATCAAAGTGGCCAAGGTAAAGAGAAGGCAGAAGCGGTTCGCACCTTTCTTAGCTGGGCGTTGGAAGAAGGTCCGCAGCAACAAGCGGCCGGGCTCGGCTTCGTTCCACTGACAGGCGATGTGCTGGAGCGTGCCCGCGCTGAGGTGGCCAAGATCAAGGACTAAATGGTTCGCTGTCGGCCGTTGGTGGTTGAAGAGTTGCCTGACTTTCTTCTTCATCCAGAGATGCTTGATATGCGTTGAACAGATGTTATGGTTTTTACGCATACAATGATCTTATGGTTGCCTCCCTTGACAACCCATCGCCTATGTGTAGCGCAAGCGGTAGCCGCTGAGGCAGCAGTGCCCTGAGCGCAGGCGGGTGGCTGCCTGTCACATCCAGGCGGTCATTAGGGAGTGTGAAATGCAGATGAACCTGCGACCCCCATCCATAGGCATCAACCCGCTTGCTGCTCTTTGCTCCAGCCCTCTGCAGGTATCGATGGAGTAGGGTTGACACTTGCGGGGCGTGGCGCAGCTTGGTAGCGCGGGTGCTTTGGGAGCACTAGGTCGCAGGTTCGAATCCTGTCGCCCCGATTGACTTTTCACTGATGAGACAACCTGTGGGTGGCCTGGGAGCCTCCTGTAGCCTCTCGAAGCTACCTTCCAGCCCACATGGTGTGGCCTGCAGCAGTGCCGCCATTGCTCCAGCACCACTTCCCCTTGCAACTGCCAGGGCTGCCACCAGTTGTAGAGGGTGACCACGTGGATGCCCAGCTCTGCTGAGATCTGGGCCACGCTCTGCCGGTGTGGCGGACTCATCCTCCTCCTCTAATCAACTTTGACAACCTCGCTGTAACTGCGATAGGTGCGAGTCGTCTCCCTTGCAAAGACTGTGCTGCATGCTGCGGCTGTCACTCAAAGACTCCTCCACTTTCGGGTGTGGTTGAAGCTGCTCACGCACGTGGGCAGGTGTCATGCATCTTGCATCGAATCATCGCTCACCACTGCTACACTCCTTTTCAATTACGTTGTCATTATGATCGTCAGGACCGTGCTAGTAGAACTGTCAGTAATTCCTGGCGTTGCTTATCGCCAAAAGCTTTCAAGTGGCACAGGGCTTGTTGTCATGCGTTATGGAACTGCACAGCCCGGTCTTGCAACTCTCAGCCGCACTTCTGGAGACCCCGTCCCAGCTTCCAATGCCAACCTTGAGCTTTACCCAATCAATGCATTCCGTGAAGCATTTGCACTAACGAGTGGCTTGCCCTTCTTTCCACGAGGAAAAGTGCAACTTATCGAGCAAGCTACATCGCGCGAGCCTGAAACAACCAGTGCTATCGAAGATGCATCTCTTGTGGACTTCAGTATTGTTGATAGTCCTGAATACCAATCAATTCTGGACGCCTATGCAAGTCAGAAAGGAGAGCTATCCTTTCATTTGTTAAACAAAGACTTGATTCAGTTCGCAAGTTCTAGCAAGGTGATGGCAGAAATGATCGCGAGCAACGCAACTATTGAGGACCTTCGAAATCATGCTGCTAGAGCGAAGTTCGAGACCCTTACTGGCAACACCCGATTGACCGATGCTCAATTGAATGGCATTGTTGAGTTGCTAGACGAGATCAGCCCAAGGTCCGCATTTCGTGAATTTGAGGACGAACTTCGAAGGATGCTGGGTGAAGCAAAGGGATGATTATTGCAGATTGTCGGTGATATCTTCCGAGATCTTGACTTTTCCAAGGTCACTTGATTTCATGCCTTCTATGGACCTCACCAATCGGAGTTGATTCACAGATGCGAAACACTTGACCGTGGAGCAACTTTCACAGCACCGAGCACACTTTCTGGACAAGCCGTTTGACTCTCTGTCTCGTCGCCAAACTTGGAGGGGGAGGGTCAGGCTATGGGAAGCGGAGCAGCTACCCGCGACTGCGGCGGAGCCGAAGACGGCAGGGGTGGGATCAGGCGCCGACTTCACCGGTCAGAACATCGCGCTGCAGCAGCGCAAACACCCCCTGGATCTGGGCCGCCCGTCCCGGTGGCAGGGAAAGCTCGCTTCCGAGCGTTGTGAGGAAGCTCTCCTCTTCTGGTTTCACCACCCGATCGCAGAACACCAGCTGGGTTGCCAACCCATAGGCCACTTCCTGCTGCTCGACGGTGAGGGCCGGCACGGCCTGGCGGATCAGTTCCTGCCAGTGATCGCGTCGGAAGAGGTGCAGCAGACCATTGATGAGCTCGCCGAAGGCCACAGGCGTCATGGTCCGGTAAGGGATGCGATGGATCAACTGTTCTTTGAGGATGTGCGCCTCCTCACGGTCGAAGCTGCTGTCGCAGCACACAGCAGCCAGGGGAATGGCGGCGAAGGCCTCGGCGGGGGTCATGGACAATCCCTGATCGGTTGCATTCATTACAGCTCAGAGCTGCTAATCAGGCAGATACTGCGACACAATCCTTGGTGAATTCAGGGGTCAGAGCTTCCGCCGGACGGCATCATCGAAACGATCAAGAGTTGCTGGAAGCCCATGTTGTCAAGGTGGCTATGACACACCAGCACGTGATCTCCGATGCTTAAAGTCCGGCGCCAATAGAGGACAGCGCGGTAGGCAATTAAGTCTTGATACTTGTGGGGCTTCAGAGCCAATCCTGGATCGGGTAGACCTGTCGGCCATCGGGGAAGGCCATCTCAAGGCGGAAGGAGCCATCGGTGGAGAGGGGCACGGTTTCCCGCAGATCGTGAGCTGTGCAGCTGGATTGGTGGCTCCATAGACGATGAGCTGGGCATCGGCCACGAACCAGAGCGAGTGCCGCCGCTTAAACACTCCCCCGCTCACCGAATCACCTCGGCCGCTGGACCACACCCCTGCCTCTGAGGTCTGATGGCCGCCCGCTCCGTGGAAAGGGGGGCCGGGTGCATGGAACACTTCCGATCCATTGCGGTGGCCCCTCCATTGAACGGAGCCTCTCTGGTACAACCGTTCGTGAAGTCCGTCCCCATCGGAATTCCCTTCTCTGCCCTGCGCCTTGGGCTCACCTGCTGCCATGGTGAGTGGCTCATACCGAGCCAGAGCTCCCTCGCTCGGGTGAATTCCAGGAATCCGGGCCACCGAGGAGCAGGCCAGGGAGATCCAGCCTTCCCGGGTCATCGGTGCGATAGCTGAGTTCCACGCTGTATTCGCGATCGCAGACGGGTACCGGCAGCCACTGGCGACGCTGGATCGACACCGCACTGCCTTCCCCACACGACATCAGCGATTGGGGTTTGGCCCCAGAGGTCACCGCCATCCAGTATCGGGTGGAAGCTCGCACCGTGGTGGTGCTCTTCGTGCTGCTCACCGGTGACAGGGCCGCAGGCTGATCCAGCGGGCCGATGGCTAGCTTCGAGCCATGATCACATCCCCTCGCTACGCCGAGGCCCTCGGCTGGGCGGAACAATTGCATCGGCATCAGTCACGTCAAGGAAAGGCCGTACCCTTCCTTTCCCATGTGATCAGCGTGAGCGCCCTGGTGTGGGAAGACGGCGGCAACGAAGACCAGGCCATTGCGGGTCTGCTCCACGACTCCATCGAGGATGCGGGCCAGACCCGTGCCTCGATCCGGGAACGGTTCGGGGGGGCGGTGGCCGACATCGTGCAGGACTGCACCGACCCCGGGAAGGTTCCCGGTGGTGATGGGGTGCTGGACCCCTGGATCCTTCGTAAACAGCGCTTCATCGGCACACTGCAGCAGCTCCCAGAAGCATCCCTGCTCGTGACCGCCGCGGACAAGGCCCACAACTGCCGTGACCGTCTGCTCGATGCCGGCCAGGATCCGGAAGGCTGGAACCGCTTCGTTTCTGGATTCGATGGTTCGGCCTGGTACTTTTGGAGCCTGCACGATCAGCTCCATGACCTGCTGCCTTCAAGCCGCTAGGTGAAGCTGCTGGGAGAATCTGTTCGCGCCATCCTGGCTAGCCCGCAACTATTGGCCAGCCTGCCGCCTGGACAGGATCCGGAGGACTGGGTGGGCACATACCTTGATCGGCCGGACACTCATCCCGTCGATTGATCTGGCTTGTGGCTGTCGCAGACCCCTCAGGAGCTCTTCCTGCTAGGTCCTCACCTCTAGGTATAACAATGGGCCCAGTCCAGAAAATCCAGGCCACCTCACTATTTAACATTATCACAAGCACCTAAGTCTTGTGGTTAGGCGTCGTCGACAATCTTTTAGATTTTATCCAGATTACAGCGATCAGCGTCATGGCTCCGTCCGGGGGGGGGGGTCGATTAAATGGATTGGAATCTGATCCAAGTAAGGGAATAGCCGCAGAACATCTGCAAACAGAGGTGGTAGATAATCGCTATCTTGAACATCGATTCAAACCTCAAACTCCGCCACCACCGCCGCATGATCCGAGCCAGGATCTTGGGCCCGCTCAGAAGGTGCCTCCTTGATGGAGGGGAGCCGATCACCGGCCATCACCGTCCTCGCTACAGGCATGTTGCCTGGATTCACTGAGGTGGATGGCGTTTATTGGACAGCTTGGGCCCCTGACATCGTTAACTCCGGGCGAAAGGAACAAGGTTTATTCTCAGTGTAGACCTCATGGGGAGTTTTTCCTCCCAGGGAGCTGTGCGGTCTTACATGGCCATACCTCTAGAAGAAGCGGACCAGCCCTTGCTGCTGGCCGCGCTCGCAACGTGAGGCTACAAGCACGTACCTTTGTCCTCCTTGCGGTCTGGAGCATTCCGGGAACCCACCGCCTCATGGGAGCGTCGCCAGTGAAGTCAACCCTGCTGGAGCAATGTGGCATGAGAGCCACCGAGGGCCTGGCAGCTGCCATGGCAGGCAATCGGATCGCGTTGGGGTTACTTCACGGCACTTTCCTACTCGCCCTGGAGGGAAAGGATCCAGTGATGGACACCTCTGGTGATTGAGGGCCACCTGAGAGTGCTGGATTAGGTTCCATGGGTCGGATCTCCGGTCATCGTTGCTCCCAAGAGGACCACTGGGAAAGAGGACTCAAAAGAAAGTCGCAACACCGAATTCGTCGACCGTCAGGGTGCCATCGGTAAAGCCGAAAAGTCCACCATCAGCCCCACCGATGGACTCAAAGCCGATCACATTCATGGTCAAGCCATCTGAAGTGATCCGTCCCCCTCTGATGGTGTACTCACCTTCACCGAAGAGGATCCGGTCTCTCCCGTCGCCACCGTTGAAGTTCCCAGTTCCGAAGCCCTTGAGGGTGTCGTTTCCGATGCCGAGGGAAACCGTTCCATCTCCACGAAAACCACCAACAAGTGCATCAACCGTGTCGGCACCTGTGCCTGTATCGATTGTGCCGAGGTTTTGAATGCCGACATTCCTGTCTCCGGTGATGTTTAGATCGCTTCCGGTGATAGTGTCATTGCCAGAGCCTGTATTGATTATGCCAACGTTACCGATGCCATAGCCATCACTGAAGGGAGCGTTGGGGTTGAAGCTGTTGGTGCCGGTGATGATGTCATCGCCGGCACCAGTATTGATAGTGCCTAAGTAGTTAATGATGCCGTAGCCGCCTTCAGTGCTGCCGGTCATGATGTCGTCGCCGTCGCCTGTATTGATCGTGGCTCCGACCGTGTTGGAGATGCCATCACCTTGGCCTTCATTGCTACCGGTGATGGTGTCGCTGCCGAGACCTGTATCAATCTTGCTACCGCGTGCGTTGGCTAAGCCGTTCCGGAAGACGCTGGTGCCGATGATGCTGTCGTTGCCGGCGCCTGTATCAATTGTGCCCCTGTTGCCGATGCCATAGTTATCATCGCCAATACCTGTAATGCTGTCGTTGCCGGCGCCTGTATCGATTGTGCCGCTGTTGCCAATGCCGCCGGCACCGATGAAGCCGTCTACGATGCCGATGCCGGTGATGGTGTCATCGCCGTCGCCGGTAATGATCGTGCCGCGCTCGTTGGCGATGGCGACGCTGTTGTCGTTGCTGTTGCCAGTGATGGTATCGGCGGCGTCGCCGGTATTGATCGTGCCGCTGTTGTAAATGCCATCCAAGCCTACGCCGCCGCTGCCGGTGACTGTATCGGCGCCGATGCCGGTGTTGATTGTACCGCTGTTGCGAATGCCGACGGTTTCACCGCTGCCGCTGATGGAGTCATTGCCAGCCCGGGCGTTAACAGTCTGGGCTGATGCAAGTATCCAGCCGTCATCTGAGTCGACCACGTCGGAGCGATTTGTGAACAGATTTTGTGTAAGGGTTGCCATGTCCCTATCGGCTTGAGCGCATATCATGCTATGAGCTACCCCTCTGGTTGTCGCCATCCGTGTTGATGCATCGCAACAACCTCGCTTTCTCTGTCGTTGAGCCATCCACCTCAATCCAGCTGTGATCGCCCTGGCGGATTAGGTGAGCGCCGGCTGATTGCTGGCGATGCGGGGCGATCGGCTGGAACGGCTGCTGAGCTTTGAGGCCAGGCCCGCTCGCTGGCTGCTGGGGGCTAGGCCAAGGTTCTCACTCGCGCGGTGGTGGCGGTGGTGGCGGTGGCATTGAGGAGTTGTCCGCTGCTCCCGTGTCGCCCAGCTGGCCCCCCGCCGCTGGCTCCTTGCTGTACTCGTTTCTCCGTACTCAGGCCCTAAGCGTTTCCACCCCTCTAGCGGCAGATCCATTGCTGGCGGGGAAATGTTTTCGCTGATGTGCAGCGCCAAGAGCTCCCTTGATGCTTTCTGGCTGTTGGCAATGCTTCCCAATGCAGCGATGGGGGCACCTGCCAGAACCAAGGCAACTGTGGCCGATCCTCCGACGAGCAAGCCGGCCAGGCCACCCCCGTTCAAGACAGATCCAACCGTGATGGCGCCACCGATCGCAGCGAGGCCGGCCCCAGAAATCTGGCAGAGCTGCCCAGCCACTGATTGTGTCCGTCTGGCGCGTTCAAGCTCTTCCCGTCTGATCGCCACAACAGGAACAAGCCGAACAGCAGGCGGGCGGGCACCCTGGCCATTTTGTAGGTCCCTGCTCCCGTTTGGGGTTTCTGCTCATCTCTTGCCCTGGCGCTGCTCACCAGCCGCTGGGATCATCCGGTCTAGGCCCGTCTTGCCCTGCCATGCCCCGCGTCCGTAGCCAGCTGGCAATTCAGGCAGACCCTGCCCTGCTGCAGCGCCTGCGCAGCCATGCCGAGACCAGCGGACGCACCGTGACATCCCTTGTGCTGGAGGGGATTGAGGCCGTCCTGAGCGGTCGCCTAGGCATGGCTGGCCCCGGCAAGGCAGACCCTGAGCTGCTTGCCAGGATTGAGGTTGTAGAGCTCCGACTGCAGCAGCTGGAGGCCACACCGCCTGCCCTGTCGGCCTCAAACACCTTTGTCAGCCGGCACAACCTGGTGGGAAAGCACAGCTAGGGGCTGGCATCCCCCTTCCATTCCGCCAGCTCCACGGTGATGTCCTCCGGGCCCCGGAGAAACACCAGCTTGCGGTGGTGGAACTCCATCACCGCGTTGCGCAGCTCCACACCCTCGCCCTGCAGCCGGGCCACCGTGGCCTCCAGGTCATCGACGGCGAAGCAGATGTGGTTGAAGCCCACCCGTGCCAGATTGCCCATGGCCAGCTCAGGCAGGGGGTCTGGGTGGTGGTAGTGCAGCAGCTGCACCTCCAGCCGCGGCGTGGCCCCGGCCAGCACGAGGGTCACGTGGTCGGCCTCGATGCCCTCCACCCCCATGTAGTCGGCGAACTGTGGCCCGCTGATTAGCACGGCCTTGTCCTCCACGAAGCCCAGCAGGCCGAAAAAGCGCTGGGCCGCCGCCAAATCACGCACGACAACGGTGACGTGGTCGAAATGGCGGATCATGGTCGCTGTCTTTATTCAGCAATAGTGAAAAGCTTAGATGTCTAGTGCCACCAGTTTGTTCATGCCTGCAGCTGAGCTAGTCGCTGCTGCAAGACCGGCCTCGGCCACCCGGCAGGTACTGAAGGGAGACCCGGCATGGGTGAGACGCCACCCCCCTCGAACCTCGACAACCTGAAGGATGAATCGATCCGGCGATCATCCCCGCCGCTGGCCTGGAAGCGATGGCCCGGCGGGGGCAATCCTCGCCCCGGAACGATGACGACATAATCAACACCCGCCCACCCGGTTGAGCTCGGCTTGCTCGCCGTGACGGTGGTGGCTGAAGCCCTCCTGACCCTGATGCTGGTGGCCTTGCTATTCAGCCTCACCAGCTGGCAGCCACAACAGCATGCACCCGAGCCAGCGCCGCAATCTGCCGCCAGTGAGCTCCAGCAGCCCCACCAGCAGGCCACATCGATGCCCCATGCCCATGGCTGCCGCCTTGCTGGCCCGAGCTGGAGGCCCTGACGGTGGCCCAGTTGCGCACCGATGCCCGTGCTGCTGGCCTGCCCCGATCACTCACACGCACCGGCCACAGGGCTGAGCTGTTGCCTGCCCTTGCCGGCCTGGCAATGGCGTGGTGACCACCCTCCAGTTCGGTTCTTCTTTTGTTGCTTAAAAGCAACCCCCCTAAGTGATTTGCTTATACGCATGACTGCACAGGAGTTGCTTTTGCGCAACGCTCCTACTTCTCAGTATTAGGTGTTGTGAAAAGTAGGTCTGATTTTTCACCCCATGGCAACCCTCAACCACGCCGCACAGGTGCTCGCCACTGCCGCCCGAGAAGAGATCGTCGCCGCGATGGAAACCATCCACTATTCCGTGAGTAGGCGGAAACCTGAGGGAGCCATTACCTCCTGGCGCGATGCCCGTTCAGATCCCCAGCGAAGAAACACTCACCGCCATTGTGCAGCGTGCTGCTGCTGGCGAGTGGCAAGCCGCCGCGTGTGGATCGCCACCACTGCGAAGGACGAGGGGAACGGGAGCAAGGTCCTGGAGGTACTGGCTCTTAAACACTGGCCGGCCTGCCGAGTGCTCCGGGTGGACAGCGAGACGATTGACGACCCGAACCACGACGCCTCCCGCCTGGCCGCTGATCCCAACGGCATACCCGCCACCTATGACGTGGTGATATGCACGTCAGCCGTTGCCGCTGGCCTGTCGGTGGGCAAGCTGGCAGGTCACTTCGCCGCTGTGCTGGTGATCGCTGGCGGCACGACCGACCCTGAGGGCGAAAAGCGGCCGGGCCCGAACCGCCCGGCCTCCTTAGCCTTGGCTCCGGGGCAAGGCATGAATGCATCCTGTGCTCGGGGCACTTCTCAAGCCACGACCACTTCCCTCACGGTGGAAGCGGCGCCGGCCGTGGTCGCTGCTGCACTCCTGGTGGAAAGACGAGCGGCACTCGCTCACCCGGGCCAAAGCCCGCCTGCCCGGCCTGGCCGCCCTGCTGCTGCTCACCCCGCTGCTCGGCCTCGAGATCGCCCGGCGCAGTGACAACATCAGGACTGAAAAAGAAACCCAGCGCCGCGAACAGCTGGAGGTGGTGATGGCGGCGCTGCTGAGCGTCAAGCGCACCGTCTTCGACTGGGGCCACTGGGACGACGCCTACGAGTTCGCCGCCGGCCGCAATCCCGGCTTCGTCAGCCTCGATGTGGCCAACACCTCCCTGTTCGATGGCGAGGCCCGCATGGTGATCTTCGGCCCCGGCGGCGAGACCCTGCTCGCCTACAGCCGCGGCAACCGCCGCCGCCATGCGGCCACCACCAACAGCCATGGAGTCGGTGGCGGTGTGCCGCAGGAGCTGATCCGCTGCGCCCGCGATCAGCTGCCCGCCCTGGCCACGCTGAATAGCTTCCGCCGCCTCGCTTGCCCCAGCGACGACGGCCAGCTCTACATGGGTGTGATCACGCCTCTCACCGATAACGCCAGCCTGCGGCCCGCCCGCGGCGCCCTGGTGTTGTTCGAACCGCTGCTCAAATCCGACTACGGGCCCAGCCTCAGCGGCAGCCTCAGCCAGCTCGGGGAGGCCGTGCAGTTCATGGCTCCGGACGACACCGCCGCGGCCGCCCGCGCCGGTGTGGAGCTGGTGGAACCGCCAATCCACTCCAACGATCGCCAGCGGCTCGGCCTGCGCCGCCAACCGGTGCTGCCCATTGTGGCCCGCTCCCTGGCCGACGATCTTCTGCTGATCCTTGCCATCGTCGCCGGGCTGCTCGTCTTTCGCATCCTCCTTGTGCTGGAGCGGCGGCGGCAGAAGGTGCAGCAGTGCAAGGTGGAGCGCCGCGCCGCCCAGCGCATCCGCCGGGCCTGCCGCGACCTCGACGCCCTGCTGGAGGGGGTGGGGAAGGGGCCCGAGGGCCTGCCCGATGGGCCCTCCGAAACGCACGTGCTGGCCCGGCTGATCCACAGCGGAATAGAAACCGCCCCAGACAGCGATCCGCTCCTGTTACCCGAGCACGATGCGGCGACCATGGAGTTGAGGCTCGCCGAGGTGGCGGACCGCTTTCAGCATTTTCTGCGGTCGGCCCGCTCGCTCGCTCTGTTCGATTCGCTCACCCAGCTGCCCAATCGTCGCTACTTCATCGAGCAGCTTCAGATCGAAGTGCAGCGGGCCCACCGCAGCCGCCAGGCCTCCGCGATCCTGTTCGTGGATGTCGACAAGTTCAAGAACATCAACGACACCTACGGCCACGATGCCGGCGATGCCGCCCTGGTGATCACCGCCCAGCGGCTCCAGGATCAGATCCGCGGCGGTGATTTCCTCGCCCGCTACGGCGGTGACGAGTTCGCCATCCTCATGGCCCCGTACGCCGGTCCCGACCGCTCCGGCGGCGACCTGCGCAGCCAGGCCCGCCAGTTGGCCCAGCGGGTGGCCAAGGCATTCGAAGACAGCTTTCAGGTGGCAGGGGTCTCGATCGAGATCAGCCTCAGTATCGGCATCGCCACGGTGGAGCCCGACGAAACCGACATCGAGGCGTGCATCAAGCGCTCCGACATCGCCATGTACCAGGCGAAGCAGCACAAGCACAGCCGCATCTCCATCTTCGAAGCCAACGCCGCCACCACCGAGCTCGACGACTACAGCCTCTATTCCGACCTGATGCGGGCCCTGCGCCAGGGTGAGCTGCGCATGCTGTTCCAGCCGATCGTCGATGGCTCCGACACCATCCACGGCGTGGAAGCCTTGGCCCGCTGGCACCACCCCCAGCAGGGCGATGTTTCACCGGAGGTGTTCATCGCCCTGGCGGAGCGCTACCGCCAAATGGACATCCTCGGCGAGGAACTGGTGCGCCTTGCGATCGAGGGCTTCGTGCGCCTGCGCCAGCAGCTTGGCCCGGAGCTCCAGCTCGCCGTCAACGTCACCCCGTCGCAACTCTCGCACCCCAACATTGTGGATCGGCTGCTGGGCCTGCTCGCCTGGGAGGGGATCCCCTTCCACCTCCTCACTTTGGAGATCACCGAACGCTCGGTGCTGGAGTCCACCGACACCATGGCTGGCAACATCCGCCTGCTCCAGGACCAGGGGGTGCGCCTGGCCCTCGACGACTTCGGCATCGGGTATTCCTCGCTCAACCTGCTCATCACCCTCAAGCCCAACGGCCTCAAGATCGACAAATCATTCGTGACGGCGATGCACGTCAACCCCTTCGCCAATCAGATCGTCACCATGATCGCCGGCCTGGCCAGCCGCATGGAGCTTGATCTGGTGGCGGAAGGGGTCGACAACCCCGACACCCTGGTGTTGCTGCAGAACCTCGGCCTGCGCTTCTTTCAAGGCTTCCTTTACTGCAGTCCCCTCTCGGTCGAGGGCGTCCTGGCCCGCTACAGCAGCGGATCGGGTTCACAGGCGGCGCTCTCCGGCGGGCCGCCGTCAGGGCCGACGTAACGCCCCAGCCGCAGCGGCGTGCTCGCGCTGGCCAACGCCACCGGCCGCCATCCAGCACCAGACCGTTGCTGCTGAACCGCAGGGCGGCCGGCAGGTTGTGATGCAGCTCCACCCCGCCCACGCCTATCTGGAAGAGGAGGCCCTTGCCCAGTTGGAGACGCGGCTGCTCCGCCGCATCCACAACCCTGACGGCCATTCCAGCGTCTCTGAAAGCATCCTGGCTGTGCCCACGGGTACGGGCCCTGTGACCCTCAGCGAGTTCTGGAACAGGGGATCGTCAAGCTCTATGCGATGCATCCTGGAGGGCGGCCATTCGAGCTGAATGACACCTTGAACCACCCCTGGATCTCCACCCTCACCGTGTCCAAGGCCTACCGGGTCCAGGGGCTCGACAAGGTGCGCACCGTGATCGAGTTCGACCCCAGCACACTGACGACGGAGTACGTCACCACCACCCCCACGTTCAATGTGGGTGGCGCCACCTGCTCCTCATACCCAGGCAGGCACTCCCTCCGGATGGCTGGGCACAGCAGCTGAGATGCTCCCGCAGAACCTGATCGCTCAAGGCCAGCGCCGTGGCCGAGTTCTCCGCCTCGCTCAGCCAAGACCTGCTGGTGGCCTTAAAGCTGTGGTAGCACCAGGCGATCGCGAAGCTACCTCCACCGGCCTGACTGGCCCCGAACTCACTCCCCACTCCCTCCCCATGCCGTTCAACCTTGAGAAACTGGGCCGCTTTCTGCTGCGGGGGCTTCGCATCGGCGCAAGCACAATCGCGATCGTGGAGCTCCTGCGCAACGACTGGAACGGCGGTATCAGTGCCTCTCTGGCCTGGTTGGTGTTCCTTCTGGTGGAGCGGCAGCTTCCGCCTCCAGTGGATGAGTCCGAGACCTGACAGCCATCGACGATCTGCTCGTCCGGCCAGGGCCTGGTGCTGATCCGGCATCTGCGGCGGGGGGGGGGATTGCTGCAATTGGGCGATGCTGCTGATGCCGAGAACAAAAAGGAGAAGGTGCCCGGAAAGGCCAGCAGGCGCATCCTCAAACAGCGGCTCGCTCAGCTGCAGGAATGAACAACCTGGTGGCAAACCACAACTAGCGGCTCGTCATCCTCGACTTCGATCGGGCATGGACGATGGAACACATGGCGATTGTTCGATATCAGCGACTTCTCTCGCACTCGCCCCAGTCTGGGATGTCATTGCCTGCCGCTCGCCAGAGCTAGTCAGCAATCCGGCAGCGATGGCCGCCATGAACGGACTGTCGATCGGTGCTCCTGCCCTTTAGGCAAGCAACACGTTGGGCCGCGCAGACTCAGAACCATCGATAAACCGCGGCGCGGAGGTTGGGGTCTCAGCCGTCATGGCTGATCTGCTCCGGTGCGTCTCGGGTCGCTCCAGATACCCCGCCGCCCATACCGCCGGGGCAATCCCTTGGGGCACGATCCGCCGGTAGGCCTCACTGGCGAGGATCTCCTTCACGGCCTCTCCGAGCAGCTCGGTGGAGCGGCTGGCGGGTAGCCGGTGGCTGAGGATCTGGTGGATCCGCAGCAGGTACCAGGCGGTGCCATCGAGCCCCGCCTTGAATCGATCCCAGCTGGCGGGGTCGCGGCGGCCATCGAGCACCTGATCGCGGGCGTTGAGGGCCTTGTCGGCCGCCGTCACCAACAGCGAGGTCTCGCTCTTGTGCTTCAGCGAGGCCACGGTGCAGTCCACCACGATGCCGGCTACCTTTTCCCAAAAGCGCTCGGCGATCGAGGCGTGGCTCTGGCCGGCATCCTCGATGGAGTCGTGCAGAAGACCGGCGATTGCCTGATCTTTCGTGCCCCCGTCCTCCCAGACCAGGCCGCTCACGGCGATCAGGTGGGAGATGTAGTGCACAGGTTTTCCCTTGCGGCGCTGGTATCGGTGCAGCTGGGTGGCCCAGCTCAGGGCCGCCGGCCTTGCTGCAGGCCATGTCGTCGCTCCTGCCGCTGGCTGCCAACAGGCCACTGGCTCTGCCGCCCTTGGTGCCTTTGACCGGGAGGGCGCTACGCAAGGGGGGGACTATCGGGATGGCTGAGCAGGATGTCCACCTGTTGAAGCTTGGGGCCACTGCTGAGGCCCTTGATGCCGCGGTGAAGGCGCTAGTGGATGGATCGTATTGGCCTCGATCGCTATCAATAAGCTATGATCATCTTCTCAGTGCGCACTTATGGCGACTGCCTCAGTCTTGTGTGATGGGCTAGAGGATGTGCGCTTCTCTGGAGGCTAAGGAATGAATCGACTCCTGCATGCCGTTGGGGCCATCGTTGTCGTTCCATACGTTGTGCTGGCACTATTCTTTCTTTGCATCGGTGAGGTTGCACGAGCAAGAGGCCTTGGCGCCCTTATTGAGATCGCCTGGAATAGCCTTGACTGGTTCGTCTGGGGTATCTACTTAGCCCCTGCCCTTTGGGTTTGCCTTGTCGCCACAGGTTTTATTCCAAGCCTGCAAAGAGCAAGCTCACTTTGCCTGTGCCTGCTTGCCGCTGTCAGCTTCCTTGTGGTTGTCACCTTGTCTTCGAATCAAATTGGCATTGGCGAGTTCATTTTCCTTCTCCCATGCATCGGCGTTGCCGCGACAAGCTCTTGGCTATTCGCTCAGACTAGTCGAAAGAGGCCGTAATTCTTTCTTCTGCAGACTTCTAAACAGAGCTCAAGGCCAGGGTCACGTCGGTAGATGTGGATAACACTAGGCGGCTGTCCGGCGGTATCTGGACGATGTGCAGACATTCTGCCGACGTGAATCGTTCAGATCTGCTGTGGCACCGGTCTTCGGTCCATTCACAGGAGGCCCTCCGTTGCGACGCTTCGGCGTGAACCATCCAGACCAGACACAGCCCTGGACCGCGGCAGAACGCTCGCGGCTTCAGCAGCTCCAGCGGTGCCAGCCGCACTGGCTCAGGACAGGCCATCCGCGGACCTTGCCAATGGAAAGGTCTCAGGTGAACCACCACCCGAGACCCCTGCCCGAAGGCACCACCACCGTGAAATGCTGGTCCTTGACAAGTATGCCCGCTTGCTGGCATCGCGCCGGCGCAGGGCATGACCATCCCCGTTGAGTGGCGGGCGGATCTGTGCAGCGGCCTTAGCTTCCGGCCCTACTGCCAAAGCCCCGGTGCCGGTCACTTCCCGCCTCCCCCGCCTGCTGATGGTTGCCGGCCTGCTGGCCGCCAGCCTCGCCACCGGCTTCGCCGCGGCTCCCGCTGCACGGGCGGCGGCAGCGGCCCATCGGGTCACACCACAATCCCTCGCTGCCGCCCTGGCGCGCCTGGATGGCCTGGCCACGTCCATGCAGCGCCGCACCGGCGTGCCGGGCATGGCGATCGCGGTGGTGCACAACGATCAACTGGTGTTTCTGCGTGGCTACGGCGTGCGCTCGGCGGGGCAGGCAGGAACGGTCGATCCCGACACGATGTTCCAGCTGGCCTCCCTCTCCAAGCCGGTGGCCAGCACCGTGGTGGCGGCCCTGGTGGGGGATGGGGTGGTGGGCTGGGACGATCCGGTGCTGCGCACCCTGCCTGAGGCTCGCATCGGTCCAGCTGGCACGGCGCCCGATGTGACCCTGCGCGATCTGCTCTCGCACCGCAGCGGTCTGCCTGATCATGCCGGCGACGACCTGGAGGATCTCGGCTTCGATCGCAACACGATCCTGTCCCGGCTGCGTTTCCTGCCCACCAACAACCGCTTCCGGGCCCACTACGCCTACACCAACTTCGGCTTCACCGCCGCGGCAGAGGCGGCTGCCCGTGCCGGTGGCAGCAGCTGGGAGGCGATCTCGCGCGAGCGGCTCTACAAGCCCCTTGGCATGACGCGCACCACCTCCAGCCATGCCGCGTTGATCGCCGACGCCAACCGTGCCCGCCTGCACGTGCCCAGCGCTCAGGGCTGGGTGGCGCGCTTCGATCGCGATGCCGATGCGGAATCTCCCGCTGGCGGGGTGAGCGCGTCAGCGCGGGACATGGGCAGCTGGTTGCGGTTGCAGCTCAACGGCGGCCGCTTTGCCGGCAAGCCCGTGCTGCAGGCCACTGCCCTGGCCGAAACCCATCGCCCGCAGGTGATCAGCACCCCACCGGCGGATCCAGCCACCGATGCGGCCGGGCTCTATGGGCTCGGCTGGAATGTGGGCAAGCACGGAGCAGGGCTGGTGCAGCTCTCCCACTCCGGTGCCTTCTTCCTTGGTGCCGCCACGGCTGTGTATCTGCTCCCTGCCGAAAAGCTCGGCATCATGGTGCTCACCAACGGCCAACCGGTGGGCCTGCCGGAAGCGGTGGCGCTCAGCTTTCTGGATCTGGCGGTGGAAGGGGAGGTCAGCCGTGACTACCTCCCCTTGCTGCAGGGCATCTTCAAGAGCATGAGCCAGCAGGACTACCCCGCCGTGGTGGCCCCCGCTGTCGTCGTGCCGCCGCTGCCCCTGGAGCGCTACGTGGGCCGCTACAAGAACGACTACTTCGGGCTGCTCGACATCCGCCGCGGGGCCGACGGCCTTGAGCTGCTGATCGGCCCGGAGCCGCAGCGCTTCCCGCTCACGCCGGTGAGCGGCAACACCTTCTCCTACCAACCCCGCGGCGAGAACGCCTTTGGCCCAGCGGCGGTCACGTTTCAGGCCGGCGCTGGTGGAGTGCCCACGACCGTGTGGGTCGGGAACCTCGATCGCAACGGGCTGGGGCTGTTCATTCGCCAGAAACCGTGACGTTTTGACAGGTTTACCGCGATGCTTGGTCAGCGTTTCACGGCATTCCCTTGTTCAATGATGGCCACGATGGTGCGCCCCAGCTGCCGCCGCTGAACCGCCAGCAGCTGGAAACCCTGCTGGCGGCCCTTGACCCTCGCCTCGATGGCTTCGGCAAGGGAACCTCCTGCCTCGACGATGCCGCCGCCTTCCTGGCGCGCCTGTCGGCGGAGCCTGGCGCTGCAAACGGCGCCGGCACCAGCGGCAACGGAACGGGCAGCAGCAACGAATCCGCACCGCTGCAGGTGTGGCTGGAGGCCTGGCGCTCCGCGGGCGGCAACCGCCAGACGCTCTCGCTCATGGTGCGGATGCTGCTGGCGCAGGCCGGCGAACCGCACAGCTCACCAACTAGCGCCTGAGCCCAGGCGGCTGCGGCGTCGCGGTCGCCGCTCAGAGCGCGCCGGCCAGGAGCTGGCGGATCAGGGCCGGATCCACGTCGTTGCGGATCACCACATGGCCGATACCGGTGGGCAGCACGAAGCGCAGCTGCCCCTGGTTCACCTTCTTGTCGCTCTGCAGGGTCTGCATCGCCGCTTCCACGTCCAGCGGCGGCAGGATCCGCGGCAGGCCGGCCTTGGCGATCACCGCCCGCTGGCGCTCCTGGTCGGCGGGCTTCCAGAGGCCCATCGCCAAAGCCAGCTGACCGACGGCCTCCATCCCCATCGCCACCGCTTCGCCGTGGATCACGGTGCCGTAGCCGCAGAGCGTTTCCACCACGTGGCCGAGGGTGTGGCCGTAGTTGAGGATCGCCCGCAGGCCGCCCTCCCGTTCATCAGCTGCCACCACCCGGGCCTTGGCGGCAGCCGAGCGCTGCAGCAGCCGCTGCAGGCGGGCCGGGCCGATCGCCTCGAGGCTGGAGAGATCCGCCGCCGACTCCAGATCGGCGAACAGGATCGGGTCACCGATCACGCCGTATTTGATCACCTCCGCCATGCCGGCGCGGAACTCCCGCTCCGGCAACGTGGTGAGCGTGGTGGGATCCACCAGCACCAGCTCCGGCTGGTGAAAGGCGCCGATCAGGTTCTTGCCGCCGGGGTGGTTCACGCCAGTCTTGCCGCCGATCGCCGCATCCACCATCGCCAGCAGGGTGGTGGGCACCTGCACAACGGGGATGCCGCGCAGCCAGGTGGCGGCCGCGAAACCCGCCATGTCGCCCACCACACCGCCGCCCAGCGCCACCACGACTGATCGCCGCTCCAATCGCTGCGCGTAGGCCGCGTCGTGGATCTGAGAAACGGTGGCGGGGGTCTTCTGCTCTTCCCCCGCGGCGATCACCAGCCGGGTGGTGTGGAAGCCGTGCCGCTGCAGGCTGGCCAGCACCCGGGCGCCGTAGTGGTGATCCACCTCAGGATTGGTGACCAGCAGCACCTGGGTGCCGGCCGCGAAGCCCCGTTCCACCAGCAGACCGCCCAGCGCCTCCAGCGCCCCTTCACCGATCCGCACCGTGTAGGGATTGCTGGCCAGCGCCACCTCAATCGTGCGCAACGGCGACCCCGCCACCACGCCAGGGCCGGGGGTGCGGTCGGATCGGAAGCTGGTGGGCTGGCTGGAGGTCATTGCGGAGACCCTTCGAACGGAGGGGGGTCTGATCGTGCTGAAGGTAGGGCGCGGCTCCCTGCGGCCGGCTCAGCTGTCGCTGTTGAGCAGGCTCAGCAGGGCGCTGCCATAGCGCTCCAGCTTGGCAGCGCCGATGCCGCTGATCGCCGCCAGTTCCGCGATCTGGAGCGGCCGCCGCGCGGCCAACTCCACCAGCGTCCGGTCATGGAACACCACATAGGGAGGCACCGCCTGCTCACGCGCCTGTTCCCGCCGCCAGTCCTTGAGCCGTTGCAGCAGCTCGAGATCGGCGCCCTGCCCGTCGGCCCCAGCCCCGGCTGCGCCTGCGGCCCCGCTCTGCGCGCCGCTTCGTGCCCGCGAGCGCCGCTCCTGGCGCGGTGGTGGCAGCGGCAGCTCCAGCCGCTGTTCGCCACGCAGCAGTGGCCGCACCTGTGCCTCGGCCCCCCAGCGCAGCCCCCCGTGTCCATCGGGCACCGGCTCCAGCAGCCCGGCGGCGGTGAGCTGCCGCAGCAGGGTGCGCCATTGACCCCGGTCCAGTTCCTTGCCGATGCCATACACACTCAGTTCGTGGTGCCCCAGGGCCCGTAGGCGCGCTGTGTCGGCCCCCAGCAGCACATCCACCACATGGGCGGCGCCGAAACGCTGGCCGGTGCGGTACACCGCCGAGAGGGCTTTCTGGGCCGGGATCGTCACATCGGTCCGCTCCTGAGGCTCCAGGCAGCGGTCGCAATTGCCGCAGGGCTGCTCCAGGGTTTCGCCGAAGTGGGCCAGCAGCACCTGACGGCGGCAGCCGGGCGTTTCGGTGAAGCCGATCAGGGCCTCCAGTTTTCCGTGCTCGATCCGTTTCTGGGCCGGCTCGGCCTCGGAGTCGTCGATGAAGCGCCGCAGCTGCGGCACATCACCGGCGCCGTGCACCATCCAGGCGGTGGCCGGCAGCCCGTCCCTGCCAGCCCGGCCGGTTTCCTGGTAGTAGGCCTCCAGGCTCTTGGGCAGATCGACATGGGCCACAAAGCGCACATCCGGCTTGTCGATGCCCATGCCGAAGGCGATCGTGGCCACCACGATCACACCGCTGTCCCGGCGGAAGCGGCTGAGTGCGGCGCTGCGCTGCGGCGCCTCCATTCCCGCGTGATAGGCGATGGCGTCATGGCCAGCGGCGCGCAGGTCCGCGGCGAAGCGGTCCACCCGGGCGCGGGAGCGGGCATAGACAATGCCGGCATCGCCGCGGTGCGCCTCGAGGAAGGCCAGCAGCTGGGCCTTGGCCTCGTCCTTGTCACGCAGCAGGTAGCGGATGTTGGGGCGATCGAAGCTGGCCGTGAAGACACGGCCCTGCTCCAGCGCCAGCCGCGCCACGATCTCATCGCGGGTGCGCGGGTCGGCGGTGGCGGTGAGCGCCAGCCGTGGCACCTGGGGGAAGCGGGTCGCCAGTTCCACCAGCTGCAGGTATTCCGGCCGGAAATCGTGCCCCCACTGCGACACGCAATGGGCCTCATCAATGGCGAACAGCGCCAGCGGTCGCTCCGCCAGCCGATCGAGCAGGTCGCCGGCCAGCAGACGCTCCGGCGACACATACAACAGATCCAGCTCCTGGGCCTGGAAAGCACGCCAGATGGCGCTGCTCTCCTCCGGCGCGAGCGCCGAATGCAGCGCCGCCGCCCGCACGCCCGATTGCCGCAGGGCTTCCACCTGGTCCTGCATCAAGGCGATGAGTGGCGAGATCACCACCGCCAACCCAGGGCGGCACAGTGCCGGGATCTGATAGCAGAGCGATTTCCCGCCGCCGGTGGGCATCAGCACCAGCGCCGAGCCACCGTCGATCACGTGCTCCACGATCGCCTGCTGCGGGCCGCGGAAGGCCTCGTAGCCGAACACCTCGCGCAGCACGCCCTGCGCTGAAGCTCCGGGCTGCAAGGGGCCCTGCGGCGACACGCTCGGCTGCGGGTGTCCCAAGGCGGTGGCCCCTGCGCGCTGATCTCCCACAATGGCGCCATGAACGGCCCATCCGTACCGCGCCCGGCCCCTGCTGCGGCCCCGGCTCTGGCCACGCCCACGGGAACGGCTATGTCCACAGCCCCGGTCACGCCCTCGCCCACGCCTTCGCTGCTTGGTCGTCGCCTCACCCCCTGGGGCTTCCTGGCGCCGGCGCTGCTGCTGCTGGCGGTATCGGTGCTGGTGCCGGCGGCCATGGCCCTGGTGATCAGCTTCACCGCCACCGGCCTGGACATGAGCGAACCGCTGCGGTTCGTGGGCCTCGCCAACATCCGCCGTCTGCTCACCGACCCGGTGTTCTTTCAGGTGCTGGGCACCACCTTTCTCTATCTGGTGGGTGTGGTGCCGCCGATCGTGTTCGGCTCGCTGGCCCTGGCGGTGCTCGTGAACCGCAGCCTGCCCGGCATCCACTGGTTCAGGGCCGCCTTCTACACCCCCGTACTGGTGTCGATCGTGGTGGCGGCGATCGCCTTTCGCTGGCTGTACGCCGAAAACGGCCTGATCAACGGCTGGTTGGCAGCCCTGCTGGGCAGCACGTTCGAACCGATCGGATTTCTCACCAGCCCGTTGCTGGCATTGCCGGCGGTGATGCTCGTCACCCTGTGGAAGGGCCTGGGCTACTACATGGTGATTTTCCTGGCCGGTCTCCAGGGCATCTCGCCGGAGCTCTACGAAGCGGCGTCACTCGATGGCAGCGAAGGCTGGCGCAGCCATCTCGATATCACCCTGCCCCTGCTGCGTCCCTACATCACCCTGGTGGCGGTGATCTCGGCGATCGCGGCCACCAAGGTGTTCGAAGAGGTGTTCCTGATGACGCAGGGGGGGCCGGCCGATTCCACCCGCACCCTCGTCTATTACGTCTACGACCAGGCCTTCTCGGAACTGGAGATCAGCTATGCCTGCACCGTGGGTCTGGCCCTGTTCCTGATCGTGCTGATCTTCTCGCTGCTGCGCTACCTGCTGGCCGGCGACCGCAGCCTCACCTGAGCCCGATGGACGCGGTGGATGTCAGGCTGCACCCTTGCTCGGCCGCCCCGGCGGACCACCATCAGGGGCAGCAACCATGAGCGGCAGCATCGGCGTGGTGGGGGGCGGCCAACTGGCCCTGATGCTGGCGGAAGCGGCGCGGCGGCTGGGCGTCGAGCTTCACGTCCAGACGCCCCTGGCCACCGACCCGGCCGCAGCCCTGGCCACCAGCGTTGTTCTCGCCCCCATCGATGACCTGGCCGGCACCCGGGCCCTGGCTGCCCTGTGCCAGGCGATCAGCTTCGAGAACGAATGGCTCAACCTCGACGCCCTGGCAGCGCTGGAAGCAGAGGGTGTGGTGTTCTTGCCGCGGCTGCAGGCGCTGCAGCCGCTGGTGTCGAAGCGCAGCCAGCGGGAACTGCTCGGCCGCTTGCAGCTGGCCTCGCCCCGCTGGGTTCCGCTCGAAGCGGTGCTGGCGCCCCCTGCGGGGCTGGCTCCCGGTCCTCTGCCACAGCCAGAGGGCGGGCCCGCCGCCGGGGGCGGGCAGCCGGTCAGCCTTCAGCCTGCCAACCCGCCCGAACCTGCCGCCCCCCATCTGCCGGAGGGCTTCAGCTTTCCCCTGATGGCCAAGGCAGCCACCGGCGGCTACGACGGCCGCGGCACCGCCTGCATCCACGACGACGAGGAACTGGCCGCACTGCTGGAGCGTGTGCCGCCTGAGCAGTGGTTGCTGGAGGAGTTCGTGACGTTCGAGCAGGAACTCGCCCTGGTGGCCTGCCGGGATCGCGACGGCAATGTGCGCACCTTCCCCCTGGTGCAGACCCACCAGCACAACCGCGTCTGCGACTGGGTGCTCGCCCCCGCCCCTGTGAGCCATGCGGTGCAGGCGCGCGCCCGGAACGTGGCGGCTTCCCTGCTCACGGCACTCGATTACGCCGGAGTTCTGTCGGTGGAGTTCTTCTACGGCTCAGCCGGGCTCCAGGTGAACGAACTGGCACCCCGCACCCACAATTCTGGCCACTACACGATCGAGGCGACCGTCACCAGCCAGTTCGAGCAGCAGGTGCGCATCGTGCAGGGCCTCGACCTCGGCGACACGGCCCTGAAGGTGCCGGGCGCCCTGATGGTGAACCTGCTGGGCTTTGAAACTGCCGCGTCGTCCTACGAGGTGCAGCGCCGCGCCCTGGCCGAGCTGCCCGGCGCCAGCGTGCATTGGTACGGAAAACGGGAGTCGAGTCCGAGCCGCAAGCTGGGCCACGTCACCGTGCTGCTGAGTGAGCAGCAACCGGAACAGCGGCTGCAGGAGGCCATGGATCGCCTCGATCAGGTGCGTGCGATCTGGCCGCTGCCTCCCGAGGAAAAGCCTTAGGGTGTGGTCGAACTGCTGTGTTGGTGACTGCCTTTCACAGTTTTCTGATCTGACTCCTTCTTCGACGTGGGTGGTCTGTCGCGACGGTGACGTATGCCGGCCTTGCTGCTGGAAACGAAGCTCCGCTTTGCCTGCCCCTCTGGTTCTTCCAGGTCGAAATCTGGGGCAAGACGGCACGGCGGTTCACCCTTTTCTCTGTCAAGCTCCCCGGCCGCTGTTGCGGCGTTCATGCGGGCCTGATCACTGCCTCGCCGCCGCCTGGATTCTTCCAGCAAACCGGCGCAACCCCCCGCCGCACCTCTTGCTGTCCATCAAGCCTCAGTGAGGCCATCCAGCCTCGACTGCAGCGCCTCCTTCTCCAGGGTGGTCACCACGAACACCTCCTGAGCGGTGGTGCCCTTGCGCGCCAGCAGCTTGAAGCCACCCCGTATCGGTGCGGACACCTTCAAGCGCAGCACTGGACTGCGACCTTTCACGCGGGTGATCACCGCCGGGGTCACCGTGTCGACGCCATCGCCGGCCGCCAGCCGCCGCAACACCGGAATCAGACCCTCGATGTAGGTGCTGTGGGTGATCACCACGCGACCCATCAAACGGTGTCCTTCATGAGAAAAGGTCGCAGGAACTGTTAAAACGATGACAGTTCGGAGGGCATTCCGTGCATCAGACACGCGCCGCCATCGCCCGTCAGCTCAGTTCGCACCAGGGTGAAGCCGTTCAGGTGGTGAAGGCCGATGTGGCCCAGGGGCACAGAATCCGTGGATTGGCCGTATGCCCAGGGCGCGTGATGAGCTTCGTGCTCGATGCCTGCACCGGCTCGGTGCGCACGCGCAACCTGCTGGAACTCTCCTCGCTGACGCGTGATCTGGCCTGAGCCGGTCATGCCCGCTCCAGGGGCGCCATGGTGAGCCCTTCGGCGGCGAGTTGCTGGTGGTATAGCTCCGCCTGCTCCTGCGGACCACACCACACCACCGCCGAGCCTTCGGTGTCGATCCGCTTGGCCAGGGCCCAGGCGTGGTCCGGCTGCATGCCGGGGATGTAGGTCAGCAGGCAGGCCACCACGTGCTGATAGGTGTTCACGTCGTCGTCGAGCACCACCACCTTGAAGTTGGGATAGGGCTGCTGCAGGCGCACAGGCTCCAGCACCGTGGCGGCTTTGCCAGGAGCAACGTTCCAAGGGGCAGACCCGGCCCATGGGTTGGCAGACACCCCTGCCCCTGGCGTGGCGAAGAAAAGACGAACCATGGCCATCGCGACCGGCCAATACCGGCAAGGCAGCAGCTTAGGTAAAGTGCGCCGAGTCAAAGCCGTGTCCACGCCATGCTGATCACCCTGGGTTGGTCCTCACTCGCCGCCCTCTTCAGCTTCTCGATCGCCATGGTGGTGTGGGGCCGCAACGGCGACGGCAGCATCAACTTCTGATCTGAGCCCCGTTCGGCGCAACTGATGCCTGAAACAGCCTTCACCCTCACGAACGCTCTGGCGGTCGTGGCCTCTGTGCTGCTTGTGTTCGTGAGTGGAGGCGTCGTTTACCTGTCCACCGTCGAGTGGCGGGATCGCCGCCGCCGTCAGCGCGCCGCCAACCCGCGTCGATGACCCTCGACCCGCTCAGGCCCATCGCGCCGTGGGCCTGGCGCGAAGCGGGTGCCGCGCTGGTGCCGCCTCCCCCACCCTCTGCTGCCGATCGCTGGAGCTCCGTGCCTACGGCCCAGCTCATCGCCAGCCTGGCCTCTGACGAGGAGCAGCTCCCCGATCCTGGCGCTGCCTTGGCACTCTGCGGCGGCGACCATCCTGCGGCAGCCCTGCAGCACGGCGCTGACGCGCTGCGCAGGCAACTGGCGGGCGAAACGGTCACCTACGTGATCAACCGCAATCTCAACTTCACGAACCACTGCGTGAAGCACTGTGGGTTCTGTGCCTTTCGCCGGGATGCCGGCGCCGAGGGGGCGTTCTGGCATGGCTTTGCGTTGCTGCAGGAGAAAGCCCGCGCCGCTCAGGCGTGGGGCGCCACTGAGCTGTGTCTGCAGGGCGGCCTCAACCCGATGGCCCGCGAGGCGGGCAGCGCCCTGCGCTACTACGAGGCGCTGCTGGGTGCCTTGCTGGAAGCCGCCCCGGGGATCCATCTGCATGCCTTCTCGCCCCAGGAGCTGCTCTTCATCGCCGAGCAGGACGATTGCCCGCTCGACACCGTGATTCAACGCTTGCGGGAAGCCGGTCTGGGCTCGGTGCCCGGCACCGCCGCCGAGGTGCTGAGTGAGCGGGTGCGTCGGCAGCTGTGCCCCGAAAAGTTGTCGGCGCGAGCCTGGTGCGCGGTGGTGCTGCAGGTGCAGGGCCACGGTCTGGCCAGCACCGCCACGATGATGGCGGGTCACATCGAAGCGGCCGCCGATCGTGTGGCCCACTGGCTCACGTTGGTGGCGCTGCAGCAGCGGGCCTGGCAGGCAGGGGTGCCGGGCTTCTCCGAGTTTGTGCTGCTGCCGTTCATCGGCGCCGCCGCGCCTGAGCCGCTGCGGCGCCGGGTGCGGCGCGATCAGCCCGATCGCGCCGCCATGCTCACACTCACCGCCCAGGCCCGCCTGCTGCTGGGGCGCTGGTTGGTGAACCATCAACCCAGCTGGGTGAAGCTGGGCCTTGATGGGGCCACTGAGGCCCTGCGCTGGGGTTGCAACGACATCGGCGGCACCTTGATGGAAGAACACATCACCACCATGGCCGGCGCCACTGGCGGCACGAGCCGCAGCCCCCAGGAGCTGAGCAGCGCCGCCCTGGGTCTGGGCCGCCCGGTGCGGCAGCGCACCACCCTGTACGGGACTGTCGCGGCTGAGGCATTGCCCGCATGAGCCTCACCTTCCCTCGCTGGCGCCTCCCCCGTTGGCGCTCGCTGCTGCCGGTCACAAGCGGCGTGATCGTGCTGCTGCTGCTGCCGGCGCTTCAACTGCAGCGGTTCCCCCGCTCCAATGCCGCGGGCCTTGAGCGGCTGGTCCCCGTCGCTGCCCTGATTCAGAGCTTTGCCGCTGCGCCCGCTCGCCCCGTGCCCGCCCTCTGGCAGGAGCGGCTGTCGGAGCCACTGGCCGCGCGGCTGTGGGCACGGCAGCAGGGGCAGTGGTGGCAGCTGTGGGGAGAGAGCGGTGATGGGGGCACCCTGCTGGCGATCAGCGGCAGGGCCTTCGAGGGACTGCCCGAGCGCGCACTGCCCGCCAACAGCTTCCGCCTTGACGATCTGCTGGTGATTGCCGCGGATCCCCTCTCCCGGCAGCAGCTGCAGCAGCAGCTGAGCCGCACGGCTCGCCCGCCCAAGGGAATGGAGAAGCGCTGCGTGGACCAGCTGCGTTCCGCCCAGACGGTCGCCTGGACGGGCACGGCTGTCAGTCAGCTGACCGGAGCCCTGGCACCGCTGCTGGGCCGTTTCCAGCAGGGTTGCCTGGTGCTGGCGGGAGATGCCACGGGCCTCACCTGGCGGGGGGAAGCCACAGGATCCGGCAAGGCCGCAGCTGCGGCAGAGCTGGCTGAACTGCCGGCCGTGCCGTCGCGTCAGCCCCTGCCCGCAACCCTGCTGCTCGACGTGGAGGGGGATCGCCTGGATCTGCTGTTCGAAGGCCTGCTCAGCCGTCAGTTGATCCGCCAGCCGCTGGTGGATCGGTATGGACTGCAGGAAACCCTGCTGCGGCGGTTAGGCGGCAGCCCGTTCCGGTTGCGGCTGAGCCCCCAGCCGGCGGGGGCCTTCCAGGCGTCCCTCGACCTGCAACTGCAGGTGGGCAAGCAACGGCAGGAGTGGATCCAGTGGCTGGCCCAGTTGCGTGAGGTGCTCAAGGAACAGGGGCTGGTGGAGCAGCTGCCGTCAGCAGCGGAGCGTGCTGGAGCTGCCGCCGACCCGGCCCCACCCTTGCCCACGGGCGTGTGGCTGCGCCAGGACGGCACCCTGGTGGGGGGATGGCGCTGGATCCGGCCGACCGCCGGCGCCCCGCCGCTGCTGTCCCTGTTTCTGGGCTCGTTGCCGCCACCCGTGCCGGCGCCGCCGCTGCCGAGGATCGAGCTCACTCCTGCAGTTGCCACACTTCCGCAGACCCTGCGGCTGCGTGCAAGACCCCAGGCGCTGGCCGCATTGGGACTGCTGCCCCCGGCTCTGCCTCCGGTGCTGCAGCAATCTGACCAGTTAGAGCTCGTAGCCCGTTGGCCAGCTGTCGCGAAAGGAAGCAGTAGTGGTCAGGCCCAGGCCTTGTTGGCAGGCTCTCTGACGCTTGACGCTGCACCGGGCGCCGCACCGGTGGAGTCACCACCGCCAAGGCCCTGAGGGTCAGCCCCGGGGCAAGCCGGCTTCAGGCGCTGGGAGCTGCGGTGCCGCTGCCCGCTTCAGGACCTGCGGCGATGTCAGGGGAGCCGGAGGCCACAGCCACACCGGGCTCCGCGGCAGGGACCTCAGAGGTAGCGCCAAGGCTCTGGCGCTCACGCCGCCGCCGCTCAGCCGCCACCGTTTCCTCCATCAGCTCAACGGCCTGGGCCATCTTCTCAAGGTTGGACACATACAGGCTGAGGTCCTTGTCGACACGATCCTTGAGCAGACCCATGGCTTCGCCGGTGTCGTGGGCGGCCTGGCGCAGGGCTTGGGGCTCCACAGCGTCAGCCCCTTTGGCCTGTTGCAGCAGGCTGAGCAGCCCGACGGCAAGCAGACGCGAATAGTGGAAGTCCGGGCGCTTCACCGCCTGGAGAACTCCAGCAATCGGCTCAGGAGCACCGGTGCCCTGCTCGGTGATCCAGCGGCGCACGTCTTCGACGCTGTGCTGGCCCACGGCCGCCACTGCCTCATTGCGCAGGCGGCGGAAATGATCGGCCTCGTAGCCACAGGCCGCGCACAGGGCCTGGAACAGCGGTTCCCGCTGCGCTTCAGGCCGATAGCCACGGGCGAAGCTGTCGAACACCTGGGTCAGGCCGACCGCGAACAGTGGATCAATCTGAAAACCCTTCTGGCGGCTTAGCAGATGCAGCTCCACGAGCAGTTCGTCCACCATGCGCCGGTAGAGGGGCGCGATCACATGGGGAAACGCACGATGGAACGAACGCTTGCTGTCAGCGACGGTGAGGCAGGCGCCCACACTGATTCTCCTGGTTATCTGGACCTTAGCGCTGCCCCCCTCCCGCCCGATGGGCCGGCGCCACCGCTAGCGCTCACTGAGCTGGACCTGCTCCGGCGAGCTGGCACAGGCCCAGCGAGGGGTAACCGTGGGTGCACTGGCCTCGGTAAGATGGTGGAGTTGCTGATTTTTCGTCCATGATCCCGATCGTGATTGAGGATTCGGGCCGGGGCGAGCGCGCGTTCGATATTTATTCCCGGCTGCTGCGCGAGCGCATCATTTTTCTTGGTGAAACGGTCACGGCGGAATCTGCCAACCGGGTGGTGGCTCAGTTGCTGTTTCTGGAAGCAGAAGACCCTGAAAAGGACATCTTCCTTTACATCAACTCTCCTGGTGGCTCCGTCTACGACGGCCTTGGCATCTTCGACACGATGCAGCACATCAAGCCCGACGTCCAGACCGTCTGCGTGGGCCTGGCCGCCAGCATGGGGGCCTTTCTGCTCACGGCCGGCGCCAAGGGCAAGCGCAGCAGCCTGCACCACTCACGCATCATGATCCACCAGCCGCTCGGTGGCGCCCGTGGCCAGGCCAGCGATATCCGCATTCAGGCCAACGAAATCCTCTTCCTCAAAGACAAGCTCAACCGCGAACTGGCTGATCGCACCGGCCAACCCCTCGAGCGCATCCAGGTCGACACCGACCGTGACTTCTTTATGTCACCGGCAGAAGCGGTGAGCTACGGCCTGATCGACAAAGTGATCGAACGCCGCCCGATCCGCCCTGTGGATTGAGACGTCAGATCCTGGTTGCCGGCGCATCCACAACTCTTCACGCCTGGAGCCAAAGGCCAAAGCGCGGTGATCCTCACCAGCTTCTGTTGCTTCCAGGCGTATTTCTCAACACGCGCTATGGCAGCGCCATCAGCACTAAGTTCATCGCCCCGACGCGCACCGCCGACTTTACGCCTACCTAAGGGTCAGCAAACTTCAAAGGCTTCTCACTTGCAACAAATAAGCCCGAAGGATAACTCGAAAACTGACCCTACAATCTGGCCCTGCCAACTGATTCAAAAGCGCCCCGAAAGATAGGGTGGAAGGAGGCAAACGATAGAGCCAACCCTCAATCGATGACTATCCGCGTAACCAAGCAAGAACTTGCCATGCATTGATAAATATTCTCAGGATTGGTTCTCCGAGAAGGAATAACGCAGGACTTGGATGATCACGAAATCAATGACTTGATCATCAACCATCTGTAAAATTAACGTTCTGTAAACAGTTTTCCGAGTGTTGGCCTATTGAAGCCTATTGAAGCTGAATTCTTCAGACTTTACAGACCTTCTGGAATTGCTGCTTTGGAAGCTGAACTCCAGGAAAGGGTGCATGCAGGCTTCCTGCAAGCGAGGAGTCAGAACCAAGACTCAATCTTTCGGCTTATCCGACTTAAGCAAGTAGCTCTTGCTGAATTTCAGCTCTTTCCAAAGGGAGCGAATCTGGTCGTAGGCATCGGCTTGGGTAATCTTGCCATTGGCCTGCAATCCCACGATCAGTCCCACACGGTCGGCGAACTGCTCGAGATTCTGATGAAAAGCTGCGCCCTCAGGGGTCCAGTCGTCACCGTGGTAACGACTGAACGACTCCATCGGTGATTTGATATCGCTCAACGCCGTGAAGCAATGAGGTCAATCTTATCGGACCAGTCGCGATGCAAGGACTGATCAGGGTTAATAGCAGATAAAGGAAGGGGCTGATGCCGCAAGGTCATCAGCCCGTGGCCTGGCTCAGGTGGTGGCTGGCAGCAGGGGGGAGAAGCGTTCCTTTTCTGGAATCACACTGAATTCAGCCACGATGCTGCGGAACTCGTCACCGTTGAGGCTTTCCTTTTCGATCAACAGTTCCACCAGGCGATCCATGCATTCGCGGTGATTGCCTACCAGCTCAAGGGTGTCCTGGTAGCAGCGGTCCACGATCAGGCGCACCTGCTCATCGATGCGGCGCGCGATCGACTCCGACACGTCGCTGCGGGTCATCAGGTCGCGGCCAAGGAACACCTCCTGGTTGCCAGCCTCCAACGAAACGGGACCGAGGTCGCTCATGCCGAAGCGGGTGACCATCTGACGGGCAAGGCCCGCCACCATCTGGATGTCACCGCCAGCACCGGTGGTGACTTCGGCGTGGCCGAACACCACGGCTTCAGCGGCACGCCCGCCCAGGGCACCCATGATCCGTGCCTGCAGCTGGGAGCGGCTCACGAGCATTTGCTCTTCATCGGGGGCAAACCAGGTGAGGCCCTGGGCCTGGCCGCGAGGAATCAGCGTGACCTTCTGCACGGGGTCGTGGTTTTTGACCAGGGTGCCCACCAGCGCATGGCCCACTTCGTGATAAGCGATCAGGCGCTTGCTGCGTCCATCGGTGAGCGGCTTGCCTTCCATGCCCGCGATCACCCGATCCACAGCGTCGTCGATCTCAGCCAGGCTGGTGGCCTCCTTGCGGCGCCGTGCGGTGAGGATGGCCGCCTCATTGAGCAGGTTGGCGAGATCGGCCCCTGTGAAGCCTGGGGTGCGACGCGCAATCGCCTCAAGCGACACATCCTCGGCGAGTTTCTTGTTGCGGGAGTGCACTTCCAGAATCGAGAGGCGGCCCTTGATGTCAGGCGCGTCGACGCTCACCTGACGGTCGAAGCGGCCCGGACGCATGAGCGCTGAATCGAGCACATCGGGGCGGTTGGTGGCCGCGATGATGATGATGCCGCTGTTGCCTTCAAAGCCGTCCATCTCCGTCAGGAGCTGGTTGAGGGTCTGCTCGCGCTCATCGTTGCCACCGCCGATGCCGGCGCCGCGCTGGCGTCCCACCGCGTCAATTTCATCGATGAAGATGAGGCAGGGGCTGTTTTCCTTGGCCCGCTTGAACAGGTCGCGCACGCGGCTGGCGCCGACGCCCACGAACATCTCCACGAACTCGGAGCCGGAGAGGGAGAAGAAAGGCACACCGGCCTCACCGGCGATCGCCTTGGCCAGGAGGGTCTTGCCGGTACCGGGGGGGCCCACCAGCAGAAGTCCACGTGGAATCTTGGCGCCCACCGAAGTGAAGCGTTCGGGCTGCTTGAGGAAGGTGACAACCTCCTGCAGGTCTTCCTTCGCTTCTTCCACGCCGGCCACATCGGCGAACTTCACGCCGGTTTCCGCTTCCATGGCGAAGCGGGCTTTGGTTTTGCCGAACTGCATGGCCTGGCCAGGACCGCCGGGCATGCCCGAGGAGCGCCGTGCCAGGAAAATCAGGGAACCGATCAGCAGCAGCGGGAACAGCAGGTTGCCCAGCAGGCCCAGGGCCGGCGGGGAATTGCGCGGCGGGTGGATATCGAAGCTGATGCCCTTCTGCTTGAGATTGTTGATCAGCTCAGGGGCCACGCCGGGCAGATCCACACGCAGGCGCTGCACCCGGTTGTCGAGATCCGGGTCCACCGCCTCGATCACGGCACTGCGGCCGCCGTCATAGATGTCCACCGCGGTGACGCGTCCCGCCTCCACGTAGTCAAGGAAGCGGCCATAGCTCATGCGGGCCACAGCCGTGTTACGTGCGCTGGAGATCCCGGCACCGGTGCTCTCAGCGAAGCGGGCGGGGCCGCCACTGCCGAGCACCTGCCAGCCAAGGAACACAGCCACTCCCACAGGGAGAAGCCAAAGTGCGATCAGACGCCAGCGCTGGTTCATGGCTGAGAGGTTGTTTTAACAACTGTAAAGCTCGGGATCCAAGATGGAGACTGCTCCCTCCAGATCCGCGCTTCCCTCAGCCTGCCATGGTGGGGCGGGTTTCCTGAGAATCCGGCTGCAGCCCCTCGGCCAGCACCACTCCGGGCTCGCTTTCCATCAGCAGGTCGTTCACCGACAGCGTTTCGATCAGGTCGGGGCCGCCCAGGGTGTGGGTCCAGATCTCCACTTCACTGCTGGGGGGTGCCTCGAAGCTGAGGAACTCGAAGGGAAACGCCACCCGTTCCAGATAGAAGGTTTCAGGGCCGCAGCAACGAAGGATCACCATGCGGTCGCTGGCGTTGCGATACCCGCAGGGGAGTAGTGCCACGGTTGGTGCCTCATCTCAGAACCCTCATAAACGCACCATCGGCGCCTGCCGTTTGGTCACAGTGACCACCAATAGGCTTTCTTAATCTTTTCTCGGGATTGTGTGGCGGGGCCTGATCGGTTCAGAGGCTCCGCAAGGCCACGATCGGATCCAGCCGCGCCGCGCGCCGCGCCGGCACCACCCCGAAGAACAGCCCGATCGAACCGGATAGCCCCACCGTGAACAGCACGCTGCCGGGATCGATCGATGCCGGCAGGGGCGTGAAGCGGGCGACCCCTGCCACCGTCGCCAGGCCCACCGCGCTGCCGATCAAGCCACCGAGGCTGGCCAGCACCAGCGACTCCACCAGGAACTGGGCCAGCACATCGCCGCTGCGGGCGCCCACCGCTTTGCGCAGCCCGATCTCCTGAGTGCGCTCGCTCACCGACACCAACATGATGTTCATGATGCCGATGCCGCCCACCAGCAGGGACACGCCGCCGATCGCGCCGAGCATCAAGGTGAGTCCGCCGGTGATGGTGCCCACGATCGAAAGCGCATCCTGCTGGGAGCGCACCGCGAAGTCGTCCTCGCGCAGGATGCGGTGCCGCTGGCGCAGCAGGTTGGTGATCTGGAACTTGGCGGCGCCGGTGCTGGCCTCATCGCGCGCCTCCACGCTGATGAACGTCAGCACCACGCCGTACGTTGGATCGCGGCCGCTCAGTTTGCTCACCATGGTGGTGAGCGGGATGTAAGCAGCCTCGTCCTGGTTGTTGCCGAACACCGCCCCCTTCGCGGCCGTCACGCCGATCACCTCAAAGGATTGGTCGCGGATGCGCAGGATCTTGCCGATCGGGGAATCGCCAGGCAGCAGCTTGTTGCGCAGATCCGGGCCGATCACCACCACGTTGCGGGCGGAGCTGAGATCTTCTTCGCTGAAGAAGCGGCCCTGGGCGATCTCGAAGCGGCGCACTGGCAGGAATTCAGGCGTGATGCCCGACACCGACGCGCTGGAGCTGCGCGCGCCTGCCTGCACCACCAGATTCATGGTGATCTGGGGGGCCACCCGCCGCACAGATGGCACCTGGGAGGCGATCGCTTCCGCATCTTCCAACACAAGAGTGCGGGGGTTCTGGAGCCCCTGGCGGCGGGTGTCGTTGTTGCCGGGCACCACAAAGAGCACGTTGGCGCCCAGGGTGCTGAGCTGCCCTTCCGCCAGGTTCTGGGCCCCCTTGCCCACCCCCACCAGGGTAATCACCGAGGCATTGCCGATCACGATGCCGAGCATGGTCAGCAGGCTGCGCATGCGGTTGGCCCCCAGCGTGGAGAGCGACATCCGGATGGTTTCGCCAATGGGCAGCTTCGACGCCATGCCTGAAACGGGTTCAGGGCTCATCATGGCCAGCCCGAACGGTGCCCGGGCGTGTCAGATCTCTGGGGTCTGGCGGCCGCCCTGGGTGTGGTTGCGTGCGCCGCGGTGCACGAGGCCCTCGCGCAGCTCCAGCGTGACGAACTCGCCGTGGCGGAGATCGGTGGTGGCATTGGCAACGCCCACGATCACCGGTACGCCTAGGCGCTGAGCGATAACGGCGGCATGGCTGTCACTGCCATCCGTTTCGGCTATCACGCCCCGCGATTTGCGGATCGCCTCCACGTAGGCCACGGTGGTTTCACGCACCACCAGGATTTCACCTGCCTCCAGCCGCGCTGCGTCTTCAGGGCTGTTGGCCACGTGCACCCGGCCACTGACGGAGCCATCGCCGATGCCCAGACCGCGACCGAGCACGGCCGAAACAATGCCCACTTTCACCAGATCGGTGGAGCCGCTGACGCCCGCCAGGGTGCCGGCGGTCTGCACCACCAGGTCGCCGTCCTTGAGCAGGCCCTGCTCCTGAGCCACCCCCATCGCCAGGGTGAAGGTGCTGGTGGTGGAGTCCTGGTTGCTGATCAGCAGGGGGTTCACCCCCCACACGAGCTGCAGCTGGCGGGCCACGTTCACATCGTTGGTGATCGCCAGAATCGTGGTGGAGGGGCGGAACTTGCTGACGTTCCGGGCGGTGGCACCGGTTTTGGTGAGCGGCAGGATCGCCGCCGCCTGGAGCTGGCGCGCAATCGTGCTCACCGCCTGGCTGATGGAATTTGGGATCGTGCTCGCCATATGCGAATCGACGTGCCGGGTGGGGTAGTCGCGCTCGATCCTCAAGGCGATGCGGGCCATGGTGGCCACCGCCTCCACGGGATAGTCACCCACGGCGGTTTCGTTGGAGAGCATCACCGCATCGGTGCCATCCAGGATGGCGTTCGCCACGTCGCTCACTTCGGCGCGGGTGGGCCGCGGACAGCTGGCCATGCTGTCAAGCATCTGCGTGGCCGTGATGATCGGGATCCCGAGCATGTTGGCCTTGCGGATCAGGTCCTTCTGCAGCAGCGGCACTTCCTCGGCAGGCATCTCCACGCCCAGGTCTCCGCGGGCCACCATCACCCCGTCGCAGAGGGGCAGGATCGCGTCGATCTGATCGATCGCCTCGAACTTCTCAATCTTGGCGATCACCGGAGTGCTGTGCCCAAGCGTGGCAATCAGCTCGCGGATCTCCTGCATGTCGGAGGGGTTGCGCACGAAGCTGAGCGCCACCCAATCGACCCCCTGTTGCAGACCGAAGGCGAGGTCCTGGCGGTCTTTGGTGGTGAGAGCCCGGATCGAGAGCTGCACATCGGGGAAGTTCACCCCTTTGTTGTTGGAGAGCACGCCGCCCACCACCACCGTGCAGTGGAGTGTGCGACCCGTCTGATCCACCGCGTCGACAACCATCTCCACCCGGCCGTCATCCAGCAGGATGCGGCTGCCGGCGGGCACCTCATCTGCCAGCTTGTCGTAAGTGATCGTGGCCACCGACTGAGTGCAGGGCACCTCCCTGGATGTGAGCGCAAAGGGATCACCGTTGGCGAGGGTGATCGGCCCCTGCTCGAAGCGACCGAGCCGGATTTTCGGCCCCTGAAGGTCGAGCAGGATCCCTACGTGGATGCCCAGCTCATGGGCCACCTGACGGATGGTGGCGATGCGCAGGGCGTGCTCGGAATGATCGCCGTGCGAGAAATTCAAGCGAAAGGTGGTGGCACCGGCGTGAATGAGTTCACGCAGGCGCTCTGGGCTTTCGGTGGCCGGACCGATGGTCGCCACGATCTTGGTGCGACGCGAAAGATCGGGAGCAGCCATCGGAGCGCCGGACGGTGAGCGGAAACTACCATCCGAACCACCAGGCACCCGCCGCGCCCGTCGCCATGGAGCTCAACCACTACCAGCAGGAAGCGCGCTCCACCGCCCGCTACCCCTCGGTGGGAAGCAATCCCATCTACCCCACCCTGGGGCTCTGCGGAGAGGCCGGCGAAGTGGCAGACAAGGTCAAGAAGGTGCTGCGCGACGGGGACGGGAGCTTCGACGCGGACGTGCGAAGCGCGATCATGCTGGAGTTGGGAGACGTGCTGTGGTACGTGGCTCAGCTGTCAAGCGAGCTCGGTTTCGATCTCAACACCGTGGCAGCCGCCAACCTCGCCAAGCTTGCCGACCGCCAATGCCGCAATGTCATCGGTGGCAGCGGCGATCAGCGCTGAACCCAGCGGCAGCAGCCGACGGGGCCGGCACGCCCTAGTACCGCGGCCATCTGGCCTCACCCGGGCCCACTCGCAACTGCAGGGCATGACCAGCCCCCTGTCGCTCTGTTGGCGCGCCTGAGCCCGTCTTTCGCCATTGTTTTCCGATGCCCTGCGTTCCTGGAGTGCCATGCAGAACCTGCGAGATCGCCTTGTTCATGCCATGTGCTGGGGGCGATTCTCCGCACCGATCCAGGACGCGTCACAAGCTTTGAGCCGGGGGTCTGCCCGCGCCCTGAAAGCCTGCCTGGCTCGCCGTCCTCAGCGCCTGCTGGGACCCCTCCTGCCCCCTGTGATGCTGGCTTCTCTGCTGGTGGCCTTCGTGCTGCTCGGCCCTGTGCCGCCGGGCTGGGCCGCCGATCTGGTGGTGAGTGACGTGTCCCTGGAGGCCTGCCCGGCCGCTGATGCGGGCGCCCAACCCCTCCTGCGCCGTGCCGCCGAAGCCAGTTGCTATGCCCTGCGGGGCGTGGTGGAGAACCCGGGCCGCAAGCCCGTTGTCGACACTGATGTGTTCGCCGTGATCGTGGATGCCAGCGGAGAGCCGGTGCTGCAGAACCGCAGCCGGGTGGGCTCGATCGGTGATGTGCCGCCCGGCCGCTCCGACTTCGCTCTGCGCCTGGCCGTTCCCGCCGGGACGCCAGAACCCTTGCAGGTGCGCAAGGCCCGTGCCCATGGCTTCAGCGCCCCCGTGCGCACACGCGCGGCGGAAGGCGATGAACTGCTCCCCCTGGAGCAGGCGGTGCAGGAGCAGGAACTGAGCTGATCGCGCGGGCCTCAGCCGCCGTGATCAGCGGGTGGAGTCAGTACCCGAAGCCGGAGCCGGCGCCCATCAGCGAGCCACTCGCTGCGCCCAGCAGGCTCTGGCCCAGGCTGAGCGCCAGGAAGGCGATCAGGGCAGAAAGGTCAAGGCCGCCAATGGGCGGAATCAGCCCCCGAAAGGCGTTGAGATAGGGATCGGTGATCGAGCTCACGGTTGACAGCACCGGGTTGCTCCAGTCGAGATTGGGGAACCAGCTCAGCAGCACCCGCACCAGCAGCACCAGGCTGTAGATGCTGAGGGTCTGGGCCAGCACCGCAAACAACTGGCTCAGGATCGTCAGGGACATGGGCGCCATCGGCTCGTGCTTCGACTTTATGGGGAGGTGCGCGGTGGCGTGCGGCCGCCAGGGAGTTCCGCCTCACCACGCACGGCAAAGGTGCGGTGGAACTTCTCACTGAGGCTGAGCCAGTAGGAACGGCCGTCGCTCTGCCGGCGACGCTCAATGAAGTTCTGAGCCAGCAATTCCTTGATGTGGTCGTAGGCCCCGGAACCGCGCAGTTCCACAAGATCGGATTGAAGGATGCGTTTCTTCAAGGCGATGGTGGCAAGCGTGCGCAGGGTGGCGGTGGAGAGCTCCACCGGCAGCAGGTTCTGCACCAGGCCGCTGAGGCTCTCGCGGAGCTGGAGGCTGTACTGGCGCCCCTCCTGGCGAATCTCCAGAGCCGTGTCCCGATGGGCGTAGTCGGCCATCAGCGTGATCAGGGCCAGCTCAACCGCTTCGGGGACTAGCGCCACGCCGGGCTCCAGGCTGGCGAGCCGGGCCAGCTCGGCCAGATCCAGGGGCCGTCCCTTGAGATAGAGGATCGCCTCGATGCGCGCCGCCAGCGACAGGGAAGCCGCGCCCGTGGCCGCCGCACCCAGGGAGCCTCCGGTGAGGCCCGTCGTGTCGTCGCTGGACATGGAGCCGACCAGCAGAGTCTGGGCCGAACGTACCGCAGCCGTTCAGGCTCAGGCCAGGGCAGGGATCGGCGGCAGGACGGGTCCGAGGAAAAGGCGGTAGGCGGGGTTGTCGGTCTCGTCCCAGTAGCGGTAGCCCAGCCCTTCGAGAAAGGTGTGCCAGGCGGCATTGTCTTGCGGTTCCACCTGCACCCCCACCACGATCCGCCCCACGTCGGCGCCCTGGTTGCGGTAGTGGAAGATGCTGATCGACCAGTTGGGGTGCAAGGCGTTGACAAACGCCATCAAGGCGCCCGGCCGTTCCGGAAACTCGAAGCGGTAGAGCAGTTCCTGGCGCAGTTCCTGCCCCTCGCCGCTGAAGCCCTGGGGCCGGCGGCCCCCCACCATGTGGCGCAGATGCAGCTTCGCCAGCTCGTTGCCGCTGAGATCGAGGCAGGGGAAGCCACTCGCCTGCAGCTGGGCGATCAGGCCGGCCGTGTCCTCGGCGCCACTGATCTGAACCCCAAGGAAGATGTGCGCCAGCTTTGGGTCTGCCATCCGGTAGCTGAATTCCGTGAGACTGCGGGAACCCAGCAGCTCGCACAGCTCCCGCAGGCTGCCGGCCCGCTCCGGGATCTCCACGGCCACCATGGCTTCGCGCGCCTCGCCCAGCTCGGCCCGCTCGGCCACGAAACGCAGGCGGTCGAAGTTCATGTTGGCGCCGCAGGCCACCGCCACCAAGGTGCGTCCTTGCAGCTGGCGGCGCTGCACGTCTGCCTTCATACCGGCGATCGCCAGGGCGCCGGCCGGCTCCAGAATCGAGCGGGTGTCTTCGAAGACGTCCTTGATCGCCGCGCAGATCTCGTCGGTCGTCACCGTCACCATGGCATCCACGTGCTGCTGGGCCAGAGCGAAGGTGTGTTCACCCACCTCCCGCACCGCAACTCCATCGGCGAACAGGCCCACCGTCTCCAGGCGGATGCGTCGGCCGGCCGCCAGGGAGCGGGCCATGGCGTCGGCATCCACCGGCTCCACACCAATCACCTCCACCTCCGGCCACACACTTTTCACATAGGCGGCGATGCCGGCGATGAGGCCGCCGCCGCCCACCGCCACGTAGATCGCATCGGGAGGTGAGGAGCACTGGCGCAGGATCTCCAGGCCGATCGTTCCCTGGCCGGCGATCACCTCAGGGTCGTCGAAAGGGTGGATGAAGGTGAGGCCCGCCTCCCGCGCGCGGCGCCGGGCTTCCAGGCAGGCCTCGTCATAGGTGTCGCCGTGGAGCACCACCGCGGCCCCGAGCGCAGCAACAGCGCGCACCTTCATCTCCGGAGTAGTGAGCGGCATCACGATCACGGCCCGGCAGCCGAGGCGGCCCGCCGCCAGGGCCACACCCTGCGCGTGGTTGCCCGCACTGGCGGCGATCACCCCCCGTTCCAGCTCCTCGGCGGTGAGGTGGGTCATGCGGTTGTAAGCACCGCGCAGCTTGAACGAGAACACCGGCTGGAGGTCCTCCCGTTTGAGCAGCACGTGGTTGCCGATGCGGCGCGAGAGATTGGGCGCCGGGTCGAGCGGCGACTCGATCGCCACGTCATAGACGCGGGCACGCAGGATCCGCTGGAGGTAATCGCTCATCGACCCAGTGTGACAAGGGCCGGCCGGTGGCTGGCTGCAGACCGCTCAACCTCGATCTGGAGGCCGTTCACAGGCGGCTCACTCCCTCAGCACTCGCCTTCCCCTGCCCATTGGTGACCATTGCCGCCAACCGGCGGGAGGGGGAACGTAGATTGACCTGTACTGAACAGGCCGGGGCATGCATCTCAGCGAGCTGAGCCATCCCAATCAGTTGCATGGGCTCAGCGTCGCCGAGCTGGAAGGCATCGCGAGGCAGATCAGAGAGCGCCACCTGGAGGTGGTCTCCAGCAGCGGCGGCCACCTGGGTCCCGGCCTGGGGGTGGTCGAACTCACCCTCGCCCTCTACCAAACCCTGGATCTCGACCACGACAAAGTGGTATGGGACGTGGGCCACCAGGCCTATCCCCACAAGCTGGTCACCGGCCGCTACCTCCGCTTCAACACCCTGCGTCAGCAGGGTGGCGTGGCTGGCTATCTGAAGCGCAGCGAGAGCCGTTTCGATGCCTTCGGCGCCGGCCATGCCTCCACCAGCATCTCGGCAGCCCTGGGCATGGCCCTGGCCCGCGATCGGCGCGGCGAGGATTTCAAGTGCGTGGCGGTGATCGGCGATGGCGCCCTCACCGGCGGCATGGCGCTGGAGGCGATCAACCATGCCGGCCACCTGCCGCACACCCGGCTGCTGGTGGTGCTGAACGACAACGACATGTCGATCTCGCCACCAGTAGGTGCGCTCTCCACTTACCTCAACCGCATGCGGCTGAGCCCGCCGCTGCAGTTTCTCTCCGGCAGCGCTGAAGAGGCGGTGAAGCACCTGCCCTTCATGCACGGCGAGCTGCCGCCTGAGCTCAAGACCCTCAAAGAGAGCATGAAGCGGCTCTCGGTGCCCAAGGTGGGCGCGGTGTTCGAAGAGCTGGGCTTCACCTACATGGGCCCGGTCGACGGCCACGACATCGCCGGGATGATGCGCACCTTCCAGGCGGCACACCGCTGCGAAGGCCCGGTGCTCGTGCATGTGGTCACCACCAAGGGCAAGGGGTACCCCTACGCCGAGGCCGATCAGGTTGCCTATCACGCCCAGTCGGCTTTCGATCTCAAAACCGGCAAGGCCTACCCCTCCAGCAAGCCGAAGCCACCCAGCTACAGCAAGGTGTTCGGCCAGACGCTGGTGAAGATCTGCGAGCTCGACCCCACCGTGGTGGGCATCACGGCTGCCATGGCCACCGGCACCGGCCTCGATCTGCTCGAAAAGGCACTCCCCGACCAATACTTCGACGTCGGTATCGCCGAGCAGCACGCCGTCACCATGGCGGCAGGCATGGCCTGCAACGGCGTCAAGCCTGTGGTGGCGATCTACAGCACCTTCCTGCAGCGCGCCTACGACCAGCTCATCCACGATGTCGGCATCCAGAACCTGCCGGTCACCTTCGTGCTCGACCGCGCCGGCATCGTCGGTGCCGACGGCCCCACCCACCAGGGCCAGTACGACATCAGCTACCTGCGCGCCGTTCCCAACTTCACGGTGATGGCGCCCAAAGATGAAGCCGAGCTCCAGCGCATGCTGGTCACGGCCATCGCCCATACCGGTCCCACCGCGATCCGCTTTCCCCGGGGTGAAGGCGAGGGGGTGCCGCTGGTGGAGGAAGGCTGGGAGCCGATCGCCATCGGCCGTGGCGAACAACTCGCCGATGGCGACGACCTGCTGATCGTGGCTTACGGCGCCATGGTCTACCCGGCCATGGCCACCGCAGGGCTGCTGCAGGAGCAGGGTGTGCGGGCGGCCGTCGTCAATGCCCGCTTCCTGCGCCCTCTCGACGACTCCTTGATCGTGCCCCTGGCCCAGCGCATCGGCCGCGTGGTCACCATGGAAGAAGGCGCTCTGCCCGGTGGCTTCGGCGCTGCCGTGGTGGAAGCCCTCAACGACAACGACGTGCTGGTGCCGGTGCTGCGCATCGGCATTCCAGATGTGCTGGTGGATCACGCCAGCCCCGACCAGAGCAAGCAGGCGCTGGGGCTCACCCCGCCGCAGATGGCCACCCGCATCCTGCAGCGCTTTCAACTCGGTGTGCTGCGCCAGCCACTCACGGTCTGAATCGCGCCTTGAGCTCAAGCGAACGGCTGCGCTGCCAGGTGCTGGTGGTGGGCTGCGGACCGGCGGGCGGAGAGTTGGCCCGGGGCCTGGCCCGCAGCGGCGTGGATGTGCTGGTGGTGGATGCCCTGCCGGATCTACGGACGCGTGCCTTCAGCAGCGCCGCGCTACCGCTGGAGGCGATCGAACGCTTCGGTCTGCCGCCGGAGGTGGTGGCCAGCCGCTGGAGCGGTTGGCAGCTGTTCGGCCCCGGCGACGACCAGCGCCATTGGAGCCAGGAGCTACCGCTTGGGGCCGTGCTCGACTTCGGGGCCCTGCGCCACTGGCTGGGGCTGCAGGCCGGTGGCTGGGGAGCTCGCCTTGCGTTGGGCCTGCGGGCGAAGCGCTGCGAGGCGGTGGGCGATCGCCTGCGCACTTCGTTGGTCGGGGCGTCAGGTGCTGTGGTGGAGGTGGAGAGCGACTGGGTGGTGGACGCCAGTGGCCAGGGGCGAGCCTTGATCGGTGACCCTCCTCCCAGCCGCGATCCGCTGGTGCGTGGGGTGGGGGTGGAATGGCTGTTGCAGGTGCCGGAGCCGCTCTGGCGCCGCTGGAGCAACCGGCTCAGCTTCTGCCTCGGCTCCCAATGGATGCCCCAGGGCTACGGCTGGGTGTTTCCCATGCAGCCCGGCCTGTTGAAACTGGGTGTGTGCCGCCTGGAAGATCCTCGCCGCCAGGGAACTCAACCGGCCCTTGGCACCTGCCTGCAGCAGTTGCAGCGCCGCTGGCTGCTGCAGGAGGCAGAGGTGGTGGATCGGCACGGCGGTGTGATCCGCAGCTCGGTACGTCGCCGGGAACCCCACCGCCACGGCAGGTTGCTGGGCCTGGGCGATGCCATCAGCACCGCCAACCTGCTGGGCGGTGAGGGGATTCGCCACGCCATGGCAAGCGGCCGCCTGCTGGTACCGGCGCTGGTGGAGGCGCTGGCTGGCAACGAGCGGCCGTTGGATCGCTACCCAGGCCAACTCAAACGCATGCTGGGCTGGCGCTGGAGCCTGAGCGGCAGGCTGGCCCAACGCACCTGGCTTGGCCTGGTGGACGAGCGGGGAGACCGCAGACTTTCAGCTCTGCTGCACGGCCTCGAGCAGAGCGCCGCCGCCGGCGATCTCTCCGCGCTGTTGTTCCACTACCGCTTCGAGCGTTACGGGGGGCGGATGCTCCCCTACCTGCTGGGGTGGCGCTGAAGCGCCACCCACACGGGCCGTGAACTCAGAGCACACCCCGGGAGGCCAGGCCCTGAATGGCGCCGATGCCGAAGATGTGGCCCAGGCTGGTGGTGGCCAGCAGGGAGGCATGGCTCAGGCCGCCGAAGAACTGCGGGCTGGGCAGCTGGGCGCCTTCGGAGGGGTACTTGATGGTGGCCTTGCCGATGCCGATGGCAATCACATTGCAGACAATCATCACCAGAGCCACTTTCGGTGACCAGGAAATCGAAGCGGGGGCAAGCGCGAGGAGCGGAGCGATCATCTTGGATCTGAAACCGACGCCCCATCTTCCGGGTGAACCACTCCATCCTCACCCGGGCGTAAAACTTGTTCATGGCCCTGAGGCGGTGGGCCGTCCGCGGAGGCGGTGCTGAACCCCAGCAACACCATCAGATTGGCCACGGTGAGGAAGGCCTCGGCAGCGCCATGCAAGGGGTCCACATCCGCCAGCTGCTGGCCAAAACGGAGTTCTGCCACCACCGCGGCCACGATCGTGACGGCCACGAACACCAGCGTGAACTGAAAGCCTCGCAAGGCGAGCGGCGGGAAGCGGCCGCTGCGCCCGGCCCAGCGCAGGAAGGCCAGGTAGGGCAGCAAAGAGAGCACGAACAGAGGCGCAGGATCCACAGCTGCCAGCGGCTGCAGCAACCAGAGGCCGTGGCGCCATCCATCCTGAACAGCACCAACGGCCCCGCTCAGACCGGAGCTGCCTGCAGCGCTGCTGGCGATGACGAACGCATGGAAAGGAGCACCAAGCTGATGGATGGAGTGGAGGGGGGCAGTGAGCAGAGCGATGACAGACAACGGAATGACAAGAAGCGGCATGATCTCCGTCAGGCCTGACGCGGAGACGGCAGCAACTGCCAGCCAGCTACCGCCAGTGCGATGTTGCCGACCAAGGTGGTGAAGGCCTGAAACACCACCAGGCCACGCAGAGCTTCGGTGTTGTCGAACAGGTGCCAGGTGCAGGCCGCCATGGCGCTCACAAGCGCAGGCAGCATGGCCAGTGCCAGCCAGCGCCACTGCGGTTCATGGCGCCGTTCCCCCCAGCGCACGATCGCTGCGATGGCGAGCATCCACTCCAGCACTGAGGCGATGTGGATCCACCAGGTGGGCAGCGAGAGCGCGTGCATCGGAGCGTCCGCTTGAGTGGCCTCATCATGAAGGAGCCCGCTGCGACCATGCCAGCGTTGGCAGTTCCGGTCTCGCCCCTGCCTCCCGCGCCCCTGCCTGCCACGTCACTGGCAGCCCGACTGATGCCGACCCCCTGATGCCGAACCGTCCCCTGCTCTGCGGCTACTACGGCGAGCACAACCTCGGCGACGACGCCCTGCTCACCGCCTTGCTGGCGCAGCTGCCAGCGGGATGCGATCCACTCGTGACCGCATTCGATCGCGAGGAGGTGGAGCGCTGCTTCGGGGTGCGCACCGTGGACCGTCGGCGCCTGGCGTCGGTGTTGCAGGCCCTGGGTGGCTGCGATGCGCTGGTGCTGGGTGGCGGCAGCCTGCTGCAGGACGTCACCAGCTTCGGCAGCCTGATCTATTACACGGGACTGATCCTGCGGGCGCGCCTGGCTGGCCTGCCTGTGCTGCTTTGGGGACAGGGGCTGGGCCCACTGCGCCGCCGCCGCAGCCGCCTGCTGGTGCAGCGCCTGCTGCCTCTGGTGCAGGGGATCACCTGGCGGGATGCCGGTTCAGCGGCCCTGGCTGCTGAGTGGGGCGTGCAGGCGCCAGTGGGCAGTGATCCGGTGTGGTCGTTGCCGGCTCAATGCTGGCAGGGGCCGGGCGGACCGATCGTGCTCTGCTGGCGCCCCACCAGGCTGCTCAATGACAGCGGCTGGGCTGTGCTGCTGCAGGCCCTTGACCAGGTGGCGCGCCGCCTGGACCGGCCGGTGCACTGGCTGCCCTTCCACCGGGAGCAGGACACGGGCTTGCTGCAGGAGTTGAAGGAGAGGGGTCTCTTGCCGCAGGGGCTTGAGGCCCGCAGCCGGGAGCTGCAGGTGAGGACTCCAGAGGAGGCCTGCGAGCAGTTCCATGGGGCCGCGCTGGTGGTGTCGATGCGGCTGCATGGCCTGATCCTGGCGGCCCTGGCAGGAGCCCCCTGCGCAGCACTCAGCTACGACCCCAAGGTGAGGAGGGCCGCTGATGCTCTCGCCTGCCCCTGCATCGATCTGGAAACAACGGCCCTGGCGGCGCACCAGACAGGACCCCTGGCGCAGAGCTGGCTGAGCGCTGCCGAGATTCCCCCGGCAGGAGCCACCATTGAGCAGTTGCGCCAGCAAACGGCAGTTCACGCTGCGTTGCTGCATCAGCAGCTGGGCTGACTACCGGCTTCGACTCGCAGAACCGAAGGACGACAGCCCCACGGGACGCACCAGAATGGCTGCCACATCCGGCTGGCAACGGAATTGTTGGCAGTATCCGGCTCGAGCCACAGCTGTTTGCCTTCTGTGGCTCGCGGCCGGCTTGGCGGTTGGTTTGACTGGCAAGCCGGTGACCTTTGCCCCTCTCCGATGGACCGCGTGAAACTGCAGATCCTGCTCAGCGTGCTGATCCCGCTGGGGGCGATGGCCTACTGGCTGAGCACGCTCGGCTTCTTCGACAAGCCGTGAACCTGGCCGCGGACGGTGGTCAGCGGCCAGTGACCGCAGCCTTCTAGTTGCTGGCAGGAGCGGCCATCGCCAGCGGGATGCGCGGCACCGGGAAGCCATTGCTGCCCAGCACATCCACGATCATGCGGTTGGTGTCGAAGTAGACCTGCCAGTAGTTGTCCGTATGGGTGTAAGGGCGAACGGCAAGTTTCGGGCCGCGCTCGGTGAACTCCAGCACCTCCACATCTGCCGGCATGCCGTCGTACTGGTTGGGAACGCTCTTGATGCCCTCCTTGAGCAGGGCCACGGCACGGGCCACATCGGCACTGTTGTCGAGCTGGGCCACCAGTTCCACCCGCCGGAATGGATGCACGGAATAGTTCTGGATGTTGTCGCTGAAGAGCTTGCCGTTGGGAATGATATTGCGGACATTATCGGGAGAGAGCACCGAGCTCACGAACATGCCGATTTCCTCCACGGTGCCGGTGACGCCGGCGGCAGTGATGAAATCGCCCACGCTGAAGGGGCGGAAGACCTGGAGGAACACCCCGGCGGCGAAATTGCCAAGCATGCCGCTCCAGGCCGCGCCGATGGCCACGCCTGCACCGGCCAGCAGGGCGGCGAAGCTGGCCGTTTCAATGCCGAAGAAGCCAAGGATGGCCACCACCAGGATCACCCGCAGCACTGCCGCGAGGATGTTGAGCAGGTAAGACACCACCGTCGCGTCGAGGCTGCTGTGGCGCAGAGAGCTGCGCAACAGGCGCACGGCCAGGGTGATGAGCCAGCCGCCGGCAATCCAGAGGGCAACAGCGCCCACCAGCTTGAAGATGAACGGAACGACGATCGCAGTGATCAGGGCGAGGCTCTCAGGCACGGAGAGAGAATCGGGGTGCAGCAGAACGCTGCTGTTTCCTGAGCCTCACGTCAACCGAATGTTGAGGTCTTGGCACGGTGGCATGGGACGTAGAACGTGCAGGGTGCAGCAGAGGCACTCTGCGTCCCTCTCACCAGATGCACGCAGCAGAACGCTCACCCCATGCTCGCTGCCGCAAGTTCGGCGGGTCCACCCCACCATCAGGTGGTAACCGAACCGCTGGATAGCCCACGAAGGCGCTCGAGTTCATCAAGCACTTCCTTGCTGTGGCCGCTGGGGCGCACGGCCACCCAGCGGGTACGCAGCATCCCTTCAGGATCGATCAGGAACGTGTGACGCTGGGAAAAGGGCGGCAGCCAGGAGCCGTAACGCTGGCTCACGTTGCCGCCGGGGTCGGAAAGCAGTGGAAAGGCCAGTCCCTCGCTGTCGCAGAAGGCGGCGTGATCATCGAGTGCATCGGCGCTGATACCAACCACCTCTGCCTGAAGGCTGTGGAAGCGGGCCAGATCGTTCTGAAAGCCTCTCGCTTCCAGCGTGCAACCGCCGGTGGAATCCTTGGGATAGAAATAGAGCGCGAGCCAGCGGCCGCGGAAATCTTCAAGCCCGAGGGTGGTGGGTTCCAGCTGATCGGCCGTGAAGGCCGGCAAACGAAACGCAGGAGCTGGACGGTCGAGCTCCGGAAGGGTTCCACCCATCGCTGTGGCCGCACGCGGGCGGACCAGCCATGCGGATAGAAACAGGACGGAACCCTGAAGAAGTCGTCGACGCTTCACCGAACCGGAACGTACCGGCTCAGATTTTGGCCAGGTTGATGCCCAGTTCGCGGGCGTAGGCGCCCAGACCCTTCTTCTGGATGGTGCGAAGGGTGCGGGTGGCCACGCGCAGCTTCACCCAGCGGTTGCCTTCAGCCCACCACAGGCGACGCTCCTGCAGATTCACCTGCTGGAGCTTCTTGGTGCGCACGTGGGAATGGCTGACCGCCATGCCGTTGTTGGCACGCTTACCGGTGAGTTGGCAAACCCGGGACATGACGTTCAGCTGCTGAAAATGACAAACGGGCCAGGCCCGAAGGGGCGAATCTAGCAAAGAGGAGGCGAGGCCTCAGAGGCCCCGCTCCATGAGGCGACCCATCAGGTTGGAGCTGCGCTGCTGGAAGCCCGCCAGCTCGTTGGGTTCAAGGCCTCCCACCGAAAGGCGGGCCAGCTCGTAGATGTGGCGGCTGAGGTCGTCGGCGAGCTGCTGGCTGGGGGAGCTCCCGCCCCCGGTGATCACGGCGCCGGCGGACAGCTTGAGCAGCCCCTCCACCAGGGCATGGCGGCGGTTGATCAGCAGCACGTGGTGGTCGGGCAGGCCGGGCAGACGTTGCTCCATGAAGGCGCCCATGTCATTGATGCGCCGCATCTGCTCCGGCAACAGGATCAAGGCCGCTGGGGCGTTGTCCCCCTTGAGTGCCTGCACCTGGATGGTCACCTTGTCGTTGGCGAGGGCCTGCTTGAACAGACTGCGCAGCTGCTCGGAGCTGTCCTTCCCCTGGGAATCGGTGAGCTCGCTCTCCTTCTCCTGGAGGCTGTCGTCGAGTTCGGCGTCAACGCGGTTGAAGGTGAGCTCCTCGTGGCGTGCCTCCAGCCAGGGGATGAACTGGGCATCGATCAGGGCATCGGCCAGGAGCACCTCGGCGCCCTGGCTTTGCCACAGGGCCAGCGCTCCGGCCTGGCCGGCCTCGTCGGTGCAATAGAGGATGCGCTTGTCGTTCTCAGGCGCCAGCCGGCTGCGGTAGGCGGCGAGGGTGGTGAACGCCTTACCGCCCACGGGGATCGGCTCGGGGTCGGCGGCAGCGGCCGTGGTGCCGAACAGCACCAGATCCGCCACCTGCTCGGCGAACTTGTCGTCTTCCATGGCGCCGATCTTGATGAAGGGAGCGATGCCCTCCCAGATCTCGGCGTACCGGGTCGGTTCGTCCTTCTGGAGCTGCTTGAGCCGGTCACCCACCTTCTTGGCCACAAAGCCACCGATCGAGCGCACGCGCCGGTCGGTCTGCAGAGCAGAGCGGCTGACGTTGAGGGGGATGTCGGGAGAGTCGATCACGCCGCGCAGCGGCAGCAGGTAGCGGGGCACCACCTCCTTGATCGAATCGCTGACGAACACCTGGTTGCAGTAAAGGCGAATTTCGCCTTTCTCCCAATCGCCCCGGCCTGTGAGTTTGGGGAAGTAGAGAATGCCTTGAAGGTTGTACGGGTAGTCGGTGTTGAGGTGAACCCAGAGCAGGGGATCACCCTGGAAGGGGTAGAGATAGCGGTAGAGCTCGATGTAGTCGTTCTCGGTGAGGTCGCGGGCGCTCTGGCGCCACGGTGCCTGCCGCTTGTTGACCGTTTCGCCTTCCAACTGCACTTCCACCGGCAGGAAATCGCAGTAGGTGGTGATCAGCGAGCGAATGCGGGATGGCTCGATGTATTCCATCTCCTCCTCCTGCAGGTGCAGGATCACATCGGTGCCAGGCTCGGCGCGGTCGCCCGATTCGAGGCTGAAGTTGGGGGAGCCGTCGCAGCTCCAGCGCACAGCCTCGGATTCGGGGCGTGCGCTCAGGCTCACCAGCTCCACCTTTGCCGCCACCATGAAGCTGGAGTAGAAGCCAAGGCCAAAATGGCCGATGATGGCGTCGTCTTCCCGTTTGTATTTCTCCAGGAACTCCTCGGCGCTGGAGAAGGCCACCTGGTTGATGTAGCGCTTCACCTCATCGGCCGTCATGCCGATGCCGTTGTCGCTGATGGTGAGGGTCTTGGCTTCGCGATCAATGCGGATCTGAATCCGGCCTTCCTCACCCTCGCTGCAATCTCCAGCCATCGCTGCCATGCGGCGCTTGCTGATGGCATCCACCCCATTGCTCACCAGCTCCCGCAGGAACACCTCATGGCCGGAATACACGGCCTTCTTGATGATCGGAAAGATGTTCTCGGTGTGGATCTGAATCTGGCCCTGTTCCAGCACCGTCATGGCAGTTGAGTCACTGACGCGACCTTAGGGATCCCCCTGGACGGGCTCAAGCCGTGGCAGGGAGGGGTCTCCGAACCCCTGGTGTGGTGGCAAGGGCATCGCGCGCGGCGCGGGCGCCATTGAGGCGTGCCAAGCGCATGGAGGGGGAGACACCAGTGCAGGTCCAGGTCCTGGCCGCGCCTTGCATGGGTGCTTGCGCCTACCCCTTGGGCACGCTGTGGCGGCCTGCCGGTTGGTCTGCCATGCGGAGCCCAGCAGCACCAGGCGACGCCTTGGAGCAGGGATGGTCAGCCGCCAGCGATGGCCATCTGAACGGATGAAGTGGGCAGCCGGATGGACCTTGCAAGGGGGGGGTATTCCTCAGCGCTGAGATTGCTTTCACCGGCCACAAGCCAACGGGGATCTGATTCCTTCTTGCCTGGCATGGGACGAGCGCGGAGCCTTACGCGGAGCATGGAGCCATCTGGGGGGATACAGAGCAACATCCCTGCGGATAGGAGCATGGATGGTCCGGACAGATGGCAAGCTGATGAAGACTCTTTCGCTGCCGACGGATCCGGTCCATTGCCAGTCGTTGGTGCATCAGCCGTCTTTAGCTCCAACCGCACGTTGTGGCCACGCACTCAACAGCAACAGCCCAGTCAGCAGCTCAGGCATGGCTCTGAGCGGATGCTGAATCCCCTGGTGGGAATACACACCTCGGCGCATGAGGGCGGAGTTCGTTGCTCAATTCCGCTCAAAGCCCGGCAAACCACTCGTAGCCGTTGTCTTCCCAGGTGCCGCGCCGCAACGGGTCGAGTGAGCTGATCACCTCAAGCCCCGTCACCCATTTACTGAGTTTGTAACCCAGCTTGATCGGCGAGGCGAGGCGCAGGGGGGCACCATTGGCCACCGGCAGCGGCGCACCGTTCATGCCGGTGGCCAGCAGGGTCTGGGGATGCAGCGCGGAAGCGATGTCCCAGGTGGTGAAGAACTGATCGGCGGATTCGATCGCCACGTAGCCGCCCAGGCTGGAAAATCCAGCCAGTGCCAGCACATCGGCGAGCCGCACCCCCGACCAGCACACGATCGCCGCCCAACCCTCCACGCACACATGGCGGATGGTGATCTCGTGCTGGGGCAGAGCGGCCAGATCGGCCAGATTCAACTGCAACGGCTGGCGCACCAGCCCATCCACGCGCAACCGATAGCGCGCAGGATCCAGCCGCGGCACACCGTTGAAGCTGTTCACCAGCAGCGCCGCAGGATCCACCTGATCCCGGCGAAACTCCGGCACCTTGCCCTTCCCCTGCAGCAACGCTTCGAGACGCTCGTTCAACGGCTGGGTGGCCTTCCCCACCTGCTCGCTGAAGCGATTGAGAGCGCACCCGCCCAGAAGCAAAGGAGCCCCACCGCTGTAACCCAGGCCTAGCAATTGCCGACGGGTCAGCCAGGGGCTCTGCGGTGTCAAGCGAGCATGGAGCGCCAGAGCCGCCATCCTCCGACGCGCCAGGAGAGGGTGGCATGGGCCAGGGTGAGGACAGCGATGGCGGGAATCGTGGCCAGGTGAGCCACACGCAAGGTGTGCCAGCTGGTGGCACCGAACAGTTCCCCGAAGCTGAACAGGCCCGACAGCCACCAGAACTGAGCCGGCTTGTACATCGCCAGGCCGGTCATCAGCGCAAAGGCCAGCAGAACAAGCATCAAGGTGTAGATCAGGCGATGCGCCGACAGGCGTCGCCTGGCCAGATTCGAACTCGCGTTCAGCGTGGCCAGATCGCTGCTCTGCGCCAGCCGGTCGCGGCGCCGCTGGATCAGCAGGGCGATCCAGAGTCCAAGGTTCAAGGCGCAGAGGCCCATGAAGCCGAAGTGCCAGTCGCGGCCGCCGGCCAGCCAACCGCCCAGGGTGAACAGCTCCGGCACGGTGGCGCCGCCACGACCACCGAACACGGGATGGGCGTTGTAAATCTGCAGACCGCTGGCAGCCATCACCAGAAACACCACCAGGTTGAACCCGTGGAAGGCCCGCGTCCAGAGCGGATGCCGGTGGCGGGAGGGTGACACCTCAGCTGCGACGCTGCTCGGCCGGCCGCTCCTCCGGCACGATCGCCCCCTCCACCGGGCACACCTGCAGGCAGATGCCGCAGTCGATGCAGGTGTCAAATTCGATCCAGTAAAAGGGGGTGCCTTTGCTGTTGGCTCCCGAGCCTGGCTTGATGCAGGCCACGGGACAGGCATCCACGCAATCGGCCACACCCTCGCAGACATCGGTGAGGATCGTGTGGGCCATGACGGGGCGGGCGCAAGCGTGGCGCGATCCTAGAAATCCGCCAGGCCCTGCTCCGGCTCAGCCAAGCCACTCCAGCCCTTGGCTGTCGCGGCTGAAGGCGACCGCCTCAGCCTCAGCGTGCGAGCCGAGCGGCTCCGGCAGCAGCTCGGCAGCGCGGCCCTGAGCATGGAGCTGATCGAGCCGTTCCAGGGCAGAAGCGAGTCCGTCGGGGTGGCTGTAGGCCACCAGCAGCGGGCGCTCCGCCAGCCTGGTCGCTTCCTTGCTGCCGGGGGTGCCGTTGAGCAGCTCGCGGATGTCTTCGATCGAAAAGGCGAAACCCACACCCGCGGCCAGGGCCGCATCGGCGCAGAAGCGACCCACCAGGGCGTCGTAGCGGCCGCCGCTGGCCACATCCACCGGAGCCGCCGCACCGCGACACACCAGCTTGAGCACGATGCCGTCGTAGAGATCGAAGTGGGGCTGGAAGCTGGGATCCAGCTGCAGTTGCACGCCAAGGCGCTCGGCCGCCGGGCGCACCAGCTCCAGCGTGGTGGCCAGCTCCGTCAGCAGTGGGCTGGACCCCAGGTGCCGCTCCAGTTCCTTCAGCACCCAGGCAGGTTCGCCGCGCAGGCGCAGCAGGGCCTGCAGCTGCGCCTGTTCCGCAGGTTCCAGCGGAATGGCAGCCAGGGCCAGCGGATCGAAGCCCGTGAGGGCACGGCGACAAGCAGTGCGGTGCTGGGCAGGCAAGCGTTCGAGCAAGGTGCTGAGCAGCCCGTGGTGGCCCACCAGCAGCTGGGGTTCATGGCTGGGCTCCAACCCGATCGTTTCGGTGCAGGCCAGCAGCAGGCGGATCAGCTCCACATCGGCGGAGGCCGTGGGCACCCCGAGCAGCTCCACACCGCTCTGCAGTTGCTCACTGATGCGTTGCCCGCCCGCATCACCCACGAGGGCGCGGAAGGTGGGCCCTTCCGCCCAGAGGCGCAGCGGCCGTGGGCGCGCAGCCATGCGGGTGGAGGCCGCCCGGGCGATTGAGGCCGTGAACTCAGGCCGCAGGCCCAGCGGTTCTTCCGCCGCGAGGCGCACCACGTCCTGCTCGGCGATGCCGCCGCCGGCTTGCAGCGTGTCGAGCCGTTCCACCGACGGGGGCGCCACTTCCTGGTAACCCCAGAGCCGATAAACCTCCGCCAGACGCTCGCGCAGGCGCCGGTTGCCGCCCACCTGGACGGGATTGAGATCCCTGGCGCCGGCGGCGGGTTGCAGGGCCATGGGAAATCAGAGGGAAGTGAAGGGGAGCGGCTGGATCCTATGGAGCGGCGTGGGGCCCGCTCAGAGCTCTGGGGCGCCGAACAACGCGCCTGGCAACGGTCGGCACTGGGCCAACCCATCCATCAGGGCGCGATGAAGGCCGGGGGTGGTGGCGATCAGCCGCCCGTCGGCCAGCATCAACGGCGTGCCGTCGTAGGCACTGACGATGCCTCCCGCCTGCTCCACCAGCACCACGCCGGCGGCGAGATCCCACGGAGAAAGGCCGCGCTCCCAGTAACCATCGAGTCGGCCGGCCGCCACGAAGGCCAGATCCACGGCGGCAGCCCCGCCGCGGCGCACCCCATGGCTGCGGTGGGTGAACCAGCAGAACTCGGTGTAGTTGGTGTCGGGCTGGGTGGTGCGGTCGTAGGCGAAACCGGTGACAAGCAGTGAGGCGGAGAGCTCGGTGCAGCCGCTCACCTGGATCGGCTGGTCGTTGCACCAGGCGCCCAGGCCAGGCGCCGCCCAGTAGTGCTCCGCCAGGGCCGGCACCTCAATCGCCCCCAGCAGCGGCGTGCCTCGCCAGGTGAGACCCACCGAGGTGGCGAACAGCGGGAAGGAGTGAGCGAAGTTGGTGGTGCCATCGAGCGGGTCCACGCACCACTCCAGGTCGGAGCGGGTAGCACTGCGGCCGCTCTCTTCCGCTAGCACGGCCACACCGGCACTCTCAGCGGCGAGCACAGCGAGCACCGCCTGCTCAGCCGCCAGGTCGGCCTCGGTGACCAGATCCCCGGCGCGGCCCTTCTCCCGGATCTGGCGCAGCTTGCCGAAATGACGCGTGAGCTCGGCGCCACCGGCGGCGGCAGCCCGGCGGGCCACCCCGGCCAGACGCTCCAGGTCCCCAACGCTGAGGCCAGAGGCCTGCAGAGCCTGCTGGGAAAGACAGGGATGGCCGGCGGCCGGTGGCTGGAGGCTGATGGTCATGGCTGGGGAGTCATGGCTGGGCGTTTATGGCTGAAGGGGCATGGCTGGGGGCTCACTCCTCTTCGATCGGCAGGCCGGGGCGAATGCGGCCACGTCCGAAGTGGCGGCCGAACTGCAGGTCGTAGACCTCATCCTCATCCTGGGTTTCCACCTCCAGGGGACCGGTGGCGCGGGCCACGCAGAGCAAGCCATAGCCGCGCTTGCGCAGCTCCTGCGAGAGGCCGAGCGCTTCGCGCTGATCGATCTCACCCGAGAGCACGCGCACGGCGCAGGCCGTGCAGCAGCCATTGCGGCAGCTGAACGGCAGCGGCTGGCCCTGCTGCTCAAAGCTGCGCAGCACGTACTCCCCCTCCGGTACATCCAGCCGGATCACCCTGTTCTGCTGGCGCCAGTGCACCGTGATCGGAAAACGCTTGGTCATCGCCTGACGTGAACCACAAACGGCCTGCTGCTACATTGCCACCTGCCCCATGACAGCCGCTGGAGAGGTGGCCGAGTGGTCGAAGGCGCAGCACTGGAAATGCTGTATAGGGGCAACTCTATCGAGGGTTCGAATCCCTCCCTCTCCGTCCAGATTCACCAAGACCGGCCTTAGCGCCGGTCTTTTTTTGTAGCTGCGGGGAGAGGCCCAGCGGCGCACAACTGATCAGGCGCTGCTTGAACCAGACCATTCATTTCAAATGAAAACCACCAATCAGTTCGCGACCGGCTAGGCCGCGAACCAAGGGAGTGAATCTGCCTGTGCAGGCATCAGACCAAGGGAGTGAAGCAGCGTGTTGATCAGCCGAAACGGCCGGTCACATAGTCTTGGGTGGCCTGTTGCACCGGAGCGTTGAAGATCCGCTCGGTGTCGTTGAACTCCACCAGATAGCCCACCTTGCCGCTGCCGCCTTCCACGGCTTCTGCGTTGAAGAAGGCGGTCTGATCAGAGACCCGAACCGCCTGCTGCATGTTGTGGGTAACGATCACGATCGAGAAGGACTTTTTGAGTTCGTGCATCAACTCCTCGATTTTCAAGGTGGAGATCGGGTCAAGCGCTGAGCAGGGTTCGTCCATCAGGATCACCTCAGGCTCCACCGCAATCGCGCGCGCGATGCACAGACGCTGCTGCTGACCGCCGGAAAGGGCATTGCCGCTCTCCTTGAGCTTGTCCTTGGTTTCATCCCAGATGAAGGCCTTGCGCAGGGAGCGCTCCACCAGCTCATCCATGTCGCCCTTGTAGCCGTTAATCCGGGCACCGAAGGCGATGTTTTCGTAGATCGATTTAGGGAAGGGGTTCGGCTTCTGGAACACCATGCCGATGCGCCGCCTCACTTCCACCGGATCCACCTCCTTGGCATAGATGTCCTGGGAGTCGAACACCACCCGGCCCTTCAGCGTGCAGCCCTCGATCAGATCGTTCATGCGGTTGAGGGCTCGCAACACGGTGGACTTGCCGCAACCCGAGGGTCCGATGAAGGCCGTGACCTTGCCAGCGGGAATCTCCATGTGAACGTTCCGCACCGCCTCGAAGCTGCCGTAGCTGATCGTGACGTCCTCAAGGGCCAGACAGGTGCTGGGAGCCGGTTGTGCTTGCAGGGTCGAGGTCATGGGATCAGGTGGAGGTGGGATCGAAGGCGAAGAGAGGTGGAGGGGAGGGGCCTTGCCGACTTATTTGGAGGCGAAGCGGCGCAGCCAGCGGGCAAAGAGATTCGCCGCGAGGATCATCACCACAAGCACGAACGAAGCGGCCCAGGCCAGTTCGTTCTGAGCTTCGAACGGCATGATTGCGAAGTTGAAGATCAACACCGACATGGTGGCGATCGGGTTGAAGAGACCTTCGGGCCAAAAGGGAGAGAAGAGGGCTGTGAAGATCAGCGGTGCGGTTTCACCCGCCGCCCTGGCGATTGCCAGAACCACGCCGGTGGCAATCGGGGTGAAAGCACTGGGGAGAGTGATGCGGGTGATGGTCACGAACTTGGAGGCGCCCACGCCGATAGCCCCCCAGGTGAGCTCCCGCGGCACCAGCTTGAGACCCTCATCGGTGGTTTTGATCACCGTGGGCAGCATGAGGACCGCCAGAGCGATACCACCAGCCGCCGCTGAATACGACTGGCCGAAGAACACACGGGTGGCAACGATCGCGCCATACACGAACACACCAGCGATGATCGAAGGAACGCCGGCAAGAATGTCGTTGCCGACGCGAATGAACTGGGCAAACCAGCCCCCCTTGGAGTATTCGGCCAGAAACACCCCTCCACCCACACCCACAGGGATGGCGATCAGCGACGCAATGAACGTCACCGTGACGGTGCCGATCAGAGCGTTACCGATGCCGCCTCCTTCCAGACCCGGTGCCGGCGGCAACTGGGTGAACAGGCTGATGCTGATCAGGCGTCCACCCTGAAGCAACACATAGAGGAGAACGAGCACCAGGGGCAGCACCGCAATGGTGCTGAAAAAGCCAGCCAGGGCTGTCAAAGATTGATCCAGCCGGTTGCGCTTCAGGGAGGGGTTGAAGCGAAGCGACTTTGAAGCGGCAGGAAAGGCGGTGGTCATGGGTTTCAGTATTTGAGGCTGAGTTTCTTGATGATCCACTGCGCAATGATGTTCACCGTCAAGGTGAGAACCATCAGAATGAGAGCGGCATAAAGAAGTGCCGAAACCTGCACCCCATCGGCTTCACCAAACTGGTTGGCCAGCATTGAAGCGATGGTGTTGCCAGGTGCAAGCAAGGAAAAACTGAAGTTGTTGGAGTTGCCGATGATCATGGTGACAGCCATGGTTTCGCCCATGGCCCGGCCAAGAGCGAGCATGATGCCTCCCATGATCGAAGAAACGGCAGCCGGGAGAATCACGTTGAGGATCGCCACCCAGCGGGTGCTGCCCACTCCGTAGGCCCCCTGGCGCAGTTCCGTGGGAACCTGGTTGAGGGCGTCCCTTGCAATCGACGTGATAATCGGCAGGATCATCACCACCAGGATGATGATCGCCGGCGCCATTCCCGGTCCCTGGGGAGGGGAGTTGAAGATAGGCAGCCAGCCCAGCGTGTCGTAAATGAATTGCAGAAAGGGCCGCACGAACGGCTCCATCACGAAGATGGCCCACAAGCCCAGCACCACCGATGGAATGGCGGCGAGCAGCTCGACCATCACCCCGATCACCTCGCGCCAGCGCAGGGGAATGAGATTTTCAGTGATGAAGATGGCGGTACCGACCCCGAGTGGGACGGCAATCACCAGAGCCATGATCGAAGACACCAAAGTGCCATAAATGGCCGTGAACGCCCCGTATTCGTTGTCAACGGGGTTCCAGCTGGAAGTGGTCAGGAATGAGAGACCGAAGGCATGCATCGCCTCCCTCGCACCCTGGAAAACAGTGACGAAAATCGCCAGCAGGGTAATCGCCACAAACGAGGCAAGTACGATCGTGAGGTTACGAAAACCGCTGTCGATCAGGCGATCTGATGGAGGCCTGCGCCGCAACGTGAATTGATCTTTGTGGGGCGCAGATGTCATTGATCGTGGGCGCGGGAGGACGGTCGGTTCAACTCAATGGTTCAGCGTCCACCCAAAAACTAGTGCGGACCACCGCTTGAATTCCACTAAGAGGGCGTTAACGGCAACCACAGATCCTCCTGGCCGCGGGCCTTCAGCGGGGTTGGAGAGGTTCGGAGTCCTGGGCTGAGACCCAGTCTTGAACCTGGGCAGCGGGAGGCGTTGCAGCGGCCGCTCGACAGGGAAGCCGGTAGTTTGGTCCTTCAGTTTGAGGCTCAATGGGTCGGATCGTCGGCATCGATCTGGGCACCACCAACTCGGTGGTGGCGGTTCTGGAGGGCGGCCGTCCCCAGGTGATCGCCAATGCCGAGGGCACACGCACCACCCCATCGGTGGTGGGCTTCAACCGTGACCAGGAGCTGCTGGTGGGCCAACCGGCCCGGCGCCAGCTGGTGCTGAATCCCCGCAACACCTTCGCCAACCTGAAGCGTTTCGTGGGCCGCAGCTGGGACGAGCTCGACGACGACAGCCTGGCGGTGCCCTACACCGTGCGTGCCAACGACCAGGGCAACGTGCGGGCGGTCTGCCCGGCCACTGAGCGGGAATACGCGCCCGAAGAGCTGCTGGCCTGCATTCTGCGCAAGCTGGTGGACGATGCCGCCACCTATCTGGGCGAACCGGTGGAAGCGGCGGTGATCACCGTTCCTGCCTATTTCAACGATGCCCAGCGCCAGGCCACCCGCGACGCCGGCCGCCTGGCGGGGCTCACGGTGGAGCGCATTCTCAATGAGCCCACGGCGGCGGCCCTGGCCTATGGCTTCGATCGCAGCCTGGTGAAGCGGGTGCTGGTGTTCGACCTCGGCGGCGGAACCTTTGACGTCTCACTGCTGCGCATCGCCAATGGGGTCTTCGACGTCAAATCCACGAGCGGCGACACCCAGTTGGGCGGCAACGACTGGGACCGCCGCATCGTCGACTGGCTCGCCGACGGCTTCCTGAGCAGCAACGGCATCGACCTGCGCCGCGACCGCCAGGCACTGCAGCGCCTCACCGAGGCGGCCGAGAAGGCCAAGCAGGAGCTCTCCGGGGTGGCGAGCACCCCGGTGTCCCTGCCGTTCATCGCCACCGGTCCGGAAGGACCACTGCACATCGAGGTGGTGCTGGAGCGCCGCCAGTTCGAAGCGCTTTGCCCCGATCTGCTCGACCGACTGCTGCGGCCGGTGCAGCGCGCCCTGCGGGATGCGGGCATGGCCGCCGAAGAGATCGACGATGTGGTGCTGGTGGGCGGCTCCACCCGCATGCCGATGGTGCAGGACATGGTGCGCACCCTCATCCCGCGCGAGCCCTGCCAGTCGGTGAATCCCGATGAGGTGGTCGCCATCGGCGCGGCTGTGCAGGCCGGCATCCTCACCGGTGAACTGCGCGACCTGATGCTCAACGACGTCACCCCCCTCTCGCTGGGACTGGAAACGATCGGCGGTGTGATGAAGGTGCTGATTCCGCGCAACACCGCGATCCCGGTGCGCCGCTCCGACGTGTTCAGCACGTCGGAGGCCAACCAGTCGGCGGTGGAGGTGCACGTGGTGCAGGGCGAGAGGCAGATGGCGGCCGACAACAAATCACTGGGCCGCTTCCGCCTCTCCGGCATCCCTCCCGCTCCCCGTGGTGTGCCTCAGGTGCAGGTGTCCTTCGACATCGATGCCAACGGGCTGCTGCAGGTGTCGGCCACCGACCGCACCACCGGCCGGCAGCAGAGCGTCAGCATCCAGGGGGGCTCGAACCTCAGCGAGGACGAGATCAACGCCCTGCTGGAGGAGGCGGAACGCAAGGCGGTGGAAGACCGGCGCAAGCGGGCCGAGGTGGACCGCCGCAACCGCGCCCAGACGCTGGTGGCCCAGGCCGAGCGGCGGCTGCGCGATGCGGCGCTGGAGCTGGGGCCCTATGGGGCGGAGCGGCAGCAGCGATCGGTGGAGATGGCGCTCCGCGATGTGCAGATGCTGGTGGGTGGCGATGATCCGGTGGAACTGGATCTGGCCGTGAGCCAGCTGCAGGAGGCCCTCTATGGGCTCAACCGGCGGCTGGTGAGTGAACGCAAGAGCGAGGCCGGGCCGCTGCAAGGCCTCAAGAACACGCTCGGCTCCCTCAAGGATGATCTGTTCGCCGACGACGATGACGACTGGGACCGCCCGGGCGGCCGCGATCGCCCGCGCCGTGAGGCCTGGGACTCCGCACCGCTGAACCGCAGCGCCTACGACGCTCCGGCGGCCTATGGCCCAACTGACTATGGGCCGCCCAGCTACGGCTCGCCGACCTACAAGCCGCCGAGCTACAGCCCCCCCAGCTATGGCACCTCCTCTTATCCCACCACCAGCTACGGCACTCCCCGCTACAGCGACGTGGATGGCGAAGCAGCTGACGACGCCAGCCCTCGCAACCTCTCCAGTCGTGGTCGCCAGAGCTTCGCCGATGACAACCGCTACCGCCCCTCCAGCGATGAGGAGCCGTCGGCACCGCCGCCCCGCCGCGTCAGAGCGGCCGCCGATGACCCCTGGTCGGAGGACTGACCTCGGTGACCCGCAGCGCCTCCCCCCCGGCGGCCATTGATTACTGGGCGACCCTGGGGCTAGAACCCGGTGCGGACGCCGCTGCCCTCAAGCGGGCGTTCCGCCAGCAGGCGCGCCGCTGGCACCCCGATCTCAATGGCAACGATCCCGTAGCCGAGGAACGCTTCAAGCGAGTCAATGAGGCCTACGCGGTGCTCAGTGACCCCAAGCGTCGCCAGGCCTGGGAACGGGGGCAGGAAGCCGGCGGGGCGCAGAGCGGCAGCCGTGACCGCTTCGCCAGTGGCTTCCCAGCATTTGAGGAGTACCTGGAGGCCCTGTTCGGTCGCACCACAACGGCTGCCAGCGACGACGACGACGAGCCTGAGGACGGCCCGACCGACCTCGCTGACGAGGAGCCGCCGGAACCGAGCGCGGCGCCTGCTTCAGCGCCGGCCGGGCGCAGCCGCGAACATGGCGGCGGGCGGGTGACCCAGGCGCCAGCGTCTCCGCCGCCGGTGCAGGCCAGCGCTGATCTGGAAACCACCGTGGAGCTCACCCCGGAGCAGTCACTGGCCGGGGAACGACTGGAACTGTCCCTGCCCGACGGCACCGTTGTGGAGCTCTGGACCCCGCCGCTGGCCGGGGACGGCTGGCGCCTGCGGCTGGCCGGGGTGGCGCCAGGAGGGGCCGACCACTTCATCCAACTGCGGGTATGCACGCCTGAGGGTCTGCGCATCGATGGCCTGCGCGTGCTCTACACCCTGGATCTCTTCCCTCCCGCCGCCGCGCTCGGCTGCCGCGCCGTGGTGCCCACCCTGCAGGGCGATGTGCAGCTCACCGTGCCGCCTGGATCCTCCAGCGGACGTCTGCTGCGGCTGCGGGGCAGGGGGCTCGCCCACCATGGGCAGCGTGGCGACCAGCTGGTGGAGATTCGGATCGTCGTGCCGGAGCAGCTCGATGACGCCGAGGCAGCGCTCTACCGGCGATTGGAGCAACTGGCCGAGCAGGCCGAAGCGGATGCAGAAGCCGGCTGACCGGTGCCTGAGCTGACCACTGGCGCGGGGTGAGACACTGACCCCATGGCGTTGGAGCGCTCCATGACGGTCCATGTGTTGCTGTTTGACGCCGGCACAGACAACGAAGGCATCCATTCGCTTGAACTCGGCGGCCACACGGTGGTGCTGCTGTTTGAGGACCCCGACGACGCCGAACGCTACGCGGGCTTGTTGGAGGCCCAGGATTTCCCGCTGCCCTCGGTGGAGGCGCTGGAGCGGGAGGAGATGGAGCTGTTCTGCGCCCAGGCTGGCTACGAGGCACGCTTCGTGCCCACGGGCTTCCTGCCCCAGTCGCCGGAGGAGCGGCTGTGGATCTCGCCCCCGGAACGCAACATGGATGTGAGCAACTGGAACGAGGAGGCCAGCGGGACCAGCACTGCAGCAAGCGGTGCGGCAGAAACCACCGCCGGCCTGGTCTCCACCGATGACGGCGTGCCCGAAGCCGAGGCCTCAGCGGCCAGCGATGAACTGGAAGCCTTTCGGCGCCGGCTTGAAGGCTTGCTATGAGCCAGTCCTCAGCCTTCGGCGTGGCCGCCGGTGACCGCGGTCACCTGCTCACCGAACAGCCGAATCCCGCCAGCAGCGCGCTGGATCAGCTGGAAACCCGCGCCATTGTTGAACTGTTCTGCGAAGAGGAGCGCTGCTCCCAGCTGGCGGTGGCCGCAGCGGCACCGGCGCTCAGCGCCGCCGTTGACGCGATCGTGGCCCGGCTGCGCGCAGGTGGCAGGCTCTTCTACCTGGGTGCCGGCACCTCCGGCCGCCTGGGTGTGCTGGATGCCGCCGAGTGCCCTCCCACCTTCTGCAGCCCGCCCGAGCTCGTGCAAGGGGTGCTCGCCGGTGGGGCGCCGGCCCTGTTGCGCAGCTCCGAAGGACTGGAAGACCGCGCCGAAGCCGGACAGACCGACCTGGAAGCCCGCGGTTTCTGCAGCGACGACGCGCTTGTGGGAATCGCCGCGGGGGGCACCACCCCCTACGTGCATGGCGCTCTCCTGCATGCGCGCCGTCTCGACGCCCTCACGATCGGCATGGCCTGTGTGCCCAGCTCCCAGGCGCCGATGCCCTGCGACATCGACATCCGCCTGCTCACCGGCCCTGAACTGGTGACCGGCTCCACCCGGCTCAAGGCCGGCACCGCCACCAAGATGGCCCTCAACATCCTTTCCACCGGCGTGATGGTGAAGCTGGGCAAGGTGCACGGCAACCGCATGGTGGATGTGGCGGTCACCAACAGCAAGCTGGAAGACCGGGCCCTGCGCATCCTGCGGGATCTGGCCGGGGTGGAGCGACCGCGCGGCATCCAGTTGCTCGAGGCAGCGGGCGGATCCGTTAAGCGGGCCCTGCTGATGGCGGTCACCGATCTGGATGCCGCAGCGGCGGCGGCGGCGCTTGATGCGGCCGGCGGTCACCTGCGGCCTGCTCTGGCCGCCCTTGGTGCCCAGCTCAGCCACTGAGCGCCCGGGGCGCCCCTTGGAGGGCAGGCCGATCTAGGCGGCAGCTTCGTCAGGCACGAAGGGGCCCCAGTAGGGAGCGGTGAACAGGTCAAGCTTTTCGCGCGTTTCGGCCGGCACCCGCTCCTTCGGCGTCATCAGGGCATTGCGCAGGGCGCTGTGGGCGCTGCTGGCGGGCCGTTGTGCGGCGATACGCTCGGCCGCCACCTTCACCACCTGCTGCGCCAGCTGTGCATTGGCGTGCAGGTTCTGGATCACCAGCTCCACGCTCACCGAGGCATGGTCGCTGTGCCAGCAGTCGTAATCGGTGACCATGGCCAGGGTGGCATAGGCGATCTCCGCCTCCCGCGCCAGGCGGGCCTCGCTGTGGTTCGTCATGCCAATCACCGAGCAGCCCCAGCTGCGGTAAAGGTTGGATTCAGCGCGGGTGGAGAAGGCGGGGCCTTCCATGCAGAGGTAGGTGCCGCTGCGGTGCAACTGGCGGCCAGCCGGCATGAGGCTGTCGGCCACATCGGCCAGCAGGCGGCTGAGGCTGGGGCAGAAGGGATCGGCGATGCCCACGTGGGCCACGGCGCCGTTGCCGAAGAAGCTCAGCGGGCGTTGGTGGGTGCGATCGATGAACTGATCCGGCACCAGCATGTCGAGCGGGCGCAGCGGCTCCTGCAGTGACCCGACAGCCGAGCAGGAGAGAATCCAGCGCACACCGAGCGAACGCAGGGCCCAGATGTTGGCCCGGTAGGGCACCTCGGTGGGGGTGAGGCTGTGATGGCGACCATGGCGCGCCAGGAACACCACCTCGAGGCCGCCGAGCCGGCCCAGCCGCAGGCTGTCGGAAGGGGCTCCGAATGGGGTGTCGAGCGAGAGTTCCCGCACATCCTCCAGGCCCTCCATGGCGTAGAGGCCACTGCCGCCGAGGATGCCGAGCCGGGCACCGCCCAGGTCGTGACCGGAGCCGTTGGGAGCGGGAGCGGTGGCACTCATGACGTCAGGGGTGAGGGGGAATCCCCGAGCGGAGGGTGGGGGCACTGTTCTACCTGAGAGTGGATAAAGTCCGTTTTTCCCGAGCCTGCCGTGACCAAAGCCCAGATGGAGACCGATGCCGGCATCGTGGAACTCGAGCTGTTCGACGCCGATGCCCCCGCAACGGTGGCCAACTTCGTGAAGCTGGCCGAAGCCGGTTTCTATGACGGCCTGGCCTTCCATCGCGTCATCGATGGCTTCATGGCTCAGGGCGGCTGCCCCAACACCCGACCCGGCGCAGCCGGCGCCCCCGGCACCGGTGGCCCTGGCTACAAGATCCCCTGTGAGATCAACAGCCGCAAGCACCAGGCCGGCACCCTTTCGATGGCCCACGCCGGCAAGAACACCGGCGGCAGCCAGTTTTTCCTGTGCCACGACGCCCAGCCGCACCTCGACGGGGTTCACACCGTGTTTGGCCAGGCAGCGAATCTGGATGTGGTGCTCGCCATCCGCAAGGGCACCAAGATCAACAAGGTGACGATCCTGGCCTGAACGCCTGTGGCCGGATCGGCCAGTCCGCCGGCCAACGACCTGGACGGATTGAGCGGTTCCAACCGGCGATCAGTAGCAAGCGCCGATCAGTGCCAAGCGCCGGTCGGTGCGGCCCCGGTACTGAATGATCTGGCTCACTGCCAGCGCAGCAGCGAGCCGGGCTGGCGGGGCAGGGTGGGCCCGTCCTGGCGCAACTCCAGCAGCGGCCGCAGCTCCGGCTCCAGCGTGGCGCTGGGGTGGCTGCTGCGCTGGGCATCGGGGGTGAGCAGCAGGGTGATCGCCCTGCAGCCAGGCCATTCCGCCAGCAGGCCGAGCAAGGCCGTGAGATCGCCGCGACCGAGGGCGTGGCCGTCGGTGGAAGCCAGCAGCAGGGCGAGCTCCGGTTGCTGGAGCAGGGCCAGCAGCCGGGGATGCTCCTCCCGCCGCAGATCGAGGCTGCGCTGCTGGGCCCAGGCACGCAGCTGGGGCCAGTGCTCCGCTTCGGTGCGGGCGGGATCGTTGCCGCTGCCTTGCCAGGCCAGCACCGCGGTGAGGCCGAGGCTGGTGGGCTGGGGTGGCTCCAGGCCGGGGGGCTGCATCAGCAGATGGCCCAGCTTCAGGCGCTTGGTGCTCAGGTAGGCGGCGTTGTGCAGGCCCGCGTCCATCTCCAGCGGCACGCGGTCGTCGACCTGGAGGCCATAGCCACCCAGCCCGGCGATCTTGCGGGGGTTGTTGGTGATCAGCCGCAGCCGCTTCACCCCCAGATCGCTGAGGATCTGGGCGCCTACGCCGTAATTGCGCAGATCGGCGGGGAAACCCAGGCGCTCGTTGGCTTCCACGGTGTCGAGGCCGCCATCCTGCAGGCTGTAGGCCTTGAGCTTGTTGATCAGGCCGATGCCGCGCCCTTCCTGGCGCAGATACACCACGATGCCTTCGCCGGCGTCTTCGATCATGCGCAGAGCGGCTTCCAGCTGGGGGCGGCAATCACAGCGCAGGGAACCGAAGGCATCCCCGGTGAGGCATTCCGAGTGCACCCGCACCAGCACCGACCCGGTGGCCCGTTCCGGGTGTCCCTTCACGATCGCCACGTGTTCGCTGCCGTCGTGTTCGTTGCGATAGCCGATCGCGCGGAAGGTACCGAACGCGCTGGGCATCATGGCTTCCGCCTGACGCCGCACGAACCGTTCGGTGGTGAGGCGATAGCTGATCAGATCGGCGATGCTGATCAGCCGCAATCCGTGCTGGCGGGCATACGTCTGCAGTTGCGGCAGCCGGGCCATCGAGCCGTCGGGATTCTGGATCTCACAGATCACGCCGGCGGGATACAACCCAGCCAGACGTGAAAGATCCACCGCCGCCTCGGTGTGGCCGGCACGCTTGAGCACGCCGCCACGCTTGGCCCGCAGCGGGAAGATATGGCCGGGCCGGCGCAGATCGTGGGGGCGGCTCTGGGGATGGATCGCCACCTGGATGGTGCGGGCCCGATCGTCGGCGGAGATGCCGGTGGACACGCCGTTCTCGGGGCCCGCGTCCACGCTCACGGTGAAGGCGGTCTGATTGCTGTCGGTGTTGCGATCCACCATCAGCGGCAGTTCCAGCGCATCGAGGCGCTCCCCTTCCATCGCCAGGCAGATCAGGCCCCGGGCTTCGGTGGCCATGAAATTGATCTGTTCCGGCGTGGCGAACTGGGCCGCGCAGATCAGATCGCCTTCGTTTTCACGGTTTTCGTCATCCACTACCACCACCATCTCGCCGTTGCGAATGGCCGCCAAGGCATCCGCTACGGGATCAAACCGGATGGCCGCTTCTGCAGCATCGCCGCCTCCCACCTGCGCCGCTGGCGATGACGCCTCAACGCTGCCGCGATCGTGGAGTGGGTCGGAACGGAGAGCCAGGGGACGTGGACCATCAACCTTCATTCTCCACCAGCACACCTGCGCACCGTGAAGAGATCGCAGGACGACCAGTACGCTTTCCCCTCCCAATTGCTACCGCATGGCTCCTACAGAACCAGCCCGGCGTGTGGCCGTGATCGGCGCCAGTGGCTATGGCGGTCTGCAGAGCCTGCGGCTGCTGCATGACCATCCCCACCTGGAGGTGACCTTTCTGGGTGGAGAACGCAGTGCCGGCAAGCGCTGGAATGCGATCACGCCGTTTCTGCCGCTGGCCAGGGATCTGGTGGTGCGCGTGCCTGAACCCGACGCCATCGCCGCGGAGGCCGACCTGGCGGTGCTCAGCTTGCCGAACGGCCTGGCCTCGCGTCTCGTGCCCGATCTGCTGGCGCGCGGGGTGAAGGTGGTGGATCTCTCCGCTGACTACCGCTACCGCTCGTTGACCCAGTGGAAAAGTGTGTATGCAGCGGAAGCCCAGGAGCATCCCCGCCACGACGACGCCCTGTGCGAAGAAGCGGTGTACGGCCTGGTGGAGTGGGAGCGGGAGGCGATCGCCGCTGCCCGGCTGGTGGCGGCCCCCGGCTGTTTCCCCACGGCCAGCCTGCTGGCGCTGATGCCGTTTCTCAGCCAGGGCCTGATTGAAACCAGCGGGATCATCATCGACGCCAAGACCGGCACCTCCGGCGGGGGAAGGGCCGCGAAGGAGAACCTGCTGCTGGCCGAGGCCGGTGAGGCGGTGGCGCCCTACGGCGTGGTGGGCCATCGCCACACCAGTGAGATCGAGGAATCAGCCAGCCGCGCGGCCGGTCAACCGATCCGGCTGCAGTTCACCCCCCACCTGATGCCGATGGTGCGCGGGCTGCTGGCCACCGTCTACGGCCGCCTGCGGGATCCCGGCCTCACCGCCGCCGACTGCACCACCCTGCTGCAGGCCGCCTACCGCCAGAGCCCCTGCGTGGAGGTGCTGCCGGTGGGCACCTACCCCTCCACCAAGTGGGTGAGGCAGACCAACCGGGCCCTGCTGTCGGTGCAGGTGGATGCGCGCACCAGCCAGCTGATCGTGATGTGCGCCATCGACAACCTGGTGAAGGGCCAGGCCGGACAGGGCGTTCAGTGCCTCAACCTGCTGGCGGGGCTGCCCGCCTGCACCGGCCTGCCGCTGCTGCCCTTCTATCCCTGAGCCTGCGCCGGCCGGGCTGAGCTGGCCTGCGCCAGCCGCTCGGCGGCCAGTGCCACCGCCAGCGGCAGGATCCGATGCTCCTGCTGCTGGATGCGGGCCGCCAGGCGGGCATGGTCATCGCCGGGGCACACCGGCACGGCAGCCTGGGCCAGAATCGGACCCCCATCCACTTCGACGGTCACCAGGTGGGCGCTGCAGCCCGCCAGGGTCACCCCTGCCGCCAGCGCCTGGCCGATCGCGTCGACACCGCGGAAACTGGGCAGCAAGGACGGGTGGATGTTCACCAGGCGCTGCGGAAAGGCCTCGATCAGCACGGGGGTGACGATCCGCATCCAGCCGGCCATCACCACCAGATCCACCTGTGCCTGCCCAAAGGCTTCGATCAGGGCGCCATCGAGCGCCTCCCGACTGCTGAAGCGACGGTGATCGAGCAGACGCCAGGAAATGCCCAGCCGCTCGGCCCGCTCGATGGCCCCGCAGCCCGGCTGGTTCACCACCAGCACCTCCACGCTGGCGTTGAGGTCGCCGTGGCGGCCACTGGCCACCAGCGCCTCGAAGTTCGAGCCGTGGCCTGAGGCCATCACTCCCAGCCGCAGCGGAGGATGCGCCGCCGGCCAGGGCTGTGACAACGGCCACTGGATGCCGGCATTCACGTCGCTATGGTCTGCCGCAGCAGGCATCGGGTTCATGTCCCACCTTTCCATCCTGCCAACGGTCGTGAGCGATCTCGATCACTTGGTCGCCACCCTTGAGGAACTCGGTGCGAGCCCTCAAATCGATGGTGTGCTGCAGGGCTTCAACGACGAGCAGGTGCCGGTGGCTGTGAAGGTGCGTCTGGATGGCGCTGCACTCGGCTGGCAGCGCCAGCGTGACGGCTCCCTGGCCGTGGTGGGGGATCTGCAACGGCTGAGCCGCTCCCTTGATGTGCAGCGTTTCCTGGCGGCGGTCACCCGCAGCTACGCCGCCCGCGTCGCCCTGGCCCAGGCGATGCGCGAGCTGCCCCAGGCTCACGTCCATCTCGCCGCCTGACGCCCTTGGATCCGGTGGAGCTCACGCTGGATCTGACGGCGTCTCGCCAGCATCTGATCCGCTGTCGGCTTCGCTTCACTCCCATCCACCAGGCCCTGGAGCTGCACCTGCCGGTGTGGACACCGGGCTCCTACCTGCAGCGCGATTACGTGCGCCAGTTGCAGAACCTGGAGCTGGTACAAGCGGGAGCCGTGGTGCCGCTGGTGCGGCGCGAGCCGTCGGTGTGGACCGCCCAGCTCGAACCGCTCCTTCCGGTGGAGGTGAACTACGGCGCCATGGCCACCGAACTCACGGTGCGCACCTGCCACCTCGACGACGACCACGCCTGCCTGACCCTGGCCGCCCTGGCTCTGCAGGTGAACGGCGCACGCTGGACGCCGCACCACCTGCACCTGCTGCTGCCAGAGGGCTGGGAGCCGTTCGTGCCGCTGCCCTGTCTGGACGGACCGAGCGAACACTGCTGGATCGCAACCAGCTTCGACCAGCTGGTGGACACCCCTGTGGAGGCAGGCCCGCACCGTTGGCATGGGTTCGTGGTGCACGGGGTGCCGCACCGCTGGGTGTGCTGGTCAGCGGTGGGGGGAGACCCCAATCCACTGCTGGAGCGCTACCCACAACTGCTCGACGACGTGGCGGGGGTGTGCTCCGCCTGCTGCCGGCTGATGGGTGAAGCGGCTCCGGCCGCTGCTGACTACCTGTTTGTGCTGCACCTGCTGGAGCGGGGCTTCGGCGGCCTCGAGCACGACAACGCCACCGTGCTGCAGTACGGCCTGGAGGAGCTGGCCAAGCCCGGCGGCTACCGCAGGTTTCTCCAACTAGTGGGTCATGAATACCTGCACCAATGGAACGTGCGGCGACTGCGGCCAGCGGAGCTCACCCCGATCGACTACGACCGCCCGATGGTCGTGCCCACCCTCTGGTTCGCCGAGGGGGTGACCAGCTACTACGACCAGTTTCTGCCGCGGCTCGCCGGCATCGGCACCGACGCCGACCTGTGGGACGACCTGGGCGCTGAGCTCAGCCGCTACCTGCTCACTCCCGGCCGCCTGCTCGGCCAGACCCTGCGCCAAAGCAGCCAGGAAGCCTGGGTGAAGCTCTACCGGCAGGACGCCTACAGCGGAGACAATCAGATCAGTTACTACCTCAAAGGTGCCGTCGTGGCCCTGGTGCTGGATCTGCAGCTGCGCCGGGCCGGGTCGTCCCTGGCCGCCGTGCTGCGTGCGCTCTGGCAGACGCACGGCCGCTGGCGGCGGGGCTACAGCGAAGCCGATCTGATCGAGGCTTTTGCCGCCCAGCTGCCCGAACTGCGCAAGCAACTGCCGGCCTGGCTGGAGGGACAGGAGGACCCGCCCCTGCACGAGGCGCTGCACAGCGTGGGCCTGGTGCTGGTGCCGCACAAGGACACCGCTCCCTTCACCGGCCTGGTGTGCAGCACGTCCAATTCGAGCCTGAGCGTTCAGAAGGTGGCGCGCCACAGCCCGGCGGAAGCGGCGGGCCTGTGTGTGGCGGACGAGCTGATCGCTCTGGATGGCTGGCGGCTGCACACGCCCAGCGATCTCACGCACCGGTGGCAGGAAGGCCGCAGGCACAGCCTCACGATCGGGCGGCACGGCAGGCTGCGTTGTCTTTCTCTGCAGCCCACAGCGCCGGCGGTGCAGAGCTGGAGCCTGCAGCCGGATCCCGACGGCCCAGCGGCGGCCTTGGCCCTGCGCACGCAATGGTTGCAGTTGGTTCCATGCTGAACCACGTCCGCGGACTGGTGGTGCGCGCCCGCCAGCTGGCGCCCGAGCGGGGCGGGGCGGTGGCGCTGGCTGCTGTAGCCGTGCTGGGCCTCGGTGGCCTGGGCTGGCTGGGGCGCGAGATCTCCGCCAGCAACCCCTCCGACGCCAGCCCCTCCCTGCTGGAGCTGCTCGAGCAGGTAGGGGGCCCCCGTTCCGGGTCCTCGGCCCCGGCCGCCACGCCGTCGCTCAATGCCCGCCCAGCCCCCACGCCACCGGCCCACGACCGCTGGGTGAGCCCTCTGAAGCGCCAATGCACGGCCGATCCGGCGCTGAGCCGTCGCCTGGAGGCGAAGGTGGCCGCACTGCCGCTGGAGATGGAGCGCCTCACCATCGATCCCACCAACTACGGCAGCCGCTTCCGCAGCGATGCGTTCGGCAATCCGGTGGACCCCACACCTCGCGTGGTGGTGCTGCACGAAACGGTCTACGGCATGCAATCGGCGGTGCAGACCTTCCTTACCCCCCATCCCCGCGACGAAGACCAGGTGAGCTACCACCTGATGATCGGGGAGAACGGGCAGGTGGTGCAGGCGCTCGATCCTGCTTATCGTGCTTTCGGCGCTGGCAACTCCGCCTTCAACGGCCAGTGGGTGATGACCAACCCGGATGTTGGGGGGTCGGTGAACAACTTCGCCCTGCACCTGAGCCTGGAAACACCGCTCGATGGTGAGGATGCCGACGCGGAGCACAGTGGCTACAGCAACGCCCAGTACGACGCTTTGGCGGTGGTGCTGACCGACTGGATGCGCCGTTTCGGCATCCCTCCCCAGAACATCACCACCCACCGGTATGTGGATCTGGGGGGTGAACGGGCCGATCCCCGCAGCTTCAGATGGTCGGAACTGCAGACGCGTCTCGCAGCCCTCGGCATGCTTTGCAAGTCCGGCTGACGGATGCCTACCTGGCGTTACGAACAGCTCTGGGACCGACGCTCCAATGGCGTCTGCGCCTCAAATCAGCGGAGAAAACTGTGGCTTGCGCTCGCCGTAGATGAGCGCGTGGAGAGCGGGATCCTGCATGTAGCTCAGGATGCGGGCGGGGTAATCCAGCTTGCCGTTGTGGAGGTAGGCCAGGGTGGCGAGCGCCTTGGCATCGCGGGGACCAGCGCTGGCTTGCAGGAGGCGGTCGGTGGGGAATCCCAGCAGGGTGGAGAGGCGGTGAAACTTACCCACCAGCAGCTGCACATTCCGCTCGGGGACCAGCAGCTCACGCCGGGCGGCAGCCCGTTCCTCGGGGCTGGCATCGGCAGGCAACAAGCCCTGATGCACGAACTCATCGACCCCCAGCTGGGCAGGCCCGTGGGTCTTGAAGAGGCCGGAATCGGCCGCCATCGGCAGATCTTCACCGGGTTTCGCCCGCTGAATCTCATCGAAAAGCACGGCGGCAACGAGCATCGGGTTCACGCCGAGCCGACGTGACTCGCTCACGATCACCGGCCTCAGCTCCTCAATGCGGCTGACCGTGTGGGCACGCAGCGGGGTGAGCTGATCCAGGCCGTGGGTGAGCAACTGGGCCAGCTTCGGCTGGGGACCATGCACGCCGAAACGGCGCTGCAGCTCACGCAGCTCTTCCGGGGTGAAATCGACCGGATTCGCCCGCAGACCCTGCATCGCCAGCTTGGCGGGTTTGCCGCTGCGGGCATTGAGACTGGTGCTGAGAGCAGCTTCGTGCAGCTTGAGCAACGAGGCAGCATCGGGGTGGCGAACGGTGGCCACCTGGGCATTGATCAGGCCGAGGGCGAGGACCCAGCTGGAGGCTCGCAGCAACGCCGGTGTGCGAAGGGAGCCAAGCGGAATGCGTAGCTTCAAGGCAGCCTTCAAACCGGGTTTTGGAGTCAATTGTTAAATAAACTCTACCGTCGTCCACTGGCTGCTCCCGCACCTTGGGCCGTTTGTGTGGCCGTCCATACAATTACGCCGCTTGCGTGTTCCGGCTCGCGGCGATGGGCTGTGTCACGGTTCAGAGGGCGATTCCACCGATAGGTTCATCGCCAGAACCTGTCACTTCCACCAGGGCGCATGACCACGTTTCCAGACTTCAAGCCGCAGCCTTCGGCGGAACAGTGGCAACGGTTCTGTTCGCTGCTCTGGCACCACGAAGGGCTGGGGATGTGGCTGGATGTGAGCCGTATGGCAGTGGGGCCTCAACATTTCGAGGAGCTGGCCCCCGCCTTCACCTCCGCGTTTGCGGCCATGGCCGCGCTGGAGGCCGGAGCCATCGCGAACCCGGATGAAGGGCGCCAGGTGGGTCACTACTGGCTGCGGGCGCCGCAGCTGGCGCCCGAGCCAGGAATCGGCGCCCACATCCGCCAGGAGATCGACGGCATTGAAGCCTTCGCCCAGCAGGTGCTCTCCGGTGAGATCCAGCCGCCGGGCCTGGCGCCCTTCACCGATGTGCTGTGGATCGGCATCGGCGGTTCCGGCCTCGGCCCGCTGCTGATCCTGCGGGCGTTGCAGCAGCAGGGTCAGGGCCTGCCCTTTCACTTCTTCGACAACGTCGATCCGCAGGGATTCAGCCGCACCCTGGCAGGCCTCGGCGAGCGGCTGCGCACCACCTTGATGGTGGTGGTGAGTAAATCGGGCGGCACGCCGGAGCCGCGGCTGGGCATGGAGCAGGCGCGGGCCCGGCTGGAAGCGCTGGGCGGCAGCTGGGCCGATCAGGCGGTGGCGGTCACGATGGCGGGCAGCCAGCTCGACCGGCTGGCAGTGGAGGAGCGCTGGCTCCGCCGTTTCGACATGTTCGATTGGGTGGGCGGCCGCACCAGCATCACCAGCGCCGTGGGCTTGCTGCCGGCCGCATTGATCCAGGCAGATCTGCGCGGCTTCCTGGCCGGTGCCGCCGAGATGGATGAGGCCACCCGGGTGCCCGAACTCACCGCCAACCCGGCGGCGCTGATGGCGGCGGCCTGGTATGTGGCGGGCAACGGCAAGGGCCACCGCGACATGGTGGTGCTGCCCTACCGCGACCGCCTCGAGGTGTTCAGCCGCTACCTGCAGCAGCTGGTGATGGAGTCGCTGGGGAAACGGCTCGACCGCAACGGTGAACCCGCCTACCAGGGCATCGCCGTGTACGGCAACAAGGGATCCACCGACCAGCACGCCTACGTCCAGCAGCTCCGCGACGGCATCGACAACTTCTTCGTCACCTTCATCGAGGTGCTGGAAGATCCCACCGATGTGCCGCCGCTGCACGGAGAACATCCCGGTGACTACCTGGACGGCTTCCTGCAGGGCACCCGCGCGGCCCTCTCGGAAGGGGGACGGCAAAGCATCACGCTCAGCATGCGGCGCTTCGATGCCCGCCTGCTGGGCGCCCTGGTGGCGCTGTTCGAACGCGCTGTGGGGCTCTACGCCGAGCTGGTGAACATCAACGCCTACGACCAGCCGGGCGTGGAGGCGGGCAAGAAGGCGGCCGCCGTGATCCTGGACCTGCAGAGCCGGCTGGAGGCACTGCTGGCCGATGGCGAACCCCACGATCTGGCCAGCCTGCAGGGGCAGCTCAGCATCGACAGCCCCGAGCCCCTGTTCTGGATCCTGCGCCACCTCTGCGGCAATCCCCGCGGCTATGTGGCCAGCGGCGATTGGGGCACGCCCTCCTCCCTGGTGTTTCGCCGCTCCTGAGCCGGAGCCCCTGGGGGCAGGATGGGGTTGGTTTCGGGGGGCAGTCCATGATCCGTTCACGTGCGGCGGTGGCCTGGGCGGCCGGTCAGCCCCTGGAGATCACCACGATCGACGTGGCACCGCCACGAGCGGGAGAGGTGCTGGTGCGGATCGTGGCCACAGGCGTGTGCCACACCGATGCCTTCACCCTCTCCGGCAGCGATCCGGAAGGGATTTTTCCCGCAGTGCTTGGCCACGAAGGCGCTGGTGTGGTGGAGGCCGTGGGGCCGGAGGTGAGCTCTCTGGCGGTAGGGGATCACGTGATTCCGCTTTATACGCCGGAATGCCGCAGCTGCAGCTTCTGCCTGTCCGGCAAGACCAACCTCTGCCAGGCGATCCGCGGCACCCAGGGACGGGGCCTAATGCCCGATGGCACCAGCCGCTTCTCCAAGGACGGCCAGACCATTCATCACTACATGGGCACCTCCACGTTCTCGGAATACACGGTGGTGCCGGAAATCGCCCTGGCGAAAATCAACCGCGACGCCCCGCTCGACAAGGTGTGCCTGCTGGGCTGCGGTGTCACCACCGGCATCGGCGCAGTGCTGAACACCGCCAAGGTGGAGGCGGGCAGCACGGTGGCCGTGTTCGGCCTCGGTGGCATCGGTCTGGCGGTGGTGATCGGCGCGGTGATGGCCGGAGCGGCGCGGATCATCGGCATCGACACCAATCCCGACAAGTTCGCGATCGCCCGCCAGCTCGGTGCCACCGAGTGCATCAATCCGAAAGACAGCACCACCCCGATCGAGCAGGTGGTGATCGAGCGCACCGATGGAGGCGTGGATTATTCCTTCGAGTGCATCGGCAACGTGGCGGTGATGCGCGCCGCCCTTGAGTGCTGCCACAAGGGCTGGGGTGAATCCACGATCATCGGTGTGGCCGGCGCCGGCCAGGAGATCTCCACCCGTCCGTTCCAGCTGGTGACCGGCAGGGTATGGCGGGGGTCGGCCTTCGGCGGCGTGCGCGGCCGCACGGAATTGCCCGGCTACGTGGAGCGCTACCAGAGGGGCGAGATCCCGCTTGACACCTTCATCACCCACACCATGGGGCTGGATCGCATCAACGAAGCCTTCGATCTGATGCACGCCGGAGCCAGCATCCGCACGGTGATTGATTTCGCCGGTTGAACCTGGGAGCACACCGCGCCACCCCGATCGACGGCCGCTCTGGCCTCAGCACAGGCGTTCCGGCATCGTCACTGGCCATCGGCAGCCCAGCACCGATCCGTCCCCTTCTGCGGCGTTTTCGTCCATGAGCGACTCCCTGCTCGAAGCCATCAGTGAGAGCCGGTGCTTCGGTGGCGCCCAACGCCGCTACCGCCATCGCTCCAGCGTTCTGGGGTGCAGCATGCATGTGTCGGTGTTTCTGCCCCCGCAGGCGCTCGCCGGCGCCCGGGTGCCGGCCCTCTACTGGCTCTCGGGGCTCACCTGCACCGACGAGACCATGGTGCAGAAGGCGGGCGCGCAGCGGCTGGCAGCCGCCCTGGGACTGGCCCTGGTGGCCCCCGACACCAGCCCACGGGGGGAGGGCGTGCCGGGTGACCCCGACGGCGCCTGGGATTTCGGCCTGGGGGCAGGCTTCTACCTGAATGCCAGCGAAGCCCCGTGGGCCACCCATTACCGCATGCACGACTACGTGGTGGCGGAGCTGCCCGCCCTGCTGGAGAGTGCCTTGCCGCTCAACGAGCGGCGCGGGGTGAGCGGCCATTCGATGGGCGGCCACGGGGCCCTGATCTGTGCCCTGCGCAACCCGGGCCGCTATCGCTCGGTGTCGGCGTTCGCACCGATCGCCCAGCCCAGCAGCTGCCCCTGGGGGGAGAAAGCCTTCAGCCGCTACCTGGGCCCTGAGCGCGCCAGCTGGGCCGCCTGGGATGCGTGCAGCCTGATCGCCCAGGCCAGCGAACGTTTGCCGCTGCTGGTGGATCAGGGCAGCGCCGACCCGTTTCTCCACCAGCAGCTGAAGCCTGATCAGCTGCGCAGCGCCGCTGCCGCCGCTGGCCACCCACTGGAGCTGCGGCTACAGCCCGGCTACGACCACAGCTACTTCTTCATCGCCAGCTTCATCGACGACCACCTGCGCCACCACGCCGCCGCCCTGCTGGCCTGAACCGGCCATGGGGCAAGGGCGCAGGGGAGCAAGGTTCAGGGCACCAGGTTCACGAGCTTGCCGGGCACCACGATCACGCGGCGTGGCGGTTGGCCGTCCAGCCACTTGCGGGCGATGTCGCTATCGAGGGCCAGGCGCTCAAGGGTGGCGGCATCGGCATCGGCGGGCACATCGAGGCTGCCCCGCACCTTGCCTTTCACCTGGATCACCAGGGCAATGGTGTCCTGCACCAGGGCAGCGGGATCCAGCTCGGGCCAACCCTGGCGGTGCACGCTGCCGGCGCCGCCCAGCTGCTCCCACAGCTCCGCGGCCAGGTGAGGGGCGAAGGGCGCGAGCAGCACCAGCAGGGTACGCACCGCCTCCTCGGCCACCGGTGCCGAGACAGCCTCCAGGTGAGTGCCCATGGCATTGCTGAGCTTCATCAGCTCCGACACGGCGGTGTTGAACTGGTAGCGCCCGTCGGCCAGGTCATCGCTGATCGCAGCGATCGCCGCATGCACGCAACGGCGCAGCTCCCGGTCGCTCTCGGACGCATCAGCCGCGGCGCCAGGATCGGCGCTGGCAGTGACCGTGGCCGCCATCGACACGCCACGGCTGCGGGCGCCCTGAACCTGCCGCCACACCCGCTGCAGGAAACGGAACTGGCCCTCCACGTCGGCGTCATCCCATTCCAGATCCTTTTCCGGCGGGGCTTTGAACAGGATGAACATGCGGGCGGTGTCGGCGCCGTAGCGATCGATCACGGCCGCGGGATCCACGCCGTTGTGCTTCGACTTCGACATCTTCTCGAAGAACACCTCCAGCCGATCGCCGTTGATCGGATCGCGGGGATCATTGGCATCGGCCACATCGGCCGGAGCAATGTATTTGCCGGTGTGCGGATTCTTATAGGTGAGGCTCTGCACCATGCCCTGGGTGAGCAGGCGCTGGAAGGGTTCATCGAAGCTGAGCAGGCCGCGGTCGCGCAGCACTTTGGTGAAGAATCGGGAGTAGAGAAGATGCAGGATCGCGTGCTCGATCCCGCCCACGTACTGGTTCACCGGCAGCCACTGATCGGCGGTCGCCTTGGCGAACGGTAGTGATTCGTTGTGAGGATCACTGAAGCGGAGGTAATACCACGAGGAACACATGAAGGTGTCCATCGTGTCGGTTTCGCGCCGGGCAGGGCGGCCGCAGCTGGGGCACGGCACGTTGACCCAGTCGTGCAACTGGGCGAGCGGTGAGGCTCCCTTGCCACTGAAGGCGACACCGCGGGGCAGCTCCACCGGCAACTGCTCGGCCGGCACCGGCACCACGCCGCAATGGTCGCAGTGCACCACCGGAATCGGGCAGCCCCAGTAGCGCTGGCGGGAGATCAGCCAGTCGCGCAGGCGGAACTGCACCCGGGCACGGCCCCAGCCCTGTGCTTCCGCATGAGCAACGATCGCGGCCTTCGCCTGCCCCGAGGGCTGCCCGTCGAACGGCCCGGAATGAATCAGCACACCGGGCTCGGTCCAGGCGGTGCCGTCCCAGTCGTGTTCATCGGCTCCCTCCGGCACGATCACCCGCCGCACGGGCAGTTCGTACTGGCGGGCGAAGACGAAATCACGCGGGTCGTGGGCCGGTACGCCCATCACGGCACCGGTGCCGTAATCGGCCAGCACGTAATCAGCGATCCAGAGCGGAATCGCCTCCCCCGTGAACGGGTGGCGCACCGAACGGCCGAGCGGCACGCCCCGCTTGGGCCGGTCGTCGGCCAGCCGCTCCTGCTCGCTCTGCAGCCCCACCCGCTCGCAGAACACACGCACCGCGTCCTCCTGCTCGGGCGGGGTGAGCGTGGCCACCAGCGGATGCTCGGGCGCCAGCACCAGATAGCTCACCCCGTAGACCGTGTCCGGACGGGTGGTGAACACCGTGATGGTGGTGTCCTGGGTGGTGCCGTCCGTCGCCAGCACTGGAAACTCCAGCTCTGCCCCCACCGAGCGGCCGATCCAGTTGGCCTGCATCGTGCGCACCCGCTCCGGCCAGCCCTGCAGCTGGGGCAGGTCGTCGAGCAGGGCATCGGCGTAGGCGGTGATGCGCAGGAACCACTGCCGCAATTGCCGCCTTTCCACCCGCGCGCCGGATCGCCAGGAGCGGCCGTCCCCATCCACCTGCTCATTGGCGAGCACGGTCTGATCGACCGGATCCCAGTTGACGGTGGCCTCCTTGCGGTAGGCCAGGCCGGCATCGAGAAACTGCAGGAACAACCACTGGGTCCAGCGGTAGTAGTCGGTGTGGCAGGTGGCCAGCTCACGGCTCCAGTCGATCGACAGACCGAGGCGCTGCAACTGCTGACGCATCTGGGCGATGTTGCGATCGGTCCAGTCACCGGGGTCGATGCCCCGTTCGATCGCGGCGTTCTCAGCCGGCAGACCGAAGGCATCCCAGCCCATCGGATGCAGCACCCTGCGCCCCCGCTGGCGCTGCACGCGGGCGATCACATCGGTGATGACGTAGTTGCGCACATGGCCCATGTGCAGATTCCCCGAGGGGTAGGGGAACATCGAAAGGGCGTAGAAGGTCTGCTCCGTCGCCGCCGGGGCGTCGGCAGACGTCGGGCCGGGGTCTGGCGTGGCATCCAGCCCCTCGGCCTGCCAGCGGGCCTGCCAGCGGCTCTCGATCGCCGCGGGCTGGTAGCGACCCGCCTCTGGAGCGGTGGCGCGGCCGCTCTCGAATACAGGGGACGTATCGGTGGGGCCGGTCTCGGCGATGACCTTCTCGGACACGAGCTTCTCGGGCACGACGGACTTGGCGGCGGCCGCAGGGATCAGCCGTTCACTCTCACGCCCGATCGTGCCACAGCCGTTTCCGGCGCCTCGGGTCAGGGCGTGGAGCGGATCGACACCACCATGCGGCGATTGATCAGAACCGGGTCGCCCTCGTGTTCACCGCGCAGAGCCAGGAATTCGGGGTCTTGCCAGAGCAACGAGCCGGTGACCTGCACGGAATCCACCAGCAGCAGTTCCAGCTGGTTGCGGCCCCGGATCCAGTGCTGCAGCTGGCGTACGCCCGGGAGGCTCGAATCAAGGGTGGTGATCTCCATAAGATCGGACCCAGGCCTGCTGGGAGAACGGGATGCTGGCGTTCAGCAAGTATCAGGGATTGGGCAACGATTTTCTGTTGCTCGACGGTCGCAACGCCACCACGGTTGATTTCTGTTTTGATCTCACCCCAGAACGGGTGAGCCTGCTGTGCGACCGCCGCTTCGGTGTGGGCGGCGACGGGGTGATCCTGGCGCTCCCCCCCGAGAACGATGGAGAACTGCGCATGCGCATCTTCAACGCGGACGGCACCGAGCCTGAGATGTGCGGCAACGGCATCCGTTGCCTGGCCCGCTTCCTGGCCGACAGCGACGGCGATGCACCGGGCCGCCGCTGGGTGGTGGAAACCCTGGCCGGCCTGATCGTGCCGGAGCTCCTGGCCGATGGCTCCGTGCGCGTCGACATGGGCACGCCGTTCCTGGTGCCCGAGCAGGTGCCCACCACCCTGGCGATCGGTCCGGCCGGCCTGCCCCAGGGGGAGCTGAGCGTGGCAGGCGAGAGCTTCGCGGTGGCCGCCGCCGGCATGGGCAACCCGCACGTGGTGCTGCCGGTGGAGGTGGTGGCAGCGGTGGATCTGGAACGGCTCGGCCCGCTGCTGGAGTGCCACCCGGCCTTCCCCGCCCGCACCAACGTGCACTTCGTGGAAGCGATCAGCCCCAGCCATCTGGTGATGCGGGTCTGGGAGCGGGGGGCCGGGCCCACCCTCGCCTGCGGCACCGGCGCCTGCGCCACCCTCGTGGCCAGTCATCGCCTCGGCCTGTGCGAACGCTCGGCCCGCGTCGATCTGCCCGGCGGCACCCTCTGGATCGACTGGGACACCAGCTCGGACCACCTGTTCATGAGCGGGCCGGCAGAGCCGGTGTTCGACGGGGTGCTGGCGCCGGAGCTGTTCGGTGAGCTTGCTCCCGATGTGCCTGCAGCGCCTGAGTGGGCGGAGGAGAGCGATGGCGGCACCACCCCTTTGGGCGCAGCAACGGATCTGAACGAGGAGGCCCCTGCGGATCCAGCCGTCAACTGCGCAGTGGAATGCACCAGCGGCTGTCAGCGACCGGACAACTGCCCCAATGCAGCGGCGCGGGCCCGGGTGGAGGCCCTGCTCAACAGCCGCTCACTCGATGATCTGGTGACCCTGGCCAGCAACTCCCTGGAGGCGCGCACGCGACAACGGCTGGAACGGGAGGGCTGAGGGACCTGAGTAGGGTCGGCGCGCCCGCCACCGATTCAGCGTGCTTCCTCCCGATCTGCTCAGCGCCGAAGCCCAGGCCATGGAGGGCTTGAACGCCGCCCTGGCGGAGAGCGCCAACGGCCGCTGGACCCTGGAGTTCCGCTTTGAAGGGTTGCGTCTGCTGCCACTGGTGCTGCGGCTCGGCCAGGCCCTGCAGGCTCAGGAACGGCAGTTCCGCCTGGTGTTCCCCGATGCGGGTGCCACTGCCCTGGCCCAGCGCGACGCCCCTGATCTGGCCGCCCGCACCGGCAGCCTGAAGGACCAGGAGCGGTTGAACGCCGCCGCCGCTGATCCTGTGGCTGCTGCTGGAGCAGGGGCTGCAGCAGAGCCTTTGGATTCAGACGTCGCCAGCGCAGAGGCTGGGGATTCCAGCGCCCCTCAGGGCCCTGCCGGCGACGCAAAGAGCGATGCCGCCCCAGGCGACACCCTGCTGCTGCTGGTGGCGCCAGGCCCGTCGGACTACGACGCGGTCGAGCGCCTCTGCCTGAACCATCGCGGCGGGGTGGTGCTGCTCAACGGCAGCCTCGAGGATGCGGCCGTTGGGATCGGCAGCGTGGCGCGGGAGCGGCGGCGAGGCTTCCTCTCCACCTGGCGCAGTGCCTATGCCCTGCTACCCCTGCCCGAGGGCGCCCTGCGCCGCTGCTTCCCCGGCCCGTGGGAGCTGTACCGCAACGACCCCGATGGCCACCGCCTGGTGGAGACCTTCGAGCAGAAGCCCGATGCGGAGCAGGTGGCGGAAACGCTCAGCCCCGGACAGGCGGCCACAGTGGCGGGCGGTTTGCAGGCCCTCGATCGCTTTCTCGGCAGTCTGAGGAACTGACGGCCTGCGGCCGCACCGATGTGCGAATTCAGGAGCTCCACCCCCCTGGTGGCCCCTGGCCAGGCTCCTTAAGCTTGCGTGTCTGAACGTTGCGCCATGGCCGCCGAGCCCCAAACCACCCGCCGCTCCTGGAGTCTGGTGGACGTCGGAGCAGCCGCCGCCGTGCTGATGGCCCTGGCCGGGGTGATCTGGAGCCCGAAGCTCAGCGGTGCGGTGGCGGAAGCCACCGGCGCCATGCAGCCGGTCACGGTGATGGTGGATGTGCGAGGGGCCTCGGTGGCGGATCCCCAGGCCCTGATCCGCTCAATCCGCAACGACGGTGAGGTGAGCATCGTGATCCGCAACCAACCCCACGGCACGGTGAAGCTGCAGGAGCTGGTGCCGCTGCAGCGCCGCCTCGTGGCGGTCCAGCCCGACGGACGGGTGGTGACCGCCATCGACCCCAACCAGGCCGTGTTCGGTTCGCTGGATGCCCGCTTCGTACTTGAGGGCAAAGGGCGCAAGACCAGCGGCGGCGTGGTGTTCGGCAACCAGAACCTCAAGATCGGCGCCCCTGTGGAGCTTGAGGGCCGTGACTTCCGCATCGGCGGCACGGTGTCGGGTCTGAAACTCGGAGTCAGCTGACATGACACGTTCCGCTCAGAAGCTCAGCCACCTCGGCCTCAGCCTCGGGCTGGCGCTGGCCACCTGCGCTCCGGCCATGGCCATACCGATGGCGAGCCTGCCGGCGGTGCCGCCGGCCGTCGGGTTGCCCCAGTTGCAGAACCAGGTCAGCTGCCCGGCCCTGCAGCAACGGGTGCGCGCCCACCTCGGCCCCGAAATCGGTGTGTGGAGTGTCACCGTGGCCGATGGCAACGGCCGGCTGCTGGCCGATGTGAACGGCCTGCGTCCGCGCGTGCCGGCCTCGAACCAGAAGCTGGTCAGTTCCGCCTTCGCCCTCGACCGGCTGGGCCCCGACTACCGCCTCACCACCCGGCTCTGGCGTCTGCCTGATGGCACCCTGCGCCTCACCGGCGAGGGGGATCCCGATCTCGATCTGCCCCAGCTGCAGCGCTTCGCCCAGCTGGCCCTTGGTTCAGGAGGTGGGCCAGGCCTGCCGGGTGCCAACGTGCGCCTGGAGCTGGCCGAAGAACCACCCCAGGCCTGGTGGCCCCAGGGCTGGCATCCGGAGGATCGCGCCTACGCCTATGGGGCGCCGATCACCCGGCTGGCCATCACCAGCAACGCGATCGACATGGCTGTGGCCAATCCACCCGGTCGTCTGCAGCGCCTGCTCACCCGCACACTGACCAGCCAGGGAGGGCGGAACGTGCAACTGGCCATGGTGTCGTCCCTGGCACCGCTGCCGGAAGGATCCGTGCTGCTGCACGAGGAACCCTCAGCACCGATGCACAACCTGCTCAGCCTGGCGAATTCCGAAAGCCACAACTTCACCGCTGAGGTGTTGCTGCGGCAGGCAAGCGGCACCTGGTCGCTGCCCCAGAGCCGGCAGGCTGCCCTGCAATGGCTGCGGGCCCAGGGGTTGCCCACCGAAGGTGTGGTGGTGATGGGCGGCAGCGGCCTCGACCGCGGCGACCGGCTAACTTCCCGCCTGCTCGCCGGCCTGCTTCTGCGCATGGCCCAGCACCCCTTCGGCTCCAACTACATCGCCTCGATGGCCGTGGCCGGGCGGCGCGGCACCCTGCGCAACCTCTACAAGGGCACCAGCCTCGACGGACGGCTGCACGCCAAAACCGGGACGCTCACCGGCGTGCGTTCGATAAGCGGCGTGCTCGACACCACGGATGGCCCCCGCTACGTGAGCCTGATCTCCAATGGAGCCGGTTCACCGAACACCACGATCGGCCGGGTGCTCCGCGACGTGCAGATCGTCAGCCTCTGCCAGCCACCTGCCTGAGGCGTGAGGCGGCGCGGCGGGCGCGGCTGGTGAGGGGGGCCTCCTTGGCTTCAGCCTCAGCGGCGGGTTGGAGGGCAGCACGATCACTGGCCGGAGGGGTCTCGCTGGTCTGCAGCCGCCCCAGCTCACGCCGCCCGGCATGCACCACCTTGTTGAGTTCACCGAGCCGCGTTTCCAGCTCCGTCAGCACCTGCTCGGCATAACGGTTGGCGCCTTCCTGCACCGCTCCCGCCTCCTGCCGCGTGCGGGTGATCAGCTGTTCGCACTGCTGCTGGGTCTGCTGGCGGAACTGCAGGGCGTCGCTGTGCAGGCGTTCGGCCTCCGCCTGGCTCTCGCGCTGAATGCGCAAGCCTTCCTGGCGGATCTGCTCGATCTCCTGCAGGCTCTGCTGACGACTGCGTTCATGCTGGTCCCCCAGCTGACGCTTGAGCTCGGTGTACTCGGCGTCGAGCTGCTGGCGGCGCTGGATCGCTTCCTGCTCCAGTTGCTGGCGGCGCGCACCGAACTGCTGCTCCATCTGGGCCTGACGGGTCTGGTGCTCCTGCTCTGCCTGGGCCACCTGCTGACGGGTGGCCAGCTGCATCTGCTCGCACTGCTGGCGGGTGTGCTCCCGGATCTGCGCCCCTTGCTGTTCTGCTTCCTGCCGCACCGAAGCGGCATTGATCAGCTGCTCCCGCTCGCGGCGGGCCTGCACCATGATCTCTTCAGCCTGCTGCCGCGCCTTGGCGATGAACGTGTCGCGCTGAGCCAGCAGCTCCTGCGCCTGAAGCAGCTCCGCCGGGAGCTTCTCGCGAATCGTGTCGAACACCTCGATGGCGTCCTGCTCGTTCACCAGCCGGCCGCCGCTGAAGGGGATGCGCGAGCCCTCCAGCACGATCTCTTCAAGTTGTTCGAGCTGTTCCAGCACGCTGATCCGAGTCTCGGTCATCTCATCGGGGCGGGAATGTCTGATTAAAGAGCCTGGCGAGTTCCTCCGCCACTCCGCCGGGCACCAGGTGGCGCACCTCACCGCCGAAGCGCGCCACCTCCTTCACCACGCTGCTGCTGAGGAAGCTGTGGGGCACGGCGGTGGCCAGGAACAGCGTTTCCACCTCCGGCGCCAGGCTGAGATTGGTGTGGGCGATCTGCAGCTCAAACTCAAAATCGCTCATCGCCCGCAGCCCCCGCAGGATCACTCCCGTGCCCGTCCGGCGCGCGAACTCCACGGTGAGGCCGTCGAAGCTGCCCACCTCCACATTGCTGAGATGGGCGGTGGCGCGGCGGATCTGCGCCAGCCGCTGGTCAAGCGAAAAGCTGGGCTGCTTGGAGGGGTTCTGCAGCACCGCCACCAGCACCTGCTCGAACAGGCGGCTGCTGCGCTCGATCAGGTCGAGGTGGCCAAGGGTGATCGGATCGAAGCTGCCGGGGTAGAGGGCCTTCATGGGAGCGGGGGCGAGGGGCCCGGCGGCGGGAGCGGCGGGGGGATCCTATGGAGGCTGCTGCTGGCTGCGGTCGCGAGCGGTCCCCCCCTCCGGCTTGCCTAAGGTTGGAATCACCTCCAGGAACCAGGCCATGGCTGTGGATCTCAACGTCGATGGCGCCGCCGCCCCCGTGCTCGACAGCGCCGCCAAGAAAACCCTGCTGCGCAAGATCCCCCACGGCGTGTTCATCTGTGGCGTGGCCGAAGGCGATGACGTCAACGGCTTCACCGCCAGCTGGGTCACCCAGGGGTCGTTCGATCCGCCGCTCGTGGTGATGGCCGTGCGCGCCGATTCCACCAGCAACGGCATCATCAGCCGCACGGGCCGCTTCTCGCTCAACGTGCTCTCTGCCGAGCAGAAAGACCTGGCGGCAGTGTTCTTCAAGCCCCAGAAAGGCATCGGTGGCCGCTTCGATGCCGCTCCCTTCACGCTCGGGCCCCTGGGCCTGCCTGTGCTCGACGACGCACTCGGCGCCGTGGAATGCGCGGTTGTGGGCCAGGTGGCCCACGGTGATCACACCGTGTTCGTGGCGGAAGTGAAGTCGGCCCAGCTGCACCGCGATGGCGCCGCACTGGAGCTGTCCACCACCGGCTGGCAGTACGGCGGCTGAGCCGCCTATCGCGGGAGCATTGGGCATGGGGGCCACGCTGCAACCGCTGCTGATGGATCAGGCACGCCTGGCCCAGCGGCTGAAGGAGCTGCCGGCCGAGCCGGGCTGCTACCTGCTGCGCGATCTCGACGACCGCATCCTTTACATCGGCAAATCGAAGAGCCTGCGCAGCCGCGTGCGCAGCTACTTCCGTGATTCCCACGACCTCAGCCCCCGCATCAGCCTGATGGTGCGTCAGGTGGCGGAGATCGAATTCATCGTCACTGACAGCGAAGCCGAGGCGCTGGCGCTGGAATCCAACCTGATCAAGAACCACCAGCCGCACTTCAACGTGCTGCTCAAGGACGACAAGAAATATCCCTATCTCTGCATCACCTGGAGCGAGGCCTACCCGCGCATCTTCATCACCCGTCGCCGCCGGCTGCGCAGCCCGCTCGATCGCTTCTACGGGCCCTATGTGGATGTGGGTCTGCTGCGCCGCACCCTGTTTCTGGTCAAGCGGGTGTTTCCGCTGCGTCAGCGCCCCCAGCCTCTCTACCGGGATCGCACCTGCTTGAACCACGCGATCGGCCGCTGCCCCGGCGTGTGCCAGGAAAAGATCAGCCCTGAGGCCTACCAGCACACCTTGCGCAAGGTGGCCATGGTGTTCCAGGGCCGCAGCGACGAACTGCTTGTGCTGCTACGCGCCCAGATGGAGCGCTACGCCGAACGGGAGGATTTCGAGGCGGCCGCCCGGGTACGCGACCAGATGCAGGGGCTCGAGCAGCTCACCGCCGACCAGAAGATGGCCCTGCCCGATGCCTCCGTGTCGAGGGATGTGCTGGCGCTTGCGGCCGATGCGCGCGTGGCCGCCGTGCAGCTGTTTCAGATGCGGGCCGGCAAGCTGGTGGGGCGGCTCGGCTACACCGCCGATGCCACGGTCGCCAGCCCCGGGGCGATCCTGCAACGGGTGCTGGAAGAGCACTACAGCCAGGTGGAGCCGGTGGAGATCCCACCGGAGGTGCTGGTGCAGCACCCCTTGCCGCAGCAGGCGCTGGTGGAAGACTGGCTGAGCGAGCGCCGGGGCCGCAAGGTACGGCTGCAGCACCCGCAGCGGCAGCAGAAGGCCGATCTGATCGAACTGGTGGAACGCAATGCGGCCTTCGAGCTGGGCCGGGCCCAGCGCAGCGCCGAGCAGCACCAGCTCGCCACCGAAGACCTGGCCCAACTGCTGGATCTGCCCGAGCCGCCGCGTCGGGTGGAGGGCTACGACATCAGCCACATCCAGGGCAGCGACGCGGTGGCCTCCCAGGTGGTGTTCATGGATGGGCTGCCGGCCAAGCAGCACTACCGCAAGTACCGCATCCAGAGCAGCAGCATCCGCTCCGGCCACTCCGACGACTTCATGGCCATGGCCGAGATCATGCGCCGCCGCTTCCGCCGCTGGGCCCAGGCGAAGGCGGAAGGGGCCGATCTGGTGGCACTGCGCAAGGCCACAGGCACCGCACTCCACACCGGCGGCCTCAACGACTGGCCCGATGTGGTGATGATCGATGGTGGTAAGGGACAACTCTCGGCGGTGATGGAAGCGCTGCGGGAACTGAACCTGCACGAAGACCTGGTGGTGTGCTCCCTGGCGAAGCAGCGGGAGGAAGTGTTCCTGCCCGGCACCAGCCAGCCGCTGGAGACTGAACCCGACCAGCTCGGCGTCGTGCTGCTGCGGCGTCTGCGCGATGAAGCGCACCGCTTCGCGGTGAGTTTCCACCGCCAGCAGCGGGGGGAGCGGATGAAGCGTTCGCGCTTGAGCGACATCCCCGGGCTGGGACCCAAACGGGTGAAGGAGCTGCTTGGGCACTTCCGCTCGATCGATGCGATCCAGCTGGCCAGCCCGGCCCAGATCGCTGCGGCGCCCGGCGTGGGCCCCGCCCTGGCCCAGCAGGTCTGGAGCTACTTCCACCCCGAGGCTGACCACGATTCCTCCGAAGCCGACCACGACACGGCTGACCATGACGGGCCCGATCCGGACAACCTGGTGCCGGCCGCCGATTGTGAGCGGCATGAAGCCCCAAGCGTTGCGCAGGAGCCTGGTGGCCGGATCGGCAGCGGCGCCGGCGCCGCCCTCGTGCACTGAGCAGGAGGCAAGCCATGGCGGGGCTCGGACTCTGGGTGCTGGGCGACCAGCTGCACGCGCAGCAAGCTGCCCTGGCCAGCAGCGCCCCCGGCCAGGCGCGGGTGGTGCTGATCGAGAGCAGTGGTGTGGTGGCCCGCCGCCGCTACCACCGCCAGAAGCTGGTGCTGGTGTGGAGCGCCATGCGGCACTTCAGCGCCGAGCTGCAGGCGCTCGGCTGGCAGGTGGACCTGTTGGAGGCGGCGGAATTCGGCACCACCTTGATCGACTGGATCCAGAGGCAGGGCATCCGCACCCTGCGCGTGATGGAGCCGGCGGATCGCCCCTTCCGGCAGGCGATCGAACGGCTTGATCTGGGCGGGCGCACCGGCGTGCAGCTCGAATGGCTGCCCTCCAACCACTTCCTCTGGAGCCGGGAGGCGTTCGCGGCCTGGGCTGGCCGCTACAAGCAGCTGCGCATGGAGCTCTTCTACCGGGAGGGGCGCCGCCGCTTCGGCGTGCTGATGGAGGACGGCGAACCGCGCGGCCAGCAGTGGAACTTCGACAAGGACAACCGCAAGCCACCGCGCCAGGGACTGGAAGGGCCGGCCCCGCTGCTGTTCAGCCCCGATGCGATCACGCGGGCCGTGATCGAGAAAGTGCGGCGCCTCGATGCGGAGCGGGCCGCCGCCGGGGAAGCGCCGCTACCCGGTGCGCTGGAGCCTTTCCATTGGGCGGTCACCCGCCAGCAGGCGCTGCAGGTGCTTGATCACTTCGTGGCCACCCGCCTGGCTGGTTTCGGCCCCTACCAGGACGCCATGGTCAGCGGCCAGCCCACGCTCTGGCATGCCCTGATCAGCCCCTACCTGAACCTGGGCCTGCTGGAGCCGCTAGAGGTGATCCGCCGGCTGGAGTCGGCAGGTACGGGCGCGGCGAGCGGCGTGGAGCCACCGGTGCCGCTCGCCAGCCTGGAGGGGGTGATCCGGCAGCTGCTCGGCTGGCGCGAATACATGCACGGCCTCTACCACTGGTTCGGCGAGGGTTATGCAGGCCGCAACCACTTCGGCCACACCCGGCCCCTGCCCCTCTGGTTCGAGCAGCTGGGCGGCAGCGGCATGGCCTGCCTGGATCAGGTGCTCGGCGAACTGGATCGCACCGGCTACGCCCATCACATCCAGCGGCTGATGGTGCTGGCCAACTACGGCCTGCTGGCAGGGCTCGATCCCCAGGCCCTCACCGCCTGGTTCCACCGTCTGTTCATCGACGGCCACGACTGGGTGATGCAGACCAACGTGCTGGGCATGGGGGTCTTTGCCGACGGCGGCCTGCTGGCCAGCAAGCCCTACGCCGCCAGCGGCCGCTACATCGCCCGCATGAGCAACTACTGCAAAAGCTGTCGCTTCGATCCGGCGCAGCGCACCGGGCCAGCGGCCTGTCCCTTCACCACCCTCTACTGGCACTTCCTGGATCGCCACGAAGACCTGCTGCGCGGCAATCCCCGGATGGCCCTGGTGATCGCCCAGCTGGATCGTCTCCCGGCCGAAGAGCGCCAGGCGGTCGCCGCTGCGGCGGCGGCCCACCTGGAGCAGGCCGCCGGATCAACCCCTACCGGTGCCACCTAACTTGAACGGGCCATCCCTTCGCTGCCGATGCCGGCCCTGGCCCTGCCCCCCGAGGCCTACCTCTGGTTCAAGACCCTCCACATTGTGGGCGTGGTGGTGTGGTTCGCCGGACTCTTCTATCTGGTGCGCCTGTTCATTTATCACGTGGAAGCCGAAGCGCTGGAAGAGCCCCTGCGCGCCGCTTTCCACAGCCAGTACGAGCTGATGGAGCGCCGGCTGGCCAACATCATCACCACGCCCGGCATGGTGGTGGCGGTGACGATGGCGGTGGGGTTGCTGCTGGTGCAGCCGATCTGGCTGAAACAGAGCTGGATGCACGCCAAGCTGGCCGTGGTGCTGGCCCTGCTCGTGTACCACTGGTTCTGCTACAGGCTGATGGGGCAGCTCAAGGCGGGCACCTGTCGCTGGAGTGGCAGGCAGCTGCGGGCGCTCAATGAGCTGCCCACCCTGATGCTGGTGCTGGTGGTGATGCTGGTGGTGTTCAAGGCCCAGTTCCCCACGGGAGCTGCCACCTGGTTCCTGGTGGCCCTGGTGGTGGCGATGGCGGCCTCGATCCAGTTCTATGCCCGCTGGCGGCGGCTGCGTTCCGAACGGGAGGCGATCGCAGGTGCCGGCTGACCACCCACTCGTGGAGGTGCTGGCGGCGGTGGACGCGCAGAGCTGCCCCACCCGGCTCAACTTCCATTGCCACACCCATTGCAGCGACGGCAGCCTCGAACCGGCCGCCGTGGCCGACCAGGCGCTGGCGATGGGCCTGGAGCATTTCGCCGTCACCGATCACCACAGCATCGCGGCCTTCCAACCGGCTCGGGCTCACCTGGAGGAGCGCCAGCGACTGGGGCAGCGGGTGCCGCAGCTGTGGAGTGGAGTGGAAATCAGCTGCCTGCTGGAGGGGTGCCTGGTGCATGTGCTGGCCCTGGGCTTCGAGCTGCACCACCCGGCCCTGGCGCCTTACCTGCGCGGCCATGCGGTGGTGGGGCCAGGGCTGCGCGCCGGCAAGGTGCGGGAAGCGATTCATGCCGCCGGTGGCCTGGCCTTGCTGGCCCATCCGGCCCGCTACCGGCGTCCCCACCAGCAGCTGATCGCGGCGGCGGCAGAGCTCGGCTTCGATGGGGCCGAAGCCTTCTACGACTACGACCTGAGCAGCCGCTGGCAGCCCACACCGTTGGTGTGCGATGCGATCGCCAGCCAGCTGCAGAGCCTGGGTTTGCTGAGAAGTTGTGGCACCGATACCCATGGACTGGCCTTGTCAGGCCGCTAGGGTTCATCACAGGTTTCCGTTTCCTCACCATGGGTCTCTTCGATCGTCTGTTGAACATCGGTACCAAGGACGCCAGCTTCTCCTCCAAGCCGGCCAAACCCGAGAAGCCCGCCGCCAAGGCTGGCGAACAGACGTTCTTCCTCGACCCCGACACCTCCAGCTCCATGGGCAACGTGGAGTACATGCGGCGCTCCAACAAAATCCGGCGCACCTTCCCCGGCAATGCCGACAATCCGGGTGAAAAGGAGATGGTGCAGGAAGTCGATTCGATGTCGGCGCGGCTGGAGAAAGCCAGCAGCGGCCTGCCGGTGAACGCATCGCCTGAATCCAACACCAGCCTCACCGGTGGCGTGCCCAAGCCGGTGAAGAAAACCTTCGCGGCCCGCCTCACCTCCGCTGAACTGGGTCAGCGGCTCAAAGGCGCGGCAGTCGCCGTCAACACGCCCGGCGGCAGCTCTGCAGGCCGCAAGGCCGATGCCGCCGGCAGTTCCCAGCCCCCGTTCACCCAGAAGCCGGCCAAGCCTGGCGACATTGACCCGTTCAAGGCCATGGCCCGCGACCTCAACAACTGATCGGCTTGGTGAGCGGCCGCGGTTCACTCCTTCAAATGTGAGTGGCTGCGGCTCACTTGTTCAGGTTTCGATCAGGCTTTCGCTGCCGATCACCAAGGCCTTCAGGTGTTCTAGCTGGGCAGGGTCCGCTCCCCGCCACAGCTCGCGGTTGGCGGCCTCCAGCAGCCGCTCGGCCATGTCCCGCAGCGCCCACGGGTTCGACTGCCGCAGCGCCTTCAACACGTCGTCGTCCTGCAGCCACTGACGGCAGATGGCGCCATAGCTCCAATCCGGCACCCGGCCCGTGCTCGCGTCGTAGGCGAACAGGTAATCGAGGCTGGCGGCCAGCTCGAAACCGCCCTTGTATCCGTGGGCAAGCATGCCCTGAATCCAGCGCGGGTTCAGCACGCGTGAGCGGAGCACCTTGTCGAATTCATGCTCCAGCCGGTGCACGCGCGGCCGCTGGTGGCGCGAATGATCAGCGAACCAGAGGGCCGGGGCGCTGCCGCGCACCCGTTCGCTGGCGGCGCTGAGCCCTCCTTGGAACTGGTAGTAGTCGTCGGAATCCAGCAGGTCGTGCTCACGGTTGTCCTGGTTGTGGAGCACCACCTCCACCTGACGCAACCGCTGCTCCAGCCCCTCGCGATCGGGGCTGGCCTCGCAACGGCCGTCACCGCTGGCGTCGTAACGCCAGCCGCTCCAGTTGAGGAAGGCCTCACCGAGATCGCCCCGCTGCTCCCACTGACCACTGTCGATCAGTCCCTGAAGCCCCGCCCCATAGGCCCCCGGCGCCGAACCGTACACCCTGCCGCTGTGGCCGTCCTGGCGGGCATGGGCTGCCAGCGGGTTGTGCCACTCGTCTTCATCCAGAGCAGCGACCCGGCGGCTGGCCTGATTCATCCAGTCGACCAGCTGCGGGAAAGCATCGCGGAAGAGGCCGGAGATGCGCAGCGTCACATCCACCCGGGGGCGTTGCAGCAGGCTGAGCGGAATCACCTCCAGATCCACCATCCGCCGGGTCGGTCCGTCCCACACCGGCCGCACCCCCATCAGCGCCAGCGCCTGGGCGATGTCCTCGCCGCCATTGCGCATCGTGGCGGTGCCCCACACCGACAGGGCCAGGTGGCGCAGGTCGTCTCCCTCCTGCTGCAGGTGGGCTTCCAGCAGCAGGGCGGCGCTGCGACGCCCCAGGTCCCAGGCGGCTTCGGTGGGCAGCCCGCGCAGATCCACGCTGTAGAAGTTGCGGCCGGTGGGCAGCACATCAGGGCGGCCGCGTGTGGGCGCCCCGGAGGGCCCGGCGGCAATGCGTTCCCCGGCCAGGCCCCGCAGCAGGGCCTGACGCTCGGCGCTGGCGCAGGCCAGCAGACGCGGCAGCAGCTGACGCCGCACACGCTCCAGCACGGCCTGGGTTGTTGGCCCCACCACCACCGCTGCAGAAGCGGCAGTGGCGGTGGTGGGCGCCAGCAGCGGCTTCAGCAGATCGAGGGCCTGTGCTTCCAGCAGGGCAACGGCATCACCACAGCGGCGCAGGGCGGTCTGGGCAGAGGGAGAGGCCGGGTCAGAGACGGCGGCCGCGGGAGACGCCTGGAGGCGGAGGCGATCCGCCACGCTGAGTGGCGCCTCCTCGGCATCCGCCCACGGGTCCAGCTCCAGTTGCAGATCAGCGGCCAGCGCCTGGGTGAGACCAGGGCCCTCGGCCAGGGGGGGCCGGGCCAGGCACAGCAGCAGCTCCAGCAAAGGCTGGGGGCCAGGCAGGTGGCCGAACACATGCAGGCCGGTGCGGATCTGAGCTTCCTTCAGCTCACACAGGTAGCCATCGGCGCCATCGAGACGCGCTTCAAGATCATCGATGGCCTGGGCAGAGGCGGATCCCACAGCAGCGCCGGCCGCGAATGATCTGTCTGCAGCTGATCCATCTGCAGATGTGCCGTCTCCAGCAGCGGCATGCGCGGGCAGCTCCAGGGAGGCGAGCAGCCCGGCGAGCCGCTCCCGTAAGGGAGCGACGCGCTCGCTGCCCAGCTGGCGGGCCTCCCAGTACTCGTCAAGCAGGGCCTCGAGCTCCTGCAGGGGCCCGTGCAGCCCGGCCCGATCGAGCGGAGGGGTGAGGTGATCGAGGATCACCGCCTGGGCCCGGCGCTTGGCCTGGGAGCCTTCGCCCGGATCGTTGACGATGAACGGATACAGGTGGGGCATGGGCCCCAGCGCCCACTCGGGAAAGCACTGATCGGAGAGACCGAGCCCCTTGCCGGGGAGCCATTCCAGGTTGCCGTGCTTGCCCACGTGGACCACCACCTGGCTGGCGGCCACCTGGCGCAGCCACAAATACTGGGCCAGGTAGGCATGGGTGGGCGGCAGGTCGGGGGAGTGATAGCTGAGGCTGGGGTCGCGGCCGTAGCCCCGCTCCGGCTGCACCAGCACGGCCACGGCGCCGAAGCGCAGACCTCGGATCGGGAAGCCGGCACCCGCCGGCCCCTGCTCCAGGCCCTCATCGGCAGCGGGCGGCCCCCAGCGGGCCTCCAGCACGGCCCTGCCCGCCGCCGTGAGTTGCTGGTACCAGGCGAGATAGGTCGCCAGGGGCAGGTGATCGAGCGGCGGCCGGTGCTGGCTTTCCGGGTCGTTGGTGCGTCCGGCCAACAACTGCTGGATCAGGGCATCCCCGTCAGCGGGAAGGCCTGTCGTCAGTTCCGCGGGCAGGTCCGTGGGGGTCACGCCCAGGTCGTAGCCGGCCTCCGCCAGCCAGCGGAGCATCGCCGCGGCGCTGGCGGGGGTGTCGAGCCCCACGCCATTGGCCAGGCGGCTGTTGCGGGTGGGGTAGTTGGCCAACACCAGGGCCACACGGCGCTGCTTCACCGGGGTGAGGCGCAGCTCCACCCAGGCCGCCAGCAGGCGGGCGATCCAGTCGAGCCGTTCCGGATCCGGCTGGTAGTGCATCAGCGCTGCCGAGAGCGAGGCATCGGCCCGCTCCAGCTCCTTGAAGGCACCGACCCGGCTGGTGATACGTCCGTCAAGCTCGGGCAGAGCCACCTGCAGGCTGAGATCGAGCGGGCCGAGGCCGATGCTGCTGGCAGCCCATTGCTCACGGCTGCGGGTGCTGCAGAGCACCTGAATCACCGGCACGTTGAGGCGGTCCCAGAGCGGGGCACCCAGACCCGCTTCCTCGAACTGCACCGAGGCAAAGGAGGTGGTGCACAGCACGCCCTGCACCCCCTCCCTGTCCAGCAGGTCGGCCACCCCCTGCTGGACAGCGGGATCCCTCAGGCCACTCACCCACAGCGCCCGCGGGCAGAGTCCCTGGCGGCGCAGGGCCTGGAGCAGGACGGTGGCCAGCTGATCGTCGCCGGCCTGCAACAGGGCGCGGTAGAGGATCACCCCCACCCGTGCCCCCGGGTCGGCCCGCCAGTCGTGGGGCAGGGGGTCGGCCAGGGGCAAGGGCACCGGCGCTGGCGCCGCCCGGCCAGCGGCGAGCGCCTCCAGGCTGTCGAGCACGCGGCGCAGGTTGTCAGCACCGCCCTCGCGCAGGCAGCGGCTGATTGCCACGGCCAGCTCCTCAGGCCCGTTGCCAAGGCTGGCCAGCTCCAGCTCCTGATCGGCCGTGCCGGCCGCCACGATCAGCTGGCGCCCGGGTTGGTGCTCCGCCCAGGCATGCAACTGCTCCAGCCCGTAACTCCAGTGGCCCCGTCCGCCGAGCAGCCGCACCAGCACCACGCGGGTGGTGGACAGGCTGGTGGCGATGTAGTGATCGAGGACCGCCGGCGCGGCCAGCGCGGCCAGGTTCAGCCCCCGCACCGGCACCGCACTGGGCTGCCGGGCGAGAACGGCGGCCAGGGTCTGCAGATCGGTGTCTGAACTGCTGAGCACCAGCAACGGCGTGGACTCCTGCTCGACAAAGGCGGAGTCCTCGAAGCCGGAAGGCAGGCCTGGAACGACGGCAAGACGGTGCATCACGCCATCTTCGGCCCCGGCAGTGAGAAGATCTCACCAGCGAACGCCGCCGGCGCCGCATCTCCACGCGCTTCCGCATGCAGAAGTTTCTTCCTTACGCCTGGTTCGGCGGCCGCTGTGTTCCCTTCGGTGAAGCCACGATTTCAGTGGCCACCCACGCCCTCCATTACGGAACAGGCGCGTTCGGCGGCATGCGGGCCCTGCCCAACCCGGCAGATCCCAACGAGATCCTGCTGTTCCGCGCCGATCGGCACACGCGCCGCCTCTCCCAGAGCGCGCGGCTGCTGTTGGCCGAGCTGCCGGAGGCCACGATTCTCGATGCGATTCAGCAGTTCCTGCAGGCGAACCGTCCCACCACCCCGATCTATCTGCGGCCGTTCGTGTATACCAGCGATCTGGGAATCGCGCCACGCCTCCACGACATTGAGACAGATTTCCTGATCTACGGCATCGAACTCGGCGATTACCTCTCCCCCGATGGGGTGAGCTGCCGCATCAGCAGTTGGTGCCGCCAGGAGGACCGCTCCCTGCCGTTGCGCGGGAAGATCAGCGGCGCGTACATCACCAGCTCCCTGGCCAAAACTGAAGCGGTCAAGAGCGGCTTTGATGAAGCGCTGCTGCTCAACAGCCGCGGCAAGGTAAGCGAAGCCAGCGGCATGAACCTGTTCATGGTGCGCGACGGCGTGCTGATCACCCCCGGGGTCGACCAGGACATCCTCGAGGGGATCACCCGCGCCAGCATCCTCGAGCTGGCGCAGGCCATGGGCATCCCCACCCTGGAACGCGCGGTCGACAAAACGGAGCTGTTCGTCGCCGACGAGGTGTTCCTCAGCGGCACCGCCGCCCGGGTCACGCCAGTGCGCCGCGTGGAAACCACGGATCTGGCTGGACCGCGGCCGATCATGGAGAAACTGCGCAGCGCCCTCACCGCGATCACCGAGGGCCGCGATCCGGCCTACGAACACTGGGTTACCCGCGTGCGGCTCGATGGGTGAGCCAGCGGCACTTCCTACAGTGACAGCTGGCCTTGAGCGCGTAATCGATGACGGCAGCGGTGCAGCAGGCAGGGGCGCCAGCGACCCAGCGCATGGGGTTTCTGGAGCGTCTCCACGCACCTGAGCGGCCGGTGCTGGTGTTTGACGGGGCCACCGGCACCTCACTCCAGCAGATGGATCTCAGCGCCGCCGACTTCGGTGGCGCAGCCCTGGAGGGGTGCAACGAGCAGCTGGTGTTCACCCGGCCGGATGCCGTGCAGGCCGTGCACCGCCAGTTCCTGGAGGCCGGCTGTGATGTGATCGAAACCAACACCTTCGGCGCTGCCTCGATCGTGCTGGCCGAATACGGCCTGGAAGATCAGGCCTTCGCGATCAACAAACGGGCGGCGGAACTGGCCCGCGCCTGCGCCGCTGAATACAGCAGCCCCGCCAAGCCTCGCTTCGTGGCCGGCTCGATGGGGCCCACCACCAAGTTGCCCACGCTCGGGCACATCGACTTCGACACGATGCGCGACGCCTTCCGCGAGCAGGCGGAGGGGCTGATCGCCGGCGATGTGGACCTGCTGATCGTGGAAACCTGCCAGGACGTGCTGCAGATCAAGGCTGCCCTGCAGGGAATTGAAGCGGCCTTCAGCGCCACCGGGCAGCGGCGGCCGCTGATGGTGTCGGTCACGATGGAAACCACCGGCACCATGCTCGTGGGCTCCGACATCGCCGCGGTGGTGTCGATCCTGGAGCCGTTCCCGATCGATGTGCTCGGCCTCAACTGTGCCACCGGGCCCGAGCAGATGAAGGAGCACATGCGCTACCTGAGCGAGCACAGTCCGTTCGTGGTGAGTTGCATTCCCAACGCCGGGCTGCCCGAAAACGTGGGCGGCGTGGCCCACTACCGGCTGACACCGCTGGAGCTGAAGCTGCAGCTGATGCACTTCGTCAATGATCTCGGTGTGCAGGTGATCGGCGGTTGCTGCGGCACCACCCCCGCCCACATCGCAGCCCTCTCCGAGCTCACCGCCGATCTGCTGCCCCGCCCGCGGGCCGTGCGGCGTCCGGAGCAACGGCTGGAGCGGCCGGCTTTCCACTACGAACCTGCGGCCGCCTCGATTTATGGCGTTACGCCCTACCACCAGGACAACTCGTTCCTGATCATCGGTGAGCGGCTCAACGCCAGCGGCTCCCGCAAGGTGCGTGATCTGCTCAACGCCGAAGACTGGGACGGGCTGGTGGCCGTGGCACGCGGCCAGGTGAAGGAAAACGCCCACGTGCTCGATGTCAACGTTGATTATGTGGGCCGCGACGGTGAGCGTGACATGCATGAGCTGGTCAGCCGGCTGGTCACGAACGTGAATCTGCCGCTGATGCTCGATTCCACCGAGTGGCAGAAGATGGAAGCCGGCCTGAAGGTGGCAGGTGGGAAATGTCTGCTGAACTCCACCAACTACGAGGATGGGGATGAGCGCTTCTTCAAGGTGCTCGAACTGGCGCGGCGCTACGGCGCTGCCGTGGTGATCGGCACGATTGATGAAGAGGGGATGGCGCGCACCGCCGAGCGCAAGTTCGCCATTGCCCAGCGCGCCTATCGCGATGCCCTGGAATTCGGCATTCCAGCGCACGAAATTTTCTACGACCCCCTGGCGCTGCCGATCTCCACCGGCATCGAGGAAGACCGCCTCAATGGAGCCGCCACGATCGAGGCGATCCGCCGCATCCGCAGCGAGCTTCCTGGCGTGCACGTGGTGCTGGGGGTGAGCAACATCAGCTTCGGGCTGTCACCAGCGGCACGGATCACGCTCAACTCCGTGTTTCTGCACGCGTGCTGTGCCGCCGGCATGGATGCGGCGATCATCAGCCCGGCCAAGATCCTGCCGCTGATCAAGATCAGCGAGGAACACCAACAGGTATGCCGTGATCTGATCGCCGATGCACGCCGTTTCGACGGGGATGTCTGCGTCTACGACCCGCTCACCACGCTCAGCACCCTGTTCGAGGGGGTCAGCGCCCGGGAAGCACGCGACGCGGGGCCGCAGCTGGCAGATCTGGAGGTGGAGAAGCGCCTCACCCAGCACATCATCGATGGGGAGCGCATCGGCCTCGAAGCTTCACTCAACGAAGCCCTCGCCAAGTACCCGCCGCTGCAGATCATCAACACCTTCCTGCTCGATGGCATGAAGGTGGTGGGTGAGCTGTTCGGTTCCGGCCAGATGCAGTTGCCCTTCGTGTTGCAGAGCGCTGAGACGATGAAGTTCGCCGTGGCGTTTCTTGAACCCTTCATGGAACGGGTGGAAGGGGAGAGTAGTGCCAAGGCCAAGTTTCTGATCGCCACAGTAAAAGGCGACGTTCATGACATCGGCAAGAATCTGGTGGACATCATTCTCACCAACAACGGTTATGAGGTGGTGAATCTCGGCATCAAGCAGTCGGTGGAAGCGATCATCGAAGCCCAGAAACTGCACCAGGCCGATTGCATCGCCATGAGCGGCCTCCTGGTGAAGTCCACCGCCTTCATGAAAGACAACCTCCAGGCTTTCAATGAGGCGGGCATTCAGGTGCCGGTGATTCTTGGTGGGGCGGCGCTGACACCCCGATTCGTCAACAAGGATTGCCGCGCGGTCTACCGGGGTCAGGTGATCTACGGCCGGGATGCCTTCGCCGACCTGCGCTTCATGGACGCGCTGGTGGAGGCCAAGCAGAACAATCGCTGGAGTGATGCGGAAGGCTTCAGCGGTGAGATTCCGCCCGGACTTGGACTGGAGCGCGGTGAAGACACGGCCGATGACGCCACGACAACCGCCCCCGCCAGTGCGGAAGGGGCAGCGGCAGCCCCGGGATCAGCAGCAGAGTCCCAGACAGCCCCTGATGCCGAGGACCCAGCGGCTGCCGCTGTCGTGCCCGAGACGCCATTCAGCGCAGCAGCGCCGCTCAACGACCAACGCTCCGAGGCCGTTCCAGAGGAGGCCGCCATCCAGCCGCCGTTCCTGGGCAGCCGCGTGCTCGATGAGCAGGCGATTCCGCTGGCTGAGGTGTTCGGCTACCTGGATCGCAACGCCCTGTTCGCCGGCCAGTGGCAGTTGCGCAAGACGCAGCAGCAGAGCCGCGGCGACTACGAGCAGATGCTGGCGGCCAAGGCCGAACCGGTGTTGCAGCACTGGATGCAGCGCTGCCTGGAGGAGCAGTTGCTCACTCCGCGGGTGGCCTACGGCTACTTCCCCTGTGGCCGGCTCGGCAACGCGCTGGTGGTCTTCGATCCGGCCGCGCCTGAGCGGGAGCTGGGCCGTTTCGAGCTGCCGCGCCAGAGGGGCGGCAACCGCTACTGCGTCGCCGATTTCTACCGCGACCTCCACCAGGGGCGGCCCACCGATGTGGTGCCGATGCAGGCCGTCACGATGGGGGAGAAGGCCACAGTCTTTGCGCGCGAACTCTTCGCCGCCGATCGCTACACCGACTATCTCTATTTCCACGGTCTGGGGGTGCAGATGGCAGAAGCGCTGGCCGAGTGGACCCATGCGCGCATCCGACGCGAACTGGGCTTCGTCGCCGAGGAACCCAGCGCCCTGCGCGATGTGCTTGCCCAGCGCTATCGCGGCAGCCGCTACTCCTTCGGCTATCCCGCCTGCCCCAACGTGGCCGATTCCCGTCCCCAGCTGCAGTGGCTGGGGGCGGAGCGCATCGGGCTGAGCATGGACGAAAGCGACCAGCTGGAGCCCGAGCAGAGCACCACCGCCCTGGTGGCCCTGCACAGCCAGGCGCGCTACTTCAGCGCCTGAGGAAGCCATCCCGAGGCGATGGCAGGTAGGGGCGCGGTGGCAGGCTGGGGAGGCTCTCTTGCACTGCTGCTATGGCCATTGCCGGACCTGACGGAGTGGATGCGGCCATCGCAGCCGGACTCGACCTTGACGGCTCGCCGATTCCGGCCGAGATGCTGAGCCTGTACCGCGAGGTGATGGCACTGGAGGCCCAACGGGCCCGCAGCGGCGTGAAGAAATCGATGCGCAACCGGGTGGTGAAAACCGGGGCCAAGCATTTCGATCAGGCCAGCCTTGATGCCCGCCTCAAGGCCGCCGGCTGGGATGGCCTCAAGGACAAGGAAATCGCCTTCTTCTACGGCTGATTCGCTTGGGTTCAATCAGCTACTGGAGGAACCGGGCCGCTGACGTGCCCTGCGTTGCGTCAGCGCTTGATTCCGCCGCGTCAGCGCCACCAGCAGGCGGCAGTTCAAGCGATGCGTTTATCTCAGCCCCAAGCCTTTGGCCGGGAGCCACTGGCCCTCAGCATTCAGCCATGCGGGTTCGACACAGAACCTCCAACACAGAACCTCAAACACCGAAGCTCCGTCAGCGAGCCGTCAAGGCAACGCACCGAACGGAGAGGTTTCAGCGCCATAGCCGGATCAGAGATCTTCGAGGGTGTCGATCACCTCTTGTTGAAACGCCTGGAGATCGGTCGAATCACTCAGGTCAACCCCCTCACCGGCGGCATTCTGGGTGAGCTCCTGGAAATGGAAAGCGCCTTCACCGTGGGCAAGAAACTCCATCGCGGAGCTTTCACCGCTTTCCTTGAAGGCGTCGAGCAGCGCCATGAAGGCAGCATCTTCGGTGAAATCCCAGCTCATGAAGGGGGTATCGCAAGTCGTAAGGGCGGCAGAAGGGAGCCTTCCAGCACCACTGCACAATGACCTTTAACGCCTGCCCCCCCGATTCCGTCAACCTCCCAGGGCCATTCCCGCCATTGGTCCTGCAGACTTTGGGATGATTTCGGCACGATCCGTGGAACCGCGTTCTTCTTCAGCGCCAGTGGTGGCCCGCAATGTGCTCGGTGAGACGCTTGAGATCTGCGGATGCACACCCCGCACCGGCTGGTACCGCGATGGTTTCTGCCGTACCGACAGCAGCGACACGGGACGCCACACCGTCTGCTGTGTGGTGAACGATGTCTTCCTGCGCTACAGCCGTTCCCGCGGCAACGACCTTTCCACACCGATGCCGGCCTACGGCTTTCCGGGTCTTCAGCCCGGAAACCACTGGTGCATCTGTGCCGCCCGCTGGCTGGAGGCCTACCAGGACGGGGTGGCGCCGCCGGTGCGGCTGGAGGCCACGGAAGCGTCTGCACTTGAGGTGATCCCGCTGGAGTTGCTGAAGGAGCTGGCCCACGTGGGGTGATGCCGCGCCGCAGCCGCGGCATCACCTCTCTCCCACCACATGCACCGCCCTTCACGTCACCCCGATCACATCAGCCCGCGTCAGGCGAACACTCCACCGTCTTCACACCCCGCCTTCACCACGGAACCGGGCTCCCGTCCCAGGCCAGGAAGCTGCCGCTCTGCTCCGGGCCCTGCAGTTCCAGCACGTCCAGGAGGTGGTGGGCGGCTCGCTCGGGGCTGAACAGGCGCTCCGGCGGCACGCCGCTGCGGAAAGGCGCTGAGAGATCGGTGGCCGTGGTGCCGGGATGCAGCAGGGTCACGGTGGCGAGGGGTCGGCGGCGGCGCCACTCCAGGGCCAGGCAACGCAGCAACTGATTCTGGGCGGCCTTGGCACTTCGGTAGCCGTACCAGCCCCCCAGGCCGTTGTCGCCGATGCTGCCGACCCGTGCCGACAGGCTGGCGAACAGCGCCGGCTCTGCGGCCGGCAGCAGCGGCTCCAGGGCCTGGGCCAGCAGAATCGGGCCGTAGGCATTCACCGCGAACACTCGCTCCAGGGCGGCGCGGTTCAGCTGGCTGAGCCGCTTTTCCGGTTGCAGAGCGGGGCCGTCGTGCAGGAGACCCGCCGTGTTGATCACGAGGCGCAAGGTGCCGGCCTGGGCCTGCAGCGTGGCGGCAGCGGCCTGCAGACTGGCGTCCGCGCAGAGGTCGAGCTGCAGGGCGCGCGCGCCCAGTTGCGGCTCTCCCGGCCGGGCAGGCCAGCCGCGGCGGCTGGCGCCCCAGAGGCAGAGCCCGGGGGCCCGCTCGGCCAGGGCCTGCACCAGGGCGCGGCCGATGCCGCCGGCACCCACCACCAGGGCATGGCCGCTCCAGCTGCTGAGGGACGGCCGGGACGGGAGCGGGGGCAACACCTGGGGCGAAGCGGTGGAGGGGATGGCGCATGATGGCGCGATGGCAATGAGGATCGCCGTTCTGGGGCAAGGGGCCTGGGGGCGCACCCTGGCCAGCGTGCTGCGCCAGCAGGGCCATGAGCTCGCGGTGTGGTCGCGCTCCCACGGCAGCGATCCAGCCGCGGTGCTCCAGCAGCAGGACCTGGTGCTCTCGGCGGTGGCCATGGCCGGGGTGCCGGCGCTGGCGCAGCAGCTGAGGGTCAGCTGGCCCGGGGCTGTGCCCCTGGTGAGCTGCAGCAAGGGCATCGACCTTCAGCAGCACTGCACAGCCAGCCAGTTGTGGCAGCAGGCCATTCCGTCGTTGGCGTGCCTGGTGCTGAGCGGGCCCAACCTGGCGGCTGAGCTGGATCAGGGCCTGCCGGCCGCCAGCGTGCTGGCCTCCATCCACACCGAACTGGCCAGCGAGCTGCAACGCCAGCTCAGCAGCCAGCGGCTGAGGCTGTACACCAACGCCGATCCAATCGGCACCGAACTGGCCGGCGCGCTCAAGAACGTCATGGCGGTAGCGGCCGGCATCTGCGATGGTCTCGGGCTGGGGGCCAATGCCAAGGCCTCCCTGCTGACCCGCGGGCTGGCCGAAATGGGGCGGCTCAGCCAGCTGCTGGGCGGCGATCCCGCCACCCTCTACGGCCTGGCCGGCCTTGGCGACCTCCTGGCCACCGCCAACAGCCCCCTGAGCCGCAACTACCGCTTCGGGCTGCATCTGGCCGAAGGTGACTCTGCAGCGGCGGCCTTCACCCGCATCGGCGCCACGGTGGAGGGACCCGCCACGGCCGAAGCCGCGCTGGTGCTGGCCCATCGGCATGCCCTGCACCTGCCGATCTGTGAGCAGGTGGTGGGCCTGCTGCAGCGGCGCAACACCCCGCAGGAAGCCGTGCGGGCGCTGATGGAGCGCGACCTGCGCCGGGAATGGGTGTGATTCGCAGGGCCACATCCAGAAGCCCCACAGCTCCTACCAGCGCCCATCCAGGGCCCACGTCTGCGCGACAACCGTATGTTCGCGGCCGTTCTCAGCCATGATCGCTCCAGCGACTAGTGGGACAGGGATGTGAACAGAGGGAAAGGCTCATGAACTGGCCGGCAGGGCAGCAGTTGGTGGCACAGGGCGCACGTGCCCTGCGTCCGTTGAAGCTCGGCAGCGAGCGGCTGGCGCGACGCCTGCAGCGGACTCTCAGCCCTCAACGCCGCACCACGCTGCTGCTCACCACACCCTTGAGCGTGGTGGCTCTGGGCATCGGCTTCTATGCCCAATCGTTCAGCCAGCCGAAGCCCGACCTTGACGCACGGGTGATGGAGGCGCTGCTGCCGGCCAGCACCACCGGTGAAGCCACCGACCCGGCGGGTGAGGAGAGCCGCCTGCGGGCGATCGAAGCGCGCCGCGCCCAGCAGCCTCCCGCTCCGGCCCTGCTGCCGGATGCCCCCGCCTCCCTGGTGGAGCCGGCCGCCGGCCGCCCGGTTCCGCTTGAGGTGCGGGTGGCCCTGCTGCGTCAGGCCGGCCAGCCCAGCTTTTCGGCCACCGGCCCCTGGTGGCTGCGCAACGGCGACGGGCAAGTGCTGGCCCAGGGTCAGGCCCGCAGCCCTGTCGATCTCAGCGCCGGCACCGGCGCCAACGATCTCTGGCTGGACACCGCACCCGGGGAAGCGTTGCTGGTGAACGGCCAGCCGTACACCGGTCGCCTGCGTCTGCTGGCGGAGCGGGGAGGCATCACACCGATCAATCACCTGCCGCTGGAGGCCTACATCGCCTCGGTGGTGGGGGCGGAAATGCCCACCTCCTGGTCGATGGAGGCCCTCAAGGCCCAGGCGGTGGCGGCCCGCTCCTACGCCCTGGCCCACCTGGCCCGACCGGCCAACAAGTTCTGGCATCTGGGGGACACCACCCGCTGGCAGGCCTACCGGGGCCTCAACACGGTGAATGGCCGCACCACCGAAGCTGCCGCGCGCACCAACGGCTTAATCCTCAGCTACCAGGGGGGCATTGTGGAAAGCCTGTATGCGGCCAACAGCCAGATCACGCTGGAAGCCCACGGGCACCTGGGAGCGAGCATGAGCCAGGAAGGCGCCCAGGAACTGGCCCTCGCGGGCCGGCGTTACAACGAGATCCTTGGCCACTACTACCGTGGGGCCTCGCTGGCACGCCTGCAGATCGGTGGAGCGAACTGAGCGCCTGTGGCGAACGGCCTTGCAGCAGAGCCAGGCCGCGCGCGAACGCGGTGCCCTGGTGCCGCTCGTCACCAGGGTGCTGCCGCCGGGAGCCTGGGCACCCTTCCAGTTGCGCCAGCTCGACTCGCCCGTGCCGCGCCACCTGCGCAGCGGTGGGCCCCGGCCCAACCCGTTTCTCCCCTGGGAGCGGCAACTGGAGGTGACGCGACTGGGCGACAGCCATGCGGTGATCCTGAACAAGTACCCGGTGCAAGCCGGCCATCTGCTGCTGATCACCCAGGGCTGGGCGCCTCAGAGCGGCTGGCTGAGAGCGGCCGACTGGCAGGCGGTAGCCCATGTCGATGCGGACACCACCGGTCTGTGGTTCTTCAACAGCAGCGGGCGGGCCGGCGCCAGCCAGCCTCACCGGCATCTGCAGCTGTTGCCCCGCCATCGCGGGGAACCCAACTGCCCCCTGGAGCCCGCCCTACGCGCCCAGCTGCAGGGCCAGGCGCCACCCTGGCCCTGGCGCTACCGGCTCAGCCCGCGCCCCGAGGGCGGCGGACCCGCCGACCTGGCGATGCTCTACCGCCGCCATGCCCTGGAGCTCGGCCTGGGTGATCCGGCGGACGGTGGGGAGCCCAGCTATCCCTACAACCTGCTGTTCACCAGCTCCTGGTTTCTCACCATCCTGCGAACCCGCGAACATGCCGCCGGGTTCAGCCTCAATGCGCTGGGCTTCGCTGGCTACCTGCTGCTGACGGAACAGTCGGATCTGCCGTGGCTGAAGGAGCATGGACCGTGGCAGCTGCTCCGCGCCGTGGCGCCGGCCGTGGACGCCGCGTTGGAGCCTGCAGAAGGCCCGCATCAGACGAGGCACTGAGCGAGGCAGTGGGCCAGTGATTGGGCATAGAGGTGGGCTCCGATCTTCGCCGAGCCCTGTAAGCCGCGGCTGATTTCGGGAGGCGCAAAGGAAACGGTCTGGATGAGGCTGATCAAGGACCCTCAGCGCCTTGGAGCATGTGGACGAGGAGCCTGCAGCACCCTCCAGCTGGTGCTCTGGTGGTGAAGAACTCGATCTCGTCCTGAACCCTCTTCAAAAAGTTCAGTGAAAGCACGGTTGCACAAGGTGGCAGCAAGGGATCTTTCTGGAAAAGGAACCGGCCGGAACGACCGGCGGTTCTCCCTACAGCTTCCTTCTCATCTCCGCTTCCCTGTTCATGACCTGCTCCCCTCTGGCGGCCCAGCGCTCCACCATCCCGCTGAGCGTCGCGCCAACACCTGTCCCGCCAACCAGCGCTCCACCCACCAACACTCCACCCACCAACGCTTCGGCTGCAGCATCGGCATCGGCTTTGCTCTTGCCTGGCCGATCGACCAGCAGCAAGACCGCTGCTTCAGCAAGCCGCCTGAGCGCGGTCAATTCGGCCACAAACGCCACCAAGGCGAACACGCCGACCACGAAGCGCAGGACGAACACGAATGCCGGCTCTCATGCCAGCCAGCACGCCACCGTGCGACAACGCAACCAGCGGGTGGAGGCCTACAGGGAGCTGGTACGGCCGATCGCTCTCCACTACGCCGCCCTTTGTCGGGAGGGAGCGGACGATCTGATCCAGGTGGGCCTGCTGGGCCTCATCCGCGCCGCAGAGCGGTTCGAACCGTGCACCGGAACGCCGTTTTCCGCCTTTGCTCGCCAGCACGTCCGGGGCGCGATCCTGCACTATCTGCGGGATCAGGCCCCGCCCATCCGGCTGCCGCGGCGTCAGCAGGAGCTTCAGGACCGGATGCGGCAGTTCACCCGTGACTGGCAGACGCGATTCGGGCAGAGCCCGAGTGAGGCCGAACTGCGCAGCGGCCTGGAGCTGTCCGTGGCCCAATGGTGCACGTTCGAGCGGCTGGAGCGGCTGCGCCGCCTGGCACCGCTCGAAGCCTCGATGGAGGGCATTGCGGCAGACCATGACGACGACGACTGCGTCGATGGCGGAACCGCCGAGGCAATGGCCCTGCTGACGCAGCTGGAGAACCGGCAGCGTCAAGTGGTGCAGCAGGTGGTGCTGGAGGGGCGGAGCCTGCGGGAGGCGGCCCGCCGGCTTCAGCTCAGCCCGATGAGCGTGCACAGGGCCCTGCACAAAGGACTGGAGCGGCTCAGGCAGGAACTGGACTGCGGGCTTCAGCAGGTGGTTACTCCGCCGGCTGGACCCCATCACGCTGCATCTGCTTCTCCAGGGTGCTGATCGCCGCATTCACGGCAGCGAGCTGACGCTCCACTCCGTCACGCCAGTAGGTCAGCATGCGCATCTTGCGCTGCTGATGATGGCGGCGCATCGCTTCATGATCACCGCTGCTGGATCCGTAACAGGCAAAGGGCGGGAACATGGGAAAATTTCACAGTGCCTGAAGGTTCTAGCCAGTGCTCTGGTGCCCATGCGTTCCCTGCCCCACCCGTTGGTGAACTCGGCCTTCAAGCGTCGAAACCAAAGGCAGGCAGGGAATACTGGCCCACCACATCCACCCCCGCACCGCCACCGTTTTGCCGTTGTCCCCCCGCCAGATCAATCAAATGGGACCCATGATTCCCACAAGGTTTCTTCGCCCCTGTCTGGTGGTGATCGCCGGCACGCTCGTGCTGCAGGCGCCTGCCGCCCACGCCTACGTGGCCTTGATGGCGGGCCAGTCAGCCCGTCCACTCAACGGCGCGTTCAACACCGTGCCGGTGCTGCATTCCAACCAGCCTGAGGAGGTCTTCGGCCCGGGAATTCTGGTGAACACAGCGCCTGGCCAGGCTATCGCCACTGAAACCCGTCAATATCTCAACAACGCTACATACACTTTCAACGGAGATTTCGGGCTCCACGTTCATCACAAGTATTTCCCAGAAAATGCCAGCCGTCTCGGCGGCCGTTATGTGCGCGGCAAGCTCACGATCGCCACGATCGTGATCAACCCGGGCTCGCGTCCTGTCACCCTTGAGATGGAGCGCGGCGCCGTTCGCAACAGCTTTGAAGCTCCCTATCTAGGCAACCACCTGATGGGCGTGAAACCACTGGGGCGGCGCCCCTGGAACACCGGACCGGGCGATGCCACCTCCGTGATCATGTTGCGTGGGGAGCTGGATCCCAAGATGCCGGAAACCCTGGTGGTTCCTCCCTATAGCCGCCGGGTACTGTTCCACACCCGTCTGCCCGCCCGGGGCATCGCCAATGGCCTACTGAAAGGCCGCAGTGACGGGCCATTCCAGATGGCGGTGGTGGCAGCGGAGGATCCGGAAACTGATGCCGATCTGTTCGCAGTGCTGGATCAAGGGATGCTCGCGCCAGGCCGCATCTACCTCGACATGCTCTCAAAGATCCACTACGGCCAGGTGTTCTCACGGGTCGGTGGCGTGGCGATCGGCGATGAGTACCAAGCGAGCCTGGTGCACGACCTCAATCAGGGCCCATTGCACGTGCCCTTCACGAGCACAAACCGCCACACCTTCGGCACCCGCGAAGTGCAGGTGAACCCGCTGGCCAGCCGCATGATTGATTCCTCCCTCGACAACGTGGGCACCTATGGCGTGCGTTTCGATGTGGATCTGAATCTCAAAGGCAACGGGCCCTATGAGCTGGTGATGAGCCATCCCACCGCGAACGGCCGTCAGTTCACGGCCTTCCGCGGCTCGATCGGCATCCGTACCAAGGAGGGCTACAACGACGTGCACGTCGGCCTGCGTTCAGGCGAGAGTCTTTCTCTGGCCTCGTTGAACCTGGTCCCCGGTGTGAACAACCCTGTGCGGGTGAGCATGGTGTACCCAGCCGATGCCACGCCCGGACACCTGCTGAGCGTGGTGCCCAGCTACCAACTGGCTCAGCTGCGCGAGCGGGAACAGCGCATCGCCATGGCCCGTGCCGCCGCCGCGGAAGCCGCCCGCCAACGGCCCGCTCCCAAAGCTCCCCCCACCCTGGCGGCCCCAGTGCCGGTTACCCGTCCCGCCTCCGGCCGCACCGCCAGCGCACCGCCCCCTGCACCAGCACCCGCGCGTCCCACGCCGCCACCCCCGGCACCGGCTGCCGCCCCCCGTTTTCTGCCCACCTTGGTGCCGGCCTGGATCCGCCCGCTGCCGGCCATCCCGCTACCCCTGCTCAACCAGCTGCCGGGTGAGGGCCCCAACGACGGCACCCAGACCGTGCTGCTTGGCCGTTATCGGGAAGCGGCCGAGGCCCAACAGCGGTTCCTCAGGGAGATGATGGGGCGCTAGGTCCACTCCCATCGGTTCCGACGTGGCTGAGCCGGTACGAAAGGAGCGCAAAACTCTGTCGATGACGCTGCCGACCGCAAGGATCGCGCAGTTCAAGCAACTCCAGCGCGAATGGGGCTTCTCCACCCACGGGCAGGCCATGGAGCACCTGCTGGAGTTACTGCTGCCTGAATCCCCCGACCAGGAGGCGGAGCAGGACGACGTTGACGATCAAGAACATGAGGTGCTGCTCGAACGGGGAGCTCTGGTGCTGGCGTCCAGCGGCGAAAGCACGCAACTCGTGCTCACCGCAGAGGACGGTCTCATCGAATTCGAGCTAGACCTGACACGAGACTCAGAAGCGGTCTCAGGTGAGACCCGCAAACAGCCTCGAACACTGCCGGGTCCGCACAAGGGGCGGGAGACGGCCGCAACTGGCAGCGGCGGATCCGGAAGCCGAGGCATGGGAGGTGGCATCGATCTGCCTGGATTCGTGCAGCAACGGTCGGCACGGCTGCGCCAGAGCCTCCACCCGCAGCCGAGCACGCCAACACGGCCCAATGATCCTTTTCCAGAAATCTCTGAGCACGATCTGAGCGCCGCCCTCACTGCCGCTACAGCCCACTGGGTGGGCCTGTACGGCACGGCCGCCAACGACGCTGTACTGGAAGCGGCGATGGTATGGCTGGGCCAGGAGATCTGGCCCCAGTCCGACCAGGCGGAAGGGCGACCTTTCACCTGGTCGGCGCTGGAACACTGGATCGTGGGCTGTGCTCCGAGCTGGCCGGCTGGCCCGCCCAGCTTCGAGCGGGTGATGGTGGGCGCCGGGCTGTTGGAGGATCCGTTCAGCCCGGCCACGTTGAGCCTGCGGCTGCCCACCTTGATCAGGCGCTTCGTGCATCGCTTCCGCCGCCGCCGGCAGGGCACCTCCTTCCAGACGCTGGAGCACACGATGACGCTCCAGGGAGCCCTCAAGGTGCTGGAGATTCCCTTCGAGGTCGGCGAACGGCTCACGTTGAAACGGATCCGCGAGGCCTATCGGGAGCAGGCCCAACGGCACCACCCCGATTCCGGCGGCAGCGCCGACACGATGCGCCGCCTGAATGAGGCCTACCAACTGCTCAAGGAGCTTTACCGCAAATCCAGCTGACCCTCTGACCTGGCCAGAGCTCCTGCTTGGCTCATGGTCCTTTCAGGCGGAGGCCCCTGCCAGCCTCCGCCTGAAAGGCTTCGCTCATCTGTCCACGGTGAGACGCGGCAAGAGTCTCGTGACAGGACCCGTATGAGATTAGCGGCACATTGTGGCAATTCTGTCGCCCCTGAAGGGGAACACCCCCAGCCGCAAAACGATGCAGCCGCAGCGTCCCAGCACAGACACAACACCCTCCAGATCGAAAACCATCAGAGCGCCATGCACTCGGTACCCAGCCAAAGCTCCGGGCGGATCGCTGACGAGGAGAGGCAACCACTGACCATCAGTTCCGCAATCGTCTGGCTACGGATCACCGCGCCAATGACACCTTTGTCCTGCAGCGGCTTGTCCACCAGCCAACAGGGCAGGTGTCCAGCAGGTGGGCATGGAATCGGGAGGACCTGAAAACCCAATTAGAACAGGGGAGCTTCGCGCAAAAGTCCCTCTGCGTACCTGCGTGAGACACAGGTACGCAGAGGGTTGACCAAGGCGCAGCTTCGACGGGCTGCTCCGGAGTGAGCGCGAGCGAAATCACGATGGCGTGGCATGAAGCCACAGGTAGCGAAGGGGTGAGCAGATTCGAAGACACCTTCATGTGCTGCCGTGTTGCTGGCTGGACCAGCTCAGGATCCGCCAGGCTTGCAGAGAGCCGGGGGTTGTGTGGGTCACAGTCGACGGCGATCAGCACTGAACGTCCAAGGCGGCACAGATGAACAGGAAGCAACTCCAGCCAGCCCCATCACCGAGCTGACCATCTCTGCAGGCTCAGAGGGGAAAGGTCGGTCTGCACAGGTGGAATTGCAGGAAAATCTGGTTTCAGATAGCGCAGGCAGGACTCAGCATTAGACCCGCAGCTGGTCGCGGATGAGACAGCTGGGAGGGTGCGGCCTTCGACGAACACCGGGCATCCAGCGCCAGGCGACCCAGGAAACAACGCAGCTAAGCCATGACGAGGTGACTGCCGACAAAGCCTGCGCGATGAGGGAACTTTTGGGTGAGTTGTTCCTATCGAACCTCTTCTGCGCACCTGAAAGATTTCCGATGTGCGAGACACAGCCGGGAATGACGCCCTTGCCTCGCCTCACCGATCCATGAGGCGAGGCTCGATCGTTCTCTTACCCGCTGCTTAGGGCGATCCTGCTGTGGCTTCCATTCGATCTCATGTATCTCACGACAGAAGCAGTCCTGGACCAGCTACAGGTCCAGCATGAGACAGTGGAGAAGATATGACTCCACGACTGGCCGCAGCGCAGAAGCCAATGGATTCATTCCCTCTTGCAGGACAGAGGCAATGGCGATCCTCCTTGGCCAGATTTGGCGCATGGATGGCAGGCACGGCGCTTCTGTTCTGCACTGCGTTTTTCTTCTCGGCAGCCGTTCAAGAGGACGAGCCCGGCAACTGGAACCTTGACAACGGTGCGAGCCAAAGGCTGGGCTCCTTGGTTGCGGTGAGGTCGTCCCAGTTCGAGGCCGGTTGCCTGGATCCGATCCCTGCAGCTGGGATGAGCCTTCAAATCGTGCTGACCAGTTCCCTGGAAGACCTCAGCTTTGATCACACCCCAAGGCAATTGCTGACGCTGCACTCCCTGTCAGAGGTGTGCGCAGCCTGCTGAACAGTTGCCTAGATGTCAGAGGGCTTGAGAAGGGCCTTCACCTGTCGATGAGGGTGGAGCCACCGAATCAGACGAGACCAAGAAACACCTCAACGCAATCTGGGTTGCTGGCTCAATAGCAGAAGATCAAGCCAGGCCAGACACGATCAGATCCGACGGGGCAGGTAGATCAGCCAGGCGTCTGCATCCCCTGGATCAGGAAGTCGAAGTAGGGGCCAGCCATGACGGCATCCTCGGTAGCAAGCAGGGCCAGTGAGGCCTCTTTGAGTGTGCGCATACTTTCGACCATGCCCGCCATGGGCACCCCGAGGCTGTTGTACATCTCGCGGGCACCGATCAGGCCGATGTCCTGGATCTTTTCGGTGCTGCCGGCAAGCACGCCATAGGTGACCAGGCGGAGGTACCAGCTGAAATCGCGCAGGCACTGGGCCCGTTGGCGCTGGCCGTAGGCATTGCCACCCTGGGCCACGTACTCGGGCTTGCGCAGAAACAGCTGCCGCGCCGCCTCATTGACGATCTTTTTCTCGTTTTCCGTGAGCACGCGGGCGACACGAATGCGCTGGTTTCCGCCGGAGAGGAACTCCGCCATGGAGCGCAATTCACCGCCGCTGGGGTAGCGCAACTGATCATCGGCTTGCAGGATCAGGTCCCTGACGACGCTCATCGAAAGCACCACGCTGGGGCCGATCTTACCGAGAAGAGTCCCTCGCGATGGCCGGAAGCGCCTTTGTGTAACGGCCCTTTGCATCCGGGGGGGCCTTTAGGGTCAGGGGCTGCCCGTTGTGTCGCAGGTCTTTGGATGGCCCTTCTCTTGCCCCCCACCGGCACGGCACTGGAGCTGAGCATCACCGGGTTGAACCACCACGGCGAGGGTGTCGGTCGCTGGGGCGCGGCCACGGAAGGGGGCGGGGAGCGGGGCGTGGTGGTGTTTGTGCCACAGGCCCTGCCCGGTGAGGCGGTGACGGCCCGCGTGACTTACCAGGCCAAAGGCCACGTGGTGGCGGAGCTGATCGAGCGGCACAACACGGCGGCAGAGCGCCGGCGTCCTCCCTGCATCCTTGCCGAGCGCTGCGGCGGCTGCAGCGTCCAGCATCTCGTCGATGAGGCCCAAGCCCGCTGGAAACAGGATCTGGTCCAGCAGGCCCTGCAGCGGATCGGTGGCTTTTCCCTGGCGGTGCAGCCGATCCTGGCGGCGGCTGAGCCGCTTGCTTATCGAAACCGGGCCGTGATTCCGCTGGAGCGCGGGCCCGACGGCACCCTGAGAGCCGGCTTCTACCGCAGCGGCAGCCACAAGATCGTCAATATGAATCGCTGTCCGGTGCTCGATGCGCGCATCGACTCGCTGATCGCGCCACTGAAGCAGGAACTGGAAGCCAGCGGCTGGCCCGTGGACGCGGACCTGAGCGAAGGCGGTGGTCTTCGCCATCTGGGCCTGCGCGTCGGGCATCACAGCGGCGAGGTGCTGGTGACCCTGATCAGCAGCCACAGCCAGCTGCCCGGGCTGAGCGAACGCGCAGACGCCTGGATGGAGCGCTGGCCTGAACTGGTGGGCGTGTGCCTGAACCTCCAGCCCCTGCCCACCAACACCTTGATGGGTCCGCGCACCGAAGTGATCGCCGGGCGGGGCTGGCTGAGCGAACGCTTCTGCGGGCACGAGCTGCGCATCGCGCCGGACACCTTCTTTCAGGTGCACACCCCCCAGGCCGAGCGGCTGGTGCCGCTGCTGCTGGACGCGCTTGAACCACGCGCCGGACGCACGCTGGTGGAGGCCTACTGCGGCATCGGCACCTTCGGCTTGCCTCTGGCGGCCGCCGGGGCAAGCGTGCGGGGGCTGGAACTGCACCTGCCCAGCGTTGAGCAGGCCCGGCTCAATGCGGCGCTCAACGGTCTCAATGGGTTGTCGGTGGAGAGCGCCGACGTGGCCACTGCGCTGGTGGAGCTGCTGCCGGAGGCGGATGGGCTGCTGCTCGATCCACCGCGCAAAGGCCTTCCCGAGCAGGTCACGGCCGTGATCCGTGCCTGCCCGCCCCGACGGGTCGCCTACCTCAGCTGTAACCCCGCCACGCTTGCCCGCGACCTGGCTCGCCTCACACAGGACGGGGGGCTGACGCTGCAGAGCGTGCAACCCGTCGATTTCTTCCCCCAGACCAGCCACGTGGAGGCGCTGGCGGTGCTGACCGCCAGCTGAGCGTCAGGCCCGCTGCTGGGGATCAGGCTCGCAGCTGGGCATCGAACTGCTTCTCGACGGCCTGGCGCACCGCTGCGTGGGCCTGCTCCACCTCCGCTTCGGTGAGGGTGCGGCGCGCATCGCGGTAGCGCAGGCGGAAGGCCTGGCTGGCGGCTCCCTCCGCCACCTGGCTGCCGGCATAGCGGTCGATCAGTTCCGCCGACTCCAGCAACGGCCGGCCGGCCTTGCGCATCACCGTGAGCAGCTGGGCAGCCGTAACGCTGGCAGGGATCACCACGGCCAGGTCACGTTCGGAGGCGGGAACGGTGGGATAGGGGCTGAAGCTGGGCTGCCAGCGGTTGCTGCGGGTGGCCGCGCGCAGCAGCGGCTCCAGCGAGAGCTCAAACAGATGGGTGGATTCCGGCAGGTCGAGGGCTTCGGCCTGGGCCGGGTGCAGTTGTGCAAACCAGCCCACAGCGCGGCCTTCGAGCACCAGCTCCGCCGCCCGGCCGGGGTGCAGCAGCGCATGGCCCTGCAGGGGGCGGTCGTCGCAGGTCAGCGACAACTGGCCGAGAGCCTGCTGCAGGACACCCCGCGCTTCGTAGTACCCCAACGGCCGGGGTTTGCCGGCGCTGCTCCACAGCTCGGAGCGCCGATCGCCGCAGATCACCCCCGCCAGCTTCGCCTCGCTGATCACATCGGTGTCGGCGGCATCGCCGTTGGCACGGAACACAAGGCCGATCTCGAAGGCCCAGAAGCCTGGCTGTGAGGCCTGCAGGTTGCGGCGTGCCGCCAGCAGCAGGTCGTCGATCAACGAATCACGCAGGTGGCCGTATTCCGCCAGAAGAGGATTGGCCAGCGCCACCCGCTCTGCCGTCGTCAGCCCAATGCCCCTGCTCACCGGGGCCTGGGCCGGCCCGAGCGACAGCGAGCAGCATTCCTGCAGTCCGGCGGCGCAAAGGGCACGGCGCAACAGACGCTCGGCCTTCTGGGCAGGCTCCAGGCCGCCAGGGCAGATCGGGTCCGGCAGATGGCTGGCGAAATGGTCGTAACCCACGAGCCGGGCCACCTCCTCGATCAGATCCACCTCCCGCTGCAGATCCATCGCCCGCGACGGGGGCACGGTGACCCACCAGCCCTCCTCGCTGTCCTCCAGCTGGCAGCCCAGGGCCTCCAGGGTGGCCGTGATGCGTTCATCGGCCAGGTCGTCCGCCACGCCATCGACGAGCACGGGACCCAGCAGCTGGTGCAGGGCATCGCGGCGCAAGGCCAGCGGTGGGCGGGGATCCACAGGCGCCTGGTGCAGCCAGCGGCCCTGGATCTCGCCGCCGGCCAGCTCCACCAGCAGGGCAGCGGCACGATCCGCCGCCGCCAGGGTGACCTCCCGCGGCAGGCCTTTCTCGAACCGATGGCTGGCATCGGTTCGCAGGCCCACGCTGCGGGCGCTGCGGCGCACCGCCTGGGGCGCGAACACAGCGGCTTCCAGCCAGATGGCGCCGGTGCCAGGGTGCACCGAGGCGTTGCTACCACCAATCACCCCCGCCAGAGCCACCGGCTGATTGGCGTAGGTGATCAGCAGCGCTTCAGGGGTGAGGCGATGGCTGCTGCCATCAAGCGCCTCGAAGGCCTCGCCGTCGCCGGCCTGACGCACGCCGATGGCGCCGGGATCGGCGCTGGCAGAGCCTGCCGGGCCGAGCAGGGCGAGCCGCTCGCTGTCGAAGGCATGCAGGGGCTGGCCAAATTCCAGCATCACCAGATTGGTGACATCGACCACGTTGTTGATCGCCCGCAGGCCGGCCCGCTCCAGGCGCTGCTGCAGCCAGTCCGGCGAAGGCCCGACCTTCACGCCGGTGATGGCCGTGAGGCTGTAAAGCCCACCGGCTTCGATCGCGGCAGCGTCAGCAGCCGCCACCGGCAACGGCACAGCGGAGACCTGCGGAGCAGGCGCTGTGAGCGTGAGCGCTGCGCCGGTGAGGGCCGCCACCTCGCGGGCGATGCCCTGCATCGAAAGACCATCGGGGCGGTTGGCGGTGATCGCCAGCTCCAGCACCTGATCGTCAAGACCGAGGCTGGGTCCCACCGGGGTGCCCAGGGGCGGCACGTCGCTGAGCAAATCGTCGAGCATGGCGATGCCATCGCTGCTTTCGGGCAGTCCCAGCTCCCGCAGCGAGCAGATCATGCCGCTGCTGGCCACGCCACGCAGTTCGGCGGGTTTGATGGTGAGATCCACCGCCGGCAGGTGGGCGCCCACCAACGCCACGGGCACATGGATTCCGGCCCGCACATTGGGGGCGCCGCAGACGATCTGCAGCAGGTCGTCGCCTGGAGCGGCCGAGAAACGCACCCGGCAGACGCTGAGTTTGTCGGCGTTGGGATGGGGGCTGCGCTCCTCCACGAAGCCCACCACCACGCCGGCGGCGCGGGCAGCAAGATCCTCGATCGCATCGACTTCAAAACCGGCCATCGATAGACGTTCGGCCAGTTCAGCGGCGGGCATGGAGCAGGCCACCAGCTCCCGCAGCCATTGGAGCGAGACCTGCATCGAATCCACGGCGTCCAGTCGCCGAGATCCTAATGACCGGCCCGGTGCAGGCCGGAGAGTATGTTGTTCAGCTGTCAGCTCGCCTCGCTTCAGCGGCGCACGTCCTTCCATGGCAAAGAACAAGGGCGTCCGGCTCGTGATCACTCTTGAGTGCACCGAATGCCGGTCCAACCCCGCCAAGCGGTCTCCTGGTGTGTCTCGTTACACCACCCAGAAGAACCGCCGCAACACCACCGAACGGCTCGAATTGAAGAAGTTCTGCCCTCACTGCAACAAGAGCACGAACCACAAGGAGATCAAGTGAGTGAGGGCTGGCGGCGATGACCGCCAGCCCCACAGCTTTTCCTCTCCCCACGTCTTCTTCCTTTCTGCCCTTCCCCATGTCCAGCTCCTTCTTCAAGAAGCGTCTTTCGCCGATCAAACCCGGCGATCCGATCGACTACAAAGACGTTGATCTGCTCAAGAAGTTCATCACCGAACGCGGCAAGATCCTGCCCCGGCGGCTCACCGGGCTCACCGCCCAGCAGCAACGCGACCTCACCAATTCCGTGAAGCGCGCCCGCATCCTGGCGCTGCTTCCCTTCGTGAACCCCGAGGGCTGAGTTCGCCTTGGCGTTTCAGCCCGGCGACCTGGTCGGTCTGAACGGCACCAGGGGGCCTGAGCTTGCCGTCATCGACACCCTGTCCGGCAGCAAAGCGGCCCTGCGGGTCGGCTTTGAGGCCAGACGCCAACAGGTGCCGTTGCGTGAGCTTGATCCCCTGGTGTCGTTGCCAGGCACCTTCAACCCGCCCGCCTCTATGGTCGCCCCCCCCTGGGGGCTCACAGCGGAACTGCTGCAACAGCAGCGGCCCTCCAGCCGTGATCTCGGCGCCGCTTGGCTGCTGCTCAGTGAGCCGGTGTCGCCTGCCGCCGGCGGGGCTTCTTCCCATGGCGCACCTCCTGCGGCCATGCCACTGGAGGAGCTCGTGGCCCTGGTGGCCCCTGCCGACACACCGGCGGCTCGAGCCGCCTGCTGGTTGGTCCTGCAGCACCAGGAGCAGCACTTTTTTCGCTGGCGCCACGGCGCGGTTCAGCCCCGCACGCTGCGGGATCTCCGCCAGCTGCGCCGGGAGCGTCACCTCGAACGCCTGAGCCGGCTGCGCGAACAGCGCTGGCAAGCCTTGCTGCAGCAACGTCAGCCGCTCGATCCGAGCAGCCTCGACGCCCAGGCCCGTGCCCAGCTCGACCACCTGCTGGCCCTGGCCGGCGGGGATACCACCACGCCGTTGCCGGTGGCCCTGCGCCAGGCCCTGCACGGCGCCCACTGCGGTGCGGAGCCGGGGGCGGTGCGACGCCTGCTGGTGGATCTGGGCCAGTGGGAGCCCCACGCACTCCCCTCGCTGCAGCGCACCGTATGGGAACAGGGCTTCGTGCCCGATCTGCTGGCCGAGGCCGAGCGGTTGATCGCGGCCGCCGCTGACCCGCAACCCGGCGACGACCAGCGCCGCGACCTCACCACCCTGCGCACCTACACCCTCGACGATCCCGACACCCTGGAGATCGACGACGCCCTCTCCCTGGAGCAGCTGGGCGATGGCCGTCAGCGTCTGTGGGTGCACATCGCCGATCCTGGGCGGCTGGTACCACCGGAGTCGCCCCTGGATCTGGAGGCACGACGCCGCGCCTCCAGCCTCTACCTGGCCGACCGGGTGGTGCCGATGTTTCCCTTTCCTCTGGCCACCGGCCCCTTCAGCCTGCGCCAGGGTCACCGTTGTGCCGCCTGGAGCACCGCGATCGAGCTGGATGACGAAGGTGCAGTGGCTGACGTGGAGATTGTGCGCAGCTGGGTGCTGCCCACCTATCGCCTCTCCTACGCCGACGGCGAGGCCCTGATCGAACTAGCTCCAAAGGAAGAACCGGATCTGGCCAGCATCGACGCCCTGCTGGAGCGCCGTCGCCGCTGGCGTGTGGCCCAGGGTGCCCTGCAGATGGAGCAACCGGAGGGCCGCATCCGCGCGGTGGACGGCCAGACAAGCGTGGACATCACCGACCCGAGCCCGGCCCGGGCGCTGGTGGCCGAAGCGATGATCCTCAACGGCGCCGTGATCGCCGCCTATGGCGTGAGCGAGGGTCTGGCCCTTCCTTACCGGGGCCAGCCCAGCGCCGAGCTGCCGCCCGCTGCCCAGCTGGAGGCCCTGCCCCCTGGTCCGGTGCGACACATGGCCCTGCGCCGCTGCCTCACCCGGGGTGTCACCGGTGTGCAGCCCTGCCATCACTTCAGCCTCGGGCTGAGCGCCTACGTGCAGGCCACCTCACCGATCCGTCGCTACGCCGATCTGGTGGTGCAACGCCAGCTGGCGGCCCATCAGCAGCAGCAGCCACCCCTGGATGGAACCGACCTCGGCGCCCTGCTCGATCAACTCGATCCGCCGCTGCGGGAGGGGGTGCAGATCAGCCGCGAAGACCAGCGCCACTGGCAGCAGGTGTGGTTTGAGCAGCACCCCCAGGAACGCCTGGAGGGGGTGTTCCTGCGCTGGCTCCGGGAGCAGGACCGGCTGGGCCTTGTGCATCTCGAAGCGCTGGCGCTGGACGTGGCTGCCCGCTGCCCCGCCGCCGCCGAACCTGGCACCACCCTCACCGTGCACGTCCAGATGGTGGATTCGCTGTCGGATCTGCTGCGCCTCGAGGCGCGCTGAGGCGGCCTCAGGCGATGGCCAGCGCAGGCGTCAGTCTGCGACGAGCCGTGACACCCGCAGCCAGGGCCCCCAGGGATTGGCGCAGCCGATCAGCTGCACCGTGCGAGGTAGCTCAACAGCGGCCAGCCAGTGGTGCAGACCGGGTTCGAGCGTGATCACAGGCCAGGGGCGCTCGCCGGTGTCGAGAAGAAAGCCGCCGTTGCCATCGCTCTGCAGGCTGCCCTGGAACAGGCGTTCGTGGGGCTCCGCTGGGGCAACACCGGGATCCGTTGGCGCGGCGCCAAGCAGCTCGCCGCCCGGCGACAGGCGCTCGGGCGCGGCCAGCGCCGCGTGCTGGCGCAGGCGCCACTCGGGGTGATGCCAGGGGGTGTCCCAGAGCGGTAGCGGCCCGGCAGGCGCCTGCGGGTCGTTGATCAGAGCCTCCTGCAGCTGGCGCACCGGCAGCTCGGCCGGCAGCAGTGCGTGGGCCACGCACAACGCCGCCGCCGCTCCCGCCGCCTGGCCGATGTTGAGGATCAGCGGCTGCAGCCGGGTGGCGCCGTTGGCCATGTGGCTGGTGCTGAAGGACTTGTCGGCTGCCAGCAGGTTGTCGAGGTCGGCGCACACCAGTGCGCCATAGGGAATCGTGAAGGGGGTGCCGCTCCAGCGTCCGCCCCAACGGCAGCTCTTCGGGGCCAGGGGCCAGTCAGGGCCGGGGTAGTGGTGATCGTTGGGGTAATTGCCCACGGCAATGGAGCTGATCGTCCCGTCTGGGCCGGTGGCCAGCGGGGCCAGGCGTGCCTCGGCTGTGCCGCCGGCGCAGGCCTGGGGCAACAGATCCCCTTCAGTGACAGTGGCCAGACCGTGCAGGCGCCGGCCCTCGCGCCAGTAGGGCATCAACGCCAAGGCCGAGGAGCCCTGCAGGGCCGCCACTGCCGCCGCCTCCGGGAACACCGCCGCCGTCTTTATCCAGCCGTCACTGGCTTCGCCCAGGGCCGCAGCAAACGCGAGGCTGTGGGCCCGCATCTCCGCCTGCAGCGCCTGCTGCTGCTGCGGATCGGCGCTGAAGGCCCGCTCCAGGCCGTCGTGCCAGTCGTTGCCGTGCAAGGGCCAGTTCAGCATCACCAGCCCGCCCGGCAGGCGCCCATAGGTGAGCGTGCGCAGCAGGCCGTGGGCCTCGGTGGAGCGCGCGAAGGGTGGGGCCGGCGGCCGGCCGGAGGGGCAGGGGCCCTGCCCGAGCTGGCCCAGCACCACCCAGGTGGGCGACTGCACCGGCTGCCGTTGGAAGAAGGCGTCGGTCTCCAGCTGTTGCTGTGGCGGAGCGCTGGGTTCTCCCCACTGTTCGCGGGGTTCCCAGCCGCAGCGGAACGGCACCTCCGCCAGGGGCAGCAGATCGCCTCGGTCGCTGCCATCGATCAGCACCTCCAGAGCGATCGACTGGGGCTCGTGCTCCCGTTCGATCTCCAGGGCGGTGACCCGCCGTCCCTGGCGCCGTACGCCGCGCAGCGTGCAGCACGGCCACCAGCGCAGGCGCGGTTCTGCCGCCACCCAGCAGCGCAGGATCCGTTCGGCCGTGGCCGGCCGCCAACCGAAGCAGCTCACCCAGTTGTGATCGAGCCCTTCGGCTTCCGCCTGCTGCAAGGCCCGCAGCAGCGCCCCCCAGAGACCGGTCTGCCAGGGGGTGAGCTCGTTGCCGTCGGGTGCGCAGACCCCTGCAGCGCTCACCATTCCCCCCAGCCAGCCGCCGGGGGTGAGTAGCAGGGTGTCGGCGCCGGCGCGGGCCGCCTGCAGCGCCGCTGCCACGCCGCCGCTGCCACCGCCCCAGACCACCACCTGGGCTTGTTCCGCTGCGGCGCCCATCAGCGGCAACCGGGCAGCGGGAGGCGGTCACACAGAAGCAAGGCCATCGGCGGCAGGGCGGCTGGTGGGGAAAGGTTGTCAGAGTGCCCGAAAGTGCTGAGGCACCGCTGGCGGAAAGGCCGGCGCCAAGAGACGCTCGGTAGGATCCGTCGCCGGCGCAGGGCCGCTTTGGCGGGCCAGCGAGCCCTTGATCCCCGCCGAATGACCTACACGCTCACCACCCCCCTTTACTACGTCAACGACAAGCCGCACCTCGGCAGCGCTTACACGACCCTGGCCTGTGACGCCCTGGCCCGCTTCCAGCGCCTCCAGGGGGAACGGGTGATCTTCATCACCGGCTGCGACGAGCACGGCCTGAAGATCCAACGCACCGCCGAGCAGGCCGGGCTCACCCCCCAGGCCCACTGCGACCGCGTCAGCGCCCAGTACAGAGAGCTGTGGCAGGCGTGGGAGATCAGCAACGACCGCTTCATCCGCACCACCGATCCACGCCATCGCCAACTCGTGGATCAGTTCTTCCGGCGGGTCGAGGCCGCCGGCGACGTGGTGGAGGGCCGCCAGCAGGGCTGGTACTGCGTGGCCTGCGAGGAATTCAAGGACGAGGCCGCCGGTGCCGATTCACCCAACTGCAGCATTCACCACCGCCCGCTCGAGTGGCGCGATGAAACCAATCTCTTCTTCCGGCTCTCGCGCTACCAGCAGCCGATCGAGGAGCTGATCCGCCGTCCTGGCTTCATCGCCCCGCCCGGCCGGCAGAAGGAGGTGGAGAACTTCGTGCAGCAGGGCCTGCGCGATTTCTCGATCTCCCGCCTGAACGTGCCCTGGGGGCTGCCGGTGCCGGGCCATGAACCGCAGACGTTCTATGTGTGGTTCGATGCGCTGCTGGGCTACCTCACCGCCCTGCTGGAGCCGGGTGATGCCCCCGATCTCGATCTCCTCAGCCAGCGGGGCTGGCCGGCGTCGGTGCATGTGATCGGCAAGGACATCCTGCGTTTTCATGCCGTCTACTGGCCAGCGATGCTGCTGTCGGCTGGCCTGCCGCTGCCCGAGCGGGTGTTCGGCCACGGCTTTCTCACCCGTGAAGGGCAGAAGATGGGCAAGTCGCTGGGCAACGTGCTGGATCCCGCCACCTTGCTGGAGCGCTGTGGGCCCGATGCAGTGCGCTGGTATCTGCTGCGGGACATCGGCTTCGGCGACGACGGCGACTTTCAGCAGCAGCGCTTCACCGACCTGGTCAACAACGACCTGGCCAACACGATCGGCAACCTGCTCAACCGCACCTCCTCCATGGCGCGTCGCTGGTTCGCCGAGGCTGTGCCGCCGGTGAGCAGCGCCGTCACCGATCAGCATCCGCTGGCCCTGGCCAGCGCGGAGGCCACGCAGCGGGTGATGGCGGCACTGGAACGGCTTGATTTCCGCGCGGGGGCGGAGGCGGCGCTGCAGCTGGCGGTGGCCGCCAACGGCTACCTCAACGAGCAGGCCCCCTGGAGTCGCATGAAACGGCAGGAGGGGGTGGAGCAGGTGGCGGATGATCTCTACGCCGTGCTCGAGGCTGCCCGGATCGTGGCCCTGCTGATCGCCCCATTGCTGCCGGATCTGGCCGGGCGCATGCTGGTCCAGCTGGCGCAGGCCCCCGTGCTCAGCGGTGCGCCTGAGCCGGCCCCCGCCGGCGACCCCGCCAATCCACCATGGAGCGAACGGCTGCGCTGGGGTGGCTTAGTGGCGGGCACACCCCTGCCTGAGCCGGCGCCGGTGATGGCCCGCCTCGAGCTGGAGGAAGCGCTTTGATCGCTTCCCGCTCCACACGCCGCAGCGGCCTTCTGCTGCTGGTGCTGCTGCTGGGGGTGCCGTTGTTCGGTTGTGCGCGCAGCACCAGAACGCCGGCCAAACCGCAGCCGTTCGTGTTCCGCGCCCTCAACCTCCGCCAGCAGGATGCCAAGGGGCGACCCAGCTGGGAGCTGACCAGCCCTGAAGCCCGCTACGACCTGCAGCGCCGCGTGGCCACCGCCAGGCAACCGCGCGGTGTGATCTATGCGGCCGGCAAGCCGCGCTACCGCATCCAGGCCGGCAGCGGCACCGTGATCAACGACGGCGAGGTGATCCAGCTGGAGGGGAAGGTGAGCATCGTGGTGATCGGCCCCCAGGGCGCCACGATCACGGGCGATCGCGTCCGCTGGACGCCAGCCCGCTCCCTGATTGAGATCAGCGGGAGGCCCGTCGCCACCGACCGCTCCACCCGCCTGACGGCGGAGCGCGCCCGTTTCCTGATCGCCGAAGACAAGCTGGAACTGCGCGGATCTCCCCGTCTGCTCCAGCCGGGCCTCAACCTGCTCACCCGCGAAGCCGACTGGTATCCGCCGAGCGGCAATCTGAAGGCGGCCGGGCCGGTGCTGGCGCTGAGGCAGCAGCCCGGCAAGCCCGCCCAGCGCCTCACCGCATCAGCGCTGGAGGGCAACACGCGCGAGCAGGTGTTCGACGGGATCGCGCCGGTCCAGTTCCTCGACCCCGCCGCCAAGACGGAGATCGCCGCTGGGCGAACCCGCTGGAACCTGGAGAAGCAATGGATTTCCAGCGCCGAACCCTTCACGGGCCGCTTCGATCAGCTCACGGTGCGCGGCAAGGCACTGGAAGCGAATCTGGCGGACACCACGGCCTTCATCCCCGCCGGCTGCGATGTGCGCCAACCAGGCGAGTGGTTGCAGGCCAACGTCTGCCGGTGGAACTGGACCTCGAAAGAGGTTCAGGCCCAGGGGGCCGTGCGGCTGGAACGCGAGGCGAACCGGCAGATCACCCGCAGCGAGGCGCTCAGCGGCCAGGTGGGCAAAGACGGCACCGTTGAGTTCGTCAGTCCGGGGGCGCGGGTGTTCACCGAGCTCACGGTGCCGCCACGGGCGCCGGGCCCGGCGCGGAAGCGTCCTCCAGTGTCGTTCTGAGCTTGCGGGCCCAGCCCTCCAGCCACAGTTCATCGGCGCGGCAGAAGCATCGTGGCGACCAGCCCCCCACCAGCAGCCAGCCCACCGCACCGATGGGTTGCACGATCACGGCTGGCGTGCCCAGCGGCAAGCCGGTGAACTCCTGGCGGCCGGGATAAAGGCGCAGGTCCACCAGCGAAACGCAGCGCTCCGTCCGTCGGGCCCGCTCGCAGATTGCGCCCGGGAAGAAGGGCTCTTCAGCCAGCACCCCGCGGCGCAGAACCACCCGGCCCTGCCAGAACAGCAGCACGCTGGCGGCGGGCGTGGCGGTGAGCAGCATGTGGCTGCCCCAGGCGAGTTCCTGCCGGGCCAGGGGCGGGAGGGCCTCATCAAGTTCCAGCCCCTGGGGCCCGGGCAACTCCACCCGCTCCGGTGCCGCCGGCAGGGCCCGCGTCCAGAGCACGGCCACCAGCATCAGGCCCACCGCCATCAGGCTGGCGAGCACGGCTGCCCGCTCCAGAGCGGGAGAAAGGTCGGGTGCCGTGAGCTGGTTGAGTAGGCAGAGCAGCAGGCCGAGCACTCCGGCAGACAGGCAGAGCCGTGCCGGCGGCGGGAGACCGGCCATGGGATTCTGGCGATTGGAATACGAACGCTGACACATCAGGGCGCGACAGCAGGGCCTGCGGGCGGCAGACTGACAATCACAACTGTGAGGCCCGGTCTTTGCGTCTGCCGCTGCGTCTACTGGCTGCCATCACCGTGTTGCTGCTCCAGTTCCTGCCCGTAGCGGCGGCCTGGGCCGTCGGAGCCAGCGCCTATCCCGCTCTGCCCCAGCAGCACCTGATCGATCCCGCCGAGCTGTTCAGCAGGGCCACGGCGGTGGAGCTGGAACGCCGGCTCAAGGAGCTGCAGGCCGATCACATCGAAGCCCGCCTGGTCACGGTGCAGCGCCTCGACTACGGCCTCGATCTCGAGACCCTCGGCCATCAATTGATCGACCGCTGGTCCACCGCCTCCAGCGACGACTCCTCCCAGCTGATCCTGCTGATCGATTCGCAGACGAACACTGCCGCCGTGGTGGCCAGTGACACCCTGCTGGACCAGCTTCCTGAATCCCTGCTGCGCAACACCGCCGATCGGACCATGGCGATTCCAATTCGGCTGGGATCACGCTACCGCCAGGCCTCACTCGATGCCCTCGACCGCATCACGGCCGTGCTGGCAGGCGGCGAAGACCCTGGCCCTCCGCTGGAGCAGGTGATCGTGCCGGTGGAGTCGAACATCCCCACCCAGGAGGAAACGGCCTCCAGCAATGGTTTCACCTGGATCGTCGTGCTGTTGGTGGTGGGCACGGTGGTGCCGATGCTCACCTGGTGGGTTTTCTCCCGCTGAGCACCCATGGGTCTGACCGACTGGATGGGAACCTTCGGGAAGGCCCGCACCAAGGATCTGCGCAGCGATCTGGAGCGCGCCTATGAGGCCGCCCTGCTGATCCAGAACATTGAGCTCGAATACTTCAACGACCGCCCTGTGCGGCCGGAGCTTGAGCTGAGCATGCCGGCGTCGGTGCAGGCGCAGATGATGCGGCGGTTTCGCAGTTCACTGGAGCTGTGCCGGCAGGTGGTGGAGGAACTCCAGCCCCGCCGCCACGAACTCGATCCCCAGGAGCTGCGGCAGTTCCAGCTGATTGAAACAGTCGAGGGGCGCTACTCCAACCGCAAGCCGCTCTCCACCCTCACTCGCTCGCCGGAGTTGTTGCCCCGCAGCCTGATGGGGTTGATGGAGAAGGTGCGACGGCAGCTGGATCCCCAGGCAGAGGCCACCGTGGTGGCTGGCTTTCGCCGGCGCCGCGATTCCACGCTGGTGTCGCTGCGCATCCTGCTGCTGCTGGTGCTGGTGCCGCTGCTGATGCAGCAGGCCAGCCGCACCTTCGTGATTTCGCCCTTGGTGGATCGCTTCGCGCCCGACGTGCCTTTCCTCACTTACCCCAAGCCGCAGCTTGAAGAGGCGGCTGTAGAGAAGCTGCGTGTGTACAAAGCGGAGCTGGAATTCGATGCCCTGCTCAAGGGCGAAGACCTCCCCGATCAGGCGGCGATGCACAAGGCCCTGGCCAGCCGCGCCGCCGAACTGAAGGAAGAAGCGGATGGACAGAGCACCCTGGCGATCAAGAACGTGCTCTCCGATGCCTTCGGGCTGCTCAGTTTCGGGCTGGTCTGCCTGCTGGCCCGTGAGGACATCCGGGTGCTGCGCGGCTTTCTGGACGAACAGGTGTATGGCCTGAGCGACAGTGCCAAGGCCTTTGCAATCATTCTTTTTACAGACATCTTCGTGGGATTTCACAGCCCGGAAGGCTGGACTGTGTTGCTCGATGGTGTAGCCACCCACCTGGGACTACCGGTGAGAGAGAACTTCGTGATGCTCTTCATCGCCACCTTCCCGGTGATTCTGGCCACGATCTTCAAGTATTGGATTTTCCGCTATCTCAACCGTGTGTCCCCATCTTCTGTGGCCACGCTGCGCAACATGAATGGCGGGGGCTGACGCCATGCTCACCCTGGTGACCGGTCCGAGCCGGAGCGGCAAGAGCCGCTGGGCCGAGCACCTGGCCCTGCATTCGGGCCGGCCGGTCACCTACATCGCCACCGGCCCCCGCCTCGAGGGCGATGTCAGCTGGAGCGAGCGGCTGGCCCTGCACCGCCGCCGCCGGCCGGCCGACTGGCCCACCTGGGAGGTGGAAGGGCAGCTCAGCGCCGCGCTGGAGCAGGCGCCCGCTGAGCGACTGCTGCTGATCGACTCGCTCGGCACCTGGCTGGCGCACCACCTCGAGCTGGACACAGGCGCCTGGGAGCTGGAACAGCAGCATCTGCTGTCGGCGTTGCAGCGTTGCCGCGCCGCCGCGCTGATCGTGTCTGAGGAGACTGGCTGGGGTGTGGTGCCCCCCACGGCGATCGGCGGGCGCTTCCGGGATCGGCTCGGGGCGCTGCAGCAAGAGCTGCTGCCCCGCTGCAACGAGGCCTGGCTGGTGGTGCACGGGCGGGCGATCGATCTGCTGCGGCTGAGCAGGCCGGTGCCGGAGCTCTGAGCCATGCCGCGCGTGGTGCTGTTTGAGCCGGAAATCCCACCGAACACCGGCAATGTGGCGCGCACCTGTGCGGCCACCGGCTGCGAGCTTCACCTGATCGAACCGCTGGGCTTCCAGATCGATGACCGGCAGCTGAAGCGGGCGGGCCTGGACTATTGGCCCTGGGTACAGCTGCACCGCCACGCCAACCTGGTGAGCTTCGAGCAGCACCGCCGCAGGTGCGGTGGGCGCCTGGTGGCCTTCAGCAGCCAGGTGGACCAGCCCTACACCTCCTTCGCCTTCCGAGACGACGACTGGCTGCTGCATGGGCGTGAATCGAGCGGCCTGCCGCCGGATGTGCTGGCCGCCGCCGATGCCCGGCTCACCGTGCCGATGCCGGGCTCGGTGCGCAGCGGTGGTGGGGTGCGCAGCCTCAACCTCTCCGTGGCCGCCGCCGTGGTGTTGTTTGAGGCCATTCGCCAGTTGGGGACAGGGATCTCCAGCACCGCCAGGGACGCTTGAACCCCGTTCGCTCCGGCCTTCAGGTTGTCTAAAGGAGTTCAGGCCGCTACTGTCGGCGCGACCCGGGAGGTGGCGGCTTCTCCACCGGGTTTTGTCCAATGGGTGAATTTGCATGAAGCCTTCGCAACTGATCCTGCCTCTGATGGGAGCCCTCCCGGTTCTCTCTCTGGTGGCTGCTGCGGCCATCCCTGGCATCGCCGACTCCCGCTCCAGCGGGGTTGATGAGCTGTCTGCCGGCTTCGGGGATGCTCTGGGGCTGACGGCCGAGCCCAAAGCGGTCCAGCAGCTCGCCTCGCTCCCCAAGGCCAGCGACAGGGTGTGGATCCAGGTGCGCGCAGAGGTCACCCTGGATGAGCTCGCTCAGCAGCTGCGCATCCAGGAAACGCCCCTGGCCCGCATGAATGATGTGACCGAAGACCACAGGTTCAGCCAGGGCGATTGGCTGGTGATCCCTGGACGGGACACCAACCGGGCCCGCAGCGTGGCCGCCCTCGATCCCGAGCAGATCCGGCGCTCCGCCCCGCTCTCCGAGCTGCCACCCCTGGAATCCACCGGAGTGGTGCGCTTTGGCGACAGCCTCATGAAGCTCGCCAAGCGCTACAACCTCACGATTCAGGAGCTGCTGCGACTGAACCCCGGCCTAGAGGCCGCCCGGCTCGTGGCCGGTACCCAGGTGCGGCTGGCCCGTTCCGCCCCCGGCCGCACCCGGATGGTGCTCGGGCTCAATCCCGTGGGCAGCGGCGGGCTCAGCTGGCCGGATCTCCCCTCCTTCGGTGGCCGTCCAGAGGTGGAGCAAGGCCCCACCCAGGGAGACGCCACCTGGATCTGGCCCACCAGAGGGGTGTTCAGCTCCGGCTTCGGCTGGCGCTGGGGGCGCATGCACAAAGGCGTCGACATCGCCAACAACGTCGGCACGCCGATCGTGGCCGCCCGCTCCGGCCAGGTGGTCTTTGCCGGCTGGCATGACGGCGGCTACGGCTACCTGGTGGAGATCCAGCACAGCGACGGCAGCAAGTCGCTCTACGCCCACAACAGCCGCCTGATGGTGAGAGTCGGCCAGATGGTGGGCCAGGGAACCGTGATCAGCTCGATGGGCAGCACCGGACGCAGCACCGGGCCTCACCTCCACTTCGAGATCCATCCTCCCGGCCGTGGTGCCGTGAATCCCCTGGAGTTCCTCCCCGGCCGCGCCTGAGACGCGTCGCACGGGAGGCGTCGGGCCGTCGTTTAAGCTCTCCACACAGGGCTCGGTAGCTCAGCTGGTTAGAGCGTGGGATTCATAACCCCAAGGTCGGGAGTTCAAGTCTCCCCCGAGCCATTGCCCTGAAAATCGATCCAACCCAGTGGTGGATCCGGTGGCACTTCAATTCTTTGACATTGATCGTTTGACATCCTTGGCACCTCTATTAGTTGACAGCTGAAGTTGGCGAGACTTTGTTGGCGCCTGAAGCTGGCGAGCTCTGCTGAGCGCTCTGCGGGGCTCGACCAATGACTCAATCCCGGCGCTGCGTGCCGGGGCGTGAGAATCAGCCAGCACTCAAGTTGGGTCCGCATGAAAACGGGGTTGGTTCCATCCGCGGTGGATTGAATGTGGGGTGCGTTCAATCCGCGGGGGGTCAATGTTGGGTGGGTTCCATGCGGGGTGAACGTGATCGTCTCTCTCGCTTCCTGAATCAACCTGCCGCTTTCTGACTCAGCGTCTCGCTTTCTGATTCAGGCTCTCGCTATCTGAGTCACCTTCCCGCATCGCCTCGTGATCTCAGCGCATTTCGATGGCGTTCAGGCGCTCACGAAAGCTGGGGGCGGAATTGGCTGAAGCGGCTCCGTAATCCGAGGTGGTGTTCGCAGCCTCGCTGGCGCCACCACGGGCACCGGAGCGCCTTGAGGAGGATGAGGAACCACGGCCACGGCGTGCCGGGCTGCCATCGGCCTGGGGACGCTGAATCGGGTGGGAGACGATTTCGCTGCGCAGCTGGCTGAGCAGACGGAAATGCCCGGTGGCGTTGTACTTGCGAAGCAGGACGGGATCCCAGGACATCAGGGCAGGCAAAAGAAAAGGACCACCGAAACCGGGTGCGCTCCAGGCTGGCGTTCGGTGCTGCGGACAGGAGCTGACGAAGCAGCCTGCCACCTCACCTGCCTACCGCGCCAACAACCCCATTCAGGCATGCAGCCAGTGTTTTATGACAAAAGTTCTTGACCCGCTGCGCTTGGCCGGCAAGGGCTGACCTGATCCGTCTGGCTGAGGCCCCTTGTGGTCGGCTGCGAGCGCCACTGATCCGCGCCACGGCCGCTGCACACAGACAGCGCTGGATACAGTGATAGAGACGGCAGGAACACCACGGCACACCTCCTTTCGCAGCTGCAATCTCCGGCTTCCGTCGTGATGCTGTCGCCGGCGGCCATAGCCTCCCCAACCTTCCCGTCCCTGAGAATCTCTCCGCCATGACGATCAACGCCTCCCTGCGCGTGGGTCAGCAGGCGCCCGACTTCACCGCCACCGCCGTGGTGGACCAGGACTTCAGCGAAATCCAGCTGTCGCAGTACCGCGGCCGGTATGTGGTGCTGTTTTTCTATCCGCTCGATTTCACCTTCGTCTGCCCCACGGAGGTGACAGCCTTCAGCGATCGGCACGCAGAGTTCGCCGCACTTGGCGCTGAGGTGCTGGGCGTCTCAGTCGACAGCCAGTACAGCCACCTGGCCTGGATCCAGACCTCGCGCCAGGACGGTGGTGTCGGCGAAATCGCCTATCCGCTGGTGGCCGATCTCAAGAAGGAGATCGCCCGCGCCTACGGCGTGCTCGACGAGGAGGTCGGTGTGGCGCTGCGGGGCCTGTTCCTGATCGATCCGGACGGCATCGTGCAGCACGCCACCATCAACAATCTCTCGGTGGGCCGCAGCGTGGAAGAAACCCTGCGCGTGCTCAAGGCCTTCCAGCACGTGCAGGGGCACCCCGGCGAGGTGTGCCCCGCCAACTGGATGCCAGGCGCTGCGACCTTGAAGCCCGACCCGGTCGGCAGCAAGGAGTACTTCGCCGCCCACGGCTGAGCTACCCCCTGCCACCGCCTTGGCGGTCAGCCCAGCAGCGAGGCCAGCAGGCGGGTGCCGTCGGTGCCGCCGGTGATCGGGTCGCAGGCCCGCTCCGGGTGGGGCATCAGACCCAGCACGTTGCCTTGGGCGTTGCAGAGGCCGGCGACATTCCCCACCGAACCGTTGGGGTTGGCGGCGTAACGCAGCACCACCCGGCCTTCCCCCTCCAGCTCCGCCAGCGTGTCAGCGTCGGCCTGGAAGCAACCTTCGCCGTGGGCGATCGGCAGGCTGATCTGCTCACCTTCGCTGTAGTGGCGCAGCCACTGAGAGGCGCCCGGGTGCACCGTGAGCGGAGCCGCTTCACAGAGAAAGTGCAGCTTGTAGTTGCGCGTGAGCGCTCCGGGCAGCAGGCCCATTTCTGTGAGCACCTGGAAGCCGTTGCAGATGCCCAGCACCGGGCCGCCACGGGCCGCGAAGCTGGCCACTTCGCTCAACAGCGGCGAGACATGGGCAATGGCGCCGCAACGGAGATAGTCGCCATAGCTGAACCCGCCGGGCAGCACCACCGCATCGATGCCCTCCAGGCTCGTCTCCTCGTGCCAGAGGAAGCGGGTGGGAATGCCGAGGCATCCTTCCGCCGCCCAGCGCACATCCCGATCGCAGTTCGAACCGGGAAACACCACCACTCCGATCGTCATGACCCGGCGCCCTCCACGGGCTTGAGCTGCTCGAGGCACCAGTTCTCGATCACCGGATTGGCCAGCAGGCGATCGCTGAGCCGCTCGATCGTGCTGCGCGCGGCGTCGAGATCCGGCGCATCGAGTTCCACCTCCATCGCCTTGCCAATGCGCAGACGCGTGATGCCATCGACGCCGAGCCGCTGGGCGGCGGCTCTGGTGGCTTCTCCTGCCGGATCGAGAACCGATGGTCTCAGGGAGACCAGCACACGGGCTTGAAAGCGGGGCACCGGCAGGGATGTCGTTTGTTAAATCTTGGCAGCTTGCCTCCCCCTCGGGACCAGCGCCGAAGCATGGTCAAAACAGAGGTGGGCGTTGGAAGCGATGCAAGCGACAGGCGCCAGCCAACCCTGCCTGGGAGCCCGGCTGGCCCGGGCGGGGATGGTGGCAGTGTTGATCGCGATGGCAGGCACCGCTCTGCTTGCTCCGGCCGTGGCACAAGTGCAGCGGGTGCCCCTGCGCTGCCGGCTGGCCGATGGCCCCTGGCTTCCCTGCGTGATGACGGTGGAAGCGGTGGGTGAGCGCTGGAGGTTGCGCTTCGACAACACACAGCTGAGCTTCCGCCACGACGGCAAGGGTGTGGTGGAGATGCAGCGACCAGCCGGCAGCTGGGAGACGGTGAAGGCCCGCTGGAGCGAGGATCAGGCCCTCTGCTGGGACGGCATCTGCGCCCAGGGGGACATCCCCCTGGACTGAACCGACCATCGGGTTTGGTCGGCTGGAAGATTTGGTCGGCTGGAAGTGGATGGCACACCTGGGAAGGCTGTGAATGGATCGCAGACAAGCCGCCATCGAATGGATCGCAGGCAGGCCGCCTGAGCTTGGCTGCGAGCCTGCTCAGACCCGGCTGGCGCTGACCTGCCTGCGTCGGGTGCCTTCGATCGCCTGCAGCAGCAAGCTGCGCTCGACACGCAGCCCGAGCGCCACCAGCTCAAGCCGGCCCTCGTGGGGGCTGGCAGGGGAGCCAATCTCCCTGGGTGCGGGGGCTATAGAGCCTGCGGGGGCTGCCCTCTGTGCGTCGTGGTCCTCGTACCAGCAATCGAGCCGCGGACCAACCGCCTGGATCTGCAGAGGCCGTCGTTTGCCGGGCTGAATCAGCCAGCCCTTGAGACGCAGCAGGGCCTGGTGCTGGATCTGCTCCAGGAGCGTGGCTTCAAGGGCCTCACGATCGAAGGACCCAGCGAGCTGAATCGCCACCGATTGCATGGGCACGTGGGTGTGGTCGTGATGCTCGTGGTCGTGATGACCGTGATCGTGATCGTGATGGTGGTCGTGATCGTGATGGTGGTCGTGGGAGGCCTCGCCATGGGGGCCAGGAGCCGGCGCGACGGCTGGGCGATCCAGGCCCAGCAGCAGCTCGGGCGGCACCTGACCGCGCTGCATTGGCAACACCTGGGCGCCGGGGCGGCAGGAGGCCTGAAGGCGCCCGCGCACCCGGTCCAGCTCTGCAGGCGTGAGGCGGTCGCCGCGGCTCACCAGCACCAGATCAGCCGCCCGCAACTGGTCGTCGAACAGCTCCTCCAGGTCGGAGAGATGATCAAGGCTGGGGTCGGCAGCCCGCTGCCGCTCAAGCGCGGCAGGGTCGGCCACCACACTGCCGCCGGCCAGCGCTTCACCATCCACCACCGTCACCACGCCGTTGACGCGGGTGCGGGTGCGGATGTCGGGCCACTGGAAGGCCTGCACCAGGGGCTCGGGCAGCGCCAGTCCGCTGGTTTCCACCACGATGCCGTCGAGGCGATCAGCGGACGCCAACAGCTTCTGCATCGTCGGCAGAAAATCGTCCTGGACGGTGCAGCAGAGGCAGCCATTGGCGAGCTCCACCAGCCGGCCATCGAGCTCCTCCTCCGGGCAGAAGCCACAGCTGCGCAGCAGGTCACCGTCGATGCCCACTTCGCCGAATTCATTCACCAGCACCGCCAGGCGAAGACCGCTGGTGGTGAGCAGATGGCGCAGCAAGGTGGTCTTGCCCGCGCCGAGAAAGCCCGTCACCACCGTGACAGGCAGACGCCGTTGCATGGAGGCTGTCATCTCAGGGCACCAACGCGGACCAGGCGAACGTGGAGCCGACGCCGATCAGCACGCCGGCCGCCAGCATCAACCGCGCCGGAGCGAGGCCCGCGCGCCAGCGCTGCACCAACGTGAGCGCCAGCCACAGCAGGGCGCCCTGGCTGATCAGCAGGCCCAGCAGATACCAAACCACGGAGGCGAGCTGCCAGCCGCTCACGGCATCACTGAGCACAAAGCCGTGCAGGGCGAAAGCGGGTAGCAGGGTCCAGACAGGCAACCGTTGGATCACTACCAGCCCCACCACCACCAGCGACAGCGCCACCAGCGCTTCGGCGCCAGGCAGGGCGGGCAGCATCAGGCCAAGGCCGGTGGCCGTAAGCCCCACGGCAAGCAGAGCGAGCACCCAGCGCAGGCGCTGCACCAGGCCCACCAGGCCGAGCGCCAGCAGGAACAGCAGGTGATCCGGACCCAGCAGTGGATGGCCGATGCCGCTGAGCAGGCCCGCCAGCGGGCCCTCCTTCAGGGCGAAGGTTTCCATCAGGTGGTGGGCAGCTGCGGGGGTGGCCAGCAGTGGCACGAGCAGCAGCGGCACGACCAGGAGTGGCGCGAGCTGCAGGGCGCCAGAAAACAGCAGAGGGCTGGCTGGCTGGGCCGCACGACGGCCTGGGCCAGCAGCCCGGGGTTGAAGAAACATGGCTCGACCGGTCCTCGCCGGAACTGGATGGGTTGAAACGCCGGCGGGTGTTCTGACTGGCCCTGCCACGAGGACTCGCGGACCAGGCTTCACAGTTGCGGGACAGCGCCGGAATTGCACCGGACTTTCCCCCTTGCCTCCAAGGGATGGATCCCCTGGAACCGGCGAGCCAATCTACCGGCAGCCGAGGCTTTGAACCGTGCTGACGCCGGTGCGGGGATTGACGCCTGCGGCCCTGGCGCAGAGGGCTTTCTGCTGGGTCAGATCGAGCACGGCGTCGCTGAAATCGGCCCCCTCGATCGTGGCCCCGGTGAAGCGGCTCTGCATGAGCATGGCGTTGCGGAGCACCGCACCGCTGAGGTCGGCGTTGTCGAAGCGGGTGGCGAAGGCCACGGCGTCTTCGAGGTCGGCGCCGCTGAGATTGCTGCCCTGCAGATCGCTGGAATTGAACACGGCACCGCGCAGGTTGGTGTCACTGAGGTCGAAGCCCTGCATCGACGCCTTCAGAAACTCCTGCTGCTGCAGGTTGCGGCCATGCATATCGGGCTGCAGATCCTTCAGCGCCCGCTGGCCGCGCAGCTCCGGTGCAGTGATCGCCAAGGCCGGCGCCAGGGGGCCCACCAGACCCAGCCAGGCGACCGTGACCACCAGCAGGGCAAGCAGGGAGCTGAGCCAACCGGGGCGAGTGAAGGGGGGCAAGAACACACGTACCGTGGGCCCTCAAGTTATGGCAGCCACGGCCGCGACGCGATCGACATGAGCATGTCCCTGCGGGTGGTGGTGCCGCCCCATCCCCTGATCGGTCACTGGTTGACCCTGCTGCGTGACCAGGACACGCCCCCCTCTCTGTTCGGCACCGCCATGGCCGAGCTGGGCCGCTGGCTCACCTATGAAGCCGTGCGCGACTGGCTGCCCCATCAGCGGGTGACGGTGCAGACACCGCTGGCCAGCACCGAAGGCAGCGTGGTGGACGGCAGCGTGCCCCTGCTGGCGGTGCCGATCCTGCGGGCGGGCCTGGGGCTGTGGCAGGGGGCCCAGGCCGTGCTGCCCACGGCCCGGGTCGCCCACGTGGGCCTGCGCCGCAATGAAGCCGATGCCAGGGCCTCCTGGTACTACGACGCGCTGCCCGAAACAATCGGCCCCCAGGTGGGGGTGCTGGTGTTCGATCCGATGGTGGCCACCGCCGGCAGCCTGGTGCAGGTGCTGGAACGGCTCGAGAGCAAAGGGGTGAGCGGTGACCGGCTGCGGGTGATCACGGCCCTGGCGGCCCGGCCCGGGCTCAACACCCTGGGGCAGCGCTTCCCCCACCTCACCCTCTACACCGCCTGCATCGACGCTGACCTGGATGCCGACTTCCGCATCGTCCCGGGCCTCGGCGATGCCGGTGATCGTCTGTTCGGCACCCCCTCGGCGGCCATTCCCTGATGCCTGCAGCAGGCGCGGCTCCAGCCCTCCTCTGTCGTGCTCGGCCAGACCTTGGCGCCCAGGCCCAGACCTAGGCTCACGGGCCATTGCTCCGCTGGCATGGGACTGGCTGTCGCCGCTTCACCGCCCCCGGCCCGGGCCCTCGGGCAGGAAGGTTCGCGTTCGTTGAGCGGCACCGTGCAGGTGCCGGGCGATAAGTCGATCTCCCACCGCGCGCTGCTGTTCGGGGCAATCGCCACCGGCGAAACCCGCATCGATGGCCTGCTGCCTGCGGAGGATCCGCTCAGCACCGCCGCCTGCCTGCGCGCCATGGGGGTGACCATCAGCCCGATCGCGGCAGGGCAGCCGGTGATCGTGCAGGGGGTGGGCCTCGAAGGCCTGCGGGAACCCGACGACGTGCTGGATTGCGGCAATTCCGGCACCACCATGCGGCTGATCATGGGGCTGCTGGCGGGACGCAGCGGCTGCCACTTCGTGCTGAACGGCGATGCGTCCCTGCGCCAGCGGCCGATGGGAAGGGTGGCCGAACCGCTGGCCGCCATGGGCGCCCAGATCCGCGGCCGCGCCGGCGGCAAGCTGGCGCCGCTGTCGATCCAGGGAAGCGCGCTGCATGGGGCCGTGCTGGGCACCCCGATCGCCTCGGCCCAGGTGAAGTCGGCGATCCTGCTGGCGGGTCTCACCGCCACCGGTCCCACCAGCGTGATCGAACCGGCCCGCTCCCGCGATCACAGCGAGCGGATGCTGCATGGCTTCGGCGCCGACATCGAGATCGGCGGCGACTCCGGCCGGCATGTGCGGCTGACGCCGGGCCGGGAGCTGGTGGGGCAGCCGGTGGAAGTGCCGGGCGACATCAGCTCGGCGGCCTTCTGGCTGGTGGCCGGGGCGATCACCCCAGGCGCCGACCTGACCGTGCGCAACGTGGGCCTCAACCCCACCCGCACCGGGGTGCTGGAGGTGCTCGAAGCCATGGGCGCTCGCATCGAGCGGCTGGAGCAGCGCCTGGTGGCGGGCGAGCCGGTGGGGGATCTGCGGGTGCGCTATGGGCCGTTGCAGGCCTTTGACATCGGCGGCGAGCTGATTCCGCGCCTGGTGGATGAAATCCCCGTGCTGGTGGTGGCCGCCTGCCAAGCCGAAGGCACCAGCCGGATCCGCGAGGCGGCGGAGCTGCGCGTCAAGGAAACCGATCGGCTCGCCGTGATGTGCCGCCAGCTGGGCGCGATGGGGGCACGGCTGGTGGAGCACCCCGACGGGCTCGACATCACCGGAGGGGTGGAGCTGCACGGCGCCGAGGTGGACAGCGAAACCGACCACCGGGTGGCGATGAGCCTGGCGGTGGCGGCCCAGGTGGCCATCGGTCCCACGCGGCTGCACCGCAGCGAAGCAGCGGCGGTGTCGTACCCAGGCTTCTGGGACGATCTGGCACGTCTGCAGGCCTGAAGCCAACCTGCGGAAGGGCAGCGGGGCGCCGGTAGATTCCCGCCAATTGCCGCCCCCGCATGCTTGCCGTTGCCGTTCTGGCCGCCGGGAAGGGAACCCGCATGCGCAGCGACCTGCCCAAGGTGCTGCAGCCGCTGGCCGGTGCCACGCTGGTGGAGCGGGTGCTCCGCTGCTGCGACAGCCTCGAACCCGATCGGCGCCTGCTGATCGTGGGGCACCAGGCCGAGCGGGTGGAGGCGTCGCTGGCGGCCCACCACGGGCTGGAGTTCGTGCTGCAGCAGCCGCAGAACGGCACCGGCCATGCTGTGCAGCAACTGCTGGAGCCGCTGCAGGGGTTCACGGGTGATCTGCTGGTGCTCAATGGAGACGTGCCGCTGCTGCGTCCGCAAACGCTGCGCCAGCTGCTCGACAGCCACAGGCGCGGTGGCGCCGCCGTGACCCTGCTGACAGCCCGACTGGAGGATCCGAGCGGCTACGGCCGGGTGTTCGCTGACGAGGATGCACAGGTGAGCGCGATTGTGGAACACCGCGACTGCAATGCCGCCCAGCGGGACAACCCGCTCGTGAACGCCGGCATCTACTGCTTCGACTGGAGCCGCCTGGCGGCGGTTTTGCCCCAGCTCTCCAGCGACAACGACCAGGGCGAGCTCTACCTGACCGACACCGTGGCCCTGCTCGGCTCCGCCCAGCACCTGGAGGTGGAGGACAGCGCCGAGACCAACGGCATCAACGACCGGCTGCAGCTGGCCCAGTGCGAGCAGGTGCTGCAGGAGCGGCTGCGGCGGCACTGGATGGTGGAGGGTGTCACCTTCATCGATCCGGCCAGCTGCACACTCAGCGACGCCACCCGCTTCGGGCGCGACGTGGTGGTGGAGCCGCAGACCCACCTGCGCGGCGCCTGCCGGATCGGCGATGGCTGCCGGATCGGGCCAGGCTCCCTGCTGGAGAACGCCACACTCGGCAACGGAGTGGAGGTGCTGCTTTCGGTGGTACGCGAGGCCAGCGTCGCTGATGGCTGCGCCATCGGGCCCTACGCCCAGCTGCGGCCCGGTACCGAGTTGGCGGCGGGCTGCCGGGTGGGGAACTTCGTGGAGATCAAGCAGAGCAGGCTGGGCGCCGGCTGCAAGGTGAACCACCTCAGCTATGTCGGCGATGCGGAGCTGGGCGAGAACGTGAATGTGGGAGCCGGCACGATCACCGCCAACTACGACGGCGTGCGCAAGCACCGCACCGTGATCGGCGCCGGCAGCAAAACCGGTGCCAATTCCGTGTTGGTGGCCCCGATCCGCCTGGGTGAGGGCGTCACCGTGGGGGCCGGCTCCACCCTTACCCGCGATGTTCCCGCCGGCTCCCTGGCTCTGGGCCGGGCCCGCCAGCTGGTGCGCGAGAACTGGTCGGGGCCTCAGGCCGGCGCCACGCCGGCGGCGCCGGCAAGCTGAGCCGCCAGCAGCGGGATCGCCCGCTCCAGGGCCACGCCACGGCTGGCCTTGAGCAGCAACTGATCGCCCGGTTGCAGCCACCCCAGCAGCGCCTCGGCCGCCTCAGCCGGGCTCTGCACGCGAGCCAGCCGCGGCAAGCCGCTGGCCGCCTCCTGCATGGCGGCGCCCATGGCACCACCATCCACGATCACCAGCCCATCCAGCTGCAGGTCCGCGGCACGGCGTGCCACGGCGCGGTGCAGCGCCTCGCTCTGCTCGCCCAGCTCCAGCATCGTGCCGAGAGCAGCAAAGCGGCGTCCCGGCTGGGCCGCCAGCAGATCGAGGGCCGCCAGCACCGCTTCGGGGGAGGCGTTGTAGGTCTCGTCGAGCACCTGTACAGCGCCGAGCTGCAGACGGCGGCTGCGGCCACCGGGCACCTCCACCTGGAGGGCCTGCAGCTGATCGGCCCGCACGCCGAGCTCCAGGGCCACCGCCAGGGCAAGCAGCAGGTTGCGGGCATTGTGACGCCCGGGCAGAGGCAGCGGCACCCGAAACACCGTTGGAGAAGGGTGAGTGGAAGCCTCGCCAGTGGAAACTCCCTCAGCTGAAGCAACAGGAGCAGGAGCGGGAGCGGCAGTGCTTGCAGCGGCGCCGGGGCCGGCAAGCAGCTGCAGCCAGGCGCCGCCGGCCGCGCCGGGATCCCCCTCGATCTGGCCGAGCAGGTCAGGGGCTGGAATGTGCGGGCCCACGGCGGCAGAACCAGAGCCGGCGACGTCATCGCCTGTGAGCGCCACGCGGCGCACCCGCCCGCTCCACACGGCGCCCAGCGCCTGCTCGAGCAGGGGGTCACCGGCGGGAATCACCACCAGACCGGCCGGGCTGAGCGCGGCTGTGATCTCACACTTGGCCTGGGCAATGGCTTCACGGCTGCCAAGCCGGCCGATGTGGGCCGTGCCGATGTTGGTGATCACCACCACATCGGGCAGCGCACAGCGGGAGAGCCGCTCGATCTCCCCCAGACCGCGCATGCCCATCTCCACCACCACGGCCGCCTCGCTGGAGCTGGCCTTGAGCAGGGTGAGCGGCACGCCCACATCGTTGTTCTCATTGCCGCTGGTGGCCAGCACCGGCCCCAGCGGCGCCAGCACGGCGCGCACCAGTTCGCGGGTGGTGGTCTTGCCGGCGGAACCCGTCACGGCAATCACCGGTGCCGCCAGCGTCTGGCGCCAGGCCCGTGCCAGCTGCTGGTAGGCCAGCTGGGTGTCGTCCACGAGCCAGGCGGGCAGGGAGGCGGGGCGCTCCGCGGCACGCGCGCGCGCGATCAGTGCCGCCAGGGCGCCGGCTTCGGCCGCCTGGGAGAGGAACCGGTGGCCATCGTGCTGTTCACCCATGAGCGGCACAAACAGATCACCCGGCTGCAGACGCCGGCTATCGGTGCAGACGCGGGGCAGCGGCACAGCGGGATCGAGGGCCGGACCGATGGGGTCGCCCCAGAGCGCCATGAGTTGCTCCAGCCGCATCCGCTCAGCCCCCAGCCTGGTGATCGAGAAGGATCATGCCCCCTCCCACCCAGGCAGGCCGGCCCAGCAGCAGCCCGTCGCCATCGCTGAGCTCCAGGTTGTCGTAGCCAAGGGCGCGGGCCCGCTCCAGCCAGAGGTTCGCCTGCTGCTGGCGCTCCTGAGCGTTGAGCCGATCGAGCCTGGCGTCCAGCTCCAGTTCCAGGGTGCCGCTGGCGGGATGGGGGCGGGCAACGCGGATCAGCTGCTGCGGGTCCAGGTCGGCCAACAGCTCCAGCACCGGTTCGATCGCCGGCGGGGAGGGTTCGCTCAGGGCTGAATCAGGCGGGGCGGCCCCAGGCGGCGCAGATGACGGCGCAGGTGACGGCGCAGAAGGCGAGCGCGACGGCGGCGGCGCTGTCGACGGCGAAGGGGTGCCGGCTAGGCGTGCTGTCGTGGAGGGTGTGGCTGGTGAAGGAGTGGCAGGGGATCGCGCTCCCCGCCGCTCCCCTGCCGGCTCAGAGGCGACGGTCCGGGAGCTCGGGGAGTCCGGGGCCGGGGAGTGCGAGAGGCCGGGAGCCTGACCGGGACTGCCGGCGGGGGTGATGGGCGGCTGCAAAGGGGCCGCTACGGGGGCAGCAGGGGGAACCGCACGGGGCCCCAGCGCCCTAAGCCCCACCACAACGCCCGTCAGCCCCAGCAATGCCAGCAGGAGCAACAGCGGCCAGAACAGCGGCGCCAGCGCGCGTGGCCAGAAGCCGGGCACGATCAGATCGGCCTGGCGGTTGCGACGCCACAGTTCCTGCGCCTTCAGGCGCAGGCTGGCGAGCACGGCGATCAGATCCCGGCCGAGGGCACTCCAGGGGCTGGTGTAGAGCGACGGGAGCTGGGAGCGGCCGGGGTCCGGGTCCGTCATGGGCCAGGTTCAGAAGCAGACGGTGGGATCAGGGCGGATCCGCACGGATCAAGGCAGCTCTACCCGCTCAGCTGTTGCCGCGCCGCAGCAGGGCCGAGAACGGGTTGCGCGACACCGCCGGGGTGGGCCGGGGCGCGACCGGAGGACGCTCCGGGAGGGCCGCGCCGTCGGCGAGAGCCGGGTCAGCCTCCTGACCCAACGAGAATTGCTCGACAGCCTCGCGGTTCGGCGAGGGCTCCTTGACGCCCTTCACTTCGCGGTACATCGCGTCGTATTCCAGGGCGGAGCGGGTCCAGCTGTGATCGGCGCGCATGGCTCGCTGCTGCAGTTCCTGCCAGCTGGCGGTGTGCCGATAGGCCTCCCACGAGCGCACGATCGCCGTGTAGAAATCGATCGCTTCATAGCGATCGAAGCAGAAGCCGGTGCCGGTGTGAGTGGCTGGCACGTGGGCCGGCACGGTGTCCACCAGACCGCCCACCTTGCGCACCACCGGAATGCAGCCGTAGCGCATCGCCAGCAGCTGGCTGATGCCGCACGGCTCGAAGCGGCTGGGCATCAGGAAAGCATCGGCGCCGGCATAGATCAGGCGGGAGAGGGCGTCGTCGTAGGTGAGAAACACCGCGAACCGGCCGGGATGGGCCAGGGCCATCTGCCAGAGCCCCGCCTCGTAGTTGCGATCCCCGGTACCCAGCACCACGATCTGGCTGTCGGTGTAAGCGAGCACGCGATCGGCCACCTGCAGCAGCAGGTCCACCCCCTTCTGATCCACCAGGCGGCTCACCATGCCCATCACGTAGGTGTCAGGGTCCACCCGCAGGCCCATGCGTTCCTGCAGCATCCGCTTGTTGGTCGCCCGCGGTGCCAGGTCGTCGGCGCTGAAGGTGACAGGCAGGGTCTTGTCGGTGGCGGGATTCCAGTCGGCGATATCAATGCCGTTGAGGATGCCGCGCAGCTTGCCGCTGATGTAGTTGAGCAGGCCATCGAGGCGCTCGCCATATTCGGGCGTGCGGATCTCCATCGCGTAGGTGGGAGACACCGCATTCACCCGATCGGCGTAGAGCAGGGCCGCCGCCATCGTGTGATCCCCCTGCATGTACCAGGGGCACCAGGTCATGCGGTCGAGTTTCCAGCGCCAGGGGCCCTGATAGCGCAGGTTGTGGATGGTGAAGACCGTGCTGATCTCCGGGTCCTGATGCATCCACACCGGAATCATGCCGGTGTGCCAGTCGTGGCAGTGCAGCACATCCGGCTTCCAGTGGTTCCAGGCGAACTCGGAGATGGCGTTGGCAAAAAAGGTGAAGCGCCAGTCCTCGTCGTCACCGCCGTAGATGCGCTCCGGGTCGAACACCGGATGCCCCACCAGATAAAGCGGCAGGCCATTGGTGGGATGGGTGGTGGCATAGATCGCAAACTCCGTGCCCATCGCCCAGCCACGCCAGATCGGCTCACTGGGAATCGACAGCTGGCTCCAGAGCCGGCCGTAACCAGGAAGAATCAGACGCACGTCGTGGCCGAGTGCGGCAAGGGCCGGGGGAAGCGATCCCACCACATCCCCCATGCCGCCCACCTTCACCATCGGAGCACATTCGGCGGCGGCGAACAGCACACGCATCAGAAGATCCGGTCGGCAGGGCCGAACTCTACGGGGGCTGCCTGACGGGTCTGGCTGATCGGGCTGCCTGAAGCGCCTGCCTGTGTGACCCCGAGGGCATCGAGCTCAGGGCAGCACCGTGACCGAGGTGCCCACCTCCACCAGCTCGAACAGCTCCTGCACGCTTTCGTCGTGAAGGCGCACGCAGCCGTGGGACACCGCCCGGCCCACGGTCCAACGGTGCGGGGTGCCGTGGAAGCCGGTCATCAGACAACCCTGCAGATCCAGCACCTGATCACCGCTGAAGCCGCGGCGGCCCGCACAATCCTTCTGGAAGCCGATCCAGCGGCTGCCGAGCGGGTTAGCGGGCCCCGGGCCGATGCGGGTGCCTTTCGCCGGGTGCTCCCACACCGGATTCTTGTGCATGTTCAACACCTCGAAGCGACCCAGCGGGGTTTCCCAGCCCGGCATGCCCACCGCCACGGGATAGGTGCGGATCAGCTCGCCCGCCTCCAGCACCAGCAGGCGCCGCTGGCGGCGTTGCAGCACCAGATGGCGATCGGGCCGCTGCACCAGTGCCACGGGCACCCCCGCCAGCTGGCTTTGGCTAGAGGAGGCCCTGCTCGACGCACCCGGGGCTGCAAGAGCCGCCGGAGTCGGCAACGAGATGGCCGGCAACAGCAAGGCGGCGGCCAGCAGCAACCCGGCGGCGGGCCGCCAGCGCGACTGGGGCAGAGAGGCGGAGCGGCGGTCCGGATCCACGGTCGGAAGGGCGGACGGCGTGGGCAGGCTCTGCAGGCTAGCCAGCGCAAGGGCCCCAGGGCCTTCCAGGAGTAATGGCCACGCAGAAGGTCAAGCTACGTTGACGCTGGCGATCCGAACGGTGAGGACGGTTGCATCGCATCGCTTCCCTGACGTCTGCCGCTCTGTTCATGGGTCTGGAGATCACGGCTGCATCGCTCGGCTCCCCTGAGCACCACCCCGGAGTTCTCTACAGCTACAAGGACAACACAGTGCCGGCCACCTGCTCGCGGAGCTTCTGGTTGCTGCACAAGAGTAAGAAAGTCTGGTTCAGGTTGGATGACAAGCTCAGGGAGCTCCCCCTGGAGACCGCCTTTTACTACCGAGGCCGGAGAATTCTCTACAGCGGTGATCTGGGGAGGCTTCCGAAGGAGAGCCGGAGGTCACTGGAAGCCACCAGCATCATCTGGGGCCAGCACCTGGCCAATGGTTGGGGGCGGGGACCGGAGGGAACCAATTACTACCTTCACCTCTGGACGCGGTGGTCGATCTTTCAACCTGCCCGATGCCATCCCGAGTCCTTCAGCATGACCCACCGGCCCCTGCATCCGCAGTCAGGGGGTGGCTCAGGGACAGGACATTGATGCCGTCGTCCTCCCTGCAGTAGCTGATCGTCCAGCCATACTCCTTCTGAAGCTTCAGAAACATCACCAGCCCCCAATGGGCCTCCCTGGTCAGGGGGTCCGAACCACTGGCGGCGATCTCGGCTTCCACCCTGACCAGTGCCGACGCCAGATCAAAGGCTTTGCCGTGGTCGACAATCTGAAGGCGCACCAGGCGGCTGCTCCGCTGCAGCGCGAGCTGCACCTGTGGTGGCGACACCAGGTGGGCATGGGCATGGCGCACGGCGTTGGTGAACCCTTCCACAAGAGCCAGCTGGGCCTGCATCCAGACATCGGCCGGCACGTCGGGGTGGCCCAGTCCCTCGAACCAGCTGAGGACAAGCTCAAGCTGATTGAGATCACTGCTGACCGCAAGCTGCCCATCCGGCACGAAATCGGCCACCATGGGCAGACTCATGCTGCCCCCGAATCCTTGCTGAGCAGCACAAGGAATGTTCTGGCGATCAGTCGGAGGTCGTAGCCCAGACTCCAGTTCTGCTGGTAGCGGAGGTCGAGCTTGATCACATCTTCGAAATCACGGATGGAAGAACGGCCGCTCACCTGCCATTCGCCACTCAGCCCGGGGCGCACATCAAACCGCTGCCAGCTGGGAATGGCGTAGCGACGCACCTCATCCGGGGTGGCTGGCCGTGTTCCGATCAGGCTCATGTCGCCGATCAGCACATTCCAGAACTGGGGCAGTTCATCGAGGCTGGTCTTGCGCAGGATGCGGCCCACTTTGGTGATCCTGGGGTCATTGTCGTTCTTGAAGAAGGCGCCCTGGGCCTGGTTCGCCACACTGCCTTTGAGGGTCTCGGCATTGCTCACCATCGAGCGGAATTTCCAGATGCGGAAATGGCGCCCCATCCAGCCGCAGCGCACCTGACTGAACAGAATGGGACCCGGGCTGTCCAGGCGGATAGCCACGGCCAGGGGCAGGAACAGCAGCGCCGTGACCCCCAGTCCGAGGAGCGCGCCACAGATGTCCATGAACCGCTTGATGCCGGAGCGCACCGAAGGGTGGGTGAGGGGGGGGCGCAGGTCCTCGACGTGGGAGAGCTGGGGGAGCAGGCCCTCGGAATGGGCCGCCACAGGCAACACCTTCTCCAGTCCCGTCAGCTGCAGGGCCAGGAACACCTGCCGGTGCAGGCTCCAGGCACAGAGGGGAACGGCCCGCTCCTGGACGGCCTTGATGGCGCCGACCAGGGCACCGATGCCGCTGCTGTCGATGCTGGCCGTCCTGCCGAAATCCAGGATCACTTCGCGCAGGTCCTCCACCTCCTCAAGCCAGCTGCAGAAACCGGCGCGGAAAGCCACGGCCTCAGTGACGGTCAGCCGAGTGGGCAGCTGGAGAATCAGCACCCCGTTCTGAACGGTTCTGACCACAGTCGCGTTGGGGGAAGGGTGAGCCGTCATGCTGGAGAAAAGTGGCTCTGCAGACTGCGACACAGGGACTGGGCGGAGCTATCGGTCACGTCGCTGATTGAGGTCTTGAAAGGCGCCAGAAGAAAGCGAACCAGATCGCCCGGGCTCCAGGCGATCGGCACCCCCATTTCCGTCAGCGCCAGGGCGAGTTCCACCTGATGATCATCCACATGCTCCTGATAACGCACACTGCGGGGAACAAGAATGAAGGGCTGCTGCATCTCATCGAGCAACAGCACCGTGCCCTCTCCGCAGTGGGCAATCACCACCCGGGCCCTCTGCACGAGGTCCCGAAACGACTCCTCCTTCAACAGCCGATACACGGTGGTGCCACTGGGGAGAAACGTACAGGTGCCGTATTGAACGACGATCTCTTCATCGATGAGCTCGTGTTGGATCAGCAGCTCCACCCACTGCATCAGCCGATTGAAGGGGAACTGCTCTGTTCCGACACTGACGAGAATCATGATCCGAGCTTGCCCTGGACAAGTTCGGCCCGGGGATAGCGACGCTGCAGCTGGGGCCAGTGCACATAGAGGATGTCCAGGAAGGGTCGCACCAGCCGCGCCGACAGGCTGAGCGTCTCAATGCGGGTCACGGACTCGATGAACACGGTCTTGCATCGAAACAGCTTACCGAGAAGAAGAAAGGGCACAGCCACACCGGCGCCGGTGGAAAGAATCACGTCCGGCTGCTCTCTGCGGATCACCTGCAACGCCAGCCCCAGGTTGCGCAGCAGATTCGGCAGGTTGCGATTCGTGGGGCTGTGGGCCCAGAGCACCTGTTCATCGGCCAGGGCCGTTTCCGTCGTGGGCGTTCGAAACGTGACCCAGAGATGGGGATGGCGCCCCCAGAAATCGGCCAGCTGCTGCAGCGCCTTGAAATGCCCCCCTGAAGAGCAGACCAGCAGGATCTTCATCGGCTCAATTCCCCACGCATGCGCCGCTGCTGACTGGCCCCCGTGGAGCGCAGCATCAGACCCTCCAGCCAGCGATAGGGAGCCTCCGGCAACAGCCGCAGCAGGTAGGCGGCCAGCAGCGTGATCAAGGTACGTCGCGGTTCCTCGAGCAGCACCCTCCAGTCGGTGGCGAGTGATTGGTGCAGCAGACGCACGGCCAGGGCGCCGTCCCGCTGGCGGGTGGCCCGGCGGGCCAGGTAGCGCAGCTGATAGGCGCGGGCCCTGGAGCCCCATTGGGCGATGAAATCGGGGTGGGTGGCTTTGGTCTTGAGCAGAACCCGCTCCCAGGAGGCGTACTGCTTCATCAGATTGGCCGAGAGTCCGCCGTCGCTGATGCGGTAGAGCGTCAGTGCCTCGGGGATTCCCTCGATGCGCCATTGGGTCTGCAGCGCAATCCGCAGCCAGCACTCAATGTCTTCGGACTGTCGAAAGGTGTCGTCAAAGAAGAAGTCTTCCACTTCGCCATAGAGATTCGCCTCAAAGCGAATGGCGTCAAAGACGTCTCGGCGGATGACCACAGCTGAGCCATTGCCGATCGGATTGCGGCAGAAGACGATCTCCGGCGTGATGTCCTGCAGCCTCGGCATCTGGTAGATCCCGATCGGTCTGGAGCTCTCATCGATGAATCCGGAGCGGGAAAAGCTGACACCCACCTCCGGCCGCGCTTGCAGATGGACCACATGGCGCTCCACCTTGGTGGGAAGCCACAGATCGTCGCTGTCCAGAAATCCGAGGAACTCCCCTTTGGCCTGCCGGATGCCCGTGTTCCGCGCCCCGGCCAGACCCCGGTTCTGCTGATGCACCACCCGAACGCGCCCGTCCCCATACCCCTGGCAGATCGCCACCCCGTCATCGGTGGAGCCATCGTTCACCACCAGGATCTCCAGGTTGGGGTAGGTCTGGCTGAGAACGGATTCCAGGCTTTCCCTCACCGTGGCGGCGGAGTTGTAGAGCGGCATCACCACTGAGACCAGAGGGGATTGGCTCATGTCAGTGCGCTCACAAGCAGAGGGGCATTGGCGAGGGTCATCATGGCCGTGCCTCGTCGTGGCGGCCACCCAAGCGGCGGAAGGGGGCCAGCAGCTGTCGGGCGAAAACGGCCAGGGCCGTGAGCCCGGTACGGCGCGGCTGTCGCAGCAGGATCCGCCAATCCGAGCGCAGGGAGCGCAGCATGAAATCGGTGCCGATGGCGGGGGCTCCTCCGAGGCGCAGGGAGCGCCGGGCCAGGTAGCGCAGGTGGATGGCCTGGGCCGTGGCGAAGTGGTTCGCCACCAGCTCGGGCGCATAGCCACGGGCTTCCTGGATCAGCCGCAGCCAGCCTTGCTCCATGCGTTGCAGGCTTGAGGAGAGTCCCCCGGCCGAGGTGCGGTAGTAGGTGAGCACCTGAGGCAATCCGGCGATCTGCCAGCGGCCATCGCAGGCCACCCGCAGCAGCCATTCCAGATCCTCCGAATAACTCATGTCGGCGACGAATCCGCCCACTGCGTCGAACACCTGCCGTCGCAGCACCCAGTTCGACGTGGTGTTGGTGGGGTTCTCACAGAGAAAATCCACAGGCCGATGTGATTCCCGGGGCAGGGCCGCCAGCAGGCCGGTGGGTGTTCCCCCAGGGGACAGGAACGCGATACGGGCAAAACTCACGCCGACATCTGGATGGTTGGCTTGGTACTCCACATGCAGGCGCAGTTTGTCGGCATGCCAGAGGTCATCGGCATCGAGAAAGGCGATCAGGGGCGCACGGCTGAGGGCCACCCCGCGATTGCGGGCGATCGAGACTCCCGCGTTGGGCTGGCTTACCAGGTGCACCCGGGGATCGTCCCCAAACAGGCGCGACACGATGGCGAGGCTGTCGTCGGTGGATCCGTCATCAACAGCGATCAGTTCCCAGTTGCTCAGGCTCTGGTTCTGCACGGAGCGCAGGGTTTGCTCGATGTGTGGCGCCGCGTTGTAGATCGGTACCACCACGGAAATGGTCGGTTCGTCCAGTTGTTCAGGGTCTGGAACCACCGCTGCGGTCCCGTGGTGATGAAGGTTCACCATCGTGGTGGCTACGACGTATGGCTGGAGCGGTGGCCACCCAGAAGACGACGCAGGACGGCCCAGATCCGTCCCATCAGGGTGATCCGGATCATCCGCAGGCGTTTGGCGTAGTAATCGAACTGGTTGATGATGGGCGGCTGACCCTCCTGGAAGTGGTTCAGTTGGCGCGCAGGCAGCAACTTGGATGTCCAGTCGACGGAATCGATATGGCGAAACTGTTCGTGGCCGTAGCGGGCCTGAAGCTTCTCTTTGATCTGGTCAGGCGTGCGGTAGGGGTAGTGGCGATTGTAGAGACGCTGCGAGCAGGCTTTGGTGAGTCCGTTGGGCCACTGTGGGGCCACCGCTTCGTTCCAGGGCTGATGGGGTTGGTTGCGGAAGAAGCGGTACTCTCGCCAATTGGCCGAGTAGTACAGGCGCCGTTCGGTGATGGGACGGTGGGGTTCAAGCTTCTCAGCCGCCCAATTCTTGTAATCGGCATCCGTGTAGTAGAACTGCAGATTCCAGGCCGTCACGAAATCGGCTTGTTCACAGTTGGCCGTGGCCAACACCTCTCTGGGGTCCCCTTCGAGGAACTCATCCCCATCAAGCCGTAGCCACCAATCCTGATCAGCCAGTTCGTGGTTGTATTTGTTGTAGACGATCGAGCGCATCCCATCGCGGAATGGGATCAGGAGCTGGTCCTCGATCACAATCGTCGGATAGTGCTGTGCCAGGGCATTCACGGTTTCCCAGGTTCCATCGGTGCTGCCGTTATCGAGAACGAAGATGCGATCACAGAACGTCAGCGCATGAATCAGACAATCCGCAATGACGTCGCCCTCATTCTTGATCAGACAGATGGCGTAGATCTTCACGCGTGAATCGGGCGGGAGGACGGTACGGCTTGCTCCGATGGCACCCATGGCACCACCGACGTGACCCGGGACTGGGGCGGGGCCAGCGAGGCTTGAAACATTTCCATCACCCTAACCGCGCGCTGGCAGCGGCCTCCATGGGGAAAGGGATTGGGCCTCAGGCCTGCGAAGGTGCGTCAAAGGCTGGCCGGCTGGGCCACCTGAATCCTTCGCAGCAGCCGTTGCCCCATCATCAGGTAGATCGGCTGAAGCGTGAGATGGGCCGCTGCCACGGAGACGGCCACACCCAGGGATCCCCAGGACGTGCCGATCAGGATGGCGACGGTAAGGGCCACCGTGAAGGCCAGGTTCCAGAGCAGATCCACCTGGGGCAGGCCTACGGCGCGGAACAGCATCGAGGAGGCGTTGGCGAAGGGTCGGGACAGGGCCGACAGGCAGATCAGCATCAAGATCGGCACGGCACCCTCCGTCACCCACTTCTGACCAAAAACGATCGGGACATAGAGAGGGGCCAGGCTGCATTGCAACGCCACAACGGGCACGATCACCTTGGTGATGGTGAGCAAGTTCTTGCTGAAGCGCTGCTTGAGTTCGGCGGGTTGGCTTCTGACGTCACAGAAGTCGGAGTAGATGGAGACGGACAGGGCATTGATCACACTCAGGCTCAGACCCAATCCAGCGTTGAAGGCGAAGTAGTAAACCCCAAGTGCTTTGACACCGATGAAGCGACCGATCAAAAGATAATCAACATTCTCGCGGAACGTGTTGAGCATCTCCACACCCAGGATGCGACTGCCGAATCCCAGCACGGATTTCCAACGTTTGAGGGTGAACGTCATGACGGGGCGCCAGGGTTCAAACCGCAGCATCATCGCGACCCAGACCGGAGCCACCAGCAACTTGGGCAGTACAATCGCCCACATGCCCATCCCAAACAGCGCAAAGATCCCGGTCAGCAAATTGTCGGTGACGACCGCCGTGAGATTGGTCAAGCTGTAGAACTTGAGCCTGTTTTGCCTGCGTACCAAGGCCGTCTGGACCATGGCGAGTGGGTAGATCAGATAGCTGAAGCTCACCACAATGATTGGCAGGATCAGTGCGTTGTCGCTGTAAACGCGGGCAAAGATAAACGAACCAATGATCTGCACGACAAAGAGGCTAAAGCCGATCAGCCAGTTCAGGCTCCATGCCGTCTGGCAGATCTCTTGGACATCCTCCGCATCGGCCTGCACGATCTTGTCCCCGATGCCGTTGCGTGTGAAAACCTTGACAAGCTCGCCGGACGTCAACACGATGGCCGCCAGGCCATAGTCCCTGGGGCTAAGCAGCCTGGCCAACAGCACTGTGGCCACGAGACGCGAGACGCGAATCCCCACCTCCCCCACACCCATCCAGCCGATGTTGCGGATGAATCGATCCTTCGGGATGAAACTCTTCAGCTGGCTGAGCAGACGCATCAAAGATCTACCCCACGCTTAAGACTCGAGTGGCAAAGCAACGGCCACAGACTGTGTCCCCACAGGCAGAGCGGTCGAGACCGCAACGACACTGGCCATGCTGTTGCCTTCAGAATGCTGGTCATGGCATCAAGGTGTCTCACGGCTGTCGGATTGGGTATGAATCACGGTACGGGAAGTAGTTCTGACTGGAGCGGACCTTTGTTCTCCTGTAGAGCCATTCCCATGATAAGCATTCCAGGCCAAAAGAGGTAGACTAGAATCTCCAGATTCTCGCCAAATGTATACATGAACAAGAGGATAATGATTCCCAGCCCGGCTGAGCCAAGTTGATAGCGGGGACTGGCAGCACGGCGCAATAGATCAAGCGCTGTAACCAACATGGGAACAGCCAGAGCGACGAAGCCAACAATACCCTTCACAAAAAGCACTCCGGCCCAGGTGTGATGGGAACCAATGGCCATGTACTCAACCAGATGGGGGCCGCCCTCTACGACACCATGTCCCCAAATCGGAGCTTCTGTCTCCCAGCGATGGAAGGCGATGCGCTTTAAGGCAAAGCGAACGCGCGTAGAGCCAGCCCGAGCACCTTTGAAACCTTCCCAGTAGTCGCTGATGGCGGTAAGAATAGACGTAGCAAAGATGCCTCCAAGATAGGAAACAACCCCAAGAGAAATCAGCATGAATGGTTGACGCAGCCTTGATACCACTGCCGTAACGGCTGGAATCAGGATGATGCAGAGCTGGGCAAGACGCGACTTGCAGACGAAGCACATGAGGATCGAGCCAATGATGCCCAGAACCTTCCATTTCCGATCTTTTTCCAGCAGACAGATCATGAAGTTGATATTGCCGACAAACCCAAGAGCAGGCCCCCATGGAGCGAAGAGCCGCCAGCGAAGGTCACCGGTGCTACCGTCAATCTCGTAGAGTGGAACATCAAAGAATTCATTTCCTGGACCACCGACGGCTCTCAATGGCGAGACATAGAGCACTTCTGGCAGGCCCAGATGCGGGGTTAGCATAAGGAGCGGCATGATGAGGAGCGTATGAAAGCCCACGATGCAAATGGCACGCGTGGGAATGCTGCTCCGAATCGGAAGAGCTCCTGCTAACGGATAGAGCGCTAGGGCGGCCCACCCTTTGGCCCAACCAATCGTGGACTTGATGATAGCTCCAGTCCCGAGGTTGAAGTTCACATGTCCTGCAATCAAGGCAACTTCCATGATGATCATGCCGATGATCCAAAGCCAAATCACGGGTGATATGGAAATTTCTTCATTTTCCTCTGGGTGATCCATTCGGGCCAGAATCTTGATCAATAGGCAACCCAGAAGCAGCCAGCAGAGAATAGACCCTACAACGTAAAGTCCACCGAATAGCCAGATAGGGTAGGTGCAAATAATCGACCACCAGACCAAACGCTCTGGCCAGTTTCTCGGCTGAAGATCATCCTCAGACTGGAATGCCCTTGAAAGAAGCGTTTTAAGTCCCAATGAAGACCTCTTGTTATGTAGAAATCCAATTGGCGACCCGTTTGATCCAGGGCTTGCGGATCCATAGGATCCAAAGACCTACAGTCGTCAGAATGGAACCAAATGCTGAGCCAGCAAGCACCAACGTTCGCTTTGGTGACGTAGCTGTTTCTGGCAAGGATGGCTCCACAGCTATTTGAATCAGTGGGAATGCTGCAAAGATATTGGCCTGGCCAAGATCCAGTTTGGCCAATGTGGATGCAAAGACAGCTTCTGCTATCTGTTCATTCCGCTTCAGGTTCTCCAAAGAAGACTGTTTCTGGGACATCAACCTGAGGCGCCCCTCCAAGGAGCTGATCTGTTGATCAAGCTTGCGAACCTGTGCTGCTGCACCTGAAGCATCTGACTGGTAGTTCACCAAGTTCTGGAAGAGTGAATCGCGGCCCGAAGTGGCACCAGTCAACGCCAGTCTGGTGAGAGTCTGGGCCGATGGAGAGCGAGCGAGCAACTCGTTGGCACGCTGATTCATTGCCTGCCTAGCAGCCTCTTGCCGCTTGATCTCTTTAAGAATACGAGGATTATTCCGGCCGAACTTAGACAGTTGGACCTTAAGAATAGACGTGGCCTCGCTATAGTCCTTCACATTCTGCTGGAAGATCTGATCAACCTGCAACTTGAACGCATCTGTTGCCTCTGAAGGAGACAGCCCCAGGCTACGACTCAACTTCTGCAATCGACTCTCTGCCTGCGATTGCAACGCAGCAAGCTCGGCTCTCTGTTTGCGTAGCTGTTCAATGTTAGCCGAAAGGATTTCAACCTGTTCTATAGAAGTGAGGCCAGACTTGCGCTTGTATGCGGAAACTTGCTTTTGTGCAGTCTCAAGCTTCTGCTGCGTTTCCAGCAGAATCTCCTGTGCTGGGCCTTGCCGTTGCTCGATCTCGCTGACACGCAGCTCATTGAGACGCTCTACCATGGCGTCATGCAAAGCATAGGCACGCTTTCGTGCATCTACAGGCGATGGGCCGGTGGTATCAATCTGCATCAGCGTTGTATTATCAATGTTCTTGATGCGAGGCTTGGCGAAATCTGCCTTAGGAATATTGGCAATCTTGGCAGCCCGCGCGATGACTTGCTCGCTAACGAAGATGTATTCATAGTTTGCACGAGGATCAAACGTAGCCAGGCCAAGGGATTCGTTTGATGCCGTGGCTTGACCAATCTCAGGCAGGCTTAAGTTAACAGCATTAGCGCTTCCAGGCAGAACCAAAGCCCAAGAGCTTGTGTAGACAGGCTTTGCAAGTGCAAGATAGAGAATACTGGTGCTCCAAATCAATCCGTTCGTACAAGTGGATACGAATAGATAGCGACTCCAGCGAAGCTTGTCCGTTCGACTCAGTTTTTTCCACCATCCCTTTGGATCGGGTGCCTTCAACCCAGGAATATTTCGAAACTGTTCGGCAAACAGTCGCGCCGCCTTTCCCAAAGGTTCTTGCACGGCCTGTACCTTTGGCCTGAGTCGTCTGATGATCGGCGGAGAGTCTTTCACTAGATTCTAGGGAATACTGCGATCATAAATCAAAACGGATGGATTCAGAAACTGAGTAAAGATGCTAAGAACAGCCTGGAAGTTGGTCATCCTCGAATCATAACAGGCAACACCATCGTCTGCCATGAGATAGGGGTTGTTGGCGTTGTCTGTAGACGCGCGAAGAAGATCTTCTACTCCTCGTTCGTAGACAGTCGTCTTCCCCGAGATCCTTTCAGTTCTCACCAGGATGGCTCGGCGTCGCGCATTGGTGACCATGGTTCCACCAGCACAGTTCGCCGAGACAACCGCATGGGACAAGCGAGATCCATAGGGAAAGTTCCTAGCCTGAGAGCCAATGCCAGCAACAGAGTTTCCAGCCGCAGGAACAGTAAGATTTGAAATGTTAATCTCAACTTCAGCGGGCGTTATCTGAGAAGGGCGAACGATTAGTGGATTAACGGTACCAGTGTCCGGAACAATGACTTGATCACCAGCAATGAGTGGGATGTCGTTAAAAGGTTCTCCCGTGAAAGCACCAGACATGTCAATCACTTGCCTTTTTGAACCTCGTTTCACCTGTATCGCGGCGACATCGGCCGTGGGAGTAATGCCTCCTGCACGACGGAGTGCCGTTGTGAGCATACGATTGAGCGGGGCTTGCCCAGAAAGTTGAACAGGAGTCTGTGTCTGTTCAACGTCACTCAACTCGTTGATTAATAACCGTCCAGGCTGAAAAGCAGATCCAATGACAAAGACCGGTACAGGTGCCCATTGGATGACACTCAGACTGACCCTGAGAAAAGATGGCTGGAAAAAGCCTTGTTGCACCAGGGCTTGATAGACACGCTTCTGAAGCTGTTCCGGCTCAAGACCCACAGCGTAGATTCCCTTGGAAAAGGGAATTTCAAGCTCTCCGTTCAAATTGATTTCAAAGATGCCACTGAATTCTTCCCCTTCAGGGATTGTCACCTTGACTCGATCTCCTGGGGAGATCGGTAATGCCAAGGACGATCCTGCAGTGCCAACAAAGCAAGCGAGTCCAAGAAGCCAGAATAGAAGTTTCGACATCTGTGTCGATCTGGGGAGTTCGCTTTTTGGCTTGCTCAGGCAATCTTAGCGTATCCGTAGACAGCGGGCTACCGGCTTTCAGCCTGGGCGAGAATGACGAGTGATCACTCAATCGCCTGATGATTCCCGTCACCTGTAGGCAGGTCCGGTGCAACGTGTGTCTTTAATGCCCCTGGCTTGCCTATCCATCTTCGGCTATGTCGGTGTATCGCTCTGTTCCCGATCACCGAGGCCAGCCCTGCGCAGTCTATCCGTGGGTGCCGGCTAATCTGTTGAGCTACCGCAAGGCTCTTCCAAATGGTCGCTGCCGGCGCGGCGTGCTGTCTCCGCCGGTGTTGCGGCTACTTGTCGCGAGGCTGAGGCTCGTGAGAACCGGTCGTCCCCCAGGAACCGGTACAGCCTGGGGCCTTGGCGCCGTCCTGGTCCACCAGGCCTTGTCAAGGAGCGCCGCCATGCCCCCACCGGTGAGCTGCGCACCACCTCAGACGTCGTTCCTACTTGTAGGGGCCTGCTGGAGCATGCAGGCGGGAACTGGATCCATGACCCTCACTGCCGTTGGGATGCTCACGGCTGCTGCGGCAATGGAGCTGGGGAGAAGGCCACCCTGCCAGGTCTCAATCACAAAGCTGAGCTAAATTCGTGTGGCAAGCTCCCTGAAGGTATGATGGTTAACATTGTAATTGTGGCAACAGCTAACTATCTTTGGGGTGCGGCGGTCACCGTTCGTTCCGCTTTGGAAGCCTGTAGCACAACCCTAAATATTTATGCCATTTGCTTCGATCTATCACAGGACGATAAGCAGCAACTTTCCAATTCCTGGCAAGCTGCCAACATCGGCGAAATCAGCTTTATTGATTTCAACCTTGAGCGGGTCAATAGCTTCCGCAGCACTCTGCTTGTCAAGAGCAAATCCCCTTATGCGCGCTTCTTTATACCCGAGTATTTGGCGGGTGTCTCTCGCTGCATCTATTTAGATACGGACTTAATCGTTTGTTCGGATCTAACTGAACTGCAGCTTCTGGATCTGCATGGGAAATCAAGTGCTTGTGTTATTGATGGTGGCATAGACACTCCACAGCAGCAGCAGCGACTTCGCGAAAAGCTGAAACTAGACAATCCTCGCCAGTACTTTAATTCAGGAGTGATTGTGATGGATCTGGATGCATGGAGGCATCATGAGATCCAATCGAAGGCTCTAGCAGTTGCTCAGGACAACTATGATTTGCTTGACCAAATGGATCAAGATGCTCTGAATATCGTCTTGGCAGGCGATTGGCTGGTGCTCGATCCGAAATGGAATACGTCCAAAGGCAGGGCCGATGCTGATTTCTCAGATGGCATTATTCATTTCTTAGGCAAAGTCAAGCCCTGGCACGCAGACTATGCCGCAAACTTTCAAGATCGATGGTTTGCACTGCTGGATCGAACCGCCTTTGCCGGTCAGCGTCCCGTTAAACTACTCGGTATAGCAGCCGCCTATCGCAAGTTTGTCCGTACTGTCCCTACCTTGGAGATGGTGAAAGGTAAACTGCGGCGACTCATTCGGTCTACTTGAATCTATTTTTGCCGCCAGGATAGGAATGTTCTGCGCTGATGGCCTGGCTCACAAGACCTGCCAGACCCGTTAAGGCGAGCAGCAGTCTGGGCATGGGGATCAGGACAAGCTATCTCATTGGTCGGCAGGTCTGGCTAAGGTCTTCGCACAAGCTACCCGACCCACCCTGCCTTAACCTTCTGGCCAGGGCTGATAGGATAAGAACCAGTGGCTTGCTCCTGCTTCACTCTGGATTCATGCGTAACGCGTTAGCCGTTTCTGCGCCGTTTCCATCACTGTTCTCCGCTTCTGCCCTCACCCGTGCGCATTGGCCTGATCAACGCCTACAGCACCCTGAATCTGGGGGATGCAGCGATCTACAGTGCCTTTCGTCAGTTGCTGCCTGATGTGGAGCTGGTGGGTTGCGTTCAGGATGAACATCCTGATGCCACCCTTGGGGTCACGTTCTTGTCCGAACGGCCCAGGAATTGCGACGCTTACGTGAGCGTGGGGGGGGACATCTTCAACAATTCCCGTGAATGGTTTGTCACCAAAGCCTTCCTCAAGAACCTGGCTGAACTGAGGCACAGTCCGAACCGCACCATCCTGTTCGGCCAGTCGATTCCTCGCTCCTGCCACGGCCTCAGCTTTCTCCTTTTGCAGCGCTATTTCAAGCGCCTGGCGGCTGTCTGTGTGCGGGATGCCGAAAGTCACCAACGACTCTGCGCCGCAGGGGTGCAAGCACGGTTGTCTTACGACATTGCCTTTGTGCTGGAGAGCTCCCCCCTGGCGGAGGCCACGGCCCGGCAATGCCTGGAGCGGCTAGGGATTGATCCGTCCCAGGCAGCCGTGCTGTCTGTGCGTGGTTTCGACAGCATGTACGGCCACGACAATGAGGCCTTCGTTTCCAGAATGGCCCAGCTCAGCGCTGAACTCACCGGGGCCGGACTCAGGCCCGTCATTTTGATCCAATCGGGCGCCTATGGCTCTGACAACGATCTCGAGGTGGCCGCCGCCATCCAGGAACGGGCACCCGGCACCGCCATCCTCAACCCGTTCGTCGCCGATCCAGCCGTGCCGAGTTGGCAGTTGGCCATGGCCCTGTTCGCTCTGGTCGACAGCGTGATTGCCGTACGTTTTCACACGGCCGTTCTTTCGCTGGCGGCCGGTCGGGTTCCGTACCATCTCCACTATTCCAACAAGGGCAGGGACCTCTGCCGGCGACTCGATCTACCCGGCTGTGATCTGGCCAGCCTGGTTCCTTCGTCGGCGCTGGAAGCGATTTTGGCCAGCCGCGGGCGCCGGTTCGATCATCAGCACGTGCGTGAACAGGTGCGCCGCGATTTCCGGTGGTGCCTCGATCAACTCCCCGATGTGATCTGACGGTCGTCGTCTGGCCCCTTGGTTTCCTGAGCTAGATTCATCTATCTGGCCGTTCAACGATGTACGGGCTTGTCAACCGGGCCATTCAGCAGATGGTCACCACCCACCATGGTGAGGAGGTGTGGCAGCGCATCAAGGAGCGGGCCGATCTCCAGGATCTGGATTTCTTTTCCACGTACCAGGCCTATCCCGACGACGTGACCCATCGGCTGGTGGCAGCGGCCACGGAGGAACTTGGCCTCACGGGTGATCAGATCATGCAGGCGTTTGGTGAGTACTGGATCACCTACACAGCCACGGAAGGTTACGAGCAGTTGCTCGAAAGCACAGGGGACACCCTGCCAGAATTCCTGGATCATCTCGATAATCTCCACGCCCGCGCCGCCCTGGCCTTTCCTGAGCTGCAGCCTCCCTCCTTCCGTTGCGAGCACAGTGCTGACGCTTCCATGCAACTGGAGTACCGTTCAAAGCGGCGTGGCCTTGCCCCCATGGTGACCGGCCTGCTTCATGGCCTGGGCAAGCGTTTTCGTACTCCACTGGCGGTCGATCAGATCGCCTCTCGCGACAGGGGCGATGCCACGGACTTGTTCCACGTTCGCCTTTCTCCGCCTTCCGAATCTGTCGCAGGTCGGCCGGATGACGGCATGACGAGCGAGTGAAGGTTCGTCGTTTCTGAAGGTGCCTTCCGTGCCGTTACCTGACCACCTTCTCGATCCACTGTTCCCTTTCCATTTCGTCGTCGACCGAGAGCTACGTATCCAGTCCGTCGGCTCTGTTCTGCGTCGCATCCTTTCTGTCCCGGAGCTGCTGGGGCAGCCCCTCGATGAGCACTTCCTGCTCCTGCGACCGGATGTCCCCATGAACTTCGCCAGTCTGAGTGACTGCACAGATCGGCACGTAATTTTCAAGTCCGCCGCGATTCCATTGCAACTGAAGGGCCAGATCTGTTGCCTTGACGAAAGGGAACAGCTGTTGTTTGTTGGTACGCCCTGTTTGCTGCAACTGGAGGATCTTAAGAAACTCAGTCTGAAGATCAATGACTTTCCTTTGCATGACTCCCTGGTTGACTTTCTTTTCCTGCTGCAGGCCAGGAATGTGGCGCTCACAGAAAGCCAGAAGCTCAATGAGATTCTCATCGCGCAGCGTGGGGAGTTGCGCGAGTCAACCCAGCGTCTGTCGATGCTCAATGCGGAGCTGCAGGCGGCCAAGCAGGCTGCTGAAGCCGCCAATGCCGCCAAGGATACGTTTCTGGCCACGATGAGCCATGAGATCAGAACTCCGATGAACGCCATCATCGGCATGGCCGGTTTACTTCAGGACTCCCAGCTGGAGCCCATGGAGCGGGAGTATGTCGAGATCATCAACAGCAGCACCGATTCCCTGCTGACGATCATCAATGACATTCTCGACTTCTCGAAGATCGAATCCGGTGCCATGCAGCTGGATGAGCAGCGCTTCAACCTCCGCATCTGCATCGAAGAGGCCCTTGATCTGAGCGTGTCCCGCCTCTTGGACAAGCCGCTGGAAATGATCCTCGACATCGAGCCCGGCCTGCCCACGGCCGTCATCGGCGACCTCACCCGTCTGCGCCAGATCCTCTGGAACCTGCTGAGCAATGCGGTCAAATTCACCCCCCAGGGCGAGATCGTCGTCACGGTGTCAGCGGAGCCCCAGGCCGCTGAGGCCGGCCAACCGATCCCGTGCCAGTTCACGTTTCAGATCCGCGACACCGGCATCGGCGTGTCCGACGCGCTGATTCCCCAGTTGTTCGAGCCCTTCCGCCAGGCCGATCCCTCCACCGCCCGGCGCTACGGCGGCACGGGCCTTGGTCTGGCGATCACACGGCGCCTGTGTGAGTTGATGGGGGGCTCGATCAACCTGGCCAGCCAGGAAGGCAAAGGCAGTGTCTTCACCTTCAACCTGCTGCTGCATCTTGATCCGGCCCCCCAGGCCAGCAACAGCCCGGAGCCCCTGGTGCCGCCGGCGTCCGCCATCCTGCTGCTGGTCGGCAATCCCACCCTGCGCGCCGTGCTCCAGAAGCAGCTGGGCTGGATGGGGCTGTCGGTGATCGCCCCCGATCTCTGCCAGATCCCCATGCCGACCGCCCAGTCCCAGATCGACGACCTCGGCCATGGGGTGGTGGTCATCGATGGCCGGCTGCTGTGCTCCGAAGGGGAGACAAACCCGCCAGCCTTGCTGCAGGACCCCTTGGTTCAGGTGCGCCCCTGGATCGTCCTGGCTGACAGGTGCAAGGTGTCAGAGCTGGCAGCGCTAGCCAAGACGCCGGCTGTGATGCTCTCCAAGCCTGTGCGACTCGAACAGCTCCGCCTGGCCCTGATTCAGCAAGGACAGAGCCCTTTGGAGCGGCGGCTGGCCGGGTCGCCAACGCTGACGCGCGAATCTGCCCCCCAGGGCGGCCCCCATCGCCTCGCCGACCGGCTGCCGCTGCGGCTGCTCGTCGTCGATGACATCCCCGTGAACCGCCAGTTGGCGCTTCAGTTGCTGCAGCGGCTGGGTTACCGGGCCGAGGCCGTGGCTTCGGGCTCTGAGGCGCTCGCGGCCGTGCAGGAGACCCCCTTCGACGTGCTGTTCATGGACGTGCAGATGCCGGAGCTTGATGGTTACGCGACCACGCGGGCGATCCGGGGTCTGCAGGCTCCCTTCGTGCAACCCTGGATCATTGCCATGACCGCCCATGGCCGTCCGGAGGATCGCCAGGCCTGCCTCCAGGCCGGCATGGACGACTTTCTGGCCAAGCCGATCGTGCCTGCCCAGCTCACCTACGCCCTGGAGCACTACCAGCCCCGCGACCAACCCCAAGCGCCAACGGCTGGAGGGGCCGACCCGATCGACGCGGCCGCCTGGGAGGAATTGGAGCAAGCCATGGGAGACGGGGCGGCGGCTGTGCTCCAGGAGCTCATCGACCTCTACCTCGAGGACGCGATGCGACTCGTTTCGGCGGTGGTGATGGCCCACCAGTACCACGATCCCCCAGCGATGATCGCCGCTGCCCATTCGCTGCGCTCCCCCAGTGCCAGCCTGGGGGCCCTGCGGTTGGCCACGCTGTGCGGCCAGGTTGAGGAGTCCCTGCGCTCCGATTCGGAGCTGTGGCCCCAGGTCAGAATCGATCAGCTGCTTGTCGAGGCTGGACGGGTGACCGAAGCGCTGCGCCAGCGGCGTCCGATGGACGCCTGACGCCGATGGAAGGTTGTCCCGCCCCGATTTCGATCCTGCTGGTGGATGACGATCGCATCCATTCCCGCATCCTCGAGGTCCGTCTACGCGCCCAGGGCTACCAGGTTGTTGTGGCGGATTCGGGTGACAGTGCCGTGGTGAAGGCCCGTCTCTGCCCCCCCACGGTTGTCGTCTGCGACTGGTTGATGGACGGCATGAATGGGCTGGACGTCTGCCGGGCATTCAAGGCGGAACCGGACCTGGAATCGGCCCACTTCATCCTGCTGACCTCACGCTCCCGGGTGGAAGACCGGGTGGAGGGGCTCGACTGCGGCGCCGATGATTTCCTCAGCAAGCCGGTGGATCCGGAGGAGCTGCTGGCCCGGGTCCGCTCCGGCATCCGCCTGCACCAGGCCAATGAACGGCTGAAGCTCCTGGCGAGTGAGTTGCATCAGCAGAAGTTGCGGCTGGATCAGGAGCTGGAGGAGGCGGCCAGTTATGTGCGATCCCTGCTGCCCGAGCCCATCGGTGGTGCCGTGCGGGCGGACTCCCGTTTCGAGCCCTGCCACGAACTGGGTGGAGATTCCTTTGATTTCTTCTGGCTCGATGACGACCACTTCGTCCTCTACCTCGCCGACGGCTCCGGCCATGGCCTGGCGGCGGCCTTCCCCTCGATTTCCGTTCACAACCAGCTGCGCTCCCGCTCGCTGCCCGTTGATCTGCGTGATCCGGGCGCTGTGCTGCACACCCTGAACTCCGGGTTTCCGATGGAGCGTCACCAGGGGCGGTATCTGACACTTTGGTATGGGGTTTATCAGCCCTCCAGCCGAACCCTGAGTTTTGCCAGCGCGGGCCATCCCCCAGCCTTTCTCTGGAGCCGCACCAGTGCATTTCCCTGCCATTGGCTCAAAGGTCAGGGCATGGCCGTGGGCCTGTTCGACGACGCGACCTACGGCACCGAGAGCCTGGAGGTGGGCGAAGGGGCCTGTCTTCTCATCTACAGCGACGGCCTCTATGAAGTGCCGAGGCCCGGTGGCTTGATGGGGACACTGCCCGACTTCATGCAACTGGTGGAGCAGTGCCAAGACGTGCTCGCTGATGACGATGGCCTGGATCGGTTGCTGTCGCAGATCCTCCACGTCTCGGACAATGCGCCATTCACCGATGACTACTCGCTGATCCGGGCGCTGCTGTCGTGATCGTTACGGGCCTTCTGGTTGTTCAGGTGTCGGTTGAGCCGCCCGATTGATCGGCAGCCAATGCGGCCATGCATGCCTCACTGTTCGGAAACGTGGTGAACACTTTTTCGGTGCCGGTGAGGTCCAGAACGATGCGGACCTGGCTGCACAGACCGCAAAGAAACAGTTGCTGGCCTTGCTCCTTGACCCGTTTGAGCACGGAAACCAGAGCGCCGAATCCGCTGCTGTCCATGAAGTCGACGCCCTGGCAATCAATCAGGATGTCCCTGGGTTGCTCCGCCAGAACTGAACCGACAGATTGCCGCAACTCAGCGCCACTCTGGGCGTCGAGCAGGCCCATGGGTTTCAGGATGTACAGATTATCCACACATTGAAACGCAAATTGCTAAGAGTTTACCACTCATTGCCGAAAGCCCATTCGTCTGGGCCTGGGGTGTTGAGACCCGCCCGCCCGCTGGTGGCGAGCGGGTGTGGGTCTGACCACAAGCCCCCACTCGAGTTAGGGGGTAGGAGGGAGCCAATGGAGCACAGCGCTACAGTTCGTAACCAGGTAGGCCGGTTCAGCCGCGAGGTTCATGGTCACGATTGAAGAGTTACGACGCCAATCTCTTCCCTTTGTCGCTGCCGACCAGGAAGGTTTGATTGTAGAGATTAACGATCTGTTTGAGACGACCTATGGATGGACATTGGACGATCTCAAGGGCCATTCTCTATCGATGATCCTGCCGGCTGCTTATCAAGACGCCCACCATCTCGGCTTCTCCCGTTTCCAGATCGTTGGTGAATCGCAGATTCTCAACCATCCCCTGCAATTGATGACCATCTGTAAAGACAACCAGGCCATCAACTCGGAGCATTTCATTGTGGCCGAACGCCGTGGCGATAGCTGGGTGTTCGCTGCAACTCTGCGTCCCTTGACCTGAGGCGTGCATGCCGGACCAGACCCTTGTCGGCCAGCTTCGCAGCACTCTCGGGAGGCTGGAGGCGGCCCTGGGAGCCGTTGACGAGGCCCTTGCCTTCACCGATCTCAACGGAATCGTGGAATGGACGAATGCATCGTTTGATCGGTTCGTGGGTTTGTCCCGCTTGCAGAGCCTTGGCCAATGCCTGAGCCAGATCCTCCCGAGGCCCTATCTCCACGAGCTCAGCGACAGCCGATCAGGCCTGCCGTTCTGGAGCTCGGGATCAGAAGGATCCAGCACCTGGGAACTGCTGGGTGCGCCTCTCCGCCAGGTGATTGAGGTGTCCTGGGCGACTGTCGATCTCCCTGGTAAGCCGTCTTTGGTGTTCACCTTCCGGGACAAAAGCGCGATTGTTCAGGCCCAGGACAAGTTGATCGATGCCCGTGACCAGCTGGAGGCGCAGGTGGTCGAGCGAACCCTCGCGTTGCAGCTGGCGCGCGATGAGGCCCTGGCAGCCAGCCAATCCAAAACCCGGTTTCTGGCCAACATGAGCCATGAAATCCGCACCCCATTGAACGCTGTGATCGGGCTGACGGATGTGCTGCTCAGCAGCTCGATGGAGGGGCAGCAACGGGAGATGCTCGAAACAATTCATCAAAACGGCGAGTATCTGCTAAGCCTGATCAACGACATTCTGGACATCTCGCGGATTGAAACCGGGCGATTGGCACTCAACCCCAGAACCTTCGACCTTCATGGCTTGCTCAATGACATTATTCATCTCTTTCAGTATCAAGCCTCTGTAAGGCAACTTGGCTTGCACCTCAGCATGCCACCGGATACGCCGAGATGGCTCGTAGGAGATGATCTCAAGCTGCGCCAGATTCTGTTCAACCTGTTGGGTAACGCCTGTAAGTACACCAATGAGGGGGAGATTCGTCTCGACGTTGATGCCTTGGCGGCCACGGCCAACGGGAGATCCTTCATGTTCCATGTTTCCGACACGGGTATTGGCATCTCCAGGGAGGCTCTACCTCATATCTTTGAGGAGTTCATTGGCCATTCCAATCCCGCCCAGACGCAGCAAAGTGCCGGCCTCGGCCTCGCCATCTGTTCGAGATTGTGCCAATTGATGGGGGGCAAAATTTCCGTCGATTCGAGTCTCGGATCCGGCAGTTGCTTTACGGTCAGCCTGCCGTTCACTCTGGCTTCGCAGGAGCAGGCTGAGATTGTCAGGGGCAATCCCGAGGAGAGCTTGGAGCCTGAAATCAGAATTCTCGTTGCTGATGATAACCGCGTCAACCGCAGGGTGCTTGAGTTGATGCTGGCCAGATTGCATCTAAGCGCAGATGCGGTGGGAGACGGCAATGCGGCCATTCAGTTCGTCAGGAATGGGAACGTGGATCTCATCTTCATGGATGTGGCCATGCCAGGTCTTGACGGCATGGCCGCCTCACGCCAATTGCGCAGCGAAGGTTACTCTGATCTCTACATCATTGCCCTGACAGCCTATTCATTTGACTCCCACCGGCAGGAGTGTGCAGCGGCTGGGATGAACGACTTTCTCTCCAAACCACTTCGATTGGCGGATCTTCGAGTGGCCTTGAGCAGGTATCGCGATTGGCGCCGAGCCACAGAGTCGGTTGCATCCGAATGATACTGAGTGATGCGATGAGGGGCGGCGTGAGCACCATTGATGTTCCATCGGAGTCAAGGTGCAGGCTCTCCCGGGCTTCCATCCTGCTGGCTTTGGGCATCTTTTCCATTACCGGTTCTGCCCTGATTGGTACCTACTGGGTGGCTGAACGGACCCTCTTCAGGTCTGTCCAGATGCGGCTGCTGGATCTGGCCATGTTCACGGCGGCGGAGATGAAGGGTGATCTGCACACCCAGATCCTCCGTCCTGATCAGATGGGCAGCCAGCTCTATCGCCAGGCCTCCGACCCCTTGATCCAGCTGAGGAGATCGGTGCCGGATATCTTTTACGCCTACACCCTCAGGGGTCGATCAAAACCCCTGCGATTTGGTCTGGACAGCACGGTCTTCTTCAAGAATCCGGGAGACGATTTCAGCGCCCCCATCGTTGGTCAGCTCTATGCAGACGCCCCGGCCGAAGCCCTGATCGCAGCCCGGCTTGTCAAGCCCAGGGTCAGTTCCGTGCCCTACACCGATCAATGGGGCACCTTCCTGTCGGCCTATGCCCCATTCCAGGACGGCAAGGAGACGGCCATTGTGGGTGTCGATCTCTCCCTGGCCAACCTCAATCAGCAACTGTTTCCCCTGCGCCTGAGCCTGGGTTTCTCACTGGCAGGCAGTGCCCTGCTTTCGGCCTTTGCCGGCTTCCTGCACTGCCGTTACCTGCGATCCACCGCTTCGGCCCTGGAATCCAGCCTGGAAGCGGCTGATCTGGCCCGTCAAGTGGCGGCTGAAGCACAGCAGGCCAGCCTCGCCAAGAGCACCTTCCTGGCCACCATGGGCCATGAGCTGCGAACGCCGCTGAATGGGGTGATTGGCCTCACCAACATTCTGCTCAGCACTGGCCTGACCCCCCACCAACAATCCTGTCTGCAGACGGTCAGGAATTCTGGGGAATCCCTGCTGCTGTTGCTCAACCAACTGCTCGACGTCTCAGCGATCGACAGCGGCCATCTGGTGATCGACTCCGCTCCCTGCCAGCTTCGGCCTCTGTTCGCCGAGGTGATGGGCTTGTTCGCCGAACAAGCGCAGACCAAAGGGCTGGTGTTAACCCTCTCCCTCGACCCTGCCCTCCCCGATGTCGTGCTGTCAGATCCTCTCCACCTGCGTCAGATCGTGGTGAACCTGGTCAGCAATGCAATCAAGTACACGGTGAGCGGAGAGGTGTCCATCACCGTTTCATCGCAGGCTTTCCAGCCCGATGGCAGGGTTCCGTTGGTCTTCCGCGTCCGTGACACCGGGCCCGGGATCTCCGACTCTGCCCGAGAGTCCTTGTTCCAGCCTTTTTCGCAGGCTGATTCCACCACCACCCGCGTCCATGGCGGCGCAGGGTTGGGATTGGCCATCTGCCATCACCTTGTCGTCGCCATGGGCGGTGCGATTGAGGTGGAGAGCGAACCGGGCCAGGGCAGCCTTTTCGTGGTGATCCTGCCGGTGGCGATCCCTGCATCACCTGCAGCGCCAGAAGTACAGACAACAGCCAGCTTCGCCGAAGACCAGCCGCTACGGGTTCTTCTGGCGGAAGACAATGTCGTCAATGCTCGTGTCTGCGAATTGATGCTGCAGCGTCTCGGCTACGGCGTCAGCGTGGCGCGCGATGGGGAAGAGGCCCTGAGCCAGTATCGCCAGCTGGATCCGGACATCATCCTGATGGATCTGCGCATGCCCAAGGTTGATGGCTTTGAGGCCACCCGCAGAATTCGTGAGCAGGCCGGCAACACGGTGCGGCCCTGGATCGTCGCGGTCACCGCCAACATTCGTGACTGCGACCGTGACGAGGCCCTGGCCAGCGGCATGAATGATTTCATTGGTAAGCCCATCAGGGTCGAGTCCCTGCAAGCCGCCCTGTCCCGGGCCCACGCGGCTGTACTGGCCCCGTGAGTGTGGCTCGGTTCACCCAGGCAGGCTTGTTCCGGACAGCCTGGCCTGCTTCAGGGCCGCTTCAGCCCGTTGGAACAGGTCCTTGAAGCTGGTGTCGTCGCTGCTGGCGCAAGCCGTGCCCAGGCTGACGGGCAGAGGATGGCGGACTCCCCCCACCAGCCAGCCCTGGAGAGCCAGGCCGGAACGGAAGCCCTCCGCCTGGGCTACCGCCTCCTGCCCCACCAAGCCTGTCTGCAACACGGCGAACTCGTCATCACTCACACGCCCGTAGAGGGCGCTCTCCCCAAAGTCTGATTGCAGTTGTCTGGCCAGCTCCTGAAGTAACCGATCGCCCTGTTGTTGGCCGAATCGTGTGCAGAAATCATGGAAGTCATCCAGACCGAAGATCATCAGGGTCAACGGTTCTCCGTTCTCCCTTTGCCGCCGGAACTCGTTCAGACCTGCATCGAAGAAGGGTCTTCGGTTCTTGAGGCCCGTGAGGGAGCAGAGGTAACTGTTGCGCCGCGATTCCATGTGCTGGATCACCATCCCAGCAAGGTCCTGCAGCAGTTGTTGTTCGTTGCCGGCGAGTTGCCTCGGCTGGGGGCTGATCACGCACAGGGTTCCGAGGTTGAAGCCGGAGTGGGTCCGCAACGGCACCCCGGCATAGAAGCGGATGTTGGGGTTCCCCGTCACCAGGGGATTGTCCTTGAAACGCTCGTCCGCACTGGCGTCATTGACGACCAGGACGTCATTACCGCAGATGGCGTGGGCACAGAAGGCCACATCCCTGGGCGTTTCACTCGCCTCCAGACCCACCCGGGAGAGAAACCACTGCCGCTGGCGATCGACCAGGGAGATCAGGGCCGTCGGCACGCCCAGCATCTGGCTGGCCAGGCGTGTGATGCGATTGAAGTCCTCATCGGACTCCTCATCCAGAATGTGTTGATCGTCGAGGGCCGCCTGGCGCTCAGCCTCGTTGTCCGGTACGGGGTAGGCGGTCATCGCGGGGAGCAGGACGCAGGGGGGACCGGGACGCCGCCGTTCGGCCGTTGATCCCACAACTTGCAGTATGTCCTTTCCTGGTGAGGTCCCCTCCCGGGCTGGTCGCGCGGCGCTTCAGGGAAGCCACGGCGCCTCGCTGAAATCCGGCTCGCGCTTTTCAAGAAAGGCGTTGCGCCCTTCCTGCCCTTCTTCCGTGCGATAAAACAGATGGGTGGCCTGGCCCGCCAGCTCCTGAATGCCGGCCATGCCGTCGGTTTCGGCATTGAAGGCTGCCTTGAGGCAGCGAATCGCCGTGGGGCTGTGCTGCAGGATCTCCAGGCCCCAGCGCACTCCTTCCGCCTCCAGCTCCTCCAACGGCACCACCGCATTGACGAGCCCCATGGCCAGGGCCTGACTGGCGTCGTAGCGGCGGCAGAGAAACCAGATTTCGCGTGCCTTGCGCTGCCCCACCACGCGGGCGAGGTAGCCGGCGCCGAAGCCGCCATCGAAGCTGCCCACCCGTGGGCCCGTCTGGCCGAACACCGCGTTCTCCGCCGCCAGGCTGAGGTCACAGAGCAGGTGAAGCACCTGCCCGCCACCGATCGCATAGCCCGCCACCAGGGCGACCACCACCTTGGGCAGCGAACGGATCAGCCGCTGCAGGTCGAGCACATTCAGCCGCGGCAGGCCGCTGGCATCGAGATAGCCGCCATCGCCGCGCACGCTCTGGTCGCCACCGGAGCAGAAGGCATAGCCGCCATCGGCGGCCGGCCCGACACCGGTGAACAGCACCACGCCGATGCTGGGATCGTCGCGCACGCGCGAAAAGGCATCGCACAACTCCTGCACCGTGAGCGGGCGAAAGGCATTGCGCTTGGCCGGCCGGTTGATCGCAATGCGGGCCATCCCCTGCGCGCAGGTGTCGAAGCGGATGTCGGTGTAGGTGGCGGCCGGTGTCCAGAGCACCGGAGCTGTGCCGGGCAGCACGGGGTCCGCCGGCGCGGGCTGGGAGGGGGGTGCGGCGGAATCGGGGCGCATCAGGCCTGACAACGGCAGCGGCTTCGGCTCATTCTGCGGAGCCGTGGGCCGGCTCAGGCTGGGGAGCCAGGTGCCAGCGCGGCCCGCAGCTGCCGCCGCAGGCGGGCATCCGCCTGGCGATCGGTGCGCAGCTCCAGCAGGGCCAGGGGCTGGGGCAACGCCCAGGCCAGTGCCTCCTCCAGCTCCTCCAGCTGAGCCACGCGCCGCACGGGCACGCCATGCAACGCCGCCAGGGCGGCCTGATCGAGGCTCTGCGGCATGGCGAACAGGCGCTCAAAATCGAAGGGCGCGGCAAGCTCCGGCGGAACGGGCGAGGCGCCGGAAGTGCGAATTGGCAGCTGCTCGAAAATGCCACCACCGCCGTTGTCGATCAGCACCACAGTGAGGCGCCCGCGCAGCTGCTGGCGCCAGAGCCAGCCGTTGCTGTCGTGCAGGAGGGCGAGGTCGCCGCAGAGCAGCAGCAGGGATCCGGCGCTTTCCGCCAGGCCGGCCGCCAGCGAGAGGGTGCCGTCGATGCCGGAGGCACCGCGGAAGCCGAACAGCGGCCGGGGAGCGCCCGCCTGCGGAGCAAAGCTTTCCCAGTCGCGCACGGGGCTGCTGCTGGCCAGCATCACCGGCAGCTGCGGCGGCAACAGCAGGCTCAGAGCCCGGGCGATGGCGGGTTCATTGGCAGCACCCGTGGCCGGCAGGGCCTGACTGAGCCCGGCCTGCACCGTGTGCTCCAGCTCCATCCAGCGCCGTTGCCAGGCGCGGTTGGCCGCCGGCGGCTCCCCCGCCCAGAGCGCCGCAGGCAGCGCCCGGCACCAGGCTGCCAGCCCATGGCCGAAGCGGTGGCTGGCAGTGCCGAGCGAATCCAGATCGCGCGGGTCGCCCTCGCTGATCACCAGCTGGCAACCGCACTGGCGCCCGATCCAGTGCTGCAGCCGGCGGCTGGCGGGCAGGGGCCCGAGCCGCAGCAACTGTGACACCTGCAACGGCTCCGTGGGCTCCTCCAGCAGCAGGTCGTAGCCCGCCACCAGCTCCAGCAGCGGCTGACCCCGCAGGCCCGAAAGGCCATCAGCGAGCAGGGGCCAGCCGCTGCGCCGCTGCCAGCGTTGCAGGGCCTGCAGATGGGCCGGCCACTGCTCCGGGGCACCGCGCCAGGGCCCGGCCACGATCACGCCGGGCTGATCGGGATCCAGCAGCGGCATGGCTTCCGATGTCACGACCGGCTCCGGCAGAACCCCCACCCCCCTGTCGCTAGGCGTGCGGGCCATCAGCGCGGCGATGGCGGCGGCCGAGGGATGGAGCGGCTCCTCGAAGGCCAGGTTGAGATGCACGGGGCCGGCCGGGAAGCCGTTGGCCTCCTGCCAGGCCCGCTGCGCAAGCGCCTGCAGGCTGGCTGGCGTCATCACGGCCAGTCCCTCGGCAGCGCCAGCACCGGCCCAGCGGCAGCTGCAGCGCAGAAAGTCCTCCTGGTTCACCGTCTGGTTGGCGCCGCGCCCCTTCAGCCGCTGGGGCCGGTCGGCGCTCAGCAGCAGCAGCGGAATCGCGCCATGGTCGGCTTCCACCGCCGCCGGCAGCAGGTTGGCCACCGCCGTGCCGGAGGTGGTGATCACCGCCGCCGGCAGGCCATCGGCGCGGCTCAGCCCCAGCGCGAAGAACGCAGCGGAGCGCTCATCGATCGCCGTGTACAGCCGCAGGCCTTTGTCTTCGGCCTCCAGCAGGCCGGCCGCTATCGCCAGCGGCGCCGAGCGGCTGCCGGGGCAGAGCACGAGCCGCCCCAGCCCCAGCTGCCGGAAGGCAAGCAGCAGCGCATGGGCCGCGCCCAGATTCGCCGCCGCGTGAGCATCGGTACCCGCTGGGGCTTGGCTGCCGAGGCCGTCGTTGCCGCTCACCGGGGCACATGACTGTTCAGGATGGCCTGATCATGCCCACGACCGGAGCCCCCCGACATGAGCGTCACTCCCACCGGCAGCAGCTCTCCGGACGGAGGCCGCGCCGGGCTGCTGCGCCAGGTCGGCCTGTTGCTGCTGTGGGTGGGCGTGGCGCTGCTGCTGCGCTGGGCGGTGATCGAACCCCGCTGGATCCCCTCCGGCTCCATGCTGCCCACCCTTCAGCTCAACGACCGGGTGCTGGTGGAGAAACTGCGGGCTCGCCTGCACCGGCCCCTGCCGGTGGGCACGATCGTGGTGTTCCACCCTCCCGACGCCTTGCTGGCGGCCGGCTACGACCCCGATGCCGCCCTGATCAAGCGGGTGGTGGGAGCGGCGGGGGATCGGATCGCCGTCCATGACGGCCAGCTGATCCGCAACGGCCAGCCGGTGCCGGAGCCGTGGCGGGCCGAGCCGATCGCCTACGAGCTGGCGCCGCTCGCCGTGCCGCCTGATTGTCTGCTGGTCATGGGCGACAACCGCAATGCCAGCCTCGATTCGCACCTCTGGGGTCCCCTACCGGCCGACCATGTGATCGGCACCGCCGTGTTCCGCTACTGGCCCTGGAACAAACTCGGACCCATACGGTTCTCCCCCTCTGCGGCGGTGGGTTGACCCGGAGAGCTGCGTTATGGTGCAGGCCGTGACGCAGAGCACACCGGAGATGTTCAACCCGGAGTTCCTGACGACCGACAGCGAATCAATCAGCGGCAACTCGCTGATCCAGTACCTGCAGGAGCAATCTCCGGACGTTTTGCAGCGTGTGGCCCGATCCGCCAGCGGCGACATTCAGGACATCATCCGCCACAACGTTCAGGGCCTGCTGGGCATGCTGCCGGGCGAGCAGTTTGAAGTGAAGATCCAGGCCAGCCGCGACAATCTCGCTGGCCTGCTGGCCTCCGCGATGATGACGGGTTACTTCCTGCGCCAGATGGAGCAGCGCATGGAGCTGGAGAGCAGCCTGTTCGGCGAAGGCACCCTTGATGCCGACCCCGGCGAGCTGAGCCTCTGAGCCCAGAGCCCCGCTGGGCTCTCCAGATCCGGGCTGATCAGCCCTTTCCGGCGGCTTGAGGCTCCGCTGCCGGCACCTCCGGCACCACGCCCCAACGCACAAGGGCGCTGTCGATGCCGGCAAGGAATTCCCACGATCCGCTGGAGGGCGCCCACGGGCGCTGCTCCAGGGCATCGGCGAGGCGCTGGAGATCCTCCTGGGTGGACGCCACAGGTGCCGCGTAGTGGGCAGGCACCACCTGGCGAATGCTTGGCAGCTGGGCGAGCCGCCGCAGCCAAGCCACCAGGGCGGTGCGGGCCCTGGGAAACACCAGCCGCTCCAACACCGGCGCCACCTGCAGAGGATGGGCATCGCCGCCCAGCAGCGCCTCGAATTCAGCCTCCCAACCGGGCTGCCAGCGAAAGGGGTAGAGGCCGAAGTAGGCCTTTGCGGCGCGCAGCCCCGGCCGGAAGCTGCCGGCGATCACCTCTGGCCAGGGTCGCACCTCCAGCGCGGACGGCCGCAGGTAGGAGGCGAACAGCACCAGCCGCATCCAGCCGCGCCGCCGTTGCTCCTGGCCATCGCTGAGCGGCTCGGCGCCCTGCTCACGGGCATGGAACAGCAGGGGCGTGGGATCGGTGCTGAAGATCTCCGGCGGTTCGCTGGAGATGGCCACCAGCGCATCGGTGACGAGCAGGCTGCCGCTGGCCCGGTGCAGGCAGGCCACTTCCACGAAGGTGCCGAGGCCAAGGTCCAGCGGGCCAAGCATCTCCCATTGCAGCTGCTCGGCGTGGGGCAGGCCCTGCTCGAACAGCACCCGGGTGCGGCCAGCGGGAAATCCGAGCCAGGGCAGGGGCAGCGGCAGCGGGAAGCTCCACTGGCACGGGCTCACCCACACGGTGGCGGCAGGGAAGGCCCGTGCCATCGCCGGCACCGGCAGCTTGTGCTCCAGCCCTGAGCTGGTGGGCAGCACGATCGTGCGCACCGGCCCATAGCGGGCTTCGAGCTCGCGCAGGCTGTGCAGCAGCTCCTGGGTGGGCGCCACTGGCGCGTAGAGCAGCAGCCCATCGGTGAGGCGTGCCACGGTCATGCGGATCGGCACTGCCACGTAGAGCACGCCCTGCAGTTGCTCGAAACTCCAGATCTGGCCAGGCACAAGCTCGCGCACCAGGGTGCGGCGGCGGCCATAGGGATAGAGCGGCAGCAGCGGCCACCAGGGCCACCCCTGCCTCAGCCTCGGCGTGGGGGACAGGCCGTTGGAGGCTCTCACTGCCGCAGCTGCGCCATCAGCCCATGGCGGGGCGCGAACAGGAAGCTGGCCAGGAAGAGGCAGGTCTGGACCACCACGATGCAGCCGCCGGTGGAGGCATCCAGCCAGTAGCTCCAGTAGATGCCGACCACACTGGAGAGCATGGCGGAGCCGACGGCGATCCAGGTCATCCTGTCGAAGCGATCGGTGAGCAGGTGAGCCGTGGCCCCCGGGGTGACCAGCATGGCCACCACCAGGATGATGCCCACGGTCTGCAGGCCGGCCACCGCCGCTAATGACAGCACCGCCAGCAGCAGGTAATGCAGCACGCCGGTGTGGATGCCGATCGAGCGGGCGTGGGTGGGATCGAAGCAGAACAGAATCAGGTCTCGGCGCAGCAGCAGCAGCACCGCCAGCACCAGGCCGCAGATCCAGAGCGTCTGCTGGATGTCAGCGGGGCTGATGCCCAGCACATTGCCGAACAGGATGTGGGTGAGATCGATGCTGCTGCGCACCTTCGACACCAGGATCAGGCCGAAGGCGAAGAATCCGGTGAACACCAGCCCGATCACGGTGTCTTCCTTGATGCGCGTCATCTGCTTGATGTAGCCGATCACCGCCACCGATCCCACGCCGAACACGAAGGCGCCGAGGGCGAAGGGCAGGTTGAGGGCGTAGGCGATCACCACGCCGGGCATCACCGCATGGGACACCGCATCGCCCATCAGCGCCCAGCCTTTGAGGGTCATGTAGCAGGAGAGCAGGCCGCAGACGGAGGCCACGAGCATGCTCACCAGCAGGGCCCGCTGCATGAAGGCATGCTGCAACGGTTCGGTGAGCCAGGGGAGCGCGTCCATCACAGGTCGCCCTCACCGGACGGATCCGGCGGGGTGATCGTGAGCGAATCAAGCGGTCCGCCGCCGAAGGTGCGGGCCACGTTCTCCTGCGTGAACACCTCGGAGGTGTCGCCGTAAGCGAGCACGGTCTTATTGATCAGCACCACGTCGTCGCAGAAGCCGGTGACGTGGCTCAGATCGTGGGTGGAGATCAGCAACGTGCGGCCTTCCTGGCGGAACTGCTGGAACAGCTGGATCAGCAGCTTCTCGGTGCGGATGTCCACGCCGGCGAAGGGTTCATCGAGCAGCATCACTGACGCCTCCTGGGCAAGGGCTCGGGCGACGAAAGCCCGCTTGCGCTGGCCCCCCGAGAGCTGACCGATCTGGCGGTGGCGCAACGGCCAGAGCTCCACCCGCTCCAGGCTCTCACGCACGGCCTGGTGGTCGCGCCGACGAGGAATGCGCAGCAGGTTCATGGTGCCGTAGCGGCCCATCATCACCACGTTCGCCACGCTCACCGGGAAGTTCCAGTCGACGCTTTCGGTCTGCGGCACATAGGCCACCGCCTGCTGTCGCAGGGCTTCACGCAGGGGCACGCCGTTGATGGCGATTGTGCCGCGCGAAGGGTTCACGAACCCCATCAGCGCCTTGAACAGGGTGGATTTGCCGGCGCCGTTCATGCCCACGAGGGCGCAGATGCTGCCGGCGTAGGCCCGCAGCGACACGTCATGCAGAGCCACCACCCCGTTGTAGGCGTAGCAGAGGTTGTCGACGACGATCCGCTCCTGGGCCGGGCGGTGCTGAGGCGGGCGGGGCGGGCGGTGTTGCATCGGCTCAGCGCCCCTTGAGTCCGTTGATCAGTGTGGATACATTGTGCCGCTGCAGCTCCAGCAGGGAGGAGGCCGGGCCGCCTTCAGGCGACAGGGAATCCACGAAGAAAACACCGGCAAAGCGGCTGCCGCTCTCCGCCGCCACCTGCTTCTGCGCCTCTGCCGACACTGTGCTTTCGCAGAACACCGCCGGCACCTGACGCTCTCGGACCGTGGCGATCAGGCGGGCCATGCGCTGCGGGGTGACCTGGGATTCGGCATTGACGGGCCAGAGGTAGGCCTCGGTGAGGCCGTAATCGCGGGCGAGGTAGGAGAAGGCGCCTTCGCAGGTGGCCAGCAGGCGGTGCTGGGGCGGCAGGGTGGCCAGATCGCGGCGCAGGTCCCTGTCGAGGGCGCGCAGCTCAGCGCGGTAGGCCTCGGCGTTGCGCTTGAAATCGGCCGCATGGGCGGGGGCGAGCTGGGTGAAGGCCTTGCGCATGTTCTCCACATAAACCTCCGCCAGCCAGGGCGACATCCAGGCGTGCGGATTGGGCTTGCCGGCGTAGGCATCCCCGGCGATCGGCAAGGGCTCGATGCCGTCGGTGAGCACCACCCGCGGCACGTCCGGCAGGCCGGAGAGAAACCGATCGGCCCAGCGCTCAAGGCCGAAGCCGTTGACCAGCACCAGCTGGGCCCCCTCAGCCCGCCGCAGATCGCTGGGAGTGGGTTCGTAGCCGTGGATCTCGGCGCCCGGCCGGGTGATCGACTCCACCTGCAGGTGGTCGCCGGCCACCTGGCGGGCCATGTCGGCCAGGATTGTGAACGTGGTGAGCACGCGCGGTTTCCCTTGCGTCGCTGCGTCCCCTGGCGTGCCCGCCGCGGAGGTGCCGGGGGCCTGTGTCTGCTCGGCCGGACGCGGCGACGGCGTGCAACCCAGCAGGGCGCCACTGGTGAGCATCAGCACGCCACAAAGGGCCAGGGCAGGACGCCTGAGAATCGAGCGGGCCGCCATCAACGGCGCAACGTCAAACACGAAAATGGTCTAAGAGAACACAAGCGGCGCTGACGTAACCGTTGCTGGTGCGGCACGTGCCTGCGGCAGCGGAGGCGCTGCCGGGGCCAGAAGAAAAGGCCCCCGCCGCAGCGGAGGCCTTCAGGGGTGCAGGTGCCAGGGGAGGTGGCCCCCGGCGGCTGGCGACAGAGGCTGGCTCAGCCGATCGCCGGAGCCTGCAGCGCCACCGGCACCGACTCCAGCAGGGCTAGGTCGAGCGGGAAGTTGTGGGCATTGCGCTCGTGCATCACCTCAAAGCCGAGGTTGCCGCGGTTGAGCACATCGGCCCAGGTGTTGAGCACCCGGCCCTGGGCATCCAGCACCGACTGGTTGAAGTTGAAACCGTTGAGGTTGAAGGCCATCGTGCTCACGCCCAGGGCGGTGAACCAGATGCCCACCACCGGCCAGGCAGCCAGGAAGAAGTGCAGGCTGCGGCTGTTGTTGAAGGAGGCGTACTGGAAGATCAGGCGACCGAAGTAGCCGTGAGCAGCCACGATGTTGTAGGTCTCTTCTTCTTGGCCGAACTTATAGCCGTAGTTCTGGCTCTCGCTTTCGGTCGTCTCACGCACCAGCG